>Ga0187890_10000020_pt1 | contig 123822 bp, 118 predicted proteins | sample June2016WEW_21_1_FD_133005 | JGI IMG/M metagenome (GOLD analysis project Ga0187890, IMG submission 133005) | Peatland microbial communities from SPRUCE experiment site at the Marcell Experimental Forest, Minnesota, USA - June2016WEW_21_10 | ecosystem: Environmental > Terrestrial > Soil >... | reverse complement strand
GCGCTGTAAAAGCTTGCCCTCTTGTTCCGCTTTGCTCATCGCTCGCCTCGCCAAGACTACCCATTATCTTGGACCAACGGCGAGAGGGAAAGTTGCAAGGCATTTATGCAAGTCTCAATAGTGCGGAGCGCACCGATAATGACACAAACCTAAACTATACCGGACTCTTCGTCCGTCAACGGTCCCGTAGCCGCCGTCACCACCTCCATCTAATTCAACACATGCGGTACTCGCAAAAACCCTATTTCAGGCTAAGCGGCAAACGCGTATGGCCTGTGCCAAAAGGCATCAGGCGATCGGTTTCTTTTCTCACTACGGCCTAGCACTCGCAGCAGAGCTTCTCAAGCGTGGGCCGGTCTAGCACCGTGATCTGGCCGCGGCCATATTCGATCGCACCTTGCTTCTGCAACTTGCCGGCGGCCTCGGTAATGCCTTCGCGGCGCACGCCAAGCATGTTTGCCATGAGTTCCTGGGTCATGGTCAGTCGGTTTCTCGGCACGCGGTCAAGGCACAGCAGGAGCCAGCGACACAGCTGTTGGTCAATCGAGTGGTGCCTGTTGCAGACCGCGGTCTGGGTCATTTGGGTGATGAGGGCTTGCGTGTACCGGAGCAACAATACTTGCATTTCGCCGTGGCGTTGGAACTCATCCTTGAACCGCTGGGCCGGCAGCTGATACGCGTCACCAGCACTCTGCACAATGGCCTGACTCGGAGTGCTTTCGCCGCCCATCAGTAGGGCGATTCCGATAAAGCCCTCGTTGCCCACGACCGAGACTTCCGCCGAGGCGCCATTTTCCATCCGATACAGCAGCGAAACGATGGAATCGACGGGAAAGTAGACGTACTGCAGAATGTCTCCAGATTCATACAAGACTTTGCCAAATGGCAACTCCACCAATTCGAGGTGCGGGATCAGACGGTTCTGCACTTCGGTCGGCAAGGCGGCGAGAAGGTGGTTTTGCTGCGGCTTATATTTCTCAGCCAAAAGAGTTCCTTCCTCAAGCTGCCCTGGACTCCGGTATAGTTACAACATCATAGACTTGGCTAACCATGAAGTCGGTACGCTACGCCACCAACCGAGGTTACAAGGGATATTGCTACTTGCGGTCGCGCCCCACCTATTGATTTCAATTAGGCCCCCCAGCTTCGCAACGCGCGCCTACTGTATAAAGTTGAGCCAACTCGGCAGGGGATGCGCGGCGCAATAAGTCCGCTCCACCCACCCTTCGACGACAGTTAGCGAGCGCCGCTAACCCGCAGGGCGCGGCTCTGCCGTCCGTGAGTCCGCTATCGGGTAGACCAACGTATTGGCACGCGAGCGGCGGCGTGACAGCCCCGTGAAGGAGCGTAATCGTCGAAGCTATTTCGGACTCGCCCCCCGCACGCGCTTGTGCGTCACGCGATGACAATGCGGTTCCTACTGACGGATAAGGATGGCAGTGCGATCGAACGATTCGTCGTGTTTGCCCATGACTTCAAGTTGACGACCCAGAATTAAATGCCGGCGGCCCATGAGTTCATCCGAGCCATTGAAACGGGCTGGCGTGCCTTTGCAGTGCGGTAGATCATCTGCTATTGGACCGTTGGCATACCTTGAGTGCCGCGAATCTACCTGCGTTTGGCGAAGTACCTCGTTCCTGGCAATCCGTCGAAGTCCGCATCCTGGGTCCAAAGCGTCGCGCGGTGTCGCTGCGCCGTGGCCAGCATGATGCTATCGGCCATTGCAATGGCGTACTGAATCGAAACGCGCGCCGCCTCAAGCGCCGTCGCCCGATCGAGATCCAAGACTTTGCCCTGTTCCATGACGGCAATAGCTCGCAAGGCTTCGTCCTCATCGCGTTGTTGGCTCACGCGCTTGAAGACTTCGTATAGAGCGAGTGACGGAACAAGCAACGATCGGGTCGCTTCGATTGGTTTTGCAAATATGGAGGCGTTAGGCCCGTCCGCGAAGTACTCCAGCCAGGCCGAGGAGTCGACTACATTCATACACGATCGTTATCCCTGGGCACGTCAGTATCGATCCCCTTCAGCGAACCCCGCGCTGCACGCGCTGGACGAACCGGCACAAGCTCGATCCGGCCACGATATTCGATGGCATGCAGTTTCTCGCCGGGCTTTATCCCCAGTGCTTCGCGAATCTTTAGCGGTATTACGATCTGGTACTTTGAAGAGACAGTTATCGTACTCATACGAGACTCCGATCGATCACCATGACGTAAGACGATTCGCGTAGATTAGCATTAGTTTGCAGCATCTGCCACGTAGCTTGGCGGATCCCTTGCGCGTGCGGAGGTGCGTCATCCCGGTTGCAGAAGATGGCTCGCCGGGATGCGAAGTGCCGGCGCAACGACTTATGTCGAATCGCGGCCGGATCACACGCAGATCACACGCAGCCTTGCTCGGATGATGTAACCATTTGATCGCCCGATGGAAAGGCGAGGGCGGAGTATGGGTTCATGGGTTCGATTCCCATCGCCCGCTCCACTAACCCTGCAAACGGGTATCGTTATCGGCGCCGAGAAAGGGAGTGCGGCCCTCGTCACGGATACTGACTGAGTGCAATGGGCCACTTGTCGTCGCGGAGCCCTGACTGGGTCACGGAGACTCCAAGCAGTCGCTCGAGACCGGACCAGAGCCAGCCTAATCGGCGTGAATGTGTTCGGGGATCTCTTCGGCTTGGCCCGTCAGGTGACGACAGTCATTGAGCAGCATTTGATCGTCGTAGATGGAGGACTGGATCGCTTGCTCCAGCCGTTCAATCTGGGCTGGCGTCAGACGAGAAATCTGTGGCGCGCCGGCGGAGCGCAGCGTGAGGGCCTCCTCGGCCGCGGATTCGCCCTTCTCACCGAAGTAGACGCTCTTTTCTACGGGTGGTAGGGCGGCGTTTCTGTCTAGTAGGTCCACGTTGATAACGATGGCGGCGCGTTCGATGGCCGCAGTGGCCGCGATGTTGTCGGCATTGAATGTCTCCGCGTCCCAGTTGGCGAGCTCGAATGTCGCCTGCTCAGCCGCAGAGAGATATCCAGCAGCCCCGCTGTCGCGTGCGATCTTCCAAGCAGCAACCTGAACCGGACTCCATCGCCGGTACGTAATGATGTGATCCGTAGGCAGGAGGGCGTGATTACGGGCCCGATCGAGCACAAGAAGAGCCTCCCGCAGGTGTTTCTCGTGCATCCGCACGGAGTAGGCATCATTCTTCGCGAGCTCGCCGTTGGCCTTGACCTCCTCGAGCAGGCGTTTGCGGGCTTCGTGGGCCTGATAGCGATGATGGAAGTGCTCCACTGTCTGTTCGAGGCCGACGGCGATGAGGAGGCCAATGACAATCGTGGCGAGGTGGATAAAGAAGCTCTTCCAGGTATGCACATCGCCGTGGGGAGCATGAACATCGAGCATGGTCGTAGGTTGTTCCTGATCGGCAGTCGAGGCGCCGACTGACTCTGCGGGCGACAGATTGATTTGCTCCTCGCGACAAAGGAGGAAGCGAGTTTGGTCGATGTCCGCAAATACACGCTCATCGGGCGCGACATTGGCGAGATAATCGGGATCGGAAAAGAAGGCATCCTTGTCCTGTACCGAATCGAACCAAATCTCGGCGGTACCGTCATACGCGGGTTCGCCCATGGCGTACTCCGCCTCGAGCGTGTGAGCCTGGACGTAGCGACGGATGTACTTCGCGCACGCCGGGATAGAACGCACCTTCCGGGCGTGCTCGGTACGCCAATATTCGCGGAATTGCGTCGGCGACATAGCCGCATTTCGCTTGATAACTACGATGAGCTTGATCACGGGGACTCCTGCAACCGTACGGTATTGTCACGAAGCTTAAAGAAGCGCAAATGGTTTCCAATGGACTCTATCTGGAGACTCGTGACCGACCGGTATCGAGTGGTCCGGATGTGTCGTATACCTGGTCTTCGTCCACCATAATGAGTGCTAGAGGCAGAGTCGCCAATGTGCAGCGAATTGGCGGAGAGGCAGGAGACCGGTTTGAATCGATACCGAGTCACGCAGTGCTTTCGAGTGGGGATAGTTTTGTTCACATGTTTGCTGGCGCTCCCCCTAAGCGCATTGGCCCAGACGGAACCGCCCACTGACCAGCTGGCATCGCCGACGAGACCACCGGACTGGCTCTTTCCGGTCAATCCACCAAGTCGGCCAGATCCGCCAACTAACCGCGACCCCGTTCACGTGCCTCTCAGCAGTATCACTTTTCTGCCAAGCCAATTAATAGATCTTTTCAGCGCGCCGGATTGGCATCCGGCCGATCATCCGGCCATGCCGAAAGTGGTCGCACGCGGCCGTAAACCGAGCGTCTATGCTTGCGGCTACTGCCATCTCCCCGATGGCAGCGGTCGACCAGAAAACGCCGCCTTGGCGGGACTACCTCCAGCCTACATCGTGCAGCAAGTTGCCGATATTAGGACCGGCGCAAGACGTACCGCGGTTCCTACTCGAGCTCCGCCGCAGCTGATGACCGAGTTGGCGGCGGTGGCAACCGACACCGATATTAAAGCGGCAGCCGACTATTTTTCAAAGTTGCGGCCGCAGTTTCGAATTAAGGTGATTGAAACAGCAAGTGCGCCGCGCACCCGCGTCGCCGGATGGATTCTCGCGGTCGATAAGACTGGGCCAAGGGAGCCAATTGGCGAGCGGGTGATAGAGGTGCCGAAAGATGTAGAGCAATTCGAACACCGAGACTCGCGCGCCGAGTTCTTCGCCTACGTCCCAATTGGCGCCGTCAAGGCCGGCAAGGAGCTGGTCAGCGGCGGGGGACAAGACAGAACTATCGCGTGTGCCGGTTGCCACGGAGCAGACTTGAAAGGCGCAAAGAATATCCCCGGCATCGCCGGCCGCTCGCCCAGTTACATCACTAGGCAGCTGTTTGACATCCAGGCAGGGCTTCGCGCGGGCAGCAACGTTGCACCCATGGTGCCGGTGGTCAGGCGTTTGAGCATTGCGGAGATGATCGAGATTTCCTCATATCTGGCCACGCTGCATTGATGACCGGGCAGTCCGCCTTTCGGTTGCCCGACGAAGTTTCGGCGCTCGGGTAGTTTGTGAGCACATTTGTGACCGGCCAGGCAGATTGCACGCTTTTTTGTTGAGCCCGGTACGACGCTGAAGGTACCTTCAGGGCTTGCGATATGCCGACGAGGAGTAGCTCATGGAGGAGAACGTTTATGCGCCACCCAGAGCACCAGTGGCCGACGTGCGGTCGCTGGAAAGCGACCGGGGAGTCTTCTTTTTCGCCGTATCGCCCACTAAACTGGTGGTGATGTCGGTCTGTACTCTGGGGCTCTATCAAGTCTATTGGTTCTACAAGCAGTGGGTTCTTATCAAGCAGCGCTTCGAACCCCTCGTCATTCCTTGGGCCCGCGCCTTTTTTGGATTCTTCTGGTGCTACAGCTGTTTCGAATTCATCCGCGACGACGAGCGCACTCTTAACATTGAGCCTAGCCTGCCCGCGGGGCCCTTGGCCATTGGATGGATTGCCGCATCGCTTGCCTGGCGGCTCCCGCAGCCATATTTTCTGATCGGTTTTCTGTCGCCGCTGTTGCTGGTTCCTGTGCAGCGCCACGTCAATCACATCAATGCGATGGTCGCGCCCGATCACCATCAAAATTCACGCTTCAGTGGATGGAATGGGCTGGCGATTGCGGTGGGAGGAATCTTCCTTGCGCTGATGATCCTAGGTTTGACGCTGAAACCAGGGTCTCATCGCTAGCTGGCGCGCGGTACGCCTGTCCACTGCGCCGCCAGAGGACGACGGACTTGCGCGCAAGTTGGTGGAGGTTATCAACCGATTCGAGAGAATCGTTGGCGGTACTGAGACGGCGTCAGGCCCATGATTTTGCGGAACACAGGTGGAAACCCTCCCACGTCGTCGTACGCCCTTGCGGCCGTGGACGTGGCCGCCATCCATGCCATTGGCCCCACGCTCCCGCCGTCCGAGGATCCGGGACGACGCGAGCATGAAGCAGCTCAAACTACGGTGCGATCCGTGTCGCCGTTGCCGTGCCCGTTAACACCATCACCGTTGGCGTCGTCTCCGGGGGTAGCGGGTAAAAATTAAGTGTGGTGGTATTGAATCCGCTGTACGAATTGCCGTCCCACGACACTTCATCGGTCTCGGTCTCGTTGAAGTACCCGGCGAGTACTCCGTTGTTGTAGAGCCACGCGTAGTGGTTCCGATAGACATGCGAGCGATCGGTGCTCTTCCACGAACCCATACAGATGTTTCCGCCAGTACAGGATAATTGATGTCCTCCCATTCCGTGCCCACTGTGCCATTAAATGAACGCCTCGCCAGACGTCGACCCCTCGGTCGTGTAGACCACATGCCAAGTTCCCACGATTTTGTCTCCGGCATTTTGTCCGGCGTGGCTCGGCATCTCCCCCAAATTGAAATCAAAATGGGCTGCCTGCTGACTCGCGCTTCTGGGGTCCACGCCGCCCGCATGTACAGATAATCCGGTGAACGTTAGCGTTGCGACTACCGCGGATCCGATGAGAGAAGTTTTTCATTAGCATTCTTACTCGTACCCTCTACCACCGCTGAGACTCGACGCCCCCAAATGCGCTGCCCGCGCCTTCAACCTGCGTTTGTCGAACTAGTGCAACGTATGTCCCTTCTCCTGTGTTTGCTGTTATGTGATTGCCGGATCGAAGTTGCCGTGGGGCGGCTGGCCTGGTTTACGAAGGGTGATCTTTCGCATAGCTTTCACGAGGAGCCCACAAGCCGCCATTTGCGACTGACTGCTTCCGGACACCGGCGATCGGCATCGGGCGCCTGCCATGTCATCCGCGCTTCGCCGTTGGACCCAGACGCGCATACATGCACTGATCGCGAACCTCCCCATCCTTGACGGCGCTGCACCTCATGGTGCCCTCCAGCTCGTATCCGACCTTCTCGAGCACCCGCCGCGACGCCAAGTTTCCCGCGAATGGCTGGGCAAATATTCGAAGAAAGCCATGGGCACCGAATGCCCAATCCGTGACGAGGGTGACGGCCTCGGTTGCAATCCCGCGTCCCCAGAAAGCCGCGCCAATCCAATACCCGATCTCAGCGGTTCGCCGATTAACGTCAGTCATCGGTTGAAGGCCCACGCTGCCGGCGGCACGACCATCGACAGTGATCACCAGTGAAAGCGGTGGGTCCACCACCGCAACGCGACCGATGTAGCGCTCGGCGTCGGCGACATGGTACGGATGTGGGAAAAAGTCGCGCAGCTGAAGCCAAATGCGACGGTCGTTAGCCGCCGAGGCGACGGATTTCGCATCGGTGGCGAGGAATCGACGGACAATGCACCGTGTTCCGATCAGCTCAACGCTCATACGCGCTCTCCTGTGCTCTCGCGCCCTCAGTTGGACTTTTGATTCCACCAGCGATTTGGATTGTTTTCATCCGCACCGGTCGATCGGCTACGCCATCCTTCGGTGACGTAAATTACCCGGTTCCTCATAAGGGTGGGCTTGATAGATCGCGTCGAGGGCCTGTGTAACACAGTCGCGTCGTGAACCAGGGACACGGTCACCACTTTCGAGAGATCGGCCTCGCACAACCGAATGTGGCCGCCTTCGAGCCCGCCAGCGGCCGGTACTGCTCCATTCCCTCGACGATAGCGCGTCTGCGTGGTAGCCGGAGGCACCGGTGAGAGCCCCGCGCGGCCGTATGCGGCCGCGTAGGCTAGGCCGCCGCCGCGCGCGATGGCTATCGAGGCGGATGGCACGAGGTCCTCGTTGAGCACGCGGAGCACGGCGGCGTCGACCCGTCGGGCTAAGACCGGATCCAGCGTTTGTGGAACTGCCGGGTGGGAGGTGGTCGAAACCGCCATCATCGAGGCCAGCAGCAGGACTGCACGAAGCGCCGCATCGCACAGGAATTACTCCAAAGTCGGGAGGCAGTGTCCGTGAGCACCGATCGCGGTCTATTAATGGCGTAGGTTAACGGATAACGTATGTTATCGACGCGCCCGCGATATATTCGCGGTGATAAGCCGCGCTCCGCGATCGAATTTGATCGGACACGAGCGCATCACGAGAGAGTCAACCAATTGGTTTTTGATAAGAACGAACAGGCCGCCTCCGTCGACAAGCGTTGGGCTGCCGGCGAGATCTTCGGCCTCGAGATTCCCGCGGATGCCGAGACGCTGGTCTCAGGTGGGGCAGACTTTCTCACGAAGGCTTTTCATACCTCCGGCGCGCTAGCCGCCAACAACAGGGTTCGCGGCATTACTAAAGCGGAAGAATTCCTTGGGGGTGGCACCGGTAAGAAGCTACTGCTGACTTTGGCATACGAATTGCCCGATCCGGCTTTACCCGAGCAGCTGTTTATCAAGTTCTCGCGGAATTTCGACAATGAATTGTGGGATAGAGCGCGCTCTATGATGATTTCGGAAGCGAATTTTGCGGTGCTTTCCAGAGCGCCGGACTTTCCCGTTACCGTGCCCGCCTGCCTGTTCGCTGACGTCGAGTCTAAGTCCGGTACCGGGCTCATTATTACCGAGTGCATAACCTATGGCCGCAACGGCGTGGAACGACTTTACCCCAAGTGCATGGATTACACCGTGCCGGAGATCGTGGAACACTACGAGGCCATTCTGAAAGGTCTGGCAAAATTATCGGGAGCACACCGGGGCGGCAGACTGTCACGAGAGTTTGACAAAAAATTCCCTTACAACCGCAAACAGGCCTCGGCGGTGTTTGCAATCCGCACCCCGGAAGAGAAATTAATACAGCGTGCGAACCGGATGTTCGATTTCATCGAGCGTTATCCGAAGCTGTTTCCGCAAAACGTCCGCGCGCCAGAGTTCCGCGCGCAGTTTATCGGTGATATTCCCGATCTGGTTGCTGCACAAGACCGGATAAGAGAAGTTCTATACGGCAATCCTGCATTTATCGCGTTGGCCCATTGGAATGCCAATATTGATAACTGCTGGTTTTGGCGCGACGTGGACGGCACCTTGCAGTGCGGTTTTATGGACTGGGCAAACGCCGGACAAATCAGTGTGGCTCAGTCCGTTAGCGGCGCGATTAGTGGTGCCGAACCGTTTATCTGGGATGAACATCTAGACGAACTGTTGAGCGTATTTACCGAAGAGTATGCCACCCAGGGCGGCCCGCGGCTGAGCCTCGACGAAATGAGGCTTCACAATCTGTTGATTGTCGCAGTTTCCGGTGTGGCTTACTCGATGGGTGCCCCCCTCGCCATAGAGCGAGACATTGAGGAGCTCGACGCCGTTGAAAGTTATCAGGATGACTGTTTTCGTGTACATGAGAATGCGCGAATTCAGCTGCATATGATGACGAAAATGCTCAACGTGTGGCAAACACGGAGACTGGGCGACGTGGTCCGCAAGCTCTAGTTGTTCGATTTACGATCGCCCGGAGTAGACCCCTACCCGCCGGTAGCGAACGTCTGGTATCGGGCAATGCAATCAACGGATGCGGTCGAGCAGGCGCTGGGGTAGCTGGTGGCGGGCCGGTGTCCTGACGGCTACTGGCGGTCGTACACCGATACGTCGTCGTGTTTTACGCCGTTCGCATCGGTCAACTTCGCCTTGAAGGTCAGTGTTTTGCCGTCCGCGGACACCGTACGAACCCCGGTGCCGACCGTCTTGCCCGCCTTCATCTGGGTGCTGTGCACGGTCAACGCATCGACTCGCGTGACGGATACCGTGTCGAAGTCAGGGTTACCGCTGTTGGGATAGGGTTTGCCGTCATCCTTGAAGGTCAGCGTGGACGTGCTTTCCTTGCTGTCGGCCGCGACCGTCTTCAGCGTCAGCGTCAGACCCTGTGCGGATTCGGCATAGGAGCGAGTCTGACTCTTCGGTGCGGGTCCGGGAGAGAAAGTCGATTTTGCGACGTTCAGCTTCCACGTCCCGACCGCCGCGTCTGCCGCAAGCGCCGCATTCGTTCCCAAAGCCAGAATGGCCCCGACGAGCAAAGTCTTGAATATCGTTTGCATGTTTGCCCCCAATCAAATTAGAACAGTTTTTTTAAGACAACCCCCGAATAGAGGTCGCGTTTTATTGTCGCGCCGCCAGCGGCGCAGGTCGGAGCATGCCCTTCTCGTACGAGGAGCGCAACGTTTAGATCTTGAGTTCGATCCAGTGCCGGACGCGCAATACGATTCCCCATCCAACGCCGAGCGCGAGCCAGGATAAGCTAACGGTCAGAGCGACCGCGAATGGCCGGTGCGGGGCGCATTACCCACTGTAACACGAGCATCTGCTGCAGCAGGTACGGCGCGCCGTGTCCGGCGAGCCGCGACAACACCGATAGCGAATCGGCATGCGCACCGTGGCAGTTCGCGCGACAACGGATCTGCTGTTGGCCGATCTGAGACCCCCGGGCGCCAAACGGCTGCAAACACTGGTCGAAATGGACCTCATCGACCCGTTGCTGACCGTCGCGACCGTCCGGTTTCGGGTGATTAACTCTAAGTTGAGAATGGCCGACGGCGCCCCCATCTCCCGTTCATGATCCCTTTATCCGTCCTTGATCTCTCGCCCATCACGCAGGGTAGCGATGCGGCCCACTCGTTCAGGAACACGATTGACCTGGCGCGCCATGCCGAGCGTTGGGGCTATAGGCGCTTTTGGTTGGCCGAGCATCACGGGATGCCGGGAATCGCGAGTGCGGCGACCGCCGTGCTGATCGGCTATGTGGCGGGTGGCACCTCCACGATTCGCGTCGGCGCCGGCGGCATCATGCTGCCCAACCATTCCCCGCTTATTATTGCCGAGCAGTTCGGCACGCTTGAGTCGCTGTACCCGGGCCGCATCGATCTGGGCCTTGGTCGGGCACCCGGGTCCGACCGGCGAACGGCGCAGGCACTGCGCCGTAATTTGACCTCGGACCCGGATGAGTTTCCGCGCGATGTACAGGAACTCGCCGATTATTTCTCCGATTCGCCCCGCCAGGCGGTGCGCGCGGTGCCCGGGACTGGGCTCAACGTGCCGCTGTGGATCTTGGGCTCGAGCCTGTTTGGCGCGCAGGTTGCCGCGGCGTTTGGGCTTCCGTATGCGTTTGCCTCGCATTTTGCGCCGGCGCAGATGATGGCCGCGATCGAGCTGTACCGCAGCGAGTTTCGGCCCTCGCGAGATCTCGCCAAACCGTACGTCATGCTCGGCTTTAACGTGTTCGCCGCCGATTCTATGGCGGAGGCGAAATTCCGGGCAACCTCGATGCAGCAGGCGTTCGTGACTCTGCGCAGCGGCCGTCCTTCGCAGCTGCCGCCGCCCGTTGCGGGGTACACCGAGCGCCTCGGGCCGCAGGAGCGGGCGATCCTCGATCAGGTGCTGTCGTGTGCCTCAATCGGTACTCCCGATGTGGTACGCGCGGATTTGCGCAATTTCGTCAAGCAAACCGGCGCGGACGAGCTGATGATCACCTCTCAAATGTTCGATCACGCCGCGCGCCTGCGCTCCTTTGAGATCGCGGCGAAAGCGTTGACCGATGTGCCGCTAGATCGGACTGCGTAAGGCGGCCCCAGATTGATGATCAGCCGCTGACCGACGCACGTCCGATCGTAATTCCGGAGCCGACCTATTCTGTTGAAAAACTATTGAACAGAGCTGCGTTTTCGAGGTCATAGATTTCCGGGAGCGGCGAAGGGAGCGCACCGGCATGATGGGACAACGCAGCGGCAATCAAGACCGCCTCTTTTACTCCTTCAACCTAGACGAACACGTGCCTGCGGACCATATGCTCCGCAGTATAGATCGATTCCTGGATCTGGAAGATCTGCATCAACACCTTGCAGCCTACTACAGCCACACCGGTCGACCCTCAGTGGATCCAGAGCTGATGATCCGGATGCTACTGATCGGCTACTGCTTCGGGATTCGCTCGGAGCGACGGCTATGCGAGGAAGTGCATTTGAACCTGGCATATCGCTGGTTCTGCCGCCTCGGGCTCGAAGAGAAGGTTCCTGATCATTCGAGCTTCTCGAAGAACCGGCACGGTCGCTTCCGCGAGAGCGATGTCTTCCGACATGTATTCGAGGCGGTCCTACAGCGATGCATGACGGAAGGACTGGTACGAGGCGAGGGATTCGCAGTCGATGCGAGCATCGTGAAGGCCGATGCCAACCGACGCCGCGGTGTTCCAAGTGAGGAAGGGATCGACCGGAGTAACCCGCAGCTCGGGACGCGCGCGGTGCACGAGTATCTGCAAGCGCTGGAAGAGGTGGGTCAGATCGGCACAACGCCGAAGAACATCTCGCTGACCGACCCCGGAGCACGCTGGACCGCGGCACCGGGATGTCCCGCGTTCTTCGCCTACTCAACCAATTACCTTGTGGACATCCACGCCGGCGTCATTGTCGACGTTGAAGCGACGGCGGCGCATCGAACCGAAGAGAACGATGCGACCAGGACGATGATCGATCGGGTCGAGGAGCGCTTCGATTTGAAGCCCAAGCGCTTGATCGGTGACACGGCTTACGGAACTGCGGCGATGCTGAACTGGTTGGTGAACGAGAAGCAGATTGAACCGCATGTGCCGGTGTGGGATCACAGTCAACGTACAGACCAGACACTGCACATCAGCGATTTTCGATGGGACGGGCCACGCAACGAATATCGCTGCCCGCAAGGATATGCGCTGCGCAGTGATTGGCGCGTCTTCACAAACCCGCGCACGCACATTACCAAAGAAGACACGATGATTTATAAGTCCAGGCAATCCGAATGCGCAACTTGTCCAATTAAATCTCGTTGCTGTCCGAACACGCCATATCGCAAGATTGCCCGCAGTATCTATGAACCTGCCCGCGATGTGGCACGCGCGGTCGCCGGGACGCGCCGTTACAAGCAATCGCGCAACGATCGAAAGAAAGTCGAGGTGCTGTTTGCACACCTAAAGCGGATCTTGAAGCTCGATCGATTGCGGTTACGTGGGCCCAGTGGAGCGCACGATGAGTTCCTGCTCGCCGCCACGGCGCAGAACCTCCGAAGATTATCCAAATGGCTATGTCCACCGCCGACCGGATCCGCATTTGCAGCCACATAGAAGCGAAAACTGCGAATCGGGAATCGAATACACCAACGACGAATCCTCTAACCGAATATTTCACTTATACAAGGCGTTCCCGCCAAAAACCTTACGCCGAAGAGGGAGAGAATCACTTAGTTTTTCAACAGAATAGACCCGTTGCCGTCCTTGGTGAGTGTCGGCTTCCCGGAAGACAATCGTGCTCTTTCGCGTCGCGCGGTGGCGCGGCAGTACCTTGCGACAAATAGCTTGCCTGCATTTGGGGAGTGTGGCTATGGTGGTTTTAAGGTCCGAATCGCCGGCTGGGCTGTATCGGGATTGCTGGGGCGTCCATATCAAGGATCGAATAATGCTTTCGGGTAAACGCCGCTTGATTGCGATGCTCTGCCTAACGGCATCCTTCATGATCAGTTGCGGCAAGTCGGATTCGGGGACACAACCTGTCCAATCGGCCGACAAGAGCCATGAGGATGAGATCGTCAACCTCTTCATCTGGGCTGATTATCTGGCGCCCGACACCCTTACGTCATTCGAAAAACTGACGGGCATCAAAGTCCACGTCTTATATTTCGACAGCTACGAAACGCTGGAGGCGCGGGTGTTGACCGGACATAGCGGTTTTGATGTCGTCGTTCCTACCAGCGGCAGCTTTGCGCGGGAAATTCGCAGCGGCGCCTATTTGCCTCTCGACAAGACCAGGCTGCCGAATCTTATCAATCTCGATCCGGCCATCATGTCAAAGCTATCGGTCAGTGATCCTGGAAACGCCTATGGTGTCGTGTACATGTCGTCAACTTACGGTATTGGCTTCGACAAGAATGTCACCGCGGAGCGCTTGTCAAACGTTCCTCTCACGAGCTGGCGCTTGATCCTCGACCCCGTGTTTGCGGCGAAACCGGCCCCCTGCGGAATCAACTTCATCGACGACCCCGTCGCAGTGGTGCAGATCGTGCTCAAGTATTTGGGGAGAGATCCCAGCGCACCGAGCCCCCGGGATTTTGCCGACGTCGAGAACGTGTTAGTCAAGGTACGCCCCTATATTCGTACCATTGACACGTCGGGTGAAATACAAGCCATGGCAAACGGCGATATCTGCATTTCACTTGGTTATAGCGGCGATTTCGTTCAGGCAATCAAGCGCGCAAAAGAGGCGAAGAACGGCATTGAACTCGACTACTTGATCCCGGCGGAAGGATCTTTAGTGGGGTACGATCTGTTGGCCATACCCAAGGACGCCCCCGCACGTTGCCAATGCCTACCTGTTGATCAATTACCTAATGAATCCGCAGGTCGTGGCGAACATTTCCAATGCCATCGGGTTCGCGAACGGCAATTTGGCAGCGACGCCTCTGCTCGACGCTTCCATCGCCTCGAACACTCTCATCTATCCGACGCGCGACCAGCAAAACCGGTTGTTCGTCGAAACGGAAACCTCTAGCGAACAATCGCGCACCATCACGCGAATATGGCAGAGATTCAAGAGAGGACAGTAACGAAGAACACAATCGGATGCCGGCTGCTGCATGCCAATTACAACGTACTTAATGAAGGTCCGGTTCTGGGGCGCCTTTTTCGCACCGTATTGACCGCAATTGGCAGTTCGAGGAGTTGTTGCTGATTCGCGGGTTCAACGGTGAAGACGTTGATCAGCGTGACAAGTTTGCGGTCAGAGAGATCGTTGTCGTTGGGCGGACAATGTGGTTTGCTATGTGCGTGGCCGATCCAGCGATTTATTCGGAGTGGTCGTTCCGCGAGCCGCGGAGGCAGGACCGCAACAAGTCTTGGCCGCGATGATTCGCTCACAGTCTTCCAGGTGCCGGCATTCGCAGTTGAAACTGGCGTTTAGATAGGTCTGTCTTGCGACAGACTGTCCCCGGAAGGGGAGCGATACGGGGTTTCCACGTTCCGCTTGTCGAGTAACGTCGGGGTAGGTGTCTGCAGCCGACCGAGAGGCGTGTGGGTCACGAGAATGAAGAGACTGGTCATTGCTCCCGCCTCCTGTACCTTTTGGTCAAGCGTAATGGCCACTTCCGCTTGTTCAAAAATCACGATCTTTAACGCAGATTCAGATGTCTTCACCATACCAACTATCTAGCACTCATCCGGTGTGTGGCTACCAGAAGGACACGCTTCTTGCGATTGGTACCCCGCACCTCGCGGCGCTTCGTTTCATTGTCGGAGCAGCTACTTTATTCATGCTCCTAGATTCGCCCGGTGACACGGGCGGTCCCCGCCGCTATCGTGGGGACAACTCTTCAAGCGACATCGTGTCGCAAAGTCTCACTTTTGGTGAGACTTGACATATGCACTCAGCGAGTGGAGCTCGACTGAGAACCCGACGCGGAAGGTCGAAGCAATGCTTTGCCCTTCAGGCTAATGAGCCTTCTTCGAGCGCTCATGGACAGGCTGCGGTCATCCAGTATTCTCTGCGCCTCTTGGTTGAACTTCGCCACCTCAGCATCAAATTCCCTTTCTGCCTGGGTTACGCCACGTTGCTTCTTCATCACCGACTCCTTTAAGGCTTAATGACTCCACGGTGCGAGCTGTATATCGTGACGAATCTTGACGAAATCAGACATTGTCATCTGTGACGGCATCGAGAATTTCTCTTATCGAGTGTTTGACGCGAGCGCCGCGAGGCGCCGATGGGTCCGGCCGGGCAACTCGAATTCGGCAGCGACGAGGCGCTGCGTCGAGTTGATCGGATCGATCCCACTTTTAGCGACTGGGCGAAAGAGCTCGCGGGCAAGTCCCGTAGACAAGACACGGCACCGTGATCGAATTGTCGTACCCGGTTGTTGCCGGTGACGACTAACGCGAAGACTAAAGAGGCGGCGTGGTCGGCGGAGGATGACGGTGCTTGGTCGCGCGTTCATAGCCGTAGGCGATCTCGATCAGTACACTCTCGGACCAAGGTCCAAGGTCTGCCGAGGAATTCGATGCCTACGGGGACGCCAATGCTCGCCGTCGCCGTTGACGACCGTCGTATCCCCGGACCTATAGGCGGCCTGCACATCGCGATGCTGGCCTCCTCCAGGTGAAATGGCTTGGCCTCAGCAGCCGCACCGGCGCCGCTCGCCGGCAACATGAACGCCCCCGTCAGGACAATGTTTGCCAATCTCATAATCGAGGCTCATCGCGCGCTATGTTTCGGTCGTGTGTCCACCGCCAATTTAGCCCATCATGACCCGCGAACGGCGGCTTTCTTGCTGCGGCTTCGGGAACCCGAATGCGCAAAGTGGCCGAGTGCCGGGATCTCCTAGGCCGAAACCCCGGCCGTCATTCGCGAAATACTGAGCGTGTCCCTCTTCGATTGCTTTCAGAATGAGTCCCGCCACCAATTCGGGTTTGTCTCCAGCGGCGTAATCGGCTGGCGGTCCGCCGCCGGCTGAGTTGACCATCCTGTTCTTGCCAAAATTCGTCGCCGTGATAAAGGGGTAGACTTCACTGACCGCGATGCCATCCTTTCCCAGTTCGGCGCGCGCCGTGAGGCTGAATCCAAGAAGTGCGCGCTTTGAAGACGAGTAAACGCTGTATTCCGGGACAGTCATGAACGCGGTCCCCGAATTGACGTTCACGATGCTTCCGCCGCCTTGCGCCCGCATCAGCGGAATCACCGCCTGCATCGCGACGATCGGCCCCAACACATTGAGGTGGAAGATTTCGTCGAAAATCGCGGGATCGACCTCTTCTACTGCAGCCACATAGCTGCGCCCGGCATTGTTTACGAGTCCATCAATGCGGCCATAATGCCGGTGCACAGCGCGTACTGCTTCCCGCACGCGGTCAAACTGCGTCATGTCTGCAGTGACGGGTAGGCTGGCCGGAAGCTGCTGTCCCAATTTTTGCAACGCTTCGGTGCTGCGAGCGAGCAGGCCGACTTTCGCGCCGCGATCAGACAGCGCGATTGCAGTCGACAGCCCGATCCCTGAGGAGGCGCCCGTAACAATGAAAACGTGATCCTTGATTTGCATCGCTGATTCCTGCGGCTCCAATGCGGATTTGTGACGCTACTACCGCTTAGCCTAACGCGCCCCGCGGCGAATGTGGCGAACGCGTGGGTCCAATCGCATAACTCATTCGGCCGTTCACTATCTGATTGATTAGCATCACGAAATGCCGTAAGTTTGGGTTCGATTCACCATCGCCCGCTCTGCTTTTGCCTCGGATGCCTCGGACGACGGCGTCGCTAACCGGTTCGCACCAACCTCCGAAAGGAAAAGGCAGTGCAGAAGGCCAGTATGGTGCCCGAGTCCTCTCCCGGTCATAACTCGCACGCGGATCATCTGCCGTTCGTTGCCCCGTGCCGGCAGGTGTCTGCCGCTGCCCCGCTGCAGTGGCTGCGGCTTGGCTGGCGCGATCTGGTCCGTGCTCCCCGGCAGAGTCTGTTCTACGGCGTGCTGCTTGCGGGGCTCGGGGCGACGATCGCGTTCCTGACCTGGCGGTTCGGGCTCCTCGCCCTGTACCTGGGACTTGCCAGCGGCTTCGTCTTCGTGGGCCCGGTGCTGGCCATGGGCCTCTATTCGATCAGTTACCAGCTGGAGCAGGGCCGCAAACCCACGTTGATGTTCAGCCTGCGGCGGGGCCGCGCCCACTTGCGCGATACATTGGTGCTAGGTCTGTGTCTGCTGATCATACTAATGGTTTGGGTACGCGCCGCGACCGTCATGAGCGTCTTTCGCCCGAGCGATGCCTTTCCGACATGGACCGCGCTCATTCCGTATCTCGGAATCGGCACGATCGTCGGCGCATTCTTCACGGCGATCGTGTTCGCCGCGACCGCGTTCTCGCTGCCGATGTTGCTGGACCGGCGCACCGATGCGGTCACCGCCGTGGTTACGAGCATCAATGCGACACTCCGAAACAGATCGGCCTTGCTGGTTTGGGGCCTGCTGATCGCGGCGGCCGTGGTGCTGGGCTTCGTCACCCTCTTCCTGGGATTCGTCGTCCTGCTCCCGCTTCTCGGGCACGCGACGTGGCACGCGTATCGCAACACCATCGATGCCACTCAGTGGCCCCCGACCCACGATTGAGGCATGCCGCCGCTTTCTCAGGCTGAGATGTGTTTCTGCATGAACACACTCAGCGGGTCGCTCGGGTAGTCGCCGAACGGTCCCCGCCGCTCATAGCCGGCTGAGGCATACAGTGCCAGCGCTTCATGTTGGTACGGTCCGGTCTCGAGCGTGAGCAATTTGCAACCAGAGCGGGTTGCCTGCGACTCGAGCAGAACTAGAAGTCTCTTGGCGACGCCTTGCCCTCGGCCGCGGCGACTGACGTACATGCGTTTGATTTCGCCAAATCCAGGGTACAGCACTACAGCGCCACAGCCCATCGCCCGGCCTGCACTATCTCTTGCAACGGCAAAAAAGACATTGGATTGCTTCAACGAAGCCAAGTCCAGGTAGCGCCTGCTTTCCGGCGGGTACAGGGTGTCCTGGTACGCGTCCAGTTCGGCAATGAGGGCGATCACTTCAGGCTGATCGGGTGACTCGAAGACGATGGTCATGCGACTGTCTGCCATGAGCGGAAGCCGCGAGCTCAACGGCCTTTCGTTTCGTCCATCCGTTCAACCCACTGAGCGCGCCACGTGCTGGCCTCGAACGGATCCGCAAAGTACTGTGTTTCCCGTGCAACTTTGTCGCCGCTGAACTCCATGATGCTCACGGTGTAAGAAGGCTTTCCGTCATACGTCAGAATAAACTCGGTGATCCAAAGATCACCGCTGCCAATGACTCGCCGCACAGCGAAGCGCTTTTTGCTCGGCTGATTCGTGCGCGTGATCTGTATGTTGCGCCGACCGCGAATTCGCTCGCCTGACTGCGGGTATTCAAGCACCGCATCCTCGAGATAGATGTCGTGCTCCGTCTCAAAGTCGTTGGCATCAGATGCGCTCCAATGCCGATCCAGTGCCGCACGTATCTGCTGGGCTCTCATATGACCTCCAACTTCGCCAGCTACCGCGAACTAGTGAAAGTATGCATCGCACGTCTTCACGGAGCATTGGATCTCCGTGCTGTCCTCCGTTCTTGGAAGCAAATGCGCAGTTCGAACGTCGAGATCATGCGGCTCAACTCATGCGGCGACCCATCGCGTCGATCAGCGGCGTTCCATCTTCCTTGGACAATGGCCCCTTCTGGGGAAGGGGAAGAATATCCAGAACAGCTTCCGACGGACGACAGAGCTTGACGCCCCAAGGTGTGATGACGATGGGTCGATTGATCAGAATAGGGTGCGCAAGCATGTGATCGATCAGCTGCGCATCCGTCCAGTGCGGGGCGTCGAGGCGGAGCTCGGCATAAAGGGTGCCCTTTTGCCGCAAGAGGCCGCGCGGACCAATTCCCATCTTCGTGATCATCATCTCGAGCGTCGCTCGGTCGGGCGGATCCTTCAGGTATTCGATGATGGTCGGTTCGACGCCGGCGTTTCGAATGAGCGCGAGCGTGTTGCGGGAGGTGCCGCAGGCGGGGTTGTGGTAGATCGTGATCTCGGTCATGACTTTGCCTCGAAGGGGATTCCGCCATGTTCGTACCAGCCTTTGGACCGGTTGACAATGTTCACCACCAACAGCATTACCGGCACTTCGATCAAAACGCCGACGACGGTGGCCAGCGCCGCCCCAGAGTGAAAGCCGAATAAGCTGATGGCCGTCGCCACAGCGAGCTCGAAGAAGTTCGAGGCGCCAATCAACGCCGACGGGCACGCCACATTGTGACTTTCACCCACCGCCCTATTGAGCCAATAGGCGAGAGAGGAATTGAAGAGCACCTGAATCAAGATGGGAACCGCCAAGAGGGCGATCACCCGCGGCTGCCGAAGGATTTCCTCTCCTTGAAATGCGAATAGCAGGACGAGCGTGACGAGGAGTGCGCCGATGGACCAAGGTCCGACCCGCTGCATGGCTGCTTCAAACGCCACCTTACCCCGCTTCATCAGGTGGGTTCGCCAGGCCTGGGCGAGGCCGACAGGAATGACGATATACAGCACCACGGAGGTGACCAGAGTGCCCCACGGGACCGTGATCGCCGAAATACCGAGCAACACGCCAACCAGCGGAGCAAAAGCAATGACCATGATGCTGTCGTTGAGCGCAACCTGCGACAGTGTAAAGAGGGGATCCCCGTTGGTCAGGCGACTCCACACGAATACCATGGCCGTGCACGGTGCCGCCGCGAGCAGGATGAGGCCGGAAATGTAGCTGTCGAGTTCGTCTGCCGGCAGCAGGGGGGCGAAAAGGTGTCGAATGAAGAGCCATCCGAGGAATGCCATGGAGAAAGGCTTGACCAACCAGTTCACGAGCAGTGTCACGCCGATGCCTTTCGCATGGCGGCGGAGTTGACCCAATGCACCGAAATCGACTTTGACCAGCATTGGGATGATCATGACCCAAATGAGCAAGCCGACCGGCAGATTGACCTGGGCGACCGAGAGCGCGCTGATCGCCTGAAATAGATCGGGAAGCAACTGACCGAACGTAATCCCAATGACGATGCAAAGGAATACCCAGACTGTGAGGTACCGCTCGAAGACAGTCACTTCCGCTTCTCCCCGAGCGACATTTTGCCTAGGTCCATCGAAGTTCCGCGACGCATATCTGATGCATCACGCACAGAAGCCCTCGCCGGCTGGCGGGTCTACCGAGCGTGCCGCGGGTATGCAGCAAGACCCCTTGCTCGCACCCCTCGGTACCGGAACGATCGAGGCGCCATGGCTGAACACCGCCGTATCTTCTCCATAGACGGGGATGCTGCCGAGCGTGTGAAATGTCTCCCATGCGATGCCCGTGGGGTCGGTAACCCAGTACTTGTCCGACCGACCATAGCAGCAAAGCTGATCGTTCTCTTCAATCACTTGAGCATCGGCGGCGTGCAGTTGCGCATGCATGCCGCGCAGTTCCCGATCAGAATCGACCTGAAAACCCACGTGATTGACACCGATCGGTTGACGGTGCGTCGAGATTGCAAAATTCATTCGCGGATCGTCGAGCATCCATTTGGCGTAATCCGGTTTGAGCACGGTTGGCTGCGCCGCAAACAAGGTTGAATAGAACCGAATGGAAGCGTTGAGATCTTCGACGCTGACGTGGATGTGAAAGCGTTTCATGCACGTTTCCTCTTGGTTTGAGCACTATCCGCGGACGCAGGAGCGCATACGGATCCGCAATCCTTGTCGGCGAGACTGCAGCAGTTGTCCGTGAGAAACTCGATGAGTCGGCCCATATGCGCAAAGTTCGGGCTGTAAAATAGATGTCGTCCGTTGCGACGGGCCTCGATGAGGCCCGCGCGCTGAAGCTCCTTCAGATGAAACGACAAGGTCGGCGCGGGCACGCCGAGCCTCTCGCTCAGGTCGGTCGGCGTGTAGCCTTCGGGACCTCGCTTGACGAGCAAACGGAACAAGGCCAATCGCGATTCTTGGGCAAGTGCAGCGAGGCTGCTTATAGCATCCCTGGATTTCATATTTCCAATGTTATCGAAAGATAAATGAAAGTCAAACCGATCTGGCCCGGCGGCCGAACGCGCGCCCTTGGCAACCAATGTAGGTCAGTGACGGTCCCACCAAGCCCCGAGATAAGCTGCCGCGGCGAGATATAGCGCCGCTTCTTGCGGATCACGGTCGGCGGCAGTGAGGCAGGCCACGGTGTACTTCACCAGGTGGGGATCCGCATGTATCGCGGCGTGCTCGGGCAATCGACCCCGGATTGCCCGGCCCCGATCGGCTATGGCGTTGGAGAGAGCTTTGGTTTGTCGCTATATCCAGGAGAAGTAAGCACGGACGGCGCAACGTATCCCGCTGTGCCGCAGGCTGCGCCGCAAGGATCGGCGCTCAAACGCGCGCGGTACCTAATTGCGCTCCGATAAGTTGCATGCGTCGATACTGCTCGTGCAAACCATCCTCGAGAGCTTTGAGCCGGGCCGGCAGATTCGATTTCTCCCACCGATCAACCAGCGCACGCTTCGCATCCGCAATCGATTGCTCGCGCAACGCCGTCCAGGCTGCGACTGATTTGCTGAAGCTCTCATACTCCTCCGCCACACGCCGGCGCAATTCGTCAAACCGGGGAGAACCGGCTTGGCGCGCGAGCGCCTGTTGCGCCCTAAGAAACTGGGTCTCGAGCATCGCGCGGCGAATTTTGAACCAGGGCACCCGCTTCAGGTTCTTGGCGAGCCCCACCCAATGCAGCGCATTGATCAACCACTTGGAGGGATCCCATTGCCACCAGCGCACGCCGTTGCGGTAGTCGTGCGCGAATTGGTGATGAAAATTGTGATAGCCCTCGCCGAACGTGAGCAATGCGACCACGGCGTTATCGCGCGCCGTGTTCGTCGTCGTGTAGGGGCGAGTGCCGATGATGTGCGCCAGGGAATTGATGCAAAATGTCAGGTGGTGGCTGATGACGAGCCGCAGAACCCCGGCGAGTAAGAGCATGCCGACGATGTTGCCGAACGCCCAGCCCAGCAGCAGCGGCACGCCGACATTCATGCCGACGGCGAGCGCCAGATAATGCCGATGTTGAAATGCCACGAGCCGGTCGTTTTGCAGTTCGCGCACGTACTTCAAATCGGGGTCGCCGCTTGGGTAGTTACGGAGCATCCAGCCGATGTGCGAAAACCAGAACCCGCGCCGCGCGCAATATGGATCCCGTTCGGGATCGTCGATGAACCGATGATGCACGCGATGGCCGGCGCTCCAGATCAATGCGCTATTTTGCAGAGCCATGGCTCCGAACAAAAGGAAGACTGCTCTCAACGCGGGATGGGCCCGATAGGCACCGTGCGCAAACAGTCGGTGATATCCGCAGGTGATCGACAGTTCGGTGACGCTCAAGAGCACCGCGAATGCAACCCAAGCGCCGAGGGCGTAACCGTGGACGATCCCATACCAGGGAACCAGCGTGAGCGCTATGCCCAAGGTAACTGCAAACATCAACAAGGCCGGCCAATTGCGAGGCGGCACGCGGCCGGTCTGATCATTCATTCGTGGCTCCTGGAAGACGACGCGATTCTGCACCACCGCGGCCCAAAGGAAATGGGGGCGGCCAACGAATTTACCATCCGAGAACGCCAATTTTGTGATCCACGTCGGTTTTTGCAACTGCGAGCCTGGTAGGGCCAGGCCGCCATATCGAGCCGCCCCTCGCCGGCTCGTACCTCAAGGGGCTGGCCGGGCTCTAGGTTGAGGGCTTGCCGAAGCGACTTGGGAACGATCATGCCCCCAGCCGAACTCATGGTGGTCTTCATGGTGCAAATAATGACATTGAAATGCCATTATCGCACGACGCCGCGGTCGTTTGCCCGCCTGAAATCACGCGGCGTTGCCGCCGCGTGATTATCATTTAGGAGTGCTTTTGGCGATAGATGCGCTTGCTGTTCTTGTTTTCGGAATTATTCAGGCGGCTTTGCTCGGCTTTGGTGATGTGACCGTTGTGCTTGGATTCGTCGACCGCCTCGCGCTGCGCGATATTTTCATCATGTCGCTCATCGCGGGCAGCCTGCTTCCCCGTCATGGTACCGTTCGCAAGGCCTTGGTTGATGCGCGCCTGCTGATTGTCGAGTCGCTGATTGACCTCATTCTCGCGCGGATGGTCCGGCACAGGAGCGGTCTGCGCCATAGACTGCGTGGAAACCAAAGCGGCACACATGAGCGCGGCGGCGGTCAAATACATAGTCGATTTCTTCATGGTATCTCCCAAGTGTTCGAAAGACTGGCGATTTCGGCCAAGAACCTTATTGCAAGCTTCTCGAGGAAGCGTCAGATATCTCACAAAACGCTCGTCCGACCGGGCGGTTGACGTACTGCTCGAGTCAAAATGTGACTTATCGCCCAAATATTTCGCCTATTGCGCGCTATGGGGCGATCGCAGCCCATTACGGAAACGCTGAAACCGTGATTCTAAGCATTGAGCGAATGGTGAACGTCCCTGATCGTTGGAGCGGACTTCGCTGCCTTTGCCGCTCCCGTCTGATCGGGCCGAGGAACGGGTAAGGATGTCTCTGCCTGTTCGCACGCTTGCGCGCAACATGTTGCGCGATCACCGCGCATCGAGCTATGCCGAGGTGCTGGCCTTCGCGCTCAATACCTTCGAGTCGGGACAAAGGAACCTTGCGTACGAGCTGCTGCGTGCGGCACCCCGGGCGGTAGCGGCGGCGCGTCGCGTGGCGGTCAGGCCGGATTTCCGACAAGGAAATCGCGCGTTTCGCCGCTTCCCCGGATCGATGGCGGCGCCGCGCTGCCCTCGTAGCGACCGTGCCTCTGAACGCAGTGTCCCGCGGAGCGACATCCGCGACCGGCGATGCGCCGCGCACGCTTGCCGTTTGCGCCCTGATATTGGACGATCGAGACGAGATGGTAGTTAAGGCAATGTCATGGGCACTCCGCGAACTCGCGAAGCGCGATCCGCACGCCGTGCGCGCATTTCTGTCTACGCACGGCCAACGGGCCGCCGCACGCGTGCGTCGCGAGGTCACCAACAAACTGACGACAGGCCGTAAGTCGCCCGGCCCGCGCGTCACAGGATCTAATCGTTGACGGAGCACAAGAAACTCGTCGCACTGGTAACCGGCGCCTCGCGCGGGATCGGCGCGGCCACCGCATCCCTCTTAGCGAGGCGCGACTACGCGATGCAGCTCAATCTTGACGCGCAGGTGCGTATCGTGGATGGCGCATTGCCGATGATGTCCGGCGGCGGAAGAATAGTATTCGTTACCAGTCACATGGCGCATTTCTATGCCGAGAAAGGGTCGACGGGTCCTTACGAGCCTGTGGCCGCGAGCAAGTATGCCGGCGAGCAGGCCCTGCGCGCCCGGCGCACGGAGTTTGCGAATCTTGGGATCGACCTTGTGGTTGTCAGCGGCGATATGATTGAAGGGACTATAATGCCAAGGCTGCTCCAGCGAATGGAGCGCGGCATGACCGAGGCTCGGCGCGAGCAAGTCGGCTCGCTTTCGACAATCGATGTATTTGCTGAGGCGGTTGCCGATGCGGCGTCGAGACGCGATACCTCCAACGAAACCATTTTCGTAGGCAAAACCGATTGACCAGCGCGCGCGGAGAGAAGAGCTATCGCCCGATCTCAACGCGATCGCGCGCACGCGGTACCGCATGCAATCGCTCGCCCAGTTCTCGAGCAATCTTGTGGCCCGAATACACCGCCGCGGCAATTATCCCGGGCTGGAGACAGTCGCCGATTCGTATGATCCGGGAGGATGCCTCATCGTCCTCCGGTCCAACCAGCTCGCGATAAAGCGAGTCCTCCGGTTCACGCGACGTCACGAGCACGAGACTGCGCGCGTCACGCGTATGCCTTCGTCCCGTGTAGATGCAGCCGAGCGTCGCGGTTGTCCCGTCATAGCCATCAACGGTATGGTTTACAATGACTTCCACACCCGCCTCGAGCAACTCACGCTGGGTGCGGAACTGCTCAGCGGTGTACCGGCTCCATGCGCCCGCGTGACCCTCGCTGGTGACGTAACATACCTGCACGCCGTCGCGCGCGAGCTGCAGCGCCAGAACCGGGCCCATGTAATAGTGATCATCGTCGAACACGGTCACCGGGCCCTGAGGGCGCGCGCCGTCCATGATGTCATCGGGCGTCAACACGTCCCCCGCGAGGCTTGCAATGGGCGTCATGTGTGAACGACCGAGGCCACTTCGCCGCCAGCGAGCTCCTGTCGCGATCAACACATAATCAGCGTCGAACTCGCGCACCTCCGCGGCCGCTAGTCGGTTGCCAAGGTAGATTGACACGTTTGGCATTCGACTCAATTGACCGGTGCGGTAGTCGCGGACCCGCGCCCATTCGGCGAGTCCGGGCAGACGGCACTCGCGTGTGACGCGGCCACCCGGCGCGTGTCCTGCGTCCGCAAGCGTAATGGTGAAGCCTCTTTTTCCAAGAATATTGGCGGCTTCCAGCCCGGACGGTCCGGCGCCAACGATCAGTACCGCGCCATGCCCTGCAGGCACGTGCTCCGGGTGCCAGCCGCTCCGCCACTCTTCACCCATCGTGGGATTCTGCGTGCAGCGTAGCGCCGTTCCCCGAAAGTTATGTGCGTAGCATATGTTGCAGCCGATGCATTCGCGAATGTCCTCGATACGTCCATGACGGATCTTCGTGGGCAGAAACGGATCCGCGATGGAAGGTCGGGCGGCACCGATGAAATCGAGCACGCCGCTCTTGAGCTGACGCAGCATGACATCCGGCGATGTGAATCTGCCGACGCTCACGACCGGTCGCCCGGTCAATTCCCGCGCCCGCCGGACACGAGATACAAATGCCGCTTCCTTGACGAAGCGCGAGGATCCCATTTCTTCCTCATAGTCGTCTATCACGATGTCCCAGAGATCGGGCAGCGGTCCGAGCGCACCGAGTACCTCTTCAGCTTCCTCGCCGCTCAAATGCCCGTCGCCATGTCCGTTCGCGCTGAAGCGAGTCGCCACGGCGCAGCGATCGCCGACCGCGTCTTTTGTGTCCTCTAGCAGCTCGCGAAATAGCCGCGTCCGGTTCGCGAGCGAACCGCCATACTCGTCGATCCGGTCGTTGAGGCTCCGCGACAGAAACTCGGATACGAGGTATCCGTGCGTGGCGTACACATAAATGATATCGAAGCCCGCAGAGCGTGCTCGCAGCGCTGCCTGTCGATGCCACTGCCTGAAGCGACCTATATCGCCGCGGTCCATCCGCTGCGACTGAATGGGATCCTCGCGGGAGGGCATCGAGCGGACACCTAGAGATGGAACTCGGGTGGCAAGATTGCTTACGTAGCTGCCGCCGTGCCAGAGCTCGATGCCTGCGAGGGCGCCGTGAGCATGTACGGCATCGGCCACCGCCGCGAGGTTCGCTATATCGCCGTCATCCCAAATCGATGCATAGGGAAACGGGTGATCATCGGAACTCGGGTGTATCGAGCAGTACTCGGTACATACGACGCCCCAGCCTCCCTCGGCCTTGATGCCGCGCATTGCCGCCAGCGTACGGGGCAGGGCATGGCCCATGCCCGTGCAGTGGGGCACTTGGTAAAAGCGGTTGGGCGCCGTTACCGGCCCGATCTTTATCGGCTCGAAGAGCGGCGCGTAGCGCGATTCGATTCTCATTTCGATTTCCATTCGGTTATCCGGCCACAAATGCGTGGTTCTGTCCACGTGGGTTATACGGATGACTGACCTGCCTGGCGAGCGTATAGAGAAGATATGTTTTTCGCTGAAGGCCCATGGATCTCGATGCAAGAAGCACTACCGAGGCGCCGACGCCCGCCCAGACCGGCGATCGCAGCAAGGGTGCTGGATCGTGGACGTCATGCCGAACATACCCCCGCTTATGATCTGCTGCCGAAGCACGATGTCGAGCTGCTGATCGATGCGGCCCTGCAATTGCTCCGTGACACCGGTTGCGCGTTCGAACCGGGCACAGAGGCGATTGGTCTGCTGAGCGCCGCCGGTTGCGACGTCAGCGCTGAAGGGATCGTGCGCTTCGATCCCGCGCTCGTGCGCGCCGCGCTCGGCACGACGGCGAAAAGCGCGCGACTCTGGGATCGCATGGGCCGCGACTACATCGAGCTGGACATGTCGCACACCTGGTTCCTGCCGGGCATGACTTGCATCAAAGTTTACGATCTGGCGAGCGGGGAGAGGCGGGAGAGCACCGGCAGCGACCTGGCCACCATCGCCCGCGTAGCCGACGCTCTCCCCAACATCGACGGTGTGTGCGTGGCATGCAAGGATGTGCCGCGCTCGGATATGTTCGGCGAAGTCAACGAGTTTGCAATACTGATCGAAAATACCTCGAAGCCCCTCGAGTATCTGTGTGAGCATCCGGAGTCGTTCCAGGCGGCGATCGACATGGCGTCCGCCGTACGCGGCTCGCCGCAGGAGCTGGAGCAGAAGCCGTACTTTCTGCAAATCGTGACTCCGCTGCCACTATCCTATTGGCGAACCCATAGCGATCAGATCATCGCGGGCGCGCGTGCCGGCGTGCCGATGAGTGTCGGAACGCTGCCCATTGGCGGCGCCTCGACTCCAATCACACTGGCAGGGTGCATGGCAAATAGCCTCGCCACGGATTTCGCCGCAATGGTTCTCGGCCAGCTGGCGCGCCGCGGCTCCTTCGTCGTCGGCAGCTCCGACGTCTGCTTTATGGAGCCTGCGACGGGCGGTATCGGAAATTTTCCGCAGGCCTCGCTCGGGGACATGGTGGCGCATCAGGTGCGGCGACATCTTGGCCTTCCATCCTTCACCGGATTCGCGGGCCATTCGGTTGCGCGCCGCTTCAACCAGGACGCGGTATGGGAGATCTCGGCAGGCATGATGCAGGCGTTCTACAGTCGTCCGGCGACGCTCGACTACCTCGGCTCGCTCGACGAAGGCATCACCTTCTCCCTGCAGGCCTTGTGCCTTTGCGACGAACTTGCCGGATTGCTTCGGACAATGTGGCAAGGCGTGAGGATCAATTCAGATACCCTCGCACTCAATCTGGCCGGCGAGGTGGGGCCGCGGGGTAACTACTTGGCGCAGACGCACACCGCCGCTCATTGTCGCGACCAGCTCTGGCCTGCGCGCTACTTGGGACCGCACATTCCGCTGAGCACCGGCGACAAGCCGGACGTGGATCTGTTCGAGCGCATCGATGGGCATCTGGCGGGGATCGTCGCCGAGCATCAGCCCGTCCCAGTTTCGGCCAAACTCCGTGATTCCGTCAGTAACGTACAGACGCGCTTCGAGGCGAGATCCCGCTCCAACGAAGCGTGAACCGCTCTAAGAGGGAGTACGGCAGATTGCGTCCTGACCGGGGAGCACGAGAGGCGGGGGAAGTGCCAGTTGTCGCGCCGCAGAAATCTGCCGTACTCCGAAACCTTGGAAGTTGTCCGGATAGACCGGATACCCCAGCCAATACGCGGGTTGCTCGTGTGCTCGAGAAATACATTATGGGGGCACCGGCCGTCTGTACGGTTTCGCACCTATGACGGGCCGATCGAAGCGGTCGTCCTCAAGCGCTCTGTGAGTAGGCGCCTCAGGGCCGGCCGTCGTCGGCTCACGGTTTTCCACGAATGTCGACGGCCCCGGCCATCAGGCACAATGCCCCCATGAGCGAACATCATCAGCCCCTGACCCCACCCCAGCTGCTCTCCTACATGCGTGCCCAGCCCTGGGCAATTGAGGCGAGTGTTACGCCCCAGGGTGCCCCCCAGGCGGCAGTGCTCGGCGTCGCCATCACGGACCGCTGGGAACTCCTGTTCGATACCGTGACTCAGTCGCGCAAGCACCAAAACCTCATCAAGAATCCCCGCGTTGCGTTCGTGATCGGCTGGGAGCATGAGCGCACCGTGCAATACGAAGGCATTGCCGAGATTCCCGGGGCGGCGGAGTTGCCCGACGTGCAGGCCTACTACTTCGATCGTTTCCCCGACGGCCCCACCCGCCAGAGCTGGCCGGGTCTCGTGTACTGGCGCGTGCGGCCCACCTGGATCCGTTACAGCAACTTCAACGTCAATCCGACCATCGTCCAGGAGTGGGACACCGCCGCAATTGCCGGCTGGCTTAAGTAAGCGCGAGACGCCCGGGGGTGATAACCGAGTAAGTCCATCCGACCGCGTCATGGGGGACGAACTAAAGTCCGAAGCGCTGCCGATAAAACATGAAGCGATCGCGCAACGCCTCGCCATCGAGGCCGTAATCGGCGGGATCGACACTGCGCACGCCATGCTTGTCGCGAGGCGTGTCATCGCGCCATGCGGCCATCCGGGCGCGGGCAATGTCGCTCAACTCCTCACCCAAAAACCGATACAACTTCTCGATCGACGGAAACGGGTCGCGCTGGAATTCATCGAATTTGATGTCGAAAAACCGATGATCGTTGCCGGCATCGCGAAATGCGATCACGCGCCGCATACCCAGTTCGCAGAACTCGATATTGATCGCGCCGAGCCACGTCTTGTCGACCCGCTCTGTGAAAGCCTTCTGCAGCTCGAAGTAGAGATCGGTGACGGAAGGTACAACCGCCCCGATGTCTCGGTGAGTCATCCAGAATCGCGCGTCAGGAAAAATCCGGTTCAGATCGTCGATAAACAGGATGTGCGAAGGATTCTTGAGCCGCCAGTTGGTCGGCGGACAACGCCACTGCAGCAGCTTGAGTACGCGCTTGACGAAGCGGTAAGTGGAGACGAGGTTCGCCTCATGGAATAGCCAGCGGACGTAGCTTGGGACGTGGAACATTGCCTGAAAGATTTGCGACCGAAATTCCATGCCCATTAAATTCTGGCATTCGACGGGAGATGTCGCGCTGCTGGGCACCATTTGCTTCATGCGGGGGAAGCGCTCGTTACGAATCCGCATCTTCTCGCGCGCTGCCTCGATGCGGGGATCGGTTTCGTAGGTAGCCCGTTCCGGGGGAGGGCAGACTTGCATCTGTTCCCAATTGCGCATTACGCGTACCGCGGGGTCTTCCGCCAGCAGGCAGGACAACGCCGTCGACCCCGTGCGCGGCAGCCCTAAGCCGATCAGGGGTGCGGAGATTTCCTGCGCGTCGATTTCGGGGTGTCGGGCGAACCAGTCCTCGATCGTCAAGCGCTGCTTCAGCAGGTCGAGCACCGACAGGTCGAAGACCGTCGCGCCCATCGCGGTGAGATGCGCCTCCGTATCGGCGGAATGGACCAGCCTCTCGAGCCCCTCGCGAAAGCTGTCCTCTCCGAACTGCTCGAGTCCGGTCTCCCGCCGGGCACGCTCCAGAAGCGCGTCCGCTCTCTTCATGGACCATGAGCCTGGGGAGTCGCCGGCGCACCGCGATCTGCATCGATCGTACAAAGATCCGCCGGCGAAGATCGCTCGATCATTCCAAAAGCCGTCATCCCATCGAGTCGATAGCAGGCGCCGCTTTGTTGATTGTTGAAGCCATTCACCCCTTGGTTGCCGAGATGAAATGTCGACAAGTCCGTGATCCCGCCGATCTTCGTCACACCGAGATCCGTTTCCAATTCGACCGAGACATCGTCTCCGCGCGGCATGATCTTGCGCAAGAAGGGAATGCTTCTGGCGCGAGCCGGATACATCCTTCCATTTTGATAGAGATAGCCGATGTTGTAGCGATCCTCCTCGCTCTCCTCGAGGCGTAGAGGATATGCGATATAGCCGAAGGCGCGGCCGTCGGGAAAAACGGCGGATTGCCAGCAATGTCCACGAAAAGCGGCCATCGGACGTACGCTTTGGCGATGGATGCGTGAGCCAACCGCTTTGAAGTGGCGTCGCGTTCCGTCGAGCGTCAGTGTACCTTCGCCCCGAAAGGGTTGCTCAATCCGATAGCCGTAACCCATCAAGCCTGCGTCGGTCCTCTCTTTGTCACTCATGCCGGCCAGCTTTTCTGTCCGGTAGTCCTGTACCCACGCGGGTGCGGCCATCGTGAGTTCAACCTCATAAGAGATCGCTGTGCGCGGAAAGCTATAGGGTCCGGCGTCGGCATAGACCGCGAACTCGCGAGCGATCTGCTGCTGGACCGAGCCGTCAAATGCCTCCCCGTCGTAGCTCACCACCCACTTGCGGAACGGCTCGACGCAGCGAAATACGAGGGGGCCGGCACCCAGAACGTTGGAACGACCGTCGGACCCCATCGAGGGCCGGGTCGGCCCGCGCGAGCTTTCGCGAAGTACTCGGCCACTCGCGAGGGCAAAGTTGCAATCATAGCGATGGTTCTCCCACACCTTGCCCACAGCCTCGAGGCCGTTGCGTGGAAAGCCAAAGGCGCCGCCTTCCTCAAAAAGCCAAAGCGACGCGCTCTCACGCATCTCCGGGTCCAACGGCTTTTCAGGAAGCATGTAGTCGAGTGCAAACGGCAGTCCGGCGGTCCAAACGAGGTCATTCATCCACGGATCCTCCAGGGTTCCAGCAGCGCTTTGCCTTCAGTGCGACGATCCAGTGTATCTCTGCGCGCACCCAGCTGCATGCCACAAGATCGATTGAGATGCCGGTTTCCATTCGTCCTAATGACGACGATTCTGTCTCAATTGCAATACGGGTAATTCTTGACACAATCGGAGTTTGATTCTATGTCTACCCCAGGCGGGCGCGTACCTCCTGATGAGCGACCGTCCCACTACGAAAGCCTGACCGCGCTACCAATAAGGCACAGACGCTGTGAAGAAGGCGAAATTTGATGCACAGAAAGCGGTTCAGGGTACAAGCTATCCGCCGCCCCACGACCAGCCTTGCCGCGGTCGCAGGACTTGGCCGCTGACGAAGGAATTCGGACTTACGCAGTTCGGCGTTAACCGTGTGGAATTGAGTCCGGGCGCCTGGTCGACGCAACGCCACTGGCATAAGACCAACGACGAGGTCGTGGTGGTGGTCTCCGGCGAGCTGGTGCTCGTGACGAATGAGGGAGAGGAAATCCTCGGCGCAGGCGACTGCGTGGCGTTTCGGATGAACGACCCCAACGCCCATCACCTACAGAACCGCAGCGACAAGCCTGCCGTGTTCTTCGACATCGGCGGACGCGACTTGTGGGACGTCTCAACCTTTCCCGACGCCGGCTTCGAGGCCAAGCCTCGCGTGGAGGTGAACTTCAGGCCGATAAAGCGATGAGCAGACCCATACAGCTCTATTACTTCCCAAGCCCCAACGGTCGGAAGGTGAGCATCGCGCTGGAGGAAATGGGACTCGCGTATGAAGTAGTCCCGGTGAACATTCTTCGGGGCGAGCAGCAGCGGCCGGAATTTCTTGAAATTAGTCCCAATGGCCGGATCCCCGCGCTTATCGACTGGACTGCCGGCGGCGCACAAATCAGACTGTTCGAGTCCGGTGCGATCCTACAATATCTTGCTCGCAAGAGCGGATTACTGTATCCGATGGAGGAGTCGGCGCGTTGCACGGTTGATGCTTGGCTGTTCTGGCAAGTGGCGGGACTCGGCCCGATGGCGGGTCAGCTCAGCTGGTTCATTCGAGTTTCGAACTTGCCCGACCGAGACGAGCGCGATTACGCCTACGCCATTCATCGTTACCGCAAGGAAGTAAACCGGCTCTATGGTGTGCTGGAGCGTCAGCTGGAAACCCGCAGCTACATTTGCGATGTATACGGCATAGCAGACATCGCATCGTGGACATGGGTCGATCAATACAAGGACCATATCGGCGGATTGGCGGCGTTCCCGAACATTGCCGCGTGGCACGCCCGGATTGGTGAACGTCCCGCCGTGAAACGTGGAATGATCGTATGGATACCGGAGTCGAATGACGGCTGGTCGGCCGATGGGAATGCCGCCCAAATCGAAGGGTACGGCAGAAAACAACCCTGACGAGCGTCCCCTGTGCCCCAATTCTTCAGCCCAGTTCGGGGATGATCTGCGGAAGATCGATTGTCGTGCGTATGCCCGGGGGCGCTTCGCAGAGGTAGGGAATCACGTTGATCGGCCGATGCGCCGTCAGGCCGGGTGTCATATTCGCAAAGTCTTCGGGCACAACCGGAAAACCGATCGTGACATCGAACGGCGCATCCCCTCTTACGAGCAGACGCCACCCGGACGGCCGAAAATCCCAGGGCTCATCGCCTTCGGTATCGACGTCAGGCGATACATACCAGGTCGCGGTGAAGCTCATCAGGGCAGTACCAGCTCGCATGCCCGACACGACGGTGCGCATGGCAGCGACGGTGCCTGCGCGGACCATTCCCGCCGCGATCGCCGTGTCGCGCCTCGCAATCCCAACGTCCCCGCGCACCTCGAAGCCGTCGAGCGGCATGCCCACCGACCTGGCGACGAGCTGCAACGTCGGTCCAAACGCCTCGCGCAGATGGGCCCGCAGACCGTCGTAGGAACTTCCCGGTTTTTTGCCAAAGCCCATGACTTCGAACAGCATCGCGGGCGAATTGCGCGACCCGTTATCGGCAAATTCGTTGATGCTCAAATAGTCCAGACGCCGCTGAATCGACAACAGTACGATCGGCAAGGCTTCGGTCGCGAAACCGGGGCTGCTGCCGGTGCTGTGAATCGATGTGTGGCCGCGTCGACAGGCATCCTCCACCCGCGCCCGGATTACGGGGTCCATCGACGCGGGGTCGAGAAACTCCGTTCGAGTGGTCACGACGTTTGCGCCTGATTCCAATAACCGACAGACTTCGTCGTAGTTGCATACGTGCGGCATATAGAGAACGCAGTCCGGACGCAGCGCGATGATATCCTCGATTCGGTTGGTCGCGGCCACGCCGATCGGCGCGATCCCGGCGAGTGAGCCGGCATCCGCGCCTACCTTGTTCGCGCTGTGTACATAGACCCCGACGACGCGGATTCGCGGATGCTCGATCGCGCGCCGCAATGCGCGCGCACCCACGTTGCCGGTAGCCCACTGAACGACGCGGTAACACCGCGCAGAGGCGCGAGCCTTTCGTTCCATCCTTGGTTCCCCGCCTATTTACCGAACCGATAACGCAATCGGGCTCCATACATGCGCGGCTCACCGAGCGAGGCGAACTCGTTGCCCGCGGAGTCGAGACCCGGTACGAACAAGTAGTAATGGTCTTGCGTCACGTTGGTCGCGAACAGCGAAAAGTCCATCGTCGTGGCGAAAATCGATTCCCAACTCGCATTGAGGTTCAGGAGATTGGTGGGCGGAAGTGTGCCGAAATTCCCATCCAACGCCGCTACAACGGCGGGGTTTTGATAATCATACGTGCTCAGCTGCTTGTCGGTGTGCACGAAATCCGCCCCGAAGGTTAGGCGGCCGATGTTGGAGCCGATCGGCAAGGTATAGGCGCCGGAGACCACGTACTTGTCCTTGGGGGAGAGCACGAGGGGCGAGCCCGGCGTGGTCGAGGAAGTAGCGGGCACGTAGTTGGGATCGGTCGTGGACACGGGGGCAATCTGAATGATCTCAGTCCTCAGGTAGGTGTAATTGACTTCGAACCGAAGCCCCTGCAGGGCCGAGATCTCCGGGAACGGCACGAGCGTTGTATCCACCTCGGCGCCGTAGATCCGCGACTTCCCTGCGTTGATGATGGCGGTCGTGGGCGCCACGGGTGCCGGCGCACCGGTGACCGGATTCACGCTGGGTTCGAAGCCGAACTGGATCTGTTGATCCCGAAAATTGTTGTAGAACAAAGCGATGTCGAACGTTCCGTGCACCGGTCCGCGGAACGAAGATTTCAGGCCGAGCTCGAAGTCGTCCACCTTTTCGGGCTGGAAGGTGCGATGGTCTTGCGGAGCGTTCGAGAAGACTCCGCCCGCACGGTAGCCGCGGGCCCACTTGGCATATGCCAGAAGATCTTCCATCGGCTTGTAGTCCAAGTCGAGCAGCCACGTTGGCGCGCTCGATTTCTCGTGCACCGAGGCGGAGCAGGTGGGTGCCGTATTTGGATCCGTGCACGCCGCGGTGGGAGCGCCGGCGTACGGCGGCTCCACCGGGAAATGGTAGCCGATGCGCGTTGCTTCGTTAGCCGCGGAGTCCCAGGTGTAACGCGCGCCCCCGGTCAGCTTCAGCTGATCCGTCAGACTGTAGCTCTCTTGAGTGTAAAGGCCCTGATCGCGGAACTGCGTTTCTCCGACCGTATAGTTGACGACGCCGACGGTCGTGGGGAAACCAATGGCCGCAGTGAACGCACTGCCGATCGGATCGGTGCAGGTACTGAGTGTCGCCGGATCTTTGCATGCCGCGAGCTGTTCTGACTGATTGCCCACCGACCCGAGCGGATCGCTCCATTCCGCGTAGACACCGCCCTGGTAGGCCAGACGTTGGTCCGCGCTCGCACCTTGTATGCGAAACTCCTCGGTATAAGTCGCTTGATTGGCCGAGTTCAGGCCCGGGGCCGCGAATGCCCCGCTGAAAACCGGCGGAATCCCCCGGAAGAAAATGTAAGGATAGGGTGCCGGTAATTCACTGACCTGCCAGTTCGTACCGAACAGCGGCGTTCTCTGAAAATCCCTGAATTGAGCGTAACTGAGAATGTTTTTCAGGGTAAACGAATCGCTTGCGTTCCAGGTCGTGGTATTGATGAACTGCATTTGATTGATGAGAGACACGGGATTGGGAACGCCCGATTGCAGATCATAGAACCCGGCGCCTCGGGTAGCCTCGGCCGCAAGCTGCACGCATGAAAACACGCCGATGAAGTTGGCCAGTCCGACGGCGGGATTGACCGGTTTGTAGCCCGCCGGGTTGCAGCCGATCATTTTCTGCACGCTGCCATTGTTGTTCGAGTAGCTCTCCGAGGCAATCGTGTAATTCTCGAGGTTGGGGGTGATGTCTACCACCAAGCTCGCGCGCGCCGAGGTGTAATCAACATTGTTGAAGTCATTGGGTCCGATGCCCGAAATATTGTTGAGGTAGCCGTCGCGCTTCATGTGATCGACCGCGAGGCGAAACCGCACGGTATCGCTGAAGGGCATATTGATCGCTCCCTGCTCGCGATACATGCCGTAGTTGCCGGCGGAAACCTCGCCGTAGCCGCCGAAGTCGGCGGTCGGTTTCTGCGGCACGAACAGCACCGCCCCGCCCGTTGTATTGCGACCGAAGAGCGTGCCCTGTGGGCCTTTGAGCACCTGGACGTTCTGCAGATCGAAAAAGCTGCCGACCCCTGCGACATCGCCGGCCTGCGTTCCTTGCGTAGGACCGCGCGGCTCGACCACGTCCGCGAAATAGGTGGCCACCGAGGGTGCGGTGCCTGCATCCTGAACGAAGCCGCGAATGGCGAAACTGCTGTTCTCGATTCCGAAGTTGGTGTTGACCGATAGCGAGGGAGTGAAGGCGGCAAGATCGGCCGCAGTCGTCACGTCGAGCTTGCTCAGTCGTTCCTGATTGAACACCGTGATCGAGATCGGTACATCCTGCAGACGTTCTTCCACGCGACGGGCCGTGACGATGATCTCGGTGATGTCGCCGGCCTGCGCCGAGCTTGAGCTGGGGGATGGCGCCGTCTGCGCCATGACGGGAAGTGTCGCGCACATCCCAGCCGACAATACGCTGACGGCTAGTGCCGCCATACTGACTGCGCGCGAGCAACCGCTCATGCTGTGGTTCACGTCGATCCCCCCATTGGCGGCTTTTTTATGTTTTCGCCCAGCTCGCCGTAATCCGACCAGTCAAAAGTTCAGCAGCGCGGTCTGTTCCTCACGAGGTTTCGCGAAAGCAAGAGGCGTCGAATCGGCGCGCAGCAGCCGGCGAAAAGGCCATCGCTTGGATGCCTGTTCCTCGACGATCCCTCACGCGTAGATCGGCTATGCCCGAGTGCCCAAGTCGATGATAGGTAATTCGGCCGCGGATCGAGGACGCAACGGCTTGCGATCCTGAGACAAATGTCTGCTTAAATGAGTCAGCAGGCTGGATTTTTCCCGGACGCGCTGGGAAGCGGAGCGGCCGGGGGCGTCAGGCGCCGCGTGGGCGCGCGCCGCCTCGAGCAGCATGCCGAAACTCCGTTGGCGTCAGTCCTACGTGGCGCTCGAAGGCGAGCGCGAAGTTGCTAGGACTTCTGAAGCCCGAATCAAGCGCAATCTGCTTGACGAGCCTGTCGGTAGTTGCTAGCAGCCTCTTGGCCTTCGTCAGTTGAATCTGCGTGATGTAGTTGACGACCGTCATGGCGGTCGCACTCCGGAAGCGTCTGAGCAAGCTACGCCGGCTCATATTGAAGAGCTTGGCAAGCTCGGTCACCGAAGGAGAACGTCCGCGCTGCGCCTCGATATAGTCGTGAATCAACGCAATATCGAGCCTTCCCAAGGGAGGCGATGCAGCGGCAGGTGCGCTCGACGGCTCCGACAACCGGGAAAGCTTGATGCGAAGCACTTCGGTGATCGACTCAACCATGGCCGCACTCGCAAATCCCGGCGCGCGAATCTCGTCATGCAACAGCTGCATCATCTGAATCATCGAGAGATCCGCGATACTGCAGGCGCTGCCGACGCACTCTTCCCCCGACGACAGAGGGGCATCAAAGTGCGCGATTATGCAACGAAAGGGGAGGCCATTGGTTTTACTCTCCCAGCTTGCCGAGCGGGGCCGGAAGGTCAACGGTCCGTCCGGTATGAACCCGGCTTGCTGTGAAATCGCGCGTGTCCACACCGTGTTTCCCGGCGAAAATCGGAAGGTCAGTACGTTCGAGGGCGCCGTCCAGGTTCGTTGGTTCGCGGGCGTGCGGCGAAACAGACGCACCTCGGCACGCATGCCTGGAGCCTCCACTCCACCAAGCACCTCATACGGTCCCAGTTTCTCCGACGCTAACATGGCGATACATTCCGGCCCGATCTAGTGTTCATTGGCGATCTCTACTAGCCAAGACGATGCGGTTATGAATGTAGTCGGATATTACGCTTACTTGCTTTATCGAGTGAAGGGCCAGAGTCAGAGCGCGCTGATTGTGACGTAATAGCCGTCCGGATCCCGAAGGGAGAACTCCTTCGTTTGAGTGCTCGGGTTTACATGAGGCTCCTCGTCGAGCCGGGAGACAAGAGCGCGGGCCCTCTGGAGCGCCGTGTCGAAATCATCGACACGGAAAAACAGGAGCAGCCCGTTTCCGGGCGGCGCCTTATCCGGGCTCATCAAGGACGGATGTTCATGCGCACCCCACTGGTGGAGACATAGCAGGACGGTTCCATCCGAATCACGAACCTGACCAAAATAGTCATGGCCGGGAGCCGTCTTCGGCTGCCCAAAGAGCGACTGGTACCATGTGAAGCTGGTCGGAACATCTCTGACGCCGATGATTGTCCAAGTGCGCTTCATTGGTATTTCCTCAAAACCCCGCAGGGATTATGTACAAACTAGCGCGGACCGCCTAATCCGGCGCGAGCCCGCGTCCCGAGGGGTGCGGAGTAACGCGCACGTCACTGCCCAGCACGAGCGGGCGGCCGGCGTAACTTATGGGTGAGACATCATGCCGCCACCGACTGCGGGCGGCGCGGCCGTGCGGTTAACGCCCCCGGGCTTCACCGTGGCCGCGGCCGGCTTGATCAGATCGGGCGGAGCGGTGGTCCGGTAAACGGGGGCCTCGTATACAGGAGTACCGAAGTGGAATTGGTTGACGAGCGCTTCCTCGCAGATGCGATGCAGTGTCCCATTTGCTGCCGAAGTTGATCTCCGCCGGCTTGCTCGGCTTGAGCTCGGACTTGTTCAAAAGCCTTCTTGGCATCGACCTGCTGGCTCTTGAAGTCCGGAGAAGCTTCAAGCTGTGAGACCGCCTTTGCCTGAGAGGCTCGCCAGCGCGAATAGTCAACCGCCACTTGGGCCTCGTAACCAGGCAGCGCTGCGTCGCACAGCTCCTTGTAGTGGAGCGTCATGGCCACGCTCAACATGTCCTCCGGTTCCAAGTTCGTTGCAGTGGCCGGCTTTCGCCTGGCCGATCAAAGCTCTAACCTGGACGTCTTCACGGAACAGCCGCCGCGCGGAGACACCTTTCGCATCCTTCAAAGGGTTGGTAGCGCAATCCTAAGCGGCGGGTAACGGACGTCCGCTCGGGGTTCCCTCACTCGATTGCAGGTCGCGGCACATGACCAAGTCACGTTGAGGATCGTCGCCGAGCTTGAAGGTGTGCTCCCCCACGACATCAAACCGCCATTTTCGATAGAAGGCCAAGGCTTTGAGATTCCGTTCCCACACTCCTAGCCATAGGGCCGCGGAGCCGGCCGCCTGGGCGCGCGCGAGAACGTGCGCCATGAGTTGGTGAGCCAATCCGGTCCCATGGTGTGAAGCGTCCACGTAAAACCTTTGGATCTCGACCGGTTTCACGGCCGAGATCGCCGGCTGTGGCGCATCGAGCCGCAGCTGTGCGTACGCGACCAATCGATTGTTCGCTTCGACGACCCACGTCTCGCGTCGTGAATCACGAATCTCGGCGAGTTGCAATGCGTGGCCGTAGTTCGCTGCGCAATGCAGCTGCATGTTCGCGGCAGTATTCGATTCTGCAAATGCGGCGCGGAAGGTTCTTTCGGCGAGTACCGAAAGCACCGGCGCATCACCTTCCTCCGCTCGCCGAATCCGAATCGCTTGCATTTCGCCCGCGCTCATGGAGTCCACAGAAAACTGTGGTTCACATTGTTCGAATCAATGTAGTGTCCCGTGATTGACCCCCCGTCACTGACGCTTTCAGGAAGGGTCCCCTGTCCCGAACCTGCGGTCTTGCCCGCGCCGGGAGCATCGAACGTGATGAAGTCGTCGCCACCGGAAGTGCGCAAAAAACCGTGGTTCACATTGTGCGCGTCAATGTAGCGCCCCGTGATAGTTCCCTCGTCGTTGATGCTGGTGGGAAAAGTCCCGGAGCCCGAACCGGCGGCCGAGCCGGCACCGGGAGCATCGAAGGTGGTGACTTCGGAGCTTGAACTTTGTGCGGCGAGGCGAACCGGGATCGTCAGTACACCGGTTACGAATAGCGTGGTTAGGAATGGCATCGTCCCGAATTTCATGATGTCTCCCCAGTAGGCTTCGAAATCATTAAAGTCATATATTTTAGTTAGTGTCGATTCTGGGTGCCATGACACTGAGATGCGTGACCCTTCGTGCGGGCTTCCGGCCCGGCCGTAGAGGGAATGGCCCGTGCAGCGTTTGGTTCTTACGCACCCCACCAACGCGCCGAGCAGCCCACGGCTCGAATAACATGGCACAATTACCCCACGCGCACCGATAAAACCAACAGAGCGTAAATCCGTGGACGTGAACCATGAAGGTTATGGCGCGTGTCCCATCCACGCTCTTAGATAGTAATTGCGGGCGAACGCAGCGAACATGATGACCGCAATCGAGATTGCGGCAGCGGAATAAATGCCTCCTGCAGTTTGGGTATCTTCGGCCGCCATCGGACGCTCCTTCGGCATCCATAACTGACCGATCATGGCCGGTGTCGTTGCGGCCGGTCGCGCTAATTGACCAATCCTAATTTCTTCAGAAGAGTCCCAAAGCGCGGATCGGATTGAACGTTCTTTAGTAGGGGATCGGCATGCGCTCGCAATACGTCGGAGTTCCGCGATCGGTAGGCTCGATCAAACCAGTTGAAGGAATCGTCAATTTTCCCTCGGTTTGCGTAAATCCTCGCAATGCGTTACGCGCCAACAGTCAGGGCCGTCCACGCCGCCAGAGAATCCATGTAATCGCGCCATCGCGCGATCTTGCGGTTCTCAATAAAGGCAATCGAGGCAAACCTGTTATGGTAGGCAACGCCGGTCTTGAGTGCCTTGCCGTGAACCTCGTATTCGAGGGTAACCACGCGACCGTCATTTGAAGGATGCACGGCCAGCGCATCGCCGCGCTCGAGCAAGATGTTGTTGCCATACCCGGAATAGAGCGACATGAGCTCTGCCCGACCTCGCACGGAGTGCGGCCAACTCGCTATATGGTAGCGAAACTCAAACAGGACGTCGTCGGCTAGCGTGTCGAAATAGTGCCCCCCATCCGTGTATTTCGAGAGTCCTTCCATGACCACGGAGAAAAACGGATCGAGAGCGCGAAATGCGCTATAGCCGATATTGGACATCTTTGTCTCCTGGCGCGTCGCTTCTACGGGATGGTATCAGGGCGCTTGTTGGCTGTGAGCAGATCGTCCACCAGTCCAGAGGACGGGGTAGGCCTGCGTGTAACGCGCTGCCTTCCACCTCGATCAAGACTGTTCACGACCCGCGCGATCGCGCATCATCGAGATCGGTGTTTCCCGGGGATACCATGAGTAAGCTCAAGTGCTCGATTGTTGCGTGGCTGTTCGTCGCGGTTCCCGCGGCGGGCGCGCCGACGATCGTGGTGGATGTCCACGGCTACACTCTCGCCGGTGCAAACCCGCAGACCTTCTCGGCACTCGCCTTCGACGCCGGCAAGGTTCTCGAGACGGGCGATGCGGCCATGCTGACTGCGAAGTATCCGACAGCGAAAGTGATCGATGGGCATGAGAAGACCCTGCTGCCCGGGCTGATCGATGCGCACGGTCACGTTCTCGATCTTGGCCTTGGGAGCGTGCAAGTTCAATTGACCGGGACCACCCGCCTTGATGAGGCCCAGCAAGCGATACGGGCGTATGCGCGCGCGCACCCCGGTCTCTGGCTGTTGGGCGGCGGGTGGAATCAAGTCATCTGGAATCTGGGACGCTTCCCCACTGCTCGAGAGCTCGATGCGGCCGTTGCCGATCGACCGGCCGCCCTCGACCGGATCGACGGCCATGCGAAGTGGCTCAATTCGAAGGCTCTGCGCGCGGCGCACATCACCAAGGACACACCCGATCCCTCGGGTGGACGAATCGAGCGGGACGCGGCCGGCAAGCCGTCGGGGGTCTTGGTCGATAAGGCAATGGACCTGGTCGAGGCGGTCGTACCGCAGCCGACCGAGGACGAGCGAATGGCCGCCTTGCAGGCCGCGATGGCCCATATGAATGCCGTAGGCCTGACCGGCGTCGGCGATGCGGGGGTCGCCGCCAACGTCGTCGCGGATTACAAACGCCTCGCCGATCAGGGACGCCTGTCCGTGCGGGTATACGCCATGATTGCAGATACCGGCGAAGACTTCAGAGAGCTTTCCAAACACGGGCCGCTTCTTGCGTACGGGAATGACCGGCTCACCGTGCGATCGGTCAAGCTATTCGCGGATGGCGCATTGGGCAGCCGCGGCGCCGCGTTGTTGGCCCCTTATTCGGACCAACCCGACCAACATGGACTTCTGTTCATGACCACGCCTCAAATGCAGCACAAGATCGAGACCGCCTTCAAGGCCGGCTATCAAGTCAACATCCACGCGATCGGCGACGCGGCCAATCATCAAGTGCTCGATGCGTTCGAGGGCGCCTATCGCACGACGGGCACGGGCCGGCAGCTGCGCAACCGAATCGAACACGCACAAGTCGTCGCGTTGCCCGACATCCCACGTTTCAAGCAGCTTGACCTGATCGCCTCCATGCAGCCCACTCATGCGACCAGCGACAAGAACATGGCCGAAGCCCGGATCGGCCCCGAGCGCTTGAGGGGCGCTTACGCATGGCGCACCTTCCTCGACCAAGGCACCGTGATCGCCGGCGGTTCCGACTTCCCGATCGAGTCCGACAATCCATTTTTCGGCCTGCATGCCGCGGTGACCCGCACCGATCACGCCAACCAGCCTCCCGGGGGATGGCATCCCGAACAAGCCATGACCCTGGTCGAAGCGCTTCGCGCGTTCACGCTGAACGCTGCTTACGCCGAGCATCAAGAGAAGACACTAGGCTCTCTCGAGCCAGGCAAATGGGCCGACTTCATCCTCGTCGACCGCGATCTGTTCAAGATTCCACTTGCGGACATCTGGAAGATACAGGTGGAGGAGACCTGGCTCGCAGGCGAAAGGGTCTATTCCTCGCACCGCTAAGGAGGCGGGTAATCCGGATAGACCGCCACTTCGTCACCCGTGCAGGACCAGCTTGCACGTGACCCGGAGAAGATGCGCGCCTGCGGCTTGATCGGAGCGTCGTCGTCCAGTGACCCGGCCGGAATGATGACGCTATCGGTGTCCTTTGCCTGACGCGGCAGGCGGCTGCCGCAGGTTGCGCAGAAATTGTTGGTGAATCGCTTGGCTTCAGGCACCTTGAACGTCCGCACCTGCTCTTCGCCATTGAGCCACCGGAGCACGCTGGGTTGAAGGAATAGGTTTGAGGCGTGTCCGGTGCCGGTCGCTTTACGGCAGCGCGAGCAATGACAGTGGAAGAATCGCGTCGGCTCGCCGCTAACTTCAAATTTCACGGCACCGCAGAGGCAACTGCCCCTAAGGGTGAACTGGCCCATGAGTCCTCCGCTTGATGATCGACGGGATGCAGGATACGGCAGCGCAGGCAGGTTGGGGAACAACGACTATTGCGCCCGGTTGTCGGTGCCGGACGTGAGTTCAATCGTTACCTTGCCCCGGGACAGCTCGATGGGCTACGAAATATACAACGAATCGTGATTGCCGGCGGCCGACACAGAAAGATACGGATGAGAATCCGGATCGGATGCTTTGAACACACGACGAGGACTTGCGGGAATGCGAAAAAGCCCGTCCGGGTCCAAAATCCGCCTTTCGCCAGGAGTTCGCTAACGCAGGCACCCGAGATGGGCTTCTCATCGGCCGCCAATGCGTACTCTCTGCCCCTGGCTGTCATTTCGGTTGACCGCAAAAGGAGAACACGCTCACATTCTTCGAGTATCCGATGCGATTTGCCCTATGCGAAACTGCGACACAGGGCGGGCCACACGCTACCGACATGGGAGTTAGTCGTCATGGGTCTTATCGACGCTATAGTCGATCGCTCGTTTCGGGATACGCCAGCCGGGCGAGTCGTCGTCTTTTCTGGCGACCCACGCAAACGAGGCTACGTCGTTAAATCCCTTGCCGAGGAAAAGAGGATCAAGTCTTTCCTCAAAATGTTTTATTTTGCGCACCTGTACATTCTCGTGTTCGGGGTGATGCTCTCGCAAGGCTGTGCTTTATGGTTCGCCTATGGATCGTTCGATAGGCCTGCGCACCATCTACTTGGCAGTGTATCTATCTTCCTCGGGTTTTATTTGCTCATGGTGGGAGCGCCGTACGCACTCTTGTGGCGAGCCTACAAGCGAGCGTTAACGAGTTTCACAGCACCCGCGGATGAGGTGTTGCTGATGGAGATCGAAGCGTCGCGCCGCCGATGGATTCTGCCGGCTGTTGTCGGCTTCGCGCTTCTGATCTTCGCTGCGATCCTAGTACTGGCGTTGCGGCCCATTGTACGGTAGCCGGTGCGGTCGCCGACAGACGTCCTGGTGCGCGTCGCTTGCATTTTTGGCGGTCGCGCCCGTGGTGGCATGCGCGGCGGATCAATGCAAGGTCAACGACCTGGTTGTTCAAGTGTGGGACGGCCCCTCGAAGTACATGGGCGGCGCTACCGTTGCCCTGACCGCGCCCGCGGTGAAGGTGATCACGGTCGTCGTCAAACCGCCGGGTGCCACGGGATCCTCAGGCGCAATCGGAGTGTCGACGGCTGCGGCAGGCGGGGCCGCTCCAACATCGGGATTCAAACCCGCGCCCAAACCGCCGCGTCCGGTCCCAAAAAACGACCAGGAAGCCCTGTTCAACGCGGTCATTACGGCGAGCTCGCGGACGTTCAGCGGTTGCTGCGCTCTCCGGCCGTCGACGTGAACGCTCCCTCGCGCAGCGATCGGCGCATCAGCCTGATCGATGTGGCCGCGGGGGAGGCGGAGCCTGAGATCGCGCGGGCGTTGATCGAGCATGGTGCCCGCGTGGGGGGTCCCGTCGAGGGCATAGACGTTCGTCCGATTGCGGTGGCTATCCTTAACCTCAAGACCACCGTACAGTTTCACGGCGTTCCGGGCGCATTCAGCTGGCGCCCGGAGCGCTCGCCACGGGACTTCGAGGCGACGATCCGTGTCTTGCTCGACGCCGGCGCGGAAGCGGACGGCATGCTCGATCCGACGCACCCGGATTCTGCTCTGGGCGTGCTGCTTTCTACACCGCGATTCGATGGCGATATGCGCATTGCGCGCCTTTTGCTGGTTCACGGCGCCCAACTCGGCGCCTCGGCCCCCGGCGGGTCGCCTCTGGCCATCGCGGTCGCGAACGGGCGCGATGACGTTCTCGACCTTGCTCTCGAGGTTGGACATCTCGACTCCTCGGCTCTCGACGCAGCCCTCGCTCCCGCGGTTGCGCGGCACGATGCCGGGATCGTCTCGAAATTGCTTGCCGCCGGCGCGAGTCCCGACGCGCGCGACTCGTATGGGCGTCCGTTGCTCTGCGGGACCCTGATGGAAGGCGGGCAATCGCCATCGCTCGCGATGCTGTTCCTGCAGCACGGCGGACATGTGCCCGTCGACTGTCTCGGCGGTCCGCCCCTCAATCTTGCAATGAAGGATCCCGAGCTCGCGCTCCTGCTGCTCAATCACGGTGTGGATCCGAGCCGCACCGATCATGATGGCGCGACCGCGCTCAACCTCGTGGCGGATTCGGATCATGAACTCATCGATGCGCTCCTCAACCATGGGGCGCAACTCGGTTCGCCGTTTGCCGATCAGAGGGTGATCGGCATAGGGAATGGGTTGGGGACGACGGTCGGGCCCACCTTGCGAGCCATCTTGCACCAGCAAGATTATCTCGCCGCCGGCCTCCTGAGGCGCGACGGCCTGCGGGGCGACACGCCGTGTGCCGCCATGCTGTATGCGGCGGCGATCGGCACCAACGGCGCGCTGGCAGAGCTTCTGCATCGCGGCGCTGATCCGAATTCCATGACAGAAAGGGGGGTCACCGTGCTGATGACTGCCGCCTATCACGGGGATGTCGATGCGGTGCGCATGTTGCTCGAGCGATCGGGGATCCAGGTCGATCAAGCGACGCCGACCGTATTTCATCCGGCAGTCGGCTACAACGAGGATCCCCCGCCTCCGCGCACCGGCCACCGGACCGCGCTCATGTATGCGGCCGCACGCGGCACGCCATAGAAGCGAACGGGAGCGCATAGCGCGCTCATTTGCTATGGGCGTCGAAGAAATCGAGGATCAGCTTCCACGTCCACGCGAAGTCATAGGTGTGGCCCATCGGGGCCCGACAATCGAGGACTTTCGGCCAGCCGCTGCCGGTCGAGCCGCCTGACCAGCCGGCCGGGTTGCCGGCGCAATAGGTGCGGCAGTCCGCTGCCGTGGTCGCTGCGTTGAAAGGTACGGCAGGCGTTTGGGTGAACGGACAGCTATTCATGATTCCCCAGCGCCGGGTGATGGCGGACGCGCCGGTGTAGTAGTACCTGTCACCGTCGCTGGTCGTCGTATGAGCCGTATCTTCCCAGGCCCCTGGTGGTACGGTCGAATCCTGCATACCTGTTATTACCAAGACCGGCATTCCGCCTGATTTTCCCGGCATATCGAGGTAACCGCGATGTGGCAAGCCGATTATCGGCGCAATCGCGCGGAAAATTGGGGCGCTGCGCGCATTCTGGCCCAGCTCCCAGGTTAACATCCCGCCGTTCGAGCCTCCCGATGCGAAGACCCTCGCCGTATCGACGCATAGCGTGGATTCGATCTTGGTCACCAGGGTGATTGTGAAGGCGACGTCATCGGCCTGACACTGCGTCCACGAGCACGTGTTTCGAGCGATATTCCTGCAGGACGGATACGTGTAGTTCGAAGTGCGTGCAGGGTCGCAGATTGGACCGGCCGTGGTTTCTGACTGGTGGGAGGCGCCATCCTCGCCCGGTCCGGCGATGCCTGTCGTGGAACCGCGGAATGACCACGAGTTGCGATTTGAATCGGGAGTGGCCGATCCGAGCCCTCGCGGTGCTACGATGATGTAGCCGCGCTTGTCGGCAAGCGTCGTGACGTTCCTATCGCCCAGGAACTCGTTCTCGTCGCCTCCCCAACCATGAAATACCATCACCAGAGGGTATGCCGTACTCGGCTTGTAGCCGGACGGTACGAAAACGCGGTAGGTCCGGGTCACGTTCTGATCCGCCATCTGGTAGGTGCCGCTGGCGAGCGTCTTGCCGCAGCCGGCCGATTGCGGAACGGCTGCTGCCGCCGCGGGCGCCAGCATTGCAATGAGGACTAGGGCGACTGCCAATTGGCGCAGCATTTGGGTCGGCATATTGCCCTCCATTTCCGTGGCCCCGACCGCCCGCACGCCGTTGCGGTAACTACGGATTCACCTCCCCCCAAGCGAGCGAGCACGATTGCAATGCGACGTTGCGGCCGGGAGTCACGCATATGCCTGAGAGCCATAGAGGGATTCTGGATTCTGTTCGCGATGGTCATCCCGCGCACGTGTCGGCAGCGCTTTTTATTCTCTCCTGGGATGTGTAGGCGCGCTCATGCATCTCACCCCGATCAAAGGATACGCGAACGCGTTGCTGGATGCAGCTCCGGATGCGATGGTCATTTCCGACTCGCGGGGAGCAATTATTTACGCGAACCAGCACGCGGCAACGCTGTTTGGTTATCTCAATGAAGAATTGATCGGCGAGCAAGTAGAGAAGCTCCTTCCGGAGCGATTTCGCGCGGCCCATCCGGCTCTACGAGTTGCATATGCACGTAGTCCGCGCTTACGCCCGATGGGTGAGAGTCGGCAGCTGTTCGCACGCCATCGGAACGGCGCGGAGATTCAAGTCGAAATCCGCTTGAGCACCCTGCAGACCGAGGACGGGCTGCTCGTCCTGAGCACCATACGGGATGCCACCGGGCACCGTGATCTACCGCTGAAGACCGGTCTCCTGATTCAGGACGAACGAGTCGAAACGGAGAGCCAAGGTCAGACGGGCGATTTATCCGAGGCAAGGGAACGTGATCAAATCCTGCTGAACTCGATCGGTGACGCAGTCATCAGCGTCGATGCAGCGGGAGATGTGACCTACCTCAATCCGATCGCCGAAAAGATGACAGGTTGGTCGCGAGAGGATGCGACCGGGCGAGCCCTTCAAGAAGTACTCATCATCACCGACGATCATGGCCGAAAATCGGTACTAGATCCGGTGCAGTCGGCGAGGGGCTTGAACGTCGATAGCGCAGCCGCGAGTGGAATCCTGATCCGGCGGGATGGATCTCGATTCGCAGTCGAGCACTCTTCAGCACCCATGCGGAATGACGACGGAGAACTCATCGGTGCGGTGATGGTGTTTCGCGACGTCAGTGTCGTCCGTGCCATCACGCAGAAGTTCGCCCATGCCGCGCACCACGACTCACTGACGGGGTTGCCCAACCGCCTGCTCTTGGAATCTCGGTTGACGCAAGCCATCGACCTGGCTCACCGCCACAATTGTGAAGCCGCGCTTCTGTTCTTGGACCTGGATGGTTTCAAGCTGGTCAACGACACGTTGGGGCACCCGGTGGGCGATCGACTATTGCGGTCGGTGGCGGGCGCTCTGCAGGGATGCGTGCGTAGTACGGACACTGTCAGTCGTTTCGGAGGCGATGAATTCGTCGTGCTTCTGTCGGAGATCTCAGGGCAGGCCGATGCCGCCCAAGTTGCCGAGAAAATCCTGGGCGTCCTGCGGGCGCACCATTCAGTCGACGAACCTGGCCTGCGGATCACGGCAAGTGTCGGGATTGCGCTCTACCCTCACGACGGCATCGACCCTCAGACGTTGCTGCGAAACGCGGACGACGCAATGTTTCTGGCCAAGCGCGCGGGAGGGAACGGCTACCGACGTTGGAGCGGATCCGTAAAGTACGTATGATCGATTCAGGCGGAACCCATTGGCACATGTGCACAGAAGCGGGTGCCCCGCGTCATACGCGTAACGCTCACTTCTCCCCCGAGCGCCGCGAATCGCTCGCGTATACCGAGAAGTCCGAGGGATCCTGCCTTCTCCGTGTCGCCAGCTTCGATTCCGTAGCCATCGTCGATCACCTCGAGAGTGATGCTACTTCCGCGAACACCAAGCGTGATGCCCACGGTCGCGGCCTTTGCATGTCGAATCACGTTGGTTAATGCCTCTTGCGCCGCCCTAAAAATGATCGACCGAATCACCGGATCGAGTGCGGGTAGAGGAATCTCCGTTTTTACGGTGATCTTCAATCCAGAAACGCACTCGATACGATGCGCGTGCTCGGTGATGGCGGCCGAGAGATCTAGATGAGCGAGAGAGGATGGTCGGACCTCATTCGCGATCTCCCGGGTGCTGCGCATGCACGCGGCAATTGCTTCCGAAAGCTCGCGCCAGAGATTTTCGTGAGTATTGGATTCGCCGCTGCAAGCACGGGCCTTGAGATGATCGAGCGTAAGTTTCGCGGCGAATAGATCTTGCGCGATACCCTCGTGCAACGCGTGGGCGATGTTCTTGCGTTCTTCCTCGCGAATCCCCTCAAGACGCTGTGTGAGCTCGCGGGTCTGCGTAAGCGAGGCACGTAACGCCGTGATGTCCGAGCCCATCAAGAAAAACCCTCGCACCATCCCGGAGCGATCAAAATCCGGGATATAGAACGCGTCGGCGTAGCCGGTCGAGCCGTCGGCCTTGATCAAGGCCCTTTCGAAGTGTTGCGGCTCGCCGCTCAGGGCTTGACGCACGTAGGGCTCGTTCAATTCGAATAGCTTTGCCCCCAGCAGCTCCGGCATGTGCATGCCGACGACGCGTTCCGGGGATAACCCAAACCAGTCGAGGTAGGCGGAGTTCGCGAATTCGCAGTACAGCTCGCGGTTCCAGTAGCCGATCATGGCGGGCACGTTATTGAGGATGGACTGCAAGCGGGCTTGCGCTTTCTGCAGATCATCGGTCATCCGCCGCTGCTCGGTGATGTCCATGAACGTGACGATGGCCGCGCCCGGCTTCGCCTGCCCCACTTCGAACACGGGCTGCGAATTGATGCTGATCCAGCGCAATTCGGTTCCGCGCGAGCGTACGCCCATGATCCGCTGGCTCACCCCTTGACCCGTCCGCAAGGTAACCGATGCCGGATGCTCCTCGGCGGGGAAAGGCGACCCGTCCTCGCGGACTGTCTGCCACTCGGGGTCCGGCGGCGTTTTTTCCCAAGAGCTGGTCGCGGCTCAACCGCAGAATCCGTTCGGCGGCGGGGTTCGCCTCGATGATCTGTCCGTTCTGCGCGTGGACGACGACGCCTTCAACCATCGCGACAAAGAGGTTGCGGTAACGCTCTTCTGCCTCGAGGACATCGAGCCATGCGCAGCGATGGGCCGTGATGTCGATGAATGCGCCTTTCTGCTCGTCACTCCCAGGTGCCGAGCGACCTACACTGATGTCGTACCATCCGAGCGTGCCGTCCTTGCGGCGCTGCTGCAGTTCGGTCCGGAAGATTTCCCCGCGGGCGATCGTGGGAAAAGCGGCGTCCCGAAAGGCTGTGTAGACTTGATCGGTCGGATGCAGAAGGCGCGTCGGCTTTCCCATCAGCTCTCGAGGCGTGTAACCAAACATCTCCGCAAAAGCGGAATCGCACCAAATGATGGTGCGACTCAGGACTCGAACGCGGCCGACCGGAGGGCTGTCCACGCGGCCAGTCTGTTCCCGAGCGAGTTCGCGGCCATACTCCGCCGAGCGGACTGATTTCATCATTCGATACCTAACGTGAAAAGGGGCGTTTTCGGTACCGTGCATTGCGGCTCAAGCACTGCCAATCCGGAGTTTCCCGTAGTTCTCCGCCGGCACATGACCGCTGGCTATCGGCAGTCTGAAAAGCGCCGCCGGCAGGCGGACATCACGAGCTTCATTTGGGACAATCTCGAGAAGCTATGATATGGGCGAGCGCGGTTGCACCGTGCATCGCTCGGCAACTTCGGGTGCCCTGGCGGCGGGCGTCAGCTCGGGCCGGCGCCGCCGCTCGCTCTTGCGGTTGACAAGGCGGCGCAGCGCGCCAATACTTTCCGACATAGTGAACTATCAGCAGCGCCTGGACCGCACCTTCGCCGCTCTCGTCGATCCGACGCGCCGCGCGATCCTCGCTCAACTCGAGCGCAAGGACGGCGCGTCAGTCGGAGAGCTTGCGGCGCCTTTTGCCATCAAGCTGCCGGCCGTGATGAAGCATCTTGCCGTGCTGGCCGAGGCCGGCCTCATCACGCGCACGAAATCGGGGCGCACGGTGACCGTCCGGTTGCGGCCGCAGCCGATGCGCGAGGCGATCGCATGGTTGAGCCGCTACGAGCGCTTCTGGGCCGGCAGCCTCGACCGCCTCACCGCATATGCGGAACGCAAGGAAGCCGAACGCCGGGGCAGGCAGGAGTGACGAGCCTCACTCTCGTGCGTCGCATCAGGGCGCGGCCGTCGATCGTCTTCGATGCGGTCACGACCCCGGAAGGGATCGCGCGATGGTGGGGTCCGGACGCCGGTCCGGTGCTGATCGCGGAAGCCGATCCGCGCAAGGGCGGTCGTTATCGCGTACGTTTCCGTAAGCTCGACGGCACGGAGCATGAGTGCAGCGGCGAATACTTGGATGTCGTTCGGCCCGAGCGGGTGGTGATGAGTTGGCGTTGGCAAGGCGAGGAGGATGCCGGCGAGTCACGCGTCGAGATCGCGCTCAAAGCCATTCCCGAGGGCACCGAGATCACGTTCACCCATTCGCGTCTTTACGATGAGGAAACCCGTCGCAGCCATGAAGCAGGCTGGACGGGCGCGTTCGACAAGCTGGAAGCGCGATTTGCCGCAGGAGAGGCGTCCCCGCCGAAGTCCGACCTCTAATGAGTCTCCTTGGCCGCGGGTGTTCCGTCGGACCATGTGGGCACCAGAACGAAGAACGTCGTGACGGGGTCCGAATCGGTCTGGGCCGCAAACACCGGCGAGCCGGGGAGATCCGCACCCCAATCGGCGACATGAGTGTGGGTGAAGAAAAACATCACATGCGGATGCCAGTGGCCGGCGCTGTCGCCCAGGTATCCCTGTTTCGACATCATGAAAGCGAGCGCGCCGGGCTCCGGCGTTGCGTTGTGGTTCGCGGCAAGCTCAGCGCGGGTACGGCTGATCATATCGGCCTTCGAAACGCCGCCGAGCACCCACTCCGTTCTTTCGAGATAGGCGGGAAGCACGCTACGCGCCGCGGCGGGATTGAAGCAAACCGGCGCACGAAGCTTGGGATTCCAGAACTCCGCGTCATCAAAGCCGGTCGCCCAGGACCGCTGGACCACACAAACAAAACCATTCTTCCCCTTGAATGCCGTTTGATAACCGTGATCGCCGAGCGTGAGAACGCTGGCATCGTCCGCAATCGAGGTCGGCGCGGCACTGCGCGCGAGCGCGATCTCCTCGGACGCATTGGGCACACGGTATTGCTCGATCCGTGCCATGGCCGGATACGCGGACTTCGTATCGTCGGCGCGGCCCGACCCGATGCCACCGAGCAGCAAAGCCAGGCCGCACATTCCCGGCCAAACTCGCATCGTTCGCATGTTTCACCCCCTGCGTAGATAGTTTCCTATTTGGTGAAGTATTAGCGCGGCCTGCTATGTTTGTCAATCGACCGCCGGCAGAGACATGCGTCGATTTCGATTTCCGCCGCGCCGCCGTGTCCGAACTGGTCGGATATTGGTCATTGAGCACTTTGCCGCCTGAGTGCACTCTCTCGTCAACGGAGAATGAACATCGACCCCAAGCGTATTGGTTTTCTGATTCAACCTGCAGCGGAGCACTTAGCATGTCCTTACGAGTAAACCTGCGAGAATTCTTTTTGTGGGCCATTGTCTGCGCCGCGCTTGGTTCTACCAGCCTCGTGCTCGCGGACCAATCCCCTGTCCCGCCCAAGAAAGTCGCGATCCTGATATTCAATGACGTCGCGATGATCGACTATTCGGGCCCTTACGAAGTGTTCAGCCACGCCGGATATGACGTATACGCTGTGGCGGCGACCAAACACTCGATCCGTTCGGAGGAGGGCCTGGAAGTCGTACCAAAATATAGTTTCGCCGATGCGCCGCAGGCCGACATCGTGGTCATCCCCGGTGGCGGCTACGAAGCTCCCGGCAACAGCGCGGCGGCGGCCTGGATCAAGCGACAGAATGCGCACGATGAGCACACCATGTCGGTGTGTAACGGTGCATTCACCCTGGCCAACACCGGTCTGCTCAATGGTCTGAGCGCGACCACCACGGCGGGGAACATCCTGCGGATGCGGCGCACCTACGCGCAGATCAATGTCGTCAACGATCAACGCGTGGTGGACAACGGCAAAATCCTCACCACCGCCGGCTTGTCGGCCGGCATCGACGGGGCGTTGCACATGGTGGCAGTCCTGGATGGTGAGGATACGGCGCAAACCATCGCCCTGATGCTCGAATATAACTGGCAACCCAACAACGCCTATGTGCGGGGCGCAATGGCAGATCAGCTAATTCCCGACCTCGATCTCAAGGGGTTGGCGGAGTTGGTCGACATGAGGCTCAAGGGCGACAAGGACCGTTGGGAAACCGCCGAATGGTTCAAGACCAAGCTATCCGCGGACGACCTATTCGGTGCAGTACAGACGGCCTTCCAGAAAGCTTACGCCGAAGATGGTCCGTGGGGCCCGGGCAGTTTCCATTTAACCTCATCCGGGCCGCTCAAGGCGAACCTGCACTTCGATGACCGCGGAGGACATCATTGGCGCGGCACGCTGATGCTCGAGGCCGTCCCGTCCGATGCTCACCAGTTTGTAGTACGGATTGCGACGACCCGAGTCGACGGCGACACCAGACTCCAAGATGACGCGCGGAGCACGTTGTTACCTTCGGCGCTGCCGGCGCCGGACCTCAAAGGTGCCCATTGGGCTCTTTAGAGGGGAACTACCAAAGCGTAACGCGCTTCTCCGGGGCGAGATACATCTTGTCGCCTTCTTTGATGGCATAGGCGTCGAAGAAGGCGTTTTGATTCATCTCGGGCACGGTGCCGCGAATGGCCACCGGCGAATGCGGATCCGTCTTGAGCGCCACGATCTCATCATCGGTGCGCGACTTGCCGCGAAACGCCTGCGCCCAACCCGCAAAGAAACGCTGATCGCCGCTCATGCCGTCGATTTGCGGCGGCTCCTTGCCGTTCAGCGAGAGCTTGTAGGCCTTGTACGAAATGGCGAGTCCGGCGTTGTCCGCGATGTTCTCGCCCAACGTGAGCTCGCCGTTGACGTGATAGCCGGGTATGGGCTCATACGCGGCGTATTGCGCCACCAACGCCTTGGTCCTTTCCTTGAACTTGTCGAGATCGGCTTGCGTGAACCAGCCGGGTGGGTTGAGCAGATTGCCATCGCCATCATACTGGTTGCCCTGATCGTCGAAGCCATGACTGATCTCATGGCCGATGATGCTGCCGATACCGCCGTAGATTGCGGCGTCATCGGCGCGCGGATCGAAAAACGGCGGCTGCAGGATGGCGGCGGGAAACACGATTTCGTTCATCTCGGGGTTGTAGTAGGCATTCACCGTCTGCGGCGTCATGCCCCACTCGCTGCGATCGATCGGTTTGCCCAATTTATTGAGATTGCGATTATATTCGAACGTCTGCGCGCGGATCACGTTGCCGACGAGATCGCTCTTGTCGATTTGCAGGGCGCTGTAGTCGCGCCACCTGTCCGGATAGCCGATTTTCGGCGTGAACTTCGCGAGCTTCGCCCGGGCCTTTTCCCTCGTCTCGGGGGTCATCCAATCGAGCGTGCCGATATCGGCGCTGTAGGCGGCCAGCAGATTTTTCACCAGCTGGTCCATGCGCGCCTTCGATTCCGCTGGAAAGTATCGCGCCACGTAGAGCTTGCCGAGACCTTCGCCGATCGAGTTCTCGACGAGCTGAATGCCGCGCTTCCATCGCGGCCTATTCTCGGGGATTCCGTGCAGGGCGGTGCCGTAGAACGCAAAATGCTCGTCGACGAACGGCTTGCTGAGATAGGGTGCAAAATCGCTCAGCAGGTGCCAGCGGAAGTAGGTCTTCCAGGTTGACAGCGGTATTTTCCGCAACAACTCGTCGAAACCGCGCACATAGGTGGGTTCCCCGACTACAAGGTAATCGGTCTTGCCCTTTACGCCGGTGGCGGTGAGATAGCGGCTCCAATCGATGCTGGGGGCGAGCCCCGCCAACTTGGAAAATTCCACCTTGTTGTATGTCTTGATCGGGTCGCGCAACTCGACCTTGGTCCATTGTATTTTCGCGAGCTGCATCTCGAGCGCAAGGATGTCCTTGGCTTTCGCCGCCGCCGTCTTGTCGCCGGCCAGTTCCAGCATCTTTTGCACGTGCTGGCCGTAGCGCTCCCGCGCCTGCTTCAACTTGTCGTCGTTCAAGAGGTAGTAATCGCGGTCCGGCATCCCCAGACCGTCCTGCTCGACGTCGAATACGTATTTGGTCGAATCCTTGGCGTCTTGGTGCACGAACGGTGTGTAGGGCGCGGTCACCCCGATCTCGTTGAAATGCGCGATCAGGCCGGCGATCTCTTTTTTGTCTTTCAGCGCATCGACCCTGGCGAATTCCGCGTCCAGCGGCCTGATCCCCAGGGAGTCGAGCGTGCGCTCGTCCATGAAGCTGAAATACAACTCGGCGATCTTCTGCTGATCGGGATCGGTCGCGTCGATGGATTTCTGCAGGCCGTCGATGATGGTGTGCAGCTTGGCCTCCGAGTCGTCACGCAGTTTCGTGAACGTGCCGTAGCTCCCCTTGTCGGGAGGGATCTCGGTATCCGCCAGCCACTTGCCGTTGATGTGCTTGTAAAAGTCATCCTGCGGACGAACCGAACCGTCGAAGTATTGGGTCTCGATGCCCGACGACAGCGCGGGCGTGGCGCTCGAGGAGGGTGGGGTTTGGGGCGCCTTAGCGCATCCGCACAGCATGCAAGCTCCCGCAAAAGACAGTAATGTGATTTTCACCCGCAAAGTTTACCGCGCCCGCGCTCGGGGTGCGATTCAGGGGATACCCGAAGCGCGGGCCGCTCCGACGAGTCGATCTGGTCGGTGCGCGTTAGCGCTTACCGAGGGGCGCGACATAGACGTCGAGCTTCTGCAGCTTACCGGCCGAGTCGAATTCGTAGATAGTGACCGTGTGGGAGACATCCGTCACGCCGTCGCGAGCGTTCCGTTCTTCCAGCTCGAGAAAAACGAGGCCAGGCACTTCGGTAATCCGTCGCAGGGTTCCCTCCCAGGTGGTCATGCCGCCGTACTGAGTGATCAGCTGCTTGTACTGCTGCCAATTCGAGAGCTCCGCGCGATCGGTCAGGAAGACACCTAGACGTCGAAAGTTCTTCACGTCCACGAGCTCTTCCAGCTGCGCCCAGTCTGCCTCCGAGAAGCCGGGCTTCTTCAGCTTGTCGACGATCCGCAGAAAGCTTTCGGAGTACTGCAACACTTTGCGCGACAGGCCCGTGTAGGCTTCGGCACGCGGCATTTCGTTGGCCATCGTTTGCGCTCATTTCACCGGTCGGCGACGAATCATAGCACCGGCGATGCGCCACGCTCGGGATGCTGCGACCCGGGCCAGGGGTGCTCGGCCTTGCCGCCGAAGATCGCGCCCGAATCCGCGCGTTCGAGATTCCAGGAGCCGCGGTCGATCTCGGCCTCGAGCTGACCCGGCGCCCAGCCGGTGTGGCCGATGAAGATGCGCAGGCCGTCCATGGGCTTCGCGCGGCCGAGGAGCTTCAGCAGCAGTTCCCGATCTGCGCTCAAGTACACGCCGTCGAACGCTTGAACGGCGTGCTCGGGCGGCGTGCTTGCGCGAAACAGGAACCATATGGACCCGAAGTCGACGGGGCCGCCGAAATACACCTTGTCGTGCAGTTGCGTGAGGCGCTTGAGGTCCGGAAAGAGTTCGGCGACGGCAACGTGCGTCGGTCTGTTGACGATGATGCCGGCTGGGGCGGGACCTAGGTTGTTCATGACGAGCACCACCGAATCGGCGAAATCCGGATCGGGGAGCTCGGCTCGACCGATGAGAAGAATCGCGGTCACAGGCCGCGCACCGTCGGCCGACGCAGCCGCCGACGCTTCACAGAGAAGAAGCGCGCAGAGAGCGCCTGCCACGCAACACACTAGGCAGAAACCGCTTCTCGCTGGCGACACGGGCCTCGGCGTCATCGCGTCCCCCGGTTGCGGGCTGATTTTACGCCGTCGGGGCGATGGCTGCCCAGCCGCAAAGGAACCCGCTTCAGCGCGGATTTTTGCCGCCCACGTAGGCCGTACGCCGAAATCGCAATGCCGACCAATCCTGATCGATGGCCACGAGGCGAACCGTCTCGAAGCCGGCGGAGTTCAACGAATCCCAGCCGGTGTCGCGATTGATCTCGCTCGCATAACGCTTCGACGTGCTCTTGGGATACGCGAACCACAGGACGACGTCACCCTTGGCTTTGCCGGCGATCAGCTTCATTGCCGCGTCGACTTCCGCGCGGGTGGTGACGAACACGACCGCGAAGTCGACCGACTTCGCCTTGCGCGCGTCCCTGAGGATGCGGACGCCCGACAGCGCCTGAATCTCAGGCTCAAAGCTCGAGGGCGCCGCGACGATGAGTATTTCAGATGGGTCCTTGAGGTTGAGCTTTGCGAATACCGACGACACGCGGAGGTCCTCCGACACAATATGTAAAGGCCGCGTAACACGCAGGCTGACGCGGGCGCTCGGCTCCTCCGAATACTATACTGCTGGAGGTCTGGGCCAACATTTTCACACACCATGTCCCGAGTGTTTCTCAGCACGTTGCTGTGCTTGCTCGCTGTCGGCGCCGGCCAAGCTGCCGAAAGCGCGAACCGTTTCGACGGCGGGTGGGACACCATCCTGTCCTGTCCGAACTCGAACGGCGCGCTCGGCTATTCCTTCGAGTTCCCGTCCCTCATCAAAGAGGGCGTTCTGCATGCTGAGAAAGGGGTCAAGGGGCAGCCGGGATGGCTGCAGCTGGACGGACCGATTTCGCCGGATGGCACCGCAAATCTCTACGCGAGTGGTCTCGTGGGCGCTGCCGAAATGGCGGTCGGCCATCGGCCGCCGGGCACACAGTACGGCTACCATCTCGAGGTTCAGTTCAACGGCAACTCGGGAAAGGGGCAGCGGGTCGAGGGTCGGCCGTGCACGGTCACTTTCGCAAAGAAACTTGGTTAGTCGTCTCGCAGTGCGCGTGCGCAATCTTCACAGCGATGCCGGGCTAAGCGACATAGCACGCAGATCATCGGTTTGGATCATGTCCCTCTGGCTAAGTGCCTTCGCTCCCGGAGCGAGGGCCGATGATCCAAGCCCGACATCCGATCAGGCGGTCCAGCATGAGTTCGACATGGCGAGACCGGAAATCGTCCGCCTCAATCAGCTGTTGAATGCCGAGCTCCTCCGTGCGCTTGCCGGTTCGACGAGCGGTCCTTCACCGGCCATGAAACGAGTGATGGAAGAATCGTCGAACAGCCACCTCGCTCTGGGCGATACCAGCGTACCGCTGCATCAGCGGCTGATCGAAAGACAGCGTCTCGAGGTGATCGAAGGCTTCAAGTGGGTCGCCGCCACCATCGGCCATTGCGACGAGAATGGATTTGGTCCTGCCGATCTGCTCGATGATCGCTCGAGGCTGCGTATCAAGTCGGTGTCTCGATGCCATCAACGCAGTCTCGATCGTGATCAGCTCGACATACACCAGTTGAACGCGGCGAACGAGGCCAGCGTGCTCGAGCTCAAGCTGCCGCCTGCCTTTCAGAAAAGAATGCTCGTGGAGGCGCGCCGCAACATGGCGCAACAAGACGCCGAAATAGCGTCCACCTACGCGCATCGGCGGGCGTTCTGGGAGGCGACCGACAACCTCGTCAAGTTTTTTGACACGCATCCGGCGCACCTCGCCGCCGACCAGATCGTCATGGACGATGAGTCGGATCGTTTGGCCGCCCAGGACCTTCTCAGTCGGTTCATCGAGACGGCCAAAGAGCAGTAGGGCCGCCGCATGCAGGAGGGCGCCGCAGGCACGTCGCCCGCGGTGTTATGAAAGATTCACGGCGCTGCAATTCCGGCGCCGTCCCTCGAGGCCATGCTTCCCGCCTCGACAGAATTCTTCGAAGTCGACCTCTCGGGATCACTCACGATGAGCACACGGACGATTGCGCTCGCCTCGGGCTTCCTTGCGGCGCTGGCTTTGATCGCCCAGTCCGGCGCCGCGCCGGTGATCTACGACTACACCAGCGGCGCGATCGACATCACGGGCATTACGGTCGACGGCACCTCGGTGCTCGCGGGCGGCTCGGCGATTTCTCTCGCAAACACCTCCACCGCCACGTTCGACAGCAGCGTGCCATCGCTCGCGTTCGCCATCTCGCAGGGGATGCCCGACACCATCGATCTCACGGGCACCGTCACTCACGGGGCGAACACCTTTGATTTCAACGGCGCGACCATCACCCTCGGCACTCTCGGCGCCAATTCCATGTCCGCGCTCTCTCTCAACTCGGAGGGCGGCGGCGATTACACGTTCAATACCGGCGGCAGCAACGGGGTCGCCCTCGCGGGCGCATGGGCGCTGGCCGGCGTGACCGTGAACGGTATCCCGTTCAGCGGCGGCAGCACGTTCGGTCCGAACGACAAGCCGATCTCCGGCACCACCGCGATCACGACCAACGCCCAATCGCTGCAGATGGATGGCGTTCCGCTCGGTAATTTCAGCGTCGATGGTCAGAGCGTCGTGGTCATGGGCAACATCCTCTTCGCCGGCAACGCCGCACCCGTGCCCCTGCCGGGCGCCTTGGGCCTCCTAGGCTCGGCACTCGGCCTGGTCGGATTGCCCTTCGTGCGCAGACGCTCCCAACGCGGTGAGCCGCGTCCGACATGAGATCAACCGGGGTTCATGGCATGCGCCACCTTGCAGTTGCGTTGATTGGGCTGGCGACGCTTCTGCCGCGCATTGTGGCGGCGGACACCATCCTCAGTTTCAATCTGGGCTCGGGCTCGGTGCTCGCGGGCAACGCGACGAACCCGTCCAGCGCCTTCTGCGGCGTGGCCAGCAATTGCCCGACGACGCCAACCTTCAGCCTCTCGACGAGCGAGCCGCTGAGCGGCGCGGTCTCCTTCGATCTCACGAACGACACGATGAGTTTCGATCTCACACTGACGCAGGACGCGAGCTTCGGATCGCTCACTCTCTTTGGCGGCTCGAGCTTCGTCGCGACCTCCGCCGGTGTCGACGTGTCGAGCTCTGGCTCGGGCGCCTCGAAGACCTACATCTTCTCGCCCAGCACCACCGCAGCGACGGTTGCGGCCAACTTGATCCTGTCATCCGGATTCACCGAGACGGCCGCGACGCCCACGATTCCCGGCATCGAATGCACCGGGTCACAGAGCGGGGGCTCTTGCTCGCTCCTCATCGGCACGCCGCTCGCGGGCCCGGGCGCTCTGCAGATCGCGCAGGGAGGCACGACCTATGACGGCGTGATGTCCATCGCCGCGAATCTCACGCCGGTGCCGCTGCCCTCGAGTCTCGTGCTGCTGTTGGGGGGGCTCGGCGCACTTGTCCTCGCCGCGACCGGTCGCAGGACGCCAGGACAGCGCCTCGCCGGGCGCACCTCTCAACTCGTCGGATCCAGCTGCGACTTCTGATCGAGCTCGGCGCTGCGCCATAAGTAGAGCCCAAGCATCGGCTCGCTCGACGTGCGCATCGCGTGCGGCTCGTTGCGCTCATGCACGATGACGGTCCCGGGCAGCTCATCTCGCCACATTCCATCGCCGCCCTGCCAGGCCGCGGTTCCGCTCACGGGCACATAGATCTCTTCCGCCTCGTGCCGATGACGCGGATAGAGCGTCGCGGGTCCGAGTATCAAGAACCCGATCGCGATGTGCTCGCTCGGAATCGGACCACGAAGTCCCGCAATCTCCGTATAGCCGTAGTTCTCGAGGAACTGCGCGCCGACCGCGGACACCGGATAGGACTGTCCCCAGTGCAGTGAAGGGGCGAGTCGAAACAATTCGTCGGTGACGTGTCGTGCCCAGGGCGAAGTATTCGACTCGAGCACCGATTGGTACTTGAGGACCGGCAGAGTGCTCGGCGCGACGCGGCGAGCGGGCGCTTCGCCTGGCCACTCGGCGAGGAAGGGGTCGAGCCGCGATGACCTCAGCGATTCCAGGAGCGCGCGGATCCGATCGAGGAGATTTCGCCCCAAGGAGGCCTCACGCTCCGGGCTCCCGGGGCCGGGGCGCTCGGCCCCGGCCCCGGCGACTGCGCCATGACCGACTGCGAGGAGTGCGGCCCCCAACAAGGCCTCGGCGAGGCTTCTGCGATTCATGCCATGCCTCAGTGCATGTACGGCTGGCTCTCGACTTGCTGAGCTTCCTGATTGCGCCCCTGGGCGCGCAGCGCATCGATGAGCACCCGGCCCGCCTGGGCTTGCGTGGCGGGATCGCCGCTCGCGAGCGCGAGCGCTTTGCGTGCACACACCTCGGCCTGGTGGGCGTTGGCATCCACCAGCCGCACGCGCCCGAGCTCGATCCAGAGGAGCGGATTGCTCGGCTCGATGCGCAGCGCCCGGTCGAGAGTCGAAGATGCGCCGTCGATGTCGCCGTGCGCGAGCAGCGTGTGCGCCTGCGTGACGAGTGAGCGGGTGGCGGGCGAGAGGTGATTCTCGCGCGGCGGTGCCTGCGGTCGCGGCGGCGGGGGAGGCGGAGTGGCCGGGGCCGCGGGGGCAGGTGCCGGTTGCGGCGGGATCACCGGGCCACCGCCCTGCGGCTCGGGCCGCACCCAGGGCGAGGGGCAGCCGCCGAGGAGCAGCGAGAGGCTGACCGCGAGGCCGACTGCGGTCACTCGCCTCAATGCACGATACTCTTGATCCATTCCTTCACCTTGTCACCCACGCTGGGCTTCGGCGCCGATATGCAGCTGGGATTTGCGGGCAACTGCGTGTTCCTGGGCACCGCGATCTTGACTGCATCCGCGCCGCACGTCGCCGTCGTCTCCAGTCCGTCGTTGAAACCGATCCAGCGCTCCTCCACCGTCTCGGGCGCGACCGGGTCGAAGGACAAAGGTTTCAAGCTCGCCATGGTGTCCGCCCACACCGGCAACGCCCCCGCCGCGCCCGTGAGCCCCGTCTCGCGGTTGTCATCGTAGCCGACCCACACGACCGAGAGATAACTGCCCGTGAATCCGGCGAACCAGCTGTCGCGGGTGTCTGAGGATGTGCCGGTCTTGCCGGCGATCACCAGGCCGCGCGGCAGGCGTGCCGCCGCGTCGCGCGCCGTGCCGTGCGTGGGCACGAGCATGAGCATGCGATCGAGCTCATAGACCGCCGCCGGCGGCGCCACCGCCTCGACCTGCACCTTGAAGCTCTTCAGCGGACGCCCTTGCTCATCGAGCACCGCCCGCACCGCCCGCAGGCGCGTGCGAAAGCCGCCGTCGGCGAGCGTGGTATAGACCTGCACCACCTCGAGTGGCGACATCTCGACGGTGCCGAGCAGGAGCGAGGGGTTGAGCGTCGGCGGCGATTCGAGTCCCAGCTGTTCGAGCGTCGCGGCGACTTTCGGCAGACCCAGATCGAGTCCGAGGCGCACCGTGGCGAGGTTCATCGACTCGGCGAGCGCGCGGGCGAGCGGCACCTGCCCATACACCTGACGCTCGAAGTTTTGCGGTGCCCAGATGCTGCCGTCGGGGAGCTTGAGCTCGATGGGCGCGTCCTCGATGAGACTCGCCGCGGTGTAGCGGCCGCTCTCGAGCGCGGTCAAGTACACGGCGGGCTTCACCAGGGAGCCGATGGGCCTGCGCGCATCGAGCGCACGATTGAATCCGCTCGCGTCGACGTCGCGTCCGCCGACCACGGCCACGACGTCGCCCGAGTTCGGCTCGACGACGATCACGGCGCCTTCGAGATGCTCGGTGCGCACGTGTGCACGGGCGTCCAGACGCTGCAGATTCTGGGTGAGTGCGCGCTCGGCGGCGGCTTGCGCGTGCAGGTCGAGGCTCGTGTAGACGGACAGCCCTGCGGCGGCGAGATCCGCCTCGGCGTAGTCGCGCTTCAGGTGTCTGCGCACGAGGTCGATGTAGGCCGGCACGTAACTGCCGCCGGGAGGACGCAGGCCGAGCAGGCTCGCGAGCGCGCGCTTGGCGGTCTGCGCATCAATGAGATGCGCCTCTGCGAGCTCCTTGAGCACGAGGTTGCGCCGCGCGAGCGCGCGATCGGGATGCTTGCGCGGGTCATAGAGCGACGGCCCCTTGACCAGCCCAATGAGGAGCGCGAGCTCCGCGGGCTCGAGCTCGCCCAAGGGCTTCGCGAAGTAATACTCGCTGCCGAGACCGAAGCCGTGGATGGCGCGCGCGCCGTCCTGGCCCAGATACACTTCGTTCAAGTACGCAACAAGAATGTCCTCTTTCGAGTAGTGCGCCTCGATGCGCATGGCCATGACCGCCTCGGTCGCCTTGCGGCCGAAGGTCTGCTCGTCGGACAGAAAGTAGTTCTTGACGAGCTGCTGGGTCAGCGTGCTGCCCCCTTGCACGACCCGTCCGGCCCGCAAGTTGGCCCAGATCGCACGCAGCACGCCGTAGAAGTCGACGCCGTGATGCTCGTCGAAGCGCCGATCCTCGATGAGCTTGATGCCGCTGCGCAGGAGCGGCGGTACGTCGGCCGGAGCCACGACGAGGCGATCCTCGCCGTGAATCGGGAAGAGGCTGCCGATCACCGGCGGGTCGAGACGGAACACCGGCAGGTCCGCGCCGCTCGACAGACGCATGCCCGTGATGGCGCTCGCGTCGGCGTGGATGGACACGCGCTCCGGAAGGCGCAGCTCGTCGATGAATCGCACGCGCCGCGCCTGGATGTCGAAGGCGTTGCCCACCCGCTGATAGATGCCGGCACCCGCGGACGGGTCGCCGTGGCGGTAGTGCAGACCGCGCAGCTCCTGCTCGAGCTCGTTGGCTGAGACCGGCGCACCGACGTAGAGCTCGAGCGGTGCGGCATAGACACGCGCCGGGATCGACCAGAGGCGCCCCTGGAACTCGCGCGTCACCACGCGGTCGAGATGTGCGACCCAGAGCGCGCCGCCGACGGCGAGCACGATGACCAAAAGTCCCGAAACGATGAAAAAAATGCGCCAGCGGCGAATACGGGAACGGGCCACGTTCGGCATACTACCCTACGGGACCAGTCACGATGTGCGATAGCCGGTGAACAGATCTCTCGTGCGCAACGTCATTTTCGATTTCGGCGGCGTGCTCGTCCGCTGGCAGCCCGAGGCCGTCATCGCGAGCTTCTATACCGACGATGCCTTGCGCGAGCGCGTGCGCGAAGCGGTGATCCGCCATCCGGACTGGGTGGACATCGATCGCGGCACGCTGAGCGAGGACACGGCGATCGAGCGCTTCGCCGCCCGCATGCAGCGCCCCGCCGCCGAGATGCGCGAGCTCATGCGGCACATCAAGGATTCGCTCACGGCTATGCCCGATACCGTCGCGCTCCTGGAGGAACTCGTGCAACGGGGCGTTCCCGTCTATGGGCTTTCCAATATGTCGGCGCCGATCTTTGCGCTCCTGAGAAGCCGTTACGATCACTGGGACCGATTTCGCGGCATCGTGATCTCGGGAGAGGTGGGCCTGGTGAAGCCCGAGCCCGAGATCTTCCATCACATCACGGATTGCTACAGCTTGATCCCGGCCGAGACGGTGTTCATCGACGATCATCTTCCCAATATCGAGTCCGCCGGGCGGCTGGGGTTCCGCACGATTCATTTCGCGAACGCGGCGCAATGCCGCCGCGAGCTCGACACGCACATCCCCCGCTAGGCGGCTGCGCGCGCGCCCGCGCAGCCGGTATAATTGCGTGCTTCCCAACACTTCGGAGTAGCCATGCTCGACACTCGCTGGGGCGCCGCGGCTGCGGCCTGCGCGCTTTCTTTTTTCTGCGGAACGTACGCGCTCGCCGGCGCGCCTCAACTGAAGACCCAGGCGCCGGGTTGGTACCGCATGATGCTCGGCGAATTCGAGGTCACCTCGCTCAACGACGGCACGTTTCCCATGGACCTCGCGAAGCTCCTCACCAGCATCACTCCGCAGCAGCTCGACGATGATCTGAACCGCTCTTTCCTCACCAACCCGGTCGAGGCGTCCGTGAACGGCTTTCTCATCAACACGGGCACGAAGCTCGTGCTCATCGACACCGGTGCGGGAACCTTCTTCGGACCGACGGTCGGCAAGCTCATGGCGAATCTCAAGGCTGCGGGCTATCGGCCGGAGCAAGTGGACGAGATCTATATCACCCACATGCATCCGGATCACATCGGCGGCCTGATCGCGGACGGCAAGATGGCCTTTCCCAACGCGGTCGTGCGCGCCTCGCAGCGAGAGGCGGACTATTGGCTGAGCAAGGCGAAGATGGAGGCGGCACCCGCGGAAGCAAAGGACACATTCTCCGATGCGATGCAGGCACTCCAACCCTACGTCGCGGCGGGCCGGTTCAAGCCCTTCAGCGGGGATGTGGAACTGGCGCCCGGCATCCGCGCGGTCGCGGCGCCCGGACATACCCCTGGCCACTCTCTTTATATGGTGGAGAGCGGCGCTCAGAAGCTTCTCCTGTGGGGCGACCTCATGCACGCCGCTACTGCGCAGTTCCCGGACCCGTCGGTGGCCATCCACTTCGACACCGACTCGGCCGCGGCGCTCGCTCAGCGCAAGAAGGTTTTTGCGGACGCGGCCGAGAACCGCTACTGGGTCGGCGGCGCCCATCTGCCGTTTCCGGGTATCGGCCACTTGCGGACCAACGGCTCGGGCTACACGTTCGTGCACATCAATTACAGCTCGCTCGCGCTGCATTGAGCTGAAACGGCGCCTCGCTACTCGGCGCGAGCCGCGACTGCGACTGCGACGCGAGCGGACGCCGCGCTGCCAGCGGCGAGCGCGGCGCCCGTCAGGCGGGCGACGGCTCCGAGCGTCGTCTGCGCGGCGTTCAGTCCCAAGCGGAAATCGGCGTCGCTGAAGGTCGCGTACACGTCCGTCGGTTGATGCCAGTGCGGATCCCAGCCGGCCCCGATCTGCGTGCCGCGCTCGTTCTCGCGCACGCTGATGGCGGGGACGAGATCCATGAAGGGCGTACTGTCGGTATTGGTCATGTGCGGGCCGATGGCGGCCGGGTAGTCGGTCGCATAGGCCTCATTGGCGGAGTACAGGGCCCACGCCAGCTTCTCTGCGCCGTCCGCTTGCTTGGCCTGCGACTGGAACTCGATGTTCACGTCGGCCTCCGGCCGCTGGTCCTTCGAGACCGTGCCATCCGCACGCGGCATCCCGTGATCGAACAGCATCATGTCGTGCTGGATCATCCCGAGCCAGCGGGGCTCGGGATACTGCCCGGAACCGCGCGGCGACTCGATGCCCTGCAGCTTCGCGCGCTGCGCCACGTAGGCGTAGGCGCCGTTCAGACCGGTCTCCTCGTTGTTCCACAGGATGAAGCGGATCGAGCGCTCGTTCTTGACGTCGGGCGATGAGAATACCCGGGCGAGCTCCATGACCAGCGCGGCGCCTGAGCCGTCGTCGTTCGCCGCCTCGCCCCAGCCGTGCCCATCCATGTGGCCGCCGACGATGTACATCTCCTCGGGATGCGTCGTGCCGATCTTGGTGCAATACACTTCCTCGCGGGAGCCGGGCACGCTCGGCTGCATGTTGAGCGCCCGCAGCTTCTCGTCCGGCTGACGCATGGGGTCCGTGTTCACGCCGGTCGGTGCGCGATTGCCGCGATAGTGTCCGCCGCCGACGGCCCCGTCGGGGCCGGGCCCTTTCGGCGTTCCGCTCGGCTGCGGCTTCTCGTCGGGAGAGTAGCTGTAGTGCACGCGCTCGGTGTTCGAGCATCCGTAGCTTTTCAGCCGCGCCTCGATCCAGTCGACGGCCGCCCGGTTGCGGTCCGTGCCTTGGCGGCGGTCGCCGAACTGCGTCAGCCCCTTGATGGTCGCCTTGTAGCGCTCGAGATCGAGACGCCCGACCAGCGTGGCGACGGGATCACTCGGCGAGCCGGCGGGCTGGGACTGGGGAGCCTGTGCCGCGGGAAGCGAGGCGCCCGCAGCGAGCGTGCAAGCCGCGGCAATAATGTGACTACGCATGAGCGATGATAGGCAGTGGGCACGCTGCCCGTCAAAAGTGCGGCGGGCGGTTTCACCCGCGAGGAAGCTCGCAGCGGAGCGTCAGGTCTAGGTGCGCGCGCGCAGGATGTCGGCGAGGCTCACGGACGCGACCTGAATTTGTCGATTTGCGGCTTGCCACCGCTCGGCACCGCCGTCCCAGAGCTTGCCGATGACCACAGTCGAGGCCTTCCAGGCCTGCGACAGACTCTCGACTCCGCCCGCGAGAAGCGATTCGCCGAAGCGCAGATGTCGCCAGGTATCGTCGAGCTCGTGGTTCATGATGAAAACTCTACGTCCGGTTGACAATAATTTTCAATTGTCGGCGTATCGAGACATGGTGACATCGTGATCGACACGTCATTGAAGATAAATCTCTCTGCATTTTTAAGGACCGTGCGCACTGAGTTTTGTTTCATTGCGATTCGTTCATTCGCGCGCGCCATCCTCAGCCGTCTGCGGGTGCTAAGGTAGCGACCCAACGTGAAGAGACTTGGGGGATGAGCAGTGACGGATGAAGCGCTCGGCATCGCTGCCGCCCTGGAGCGTGCTCGCTCGCTCGGTCGAGCCGGACAGGACGATGTCGCCAAGCAGGCCTACATCGAGGTGCTGCGCGGGGATCCGCGCAATTTCAATGCGCTCATCGAGCTCGGGACGCTCGCCTGGGCGGGCGGCTATCGATCGGCGGCGCGCACGGCCTATACACAAGCCGTCGCGCACCACCCCGACAACGTGGTCGGGCGCGTGAATCTCGGCAACCTCTTGCGCGAGGAGCAGGACGTCGCCGGCGCTCGCGCGGAGTACGAAGCCGCGCTCGCCCTCGATCCGCAGTTGCACGAGGCTCACCAGGGCATGGCCTGGGTCCTCGGCGAGCTCGGGATCGCGGGCGCGGCAGAGCACCGCCGACGTGGATTCACCGGCCGGTCTCTGGTCACCCAGCTCTATCGCGGCACCGGCCACGGTGTACCCCTCGTCCTTTTGGTCTCGGCGCGCGGCGGCAATATCCCGACCCGGCTGTGGGTCGACGATCGCCGCTTCACCATTCATGCGATCTACGCGGACTACTTCGATCCGGATCAACCGTTGCCGCCGCACGCGCTCGTCATGAATGCGATCGGGGATGCGGATCTGTGCGGGCTTGCGCTCGAACGCGCGGAGGTCCTCCTGGCGCGCACGACGGCGCCCGTCATCAACCGGCCCGCCCGGGTCAAGGCCACGGGACGCGCCGAAAATGCCAGCCGCCTCGGCGCGATTTCCGATGTGATCGCCCCTCGCATCGAGACATATACGCGCGCCCGCCTCGAATCGGGCTTCTCGTCCGAGGAGGGGCTCGACTTTCCGCTGTTGCTGCGCAGTCCCGGTTTTCACACGGGGCGGCATTTCGTGTACGTGGAGCGTCGCGAGGCGCTCGCCGGCGCACTCGCCGCGCTCAAGGGCGAGGAGCTGCTCGCGATCGAGTACCTCGACGCGCGCGGCGCGGATGGCCGGGCGCGCAAGTACCGGGTGATGTTCATCGACGGCGTGCTCTACCCCTTGCACCTCGCCGTCTCGAGCGACTGGAAGGTGCATTATTTCAGCGCCGACATGGCCCGTCATGCCGCCTTCCGCGAGGAGGAGCGGCGATTCTTGCGAGATATGCCGGGCGTATTGGGTCCGCGCGCGATGCGCGCCCTCGAACGGGTCTGCGCCACGCTCGCGCTCGAGTACGGCGGCATCGATTTCGCGGTCGCGCCCGACGGCGCGGTACTGCTGTTCGAGGCCAACGCCACGATGGCGCTCGTTCCGCCCGCCGCCGGCGAGATCTGGGACTACCGGCGCCCCGCCATCGAGACCGCCCTGCAAGCTGCCCGGCTCATGCTCGAGACGCACGCCGGCCGCGCGGCGAGCGGCTCGGGCGTCGACCGGCGAGACACGGCCGGCTAGGCGCGGCCGGCGGCCGATCTCAGCTGTATGCCATCGGTACGCGCACCGCCGCGCAGCGCAGCGGCAGCGCCGCCAAGCTCGACTCGGTGCTCGCGGATCTCGCGCGGCATGCGCCGCAGGCGCGCCGCGAACATGCGCTCGCGGACTTGCACGCGCTGAGTCCAGCCGCGCGATTCGCGACCTCGAAAAGCACCGGCGTGCCCATGGTCGCCATCGATGCCGTGACACGCGGTGATGCGCACGCCCTCGAGGCGGCGCTCCTGGGCGTCGGGCTCGAGCATCCGGCCGTGTACTCGAACGATGTGGGAGGCTGGCTGCCGGTGTCGCAGCTCGAGACGGCCGCGGCGCTCGGCGAGCTCGCCGCCCTGCGCGCCGCGATGCCGCGCACCGCGAGCGTGGGTTCCGTGAGCACTCAGGGAGATTACGTCCAAGGTAGCGCCGCGCTGCGCACGACCTATCCCACGCTCATGGGTACCGGGGTCACCGTCGGGGTGCTATCGGACAGCTTCGATTGCTATTCGATCTATGCCCAGAGCGGCAGCGAGGTGCCGGTCTCGGGATACGAGGGCTACGCGTACAACGGATTCACGGCCGACTATGCCGCGGACATATCCACGGGAGCGTTGCCCGCCGATGTCAACGTGCTCGAGGAGCCTGCCTCGACTATGGCGCGCCGGAGCAAAGGTCATGGCGGACGACGTAACCTATTTCGACGAGCCGTACTTCCAGGACGGCATCGTCGCGCAGGCGATCAACACCGTGGCAGCCGCCGGCGCCGCCTACTTCACCGCCGCCGGCAACAACAGCAACCTCTCCTACGAGAAGGCCGCGCCGTCCTTCGCCACCCTGTCCACCAGCGGCGCTCAGGCTCACGAGTACTTGCTCAATTTCGACGCGTCCGGACAGACGACCACCAACGCTCTCTCGGTGAGCGTCCCGCCGATGCAGCCCGGCGAGCTGGTGGCTGTCGTGGTCGAGTGGGATCAGCCCTACGTCACGGGAGCCCCTGCGAGCGGCGGTGCGAAAAACTAGCTCGATCTCTGCGTCACAGGCCAGAACGGCGTCGTCATCGAGGATTACGACGGCAATCCCGTGAGCTGTACGGGACCGAATGCGATCGGTGCAGACCCCTACCAGCTTCTCATCATTGCCAATCCGTCGAACGCAAGCTTCAACACGGCCCAGCAGAATCTGCAGTTCTCCCTCGGCCTGGCGAACGGCACGCCCGCCCCCGGCCGGGTGATCCTCACCGTCCAGGACGACGGCCTCGGCAGCAGCATCACCCAGTTCGCTACCAACAGCGCCACGGTGCAGGGACATCACAATGCCGCTACGGCGGCCGCCGTGGGCGCCGCCTTCTATGTCTCCACCCCCGCCTGCAATACCTCGCCGCCGGTGCTCGAGGCCTACTCCTCCGAGGGCGGGGCTCCAACACTCTTCGATACGAGCGGTACGCGGCTCGCGACGCCCGTCGTGCGCCAAAAACCGGATTTCGTCGGGCCGGACGGAGCCAATGACACCTTTCTCGGGTTCACGCTCGCGAGTTCCGGCCTGACCGGCGGAAAGCTCAACACCACCGTCAGTGAATGCCGGAACAATCCCGACTATCCGAACTTCTTCGGCACCTCGGCGGCGACGCCGCATGCCGCCGCCATCGCGGCCCTCATCCTGCAGGCAAACTCGGCGGCGACCCCTGCGCAGATTTACTCGGCGCTGCAGAAAACAGCGCTGTCGATGGGCTTGTCCACGCCGAACTATGATTCGGGCTACGGGTTCATCCAGGCGGGCGCCGCGCTCGCGCAGTTTCCGCCGGGCGCGCCCAGCCTCAGCTTGGCATCGGGCTCGATCATTGTCGGCAGCTCGACCACGCTCAGTTGGTCGGCCATCAACGCCACGGGCTGCACGGCCTCGGGCGGCTGGAGCGGTGCGCAGGCGACGAGCGGCACCGTCACCGCGAAGCCGACGGCCATGGGCATGGTCCACTATTCACTCAGCTGCACGAACGCCGTCGGGACCTCGACCGTGAGCACCGCGAGCCTTCAGGTGACCGCTGCGCCGACGGGCGGGGGCGGCGGGGGCGGCGGGGGCGGGGGCGGTCTCGACGGCTGGTCGCTGCTCGGGCTCGCGGCGCTCTTGCGCTGCCGCGCCTTCCGGCCGCATCATTGAAAGGCGCGAGGCGAAAGAGGCCGCGCGCAGGTTCTCGGGGCGGAGCGAAAGTCTCCACCGGCGGTGATGGCGAGAAATCGCATGAGCCCGCGGGCGCTTGCCGAACGGCAAGGCAGCAGATCCGGTGAGATCCCGGAGCCGACGGTAGGCATCTCGATTCGAGGTGTCTGAAAGTCCGGATGTACGAGAGCCGAGTGGACAGGAGCGACGCTGCCATGGCCATGCCATGGGCGGCGGGTAGGCCGTCTTGCGGCACGCCTGGCGGATCCACTTCGACGCCCCGAGCTGTTGCTGGCTTGGGAGATCTAAATGAGTCAAGGTCGTTTTCAAGAAGCCACCGCCGCGCCGGCGCGCATCGCCTTCATCCAATCCTGCTGGCATCGCGACATCGTCGATCAAGCCCGCGGGTCCTTCCTGCGCCGCCTCGAGCGCGACGGCTACGCCCCCGAGGCGGTCGAATGCTTCGAGGTTCCCGGCGCATTCGAGATCCCCTTGAGGGCGCAACTGCTCGCCAAATCCGGGCGTTACGATGCGATCGTCGCGGCCGGGTTCGTCGTCGACGGCGGGATTTACCGCCACGAGTTCGTTGCGGCGAGCGTCATCGATGCGCTCATGCGCGTGCAGCTCGACACCGAGGTACCCGTGCTCTCGCTGGTGCTCACGCCCCAGCAATTTCACGAGCACGACACGCATCGTGCGTTCTTCAGCGAGCATTTCATCACCAAGGGCGAGGAGGCGGCGCTTGCCTGCGCGGCGACGCTCGTCGCGACGCGACGCCTGAAGGAGAGCGGCGCTATGCGCGAATCAGCATCGGCGCGGCAGCGAGTCTCCTGATGCCTTCAGCGGATCGCCAGCCAGACGAAACTCGCCAGAGCGGCGAGCAGCGCGGGCGGCATCACGATGCCGCCTAGGAGCAGGAACTTCCAGGCGCTCACGTGCTGCCCCTCGCGCCGCAAAGCAACCAGCCAGAGAATGGTGGCGAGTGAGCCTGTGACCGAGAGATTCGGTCCCAAATCGACTCCGATCAGGAGTGCTCCCGTCACGCGCGGGGCGAGATGCGCACCCGTGGCCACTGCGCCGGCGATGAGACCGAGCGGCAGGTTATTCATGGCATTGCAGAGAAATGCCACGACGCCGCCGGCGATGAGCGCGGTCTTGTCCGGCGATGACTGGACGCTTGCGGACAGCGCTTGTGTGAGCGGTTGGAGCACACCGGTGCTCTCGACAGCCTGCACGAGCACAAAGAGTCCGGCGACCAGCGGCAGGACGCTCCAGGAGATGTGCTTGAGAGTGGACCAAGGAGCGGCGCCCCTCACGACGATGATGACGACGCCGGTGATCATGCCGGCCAGAAACGTCGGTAACCCCAGCTGCCAGTCGAGGCCCGAGGCAATCAACAAGACGACCGCCGTCATCAGGATTCCGGCGGCAGCGAGGCGCCCGCCCGCACCCAATCCAGGTAGCTCGACATCGCGCTCGATCGTTCCCTTGAGCTCGCGCCGCTGAGTGAAGCGCAGCAGCAGAAAAGTCGCCCCGATGGAGACCAGTGAGGCGATGCCGAACTGACGCAGCCAGCTCAGAAGGGGAGGCATGTGCGCGCCGTACACCACGAGATTCGCGGGATTGGAGATCGGCAGCACGAAGCTCGCCGCATTCGCAATGAATGCGCAGATGAAGAGGTACGGCAGCGGGTGTGCCTTGGCTTGTTTGGTTGCGGCATAGACGGCCGGCGTCAGGACCACGGCCGTCGCGTCATTGGAAAGAAACACCGTGATCCCGATGCCCACCGCATAGACCAGGATGAATAGCCGCGCTGCGGACCCTCGCGCCTTCAACGTGGCGTACGCGGCGAGCCAGTCGAACAGCCCTTCCTCGCGCGCAAGCTCCGCGAGAAGCATCATGCCGATCAAGAATGAATAGACATCCGTTCCCTTGAGGATCGCTGCCAGGGCGTCGGACACCGGAATCAAGGAGAAGAGCGCAAGGGCTGCCGCGCCCAAGACCGCCCAGAGCGCCTCGGGAACCCTCCATGGCCGGACGATCACGCCGAGGACCGACACCGCGGCAATGGACCACGTCGCCACATGGGTGGGCGTTGCGAGATTCATTTTGGGGCCTGAGCCGCCTGCGTCGCGAGCGCCGCCGAAGCGACGCCGGCCAAAAAGAGAAAGCCCACGTGAGAACCGTAATGATGCACGAGCCCGCCGGCGATGGCTTGACTCAACGCGGCGCCGATCCCCACCGCAGTGGTAATCGCGCCGATCCCGTCGAGGACTTGGATCCCGATCAGGAGGGGAGCGCTACCGGTGAGGGTGTAGAGAATGCCGCGGACGGGCAGCACCGCGAAGCCGATGAGTGGCAAGGGTTTGCGTCCCCAGTCCCCCGCCTTCACCCCGGCCCAAGAGGCGAGCAGCGTGATGATGAACTGCGTGGTCACTACGCAGGCCGACATGAACATCACATGAGCCACGTGCTCCTGGCGACCTTGGGTGCTCGCTCCCCGCGCGAGCTCATAGTCGATGTCATCGGCGCGGATTCGACCGAGTGCCCACAGCGTGGGGATCGCAAGGGCCATCACGAAAAAGAAAATCGCTCGATCCGATACGTAGTATGCAAGTAGGCCCATCGACACGGCCGCCATCACGTTGCCGGCGGAATTGAAGGTCTGATTGCGACCCTGACGGCGGTCGAATAAGCGATGACCCACGACGCCGAGGGAAATGGCGCAAATGGCCGGGATGAAAATGCTCGAGCTTGCTCCGATCAGCACTTGGGCCAGCAGCACCGGCCAAACCCTGGGAATGACAGCGATCACCAGCGCCCCGACGGCGAGCGCGATGATGCCGGCGGCTACGAGTGCCCGCTTCGATCTCGCACCGTCGACCAGGGCGCCCGCCGGCGTCTGGGCGATGATTCCGGCGATCCCGCCGACCGCCAGCGCCGTGCCGACGAGCTCTTCGTTCCATCCGTACTTCGCCAGGTAAATCGCCAGGAACGGACCCACGCCCGCTTGGACGTCCGCGAGGAGGAAATTAAGCCAGTCGAGCCCCTGGAGCGTGCGCTTTGCCGGCCTTTTCGTATTGTTCTTCATGAAACCGGCGACGCTAGCACGCGTCAGAAATCGATCGCTGTAGGCCGCCGCCGCTATCCGGGAATGAGCATTCTCACGGCAGCGGCGCCCATGACCGCGGTGGCGAACCAGCCGAGCACGACGAGCGTGCGGCTCGCCGTGAAGGGTCCCATCACGGATTTCTTGGACACGAGCAAGATGATCAAGGCCATGAGCGGCACGGCCACGACGCCGTTGATGACGGCGCTCCAGAAAAGGCCCTTCATGGGATCAATGGGTGAGTACTGCAGCACGAGTGCGGCGAGCACGCTCAACGCGATGACGCCGTAGAAGCCCGGCGCATCGGACCATTTGCGGCCGAGCCCGTAGCGCCATCCCATGGTGTCGGCGAGCGCATAGGCGCCCGAGCCTGCGAGCACCGGCACCCCGAGCAAGCCCACGCCCACGATTCCTAAGGTAAACACGAGATACGCGAACTCTCCCGCAAGAGGGCGAAGCGCGCTCGCCGCCTGTGCGGCGGTCTGGATGTTGGTGATACCGGCGACGTGCAGGGTGACGGCGGTGGCCAGGATGATGAAGAACGCCACCACGTCCGAATAGAACATGCCGCTCCAGGTATCCCAGTCGCATGCGGCGCAGCTCCTTGGGCGCCGCGGTAGGATCGTGCACCAGCGCTGCGTCGTGACCCGCCTCCATGTCCTCGACCTCCTCCGAGGCTTGCCAGAAGAAGAGGTACGGGCTGATGGTGGTGCCGAACACGGCCACCACGACCGCCGCCGCCGCGGCGTCGGGCTTGAACCGCGGAATGAACGTGTGCAGAGCCACCTCGTCCCAGGGCACGTGCACCACGAACAGCACGGCCACATAAGCGAGCAGCGAGAGCGTCAGCCATTTCAGGAAAAACACGTAGCGATCGTAGGGCACGAAAATCTGCAGGATGAGCGTCACCGTCACGAACACCGCGGTCATGACGTGCCGGTCGATTCCGGTCACGAGCGCGCCGGCCTCTCCCATGGCGGCGAGATCCGCGGCGATATTGAGCGTGTTGGCGACGAGCAGCGCGAATACGACGCCGCGCAGCACGAGCGGCGGAAACGTATCCTTGATGTTGGCCGCGAGTCCCTTGCCGGTGGTGCGGCCGATTGAGGCGCACATGTACTGGATGGCCGACATGAGGGGATAGGCGAGGGGCATGGTCCAGAGCATGGCGAACCCGAATTGCGCGCCGGCCTGTGAGTAGGTCGCTATACCGCTCGGATCGTCATCCGCTGCCCCGGTGATGAGGCCCGGTCCGACGCGCGCGAGGGGGTGCGACTTCACGCGCTGCCACAGGGTGGGGCGTTCCGCCGGCGGGGGCGTTGCGGTGATTGCCGGCGCATCGTTCATGGCTCACCCTAACATCGGGTAGCGATGATCACCTCCCTGGTAGGTAATCTCTGTGTATGATTTATATTGCAGAAAGATGAACGAACGACGGGACATGCGCATGACGGAGCGATCGAGTGCGGGATTCAAGCTGCTCGCGAGCGATGAGCCGCCGGCCGTGCTCGAGGAGCGCCGGCAAGGGCGATCGAACTTCGTGATCGTGGTGGATCATGCGGGCGCGCGCATTCCGCGCTCGCTCGAGAACCTGGGGCTGTCCGCCGTGGAACTCACCCGCCACATCGCCTGGGACATCGGCGCCTTGGGGCTCGCCCGGCGCGTGTCCGCCATCCTCGATGCGCCGCTCGTGGCGCAGAACTATTCGCGCCTCGTGATCGATTGCAATCGTGATCCCGCCGTCGACAGCTCGATCCCGCAGCTGAGCGAGTGGGTCGCGATTCCTGGCAACCTCGATCTCAGCGAGGCCGAAGTCGCGGCGCGGCGGGCCGAGGTCTTCGATCCCTATCATGCGCACATCCGTGCGCTCCTCGATGAGCGCAAGGCGGCGGGCCGGCACACCATCCTGGTCGCGCAGCACTCCATGACCGACGTCTACAAGGGCGCGCAGCGCGACATGCACGCCGCCGTGCTGTACAACCGCGACCGGCGCTTCGCCGGATTGGTGCTCGAGATGCTGCGCCGGGAGCGGGACATCACGGTCGCGGACAACGAGCCCTACTTCGTGAGCGACGAGACCGATTACACCATTCCGCAGCACGGCGAGGTGCGCGGACTGCCCCACGTCGAGATCGAGATTCGTCAGGACCTGATCCAGGAAGAGGGAGGCCAAGCGGTGTGGGCCGAACGGGTGGCGAGAGCGCTGCACGCGGCCGAGGCAGCGTTCTGGCCGGGACAATGAGTGCCGGCCGGCACTCTGCGCCCCCGACGGCCACCTCCGTGGGGGCTACTTCCCGTAGCGCTGCACCGTTCCGTCGCTCATGATCCGATCGCCCGGGTTGATGCCCGCCGGGCATTCGCCGAGGTAGCGCTGCTCCTGCAGCAGCGTTTCCTCGGTCTTGCCATTGAAGGCAGGCGTGTAGGTGGCGTGCGATTCGGCGTGCGTCAAGGTCGCGCTGTCGTACGTATAGGTGCCCTTCGACACGATGACCCGACCGCCGAGTGTGCAGCTCGAGGCGGCGGCGAATTTGCCGTTCCCCAGGTCGTCGAAGGAGGTGCTGCACTCTTTGGCGCTCTTCACCTGCGCGTCCATGGCCGAGTCGAAGGCGTGATTGCGGCACAGCCGGTAACTGAAATTAGTGACCCGGGCGCCGGGATTCTCGACACTGCGCCCACGCACTTCCCACAGGCCTTCCTGCAGCGGGGGAGGGTCCGCGGCATGCGCCACGGACAGGAGGAGCACCCCCGTGACCAGGGTCGATGGCGTTCTCATGGGCTCGAAATGATAGCCGCCCGGCGCGGCGCCGGGGAAGGGAATAAAATGCCACGGGCGCGAGTCCTCCCCCGAGAAGCCAGGCTAACAATGAGCGAAAGTCGAGAACCGTGACGGCCGAGCAGAGTTCCGCGGAGGACCGGCGCGCCCGATTCGACGCCCAGGTGCTGCCGCACCTCGATGCGGCGTATCGTTTCGCGCGCTGGCTCACCCGTTCGCCTGCCGATGCGGATGACGTCGTGCAGGAGGCGATGCTGCGCGCGTGGCGAGGCTTCGACGGATTGCGCGGCGGCGACGTTAAGGCGTGGCTCTTCGCGATCGTGCGCAACTGTCATTTGACCGGGCATGCGCGGCGCGAGCGTCGTGGCTTCGTGCCCTTGCCCGAGGAAGGCGACCCGCAGCACGCGGCGCTGGTCTCGCAAGAACCGGGGCCGGAGGCCGACTCGATGCGTCGCGATGAGGAGCGTAGTCTCGCGCGCTTGCTCGAGGAATTGCCGCTGGAACACCGTGAGGTCTTGATCCTGCGCGAGATCGAGGAGCTCGATTATCGAGCGATCGCCTCAGTCACTCAGATGCCCATCGGCACCGTCATGTCGCGGCTCGCGCGCGCCCGCGCGGCCTTGAAGGCCCGCTGGTCGATGAGGACCGAGGAGGAACGCGATGCCGTGCGCTGAGGCCGAAAGCCGCCTGCATGCTTATTTCGACGGCGAGCTCGACGCCCTCGACGCCGCCGCCTTCGAGGGGCACCTCGAGACCTGCGCTCACTGTCGCGCGGCGCTCGAGGATCTCGAGGCCATGCGCGCGGCGCTGCGCGCCGAGCTGCCCTACGAGCGTGTGCCGGCCGCGCTCGCCGCGCGCATCACCGAATCGCTCGATCGCGAAGCCCCGGCGCGCGCGCATCACGAGCAAGGGACTCCGGACGACTCGGCCGACGACCCGCTCGCCGCACTCACTGCGCTCACGACCCTCGCCGCGCGTGGGCGCGGAGCCAGGCGCGGGCGGCCGGCAAGTGGGTGGTTCGCCCCATCCTTCGGGCGCGGCGTGCTCACCGGTGCGGGTGGCGGGTTGCTCGCGGCGGCTCTCGCCTTCTTTCTCATTGCTCCGTCCGTCATCTCCCCGCGCGCGGCATTGCTCGACGACCTCGTCAATGCGCACGTCCGCTCCCTCCTGCCCGCGCATCTCGTCGATGTGGAATCGACCGATCGGCACACCGTGAAGCCCTGGTTCGCGGGGCACGTCGACGTCTCGCCGGCGGTGTACGAGTTCACGCCGCAGGGCTACCACCTGCTCGGCGGACGCGCCGACTACTTCGAGCACCAGCGCGCCGCGGTGCTCGTCTATCAGCACGGTGCGCACGTGATCAACGTCTTCAGCTGGGCGGGCGAGGGGGCCCTGCCGGCGGATACCACCCGCAACGGTTATCACCTCGCCTTCTGGGAGGAGGGCAATCTGCGCTACTGCGCGGTGTCCGACACCGGCTGGTCGGAGCTCTTGAAGCTCGTGAGCCTCATCCGCGCCGCCGAGGGCCAGGAGGGCCACGGCTGACCCTGGAATAAATTCGCGCCATGCGGAGTCTTCCGTCCGAACCTCAAAGGCCCAGGAGATGGACATGACGGATGACTCGCTCGATTCCCCCTCGCGCCGCAGGGCGCTCGGCTGCCTCGCCTACGGCGGCGCGGGCACGCTGTTCGTGCTCGCGGGCGGCGTATTCACCCCGCTCGATCTTGCCGCGGCGGCCGCCGACGCCGATCGCAGGCTCGGCCGGCCTTTGTTCGTGCAGCTGAGCGATACGCACATCGGCTTCAACAAGGACGCGAATCCCGACGTGTCGGCGACGCTCACGCGCGCCATCGATCTCGTGAACGCGATGCCGGAGGCTCCCGCGCTCCTCATTCACACGGGGGACATCACGCACCTCTCTCGGCCCGCGGAATTCGACCTCGCGCAGCAGCTCTTCTCGCGCATCAATACGCCCGAGCTGCACACTGTGCCGGGTGAGCACGATACGAGCGATGCGACGGTGAGCGAGTACTTCAGCCGCTTTGGCAAGGCATCGAACAACAAGGGCTACTACAGCTTCGACCATGCGGGCGTGCACTTCATCGCCCTCGTGAACGTGCTCAATTTCAAGCCCGGCGGCCTCGGTACCTTGGGTGCCGATCAGCTCGAGTGGGTCGAGAACGATCTCAAGGGCCGTTCGGCGAGCACGCCGATCGTGGTCTTCGCGCACATGCCGCTCTGGTCCGTGTACGAGCCGTGGGGATGGGGAACGGGCGATGCGCCGCAGCTCATGGCGTATCTGCGCCGCTTCGGTTCCGTCACCGTGCTGAACGGTCACATTCATCAGATCGTGCAGAAGGTGGAAGGCAACGTGACGTTCCACACCGCGCGCTCGACGGCCTATCCGCAGCCTGCGGCGGGTGTGGGCGAGGGGCCCGGTCCGCTCAAGGTTCCCGCCGATCAACTGGCCGGCGTGCTCGGCATCAGCAGCGTATCGCTGTTGACGCATCCGCGCTCCCTCGCGCTCGCGGACAGGACGCTCGCATGAGCGCGCGCATACGGCTGGCGACGGCCTTGCTGGTCTCGCTCTTTGCGGTGCGCGCCGGGGCGGCAGATGAGCAGATCATTCAGGTGTCCGCCAAGAACTTCATGTTCACTCCCGCGAGCATCACGGTGAAGGCCGGCACGACGGTCACCTGGGTGAACCTCGACGAAGAGCCTCACACCGTCTTCAGCGATGCGGGCCTGTTCCGTTCGTCCGCTCTCGACACGAAGGAGGACTTCTCGTTCAAGTTCGAGAAGGCGGGGACTTATCACTACATGTGCACCATTCATCCGCGGATGCTGGGGACGGTGGTGGTCGAGTAGCCCATAGGCCGGCGCGCGATGCTAGCGCTTCTCGTCCGCCGGCGCCTCGCTCGCCTCGAACACCGCCTCCGACGGTTGTTGCGAGCGCAAGGTTGCGGCGACGTGCTCGCAGTCGGCCATGACGCGCAGCACGTTGCCGCCGGCCAACTTGGCGACATCGCCGTCACTCCAGCCGCGGCGCATGAGCTCGACTAGAAGATCCGGGTATTTATCGACGCCTTCGAGCCCGCGCGGTGTATCGGGAATGCCGTCGAAATCGGATCCGAGCCCGACGTGGTCGATGCCGGCGGCTTGCCGGATGTGCTCGATGTGATCGGCCACCTGCGCGAGCGTCACCTCGGGCTTCGGATGCTCGCGTTCCCAGGCAGCGAGTGCCGCCTTGGCGCGGTCAGGTTGGCCGATATAAAGACCGCCGAAGGGCGGGCTGTCGTAGCGAGCCCGCTCGGCCGCGCGATCGGCCTCCCAGCGGTTGCGCGCATCGGACACGTAGGCCGTCGCGAAATTCACCATGACCACGCCGCCGTTCGTCGCGACGAGCTTCAGCACATCGTCCGGCACGTCGCGCGGATGGTCGACGAGCGCACGTGCCGAGGAATGCGAAAAGATCACGGGCGCGGTGCTCACACGCAGCGCGACGCGCATCGCATCGGGCGAGACGTGGCTCAGGTCGACCAACATGCCGAGGCGGTTCATTTCCCGGACCACCGCCTCGCCGAAGGGCGCGAGACCATGGTGCTGCGGCGTGTCGGTGGCCGAGTCCGCCCAGCCGGTGGTGCGCGAATGGGTGAGCGTCATGTAGCGGGCGCCGAGATCGTACATTTGCCGCAGCACTGCGAGCGAGTTGTCGATTTGATGGCCGCCCTCGATGCCGATGAGGGAGGCAATCTTGCCGGCGCGGTGAATCCTGCGTACGTCCGCCGCCGTGTAGGCGATCTCGAGGTCCGCCGGGTAGCGGGCGGCCATGCGCTTGACTAGATCGATCTGCTCGAGCGTCATCTGCACGGCCTCAGGACCCTTCACATCGACGGGTACCCAGACCGACCAGAATTGTCCGCCCACATGCCCGGCACGCAGGCGCCCGATGTCGGTCATGAGCGGCGTCAGGTCGGGCGCCGTCGTGAGCTTCGAGGTGTCGGCTTTCAGATCGATGGAAGCGAGCCGGCTCTTGTAGCGATCGCGGATCTCCCAGGCAAGATCGTTGTGGCCGTCGATGAGCGGGGTTTGCTCGAGCACCTTGAGCACCCGCGCACGGTAATCCGGACCCGCGGCGTCGGCCGCCGAGGCGTGCGCTGCGAGGGCGGAGGCGATCAGGGCGGCGGTGAGCAAGAGCGCCGCCGATCGGCAAGCGCGGAGCGCATTCTTCATGTTGGATCCCCCATAAACCCCTCGCACGGCGCAAGCGCCGCGACACTTTGGCATCAATTTGCCATAACGCGGCCGAGGGGTGGCGTATTTATTTTTCCCACTTGCGGATAAGCCTGAAGCTGTGGTCAAGTCGGTCCTTAGGGTTTGCGAATTGAGAAGCACGCACTTGCGCATTCCGCGTCGAGTCGCTGCACATAATGGCAATAATCGAGGGGTGATCCGCGCTCAAACTGTCTGGCTGCGGCCGGCGAGTCCCGTTATGGCAATGCAAGCCCACGGGCTCGGGCGTAACTTCAAATCATAAAAGGGGATTTTCGTGATGAAACATTCAGGGTTTCGAATCATCGTTAGCGGCCTCGTGTCCGCCGCATTCGCCTGTGCGGCGATGGCGGCAGAGACTACGACGGTCGCCGGCAACGTGGCCACTTGGGTGAAGAGCTCGAAGCTCACGGGCTCGGCCTCGGCGAGTACCTCCGTGACCGTCGCCGTGCATATGCGCGCCACCAACCTGGCGGGCCTCAAATCGCTGGTCGCCGAGGTTTCCAATCCGAAGAGCAAGGAATACGGCCGCTACATCACTCCGCAACAGTTCGGCCAGCGCTTCGAGCCGGCCGGGGCCGATGTCGCCGCGGTCAAGGCGCTGCTCGAGCACTCCGGCATGACCAACGTGACGCAGGGGCCGCACGGCATGTACGTGACCGCTACTGCGACGGTCTCTCAGCTGCGTAGCGCGTTCAAGGTGACGCAGAACCTCTACTCGTATAAGGGCAGGACCTTGCGCGCGAACGACAATGCGCCGACCATCCCCGCTTCGCTGGCGGGCAAGGTGCTGTTCATCGAGGGCCTGGACGATTCGGCGACGCTGCGCCAGCCATTTCACCAGTCGGAGATCGTGGGCGCGCTACATGCTCCGGCGTCGGTCGAGAAATCGAGCGCCCCGGCAACGACCCCACCGCCTGTGGCAGCCTCGAATCCACCCGAATACTGCAACACCAACTACGGTAGTTCGGAAAAGATCGCCACCTTGACGACGGCCGCGGATGTGTACGGCGCCTCCATTCCTTGGATGAATTGCGGCTACACCCCGCAACAAATCCAGGCGGCTTACGGATTGAACAAGGTCAGGTATACCGGCGCCGGCGTCACCGTCGCGATCGTCGATGCCTATGCCTCGCCGACGCTGGAGTCGGACGCCAACCGCTACGCGGCGAACCACGGCTTGCCCAGGCTCACGAGCGCCAATTTCTCGCAGATCATTCCGGTCGGCATTTACGATGTGTCGCCCGATGAGCCGTGCGGGCCTTACGGCTGGTGGGAGGAGCAGTCGCTCGACGTGGCCGCCGTGCACGGCAGCGCGCCGGGCGCGAAAATCCTGTTCGTGGGATCGCGCGATTGCGGCACCTCGCTCACCGTGGCCATCATGAACGTGATGTACAACGGTCTCGCCGACGTGGTCACCAATAGCTGGGGCGACAACGGCGAAGCCATTGCGCCGGGAGAGCAGCAAGCGTTCGACCAGGCCGCCATGGCCGGCGCCGCCGAGGGTGTGACCACGCTGTTTTCCACCGGCGATGACGGCGATCTCTCCGCACCGAACGGCGTGGCGTCGGGTTCTTGGCCCGCGACGAGCGCCTGGGTTACCGGCGTCGGCGGCACGACGCTCGAGACCGACGACAACGGCAACAAGTCCGAATACGGTTGGGGCACTTATCGGGCGTTCTTGAACGACGTCACGGTGAAGAGCAAGACCTTGATCGAGGACTCCGGGGTCGCGACGGTCTCGAACTTCGGCTACACGTACGATGATTACTCCTTCTACGCAGGCTCCGGCGGCGGCATCAGCTTGCTCGAGTCGCAGCCTGCGTATCAGGCGGGCATCGTTCCCTATGCCCTGGCGACGACGCTCAACCTGGCGAGCACCTACACCGAGCCATTGCCGAATCCGATGCGTGTCAGCCCCGACGTGGCCATGGTCGCGGATCCCTACACGGGGTACCTGTTCGGCGAGACATTCACCATCGCCGGCAACGCCCTCGCGGATTACGGCTGCAAGCCGATCTCCAAGACGGAGGAGTATTGCGAGAACGCGATCGGCGGCACGAGCCTGGCCTCGCCGCTGATGGCGGGTGTGATGGCCGTCGTCGACCAGAAGCGTCGGGCGGCCGGCGAGCCCGAGGTCGGCTTCGCGAACCCGTGGCTCTACAGCGTGGGCAGCGAAGGGAACGGCGTGGGGTTGCATGACGCCATCAATCAGATCATCGCCCCGAAGGAGCCCACGGCATTGATCCGCAGCTACGCGGCGAATTTGAACGAAGCGCGCGTGGTGACTGTGAATTCCGTACCGTTCAACATTCAGACCGCGCCCTACGGCATTTTCACTTGCGGCATTGCAATTTGCGAGGGCGTCGACGAGGTGTTCAACTACACCTCCGAATCGACTGCCGGCGGAACCGGACCGGGATACAACGACGTGACCGGACTCGGCGTCCCCTGGGTGCCCAAGCTCATCAACGAGGAATAACAAGAACGATCTGGCAAGACGAGTGTCGCTCAGGCGCCCCGCATTCCCCGTGCGGGGCGCCTTTTTGCTTGATCCGACTTAAAAAATAGCCCGTCCGGCGCCCCGAAGCGGCTTGCGCGGCAAGCCCAGCCTCGCGCAAAACCCCCGGCTCGGCTAGAATCCGCCGCCGGCAGCGCCCCTCCCGAGCGGCGCCCGCCATCCCCTTTTTCACCTCCAACGGAAGTCGATGCTTTCTACGTCCAACGTCGCCGTGCAATTCGGCGCGAAGCCGCTGTTCGAACAGGTCACGGTCAAGTTCTTCGACGGCAACCGCTATGGCCTCATCGGCGCGAACGGGTCGGGCAAGTCCACGCTCATGAAAGTGCTGGGCGGTGACCTCGAGCCGAGCGCGGGCGAGGTGATGCTGCAGACGGGCATGCGGCTCGGCAAGCTCAATCAGAACCAGTTCGGCTACGAGGACGAGCGCGTGCTCGACGTGGTCATGCAGGGGCATGCGGAACTCTGGCGCGCGATGACCGAGCGCGACCGCATCTATGCAAACCCGGAGTCCACCGACGCCGACTACATGCGGGCGGCCGAGCTCGAGGCCGTGTTCGCCGAGTACGGCGGCTACGACGCCGAGGCTCGCGCGGGCGCCATTCTCACCGACGCCGGAATTCCCGAGTCGCGCCACAACGGTCCCATGCGCGAGGTCCCGCCCGGGTTGAAGCTGCGCGTGCTGCTCGCCCAGGCCCTGTTCTCGAGACCCGACGTGCTGCTCCTCGATGAGCCCACGAACAACCTCGACATTCACTCGATCCACTGGCTCGAGCGGGCGCTCAACGAGTACGACGCCACCATGGTGATCATCAGCCACGACCGACACTTCTTGAACCAGGTGTGCACGCACATCGCCGATCTGGATTATCAACAGCTCAAGATCTATCCCGGCAACTACGACGACTTCATGCTGGCGGTGGTGCAGGCGCGAGCCCGGGTGGAGGCATCGAACGCCAAGGCGCGCGACAAGATCTCGGACCTGCAGGAATTCGTGCGGCGCTTCTCGGCGAATGCCTCGAAGGCGCGCCAGGCGACCTCGCGCAAGAAGCAGCTGGAAAAAATCAAGCTCGAGGAAGTGCGGCCCTCGTCGCGTCAGAATCCCTATATCCGCTTCGAGCAGGCGAGAAAGCTCTATCGCTCGGCCTTTACCGTGGACGGGCTCTCCTTCCGCTACCCAGGCATGGACCACAACGTCCTCGACAAAGTGAATTTTCAAGTGGAAGCGGGCGAACGTATCGCCATCATCGGTCCGAACGGTGCCGGCAAGACGACGCTCATGCGCTGCCTCGCGGGCGAGCTCACCCCCACCGCCGGCCGCATCACGTGGGTGGAGAATGCGCAGGCGGGCTACATGCCCCAGGATCCGCAGGCCGAGTTCCTGCCGCCGTGTGATCTTTTCACCTGGATGTCGCAGTATACGGGCAAGGCGGACGACGATCAGATCGTGCGCGCGACCTTGGGGCGTTTGCTCTTCTCCGGCGAGGAGACCAAGAAATCGGTGAGCGTTCTCTCCGGCGGCGAGAAGGGCCGCATGATCTACGGCAAGCTCATCCTCACGCGGCCGAACGTGCTGCTCATGGACGAGCCCACCAACCACATGGACATGGAGACCATCGAATCCCTGCAGATCGGCCTCGAGCACTACGCCGGGACGCTGGTGTTCGTCTCGCATGACCGCGAGTTCGTCGGCGGCCTCGCCACCCGCATCCTCGAGCTCAAGCCGGGCGGCAAGCTGGTCGATTTCAAGGGCACTTACGACGAGTACCTGAAGGCGCAGGGCCTCGAAGGCTAGATGGGAATTCGTCGCCGGCCCCCAACGCGATCCTATGTGGGCCAACGAACAGACTCCCCCCCTCTAGGAGAACCATGCCCCTAGGCCAGCGGCATGATCTGCGCGCTTAGCACGAGCGCGCACATGGCCACGTGTGCATAAATTGCGAAGGATGCTTTGTAGCGTGGGGCGAAAGCCTGGGGATTTCGCTCGAGCACCTAGCGACCATGTCGGCGACACTCAAACCCACGGGGCTCACTCCCGATAAAAGCGTCGGTTATGACATCGCGCATTCGCTCCGTGCGGGCTCGGCGCTGCCTGAGCCGCTGTATCGATTGGGAGTTACCATCTTCGGTCAGCGCGGCATGAATGAGATGATCTACATCGTCGGCCTCTACAGCGCGGGGTGTGCTTCATGTCGGGGATACATCTGTCGCGCGAAGTACTTTCAACTCCCCTATTCCGAAGGGTTTGGCCACGACGGGAACACTTTTGAAGGTTTGCGGCACTCCGGACTTGCCATACGCGGTGGCGAATATGAACGGGATTGCCCTATCCATCACCGTGAGCCGTGCACCAGGTGGATGGTGCTCCATTCGGCTGACGCCGCGCGCATCCGGGCCTCGGTCGCTCTCGAATAGCTCGCAGTGGGGCAAATTCGAGGAGAGCACATGGTGTCGAGTCGTGGCGAGTCGCCGGCGTCTCTAGGGTCGCGCGCATCCGAGCAGCGGATGTCGCGAGCGACGCGCCTTCTCCCTGCGCGCATTCCTACGCAACATCGGACCTTGCGGTCAGGACCCTGCCGCGCGACGGGATGCGGCACATGAGCAAGGTTCAAAGGATCGCCGTCATCGGCTCGGGCATCTCGGGTTTGGCAAGCGCATGGCTGCTCGCGCGCCGCCACGCGGTGACCCTCTATGAGGCGAACGATTATCTCGGCGGCCACACTCACACCCACGAGGTGGTCGTCGGCGGCCGGGCGCATCGCGTCGATACGGGCTTCATCGTCTTCAATCCCGCACATTATCCGCTCCTCACCCGGCTCTTCGAGGAGCTCGGTGTGCGTTCCCAGCCGACCCGCATGAGCCTGTCGGTGCGCAACGAGGCGAGCGGCCTCGAGTACAACGCCACCTCGCTCGCGACCTTGTTCTGTCAGCGACGGAACCTCTTGTCGCCGCGATTCTACGGACTCATCCGCGACATCCTGCGGTTCAACCGGGAGGCGCGGGCGCTCTTGTCGATCGCGGGCCCCGGCCCCACCTTGGGCGAGTACCTCGCCGAGCACGGCTTCGGCGCTGCATTTCGCGACGAGCATCTGGTGCCCATGAGCTCGGCCCTGTGGTCCGCGCCGCCGCGCGAGGTGCTCGATTTTCCCGCCCGCTATCTGGTGCAGTTCCTCGCAAACCACGAATTGCTGCAAGTGAACGGCCGTGTGCCCTGGCGCGTGGTGGAAGGAGGCTCCGCGACGTACGTCGAGGCGCTCACCGCGCGCTGGAACGTGACGGTGCGCGCAGGGTGCCCGGTGATGCGCATCGAGCGCACGGCCGGCCACGTCGCCGTGCATGGCCTGGCGGGCACCGAGCGCTTCGATCAGGTGGTGCTCGCCTGCCACAGCGATCAGGCGCTGGAGCTGCTCGCCGCGCCGCGCCGCTCCGAACGCGACATCCTGGGCGCGATCGGCTACCAGCCGAATCGCGTCATTCTGCATACCGACACCTCGGTCCTGCCGCAGCGGTCGCGCGCCTGGGCCGCGTGGAATGCGCTCATTCCGCGCGAACCGGGGACGGCATGCACCGTGAGCTACTGGATGAACCTCTTGCAAGGCATCGACAGCGCCGCGCCGCTGATCGTCACCCTGAATCCGACACGTCCCCTCGATCCGACCAAGGTGCTGCGCTCCCTCCACTACGCCCACCCCGTGTACACGCACGCAAGCGTCGCGGCTCGCGCGCGCAAATCTGAGATCCAGGGCGCGCGCCGCACCTGGTTTGCGGGTGCCTACTGGGGATGGGGATTTCACGAGGACGGCATGCGCAGCGCCGCCGAGGTCGCCGCGGCGCTCGAGGCTCCATGGCCCGCGCACGCGGCTCGGCCGGCATCGCTTCCCGCATCGCGCGAGCTCGCGGCATGAGGGCGGACCCCACGGGTCTCAAGAGCGCCGTGTACGAGGGCGTGGTGCGTCACCGTCGGCACACCCCGCAGCCGCATGCCTTCCGCTATCGCATGGCGCAGCTCTATCTCGATCTCGAGGAGACCGAGGAGGTGTTCGAGGGACGCTGGCTCTGGTCCGCGGGCCGGCGCAACGTCGCGGAGTTCCGTCGTAGCGATTACCTGGGCCCCGCGCACCGGCCGCTCATCGAGGTGGTGCGCGATTACGCCGAGCAGGCCTCGGGGCATCGGCCGCAAGGGCCCGTGCGCCTCCTCACCCACGTGCGCTACGCCGGCTACGTCTTCAATCCGGTGAGCCTCTACTATTGCTTCAGCGCGGACGGGACGCGACTCGAGTGCCTCGTCGCCGAGATCACCAACACACCCTGGGGCGAGCGGCATGTCTATGCGCTGCCGGTGCAGCAAGCCGAGCGGCAGGCGGGTGCCTGGCGTTGGTCGTTCGACAAAGCCTTTCACGTCTCACCCTTCATGGCCATGAATCGGCGCTACGGCTGGTGCGCGAGCGAGCCCGGACAAAACTTGCGCGTGCACATCGATGTGCTCGATCGCGGACGGCGCGAGTTCGACGCGACGCTCGTACTCGAGCGCCGGCCGCTCGATGCCGCCTCCATGCGCCGCGTGCTGTGGCGCTACCCGCTCATGACCGCCCAGGTGATCGCCGGCATTCATTGGCAGGCGTTGAGACTCTGGGCCAAGCGCAATCCCGTATACACACATCCCGCGAAAACGGTGGAGCTTCGATGATCGATGAGCAGAAGGCCCTTCTTGCGCGCTGTCCGGCGTCGGCCGCGCCAGGCACGTTGGACCGCGCGCTACGTGCGCGGTTGATCGAGCGTCTGCGTCCGCTCCGGCACGGCCGGCTCGTGATCGAGGACGCCTGTGGACGCGTGACCCTGGGACGCGCGGGCGATGAGGGAATCGGCGCGCACATTCGCGTGGATGACCCGGCGCTCTATCGCGCGCTCGCCATGCGCGGCGCGGTGGGCGCGGGCGAATCCTACATCCGCGGGCAGTGGCGCTGCGACGATCTCGTCGGCCTGATGCGGCTCCTGGTGCGCAACCGCGACTTGCTCGACGGACTGGAGGGCGGCATGGCGCGAGTCGGCGGCGGGCTGCTGCGGGCCTGGTCGGCGCTGCGGCCGAACACCCGCCGCGGCAGCCGCGAGCACATCGCCGCGCATTACGATCTCGGCAACGAGTTCTTCGCGCTGTTTCTGTCGCCCGACCTCATGTATTCATCGGCGCTCTGGGCGGGCGAGGACGACACGCTCGAGGCCGCCTCGACCCGTAAGCTCGACGCCATCTGCACCGCGCTCGAGCTTCGCCCGGGCGATGCGGTCGTGGAGATCGGCACGGGCTGGGGTGGCTTTGCGCTGCACGCCGCGCGCCACTACGGCTGCCGCGTGACCACGACCACGATCTCGCGGGAGCAACACGCGCTCGCCTGCAAGCGGGTGGCGGTCGCGGGCCTCGCCGACCGCGTCACCGTGCTGCTCGAGGACTATCGCGACCTCGAGGGACGTTACGACAAGCTCGTGTCCATCGAGATGATCGAGGCGGTCGGTGCGCGCTACCTCGAGACTTATTTCGCCAAAGTCGGTGCGCTCTTGAAGCCGGGCGGTCTCGCGCTACTGCAGGCCATCACCATCGAGGATCACCGCTACGCGCGAGCGCTGCGCGAGGTGGATTACATCAAGCGCCATGTGTTCCCGGGCGCCTTCATTCCGTCGGTGAGCGCCATGCTCGAGGCCAAGCGCCGCGTCACGGACTTGAACCTCACGCACTTTGAGGATTTCGGACTTTCCTATGCACGCACGCTCGAGGTGTGGCGCAAGCGCTTTCTCGCGCAGCGCAGCGAGGTGCGGCGCCTCGGCTTCGACGATCACTTCATCCGGCTCTGGGAGTTCTATCTCGCTTATTGCGAGGGCGGCTTTCGCGAGCGCTCCATCGGTGTGGGGCACCTCAAGTTCGCCAAGGCCGGCCTGCCTTACCAGGCGAGTCTTCCCGGATGAACGGCGTGGTCAATTTCGCGGCCTATCAGGCCGTATGGTTCGCCGTGGTGGCGAGCGCGTCGCACCGTCGGCCGGAGCTCGGCATGGCGGCGGCCACGCTCTTCGTCGCCGTGCAGCTGGCGCTCTCGCGGCGCCGCGCGCTCGATGCGCACCTCATGGCCGCGGCGGTGCTTCTCGGCCTCATCGTGGACGGCACGCTCGGCTTCCTCGGGTGGCTCCGCTATGCCGCGCCTGCGCCCGCGCTGCCCGCGCACGGCGCACCGCTTTGGATCCTGTGCCTCTGGGCATCGTTCGCGCTCACCCTGACCCGCTCGCTCGCGTGGCTCACGCGCCGTCCGTGGCTCGGCGCCTTGCTCGGTGCGCTGGGCGGACCGCTCGCCTATGCGAGCGCCGCGCGCGGCTTCGCCGCCGTCGACTTCGCGCCGCCGGCGGCGCGCGCCGTCGCCGGGCTCGCGCTCGGCTGGGGGGCGGCCGTGCCCGTGCTCGCCTATGTCGCACGCCGCGGTGCTTCGGAACGCGCCGTGCCCTGCATGGAGGCGCAGCCATGAGCCCTGGGTGTTCGATCGCGATCCTCTGGGCCGGAGCGGCGCTCGCCATGACCGCCGGCTGGGCCTGGCAAGTGCGGCGCGAGAATGCCGGCATCGTCGATGTCATCTGGTCGGGAGGCATCGGCGCGGCGGCCGTGTGGTATGCCCTGGTGCTCGACGGCGCGGAGCTGCCGCGCGCGCTGCTCGCACTCCTCGGCGCGCTCTGGAGCTTGCGGCTCGCGGCGCATCTCGCGCCGCGCGTGCTCAAGGGTCCCGAGGACGGGCGCTACCGGCAGCTGCGCCTGCACTGGCAGGGGCATCAGGGAAAGATGTTCGGCATGTTCCAGTTCCAGGCGCTCCTCATCGTGCTCTTCTCGCTGCCTTTCTTGGCTGTCGCGCGCAATCCGCGCGCGGACCTCACACCCTGGATGATCGTGGGCATCCTTGTGTGGATCGGGAGTGTCTGCGGCGAGGCACTCGCGGACCGCGAGCTCGCGCGCTTTCGCGCCGACGCGGCGAATCGCGGCCGCACCTGCCGCGCGGGCCTGTGGCGCTACTCGCGGCATCCCAATTACTTCTTCGAGTGGCTGCACTGGTTCAGCTACGTGGCGTTGGCCGTGGGAAGCCCGCTCTTCTGGCTGAGCCTGTCGGGCCCCGTCGTCATGTATGCGTTTCTGCGCTGGATCAGCGGCATTCCGTTCACCGAGGCGCAGGCGCTGCGCAGCCGCGGCGAGGACTATCGCCGTTATCAGGCCGAGACCTCGCAGCTCATTCCCTGGTTTCCGAAGGAGCATCGTCGTTGAGCACCGCACCCGCAAGTCGCGGCATGCTCGGCTGGGCCGAGCGAGGTCTTTTGCCGGATGCGCTGATCCGCCACGGCATCCGGCGTCTCTGCGCGGCGCGGCTGCGCGAGGAGCGCGCCGGCGGTACTGAACCGCAGGTCGCGCGCTTCGAGGAGCGTATCGAGCTCTTGCGCGAAAGTCCCATCGCCATCCACACCGATGCGGCGAATGCGCAGCACTACGAGCTGCCGCCCGCGTTCTTCGCGGCCGTCCTCGGACGGCGCATGAAGTACTCCTGCGCGTACTACCCGCGCGGGAACGAGACCCTCGATGAGGCCGAGGAGGCGATGCTCGAACTATACGTCGAGCGCGCGGAGCTTAAGGACGGGCAGCGTATCCTGGAGCTCGGCTGCGGCTGGGGATCCCTGACCCTGTGGATGGCCGAGCGGTTTCCCAACGCGCGCATCGAGGCCGTGTCGAACTCGAGGCCGCAGCGTGAGTTCATCGAGGCGCGCTGCGCGAGCCGCGGGATCGGTAACGTCACGGTGCGCACCGCGGACGTGAACGGCCTCGAGCTCGCCGCCGACGCGTATGACCGCTGCGTGTCAGTCGAGATGTTCGAGCACGTGCGCAACTACCGCACCTTGCTCGGGCGCATTGCCCGGAGCCTTTCGCCGGGCGGCAAGCTCTTCGTGCACCTTTTCGCGCACCGCACGCTCATGTATCCGTTCGAGACGTCCGCCGAGGACGACTGGATGGGCCGGTTCTTTTTCACGGGCGGCCTCATGCCCTCGACCGGGACGCTGCTGCGCTTTCAGGAGCACCTCGAGGTCGAAGTGCAGTGGCTCCTCGACGGCACGCACTACCGGCGCACGGCCGAGCACTGGCTCGCCAACCACGATGCGCATCGCGACGCCGCCATGATCCCGTTGCGCGCGGCGTACGGTGCGGACGCCGCGCTCTGGAATCAGCGCTGGCGCATGTTCTGGATGGCGTGCGCCGAGCTCTTCGGTTATGCGGGCGGACAGGAGTGGGTCGTCGCGCATTACCGCTTCGCGCGGCGCCCATGAGGGGTGCGCATGCCGGCCGGCGCGGCGTCTGGATCCTTGGGCTTGCCGCGCTCGGCGCGCTCGGCGCGGGCTGCGTGAGCACGGCCGTGCCGACGGTGCCCGTCGCCAAAGACGTCGATCTGCCGCGCTTCATGGGCGATTGGTACGTGATCGCGAGCATCCCGTCGTACCCCGAGCGCCAAGCGTACGAGGCTGTGGAGTCCTATGAGCTCCGACCCGACGGGCGCATCCAGACGACGTTTCGCTATCGCAAGGGCAGCTTCGAGGCACCGCTCCAAACCATGCGGCCCGTGGGCACCGTCGTGCCGGACACCGGCAATGCGGTCTGGGGCATGCAGTTCATCTGGCCCATCAAGGCGGAGTACGTGATCTCGTATCTGGATGCGGACTACTCCGAGACTCTCATCGCGCGCAGCAAGCGCGATTACGCCTGGATCATGGCGCGCACACCGGAGATCTCCGCGGCCGCCTATGCGGCCGACGTCGAGCGCCTGAAGGCCATGGGGTACGACGTGTCGAAGCTGCGCAAGGTCCCGCAGCGGGTGCGCTGACGCGCACCCGCCGCCCTCAGCCGCTGGCCGGGCCCGCGGGCAAATGCGCGAGCAGCTCACCGGCGCCGTTCCAGAACACCTGGATGCCGATGCAGAACAGCAAAAACGCGGACAGGCGCACGACGATGGTAGTTCCCGTCGGGCCGATGAGATCAGCGAGGCGCCCGGAGTTGCGGTAGAAGCCGTACACGAGGAGCACGAGCAGCAGGGTCGCCGCGACGGTCTCGATGAAGAAGGAAATCAGCGATGCGTAGGTGCCCCCCGGCCTGCTCGCGCCGATGGAAATCGCGACCGAGATGGTGCCCGGACCCGTGGTCAGGGGCATGGTGAGCGGATAGAAGGCAAGACGACTCGGCGGGGTGTCGATGGAACGCGGGTAAGCGGGCGCCTCGCTGCGGCGCTGCTCGGTGGCATCGGGCTCGTTCAGCATGCGCCAGCCCGACATGGAGACGACGATGCCGCCCGCGACCCGCAGCACCGGGATGGAGATGCCGAAGAAGCTCAGCACGTACGCGCCCACGTAGAGCGAGGCCGCGACGATGCAGAAGGCGTAGATCGCCACCCAGCGCGACACGGCCGCGCGCGTCTTCGGCTCCATGCCCTGGGTCGCGCCGAAGAAGATGAATGCACCGGACAGCGGATTGACGATGGAAAAGAGCGCGCCGAAGGCGAGCAGGAAAGTAGGCATCGCGGTCAGTGGGCGAGCGCGGTGCGGGTATCGGGCTCCGCGGGCAAGGCACGCACGGCGGGGGATTCCAGGATGCGCTCGAGGATCTGCGGGATCTCGAACACGGCACGATTCTCGATGCGCGCGAGGTTGGCCTTGAACTCATCCAGCCGGGCGATGATGGAGCGCACGCCCTCATCGACGCAGCGAAACGACTCGAGCACGATGCCGGCGCCGTTCTCGAGCACCCAATCCGTGTTGTAGCGCTCCTGCGGCATGGTCCAGGTGTTGCGCACCACCACGACCGGCAGGCCCTGCTGCACGGCCTCGCTGATGCTGCCCGGTCCCGGCTTGCCGATGAAGAAATCGGCGAGCTGCATGTAGTGGCGCATTTGCGAGGTGAATCCGAGCACGACTCGCGGTGCGCGTGCATCCCCGGTCATGGCGAGCAGGCGCTGCGCGAGCGCCGCGTTGTGCCCGCAAATCATGATGAGCTGCACGTCGGTGAGCCGCTTGGCGATGCCCTGCATGGCGCGCGAGCCGTGACCGCCGAACATGACGAGGCCGGTGGGGCGGTCAGGATCCAAGTTCAGCTTGCGCAGCTCCGCGCGGCGATCGATCTCGGCCTGCGCGTAGAAGTCCGGGCGGATGATCATCCCGGAGGTCATGTGCACGCGCTCCGGGCCATAGCCGAGCGCCCGCGCCTGCGCGACCGCCTTGGGCGTGCCGCAGATGAAATGCTGGGCCTGCCTGGGCTCGATCCAGAAGTGCGGCGGATAGTCCGCGAAATCGGTGAGCAGGGTGACGTAGGGCACGTGCGGGGTGAGCGAGGCGACCGCATCGTACATCGGGCGGTTGAAGTTCGGGATGAGCGAAACCACCATGTCGGGCCGGGTCTTGCGCCAGTGGCGCCGCAGCCGGCTCGCCATGGATCGACGGCTCATGCGAATGGCCGCCTGCAGGAGCTTCAGCTCCTGCGCGAGGCCCACGCTCCAGCCGCGTGCGAGCCGGGTGTTGTAGATGTCCTCCCAGTCCATGCCCGTGGTCTTGCGGAACACATCCTTGGGATCGAGCACCTTCATCAGATTGACGAGGCGCACCTGCCAGGGGCGCTCTTCCGCGCGGATCACGGTCTCCAATGCCGTCGCGGCCGCGCGATGCCCTCCACCCGCATTGAAATAGACCAGATCGATCGTTTTTGTCACGGCCCGCGCGCGATGCACTGGTTGAGCTCGACCGCCGCTGTCGCTGAGGGTCATCGAGCAATGGTGCACATTCTATGTGAATGGGGTATGAAAGCGAGCCCTGCGGGCACCCTCGCTGCGTTTCCGCGGAAATGATAAAGTCACTCGCCATGAGCGCGAGTCTCAAGTCCGTACCCGACGAGCGCCAGGCGCGCATCGATCTGGCCGCCTGCTATCGCCTGGCCGATCACTTCGGCTTGAACGAGGGCATCGACAACCACATGACCCTGCTCGTGCCGGGGCATACCGACCGGTTTCTCCTCGCCCCCTTCGGGCTGCACTGGTCGGAGGTCAAGGCGAGCGATTTCATGGTGGTGGATCTCAACGGCCGGATGCTCTCCGGACGAGGACCCATCGAGCCCACGGCGCTCTACATCCACATGCCCGTGCATCGCCTGGCCCCGCAAGGGCGCTGCGTCCTGCACACCCACATGCCCTATGCCACCGCGCTTAGCATGCTCGAGAATCCGCGCCTCGAGATGGCGGTGCAGAGCGCCCTCGGCTTCTACGAGGACATCGCCTACGACGCCGATTACAACGGCCTCGCATTCGATGCATCCGAAGGCGAGCGCATGGCGCGCGTCCTCGGCTCGAAGTCCGTGCTGCTGCTCGCCAATCACGGCGTGCTCATCGTCGGCGAGACCGTGCCGCTGGCCTTCGAGCGGCTGTATTTCTTCGAGCGAGCCGCGCAGGCGCAGCTGCTCGCGCTCTCCTCCGGGCGGAGCTTGAAGCTCGTGCCCGAGAACGTGGTGCGCGCCACGCACGCGCAGTTCTCCGCGGGCGGCCAGGTGGGCGGGCGTGACCGGGCGGATCTGCACTTCGATGCGCTGAAGCGCATGCTCGACCGCCAGCAAGCGGACTACGCGAGCTGAGCTCGGACGCGAAACCCATCGCGGGTATCGCGGGAGAGACCGCGGGCCGGTACACGCGGCCATTCCTCGTCGTGTCGCTGCTCGCGATCGTGCTCCTGATCAACTACGTCGACCGCGGCGCCCTGCCGACGGCCGTCCCCCTGATCCAGCACGATCTGAAGCTCGACAACGAGCAAGTCGGGCGGCTCCTCTCCGCCTTCTTCTGGGTGTACGCGTTCATCCAGGTCCCGGTGGGCTGGCTCGCCGAGCGCTACGGCGCGCAACGCGTGCTCGCGGGCGGTCTCATCGTCTGGTCGGCGGCGACCATGCTGGTCGGCGTCACCTCGAGTTTCGCCATGCTGCTCGCGCTGCGTCTGCTGCTCGGGCTCGGGGAAAGCGTCGGCTTTCCGGCCGTATCGAAGCTCGTCGCCGCGGTGGTGCCGGTCGAGGCCCTGGGGCGCGCGAACGGCATCATCGGATTCGGCTATCTCATGGCGCCGGGGCTCGGCATCTTCGCGGCAGGGCTTCTGATCGACCACGTCGGTTGGCGCGGCACGTTCGTCACCTTCGGCCTGCTCTCGCTCCTCTGGCTCGTGCCCTGGGCGTTCGTGAAGCTGCCGAAGCTCGCGAGCGCACGCAGCGATGCTGCGACGCCGACGTGGGGGATGGTCCTCAGGCAGAAAAGCCTCTGGGGCACGAGCCTCGGTCTCTTCTCGAGCAACTACACCTGGTACTTCATGCTCGGCTGGCTGCCGGGATTTCTCGTGAAGGAGCGGGGCTTCTCCATGCACGAGATGGAGCACGTCGGCACGCTCGGCTACGTCGTCAACGGCTTCTCGGCGCTTGCGACGGGCTGGGCCGTGGACCGCTACATCCGCAGTCGCGGGTCGGCGAATTTCGCCTACAAGTTCGTCATGGTGGTGGCGCACGCGGGCGCGGTGCCCTGCCTTTTGGGAATGGCCTTGGGCTCGCAGAACGTCGCGGTCGTCTCCATGTTCATCTTCCAGATGCTGATGGGCGCGTCATCTCCCGGCGTCTACGCCATGTCGCAGATCCTCGCGGGGCCGCGCGCCTCGGGCCGATGGGTGGGAGTCCAGAACTCGTTGGGCAACATGTCGGGCGCCATCTCGCTGTGGCTCACCGGTTACCTCGTCGATCGCACGGGCCACTTCACCCTCGCCTTGATCATCTGCGCGGTCGTGAGCCTCGCCGGCATCATCGGCTGGATCGGTATGATCCCGAGGCTCGCGCCTATCCCCTGGCAGACCCTGCGGCCGGCACCCCGCACACCCGTGTGAGATCGCTCACAGCGCGCGCACGAGGCGCGCGCCAGCCGCGCAACCCACTCGCAAGAGCTTGAATTCGTTAGTCGCCGGGACCCTACGTCGCGGCTCGCCGACATTACTCGAAGACGTCTCCCTCCCTACGATGTCCGCCGTGAGTCGACCGTGGGTGTTTGAATGCTCAACAACTTGACAGAATCTGCCGCTGCCTCGAGCAAGACGCTGGATGCGTTTGCGCAGCTCATCTGTGCGCTGGCACCGGAGGTGTGCAGCGTTTCGTTTCACGACTTCGCCGCGGACACCCTGCTTCTCAGCGAGGATTTCCTGCTGCCCGAGGATCATCAGCTGGTCGAGGACTGCCTGGCAAGCGACGACACGGGCACGCACTCGATCCAGTACGGCACGCGCGAAGGCACGCGCTACTCGGTGGCGATACCCGTGCGCGATACGCGCGGCGAGGTGATCGGCGCCGTGCGCCTTAGCATCGATTCGCAGATCGCCGATGCACGTACGCAGGAGCCGCTCGAGCGGCGCCTCGAGCCCATCATGGTGTGCCTGGCCGCCGAATACGAGCGCCGCCAAGCACCGCCGGCACTACCCGCCGGCGACGAGCAATACCTGGTGCTGATCGACAATGCGCTCGACGCCGAGCGCTTCGAGCTCTATCTGCAGCCCATTCGCTCGCTGCACGAGGATCCGGGTCTGGGCCATTATGAAGTGCTGTTGCGCTTGCGCATGAGCGACGGCTCGCTCCTCGAGCCGCACACGTTTCTCAAGGCCGCCGCGCATCGCAATCTCATGCCCTCGATCGACCGCTGGGTCGTGCGCACGCTCCTCATGTGGCTCGTGAACAATCGCAAGCTCTGGTCGCGTGCACCGGCGGTGTTCTCGATCAACGTCTCCTCGCAGTCGATGACCGATGCGGGCTTCGTGAGCTACGTCGACTCCTGCGTGAGTAAGAGCGGCCTGCCGCCGCAGATGCTGTGCTTCGAGATCACCGAGCGCTTCGCCTCCTCGGGCAACATCGGCATCGCGGAGTCGATGAAGCGCCTCGAGGCCCTCGGTAGCGAGGTCGCTCTGGATGACTTCGGCGCGAACGCGCCCTCGTACGGGTACCTGCGCAGCATCCCCGCGCATTACTTCAAGATCGATAGCTCGCTCGTGGGCGCCGCGCCCAACGACCGCGTCGCGCGCGCCGTCATCTCCTCGATCGTGCGCATGGCGGGAGATCTGGGCGTGCAAACGGTGGCCGAGTCGGTCGAGTCGGATTCGGAGCTGCAGGCCATGCGCGCCCTGGGCGTCGACTTCGCGCAGGGCTTTCTGATGGGCAGGCCGCAATCGCTCACGGGATATCGCTTCCCGACCGGTATCAATTAGGCGGAGTCGGCCGACGCGGGGGGGCGAGTCGGCGGCCGCAGATACGTCAACGTCTCCTCGGGCGTCGCCGCAGCAGGGCCTCCCCCGGCCTCACCAGGACTCAGCGTTGAACACGTCCTTGCCAAACGGCCGCATGCCGGCTGTGCCTGCATAGCCCAAGTGGCCGTGACCGTCATCTCCGCCCTTGGTCAGGCCGAGCAGATCCTCGTAGCTGCGCAGCGCCGAGTAGTGGTTGTAGTAGCCCGTCGTATTCACAGTGCCCGGCACGATCAGTCGCTTGTTCAACAAGACAGTCCCGACCTGGCCGCCACCCGGCAGCGTATACGCGGGCGGATCGCTGGTCGGGTAGGTGCCCGGTGGAAAGAAGAGTCCGAGTAGCGGGCTCCAGCCGGGATTGCGGAGATTCGGTCCGGTCGGTGATAGACAGCTGCTCTGAACGGCATTGGGACACGCATTGGCCCCCGTGCCGGTGTCCGAGCCGGACTCGTCGACCGTGATGACCAAGAGCAGCTTGCCGCTCTGGTAGGCCGGGGATGCCATGATCATGGGGATCCAGTGCGCGAGCCACAGGTTCGCGCCGGTGAGGCCGCCGGTCTTCCCGCCTTCCACGTTGACACCCGCACACGTGGCATCGTGTCCGTCATCACAGAGATTCGGGGTGACGAACATGAACTTCGGCGTGGTCTCGATGCGCTGCAGGTCTTGATAGAGGTGACCAGAGAACACATCGGCACCGCCGTTGGTGCCCACGAGCACGCTGCCGAGCGGCACGACGTGCCGGTTGCAGTACGCCCGATCGTCAATCACCGAATGGAAATAGACGAACGGCGCGTGCCGGTCCGCGTACTGGTCCACAATCGGGCTGCCCTCGGCGCTGTTCGTTAGATCGGGAGTGCCAATGACGGGATGCGCGCAGTCCGTGCCGCCGAGGGGGTCGGGCGTACCGACATCGCGGGAGACATCGTTACCCATGTCCTCGGCGTATTCGCGCCAGCGGAGAGGATAGCCGTCATTCCCCGGGTGAGCCCGGTCCAGCTGATCACCGATTGTCTGAGCGCCATGCGAGGTTCGCGTGCGCTTCGGAAAAACGCAGCCGTCACCGACCACCTGACCGGCATACTGGGGATTTGCGGTCGTATTGGCATCTGTACCCGGCGTGACGTCGGTGAACTGGCCGACGACCGGCGGACTCGCGAACGAAGCGGCATCGATGCAGTCGCTGTTCAGGGTCGGATTGGTTTCCTGGCCTGACACCTCGGCGATGTAGTTGCCGAGACTCACATGGCTGGTTGCATAGTAGTTCTGGATCAGCTCGCCCTGCTTGAGGAGCGTGCAGTTCAGATAGTTGGCGTTGCCGGGAGGAGGACTGGCCGGGCAGCCGCCGAAGGTCACGTTCTCACTCTCATTCTCGAGATTGATGACGAGGATGTGTTCTATGGCGCCCTCAGGCGCGGCGGCCCGGAGGTAGTCACGATCGCCGTCGGCATGGGCGGCAAGCGGCAAAAGCAGTGCCAGCAGTGCAGCCGGGGTGCCCGGGCGGCGAGTCGTGTACGGGACGGTCATGAAAAGTCTCCTGCGCAATTGTGAATTCCAGAGCGGGGCGCCGGCTGCGCTGCGCTGCGCGGTGCGGGCGGGTGTGAAGATAGCTGAGGATTGTGGCACTACGGTTTCAAGCGGATACAGCGGCGTGCCCCCGTAACACACGCAGTTGGCGGTCCGGTCGATCGGGCACCGTACCCCCGGGGGTACAGCTACTGCGTTACCTTATCGTCGCGCAGAGAATCGACTGTCCGCTTTGCTTGTCCTAGGCTGCCACCGTAGATTTTCTGGGCGGCGTAAATGGCGGTGATGGTCTGGCCGCGGCCGACGAGATCGCGCAGTCGGCTCTGTTGTTCTTCGCGGCTGAGTGATTTGAGTTGCGTAAAGTCCTGGGTTAAGGACACTGAATCAGCAATTAAGGTATAGGGCCGCATGGCGTCAAGGAACTTTCGTGTGCTGGGTACGACGTCCCAACGTATACGAAGAAAATTCGAATCCGCAATGGTGACGGGATAGTCACGGTATAGCGTGGAACCGGTGCCATACCAGCGCTTTCGCAAAGGGGCGCGTTCGGCACGCTCCGCTTGCAACGCCTCCATCAGAGGCGCGGTATGGCCGGACAGTTCGAGCTCGACATAGCGTAAGTATTGGGTTTGAGTGGCGCGTGGCTTTGCCGGATCAGGCGTTTCGACGCGCTCCTTTACGAGGCGGGCCGAAGCGATTTCGTCTAGCGAAAGGAACACGACCGAAGGATCATTGGAGGGCAACTGGTAGTTCAGGTAAGAACGATATTGCACATAAATTCCCGCATCGTTCATCCGTACGAGCCAATTTGAGCGATGGAAGCGAGCGGTGACTATTTTGAGAGTCAATAGCGTGAAGAGCAAAAGGAACGACCCAAAGATGAAGCCCGGCGGCCACCTTCCGGTATACCCGTGGACGAAGAGGTCCGTGGTGGCGGCAAATGCGGTAAGCCAGAGGACCAGAGCCAGCAGGCGGCGTGGCGGAATACGTGGTCATTGCTGCCAATCTCAACGTCTTGAAGGCGCAGCAGCCGCATAAGTCACCCTATGAAAACAGGCATTAGCTCAGAGCCAGTTGGGATGGCAGTGTGGTCGATTCGTATCCGTTCGCCCTGTGTCCGGCCTCACAAATACCGATGCTGAGCAGCGCGCCAAGGGGTGGATCCGCAACAACGTGAGTCGTCTATTTCCAGACGATGCTATCGATGTCGAACCAGAGCTTCATGCGCTGCTTATCGCCTTTGCCGTTGTTCACTACTTCGACGGAACTGAGTACGGCATTGGCCAGCGTCGCGGTGAGGTAGGGATTCGGTACCTCGCCGGCGGAGCTCGGCTGGGTGTTGTACAGACCGCAGCTCAACGAGCTCAGTGCCCCCCGAACGGCCAACTGCAACAGTTCGCTCGCGACGCTGATAGACCCTATCGAAACCCTACCGGCACTTCCGCCTCCTGAGCCCGTAGATGGGTTGTTGTTGCTTGCACCAAAGCTGAATGAATCCACCTCGATGAACCCTGACCGACAGTCGAGACGTTTAAAATCGGAGCGGAGGTGGGGCAGCGTCAGGGTGCAGGAATTGCCATAAAATACGACGGACACGAAGCCACGCAGATTCGCGTTTCCGAGGGGTCAGCGATGCGAGTATTTGTCAGATGCTGGACAAGTCCGTGGCCCGACAGGCCTCGCCTGCCGCAACTCCAATTGCTATTTCTGACGACGATTTGCGTGCCGGGATGAAGATTTTTCTGGATGGCTGCGCCGGATGTCATGGGGACGCACGTCACACCAGCGATTGGGGCACTACGTCGTTCCTCCCACGTGTACCCCAATTTGCGGCAACTCCAACACGTAGACCGGACTGGCAGATTCATTGGATCGTAAAGAACGGAATCCGCAATACCGCGATGCGAGCGTGGGGCCACCTCATGTCTGACGATCAGATATGGAAAGTCTCGATGTTTGTAAGTCGGATAGGCTCCCTCCCTCCCGCAGTCGATGCCGAGTGGCGAACCCGACCGTGAGGAAAAGAGCGCGCGTCCCGGGGGTGGACTTCGGCTCAGCCGGGCATGGATTTACGGTCACGGGCGGCAACCAGTACGGCGTATTGATCTCGCTCTTCTTCCCGGTACTCGAGAATACTTCGATGGTAGGAAATATCGATCAGGGTGATGGGAATGGATTTGCATTTTACGGATACACTGAGAATCCCCATGAAAATCAAAGTCATCAATCCGAACACGACGCTCACTATGACCGAGAAGATCGGCGCCGCCGCGAGGGGCTGCGCAAGTCCGGGCACCGAGATCGTCACAGTGTCGCCCGCGCAAGGCCCACGCTCGATCGAAACCCAATACGACGAGGCTGTCGCGGTGATCGGGGTCCTGGATGAGATCGCCGCGGGTGACGCCGCAGGGTTCGATGGTTACGTCATTGCCTGCTTTGGCGATCCCGGCCTGCCGGCGGCGCGGGAAATGGCGCGCGCACCGGTCGTCGGGATTGCGGAAGCCGCCATGCATGCGGCGAGTTTCATCAGCGACGGATTCACCATCATCTCGATGCCCTCGCACGCGCTTCCGGGCATGGAGCGGCTGGTCCATGCATACGACATGGGCAGGAAATGCCGCCGGATCAGAATGCTGGACATGCCCGTTCTGGACCTGGAAGAGGACGCTTCGGCGTCGTATCGCCTGATTCTCGCCGAGTGTCGCAAGGCGCTGGAGGTGGATCACTCCGATTGCGTCCTGCTCGGCTGTGCGGGCATGTCCGACGTGGCCGCCAAACTCACCCGCGTGATCGGCGCGCCGGCCATCGATGGGGTCGCGGCCGCCGTCAAGATGGTGGAGGCGCTCGTGTCGCTGGGTCTGGGGGCTCGAGGCCGCGGGGCGCCGCGAGGCTCGTGAGATCTTCTCGATTGCCGCCGCGGCGCACGCGGCGATACGTGCCGACGACGCTCGAGAGAAATTTGTGCCGCCCGGTCCATGCGTTGCGGGCGAGGCGCAGGCCGCGATAGACGGGCAGGGGCTGTCGGCGCAACGCGAGACCGACTAGGCGCGCGAGCACCTCCGTTTTGCGTTCGACCTGATGCGGCTGTATCTGGTCGAGATCCCCGATGGACAGCGGCTCGGTCGCGACCGCACGCGCCTCTTCGAGGCGCTCGAGGAGCCGCTCGCCCGCTTCGCTCCGGGCGATGACCGAATTCCACCCCTCGTGCTCGGTATGCGCATAACCGTCCATGGTGACCCACGCATCGCCGCAAACGATGTCGGCGTGCTCCCCCGTGGCATCCGGGCAGATCTTGCAGCGAAACTGAATGTCCTCATTCAACTCTTCCGACCAGGTCTCGTCGTAAGTCTGCTCGAATATGCCCCCGTCCTTCGCTTCGATATGGGTGGGACCCGGACAGCCGAAGCCCCGATAACGCATGACTTTCACATCTTCGGGACCCAGTCCGTACTTGGCGACGATCTGTTCGCTGATCCGCAGGCTCGACACCCCGGCGCAAAAGAAGGAAACCGTGAAACGCACCAAGCGGGTGACACGTGGATCATGTCGCGCGAGGTTGCGTATGCCGGCGATGTCGCACGGCTTGCCGACGACCGCGAACGGCAGACCGAGCTCCAGCAGTTCGCCCATACGCTCGAGCGGCGCGGCGGGACCGTAGCGCGCGCCGGCTGCATCGAGCACATTGGCGCGACCGAGGCTTAGCTGCACGCGAGAGCGCAACGGCGCTTCGGGATCGGCGGCGATGTGCAGCACGAATTCGACGCTCTTCGATTCCAGCAAGAAGTTCGCGATCGCCGAAATGACGCCGCCCGAGGAGCCGCGATGGCGCAGCTCGGCATCGAGGGCGTGGGCTTTCACGATCCGGCGATGGGTGCCCCACGCCGTGTCGGTCGCACGCGGCGCATCGCTCGAGGGGGGGCCGACGCGGCTGCCGGGGCAGAGCGCCAGAAGGCGCGCGTGCTCCTTTGGGTCGATGTCGGGCGCGACCGATGGCCGCAAAAAGCCCTCGGCCGTCATGACCATTGTCACCCCGCCCGTCGACATGCCCGCGCACAGTCCGCAGCCGGTGCAGAGACCGTGTGCAGCCACCTCCGTGAGCGATCGCGCTCGGCTCACGGGAGTGGGTCCCATGAAGTCCGGTATCCGGCCGGCAACGGCGCGCGAGTCATTGCGTCACAGGATTTCGTTGAAGAGGAGGTCGGTTTCCGTATCGCGCCGGCGGAGGAGCTCGTAAGCGCCGCCCAAGCCGATCATGCCGACCTCCGGCCGCAGCCTCCCGTTGTTCGGCGTGAACTGATCCAGCGTATAGGCACCCACGTCGAGAAATGCGACGAGATCGCCGGGCGCCGTGCTCTCGGCGAGGCGGCGCATCTTGGGCAGGCGGATCAGCATGGACTCGAGCATCTCTCGGTGCCCGGCAAAAATCGGAGCGGCCTCGATCAGCCGCTCGACCGTCTGCTCGCCATCGACGTCGAAAAATGCATCGCCGTTGTCGCACAGGGGTCCCACCAGCCGAAACTCCTTCGTCGGCTCGCTCAATTTGTTGGCGGTAAGCACGTGGTAATACCACTTGTAGGTGTACGACTCGACCAGAACGTTGTAGCCGGCGTCGAGATAGAGCCAGCACCCATCGCTTCGCTCCTTGGTATTCTCCACGGCGCTCAGCATGACCGCGCTGTCGCCCACGAGCCTGCGCCCCGGTTCCACGAGGACCTCGACGTCGGGCCCGAGCTTCTGCAACAACATGGGCAGCACGGCTTTCGCGATGTCGCCGAAATCGATCCGCGGGCAAAAAATGTTGCCCTGCGGTGAATGCTGAGAGCCACGCAGATAGGGGAGCGGAAAGCCGCCGCCGATGTTTATGTGTTCCAGCCGGGCGTCGAGCTGCCGCTGAACGCTCAAGAACAGCTCCGCGAGTCGGCTCACCGCAAGCTCGAAGGGGCCGGTGCCGGTGATTTGTGAGCCGATGTGCGCATGCAAGCCCGCGGTGACGACGGCATCGCCTGCCCGACGGATCATGTCGAGCGCCGCGGGCAACTCCGCCTGCCGAATGCCGAATTTCGTCCCTTCCGAGCCGGTGCGGTTGCCGGGTGAGGTCGGGCTGTCCACCTCCGGGACCACCCGCAAGGCAATGTTGGCGCGCACCCTGAGATCACGCGCCACGCCGATGATTCGCGACAACTCGAACAGGCTGTCCACGTTGACGGCTTTGATGGGTGGCGACAGGGCCGCGCGCAACTCGTCGACCGATTTGGACACGCCGTTGCTGATGATCTGCTCGGGCGCGAATCCCGCGAGCTTTGCGCGGAACAGCTCGCCGGCAGAATTGACCTCGATGTCGAGACCCTCTGCGCGGATCAGGCGCAATGCCTTGATGGCCGAGAGCGCCTTGCTCGCAAAACAAACGCGAGCTCTGGGATGGTGGTGTGCGAACTCGAGACGCATGCTGCGCGCGGTGCCGGCGATGCGCTTCGCCGAATATACATAGAGCGGAGTCCGGCGGCTCTCGGTGAGAGCGACCAGATCGACGCCGTCCATGAAAAGACGGCCGTCACAGGCGTCCAGGTACCCCGGAATCTGCCACGCGGCCTCGTTCATGCCGGCTCGTCTGCCGGCGGCACGGAGCCGATCCGATCGACGATCAGCCGATAGTGCTCGGGCCGGCGGTGCGCGGCGAAGTTGAAGATATCGCTGCGGTAAGGCGCCGCGAAGTCGAGATCGCACTTGCGAACGACCAGCTCGTCTCCCAAGGTGGCACATTGCGCCACAATCTCTCCCGAGGGAGCGATGATGCAAGTCTGGCCGATCATGTTGAAACCTTCCTCGAAGCCCGCCTTGGCGACGCCGACGACCCAGGTCGCGTTTTGATAGGCGCCCGACTGCATGACGAGGTGATTGTGGAAGGGCTCGAGCGCATCGAGCTCGTACGGGTCGCCCAGTCCCACGGGCGAGTTGTACCCGAGCAAAATCATTTCGACCCCTTGGAGGCCCATGACGCGATAGGTCTCGGGCCAGCGCCGGTCGTTGCAAATGCACATGCCGAAAATTCCACCGAACGCGCGCCAGACCGGGAAGCCCAGATCGCCGACCTCGAAGAAGCGTTTCTCGAGGTGCTGTCCGGGGCGCTCCAACACAGCGGCGTGACCGGGCAGGTGCACCTTGCGATACTTGCCGACGAGCTTGCCGGTTTTATCGACCAGGATCGAGGTGTTGAACCGGCGCTTGCGGCCGTGCTCGGTGAGGAGCTCGGCGTAACCTAAGGAGAAGCCGATTCCTAGCCGCTGCGCTTCCTCGAACAGAGGTCGAGTCTCCGGCCCAGGCATCTCGGCCTCGTAGAAACTGTCGATCTCGCCCTCATCCTCGAGAGGCCACCGCGGAAAAAACGTCGTCAGCGCGAGCTCGGGATAGGCCACGACGTCGCAGCGCATGTGATGGGCCTCGCGCATCAATTCGAGCAGCCGTTGCACCACCTGCCGCCGGCTTTCGCTCCGGGGCACGGGGCCGACTTGCGCTGCGCCTATGATGACTGTACGGGACATAATGTCGTGACCTTGATCCTTGAAAGTCGTGATGAATGCAATCGACTACAGTAGTTTGACCCGGAGCAGCCCTACAACTCATTATTTTGGTGCCGTGACGACAATTTTTTGTGCGAGGGTGGTGTGGACAAAGTCCAGGCGCTGACTGGGAGGCCCGTGACCGGGCTGCCCCCGTTGATGTGGCTGAAAGCATTTGAGTCGGCGGCGCGGACCATGAGTTTCGCCGCGGCGGCGACCGAGCTCAACATGTCGACCGGGGCGATCAGCTATCAGATACGCGCGCTCGAAGCGCACCTGGGCTTTGCGCTTTTCGCGCGCACGCCGCGGGGGATCAAGCTCACTCCCTTGGGGCTCGCCTACATGCCCGGCGTGCGCAAGGCGTTCGACGAGCTCGCCGATACGACGGTGGGCCTCTTTGGCGGCACGGGGCGGGTCAAGGTCACTGTGCATGCACCGGCCTCGCTCGCGGCGTTGTGGCTCGTCAAGGAGCTACCGGCGTTCATGACCGCCAATCCGCGGATCGACATCCGGATGTCGTCGCTCGTCTGGGATAACCCCGCGCCGGACGATACCACCGACCTCGAGATTCGCTATGGCACCGGGCACTGGGATGGCTATAGATCGGAGCACTTGCTGCATCAGGATCTCATGGTGTTGTGCAGTCCCTCGTTCCTCGAGCAGGCGCGCGAGAGCGGTGATGTGGCGGCCTTCATTCAGCGGCGCTTGATTGCCATCGTCGGCTATGAGAAGCACCGCTTAAGCATGCGTCAAGGCCTGCAAGTCGCGGACTTGCCGACGAGTTCCGTGCCCACAGTCGATACGAGCATGGCGGCGCTCGAGCTCGCGACCTGTGGTGCGGGCTGCGCGCTGACGCACCGCATACTGGCCGAGCCCTATTTGCAAATGGGCCGGCTCGTGGCCGCGCTCGATCGTGAGTTCATCGACGATCACTCCTATTTCATCTGCGCACCGCAGCGCCGCGATCGATCGCGGCGCGAGGTCGAGCTATTCCGCGACTGGCTCATCGAGATGGCGACCCATCGAGACTGATGCGGACGAACGACCTCCTGCCCCTCCGCGGGCGATGCGCCGCCTAAGTTTTCTCGGGCTCATCCGACAGTAATCCCGCATAGCCCCAATCCTCCTTCGCGATCTCCTCGATGATGATGTTGGTGTATTCGGGCTTCTTCCCCATGACGCGCGCGAGGGACTCGGTAAATTCCTTCACGAGCTGAGCTTTCTGCGCTCGTGTGGCTCCCGCGAGGATCTGGACATGGATGTGTGGCACGGGTCTCTCCTCTAGTTCGATGCATGGGCCGATCCGAGTCGCTTCTGCTGCGCATCGTAGGCCTGCCAGGACTGATCGACGAGAAAGGCATGGATGTCAGCGGCATTCTCGGGCGACAGCACGTCGTCGAATCGTGCCATGCCCAAGGGTACCAGTGCCCCGTCGAGCACGATGGACTTGAACGTATCGACGGATCCGGTGCCTCGATTCAATCGAGTGAGGTCCGGCGTCACGGCGCTGGCTCCGAGCGTGTGGCACTTGGAGCACCAGCTGTAGAAGAGCGCGCGTCCCGCTTCGATCCGTGTCGCCGTCCCCTCGTGCGCCGGCGGTTGCCGGTACGGCTCCTCAGTGCGCGGCGCCGGCTTGGGAACAGCGGAGCCGCCGAGCTTGAGCACCAGGATCCGGTCTTCATTCACATACTGCATCGCGGCGGTGCCCTGGTATGAGTACATGATGCTCCCGCCGTGACCCTGCATCACGGCCACGTACTGCGTGCCGCCGATCTCGTAGGTCATGGGCGCCGCCATCGTGGCCGTGCCGGTGTCGAGCGTCCTCAAGACGGCGCCGGTGTCGGCGGCGTAGGCCAAGAACCGGCCGTCCTCGCGGCCGGCAAAGACGAGGTTGCCGGCGGTGGCGAGTGTGCCACCATCCAGAACGAGGTGACCCTCGGAGGTTTGCTGTTGCCAGATTGCTTTCTGCCGGACGGGATCCCAGGCCTTGAGCATGGCTTGAACCCGGGGTTGCCCGTCGGGACGCCGATCGGGGACGCTCGGCAGAGCACCGAACAGCGGTGAGACGTCCTCGGGCCGATAGTCCTCGTCCGGCGTCGCGAAACCCGGTCCGGTACCCCCGTCGACATACTTGATCGTCGCGCCGGGATTCGTCTGCAGGTTGACGATCACGTTCGGCACTTCGAGGGTCGGAATGTAAACGAGGCCCGTGCGCGGATCGAAGGACATTGGAGCCCAGCTGTGCGCTCCCTGTGCGCCCGGATAAACGAGCGTCGGCTGCCGGGCATAGTCTGAACTCGCGGGCACGAGGGGGCGGAATCGCGCGGTCATGCCCTTGGACCAGTTCACGAAGCTGAACGGCTGCGCCGACAGGGGCTCGCCGGTGATGCGATCGAGCACGTAGAAATAGCCGTTCTTGTTGGCCTGCAAGAGGGTCTTGCGCGTTCGACCGCCGATACGAAGATCCGCGAGCACGAGCTTCGCATTCGCGTCGTAATCCCAGATGTCGCCCGGCGTGGTCTGGTAGTACCAGCGCATCCGGCCGGAAGCGGCATCGAGCGCGACGATCGATGCCGCATACAGCCGGTCAAGCGGCCGCCCGTGCACGCGCCGCGCACTCAGATACGGCGCGGCATTGCCGGTGCCGATGAAGATGCGATTGAGCTCGGGATCGTAAGCCATCCCGTCCCAGACGGCGCCGCCGCCGCCATACGCCGGGTCGCGGTCGGCATCCCACGTCCCTTCGGCCGCCCTCAGCTCGGGGGCCGCGTGCGCATCGCCGCACTTCGGCACCGTATAGAACCGCCAGCGCAGCGCGCCCGATTCGAGGTCGTATGCGGACACGTAGCCTCGCAGGCCGCCGCGGCCGGTATCGCCCCCGCCGTTGCCGACGACGAGGACGTCGCCGGCGATGAGCGGTGCGCCGGAACACGCGTACGTCGGACCTTCGGCGGTGGCGGTTTCCCAGAGCGTCGCACCGGTGCGCGCGTCGAGGGCGAACGTTCGGCAATCGAGTGCCGTGACGTAGAGCTTACCGCGGTGAAGCGCAACGCCGCGATTGACGACGTCGACGTTTGCGTAGCGTGCCACCTGACCATTGCTGTGCGGATCGAATCGCCACTCGAGCTCCCCGCTCACCGCATCGACCGCATAGACGACGCCCCACGGACCCGAGGCGTACAGGACGCCGTCGGCGACGACGGGCGTCGCCTCCATCCCTCGGTAAGTGCCCGTCTTGAATTCCCACGCAAAGCCGAGATCGCGCACATTGGTTGAATTGATCTGCGAGAGCGCGGAGTAATAGGCGGTCTCGCTCGGCGGGCTCGCGGCACGACACGGGGCGCCCGCCACGACAGCCAAGAGGCCGACCGCCAGGAGCCTCGCTGCGATCACGGGGCATCTCATGCCGGGCCCTTCTCGCAGCGCTATTTCTTGTCCGAAAACTTGTACGAGAACTTGAGGCTCAGAGTACGTGGTCGGATGATCGTGTCGGCCTTCACCCATTCGACATAGCTCGAGAAAGTGACGCCGCGCGTGTCGGCGAGATTCTCGCCATAGAGCCCCACGGTCCAGGCGTCCTTGGCTACCCCGAGCGCCGCATCATAGGTCGTGAAGGCCGGATTGTAGAAATCCACGGACACACCCTGCAGGGTCTTCGTGATCCGATCGGTCGTCGAGACGGTACCTCCCTGGTGGGAAGCGCCGGCCTGACAGAAGGCGTGATAGTCGTCGATCGAAAAATCGTAGCGCGCCCGGATGTTGGCCTGGAAGGGAGGCGAAAGGGCCAGGGGCGAGCCGAGTGCGCCGAAGGGATTTTCGATGGGAATCGGCTGGCCGGTCTTGGGGTTGGTCAGGGAGAGCGTCTTGACGACCTCGCTCGAGTTCAACGAACCGGAACCCGTCACCGTGAGGCCCGAAGTCACCCGCGCCACGAAGGAGGTCTCGGCACCGCGGACCCGGTAATTGGGACCATTCGCCGCAAAGATGTTGTTGCCTGTGACGCCCGGATCGAAGATCGTGATCTGCACGTCCTTCCAGTCTTCCTGATACAGCGCGCCGTTGAACTGCAGCCGATGACCGAACCATTCGCTCTTCCAGCCGATCTCGTTGTTGGTCAACGTGTCCGGTCCGTAGAGGAGCGGCGGCGAATAAATTCCGTAGAGCGGCGAGCTCGGTGTGATGATGCCCTGGCCGAGATTGAACCCGCCGGGCCGGAATCCTTGAGACCAGGTGTAGTAGACGAGCGCATCTGGGGTGACATGCCAGGTGATGTTGCCGCGGCTCTTGAAGCCCACGTAGGTCTTGTTCAAGTTGAGCGCATTCAAGTTGTTGCCGTTCGACGTCGGCACCGTGCAGGGGCTCGGCGGAACATCGCCGTCATAGGGTCCGTAGATCTCGCAGCCGAAGCTGCCGACATTCGAGCCCTTCTCGAAGTCGCTGATGTCATAGTAGCGGGTGCCCGCGGTCACGGTCAGCGTCTTCGGTATGACATCGAAGTCCACTGAGGTGAACGCAGCCTTCTGCGTGTAGCCGCGCGTGATGTCTTGGAGGTACACCACCCCCGGTGGGCGGGTGTTCGGATCGTTGCTCGTCGCGCCGGGCGGCGGCGCGATGGGCTCGAAATGCGGGCTGGTGCCGTACGCCCAGTCGGATTGATCGTAGATCGTGTAGTTTTCCCAGTAGATGCCGCCGATTGCGCGCAGTCGCCAGTCGTCGGGCGTGCTCGCGCGCAGCTCATGCGATTGGTGGGTGTTCTTCGCCTTCTCGTGCCAGTACGCGCTCGGCGAGTAGCAAAATCCCGCAGAGCCCGGGGTCGCGGTTCCGCCCTTGAAGGGATACCCGGGATAATCGCATTGATAGTACCCGGCGTAATGGCCGCGCGAATAATTCGTGTAGTCCATTTGCTGGTCGATGTTGCGTACCAAGTAACCGCCGGCGTACACCAGCTTGAGGTCGCCGACCTTGCCGTTGACCGTGAGCTGCGTATCTTCGAAACGGTCCTTGTCATAGGTGGGATTGAAGAGCTGCACGGACAGATCCGGCAGTGTCTTTCCTACGCCGTCGTAGGCTTCCTGCCAGAATACGCCGTCCGCTTCCATGCTCTGGTACGACTGCGTCAAGAGCGCGCTCCAGTCCTCGTTGAGCTTGAACAGAAGCTCGCCGCGGACTCCCTCGTAAGTGACCGGATTGAAGGCGCGGCCCGCCTCGGCGGAGTTGTTGATCGGCCCGCCGTTGGGCGGCACGGCGCCGCTGAAGTAGTTGACCGAGACGAGATCGGTCGCGGCGCGGCTGAAGGTTCCTGGAATGTTGTTGATGTAGCCGCCGCGCCGGTCGTCGTAGATCACGACGCGCGCGGCGAGCGTATCGGCGATGAGCGGCACGTTGAGCATCGCGTCGACGCTCGCGCTGCGATCCCCGCCCGTCGTGACGCCGTAGCCAACGTTCGTCGCGCCCTCCGTCACGTCGAGCTTGGGCTTGTTCGTGATGTAGCGCACGACGCCGGCCTGCGCACCGGCGCCGAACAGCGTTCCTTGCGGCCCCTCGAGCACTTCGACCTGCTGCAGATCGGCGGAGTAAATGTCGAGATTTCTGCCGGGCATCTGCGCGGACTGCTCGTCGAGATAGACCGCGACGTTCGGAAAGCTGCCGACGCCCCCGGAGCCTTGCAGACTCTGGCTCCCCGTCGAGAGACCGCGCATGAATATGTTGCTTTGTCCGGGCCCATTGCCGGCGGCGGTCACGTTCGGGAGGTACTTCAAGAAGTCCTGGAACGTCGTGACGTTGAGCTGCGCCATGGTGTCGCCGGTGAGCACCTGGATGGTCACCGGAACGTTTTGAATGTCCTCCACGCGCCGCTGTGCCGTGACGGTAATCTCGGCAATCTCATCGGACGGGCTCGACGGTGAAGCGGCCGAGTTGCTCGTTTGAGCGGCGACATCGCTCGCATGCGTGGCGAGAGCCGCCGACACGGCACACGAAAGCAGCGACCAGATCGGAGTGTGGCGCGCGAGCGGCCCGGCGGTGCGCTCGCACGAGCGGCCGGGCCACGAGTGGCCGGGCATAGCGGTGCGGCGGTGATCCAGCATTTTCCTCTTCTTCATGCCCCCTCCGGGAAAATATAAAAACTCGATCGAGTGCGATCGAGGTGATGCACCAAAAATGCACTCACAGCACGCTAATTCGCGCTAATTCAGGGCACGTTGCGCGATCTTATTAGTAATCGTCGCGGCGATTTTTTCTTATACGAGTTACACGGCCAAAGTCAACTCAGAAAAATGAGGCGCCTCACGAGCCCATCTGAACGATCGAGGCTCGAGAAGCCGTCGCAAGTCCGCAGCGCCGCCCGACCGGGCATCGAAGCGACGAATCGCTGATGACGACGCGGCTTTTGCGGCGTTAGACTCCGTCGCCGATGATGAGCCGCGACTGTCTCGCAGGCCGGGAAATATCGAGTGAGGGGGGGAACGCACGTGACTGCTCTGAGATGCGGCGAGGCCGTGATGAAGTTGCTCTCGGCCTATGGCGTGGACACCGTATTCGGCATGCCGGGAACCCACACCGTCGATTTGTACCGCGGTATCGCGCGCGCCGAGATGCGACATGTGCAGTGTCGCAACGAACAGGGTGCGAGTCTCATGGCCGACGGCTATGCGCGTGCGACGCGCAAGCCCGGCGTCCTGACGATCGTGAGCGGTCCCGGCGTCACGAACGCGGCCACCGGCATCGCTCAGGCGTACTGCGATTCGCTGCCCATGCTCGTGCTGTCGGGCGCGTGCGCGACGCACACGCAAGGCAAGGGCTGGGGCACGGTCCACGAGCTCGACGATCAGAGCGCGGTGACGGCCGGCTTCACCGCGTTCAGTGCGATGGTTCGCTATCCCGACGAGCTGCCCGAGTTGATTGCTCGCGCCTACGGGGTGTTCCGCGGCGCGCGTCCCCGGCCGGTGCACCTCTCGCTGCCGTGGGACGTGCTGCCGCTCGTCGTCGCCGGTGAATGGAAGTCGCGCCGTACTCCCTCGCTCCCGATGCCCGATCCCAAGGCCATCGAGGAGGCCGCCGATCGGCTCGCCAAGGCGAGGAGCCCCTTGATCCTCGTGGGCGGCGGAGCGGTGGGCACGCGTGAGGCGTTGACCGGCATTGCCGAGCGCGTCGGCGCACCCGTGCTGGCCACGAACGCCGGCAAGGGGATCCTGCCGGAATCTCACCCGCTCTCGCTCGGCTGCTCCATCCTGCAGAAGCCGAGCCAGCATGCGCTGGCGCAGGCCGACGTCGTGCTCTTGGTCGGAACCCAGGTCGCGGAGGGCGATCACTTCTTGCCGAAGCTCGCCATCGAGGGCGACATCATCCGCATCGATATCGATCCCAGAGAGCTGACGTCGCAGTACGGCGCTGCCGTCCCCATTCAGTCCGACGCACGCGCGGCCCTGCAGGCCCTCGCATCCGCGCTCGCCGCTCGGCCTGTTGCGGGGCCACGAACCGGCGGCGAGAGCCGCGTGCGCGATGTGCTCGCGCGGAACGGCACGGTGATGACGGCCGGGGAGCGGCAGCACGCGCGTGTCTGGAAAATCCTGCGCTCGGCCCTGCCCGCGGATACGATCGTGATGGGCGATGCCTCGCAGATCGTGTACACGGGCTCATTTGCGATGCCGATGCAAGAGGAGCGCTGCTGGTACTACTCTGGCTCTTACTGCTCCCTGGGCGTCGCGCTGCCGATGGCCGTCGGCGCGAAGATCGCGGCGCCGCATCGGCCGGTGATCGCCGTCGCGGGGGACGGCGGGATCATGTTCACCATCAACGAGCTCGCCACGGCGGCCGAGGAACGCCTCGCGCTGCCGGTGATCGTCTGGAACAACGATGCGCTGAAGGAAATCGTCGATCAGATGGACCAGCGGCAGGTGCCGCGCATCGGCGTCGAGCCCCGCAGTCCCGATTTTCTCAGCCTGGCTCGCAGCGTTGGCTGCCTCGGCGTTCGCGCACAAAGCGCACAGCATCTCGCCGAGTGCATGCGCGAGGCGCTTGCGGCTGATCGGCCGACCTTGATCGAGATTCGCCAGGACAGCCCGTGGCTTCGAGAGTAGCGGTCATCGGCGGCCGATGAGCGCGATCGGCAAACCCGACCCGACGGACGCCCCGCACGCCATCAGCCGGCGCAGCGTCCTCGCCGGGGCGGCGGCCCTGGGCCTATCCTTGAGCGGGCTCGGCGCGGCGGCGGACGCGCCCCCTGCGCAGAAGCCGCGGCGCGGCGGGAACCTGCGCGTTGCGGTGCTCGGCGGCGGCTCGGCGGACACACTCGATGCGAACCTAAACCAGACCCAGCCCGACACCGCGCGCGTCCACAGTCTCTTTCAGCCGCTGCGCCAGCTCCGGCATGGCGGCGCGTTCGAAGATCTGCTTGCCGAGTCGATGGAATCGAACGCGGACGGCACGGTGTGGACGATTCGTCTGCGCAATGGGGTCACCTTCCACGACGGCAAGCCGCTGCGCGCCGAGGACGTCGCCTTCACGCTGCGCCGTGTGACCAATCCCGAGGCCCCGCTCTTCGGGGCGCCGGAGCTCGGTCCGATGGACCGCGACAGCTTCAAGATTCTCGATGAGCGCACCCTCAAGGTGGGCATGCATTCGCCCTTTGCCGTCTTCGACGAGGCCGTGGCCGACTCGATCAACTTAGGGATCGTGCCCGTGGGCTACGATCCGAAAAAGCCCGTGGGCACCGGGCCGTTCAAGTTCGAGAGCTTCGTGCCGGGGCGGCAGAGCGTGTTCACCCGCTACGAGGGGTACTGGAAGGAGCCGCCGTATCTCGACAAGCTGACCATCATCGATTCCTTCGCGAGCGATACCGCGGCCTACAACGCCCTGCAGGGCGGGCAGATCGATGCCTTCGCCGCCGCCCCGCTCACCATTGCGCGGGTGATGCGGCCTGGCGGTCCGATCAAGACGCACGTGTCGGAAGCGACGCAATGGACCCCGTTCGTCATGCGCGTCGACCAACCGCCCTTTGACAATCCCGATGTGCGCCGGGCATTCCGGCTCATCGTCGACCGCGCGCAGATCATCAAGATCGCCCTGAACGGGTTCGGCGTGCCCGGAAACGATGTCTTCTCGCTGTTCGACGGCGCGCCGCAGGCGTTCGTGCGCCACCGCGACGTCGATCAGGCCCGTACGCTGTTGAGAAAGGCGGGGCACGAGAACCTGAGCGTGGAATTGACGACCGCCGACATCGCCAACGGCGTAGTTCAATCCGCGCAGATCTTCGCGCGTCAGGCACGCGACGCCGGGGTGACGGTCAAGGTGAGGCAGGTCACGCCCGACGTTTATTTCGGTGAGCAGTTCCTGACCTGGCCTTTCGCCCAGGACTTCTGGACGTTCAACTCCTACCTGACCCAGGTCGCCCTCTGCCTCTTGCCGACTTCGCCTTACAATGAAACGCACTGGCGCGATCCCGCCTATGCGGCGCTCTACCGGCAGGCGCTCTCCACGCTCGATGCGACGAAGCGGGGAGAGATCGTGAGGCAATTGCAGACCCTCGATTTCGAGCAAGGCGCCTACATCATTCCCTCCCACAATCAGATCGTCGATCTCCTGGCGCAGAACGTGAACGGCGTGGCACCGGGCACGTTCATGGCGCTCGGGGATTACGAGTTCGCCAAGATCTGGCTCGCCTGATGTCGCGACCCGCCCGTAGCGCTCTGTCATGGCCGTCCTGATTTCGCGTCGGCTTGCGCTCGGGTTCCTCACGATCTTTCTGGTCACGGTGCTCGTGTTCGCCGCCACCGAAGTGCTGCCGGGCGACGCGGCGCGCGCGGTGCTCGGCCGAGGCGCGAATGCAACGACCCTGGCGGCGCTGCGTCGGCAGCTGCACCTCGATGCCCCCGTGCCGGTGCGCTACGCACGCTGGCTTCGGGACCTCTGCACCGGCCATCTGGGCGTCTCGCTGGTGAACGGTGAGCCGGTAGGGGCGCTCGTCGGACCGCGGGTCGTGAATTCCGCGATCCTCCTGGGTCTCACCGGGCTGATCGGGATCCCACTGTCGATCGCGATCGGGATTCTCGCCGCGCTCAGGCGCGACCAGCGGCTCGACCGCACCCTCTCGATCGTGACGCTGGTGCTCGCGGGCGTACCCGAGTTCGTGGTGGGCATCGGTCTCATCGTCGTGTTCGCCACCGTCGTCGTGCAGTGGCTGCCGCCGGTATCGATGGTCGCGCCGGGCGCTTCCGCGCTCTCGAAGCCGGAAATTCTCGTGCTACCGGTGGCGACGCTCGTCCTCGTGATATTTCCGTATGTGTTCCGCATGACCCGAGTGACCATGATCGACGTGCTCGACAGCGAATACATGGAGATGGCCTCGCTCAAGGGACTGCCGCGATGGCGTCTCGTCCTGGTGCACGCCTTGCCGAACGCCGTCTCGCCCACCGTCCAGGTCGTGGCGCTTACCTTCGCCTATCTCGCTGGCGGTACGGTGATGATCGAATACCTGTTTGGCTACGCGGGACTGGGTCAGGGACTCATGGACGCCATCGAGGCGCGCGACATCCCGATCATTCAGGCCATCGTGCTTCTGCTGGCGAGCGCCTACGTGCTCCTCAACGTCGCCGCGGACGTCGTCTCGATTCTCGTGACGCCGCGGCTGCGGGGAGGCCGATCGTGGCAGGCCACGTGAGTGCGGCGGCACGCTCCGCGGCGCGCTCGGATGCGGCCCGTGCCGCAGGCAGTTACCCGGCATGGATTCGCAGCGTCCGCGAGTTCTTCTCGAGGGGCAGCGCGATCTGGGGCGCCTCTCTCACCGCTGCCGTGCTCATCCTCGTCGCCATCGGCCCCCTCTTTGCAGGCTACCCGCCGATCGACTTCGTCGGGGCGCCATTCGAGTCCCCTTCGCTCGACTTGCCGCTCGGCGCCGACATCATGGGGCGCGACGTGCTCTCGCGCGTATTGTCGGGCGGCACCGTAATTCTGTCGCTGTCGGCGCTCGCCACCGTCCTCGGCGTCGCGCTCGGGGGCCTGCTCGGCATCAGCGCCGGGTACTTCAAAGGCGTGGCGGACGATCTCATCATGCGCACACTCGATGTGCTGCTCGCCTTTCCGCAAACCATTCTCGCGCTCCTGTTCGTGAGCGTGCTCGGGTCGAGCTTTCTCTTGATCGCGGTCCTGGTCGCCGCCATCCACGCACCGCAAGTCGCGCGCGTCATCCGCGCCGCGGCGCTACGGGTGGCAGGCGAGGACTTCGTCGAATATGCGAAGGGCATCGGCACGCCGCCGCTCAAGATCATGGCTCGGGAAATCGTGCCGAATGTGATCGGCCCGCTGCTGGTGGAGGGAGGACTACGCTTTACTTACTCGATCGCGCTGATCGCCGGCTTGAGTTTCTTGGGCCTCGCGCAGGATCCGCCGGCTGCGAACTGGGGCTTGATGCTCAACGAGAACCGCATCGGGCTCGCGCAGAACCCCTGGGCGGTGGTCGTGCCCGTCGGGCTCATCGCGATCCTCACGGTCGGGGTCAACCTCTTGACCGATGCCTACGGCAGCTGGGCCGCCCGGGGAAATCGTCCCGGCGCGCCGCAGCCCGCGGAAATCATCGAAGGCCCGCTATGAGAGTCCCGGTGTCGACCCCCGAGCGATGCGGCGAGGCGGCGGTGGTGGTGCGCGGTCTCTGCGTCACCACCGCCGATGGCCGGCGGTGCCTGGTCGACGATGCCTCGCTCGAGCTCGAGCCGGGCGAGGTGCTAGGCATCGTTGGGGAATCCGGCTCGGGCAAAACGACCCTGGGACTCGCACTCTTGCATCATTGCCGGCGGGGCCTTTGCATCGGGCGCGGCACCATCCGGGTGGCCGGCCGAGATCTCGGCACCGCCGCGCCCGAGGAGTTGCGGCAGCTGCGCGGCCGCCTCGTCTGCTATGTGCCGCAGGACCCTGCGAGCGCGCTCAATCCGGCGCTGCGCATCGGGACGCAGCTCGCGGAGTGCCTCGAGCCGCGCGCGCGGCGCGATCGCACCCAGCTCCTCGACCTGTTGAGCGCGGTGAAGCTCCCGCCCCGGGAGAGCTTTCTCGAGAGCTTCCCGCATCAGCTCTCGGGCGGACAGCTGCAGCGCGTCGCGATCGCCATGGCCTTCGCCAACCGGCCGCGGCTCATCGTGATGGACGAGCCGACCACGGGCCTCGACGTCACCACGCAGGCACATGTCCTCGACACCGTGCGCCAGCTCTGCGACCGCCACCACGTCGCGGCGATCTATGTCAGCCACGACATCGCGGTGGTCGCCGCCATCGCCCGACGAGTCGCCGTGGTCTATGCCGGGCGCATCGTCGAGATCGGACCCACCGAGCGCGTGCTGCGAGGTCCCGCGCATCCCTACACGCGCGCTCTCATCCATGCGGTACCGGATATCGACGACGCCACGCCGGTCTCAGGTATTCCCGGCCACGCACCGGAAGCCGGCGCCGAGTTCTCGTGCTGCTCGTTCGCGCCGCGCTGCACGCTCGCGGTGGACGCCTGCCGGGAGCACTTGCCCGATCTCCTCACCATCGCACCGGGGCACGAGGTCCGCTGCCCGCGGTCCGGCGATCGGGAGAATTTGCCCCCGCGCGGGCCGGTGGCCGTGCGGGAGACGAGCGTGAAGCCGCTCCTCGCGGCGCACGGCGTGCGCGCCTTCTACGGCCGGCGCGAGGTGCTGCATGGCGTGACGTTCGAGGTCGGCGCGGGCGAGTGCGTCGCGCTGGTCGGGGAATCCGGATCGGGCAAGACGACCCTTGCGCGCTGCATCGGCGGCCTGCATGCCGAGGCCAGGGGCACGATGACGTTCCACTGCGAGCCGCTGCCCCTCGATACGCGCGTGCGCTCTGCCGCGACGCGCCGGCGCATCCAATACATTTTTCAAAACCCTTACGGATCGTTCAATCCGCGCCGCTCGATCGGCGCCTCGCTTGCCCTGACCTTGTCGCAGTTCGAGAAGCTGACGAGCAGCGAGCGGCGCGGCAGGGTCCTCGCGGCGCTCGATCAGGTGTCGCTGCCCGCGTCCATGGCGGAGCGCTATCCCCGCGATCTCTCCGGCGGCCAGCGCCAGCGGGCCGCGATCGCGCGGGCACTCATCACCGATCCGGAACTCCTGATCTGCGACGAGATCACCTCGGCACTCGACGTGTCGGTGCAGGCCGTCATCACGGAGTTGCTGAGCGACTTGCAGCGCGAGCGGGGTCTCGCCATGCTGTTCGTCACGCACAATCTCGCCGTGGTGCGCGGCCTCGCTCAGCGTATTGTGGTCATGCAGGGCGGGCATCTGGTGGAAGAGGGTCCGACGGATGCGGTCATGCGCCACCCGCAATCGGATGAAACCAAGCGGCTGCTGCGCGACGCCCCGCGCTTCACCGCGGCCGGGCGCGAGGCCGCGATACACCTGTGAGCAACATCATGCATTTCGATCTCTGCATTCGCAACGGCACTCTCGTCACCGCCTCCGACCGCTGCCTGGCCGACCTCGGCGTCCGCGACGGGCGCATCCTCGCGATCGGGCGGGATCTACCCCGCGCCGATCGGGAGGTCGACGCGAGCGGACTCCTGGTGCTCCCCGGCGGTGTCGATGCGCATTGTCACATCGAGGAGCCCGCCTACCAGGGCGCGTTACTCGCCGATGATTTCGACTCGGCGACCCGTGCGGCCGCGTGCGGCGGCACGACCACCATCATGCCCTTCGTGAACCGCCTCGAAGGCGCTTCCATGCGCGAATCGGCCGAGGACTACGCGGCGCGGGCGCGCGCACGAGCGCGTATCGATTATGCCTTTCACATGATCTTCGGTGAATCCTCGGTCGGCAGCATCGAGGAGGAGCTTCCGGCGCTCATGCAGGAGGGCAACCTCTCGGTCAAGGTCTACATGAGCTATCCGGGATACATGCTCGACGATGAGCGCATCCTGCAAGTGATGGAGACCACGCGGCGGTACGGCGGGCTCACCATGGTGCATGCCGAGAACGGACACTGCATCCACTGGCTGACCGAGCAGGTGGGACACGCGCACGGCCACGGTCTCGCCGGCTTCGCCGAGACCTCGCCCGCGCCGGTCGAGCGGGAAGCGACGCACCGGGCCATCACGCTCGCGCAGGTGAGCGGCGCGAGGACGCTCATCGTGCACGTCTCCGCGGGCGAAGCGGTCGAGCAGATTCGCTGGGCGCACGCACGCGGGATCGACGTGCTGGCCGAGACGTGTCCGCAATATCTCGTGCACACCGTCGAGGATCTCGCCCGACCGGGCTGGGAGGCCGCCAAGTTCCTGTGCTCCCCGCCGCTGCGCGAAGCGGCGGACAAGGAGCTCCTTTGGCGAGGCCTCACCAACGGTACCTTCCAGCTGGTCTCGTCGGATCACTGCCCGTATCGCTTCGAGGGACCGGACGGCAAGAAAGTGTCGGGAGGGAGTCCCGACTTTCGCCACGTTCCGCCGGGTCTGCCGGGCATCGAGACGCGGCTGATGCTGCTCTTCAGCGAGGGCGTCGGCGGCGGGCGGCTCACGCTCGAGGACTTCGTCGCGTTGACCTCGACCAATCCTGCGAAGATTTATGGCCTTTATCCGCGCAAGGGCAGCCTTATGCCGGGCGCGGACGCCGACGTCGCGCTATGGGATGCCGGCGAGCAGGGCGTCATCCGCCACACCGAGTTGCACGATGCCTGCGATTACACGCCCTTCGAGGGACAGGCGATCCGCGGCCGTCCCGTCATGACGTTCTCGCGCGGCGAATGCCTGTGGGATCGCGGGCGCGTCCTGGGGGCACCTGGGCGCGGCCGCCGCATCGATCGGGTCGGATCGACGTGAGGGCGGCCCCGCGCCGCGCGCGCCGTACCGGGCCGCTAGAACGTGCCGGGGTACGTGCCGCCGTCGAGGAAGATGTTCTGGCGCGTGACGTAGCCGGCGCGCGCACCGCACAGGAACGCACACACCAGGCCGAGCTCATCGGGAGTTCCGAGGCGCCCCGAGGTCTCGCCCGCGCGCCACTCCTCGAGGACGTCGTCGGCCGACTGCCCGGGTTTCGCCGCGGCTCCCGCCTGGCGACGCAAGTGGGCGGTGCCGAAGGAGCCAGGCAGAATGTTGTTGATGGTCACGTTGTGGCGGGCGATGTCGCGCGCCACGCCCGCAACGAATCCGGTCAAGCCGCTGCGCGCGCCGTTGGAGAGACCGAGCGAGGAGAAAGGTGCTTTCACGGAAACCGAGGTGATGTTGACGATACGGCCGAAATTGCGCGCGATCATGCCGTCAACCGTCGCCTTGATCAGCTCGATCGGCGCCAGCATGTTGGCATCGATCGCCTTCAGCCAATCTTCCCGGCCGAAGCGGCGGAAATCTCCGCCCGGTGGACCCCCCGCATTGTTGACGAGAATGTCGGGCTGCGGGCAGGCCGCGAGCAGTCGCGCGCGTCCCTCGGGGGTCGAGACGTCGGCGGCCACGGCGGTTACTTTCGCGCCGGTTTCGCTGCGAATCTCCTCCGCGGTCTTTTCGAGAGTGGCCGGCGTTCGGCCGTTGATGACCAGGCTTACGCCCTCGTGGGCGAGTGCCATGGCACAACCCTTACCCAGTCCAGCGCTCGATGCGCAGACGATCGCCGTCTTGCCCGCAATGCCAAGATCCATAGTGATGCTCCAGTCGTGTTCGATGCCCGAGGGCGAAACTGAAATGGAGCCGGATCATAGCAACTATTTTCTTCGTGCCCAATAAACCTCCTATCGGGGACTACCTCCATGATGATCGACGGACAGAGAGATCTCGTCGGCTACGGCAAGAACCCGCCGCACCCGCGCTGGCCGAACGATGCACGGCTCGCGATCAGCTTCGTGCTCAACATCGAGGAGGGCTCGGAGTATTCGATCGGCAATGGCGACGGCTTCGCCGAGGCCACGGTGACCGAGTTTGAGGCCTCCTACGTGCCGCGCGGCGACCGCGACCTGGCCGCGGAGTCGATGTTCGAATACGGCAGCCGCGTCGGCGTCTGGCGCGTGCTGCGCCTGTTCGAGAAGCATGGCCTGCCGCTCACGCTGAATGCGTGCGCCGTGGCGGTCGAGCGCCATGGGGAGCTCGCCGCCGCCATCCGCGAGAGAAGTTACGACATCTGCTGTCACGGCTGGCGCTGGGTGGATCATTTTCTCTTGTCCGCCGAGGCGGAGCGCGAGCACATCGCCCGAGCCATCGCGAGCCTCGAGCGCACGACGGGCCGGCGGCCGCTCGGCTGGTGCTGCCGCACGGGCCCGAGCGTCAATACGCGCCGTCTCCTGGTCGAGGCTGGCGGCTTTCTCTACGACAGCGACGTTTACAACGACGAGCTACCGTACTGGATCGACGTGAACGGCAGGAATCACCTGGCGGTTCCCTATACGCACACGAACAACGATTCGCGATACGCGCCGGGTCCCTTGGCGACGAGCGCCGACTACGAGACCTGGCACCGCGATGCCTTCGATTGGCTGTATCAGGAAGGCGCCGTGCAGCCGAAGATGATGTCCGTGGGCCTGCATTCCCGGATGATTGGACACCCGGCACGCATTGCCGGCCTCGACCGCTTCCTCGCTCATGTGGCGGGTCACAAAGATGTCTGGGTGTGCGAACGGGTGGAGATCGCGCGGCACTGGCACGCGCATCACCCCGCTCGCCGCGCGGGCTGACCGCCCGGCGCCGTGCGGCACGGGCCGGCGCAAGCGGCCGCTACCACTCCGGGTTCGGCAGCTCGCTGAAAACCTCTTGTAGCGCGAAGCCCCAGCGCGTGCGGATCATCTTGAAATACTCGTTATCGAAATCGATGCTGATGTGGGTCGCAAGCCGGAACTCATCGCGCCGGACGATGGCGAGATCCAGGGGAGGGCCGACGGTGAGATTCGAGCGGATGGTCGAGTCCATGGAGACGAGCGCGCACTTCGCCGCCTGCGCGAGGCTGCTCGAGAACGAGATCACCCGGTCGATGATGGGTTTGCCGTACTTCGACTCGCCGATCTGAAAATACGGCGTCTCGCGCGAGGATTCGATGAAGTTGCCCGCCGAGTAGATGTGAAAGAGCCGCGGCTCCTCGCCGCGAATTTGACCGCCCAAGATGAACGTGCCGTTGAATTCGTGACCTTGATCTTTGAGATAGCCCGCATCGCGCGCATACACCTCGCGCAGCGCATCGCCCACGACGCGCGCCGCCGCGAACATGTTGGGGGCGCGATAGATCTTCGCGGGCTCCACGGAGTTCTCGAGGTTGTCGTGGAGCAAGTTCACGACCGCCTGGCTGATGGCGAGATTGCCCGCCGACATGAGCACGAGCACGCGCTCGTTGGGGCGCTGGAAAGTCGCCATCTTGCGGAAAGTGTTGATTT
>Ga0187890_10000019_pt1 | contig 124771 bp, 104 predicted proteins | sample June2016WEW_21_1_FD_133005 | JGI IMG/M metagenome (GOLD analysis project Ga0187890, IMG submission 133005) | Peatland microbial communities from SPRUCE experiment site at the Marcell Experimental Forest, Minnesota, USA - June2016WEW_21_10 | ecosystem: Environmental > Terrestrial > Soil >... | reverse complement strand
TGTCCGCGGCATCGCTGCTCGGCGCCAGATCAGGCAGGTAGGGGCCGCGCGCGAACAGCTCGCGCAGCACGCTGTGAAGTCCGACCACCATCAAGAATCCGAGTCCAAAGAGGACCCCGACAACCCACAAGCCTTGCATAGTCGCCCTCCGAGACCGAGTTGGGTCTCGGCACAATCATCCTCGTAGGGCATCCCGGCGTCTTTCGTATGCTTGCTTTTTTTTGATCAAAACGATCGCGGCGACCTGCGGGCGCCTCGTTATGCCCGGGCTTATACCGGGGGCGCATCACCGACGGCGAGATGCGACGCGAAAGCTACTCCAACCGATTCGCCACGGCGCTCGACGGCGTGGATATCGACAATCCGGGCTCGGCGCTCGATCGAAGTGGGCACCCCAATCCCGTGCCGCGCGTCGTCGGCAAGATTTCGGCTATGCCGCCATCATTCATTCGAGACCCAGCGGATATTCGTTCCTGCCCGAGCTTCGAGATTGCTCCGTACTACGCAAGCTGGAAGGCAAAGCCATCATGTTGGGTGTGATTGCCTTGGAGTAGATCCGGCACAGGGAGGCGCCGGGGCGCCGTCAGCGGCAACCGCAGGGCGCTGCCTGAGGCATTGGAGTAGTATTGCTGCGGGATCCGCGTGACCAGGCTACCCCCGATTGTGTCCGATGATGACCCCAACCTGATTGGTGCGAGCGGCCTCAACGCCGGCGATTTCGTCGGCCCCTACGAGTTGGTTCGCCTCCTCGGCGCCGGCGGAATGGCTGAAGTGTGGCTGGCTCGCCGAGCGGACGGTGCGTTCAAGCGCGAGGTGGCGCTGAAGCTTCCGCTACTGACCCGCCAGCGTCAGGATCTCGAGCCGCGCTTCGTGCATGAGCGGGACATCCTCTCGAGCCTCGAGCACCCCAACATTGCACGCCTCTACGATGCGGGGGTGGACGCCGACGGCCTACCGTACCTGTCCATGGAGTACGTCAAGGGGCAGCCGTTGCTCGGGTGGTGCGATGCCAAAGGCCTGGGCATCGCGGATCGCCTGTCGTTGTTCCTGCAAGTCATCGACGCCGTGAAATACGCGCATGAGAAGCACGTCATCCACCGGGACCTCAAGCCTTCCAATATTTTCGTCACTGAATCGGGCCAGGTTCGACTGCTCGATTTCGGCGTTGCCAAGTTGCTGCAGGACGAAGGGGATCAAACGCAGATATCTCGCATCTATGGGCAGGCGCTCACGCCCGATTATGCGAGTCCGGAGCTGCTCAGCGGCGCGTCCGTCGACGTCCGCAGCGATCTATATTCGCTGGGGATGGTCTTATACGAACTGCTGACCGGCGCTCGACCCTATCGCCTGAGCCCGGAAGCCTCGCTTGCCGGGCTGAGGCATGCGGTCGCAACGACGGATGTGAAAAAGCCCAGCGCGCAGCTCGCCCCGAAGGCTAGCGCGGCGCGGGCCGCGACTTCTGATCAGCTCGCGCGCGAATTGCGGGGCGACCTGGACGCACTCGTGCTCAAGGCACTGGCCAAGGATCCGTCGGAGCGCTATGACAGTGCCGCGAGCCTGGCCGAGGACCTGCAACGCTACCTGCGCGGCCAGCCCGTCAAGGCGCGGCTGACGCCGTTTACTTATCGAGTCGGCAAGTTTCTGCGCCGAAACAGCGCAACGGCCTGGCTGATCCTCATGTCGACCGTCGCTGTCTGCGCGGCCGTGGCAGTGGACCGTCTGATACGCCCGCGCGGCTCGGATAACGTCGCCTCACCCGCCTCTTTCACGCCGCCGGCGCGTTCGGTCGCGGTGCTGCCGTTCGTCGACATGAGCGAGAAGAAAGATCAAGAATACCTGTCGGACGGGCTCGCCGAGGAGCTGCTCGACCTGCTCACCAAGACCCCGGGACTCTACGTCATCGCGCGAACCTCCTCATTTTCGTTCAAGGGCAAGTCCGTCGACATTCCCACGATCGCAAGGAAGCTGAACGTTGCGAACATCCTCGAGGGGAGCGTGCGCAAATCGGGCAATCGGCTGCGAATCACGACCCGTCTGATCCGTGCAACCAACGGCGAGGAGCTCTGGTACGAGACCTACGACCGTGAGCTCAAGGACGTGTTCGACATTCAGGACGAAATTGCGCAAGCAGTAGTGGCGCAACTGAAGCTCACCCTCGCGCCCGTGTCGCAGTATTCCGCGCGACGCACCTCGAACATCGAGGCATACAATCAGTACCTGATCGGCCAGCAATTCTTCAATCGCGGGAACCTCGACGGCTATCGGATCGCCATGGAGGCATACCGTCGGGCGATTGCGCTCGATCCTTACTATGTCGCGCCTTATGAAGGCCTCACGGCAGCGGAATTTTTTGTCGCGGATCAGACGGGGGATGGAGCCGGCTACGAGCGCGCCGAGGAGGCGGCGAACCGGGCGGTGCTACTCGGGCCCGAGGATGCCAGCAGCTACGCGGCGCGCGGCTTCATTCGCTACGCCATTCGCTGGGACTGGGCCGGCGCTCAGGCGGATTTCGAGAGGGCCATAGCACTCGATCCAGGCGATGCCCGGTTCGAGCAGCGGTACGGCGAGCTGCTGGCGACGCAAGGCCGGTTGCCCGAGGCGATTGCGGTGACCAGAAAGGCAATCGAGCTCGATCCGCTATCGCATAGCGCATGGCAGACACTTACGATTTTCCTCGTGTCCAGCCGAGATTTCAGCGCGGCCCACGATGCGAGTCATCGCGCACTCGAGCTCAGCCCGCAATCGGATTTCTCGCTGAACGACCTCGGCACGCTGCAGCTGCTCGAGGGGAACCCCAAGGATGCGCTCGCGACGTTTCGCAGGATAGACAATGAAGGTTTTCGCCTTTCGAGCGTCGCGATGGCCGAGCACACGCTCGGTCACGCGAAAGAGTCGCAGCAGGACCTCGAACAGCTGATCGCGCAACACGCCAAGGAAGCGGCATTCCAGATCGCGGAAATATATGCCTGGCGAGGAGAGCGGGATAAGTCGTTTGAGTGGCTCGAGCGAGCCTATCAGCAGCGCGACGGGGGCCTCTCCGACATCAAAACCGACCCGCCGTTAGCGGACCTGCGCGACGACCCCCGTTACAAGACGTTCCTGCACAAGATGAATCTGCCGGAGTGAGGCGGGCGGCGAGGCCGCCCTAATCCGCAATGACGCGGTGAACCTCGCCGATTTTCTTGCCGTCCTCGAAATAGCCGAGGCCATAGTCGCCCTTGATCGTCGTGCGCAGCGTGCGGCGCTCGTACTTGGCATCGCAGCCCTCGACCGCGTGCAGCATCCGCCAATTGTCCCAGATGACCATGTCGGTCGGCGTCCAGTCATGCCAGTAAGCGCTGGAACCGGCTGCCAAGCGGTTGACGGTGTGGCATACCTCATCGAAGAATGCGTCGCCTTCCGCAGTCTCGTAGTGTTCGATGCCGACACTCATCCACGGGCCGACGTGCAGTACTTTCTCGCCCGTGCGTCTGGTCCAAACCGCGGGGTGCATGGCACGCGGAAAAATGGCGACTTCCTTGAGCAGCTCCTTGGCCTGCGGCGCATCGCCGAGCGGCTTGAAGTTCACGCCAAAGCGCATTTTGGTGAGCCTGACGTCCAGCGTATAGATGATGTTCATTTTCTCGAGCTTCGCGCGCATCTCAGCAGGGAAGCGCTTATAGAGCTCGATGCCGTCGGCAAACCCGGTCCGCCCGCCCTCGGGCGCGTTGATCGGCGCGCGCAGCACGCCGGCGCGGTTCAGCTCGTTGTTGTAACAGTGGTCGAAGTGCCAGGGTGAGAAGCGCGCGAGTCGCCGGCCGCCAATTTCCACCAAGCCGCCGACATTGTTGGGGTCGTTGTTCGGCACATAGTGCATGTCGATCACGCCCTCGGCGAGATCCTCCGAAGCGGCATCGCGCGGCGTGGACTTGGTCGGATGATCCTTGAGCGGCCCAAAGACCTTGCTGAGCTCCACCTGCATCTTCGCGGTGGGCTCGACCCCCTTGAACACGATGAATCCACGGTCCTCGAACAGCGCGTTGAGCTCGCCGCGCACGTCGTTATCGGCCAGCGTCTCCCGGTTCACGCCTTCCACAATCGAGCCGAACGCAAGATCATCCCTCAGATTGCGGACCTTGATACCTGACATGTTGGTCTCCTGATCGTGCTTGTCGCTATGCCATAAACTACGACACTCGCGCCGCGCTGAGAAGCCGGGGGCGGCGTTTGAGGATAACCTACTGATTAATAAACGATTATATTATATGTCCAGCCCCAGGTTTTCGGCTGGCTTGCCCAATACCGTCCGCGCCGCCGGGTTGGGTCGTCGATGACGCTCGCTGTATTTGGAGTAGTCCTGTTCGCCGCTTTGCTGCATGCGAGCTGGAATGCCATCGTGAAAGGCGCCCGCGACAAGCTGCTCACCACCATACTGGTCACCACGTCGGCCGCCCTCTTGGCGGCCATATCCCTGCCGGCACTACCTGCGCCGAACGCCGCAAGCTGGCCTTTCATCGTCGCCTCTTCATTGTTTCAAGTCACTTATTTCGCGCTGCTCGCGCGCACTTATCACCTCGCAGACATGAGTCAGACCTATCCCGTGATGCGCGGCACGGCCCCGCTTTTGGTGGGCATCGTGAGCGTGCTTGCCTTGGGAGCGCACCTCAGCGTGACGATGTGGCTCGGCGTGGGGATGATTTGCTTGGGGATCCTCGGCATGGCCGCAGGGGATCGGCGAACCAATCGCAGGGGCATTTCGCTCGCCCTCCTCAATGCCGTGGTAATTGCCGGCTACACGATCATTGACGGTATCGGCGTGCGCCGCTCCGGCGCGCCGGCCGCCTATACGCTGTGGATCTTTCTCGTGAGCGGCATACCGCTCGCCGCCTGGGCGATACGTACACGGGGCAGAGCTGCCCTTTCGGAATACGCGCGCCGCAACTGGTATTTCGGGCTGATCGGCGGCGTGGGTACCGTCGCGTCTTACGGCTTGGCGCTCTGGGCGATGACGATTGCGCCCATCGCCGTGGTCGCTGCTTTGAGGGAGACCTCAATTCTGTTCGGCGCCGTCATCTCGGGCTTGTTGCTCAAGGAGCATATCGGCTTCGCACGATTCGCGGCCGCTTGTACGATTGCCATCGGAGCCGCCGTGCTGCGTCTCGCGTAGCGCCACGCTTGCGTCAGATGCTATAACCGAGAACGAATGGACACCGTGCGCGCGCGCCTCCTCGCACTCTTCCTGATCACGGGATCGATCGCCGCGTGCCAGCTGCAGCAGCAAGCGATTATTCAGCACGAGGACAATCTTTCGGCCGCGGGATTTGTGGTCCAGCTTGCCAACACGGCGGAACGGCAGGCCATGCTACATCGCCTACCGGCCAATCAGTTCGTGCGGCGCGAAAGTGGCGGCGTCACGCTCTACGTGTACGCCGATCCGACGGCTTGCAGCTGCTTATATGTCGGGAATCAGCAGGCCTTCGATCAGTATGTATCCAATCAGCAGCTCGATTTGTATGGCCAGGAGAAGATAACTGCCCAGTTGTACTATGACGCCGCCTGGAACTGGGATGCCTGGGGTCCGTGGGGCCCGCTAGGCCCCATTTATGGACCGCCGGGCTGGTAGAACGACCGCGCGGCCCATGGCTGGCTCGACGCCGTCAAACCAGCCACGTGACCACGCCGGTGCTCACGTCGTGCATCGCAGCTGCAATCGTGAGCTTACCGTCGTCCGCCAAGCTCGCGAGCACCTTGCTGCGGGAGATCAACTGCCCGGCGGCGTCGCGCGCGTTGCGCTCGCTGACCTTTTGTACGAACTTCTTGTCTTTTGAGCTCGCGGCACCGTCCGCTGCGGTCACCTCCTCCACCGCAGGACGAATGTTTTCGAGCGCCGCGGTCAAGTTCCCCAACTTCACGTGATCGATGGCGCCCTTGACCGCGCCGCAATCCGAGTGTCCCAGAACGACGATGAGCTTGGATCCCGCCACTTCGGTCGCGTATTCCAGGCTCCCGAGGATGTCGGTGTTGACGAAGTTGCCCGCAACGCGAACCGCAAAGATGTCACCGATGCGTTGGTCGAACACGAGCTCCGGCGACACCCGGCTGTCCATGCAACCCAGCACCGCGGCGAAGGGCGCCTGCCCCGCCGCCGTGAGCTTCACCTGTGTTTGAGGATTGCAATGAATCGGGTGACCGGCGACAAAGCGGGCATTACCTGCCTTCAATCGATCAAGCGCCTGCGCCGCCGTGGTCGCACTTTGCAGGGTCTTGGTGTAGACGGCACACAGCTCCTCCGCCCTGATAGCTGATGCGCCCGCGCCCAGCGCTCCGATTCCCATGAGAAAGGTCCGTCTCGTCGTCATCCTGTCCTCCTGGTGGCCTACGCTCCCACCGGTTCCACCTCGACCAGGCAATCATAGAAGAGGGGGGCGTTGCCCATGTCGGTCAGCGCATCGCCACGGGTGAGCTCATTCGCGTTCTTGCCGTCGCGGGTGAGCTTCTTCCACCAGACCGAAAGCGCCACCACCACCCCAGGCCGGGCTCGATCGCTCACGCGTGCGCGAAGCTCCAGAGATCCGCGGTCGTTGAACACGCGCACGTAGCCTCCGTCGATCACCGCGCGGCGCTCCGCGTCCTCGGGGTGAATATCAAGCCAGGGCTCCCCTTCCACCGCCCGCAGACTCGTCACGTTGACGAAGCTCGAATTCAAGAAATGCCGCGCAGGAGGCGAGATCATCGCGAGCGGAAAGCGCCGCGCGAGCTCGCTCCGCGTATCTTCGAGCGGCGCAATGTAATCGGGCAACGGATCGAGCCCGAGCGCGAACGCGGCCTCCGAATAGAACTCGACCTTGCCTGAGGGTGTGGGAAAGCCGCCGTTGGCGAAGCGTGCAACACCGGGCGGCCCACCGATGCGCTTCCATCCCGCCTCCCGCACCGCCGCGAAATCCCAGTCCGCCCCCATCGCGGACTGCGCGATCTCGTGATCCGACTCCTCGAAGCAGGGCTCCGTGAATCCCATGGCCCGGGCGAGCAGACGGAATATTTCGGTGTTGGGCTTCGCCTCGCCGAGCGCACGAATGGCCGGGTTGTTCGCGACCAGATAATAGTGGCCATACGGTCGCACGACGTCGAGGTGCTCGAGCTGCGTGGTCGCCGGCAGGACGATGTCCGCACAATCCGCCGTATCCGTCTGAAAATGCTCCAGCACCACGGTGAACAGATCCTCGCGCGCGAAGCCGGCCGCAACCCGCCTGGAATCCGGCACCACGGCCACGGGATTCGAGTTGTACACGATGAGCGCTCGAATCGGCTCACGCGTATCGGCAAGAGCATCGCCGATGCACGACATGTTGATGGTGCGCGGCTTGCGCGTGCCGAGTAAGTCTGGCCGCGACAGCGCCGCCTGGTCGATCGCGAAGCTGCCGCTCGTGGAGAGCAGCAGACCGCCCGCCGCATCGCGGAACGCACCCACGAGGGCAGGCAAGCAGGCAATGTTGCGCATGGCCATGCCGCCGCCGCGTACGCGCTGCAATCCGTAATTCGCGCGGATCAACGCGGGCCGGATGGCGTAGGCATGCGCGAGGGACTCGATCGTTGCGGCCGCGATGCCGCAAAGAGCGGCGACGCGCGCCGGATCATAGGCGCGCACCCGTTCGGCGAGCTCCTCGAAGCCGAGCGTGTGGCGCTCGATGTAATCGTGGTCGATGAGCCGGTCGCGGATGAGCACGTGCATGAGCCCGAGCGCGAGCGCACCGTCCGTCCCCGGCAGCAACGCGATGTGCTCATGACATTTCTCGGCCGTGAGCGAGCGATAAGGATCGATTGCGATGAGCCGCGCGCCGCGACGCTTCGCCTCTTGCGCGCGCGCCCAGAAGTGCACGCTGGAGGTGATCGCGTTACACCCCCAGAAAATGATGAGCTTCGCCTGCTCTGCAACCTCGACGTCTATGCCGATGCTCGGTCCCAAGGTGATCCGATGGCCCGCTGAGCCCGCGGCGGCGCAGATGGTACGGTCCAGAAGGCTCGCGCCCAGCCGATGGAAGAACCGCTGGGACATCGACTCGCCCTGCACGAGTCCCATGGTGCCGGCATAGCTATAGGGCAGGATCGCCTCAGGATTCTCGGCGGCGATGCTCCCGAGGCGCTCGGCGATGGTCGCGATCGCATCGTCCCAGGAAACTCGCTCGAAGCGCCCTGCACCTTTTTTCCCGACACGCCGCAAGGGATACAGCAGGCGCTCCGGGTGATAGGTTCTCTCGGTGTAGCGAGCTACCTTGGTGCAGAGCACACCCGCCGTCGGACCATGCTTCGCAGCGCCCGTGACCTTCAAGGCAACCCCGTCCTTCACGTGCACTTCGAGCGCGCAGGTATCGGGGCAATCGTGAGGGCACGCGCCCTTGACGATGTGCAGCCCGGCGCCGCCTTTCTGCGTCATGCCGGGAACCCTCCCGCAAGGATGCGTCCCATGAAAGCCTCGCATTGCGCCAGCTGCTCGAGCGCGACGAACTCGTTCGGCCGGTGTGCTTCCGCGATGTCCCCAGGCCCTAAGATCACCGTAGGCACGCCCATCTGCTTGAACAGGCCCGCCTCGGTGCCGTAAGAGACCTTGCCGGTCGAGTTGCGCCCGCTGAGTTTCATGGCCCACTGCACGATCGCATCGCTCTCGGCTGCCTCGAGGCCCACCGTCTGACTGGCCCATTCCAGGGCGATGCCCGCTTGCGGCTCGATGGCTCGCATCTCGCGGGCGAGCACGTCGGCCTGAGCGCGAATCTCCTCGTACAGGGCATCCGCGGATGCGTGCGGCAGGGTGCGCAGATCGAACTGAAACTCGCATTCCTTGGGCACGACGTTCGCGGCCATGCCGCCTCGGATGATACCCGTCGAGAGAGTCGTGTAGGGGACGGTGAAGCCGCAATCTCGCTGCTCGAACTGCGCGAGGCGATCCGCGATTTGGCGGATGTACACGATGAGGCGCGCGGCGTACTCGATCGCATTCACGCCGTGCGTCACGTAGCTCGAATGCGCCTCTCGGCCGCGCACCGCGCAGCGAAAGCGATTCATCCCCTTATGGGCGATGATGGGTTGCATCGACGTCGGCTCGCCGACCACGCAACCGGCCGGCTTGATGCCGTGCTCCTGAAGATCGCGAATGAGCCCGCGCACACCGATGCAGCCCACTTCCTCGTCATAGCTCAGCGCGTAGTGGATCGGGCGTTGGAGACGTCCGGCGTTCATGGCAGCGGCGAACTTCGGCGCCTGTGCAAGCGCCACGGCGATGAATCCCTTCATGTCCGCCGAGCCTCGGGCATAGAGCTTACCGTCGCGCTCGACCGCGCTGAACGGATCCGTGTCCCAGCTCTGCCCGTCGACGGGCACGACATCCGTGTGACCCGACAGGATGAGCCCGGACTCCCGCTCCTCGCCCAAAGTAGCGAACAGGTTGGCCTTCTTGCCGCCGGCGTCGTAGGTGAGCCGTGCCGTTGCGCCGAGACTGACGAGATGATCCCGCGCCCACTCGATCAATCCGAGATTGGAGTCGCGCGACACGGTCTGAAAGGCAATCAGGCGCTCGAGCAGGGCGCGAGCCGCGGCGCTGGGAACGGCAGAGTCGGCGGCAGCGTCCACGTCATTGCCTCGAAAATGAAAGAGCTTAGTTTAGCCCAAACCCTGGTTTATCGCAGAGCCCACCACGCCGGGCGATGCGCCCTGCCCGCTCAGACTCCCGCGACGACCCGAATATCGCGCACGGCACCGTCGCCGAGGGCCGCGAGGGCTCGTTGATAGGCCGGTCCGTTATACATCGCGGTCACCTGCTCGAGGGACTCGAACTCGATGATCACCGTACGCTCCAGCTGTCCGGCTTCATAGGCCTTCGCCGCGACGCCCCTCGCCAGGAAGCGGCCGCCGGCCGCCTCTATGGCGGGTCCCGCCAGCTTTGCATAGGCAGCGAGCTTCTCCGGGTCCTTCACCTGCCGATATACACTGATGAAATAAACTGTGGCCATGGACACTCCTGGGCGGCTCGCGGTTGCCCGTTGCACGTCAACCAATAGCAATTTGCCCGCGGTCATGCAAGCCGCAAGCTATGATTCAGAAGGCCGGCTCCAGAAGAGAAGTGGTGCATGCAAAAGAGCTTTGATTCCAATCGCTTCAGGCAGGCCCTTGGTGCCTTCACCACCGGAGTCACGATCGTGACCACCGTCGATGCCACCGGCAAACCTGTCGGGGTCACCGCGAATAGCTTCAATTCGGTGTCGCTGGCACCTCCCATGGTGCTTTGGAGCTTGGCGCGGACTTCCACCAACATCGGTGCGTTTCTCGCGGCGCGTCACTTTGCCGTGCATATTCTGGCGAGCGATCAGCAGGCGCTCGCCACGCGCTTCTCGCAAAAGGGAGCCGAACGATTCGCGGGACTTCGCGTGGGCAAAGGCATCGACGGCGTCGCATTGCTCGACGGTTGCGCCGCCCGTTTCGAGTGCAAGACTGCCTTTCAGTACGAGGGGGGCGATCATGTCATTTTCGTGGGCGAGGTTCTGAACTTCGAGCACTGCGAGCATGAGCCGCTCGTGTTCAAGCGCGGCCGCTTCGCTCTCGCCGTCGGCAAAACGCCACCTCCCTCCGGGGCCGCCGCTTCGCTGGCCGCTGCGGCGGATGGCGCATTCGGTGAGGACTTTCTCTTATATCTGCTCGGTCGCGCTTATCACCAGATCTACCATCGCATGAAGCCGGAAATCACGCGACGTACGCTCGGAGACGCGGAATACCTCGCGCTCACGCTGCTGGGAGTCCGGGACGGCCGCACCATCGACGAGCTCGACGCCCTCTTGGCCTATACCGGGACGCGCATCACTCATCGCGTTGCAGAACGGCTGACCGAGCTGGGGTACGTCGAGTGCGCAGAGGCTGATGCGCGTCGATTGTCTCTGACGGAGGCGGGTCGACGCGCGGTCGTTGAGCTGCTTGCCGTCGCGGAGGCCGCCAGTACCGACGCGGAACAGTCGTTGGATCCGAGCGAATCTCTGGTGTTGCGCCAGCTGCTTGCGAAAATTGTCGAGGCGAGCAACCCCGGAATCCCCCACCCTTGGCAGCCCTGAGCACGTCTGGCTCGAGCTTTCCCTCAGGGAAAGCGTCCATCCAGCTCAGGCATGAGCGGCTCTGCTCGTATCTCCCGGAATTGGCCCGAGCGCCGGATCGTCGTCCGTAAAATAAGCGTCGGCGATCGAGCGCGGGGCGCCAGGCTCGCCGATGAGTCGCGCGAACTTGTGCGCCTCGAACGTCGCCGCTCCCCACATCCGCGGGGCGAGCGCGTCCCCAATGGTGAAGAGCTGCGCTACGTGACCGTCCAAATCCTTCTCGAGGTCGTTCACGGGCACGCGGCCGGTCGTCAGCACCAACGCGTCGACGCCCGTGATCACCCGTACCTCCTCGGAGTGAACATCTTCAATGACCACCTCGTGATCGCGGATTTCCTTGATAAAGGACATTGTCGAAATCCTTCCGCCGAGCGCACGCAGGCGCCGCACCATCGGGAGCCCCTCCTGGGCCGCCATTACGCGCGAGGACAATGGCAAAAAGTTCGGCGTGAGAAACTCGACGTCAGCACCATTCCCGGCGAGCAGCTCGGCGATACCCATGCCGGTTTGCAGTCCCTCGTCATCGAGCACCAAGACCTTTCCCCGGGGAAGCTCGGATCGCGACAGGAGTTCTTCCGGACGGTAGACGAAGTCCCGGTCGTAGCCGGGTATGTCGAGCTCGCTGTGGAAACCGCGGCCGCTACGATGGTAGGCGGCGCCGGTCGCCACGATGACGGCGTCGGGCTTTTCCCGGAGGATCTCGGCAGCGGTTGCCCGCGTTCCAAGTCGCAGAACAACGCCGAGGCGGTTGAGCTCACGCTCCCACCAATCGATCGCCAGCTGATAAGCCCCCCGACCGGGCAATCCCGCCCACAGCGCAAAGGCGCCGCCCACTCGCGTGCGCGCCTCGATCAATGTAACCTCGTGGCCCCGCAGCGCGCTGGCACGCGCTGCCTCGAGCCCCCCGGGTCCGGCGCCTGCAATGATGACTTTCGATCTTCGCAGCGCCGGCGCGTGCGGTCCCCAGAGGCGCTCACGATAGCTCACGGGATTGATGGCACAACCGGCCGAAGCGTCGGCGATGCCCGCCATACACCAATTGCAGGCAATGCAGGTGCGGCTGTGCTCCTCTTTGCCCTCGAACGCGTTTCGCACGAGATCGGGTTCTGCAATGAGCCCGCGTGCCGCGCCGACCATGTCGCAAACGCCGGCGGCGATCATCGCTTCGGCATCGGCGATGGAGGTCATTCGTCCGAGGACACTCAGCACCGGGATCTTTCCCGCGGCGCCCCGCACGGCCTCTACGTAAGGGCGATAGAGGTGCGGTTCCATGAACACCGCGGGCATGCCGATGTAATACTGCTGCGGCTCGGTGGCGACGTCGAGATCGGCGTAGTCGATCAACCCCGCCTGCGATATCGACTGAAGGACTCGATAGGCTTCCTTCGAGTCATACCCGCCTGCAAGCAGCTCATCGCAATTGAAACGCATTCCCACGGCCATCCGGTCGCCGGCCGCTTCCCGGGCCAATTGCAGCGACTCGATAAGGAATCGCATCCGGTTTTCGAGCGTACCGCCGTATTCATCGGTGCGCCGGTTGAAATAGGGCGACAGGAAGTGCTCCGCCAGCGCCCCGTGCGCGCCGTGGATCATGACGCCGTCGAAGCCCGCCTCGCGCAGATGCTCGATCGATTGGCGCAATGCGCCGTGCATCATGCCGATCTCGCGCCGGGTGATCTCGCGGGTGACGAAGCCCTTTTCATGACTGCGGTACTGCACCGCTGAGGGGCCGAAGGCAGGAGCCGGTGGGCTCAAGGGCTGCCATTGCCCGGCGACTGCCCATTGGTAGTACGGTTCCGCGAAAATTCTCCCGCCGGCCTCGTGCACGGCGTCCGCCAGGGCGCGGAACGCACCGATGTTCTCCTTGGGATGCGGAGAAGGCTGGAAGATCCTGGCGCGGCCATGCAATGTCGCCGCCAGCGTGACCAGGCCGCAGCCGCCTTTGACGCGCGCCACGTAGTAATGGATGAAGTCGTCCGACGGCTTCGTGCCCACCGCCATCGGCACGGAATGCGGCGACATATAAAAGCGGTTCGCCAGCTCGATGGGACCGAGCTTGATGGGACTGAAGATGCGCGGGTATTTTGGATGCATCGTTTAGCCTCCACTCACGGGCATGCAGCGGCAACCCGCAACAGCATCTCCGCAACTGCTTGTGGTTCCGTGATCATGAGGTCATGACCCGTGTCGATCTCCCACACTCGATCCCCTTCCGAGGCCCGCCGTGCGGATTCCGGCGGCCGCACCTTGAACGACCATGAGGCGTTGATGTTGGTGAATGGGATGCGCCTCACCGCCGGCTCGTTCGCCAATCGCAAAGGCTGCTCGAAGCATTTCCAGGGGTGCGGCGTCAGCTTCGCCGACAACCAGGCAACATCTTCCGGACTTACCACCCCCATGATGTCCACGATCTCTCGACTCGGCCACAGCACGAGCTCGACACCATTGACCATACGGGATGACTTGCGCGCAAATTCCATCAGCCCCGGCGACTCGCTCGCGAGGGATTCTCCGTCGCGCGGATGAGAGGCATCGAGAAAAACAAGGTGGCCCACGCGCGACAGCGCGCGGTCCGCTGCGCCCGTGATCACCATGCCACCGTAACTGTGTCCGACGAGGATGGCATTCGTGAGATCCTCGAATTTAAGAACTCCGACCACATCGGCGATGTGCGTCTCCAAGTTGGTGCCGGGACTCACCAAATGCGATCGTTCGCCGAGGCCGGTCAGGGTCGGCGTGTACACCTCGTGCCCAACCGCTCGAAGCAGCGCGGCCACGCGCGACCAGCACCATCCGCCGTGGCCGCCGCCGTGTACCAGTACATAACTCGCCATGCTACGCGTCCCCGGCTAGCCGCCCGCGAGCGCCTTCAGCATGCGTTTCAACGCGAAGTGCCGATAGCTTTGCAGCGCAAGCGCCGCGATCTCGGGCCGATCACAATGCTTACTCACGTCTAGCGCGATCCAGCCGCGGTGGCCGATGTAGGGCGGAATGCTAAAGCGCGGATCGGCGGTCAAGAGCCCTTGCTGAGATGCGCCCACCCAAAAACATGCAGTCAGCGTCGTACCCTCGTAGCGGGCCATGACAAACGAGCGCGCTCCCACCTTCCACACCGGATGGCCGAACTGGCTGGCCTCGCTCGTTTCGGGCAGCTCGAGGCAGGCACCGCGCAGGACCGAGAGAACGGCTTGCCCCCGCCGCGACTGGAATGGATCGATGTCGTGCGGTGCCGGCATCTTTCGAGGCGCAGCAATCGATGGGACCGCGCCCACGCTCGCCTGCAAACGCCGTGGCGCCACCTGCAGATAGGCCTCGCGAACGAGCTCGGCCACGCGCTTCCAAGCAAGACCTCGATCGAGATGCACACCTAGCCAGCCGCGCACGCCGACGTAAGGAGGCACAAAGAAGTGTGCGGGAGAGGCATGCAGGTGGTGCTCCTGAGCCCCTCGAGGCGCAGGCAGCCAGAGTGCGATGCGCCCGTCGCCGTGATGATTTACCACGTAGGTTGCGAACGTCTTGCCGCAGATCCGAAAGTTGGGCGAGCCGTGCGACAGAAATTCCTCCGCCTCGGGAAGCCAGAGGCAGACGTCGCGAACGGCTTGATGGAGATCCTTCGCCAAGCGCTCATCATAAGCGACAATGACACGCTCGCACGCGCGAAACGCCGCCGCGGCGCTTACCGCGAGTCGATCGCCCCGCCCCGCTCAACTCAGGACTTGGCCGCCCACACTTTGCACCACCCTGCCGCCGGTACGGTGTGTCCGGCGAAAATGTTGCAGCCGCCGGCCGCCGCGCCAGCCTTGCCCGTAAACTGCGCGCACGTGCTGCACTTCTGACCTGCCTTGTAGGTCGGATTCGCGGCGGCGTCGACCTTGGCCGCGTCGGTCACGAAACTGAGCGCCTTCGCGGTCGGATCATTCGGATCCAGAGGCGTGGGCGTCTGGGCGCAGGCTACGTTGCCCAGGAGGCCGATGGCCGGGGCCAGCGCACCCGCAATCAGGCCGCTTTTGACCATCGCACGACGAGAGATTTTGTGTTGCATCGTTGTAATCCTATCCGGTGGAGACTCGAGCCGATTGCCGCTACCGCTTGATCGCGGGGGTGAAAGTCTAAAGGAAATCCATTGCGTGGGGAAACGGGGCCTTTTGCGCGGCTCAGCCCGCGGCGCGATCGTCGGCACGACCGGCGGCGGCCGGCGGGACACCGGCGGTGGCGGGCCGCTCGCCCTCTCGGGCCGCCGACTTCGCCTCAGCCTCCGGCATCGACAGCAACCGTGCGGTATTGACGAGCGCCATATGCGTCAGAGCCTGCGGAAAATTGCCGAGCATGCGCCGGCTGCGCGGATCGTACTCCTCGGCGAGCAAGCCGACATCGTTGCGCAGGGCGATCAACCGCTCGAAGAGCGCCTCGCCTTGCGCGCGCCGGTCCGTGAGTGCGTAGCAATCTGCGAGCCAGAACGAGCACGGCAAGAACGCGCCCTCGCCCGCCGGCAACGCATCGACGCCTGTCTCGGTGGAGTATCGCAGCACGAGCCCTTCGACAATCAGCTCGCGCTCGATCGCCGCAATGGTGCCCCGCACGCGCGCATCATCGGGCGGCAGGAAGCCCACTTGCGGCATCAACAGCAGGCTCGCATCGAGGTGCTGCGATTCGTAGGACTGCACGAAGGAGCCGCGTTTGGCGTCGAATCCCCTGGCACAGACCTCGGCGTGAATCGCATCGCGTGTGCGCTTCCATCGCTCGAGGGGCGCCTCGAGACCGTCGCGCTCGGCGTCTTTGATGACTCGATCGAAAGCCACCCAGGCCATGATCTTCGAGTGCGTGAAGTGTCGCTGCGGACCGCGAACCTCCCAGATGCCGTCGTCGGGAAGCTGCCAATGAGATTCGAGGAACTCGAGCAGCGCCACCTGCAGACCCCAGGCCGCAGGCTCGGGATCGAGCCCGGAGATGCGTGCCAGGTGCAAAGTGTCCATCACCTCGCCGTACACGTCGAGCTGGAACTGCTTGGAGGCCGCATTGCCCACGCGCACGGGGGCCGCGCCTTGATAGCCCGGCAGCCAGGAGATCTCGTATTCGTCGAGGCGTCGAACTCCCGTGACGCCGTACAGGATTTGCAGATCCACCGGTGATCCGGCCACAGCCCGCAGCAGCCATTCGCGCCACTGCGTGGCTTCGTCGATGTAACCCGCCAGCAGCAAGGCATTCAAGGCGAAGGTGGCATCGCGCAGCCAACAGAATCGATAGTCCCAGTTGCGCACACCGCCCGGTTGCTCGGGCAGCGAGGTCGTCGGGGACGCGATGATGCCGCCGCTCGGCCGGTACTGCAGCGCCTTGAGCGTGATCAACGACCGCTCGACGGGCTCGCGCCAGCGGTGGTGGAAGTTGCTGCGCCCCGACCACTTGTGCCAGACCTTGTCGGCTTCCTCGAGCTCATGGAAGGCATCGACGGGCGGCAACGTATCGACGTGCGAATATCGGTAGTTGAGCGAGAACCAATGACGTTCGCCGCCGCCGATGGTGAACTCGGCCACGGTCTTCATGTTCTTCCCTTCCACCGCGATCGAGCCGGTCAGCTCGAGCGTGTCGGGGCCTGCGGTCAAGAGGAGCACGTCCCCGCACCGACGCACCCACGGAGTGATCGAGCCGTAGTCGAATCGCACGATGAGCTCCAGGCTCATGGCGACCCGGCCGCTCAAGCCTTCGACGATTCGCACCACATCGAAACGAGTCCGTGAAGCCGGCATGAAGTCCGTGAGCCGCGCGCACCCCTCGGCGGTCTCGAACTCCGTTTCGAGAATCAGCGTGCCTTCTCGGTATTTTCGGCGCACGGCAGTGACCGTGCCGGTGGGGCCGATGCGCCAGCGTCCATGCTCCGGGCCGCCCAGCAACGCCGCGAAGCAAGCGCCTGAGTCGAAGCACGGAACGCAGAGCCAATCGATCGAGCCGTCCGATCCCACCAAGGCAGCCGTGTGGCAATCACCGATGAGCGCGTATTGCTCAATCGGCAGCGGCATTCAGCGCTCCCAACGGCGACACGTGCGAGCCGCGCGAATACGCGAACGCGCGGGTGAACTCGGCGCCCAGCAGGAAAATCTGCGCCGAGTAGTACACCCACATGAGCAGCACAACGAGCGAACCCGCGGCGCCGTATGCGCTGCTGAATGAGCTTCGCCCCAGATAGAATCCGATCAACGACTTGCCGACGGTGAACAGAAACGCCGTCACCGCCGCCCCTACCCACACGTCGCGCCAGGTGATTGTCTCGCGGGGGACGTATTTGTAGATCATCGCGAACAAGAGCACGGTCATTGCGAAACTCAGTATCACGTCCAGTATTGGCAAGGTGACCGCAAGTCCGGGCACGCGCGCCTGCATCCAGTCGGCGAAAGCCGCCAACACCGCGCTCGCGATGAGCGACACTAGCAACAAGAACCCGACCCCGAGAACCATGCCGAACGATAGCAGACGCCGCCGTACCATTGTCCACCAGCCGGAACCGGGCTTGCGGGCGGAGCTCCAGATCACATCGAGCGAGTGCTGCAGTTCTCCAAAGACACTGGTAGCGCCGATGACCAACGTCACCAGGCCGAAGACGGCCGCTAACCCTGTCTTGTTACTGTATTGCGCGCTGATGAGGACGCTGCGCAATGCATCAGCGCCTGCGTTACCGGTGAGGTCGCGCAACTGCGCGAGCAGCTCGGTCTCCGCGGTGTGAGGCCCGAAGAAATAACCCGCCAGCGACAGCGCAATGATGAAGATCGGCGCGACCGAGAACAGAGTGTAAAAAGCGAGGGCCGCGCCCATGCTGGAGGCGCTGTGATCCACCCACGCAGTCACGGCTTTGACGAAGATTCCCCCGCTGTCTCGGAGCTTCTCCCGCAACGGGACCTTACGGTCGCAGTTTTCTTCGGGTCCTTTCGATTGCCTCATTGGGGTTCGTGGGATCATCGGGGTCGTTCTGAAAGGCCCCTGGCTTCGACACCGTAGGCTTCTGGCTTTCCTCGACTGCTTTCTGTTCGTGCTTGTCCGGATGCTTGTCCGTGTGACTCGGTCCTCGCTCGCTCGGCGGCACGTTGGGGGTGCTCGTCATACAGTGCTGCTCCTTAAATCCTGACAGCCGGTACGCTACGGGCGCAAGCCGGGCACGCCCAGTCCCAAAAGGCAGCACGCCCGGTAGGTGCACGCTGACAATCGGGCAGACCCGACAATATTTTCCTATATTTCAATTATTTAAACGGTAATAGTCATCCAGAATCGATGCAGTGCCACGGCGCCGATGCGCGATGCGCACAAGCTTATGCCGTGCAGGCAGAGGACAACCGCCGGGTACCTCGCGATGATCGGCTGCTGCATGACATCAGAACCTCTTCTATACGTCTTGTGCGGCGGAGCGGTCGGGCTGCTCATCGGCCTGACCGGCGTCGGCGGGGGCTCCTTGATGACGCCGCTGCTGGTCCTCGGCTTCGGCCAGCCGCCCGCGGTCGCCGTGGGAACGGACCTCGTCTTTTCGGCCACGACGAAGCTCGCGGCGACCGCCGCGTCGGGTTTCAGTCGGCGGGTCGACTGGCGCATCGTCGGACGTCTTGCGCTCGGTAGCGTTCCCGCCTGCGCGGCGGTCGTGGGCTGGCTATGGATGACGCGGCGGACACCCGATGCGCTGGATGCCGTGGTGTCGCGATGCCTGGCGATTATTCTTGCCATCGCAGCTCTCGCACTGCTGCTGCAACCCTGGCTGCGCCGTATCGGACTATCGATCACCGCAGCGTGGTTCGACCGGACGCAACGTCACAAGTTGATGTTCACCGCGATTGCCGGCGCGCTCCTCGGCGCGGGTGTGGGATTGACTTCCGTCGGTGCGGGCGCACTCGGCATCGTCGCGTTGCTGGCGCTTTATCCCTTGCGCCTTCCCCCAGAGCGACTGGTGGCAACCGACATCGCTCATGCGCTACCGATGACCGCCATCGCAGCGGCGGGGCATGCCCTGCTGGGACACACCGACCTGCGCGTGCTCGCGTGCCTCCTCGTCGGCTCGATCCCGGGTATATTGCTCGCGTCGCGGCTGACCATCCGCCTGCCCGTCGCGTTCACGCGCACGCTGATCGCCCTCATGCTTGCGGTGGTTAGCGAGCGCTTACTGTTTGCGGTCTAAGCGGGGCCGCGCAGGCCGGGCCACGTAGGCTGGCCTGCGCCGGGACACGCCGTGTCAGCCCTCGTGCAAGCCGCACTCGCGCTTCAGGCCGAAGAAGCGCAGATCTTCGACGCGGTCCACCTCGGCCAGCGAGCGCGTCGTGTGCCAATCGCCGATGGAGGGATAGCCCTTCTCCCACAGCGGGTGGTAGGGAAGCCGATGCTCTTCCAGGTAGCGGCCCACGTCGCGGTCGGTCCAATCGAATAGCGGATGCACTTTGAAGCGCCCACGCTTGCGCTCGATCGGCGCGATGTGGGCCCGCGTCGCGGCCTGGTCCCGCCGCAAGCCCGCGAACCAGGTCTCTGCGCCGAGGACGCTCATGGCGCTCTCCAGAGGCTCCCGCTTGTTCAAACGATTGTATTTCTCGATCCCGGTCAAACCTTGATCCCAAAGCTTGCCGAAGCGCGATTCCTGCCACGCCGGCGAGGCGTCGGAACGAAATACCTTCAAGTTGAGATTTAGCCGGCCCGTGAGCTCATCGATGAATTGATAGGTCTCCGGGAACAGATAGCCGGTATCAATCAATATCACCGGTATTTTGGGAATCACCGTGTTCGTCAAATGCAGCATGACCGCGGCTTGCGCACCGAAGCTCGAGGTGAGCACGTGCTCGGCAGGCAACAGCTCCGCGGCCTGCTCGATGCGCCTCTGCGCCGACAGTGAGACAAAGCCGCGATTGATGTCGGCAAGTGCGTGCTCATCGCCGTCAGCCCGGAGCCAGCGCAAGAGAGTTGCTTTTAGTCCCATCTTCATGATCCCATGATAGCCCGCACGCGACGCGACGCCAGTTCACATCTGTTATGGCCTCATAACCAGACGTTGTAAGCGGGTCCCGGGGATTGCGTTGCGACATGGGTTCAGGCGAGCGCGTCCGCCGCGGGCCGGCGCGCATACACGCCGAAGGCCAAAATGCCCGCATAGCACACCGCCGGAGCGAGGAGCGCGAATTGCAGTCCGCGCCAGTCCGCGAGATGTCCCGCGATGAACGGCACGATTGCGCCGCCCACGATGGCCATGCTGAGCAGGCCCGAGCCCTGCTTCGCGCGCGGCCCCAACCCCTCGCTCGCCAGCGAGAAAATGGTGGGGAACATGATGGAATTGAACAGCCCCACGGCGAGAAGTGACCACGCGGCGACCGGCCCGCTCGAGTGCGCCGAGGTGAACAAAAGCACGAGCACCGCTGCCGCGTTGCAGGCGAGCACCTTGCCCGGAGACACCAGACGTAACAGATATGCACCGATGAAGCGACCCACCATGGCGCCGCCCCAATAGAAAGGGACGTGCTCGCCGGCATCGACGGCGCTCAAGTCCAGGACACTCTGTTGTTCGAGATAGAAGACGATCAGCGAGCCGATAGCCACCTCGGCCCCTACATACAGAAAGATACAAAGCACACCGAACGCGAAGCGCGGCCGGCGCAGCAAGGCCCCCAGATGGCCGAGCGCCGAGTGGTCCTCGTCCGGAATCTCCTCGAGCCGCCGGCGGCGCGTCCAAACGACGACCGCCACCACCAGAATCGCGGCCGCGAGTCCGAGGTATACCCGCACGAGAAGGTGGCTTTCTTGAATCCTGAAAGCCGCCCGGGCGGCCTCGGGCAGCTGCGCGGGGTCGACCTTCGAGATCGATCCCAGAATGAGCGCCGATCCCACATAGGGAAAAATTGTCGTCCCCAGTGAGTTGAACGCCTGCGCGAATGTGAGCCGGCTGTGCGCGGTCGCGGGCGGCCCGAGCAGCGAGATGAGCGGGTTCGCGACCACTTGAATGATCGTGATGCCCGCGGCGAGAACGAACAGCGCGGCGAGAAACGCCGCGAAGATGCCAGCCGCCGACGCGGGCACGAACAAGAGGCAACCGGCGGCCATGAGCAAAAGACCGATCACCGCCCCCCGCATGTAGCCCACGCGTCTCACCAGCACCGCCGCGGGGACGGAGAACAGAAAATACGCCGCGAAGAACGCCGACTGCACCAGCATGACTTCACCGTTGGTGAGCGTGAACAACCCCTTGAGCTTGGGGATGACCACATCGTTCAAGCTGGTGATGCCGCCGAAGATGAAGAACAGAGCGAACACGAATAACCGCAGATCCGGAGCATCGACATAGGCGGCGCGGCTCGAGGGTCGTTGCGGTTCGCCCCCCGCGGTGGAGGCCGCCAGAAGGCCGGGTGAGACGTTCATGACGGCGCATCATGCCATGCGAGGGGCGCGGCGCGGGGCGCCCCCTCTTCGCTTTTTGGCGACCATAGCGCAAAATCCTGTGTACTTCGCCCTCGCCGGGGTGAGCGGAGACAGAAAAATGTTCCAATTGACCGTGAATGGGGAACGGCATTCCGTCGACGCGCCTGCCGACATGCCGTTGCTATGGGTGCTGCGGGACATCGTCGGACTCATGGGAACCAAATTCGGCTGCGGCATCGCTCAGTGCGGGGCGTGCACCGTACAGTTGGCGGGCGAGCCCGTGCGTTCTTGCGTGCTGCCCGTGGGCAACGTCGGTGACAGACCCATCCTTACCATCGAGGGTATCGGCAGCACACCCGCCGGCAAGGCCATTCAGCAAGCGTGGCTCGACGTGGACGTCGTCCAGTGCGGTTACTGCCAATCGGGGCAGATCATGTCGGCGTCCGCTCTGCTCACACGCACGCCGAATCCCACTGACCAGGACATCGATGCCGCGATGTCCGGCAACATCTGCCGTTGCGGGACCTACGTGCGCATCCGTGCGGCCATCAAGCAAGCCGCAAGCGGCAAGCCCCAGGGCCCCCAGACGATCGGCGTGGGTTCCCCGTGAGCGGCGGCGCGGTCGATCTCGGGCGACGCAAGGCCCTGCAGCTGAGCGGATTCTCGCTCGCCTTCGTTTGGCTCGGGGCCGGCAAAGCTCAGGCCTTCATGAGCGCGCGGCCGCAGCCCGGCGATCGCGCGATGGCGATCGCCGACGGCCATCCCGTGTTCGCCCCGAATGCCTTCATCCGGATCGACGCCGAAGGACCGGTACGCCTGGTGATGCCTCAAGTCGAAATGGGCCAGGGTATTTATACCGGCGCGTGTGCGTTGTTGGCCGAAGAGCTCGACATCGGCATGGATCAGATAAAGATCGAGCATGCGCCACCGAGCGACGAGCTTTACGGCGTCCCGGCGCTCGGCGGACAGGCCACAGGTGGCTCGACCAGTATCCGCACCCAGTGGGGCGTCCTGCGCGAAGCGGCCGCGATCGCACGCACCATGCTCATCACTGCCGCCGCGAACCGCTGGCACGTCGATCCCGCCGACTGCGCGGTGCAGCGCGGCGTGGTATTGCATGACAAGTCGGGACGGAAACTCCCCTACGGCGCGCTCGCGACGGCGGCGGCCGCACTGCCGCTTCCGGCCAAGGTGACGCTCAAGGATCCCGCGGCTTTCAGCCTGATCGGCAAGCCGCTGCGGCGCATCGATTCGGCGGACAAGGTCATTGGCGCCACGCAATTCGGCATCGATGCCCGGGTGCCGGGTATGAAGATCGCGACCGTGCGAGGCTGCCCCACTCGCGGCGGCAGGTTGAAGTCCGTGCAAGACGAGCGCGCACACCGGGTGCCTGGTTTCGTCCAGGTGCTCAAACTCGACGACGCGGTCGCCGTCGTCGGAGAGCATTTCTGGGCAGCGAAGCAAGGTCTCGATGCGCTCGACATCGAGTGGGAGCCGGGCGTGAACGCCCACCTCACGACCGCAGATCTCATGGACGGCCTGGCACAAGCCTCGCGCAGCGCCCCCACCGTTCTCGGGCGCAAGCAAGGCGAGAAGCCGGCGACGGGACGCACGATCGAGGCTTTGTATCAGCTGCCGCTGCTCGCGCACGCACCCATGGAGCCGCTCAATACGACCGTGCACGTGACCGGCGATAAGTGCGAAATCTGGGTGGGCACGCAGGTCCCGCCGCGCTGTGTTGCCGCCGCCGTCAAGGTCACCGGCCTCCCCGAAAGCAAGATCGTGGTCAACAATCATTACATCGGCGGCGGTTTCGGCCGGCGTCTGGAGGCCGACTCGGTCGAGCAAGCGGTAGCGTTCGCCAAGCAGGTGAGCTATCCGCTCAAGGTCATCTGGACGCGCGAGCAAGACATTCGGCACGACATCCCGCGCCCGATGTACTACGACCGCATCTCGGCGGTGCTCGGCTCCGACGGACGACCCGTGTGGTACGAGGATCACATCACCGGCGCGAGCGTGCTCGCCCGCTGGGCGCCCCCGGCCATGGGCAAGGACGGCATGGATGACGATCTCATCGAATGCGCGGCCGAGACGCCTTACGACATCGCGAACCTGCACGTCGATTGGGCGCGACACGACATGCCGCCGGGCCTCAATATCGGATGGTGGCGCGGCGTCGGGGCTACACACAATCTGTTCGTGATCGAAAGCTTCATGGACGAGCTCGCGCACGCCGCCGGCAAGGATCCGGTCGAGTATCGGCGCGCCCTACTCGGCAGCAACCCGCGCTCGCTGGCGATTCTCGATCTGGCCGCCCGCAAAATCGGCTGGGGCTCGGGCTCTCTGCCGGCGCGCGTCGGGCGCGGCGTTGCGCTCGGATCGCCCTTCGGCAGCCGTATCTGCGTGATCGTGGAAGCGCAGGTCAGCCCCCAGGGCGAGGTGCGGTTACGCCGCGTGGTCGCCGCGCTCGATTGCGGTATCGCGGTCAATCCGAGCTCGGTCGAAGCGCAAATTCAAGGCGGTGTGATATTCGGTCTGAGCGCCGCCCTCTACAGCGGCATCACGCTCAAGAACGGCGCCATCGAGCAAAGCAACTTTCACGACTACCGCATTTTGCGCATCAATGAGGCACCGCTCGTCGAGGTGTATCGCATCGAGAATAACGAGACGCCCGGCGGACTCGGTGAGGTCGGCACCGCCATCGCGGCACCGGCCCTGGCCAATGCCATTTTCGCGGTGACCGGTGTGCGTCTGCGCGAATTGCCCATCAATCCCAAACTCCTGGTCCAAGATGCCGGGGCGCTCAAATCGGTCGTCGCCGAGCGGCGCACTCTCGGCACGGAAGAGAGACTCGCATGAAACGATTGCTCATCGTCATCGTCGTACTCGTCATCCTTGGAGCCGCCGCGCTCGCTCTCCTGAGCCGCACCGACCGCGCCGCGGGTACGGCGCCCGCCATCGCCGGCGCGCCGCCGAGCGCCACGACGGTGGCGCGCGGCGAATACCTGACCAAGGCGGCCGATTGCGTCGCCTGTCATACGGTGGGGGAAACGGGCACACCGTTCGCCGGCGGCGTCGCTTTCAAACTTCCCATCGGCACCATCTATTCGACCAACATCACCGCCGATCCCACCTACGGCATCGGCGCGTACTCCGACGACGAATTCGTGCGGGCGGTGCGCGAGGGCGTGCGCCGGGACGGGCAGCATCTCTACCCGGCCTTCCCGTACACCTCGTATACGCAACTGAGCCGCGACGATGTGCTCGCGATCAAGGCCTATCTGTGGACACTGCCACCGGCCGCGCAGCCCAATCACGCGAACGAGCTCGGATTTCCATTCAATCAGCGCTGGGCCATGACGTTTTGGAATGCCGCTTTCTTCAAGAGCAGCCGCTTTGCCGCGGATCCTGCGAAGTCCACGCAATGGAACAGCGGCGCCTATCTCGCGACCGCTCTCGGACACTGCGGCGAGTGCCACACACCGCGCAATTCGGGCTTCGGGCTCGAGCACGGCCGCGAGCTCTCGGGCGAGGAGCTGCAGGGCTGGCGCGCTTACAACATCACTTCCGACCCGCGACATGGAATCGGCGCTTGGTCGGACGAAGAAATTCTCGCCTATCTCGCATCGGGTCGCGCACCCTCACATGCCTCGGCCGGCGGCCCGATGCTCGAGGCCGTGTCGCACAGTCTGCAATTCTTGAATCCCACCGATGCGGCCGCTCTGGTTGCGTATCTACGGACCATCCCGGCTCATGAGGGCAAGCACCCCATCACCGTCGATGCGCAGCCGCCCGCGGTCGCCGCATCGACTGCGACGCTGCCCGCCCCGGAAGAGCTGCGCAGCGAGTCTCAAGGGCTCGCCCTCTTCGAGGGCGCGTGCGCGGGGTGCCACCAGTGGAACGGTCCGGGACGCGAGACGCCCTACGCTTCGCTTCAAGGGACGCGTACCGTGAATGATCCGAGCGCCGAGAACGCAACCGAAGTGATCCTCGAAGGCGCGAAAATGCGCGTCGGCGACAGCGACGTGTTCATGCCCGCATTCGCCGATGCCTATTCGAATACCGAAGTGGCGGCCCTCGCCAACTATGTCGTGGCGCATTTCGGTGGCAAGCATGGCAGCGTGACGCCCGAGGACGTCGCCGCGCGTCGTAGATATTGACGCGATGACCAGCCGCGCCGAAGCATTCGAACAATGGATTCGCACCTCGTTCGTCGAGATGAACACCGAGCTCGAAGAGCTCTATTTCGCGCAGTCCGATCGCGCCGCCGTCGTCGGACGTGGCGATCCGATCAAGACAGCGCTGCGCGATGAAGGCCGGGTCTACGTTGCACAGCTGCTCGCCGAGGGCAACACCGGCGACGGCTTCGACAGCGCGTTCGGCGTGCTCGGGAGCGTCGGCATGTACCTCGCTGCGCTGCGACGCCACGAGCTCACGAATCCGATGCGCGAGGAGCGCTCGCCCTTCGTCGAGGCGTCCTCGCTCGCGCTGCACCTCGGTGCCTCGCTCGGCATGGCGCCGCGGTTCTCCACGGCGCATCTATCGACTCACAATCAAGCGCGCGCGGGTATCCGCAAGAGCTTCACCTCGCTTCCGGACGAGTTCCTGTTCATCGACGAGAACACGCGCGGCATCCTTTGCCTGCAGCGCGCCGCCGACGCGCTCAGCCGGATCGTTCAGCTGGGAGTCTCGAGCCCGGTGGCCGACGTCTTGTTCGAGGAGGCCAAGGCGGCGCTGCGCGAGGTCATCCGCTTCAACGAACGGCTGATGCGCGAGCTCGACGTCGAGCGGTTCTTCTACTGCGTGCGGCCATACTACAAGCCTTACCGCGTGGGCCGACAGGAATACCGGGGCGCAAACGCGGGTGATTTCTCCGGGATCAACGAGATCGACCTGCTCCTTGGGCTGTGTCGTGCGAACGACCCCTACTACGCGCAGCTCCTGGTCGACAAGATGCTCTTCATGATCCCAGCCGACCAGCAGCGTCTGCGCGAGTGCATGACACGCACCAGCCTACTCGATGAGTTGCTCGCACTCGCGAGCGAGTACGCCGGGTCCGGCTGGTTTCAACAGAATGGCGGCGCATACCTCGAGGTATGCGCCCTGTTCGGTCGCTACGCCGCTCAGCATCACGACGGGCTGGTGCGGCGCTTCATCGCCGCCCCGGCCTCCGCGCTGGACGATGCGGGCTTGCAGGGCATCACCGCGAGCGGCCCTCCGCTGCCTGTGCTGCTGCGCTCGCTCGAGGTACTGCGCGACTTACGCCTCGCCGCACCGCGGCCGGACATCGCCAGCCGCCACGAGGATTTGCGTCGACTGCGCGACGTGGTGCGTCACCCGCAAACGGCGTGCACCCGCTCCTAGCGAGGCCCCAGCATTTGCCGGATCCGCTCGGCCGCGGCGGAGAGCTCGTAAGGCTTCGAAAGGACGGCGCGCATCGTGCCCAGCGTGATGCGCCCAAGCTCGCCACGATTCCCCGACGTCAGCAGCATAGGAACCTGCGGGTGATTACTCTCGAGCCAGCCGGCGAGCGCATGGCCGCTCATCACATCGGTCAAGTTGATGTCCGAAAAAACGAGGTCGACTTGGGTGCCGCTCGACAACACGGCGATCGCGCCTCCTTCGCGCTTGCCGCTTCGATCACGCGATAACCCGTATCTCGCAAGTACTCGGCCGGGGGCCAACGCAGCAACAGCTCGTCCTCTACCAGAAGGACAGTGGCGCGACGCTCATCGGTGTCTTGCCTCGCCGAGACAGGGCCCATCCCAGTTCTCCTCGAGTTCTTTTTGCAGCGCGCCGCCGTTCCAGCAATATCTTTATGCGGGCTTCCACATCCTTCGGATCGCAGGGCTTCTTCATGGGTCCGTCCTCGCAAAGCTCGTGGGATTGCTGAACACTGCCGGCGATTCCGGAGGTCAAAATAACATCCACTTCGTGGCGTGTCTGTCGGATACGGTGGGCGAGCTCGAAACCGTTCTCGTCGCCCGGCAGGCTCACTTCGACCAGCAGCACGTCGACCGCGTGACCACCATCGAGCACGGCCCATACCTCGGACGATCCCACGGCCTGGTGCGTGTTTCCGAGGGGACGGCGGGCGGCATCGCGCTACAGGTCGGGGGCCTTGCTGTCCTTTGAGCGAGCCCCGGACGAGGCTCCCGCAGCCTGCACGAGCTGGGCGGCTTGGCGCGCGCCCTCGAGGCCCAATGCCGGGCTGAACGCGGTCACGGTGAAACGAGTCACGAGCCGATCCGAGGGCAGCGCGCCGCCGTTCGGCGTGAAATGATCGGCGGTCACCGTCGCATCGCCGCAGCGCTCCACTTGTGATTGCAGCTCCTGCGGCGTCCTGCGCAGCGCGAGATTCTCGCGCTGCGCGTTCGCGACGCTCAAGCCCCCGAGCCCGCCGAACGTGCCGCGTCGCCCGCACGCGTCGCCGACCTGCACGCTGCCGTCGCTTTGCAAGCGCCATGTGACCGACTCCGGCAGTGCGCCGACGCCGGCATAGCCGCCGTATTTCTTGACGAGACCTTCATCCAATGCGGTCTCGTGAATCGCATCTTGGCGCGAGAATCCCTGTGTGTGGATGATGGCCATCACGCGTTCCGCGCCGGGCACGGGCGTGAACATGACTTCGAAGGACTCGCCGTCGCTCTCGAGGTCCTCTCCGGGCGTGCCGGCAGCCGAAGGCGTCCAGGCCGCGATGACATTCACGAATCGTCCGTTCGGAATCGACTGGCTGGTGCCGTTGCTGCCGAGGAAACTGAGCGTTTCGGTCCACTCCTTGTAGTAGCGCAAGCTTTTCGATTTGAGCACGGTGCGCACTGCATCCGGCGACATCCCGAGCTTCACCCCGGCCACATCGATCCGATCGGCCGCCATGCGCACCGGCGGCGCGGGCGCGGGAGTCACGGCAACACGGGCGGGAGCCTCTGCAGCCGCGCCGGCAGAGGCCGTTGCGGCGGCAGATCCCGGCGTGATGGGCGGGGGTGATGCCGCGGGAGCGGCGGGCGGCGCGACATGCGCCAGCGCGGGTCCGGTGAGCACATAACCCGCCGACACGAGAAAGCCTTTCTCCTCGGCCCTGGCGCACGTGTACATGGAGACCGTGTCGATCTTGATGCCGGTCATTCCATCGGGCCGCGGCACGGGATTACCCAACACGCCGTTCGGCTCGCGGCGGCCGTTTTTCGGGTTCACGAGACAGTAGTACCGCCGCACATTGGGCGGCTCGCCCAGGTCGAAATGTCCGCGCACCACCTCTTGCTCGCTCTCTCGCAGGTTCTGCTTGATGGAGGAGAACACCCCATCCTGAGGCATGGAGTGCCACTCGCTCGAAGTGTCCGCGGCAGAGGCAGGCGGCGGACTCGCCGGTGGATAGTCGAGCGCGGCGAGCGCGGCGCCGCTTGCGAACATCCACAGGGCCCCACCGATCGCAGAGACTCTCGAAGCATTGCTCCGTACACGGTTCGTCAAGCGTCCCCCTTAAGCTCCGGACATTTTGCTCTTGTCGCGAGGATTCTAGTCGCTGCTCCGCGATTGCGCACTAACCAGGCGCCGCTGATAGATGCAAAGATTGGCGTAAGCCGCTGCCAGCAGCGGCGTCGACAGCGATGCGCCGCGAGCGCGAGCGAGCAGGTCACCCACGATCTGATCGGCCTCGATGGGTCGCTGCGCCGACAAGTCGCGGTACATGGAGGAAGTGAGAGACGATCCCTTCGCCGCCGCGAGCATTGCGCGGGCCTGCGCCAGAAACGCCGGGTCGAGACGCATGCCGACGGCGTCGATGACCGATGCCACTTCCTCGAAGAAGCGCATCAGGAACTCCGCGCCGCCGGGCGAGGCTTCGATCTCGCCGAGGTTGCCGCGCATGAGACAGGTCACACCACCGAGCGTTGCAAGCAGCGCCCACTTCTCCCACATCTCGAGTGCAATGCGGGCCGACAAGCGCGCCTCGAAGCTCGCGCCGCGCATGAACTCATCGACAGCCATGATTCGCGAAGAGCGGCTGCCGTCCATCTCGCCATAAGCGATATCTTGAAAGGGCGCCAGCTGGACGATGCACCCCTCCTCGTCGAGCGTCGCGGCCACCTTGGCGGCGCAGCCGCCGACCGCATTGCGGCCGAACCGCGCGGCGAGCCGATCCATGTGGCTCATCCCGTTGAGCACCGGCAAGACGATCGTTCCCTCGCCCACGGCCGGGGCAAAATCCTCGAGCGCCGCCTCGAGCGCAAAGGATTTCACGGTGAGCAGCACCGCTTCGTACTTCCCGTCGATCTCGCCTGCCGTCAGGAGCTGCGGCTGCACCACGGCATCGCCGAACGGGCTTTTCAGACGCAGGCCGTGCGCGCGTAGCCGTGCGGCACGCTCCGGTCGCACCAGGAAGGTGACGTCGCGCCCGGCCTGCACGAGCCGCGTACCGAAGAATCCGCCGGTCGACCCGGCGCCCACGACGAGCATCCGCATGGACGCATCGTAGCACCCAGCGGTGCGCGACCACCCCGATGCCGAGTGGGTCTAAGCAGATTCGGATTGCGTAGTTCTCCAGCCTCCGGCATGGGCATATGCTTGGGGAGCGCCGAGGACGGCGGCATCGAGGCACAAGCGATGAAAGGACTGACGCCGCGGATCTACCGCGAGTACTGCTGGTTCGCGCTGTTGCTGCTGCTCGTGGCGATCGGCTTGGTCTCTCGCCCGCCGCTCGCCGACATGCGCACGCGCGCCGTTTCCTCCTCCGCGCCCGCGGCCGGTTCGCCTCCATAATGGCACCCCCTGCTCGAGTGGCCTGGATCGCGGGCGTCGGCGCATCCGCCGGCCTGGGCGCAGCCCTTGCGCGGCGTTTCGCCGCGGGTGGACTGCTGGTCGCGGTGACCGGTCGACATGCCGAGCGCGTGCAGGCGCTTGCCGCCGACATCGTCGCTGCCGGCGGGCAGGCGCATGCGCTGCCGGGGGATGTCAGCTCGGAACGCGACAGCGAGCGCCTGTCGCAGGCGCTCGAATCGCTCGGCGCCCTTGAAAGCGCCGCGTTCAACGCGGGAAACGCCGTGCGCGGAACGCCGCTCGAGCTCACGCCCGCCGAGTTCGAGTCGACTTGGCGGGGGAGCACCTACGCGGGATTTCTGTTCGCGCGCACCGCTCTCCCCCGCTTGCTGGCGGCGGGCGGAGGATCGCTGCTGTTTACCGGCGCGACCGCCTCAGTCCGCGGCCGCGGTCCATTCGTGGCATTTGCGGCCGCCAAGGCGGGCTTGCGCTCAGTCGCGCAAAGTCTGGCCCGAGAGTACGGTCCCCACGGCGTGCACGTGGCACACGTCATCATCGACGGCGGCATCGACGGCGAGCAATTGCGGCGCAACGCCCCGGATCTCGTCGCGGACGGAGCGGCCGACCGACTGCTGCGCCCCGATGACATTGCCGAGACCTACTGGCAACTGCATCGACAGCATCGCAGTGCTTGGACGCACGAGCTCGATCTTCGCCCTTACCGTGAGCCCTTCTGAACGATGGCCTCTAGGGCAGGTCTTGCACGGCGGCGAAGGTGCCCGGCTTTCCGGCGACTTGCAGCAAGACACCCGGGTTGTTGCTGTAAATCCCGTTCAGCAGCGGGTGCGAAACGCCGACCGGCACGACGATATCGAGCAAGCCATCGCCGTTCACGTCCGCGATCGCAACTTGCGTCGCGTTCTCAGTCGCGTAGCTCGCCGCGGCGAGAAATGTGCCCGGCGCGGACGCATTCTGCAGCAGCACATCGACCTCCGCCGATCCGCCGACGATGATGTCGGGGTGACCATCGCCGTTCACGTCCGCCACCACGATCGATTGCGGAATGCTGTCGCTCGAGAGCGCATAGCTTACCGGCGCGAGGAAGGTGCCCGGGGCGCTCTTGTCCTGCAGCAGGATGTTGACGGTGGGCGGACTGCCGACCGGACCCGGATCGGTAATCACCAGATCATTGAGGCCGTCCCCATTGACGTCGGCAATGGCGATTAAGTTGGCTCCCGTGATACCCGGATTCACGCTTTGCGTGAACACGGCGACGGGCGCCGCATAGGTGACGCTGCCGGCGGCACCTGTGTGCAGCAGCACTTTCACGCCCACCGAGTCGGTAAGCGCTACATCGGGAATACCGTCGTTGTTCAAGTCGCCAACGGCGACCCAGTTCGCGCCCCCCGAGTACAGGGTCACCGGACTTGCAAATGTGCCCGGCGCGGTCTGGATGAAAAGCGAGACATTGAAATCGGCGGACACAAGATCCTGCAGCCCGTCCTTGTTCATGTCGCCGATCGCAACTTGCGAGGCCCCGGGCGAGGACAGGATCACCGGCGCGCCGAAGGTGCCGGGCGCCTGCGCACTGTTGTAGAACACGGTGAGCGTGCCGTCATCGTAGCTCGCCGAGACGACATCGAGCGCGCCGGTACCCGTGAGATCGGCGCTCGCGAGATAGAGCGGATCGTCGCCGTCGGGGGTCAGCACGGGAGCACCGAATGTCCCCGCACCGGTCGACGGATAGATTTTCAAGTTGCCGGGATTGTCCTCAGGATAGTAGTAAACCGTGCTGGTGGCGATCACCGAGGTGTGGCCATTCTGCGTGAAATTCCCGGCGACGAGACCGTATGAGGCCTCGCTCGGTGGCGAGACGGTGCAGTTCCCGCAAAAATTACCGTCGTCGCAGCTCGCGAGCAGCGGTACGGTCAATAGCAGCGCACACCCGTGCACGAGCGACCGCGAGAAAGAGCGACCCCGCCCCTGTTCGGCAAATTCTCTGGTCGACATACATCCTCCCTAGTTCGAGCTCGTTGCAGCTACTAACGGCTGCCCGCGGCGACGGTTGACGATGCATTCGCCGAGGATCCTTGGAGCGCCTCTATCGACCGTCTCAACACATTATTTATCATAATCTTACGAACTTTATCTAGATATTCCCGCGATCCGCTCAGGCAATTCGAGCGACCGCCGGAGCGAGCGCCTGCGGAGCACGGGTGCGCCGCCCCCCGCCGGCTCGCAGCCAGGCGATGAGCGCGCGGCCGCCGATGAGCTCGATGCGGGTGTTGCGGACAAAGTCGCGTGCCTCGGGCGTGAACTCTCCCGCGGTCAGCACGTACCCGCCCTGCGCCCCGACCCCCTCGAGCGCGGCTTGCAATTCACGAACCGCCAGCACCCCGACCTCATGCTTGCGCCAATGCTTGCATTGAACGAGGAAGCGCTCGCCCGTCTTGACGAGCGCGAGATCCGCTGCACCGTCGCCGGCATGGCTCCCGAATCCCGTCACTTGATATCCCCGCCGCCGAAATGTATCGCCAATGAGTCTTTCGAAGTCGCGCCAGGACAGCGCGGCGAGCGCGATCGGGCTGAAGCGCGCCTTGGCAACGGCGGGGTGGGAATGCATGCGGCGCAGATTGAATGAGCGTGCGATGAAAAACGATGACCGCGGTCACAGCCGCGCGAACGAACGAGTCACGCGCGCTTAGGCACCATCGGCAAGATCACGTGCGAGGCGCGACGCCTGTCGAGAAGAGCGTATCGCGCGCGACGTTGCGCGTGAGACCGCTGCCCTCCGCAGCGCCGGTGTTGGGGTTCACATCGGAGTGCGGAGAATTGCTGGACGACACGCGTTTCACTTAATGCGGCCATGCGAACCCGCTCCAAAATAATTCACACCACGTCCCTCCCCTGGCCGCGAGCGTCGTACAATGCGCCATGATCGAGGACACCGATCTCTTGCCGTGGATTCTGGGCGGAACGCTGGCGCTGGCGGCGGCTACCGCGACCGCCGTCGGCTCGTCGGATTCAACCAGTCCTCCAAGCGCACCTGCAGTCGCGACTGCGAGCACCGCGCAGGTGGCACCGACTGCGACGCCCGCTGCGCATCCTGCCGCGCAATCCGACCTCTCGCCCGTCGTCGTTTCGCCGACCGCGCGGCCGCAGCTGCCGCCCGGACAGGTGTGGGAATGCGACGTCGACGGCCGGCGGGTCTTTTCCGATACACAGTGCGGCGCTCATGCCACGGTGCGCCAGCTCGCCGAAGTCAACGTGATCGATTCGAGCGCAGCGTCTGCGCATGTCGCGCCGCGGCCCTACGGCCCCGGCCCCGGCTATTATCCGCAGCCCAGCCCCGGCTACGATCGAGGGCCCGGGCCCGCGAGCGACACGCCGCCCGATGACTCGAGCGCCGATTACCCGATCTACACCGGCGCACCCGTAGTCGTCGTGCACGACCGCTGGCAGCGCGATCACTTGCCTCATCGCGCCAACCATCCGCAGCCGCGAGCCGCGCGGCCGTAACGCCGCGGCCACGGGCGCAGGCCTGTCAATTCCAGTCGTTCGGCCGGCTTGACGAGTTGTTCGAGAGCAGGCTGCTGAGCAACCCTCCGACGATGGCGCCGCCGACCTGGAGTGCGAGTTGCGCACCGGGTTGCAAAGGCCCCGCATCCGCGCCGAACACTTCTTCCTGCGCGATTCGCGACACGACCCAGTCGAATTTTCCACTCGTCACGGCCGCCTTGCAGTAGCGACACTCGCCGATCTGCGTGAGCTCGATCGGCGCACCGCAATTGGGGCAAGTGTTCTCGAGCGTCCCCGGCTTCTGGCTCGTGGCGACGCCCACCGAGCGCTGGAAGGTCCAGTCCTCCGCGAAGGGACGCACCATCCGGTCGCCGAAAACGATGCGGTTATCCTTGTCGATCTCGAAGTCTGCGGCCGAGGCCGAGATCCGCACGGTGATGTCGTCGAACACGCGGCCGTGCACGATGAGGATGGGATCGATGTGTTGCACCGAGATTTGCTCCATCACGTTGCGGCGGCCCTCCAGAGCCAAGGTCTCGAGCTGCGCCCGCCAAGTGAAATACGCGCCGGGGCTCAAGAACGCGCGCCCCGCATCGAGATTCTGCTTGCACCAGGCATCCTGCAGGGCGAGGAAGGCGGTCCTGACGCGCACCCGAAAGGCGTCCGGCGAGAAGCCGGGATCGGCGGCTTTGAGTGCGGCGATGCCCTGCCCGATGCTCGGCGCGGCCACCGCCAAGGACGAGTCGTTCGGATAGCCGATGAAGGGCGCTTGCTCGACACCCGCGACGATCCAATCGACCGTGCCGTTGGTGACGCTCGCTCGGCAGTGCAAACAGGTGCCGTCGAGATTGAGGCGGAGCTCTGCGCCGCACGCCGGGCAGCGCGCGGCGGTCACGCCGCCATTGGTCGGCGTTGTGGCACGCGCCATGCGCATGAACGTCCAGCGCTCGCCGTGGCAGTGATCGGCTTGATCGTCGGCCACGACGCGATTGGCATCGTCCAAGACCTTCGCTCGATATACCAGATCGAAGTGAACCTGCAGCCGTTGCCCCGCTTCGTTGCACTCTGCATTCTGTACGTGGACGGCGCGCACATTCAGGCTCTCCAGCAACGCGTGTCGATGCTGTGCGGTGGATGCGGCGATGCTGCGGGCGACTTGCTCGAAGACCGCATCGCTCAAGAAGGGGCGCACCGCCGCCGCATCATTTTGCTGAATGCCGCGCTTGACCAGGAAGAACGTCATCTCCGCGCGCTGCAGGAACACTTCGAGCTCGAAGCCCGGGTCCTGCGCGCGGATCCGATCGACGACGGGCCGCAGCGTCGTCGCGAACGCTGCGGCGGGCAGCGACCGCGACACCATGCCGCCCGTCGACGCGCCCATTGCGGCGCTCTGACCGAGCGTCGCACCTAGCACGCTCATCACGGCGGCTTGCGCTGTGGGCGCCGGACCCGCAGGCGCAGCCGGGCCGCCGCGCTGCGAGCGCCGATAGTAGAGATAGATCACCAGCACGATGATCAGCACGGCGATAAAGCCGCCGCCGCCACCCGAGCCGCCACCGTAGAACGAGTGTCCCCCGCTCGAAAAACCGCCGCTATGGCCGCCGCCGCTATGGCCGCCGCCGCCGGCCCGCGCCAGCGCATCCCCCGCACCGCTCAGCGCGCCGATCAGGATCGCGCCGGCACGCGCAGCGCGGATCATGCCGAGAGCGCGCTTCCGCAGTTGGCGCAGAACTTCGCGCCCGGCGAGGCCGCCGATCTGCATTGCATGCAATGCAGAACCTTGGGAGCGGTGATCGCGGTACCGCAGCTCGAGCAGAACTTTGCGCCGGGCGGGTTCGTCGCGTGGCAATTCGAGCAGACGAGGATCCCCGCCCCTGCCGGCCCCGCACCGCCCGCGGGCAGTGTCGGCACGGCAGTTCCGCCGCCGTAGCCGGCGGCCGGTCCCGCCGGAGCCGCGCCGATGCCCGCGACCAGACCGCCGAGTCCCAGTCCGACACCAAGAACGGCGGGGCCGCCGTTGCCGGCGCCGCTCGCCGCGCCCTCGCCGATGCCCTTCAAGGCGGCTCCCACGCCGTATTCGCGAAAGCCTCCGGCGAGGCGCGTGTAGGCGCTGTCCTTGCGCAACCCTTTGAGCGTTTGCTCATCGTCGGGCGTCAGACTGATGGTGACGTTGCCCAAGCGGGTGATTTTCACACCATAGGGCTGAAGCGCCGCCTGCACATCGGCGAGCAGTGCCGATTCGATCTCGGTCGTGCGCCCGGCGATGCCAAGCACCGGCCATTTCTCGGCAGTCAGCTTGCGCACGACGCCCGTGCGCAACGCCTTCATGATCTGCTCACGAGACCAGTCGGTGACGAGATCGTTGGAGGCCTGCCGCGTGCCGATCAGCGTCAGAATCAAGGTCGCCGGATCGTTGACCTTGAGCGCGTACTCTCCGAAGACGCGCAGCCCCACGGCAAGCCCGGTCTCCGGATCCTCGATGTTGTCGATGGGACCGCCGAAAGGCAGGCTCACGAACTCGCGGGAGCTCACGAAGTAAAGCTCCGCGCGATACATATTGTCGCCACTCGCCCAATCCACGATGTCCCCAAGGAATGGGATCAACGCGCCGTCGAGCGTCGAGCGCCCCTGGGGCAGTACGCCCACCACGTTGCCTTCCTTGATGAAGAGCGCCGTCTCGTCGGGCTCGACCGTGACTTGCGTGAACTTTCTTATCGTGAGGTCCGGCCACTTGTACAGGATAGCGCCCTTCGCCTCGTCCGGACGCGCGATGAACTGCCTGTTGAGATCGTTTCCTTTGCCGAATAGGCTCACGCTGCACCTCATCCCGTGTGTTTGGCACGGGAAATATATGCCGAAATGGGCGGCGAACGCCATGAATCGGCGCAACCTCGAGCAATCGTGGTAAAACACCCCGCTCACCGAGCTTCACAAGGTCACTATGCACCACTCCCAATCATCCACGCGCGCGCGCTGGACTCGTCACGCGATGCTCGCCGGTCTCGCCGCCGCTTCCTTCGTTTGGGCGGCGAGCGATCCGCCCGGGTCTGCCGCAAAAACCGGCGCCACGCCGGTCCCCGCCGGCGCGCCCGCCGCAGCGGATCAACACCCCGCTCCCGAGATTGCGCCTCAATATGCGGAGCTCGCCCGCAAGCTCGCAAAGACGTTGCCGGAGTACACCATCGAGCACATCTCCCCGAGCGGCGTGGACGGCATTCTGGAAGTGCTCATGGAAGGCAACCGCATCGTCTATACCGATGCGTCGGGCAAACATCTCTTCAATGGACATCTGTTCGATGTCGACGCCCACGAGGATCTCACCGAGCGGCGGCTCGAGGCGCTCACACGCATCGACGTCAAACAATTGCCTCTCGCCGACGCTTTCGATGTCGTGCATGGCGACGGCAAGCGCCAGCTCTATCTCTTCGAGGACCCGGACTGTCCGTACTGCAAGAAATTCGAGGAACAGCTGCCGAAGATCAACGACGTGACGCTGCACATTTTCCTATACCCGCTCACGAGCATTCACCCGCATGCTTATGAGCATGCGCAGAGCGTTTGGTGCTCGAAGGACCGGCAAAAGACCTGGGCGGACAAAATGCTGAAGGGCATCGACCCCCCCGTGGCGAAGTGTGTAAATCCCATCGACCGCAATCTCGCGCTCGGTGAGAAACTGCACGTCGACGGGACACCCACGATCGTGTTCGCCGACGGCCGCGTGCGCGCCGGAACGATGTCGGCCGAGGACCTCGAGCACTTGCTCGGCGGCGGCTGAAGTGCAGCTACCGGAACGCAGGCGCTAGCGCGGCTCCCCGGCCCACGCGCGATGCACGCGTGGGCCGGGGAGAGAATTTCCGAGACTACTTGGAGACCGTATACGAGTACGGTACGCGTACCAGCTCGTCTCCGGTACCCATGTTGGGGTTGAACGTGTCGACGTACAGGTAGCCGCTGACCGTACTGCCAACTTGCGCCGCACTCGGTGTCAACGTCACCGTAATGGTCCCGCTCTCACCGGGAGCCAGTATCAAGGGGTTGTAGGTATTGGTGCCCAGTGTGAGATCGGCCCACACATCGCCGCTGCTGCCCGACATGGATGCATCGAACGGCTCCATCAGCGCGAACGCCGCGGTGGAAACCGGCGTGGTCGGCGCCCCGGCAGGTCCATACGGGCCGATCAACGAGGGCACGGTGAACCAGACGCCCCACGGTACTTCGGGCTCCGTCAACGTGGCCAGCACTGCATCCGGCGCCAGCTGCGCGGCAAAAATGTCCGGATTGCCGGTGAACCCGACATTGGTCCCGACATCGTTGTAGGCATCCATTTCGATGGGCGCCGTCGCCAGTGCGAAGAATTGGATGGTGCCCACCTCGGTGGGCAGGATGAACTCTCCGCACTGATTCGGCAGCGTGTTGGTACCGCTGCACGCATACCCCGGCAGCTCGACGAGGGCGGGTGTGCGCAAGCGAGAGTCAACGAAGTATGCCGAGGACACCGTGCCCTCGTTCGTGACCTTGACCTCGACCGTGACCGGCTTGCCGCTGGCAGAGATGAGCGTCTCCGCATTGTTCGGCAAATCGCTCACGCTGACACCGCCCGTCTGACTGAACGACACGCGGCCGGTGAACGGCAAGGACGTCTCGTTGCCCGACGCCGTGTAGTTCGTCACCAGCGTGAATCTCCATCGGCCCGGTTGCGGCAAGTAGTGACTCAGCGTCATCCCATACTGTTGATTGCCGGCCACATCGGCGTTCGGTTGCACGCTCATCTGCATGCCGTTGGGATCGACCAGCAGACCTTCGAGCAGATAGCCGTCGGCGGCGGTCGCCAGAGTGAGGCTCATGCTGCGCTTGCCCGCAGGCACGTCAAACTCGTAGGTCTGGTAAGGACCGACACCTGCGCGCCCGTTCCCGCCCGTGAGCGTGCCGGTGAACGAGCCGCCGGTGGGCCCGATCGGGACCAGCGTCCGCAGGCTGACCGGAATCTCGGGCGGCACGAAGCCGCTCGTCGCGCCCCCGAAGCGAATGGCTGCCGCGACATCGCCCGACTGCGAGGGCATCTCATAATCGATCGTGAAAGAGGCCGATTCACCCGGCGATAGTTCCAGTGCCGAGGGATGCACACTGCCGATCCGGGCGTAGTCTTCCGCGGCCCAAGTGAATTGCACGGGGCCCGAATAAGAAGCCGCCACGCCGGCGGGACGAGTGAAGAAGACGGCAGTCCACGTGCCGCCCGCCGGCTTCACCACATCGACGTGAGCATAGCCTTGACCGAATCCTTGCGGGACCGAATAGACCGCTTGACGCCCCGACGGATCGATGAGCGACAGATAGACCACCAGGGAGGCCGTGGGTGTCTCCTGCCAGGCAATCGATGCATCGAGATGCGCCGCGCCGGTCGGAACTCTGAAGGTTCGCGTGACATACGAACGCGGCGAGCCCGTGACGTTGGGGAACGTCGGGTCGGTGCTCGGGTCGAGGTTGACGCTGGTCGTCGCTCCCGCGATCGGCGGCCCGAGAATCTCGAGCGCCGGTGTGAGGTGCTGCTTGGACGCACTCGTGTTGGTGAGGGTCACCGCCAGTCGCTGGGACGTATTCGGCTCGGCGATGGCAATGGCGCTGGTCGGGCTCAGCAGCAAGCCCCCGGCTTGCGACTTCGGTGCGCCGTTCGCATCCTGGATCGACAGCGCAAGGTTCACCGCCGCCAAGGCGTCGATGAGTCCCGCGCCTTGCTCGAATGCCGGCGCGGAAATGTCGTTCGCGGTGCTCATGATGATCTGCTTGACCAAGGCCGGAGTCGGATTCTTGCCGTGGTGGGTGCTGCGATAGGCTTGGATGATCAGGGCGGCCTCGCCGGCCGTCAGTGGCGCGGACTCACTGGTACCGCCCTGTTGCTGGATGGGGGTGGGACCGCCGTTGTAGTTGGAGCAGTCGTTATACAGCGCTTCGTCGGTGGAGCACGCGGCCCAGCCGAGGTCGCCGGGCGCGACGACGTCGACCGTGCGCGCCGTGCTCTGCGCAAAGCCGCCCGAGCTGAAGGGTGAAATGTTATTGCTGATCCAGCCGGGCACCTTCACGAGCGCCTGCGCGCCATAGGTCGTCTGCACGTACGAGCGGTACTGGGTGGTGGCACCCGCCGCGATGACCTCCAGCGAGGTTGCCGGCGAGCCGAGGGTTCCCGAAGTTCCCCCATCACCGCTACTGACGGTCACCGTCACGCCCGCGGCCACGGCGGCGGCGTCGGCCAAGGAAATCGGATCGTTGATATTGTCCGGATAGGGGTTGCCGCCGAAGGACTCGTTGAGCACGTCGACCTTGTCGTGCACCACGGCCCACTCGATGGCCTGTACGAAGTACGACGTCGTCGTAAATCCCGCGAAGGAGAATACCTTGAGACCGACGAGCGAGGCGCCGGGAGCCATGCCGCGGATCTGGATCTTGCACGGCGAAGGCAGCGGGTGCGCGGCCGCGACGTACTGGCTGATGTCGTACGTGAGGAGTTTGCCGTGCGGCATGTCTTGCGCGGCGATCGAGCTTGCATCCAGATAGGCCTCACCACCGTCGGTGGGAGTGCCGGCCGGGTCGCCTGAAAAGTCCTCATAATCGATGAACACCGGCGAGCCGTCGGGGCGGATGAAACTCGGGTTGTGAATATTCACGCCGTCGGCGATCCAGGCGACCTTGACACCCTTACCGGTGACTTTCTCGCCGTTGCCGTCGACCACTTCCTGCGCTTGAGGGAGCGAGGTATCGAGGTACGCGGTATGGGTGAGCTGCAGAGCCTCCGGCTCCAGGGTGTTGCAAAGCCCATCGTCGGTCGTCGTGCTCGACGCAGCGACGCGACCGCTGCCGGTGGTGTCTCTTCGCAGCCGCGGCGCCCGGATCATTGCATCGGGAACCACAGCCTGCACATCGGGATGGCTCGCAAGCGCCGTCGCTTCGCCGGCCGTCACCTGGGTCGCAAACGCATTGATGGTGCTGAACGAGTGCACGCTGTGCGGCCCGGATCGCTGCAACAAACTGAGCACGTCTGCTTGCGCGGTAGAAATGGCCGCCGCACGCGGCATCGTCGATTCACGCGACGGCGGCACGCTCGGCAACTGATCCTTGAGGATCACGATCACCGGAAGCTGCGAGGCCTTGGAGAGCTGTGCGGGCGTGAGTGAGCCCGACAGCGCGCTGCTTGTCGCGACAAGAACAGCGCAAGAAGACACAAGCTTCAATAAGGTTGAGCCCTTCATGAGAATCCCCTCGAGTCCGTTTTATGGTTGGATCACTGGCCTTCGGCTGCACTCCGTGTGTTCTGGGGCGACGAGCGGATTGAGGCCGCGCGCACTCGCGGCGGCACCCAATCAGCGGTTGCATTATGTCAAGCGTCCCTGTCTCGATGAGCGATGATCATATCCCCGATCGACTTTTGCTGGAAAGCCGTGAGTACCCCGCGATCGCGAAAGGGTTTACCGGCTTTCTTCGACGCGCCGACCATTGAGCGGTTGCAGCGGCCGTGCGTCGTCGGGATACGTGCAAGGCGATGCGGTCTGCGTACCGCGCATTTGCCGACTCTGCGCCGGCGCGGACACGGACGCTTCGTTCTACGGCGAACCCTGGGCGCGCAGCAAGTAGCGTCCCTGCGTGAGCACGAAGCGCTTGAACGCGGCGGCGGTGGGCGACAGACGCTTCTTCGCGAGGTGCGCGACATGCCACTGTCGGATCACGGGCGTTCCGCTGACATCGAGAACCGCCAGCCGTCCCGTTTGTAGCTCCAGATCGAGCGTGTGCCTCGAGATGAAGCTCACCCCCATCCCGGCCATGACCGCTTGCTTGATGGTCTCATTGCTCGCCATCTCCATGGCCACTCGAAAGGTCAAGCGTCGCTCCTCGAAGAACTGCTGCATGGCGAGGCGTGTGCCGGATCCCGGCTCGCGCACGATGAAGGTCTCGCGGGCCACCCGATCGATGGGCACACGGCGTACGCCCGCAAGGGGATGGTCGGGAGAGGCGATGATCACGTGCGGATTCGGCGCGAACGGCTCGGCGACCGTGTCGAGCGTCTGGGGCGAGCGGCCCATGATGGCTAGATCCACTTCGTTGGCGACCAACTGCTCGATGACCGAGTCGCGATTATTCACCGCAAGGCGGATATCGAGCTGCGGAAAGTCCTTGCCGAAGCGCGCGAGCAACCGCGGCACGAAGTACTTCGCGGTGCTCACCACCGCGAGATTGATGCGTCCGCGCTTCAGTCCCTTCAGCCCGTCGAGTGCCTCCTCGGCATCCTTGAGCGAGCGCAGGATCTCGCGTACCCGTGCGAGCAGCTCCTGCCCCGCTTCGGTAACGTGCAGCTTCTTGCCGATACGCTCGAACAACGGCAGGCCCGCGTTGCTCTCGAGCTCCTTGATGTGCATCGATACGCCCGGCTGCGTGAGATGCAAAAGCTGCGCCGCCTTGGAGAACGAGCGGTTGCTCGCCGCGGCTTCGAACACCTTCAGTTGCCGTAGAGACACGCGTTGTATGGACATGCATCCCCCATCCGCATCAGCGAAAGCTTATCGAGTACCGAACCAATATTGATTATCACTGATGGATCGCCAGGACTACAGTCCCTCGAGACCCGGGCGTAGATGCCCGTTCCCAGGAGCCAACATGGCCGAGCAGCGCGAGCGATATCAGGCAGGCGTCATGCCCTACGCCCAGATGGGGTATTGGGATCCGGACTACGAACCCCTGGACACAGACGTCATCGCGCTTTTCAGGATCACGCCGCAGACCGGCGTCGACCCCGTGGAGGCGGCCGCTGCGGTTGCGGGAGAATCATCGACGGCGACCTGGACGGTCGTCTGGACCGATCGGCTGACTGCCTGCGATCGCTATCGTGCCAAAGCCTATCGCGTGGAGCCAGTGCCCGGCGCTCCGGATCAATACTTTAGCTATATCGCATACAGCATTGATTTATTTGAAGAAGGGTCGATTGCTAACTTGACGGCATCGATCATCGGTAACGTCTTCGGCTTCAAGCCTTTGAAGGCGCTGCGTCTCGAGGACATGCGCATTCCGGTGGCATACCTCAAGACTTTTCAGGGGCCGCCCACCGGTATCGTCGTGGAACGCGAACGCCTGGACAAATTCGGCCGCCCGCTTCTCGGCGCTACCACCAAGCCCAAGCTCGGACTGTCCGGCAAGAACTACGGCCGCGCGGTGTACGAAGCCTTGAAGGGCGGCCTCGATTTCGTCAAGGACGACGAGAACATCAACTCGCAGCCCTTCATGCACTGGCGCGACCGTTTTCTCTACTGCATGGAAGCGGTCAACAAAGCAGCTGCGGCGACCGGCGAGGTGAAAGGCCACTACCTCAATGTCACTGCGGCCACCATGGAGGACATGTACGAACGCGCGGATTTTGCCAAAAAATTAGGCTCCTGCATCGTGATGATCGACCTGGTGATCGGCTACACGGCGATTCAATCCATGGCGAAATGGGCGCGCCGCAACGACATGATCCTGCATTTGCATCGCGCGGGTCATGGCACCTACACGCGCCAGAAGAATCACGGTGTGTCCTTTCGAGTCATCGCAAAATGGATGCGCATGGCCGGTGTCGATCACATCCATGCCGGCACCGTCGTCGGCAAGCTCGAAGGCGATCCCAACGTTATCAAAGGGATATATTCCAATTGCAGAGATAGCATCACCCATAAAAATCTCCAGCACGGCGTTTTTTTTGACCAGGACTGGGCGGGATTGCGCAAGGTCATGCCGGTCGCCTCGGGCGGCATTCACGCCGGGCAAATGCATCAACTCATCAGCTATCTCGGCGAGGATGTCGTCCTGCAATTCGGCGGCGGCACCATTGGTCACCCGCAGGGTATCCAGGCGGGAGCAACCGCGAACCGGGTGGCGCTCGAGGCCATGATCAAGGCCCGTAACGAAGGGCGCGACATCTGGAACGAGGGGCCTGAGATTCTCGCCGCCGCCGCTCGCTGGTGCACACCACTGCGTGCCGCGCTCGACACCTGGAAGGACGTGACTTTCAATTACCAATCGACGGATACCGCGGACTTCGTGCCGACGGCGACCGTCGCCTGAGGAGGGATCATGCGCATCACCCAGGGCACCTTCTCCTTTCTCCCCGATCTTACCGATGACGAGATCCGCGCTCAGATCGATTACGCGATCGAGCAAGGCTGGGCCATCGGCGTCGAATACACCGACGATCCGCACCCGCGGAATTGCTATTGGGAAATGTGGGGAAACCCGCTATTCGACCTGCGTGACGCCGCGCGCGCGCTGCGCGAAGTGCTCGCCTGCCGCGATGAGCACCGCTCCTGCTACGTGCGCGTGAACGCATTCGACTCGACGCGCGGCTTCGAGACGACGCGCCTGTCCTTCATCGTGGGAAGACCCCCCGACGAGCCCGGCTTTCTGCTCAAGCGTCACGAGATGGAAGGCAGGCACATTCAATACACCCTCGAGAGCTACGCTGCGCAGTCTCCCGCGGGGCGCCGCTACGAGTAGGAGCTCAAGTGAACCAGGCGAGCGGGAGCGCGATGCAGGCCGCCGGGCTCGAGGGTGTGTCCGAGCGCATCGACCTGCGCGCGCTACTCGCGAGCTCGCACGTGAACGAAGTGCTGGATGAGCTCGACCGCGAGCTGATCGGACTCAAACCCTTGAAGGCACGCGTGCGCGACATCGCCTCGCTCCTCCTCATCGGGCGGGCGCGGGCCCAGCTCGGTCTCGTCACCGGATCGCCTTCCCTGCACATGTCCTTTACAGGCAATCCGGGAACGGGCAAAACCACGGTCGCGCTGCGCATGGCGCAGATCCTGCACCGCCTCGGCTACGTGCGCAAAGGCCACGTGACGGCGGTTACGCGGGACGATCTGGTGGGTCAATACATCGGCCATACGGCCCCGAAAACCAAGGAAGTGCTGAAAAAAGCCATGGGCGGCGTGCTGTTCATCGACGAGGCGTACTACCTTTATCGCCCCGAGAACGAGCGCGACTATGGACAGGAGGCCGTCGAAATCCTGCTGCAGGTCATGGAGAACCAGCGCGAGGATCTGGTCGTGATCCTCGCCGGCTACCGCGAGCGCATGCAGGTCTTTTTTCGCTCGAATCCGGGACTCTCCTCGCGTATCGCCCATCATCTGGATTTTCCCGACTATGGCGCGGAGGAACTCGAGGCGATCGCGCAACGCATGCTCGACTCCATGCAATACCGGCTGAGCGCGGGCGGGCTCCAAGCCCTGCGCGATTACATCCCGCTGCGCATGCGGCAGCCGCACTTCGCCAATGCGCGCTCGATCCGCAATGCCCTCGACCGCGCCCGGCTGCGGCAGGCGAACCGTCTATTCGCGAGGGCCGACGTCGAGCTCACGCGCGAGGAGCTCATGACCATCGAGGGCGAGGACCTGCGCGCGAGCCGGGTGTTCTCTTGAGGATCAAGGCCCTCATCTTCGATGTCGACGGCACGCTCGCGGATACTGAGGAAACGCATCGCGAGTCCTTCAATCACGCCTTCGAGGAGCACCGCCTCGACTGGCACTGGAGCCGCGGAGACTACGCGCGCTGGCTCAACGTCGCCGGAGGTAAGGAGCGTCTGGCGGCATTCATCGATACGCTGTCGCTTGCCCCGCCTGGGCGCCAGGCTCTCAAAGCGCTCGTCCCCGCCATTCACCGCACCAAGTGCGAACACTACTCGCAGCTCGTGCGGATGGGTCGAGTGCCGCTGCGCGCGGGGATCAAGCGCTTACTCAAGGACGCCGCCGGCGCCGGGGTGACGCTGGCGATCGCCTCCACCACCACGCGAGACAACATCGACGCGCTGCTCGGCGCGCATTTCGGCGACCGCGGGGATGCATGCTTTCGCGTGATCGGCGCGGGCGATGCTGTCGCGCACAAGAAGCCCGCGCCGGACATCTACCGTCTGGTGCTGCGTGAGCTGGGCGAATCGGCAGCCGACTGCGTCGCAGTCGAGGACTCTAGCCAGGGCCTTGCCGCCGCGAAACGCGCGGGCCTGTTCACCGTGATCACGCCAAGCGATTGGACGCTAGGAGAGGATTTTTCCGAGGCGGATCTGTTGCTGAGCTCCTGGGAATCGTGCGCCCGTCCGTTCCTGGAGCTCGAGTATGCCTTCACGACCAAAAGGGGCTGTCGCCCCTCATACGCTGCAGGGAGGGGACAATGAGTACACGAGAGAAAAAAACCATCACGGAATTCATGATCGAGGAGCAACGGCGCTTCCCCGAGGCCACTGGCGACTTCACCGCGGTGCTCAATCACGTGCGTCTCGCCTGTAAGCGCATCAGCTTCATCGTCGGCCGGGGCGCGCTCGGCGCCGAACAAGGCTGCGCCGATGCGATCAACGTCCAGGGCGAGAGACAGATGAAGCTCGACGTCATCGCCAACGATATCTTTCTGCGCACCAGCGAATATGGGGGACATCTGGCGGGTATGGTGTCCGAGGAGCTCGAGGGACCCTATGCGATTCCGGCGGAGTATCCGCTCGGGAAGTATTTGCTCGTTTTCGACCCCCTCGACGGCTCGAGCAACCTCGACGTGAACGCCCCGGTCGGCAGTATCTTCTCGGTGCTCGAGGCGCCGCGCAAACGCGAGCCGGCAAATACTACGGACTTCCTGCAGCCCGGATCCCGCCAGCTGTGCGCAGGCTACGCCATCTACGGCGCGACGACCATGCTGGTACTCACCCTGGGGCGCGGCGTGCACGGATTCACACTGGACCGCGGGTTCGGGGAATTCGTCCTCACGCATCCCAACATGACCATCGCCACGGACACGAGCGAGTTCGCCATCAACGCCTCGAATGAGCGTTTCTGGGAACCGCCCGTGAAGCGCTACGTGGTCGAGTGTCTGCAGGGCCATTCGGGCGTGCGCGGCAAGGACTTCAACATGCGCTGGATCGCCTCGCTGGTCGCGGAGGTGCATCGGATCTTGATCCGCGGCGGCCTCTTCATGTATCCGCGCGATACCAAGATCCCCGAAAAGCCCGGTCGATTGCGCCTGCTGTATGAGGCCAATCCCATGGCCATGCTGGTCGAGCAAGCGGGCGGCAGCGCCTCCTGGGGCCGCGGCCGGGTCCTCGACTTGGTGCCCCGTGAGCTGCACCAACGCGTCCCGCTCATCCTGGGGTGCCGCTCGGAGGTCGAGCGGATCGAGCGCTATCATCTGGAGCACGACCAGGGGCTGGACCGCATCTACAGCTCCCCGCTATTCAAGGAGCGCTCACTCTTCATCCAGAGCGAATGGAACTAGGGGACCGATCATGTCAGCCAAGCATCCCATCATCGCCGTCACCGGCTCCTCCGGCGCCGGCACGACATCGGTGACGCGCACGTTCAATTGGATCTTTCGCCGCGAGCGCATCAAGGCCGTGCTGGTCGAGGGCGATTCGTTTCACCGCTTCGACCGCCTGCAGATGAAGGAGAAGATGGCCGAAGCAGCCGTGCGCGGCGATCAGCACTTCAGTCACTTCGGGCCCGCCAACAACTTGTTCGAGGAGCTCGAGACCCTGTTTCGCGGCTACGGCGAAGCCGGACACGGCAAGGTTCGTCGCTATCTGCATAACGAGAAGGAAGCGGCGCCGTACGGCCAGGAACCGGGCACCTTCACACCCTGGGAGGAAATCTCCGAGGGCACCGACCTGTTGTTCTACGAAGGGCTGCACGGCGCCGTGGTCACCCCCGAGGTAAACGTCGCCCAGCATGCCGATCTCATCATCGGCGTGGTACCCATCATCAACCTCGAATGGATCCAGAAGCTGCACCGTGACCGTGAGACGCGCGGGTACTCGACCGAGGCGGTGGTGGACACGGTCCTGCGCCGCATGCCCGATTACGTGAACTACATTTGCCCGCAATTCTCGCAAACCCACATCAACTTTCAGCGCGTGCCCACCGTGGATACCTCTAATCCCTTCACTGCACGGTACATCCCGACCGCGGACGAGAGCTTCGTAGTGATCCGCTTCAAGAACCCCAAGGGGATCGATTTCCAGTATCTTCTGTCCATGATTCACGACTCCTTCATGTCGCGGCCGAACATCATCGTGTGCCCTGGCGGGAAGATGGAGCTCGCGATGCAGCTCATCCTGACGCCCATGATCTTGAAGCTCATGGATGTGCGCCGCCGCGCCCTGGGGCTGCAGCCCGCGCGCGTGCCGATCGGAACCACCTAGGCATCGCGACGATCCATTAGAATCGTTGCGTAACCATGCGCAACCCCACCCTTTCTGCAACCGCGGCGCTCGGCGCGTCCCAGAACCGGCTGCGCGGCATCATGTCCATGATCGCCGCGGTGTTCGTCTTTGCCATCATGGACTCGTTGCTCAAGCGCTTGTCCTCCCATTACGGCCCGATGCAGGTTGCCTGCCTTCGCTGCTTCTCCTCACTCGCCCTCCTCACGTGCACGATCGCGTTCCAGAGGGCCTGGCCGCAGCTGCGCGGCGGTCAGCCGCTCCTGCACTTGCTGCGAGGCGCACTCGGCGTCGGCATGCTCGGCTGCTTCGTGTTCGCCGTGCATCGGCTCACCATGGCGCAGACCTACTCGCTGTTCATGATCGCCCCTCTCCTCATGACCGCCCTGTCGGTGCCGATGCATGGCGAGGTCGTGACCCCGCGGCGCTGGTGCGTCATCGCGGCAGGCATGGGCGGCGTGCTCATCATTCTGCACCCCTGGAGCAAGGGCTTCGTGTCGTTCACCGCCGCGGCCGCCGCGGCGGCCGCAACGGTGTGCTACTCGCTCTCGGCGTTGACGGTGCGATCCCTCGGTCGCCGCAATTCCAACATCGGCACCATCTTCTGGAACTTCACGCTCGTGGGATTGGCATCGGGGGCCCTCGCTGCTTTCGATTGGCGTCCCGTGCCCCCGTCCGAGTGGCCTTGGCTCGCGGGCGTCGGCGTCGCAGGCGCTCTCGGTCAGTACTGGATCACCGATGCGTTCCGGCGCGCGCCGCCCTCGGTCGTAGGTCCGTTCGAGTACACATCGCTCTTGTGGGCTTTCGCCATCGACTGGATTTTCTGGTCGGCGTCGCCGTCCATGAGCTTGATTGCCGGAGCGGCCGTCGTGGTGGCGAGCGGCACTTACGTCATCTGGGACGAGCGGCGCTCGGCGGACCTCGCCCTCATCGCGGCGAGCCCACCCCCCTGAACGCGCGGCTGCTGACCGGGCGGCTCGGAGTCACCCCGTCTGCTGTCTTTGGGAGAGAGTGCGAGAGCGGCAATCGCCGGACTCCACCTTGAAATCGACCCGTTGCCAACCGGTGAGAGGAACGGTGCTGAAACCTACCTCGCTTCGAAAGTGATAGGTGGAAAGACTCAACAGGCTGGACGCGTCGGAGAAGCTCGCGAGCACCACATAGTCGAAGCGCGTGGGACAGGGACGCGATCCGCCAAGCTCGACCGTCGCGAGCGTCGTCCCGGGGGTCCCGCCGGCCTGCCAATCCAATGCGAAAGCCGGCGGGAGGCCCAGGAAACACATCATCAAGGCAGTGGCGGGACGCCTGCGAATTCCCTGCCTCATGCGACCCCCTATAAGCCAGATCTGTCGCGCAGCTAAATCCGTCCTGCCACCACGAGCACCAAGAGGATGATGACCACCAAGCCGAGTCCACCCGAGGGGTAGTAACCCCAGCCGGTGCTGTACGGCCATGAGGGCAATGCGCCGATGAGCAGAAGCACCAAGACGATTAGTAGGATCGTACTTATTGACATCTGTTATCTCCCAAACGTGTTGATTCCGATCGAGCGTTCGACGCGAAAGATGAGGCAGGTCGAACCGGCATCAAGACTATTACCGTAGCGCCACGGCGACAGCCGGGCGGTTGCGATAATCGGTGTAGGGAGCCTCCTACCCGAGCGGCTCGGCCGCGGGGCGACGCCGTGACCAGTACCAGTAGAACGGCAGGCCGATGATGAGTGTTGCCATCCCCAGCAGTGCTTGGCGCGGTGTGGCGACGAAGGTGTTGACGAGCAGCCCAAGGGTTACGAGCAAGAACACGATGGGGATGTACGGATAGCCGGGCACACGGTACGCGCGCGGCGCGTCGCGCAGCGTGCGCCGGAACACGAAAAGAGCGCCGGCCACCAGACCGTAGAACAGCCAGGAGGCGAATATCACCGAGTCCGTGAGCGTGTCGTACGTGCCCGAGATCGCGAGCAAACTGGCCCAGGCTCCTTGCGCGAGGAGCGCGCGCACCGGCACGTTCGAACGGGCCGACAATCGCGCCAGGCCTCCAAAGAACAGGCCCTCACGCGCCATGGCGAACGGAATGCGCGAGTTCGACAAAACGCTCGAATGGAGCGATCCGAACGAGGAGACCACCATGGCGATGGCGGTGAAAGCGACCGCCGTCGGTCCCAGGAAGCGCTTGCAAACCTCCGTGGCCACCGAGGAGATTTGCGGGACACTCGCAATTTGCAGCGGAGTCAGCACGTAGTAGTAGGCCGCATTCACGAGCAGGTACAGAACCGCAACCACCAGCGTCCCGCCGATGAAGGCTCGCGGCAGATTGCGTTGCGGATCGCGAATCTCCCCGGCGAGCGGCGCAACGTTGTTCCATCCGTCGTACGCCCACAGGGCGCCGAGCATCGCGGCGCCGAAACCCGCGAGACCGCCGCGCGCGCTCGCAGCCACCCCCTCGCAGGTGCCGCCGAATCCCGACTCGCTGAAATGACTGAAGGCACCGGGCGCGAGCAAGAAAGCGCCGACACCCACGGCGAGCACCAGCAGGAGCTTCGCGACGGTGACGATGAGCGCGGTCCGCCCGCCGATCGACACGCTCGCGCAATTGATGAGAGTGACGACCCAGATCGTCGCGACGGCGACGAGCGTCGTGCCGGCCAGGGGCGCGTGCAGGCCGAGGATGTGCAGGTCGATGTGCCAGCGCTCGAGCACGCCACCGAGCGCGACGTTCATGAAAATCGCGAGCCCCACGGCGAGCGCGGCCTGCGATCCGGTTCGAAAAACGGCAAACGCCATCCATCCGAACAGATAGCCGACGATGCGGCCATAGGCGCGGCGCAGGTAAACGTAGTCGCCCCCCGCCTCCGGCATGAGAGCCGCGACCTCCGAATAGCAGAACGTGCCGGCGAGCGAGAGAAGCCCCGCGGCGATCCACACCAGCATCACGACCTTGGCACTGCCGACGTTGCAGGTCATGACGCGCGTCTTCAAGAAGACCCCGGCGCCGATCATGTTCGAGACGTTGACGGAAATCGCCGCCCACATCCCAACGCCTCGAATCAGCTGAGGAGCCGCCGCTGCCGAGCTTTGTTGAGCCATCCCGGTGTAGTATCCGGCAAATGACGCCCGACTACATGCGAATTTTGCCCTGGGTGTTTGCGCTCCTCATCCCGCTCGCCCTGTACCGGCGATTCCGGCGAACCTTCGGGCGCCAACTGCTGCGGCCCAAGCGAATGATCGTGCGGATCGCGATCTTTTTGCTCCTTGCCGTCCTGCTCACACGGCCGTCGCGCGACTTCGCTCTCGCGGAAATCGGCGGACTACTCATCGGTGCCGCACTCGCACTTTGGGGGTCGAGCCGCACGCGCTTTGCAACCGAGGGCGGGCAACGGTACTACGTCCCGCACACCCAGACGGGCATTGCGGTCTCGTTACTGTTCGTCGCCCGATTGATCTATCGATTGGCGCAGATGAGCAGCGCGCCGGCCGCGGCGGTCGGCGCGGGCGGAACCGCACCCGCGGCGGGGCCGCAGGCAGCGATGCAGAGCCCGCTGACGGCGGGAATCTTCTTCGTGTTGATCGGTTATTACGTGTGCTACTACAGCTGGGTGCTGTGGAAATCGCGGCACATCACGGTGGCGGACCTGGAAATCTCGCCGGCTATTGCGAACTCAGCGCGTGACGGACAAAACCCCGAGAACCAGCAAACTGGCACCCACGAGCAGCACGTTATGGCCCCAACGGGCGATCAGACTGAGCATTGATTTTCTCCTACTCCATGTACCCCCATCGCACCGTGCGACGGGGTCCTTTACATGGGGCCGCAAGTTAACATTTCTAGTATTTTGGAAGATTGCGCCAGGTCGCATAATCGCGGGAAAAAGCCCGGAAATTCGGCTTTCGGGCGCCTGGAGACTGCCCGGCGGAGAGCCGCCGCCCAGGGCACAGCGGGGGCCGTCACTGCCCCGTTTTGATGCGCGTCCAGACGCGCGTGCGCGCCCGTTCGTAGTCCGGATGGAGCTCGATCGGCAAGTACAAGCGCGCGCGCAAGGCCGCCGGCGGGTAAACCGACGGATCGTTCAGGATCGACTTGTCGACGTAGGGACTCGCCGCGACATTGTCGTTGCCGTAGTGGATGTCGTTGGTGATCTCGGCGATGACCCTCGGGTCCAAGATGAAATTGAGAAACCTGTGGGCCGCGTCGGGATGCGGCGCCGAGGCGGGTATGAGCAATGCATTGAAGGTGATGTTCGATCCTTCCTTGGGTAGGGTAAAGGCGAGATGCACGCCTGTGCCGTCCTCTCTGGCTCGCGCCTGGGCCACGTAGTAATCGCTCGACCACGCAATCGAGAGACACACATCCTTCGCGGCAAGCTGATGCCAGTAGTCGTTCGAATCGAACGTGCGAATATAGGGCCGCACCGCCATCACCACGCGCTCGGCCGCGCTCAAGTCCTCCAGATTTTGCGAGTTCGGATCGCGATGCAGATAGGCAAGGGCCAGCTGGATGACGTCCGGGGGCGAGTCGAGAAACGTCACGCCGCAATCGGCAAACTTGGCGATGACCGCAGGATCGAACAGCATGGCGAGGCTGTCGGTCGGCGCATTGGGCAGGCGTTTCTTGATCTCATCGACGTTGTAAACGAAACCGTTCATCGCGTGCAGGTAAGGTACGGCGTAGCGATTACCGGGGTCGACCTGTGCCTGGATCGCGAGCACCTGCGGATCGATGTTGGCGAGGTTCGGCAGCTTGCTCTTGTCCAGGGGCAGATAAGCGCCGGCGCGAATTTGCCGGCCGTAAAAAGCGGTGGTGGTACTGACGATGTCGAAGCCGGAATGCCCGGCCATGAGGACCGCCTCCAGCGTCTCGTTGGAGTCGTAGGTCTGATAGACGACCTTGATGTGCGTCTCCCGCTCGAACTCGGCGATGGTGCGATAGCCGATGTAATCGGCCCAGTTGTAGATGTTGAGGACCTGCTCCTGCGAGGCGGGCGCTTGTGGGACAGAACGGCCGCACGCGCACGCGAGCAGCGCCACGGCTATCGCGCAGAGCAGCTTAGGCACGCGCCATTTCTAGGCCGACCCACTCGTGAAACTGTCGAACGACGTACTCCTCCGGCATCACCACGCCGCGCACGTGATCGCGCGCGCGCAATCCGCGCTGGTTGAGCTCGCAAACCTCGGCATCCTCGGTCATCACCTGATTGGTGAAATCAACCACCTTACTCATGTCGAATGCGGGATCGGTCAATGTCTCGCGGGGAAACAGGTACTCGACGCGCAGCTCGCAGCGCTCCGGTCCCAAGGGCAGCAAGCGCACCACGCGCACGTAGTCGACGTGGCCGACGATGAACATCGAAGGCAGCCCGGTGAGGTACACGTGACCGATTTTGCGATCCTCCTCCGTCAGTCCGGGAAATTGCGCGCCCGCGGCTTGGCCGTCCGTCGACCAGCTCGCCGCTCCCGCGCGCAGTCCGCCCTTGTACTTGGGATCGAGGTCCGCCGCATGCCGGCTCCAATCCGGATCGTCACGCTCCTCGAGGAGCCCGCGCCCGTAGATCGGTACGAGGCTCGAGAGCTTCGGGTGCACGCCCGGGCAGTGCAGACACTCGTTGTAATTCTCCCAGAAAATCTTCCAGTTGCTCTCGATGGTCTTCGAGAGCACGTGGCCGATTACGAGATCGCCCAATGGCCACGCATCCAATCGATTCAGAGGCAAATCGAATTGCCGCTCGAGCGGCGGCGGATTGCGCGCCAGGCACACGAACACAAAGCCGCGCCACTCGAGCACCCGCACACCGTAAAGCGGATAGTCGGCGAGATCGAAGCCCTCGGGAAGGGCTTTGGAAGACGTGCGCAAGAGGTCGCCTTTGAGGCTGAAAACCCAGGCGTGATAGGGACAGACGATGGAACCCGTGCGTAGCAATCCCGCGCCCTCGCGACATAGCTCCGCGCCGCGGTGACGGCAGGTATTGTGAAAGGCCTGCAATTGGCCCGCATCGTCCCGCACCAGCAGAAATTTCTGATCACCGATCTGGAAAGTGCGGTAGGCGCGCTTCTCCGCGATCTCGCTCGAGCGACCGACGTAGATCCAATTGCGGTACCAGATGCGCTGCAGCTCCCGCTCGTAGCGCAGCGGATCGAAATAGGCCTCGGCCGGTAGACCTTCGGTAAGCTCGGTGAGGCCGGTGTATCCCGGCGTGGAAGTTCCAATGCTAGACATCTATCTTCTCCCGGCGGGATGCCGCCCGGCTGCATTATACGCGCGCGACTACGCCTGCATCGACGATGCCGGTGGGAAGTGAGACCGGCAATGGCCTCCGGCGTGCTCACTCATTGGAAACCGCCAAGTGCAGATTGGGCGCGGCCGCGCCTGCGGAATTGCCGAAGCGCTCGATGAGCCACGACCGGAACAGCGCGATGGCCGTATCACCCAGCCCCTCAGGATGAGTGACCAGGTAATAGCCGAAGCCGTCGTCAAGAACGTTGTCGAACGGCCGGATCAGCCGCCCCGACTGGATATAGTCGCCGAACAAGTAGTTGTCGATGAGCGCGATGCCCTCGCCGCTCAGCGCATACTGTACGGCGAGCAGCGCCGTGTCGAATACCAGGCCGCGCTCGACGTTCAAGGCGTTGAGGGCCGCCTGCCGCACGAATTGCGTCCACAGATAATGCCGGGGCAGGTCGGAGAGGCGAACGTGGATCAATTCGTTCGATTCAATGAACTCCGCCAGGCTCTTCCCCTTGTCCCGCTCGGCGACCGTGGGATGACAGAGCAGGCTCTGGCGCACCGGCCACAACAGATCGCGCACGAGGTCCGTCACCATGGGCTTCGAGTACACCACCGCTACATCGACCTCGTTGAGCGGCGGACCGACGCCATGCGGACTCACCAAATCGATTTCCACGTCCGGAGCCGCGTGACGAAAGTCCCGCAGGATGGGCACGGCAAGATGCGCGGCGAACGTGGGCGGCATCTGCACGCGCAGAGTCCGCATCGGGCTGACGCCCTCGTTGCGGATATCATCGAGGGCGTACTCCAAGCGGTCGAAGGACTTCATCACCGCCGTGAGCAGGTGCTGTCCGGCCTTGGTGAGCACGAGCGCGTGCGGGCGGCGCTCGAAGAGCTGCACGCCGATCAGCTTCTCGAGCGCTATCACGTGCCGCGATAGCGCGCTCTGCGAAATGAGCAAGGCGTTCGCTGCCGCCGTGAAGCTCAGATGCTGCGCAACACCCTCGAACGCGCGCAGTGCGTTCAGCGGCAACCAGCGGCGATCCATCGAAGTTCTGCCCATACCCCTACAGCCTCAGGGCGACCACGCTTTGGTATAGCCGATCGCGCGCTTCTGATCCTCGATGATGGTGCGCGAGGCGAGCCACAGATGATAGGCGGCCCAGAATCCGCTGGGAGCCAAAATCAGGAGTGCGGCCCGCAAGGACGCGGCATCGACGCCGCCCGGTCCCGCGAACCAGTCGCTGAGCGCCCCCACCATTTGCGGCGCAACCACGATATTCAGGATGTTGGCCACCAGCAACGAGATGGCAATGAACATGTTACGCATGTGGCACGGCGACAAATTGTTCAAGAGTCCGAAGCAAGGCCCGATGTAGAAATAGATCGCGGGAATGAAGATCCAGAACATGAGCCTGCAGACAACGAGCGAATGCGTCCAGTAGGCGATGATCGAGGGAATGGTGGCGAAGGCGATGCCGCCGGCGAGCAGCCAGACGACGCGCCGCGGATCGGCCATACGGGGACGCGACAGGATCCAGGCGGTGCCGATGGTCGCGAGCGATCCGCCGATGAGATGAATGTTGCCTGTGACCGCGCCAGCCTGCCCCACGTCGAGATCGTAGGCGCGCTGCAGAAACGTGGGTGTCCACCAGATGAGCCCCCAGCCCCAGAGCGCGCACAGGCCGCCCCCCACCACCACATGGAAGGCCGCCTTTTGCTTCCACAGAAACCTGAGTGACTGCCGCAGCGAGGGCCGCAGGTCATCGAGCACGCCGTCGAGACGCCCGCGAACCGGCTCGCGCACCGTCAGGTAGACGAGGATTCCCATGACGAGACCCGGCACACCGAGGGCGATGAACGCGGCGCGCCAGTTGTATAGATGCGCGACTTTGCCGGCGAAATCCGCACCGAGGAAGGCGCCGATCGGCGCGCCCAGGGCGAGCACCGTCATTGCCATCGGTCGCCGGTCAGCCGGGAAATAATCCGAGACGATGGCTGTCGAGGGCGGCGTGCCTCCGGCTTCACCCACGCCGACGCCGACGCGCCCGAGCAGAAACTCGAGGTAGTTGCGCGAGCGTCCGCACAGGATCGTGAACGCCGACCACACGATGAGCGACACCGCAAGAATGTTGCGCCGATTCATTCGGTCAGCGCACCAGGAAATCGGAATGCCGAACGCCACGTAGAACAGTGCGAGAGGCGTGCCGGTGAGGAAGGCCACTCCCCTGTCGTTCAGGTGCAGCTCCAATCGGATCGGCTCGAGCACCGTCGACACGACATAACGATCGGCGATGTTGATGGCATAGATGAGACAGGTGAGGATCAGCACGTACCAGCGCAGGATCGACGGCGGTGAGCGCGCTTGCGTAAGGTCGATGGTGGTGCTGCTCAAACCCGGACACCCCGTACGTGTAATCTTTCGCACCATACATGGTTCGACTGCGATATGCGACGGCGGCTTCCCCCGCTGCACGCGCCCGCTGCACGCGCCTAAAAATGACATGGGGGGATCGCGAAATTGCATAACGCGTAGCGGCGAGAGGATTAAGCTGCCCGTAGTGGAGACTTTCGACTACGTCATCGTGGGTGCGGGCACCGCGGGATGCGTGCTCGCTGATCGGTTGTCCGCCGACGGCCGCAATCGCGTCGTGATACTCGAGGCCGGCGGCTCCGACGCGCGGTTCTGGATCAAGGCGCCGATCGGCTACGGCATCACGTTTGCCGATGCGCATGTGAACTGGAGATTCCAGGCGCGCAGCAGTCCCGGACTCGACGGACGCGGCATGTACTGGCCACGCGGCCGGGTCGTCGGCGGGTCGAGCTCCATCAACGCCATGGTGTACTGCCGCGGCATGCCGGCCGATTTCGACGACTGGCGCGATCTCGGCAATTCCGGCTGGGGTTGGGATGCGGTGCGCCCGTACTTCGAGCGATCCGAGCGCCGCGTCGCTTCCGACGGCCGGGCGCTCACGGGCGGTCCGCTCGATGTCAAGGACGTGACTCCGTACCTGCATTCGATGCGAAAGGAATGGCTCGAGGCCGCGGCCGAGCTCAAGCTGCCCGTGACCGATGACTTCAACGGCCCGCGGCCCGAGGGATTCGGCTGCTACCAGGTCTCCATCCGCAACGGGCGTCGGTGGTCGGCCGCGGATGCGTTCCTGCGTCCCGCTTTGAAGCGCGCCAATGTGAAGCTCGAGACCGGCGCCTGGGCGAGCAAGCTGCGTTGCGAGGGCCGGCGCGCGATCGGCGTCGAATTCTTCCGTAACAACGAGCGCTGCTTCGCGCGCGCGGAGCGCGAGGTTATCGTTTGCGCGGGCACGGTGAGCTCGCCGCAGTTGCTGCAGTTATCCGGGATCGGCCCGGGTGAGGTGCTTCGCGAGCACGGCATCGAGACGGTGCTCGACAATCCCGCGGTCGGCGGGAATCTGCAGGATCATCTGGCGGTCGTCTATTCATTCAAGGCCTCGCGCCCTACGCTCAACGACCAATTGCATTCGCGCTTCGGCCGCATGAGGGCCGGCATTCGCTACCTGTTGACCCGCGGCGGTCCGGTGAGCCTCAGCGTCAATCACTTCGGCGGATTCGTGCGCGCCGACCCGCAAGCCTCGCGGCCCGATGTGCAGCTGTATTTCAACCCGGTCACCTATCAGGCGGGGGACGCAACGCGCGCGCGCATCCAGGTGGATGCATTCTCCGGTTTCTATCTATGCTTCCAGCCGACTCGCCCGACCAGCACCGGCCGCATCGATCTCGCGAGCGGCGACTTCCGCACGCCGCCGGCAATCGCTCCCGATTACCTCTCCACCGACAAGGACGTAGCCGACGTCGTACACGGCGGACGATTGATGCAAGCCATCGCCCGCACGCGCGCCATCCAGAGCCTCATACGCGAGCCGCTCGCGCCCGATCTGTTGCGCATGAGCAATGCCGATCTCATCGCCGACTTTCGCGCGCGCGCCGCTACGGTCTATCACCCGGTCGGCACTTGCCGGATGGGCCCGAGCCCGCAGGGCTTCGTGGTCGATCCCTCCTTGCGCGTGCATGGGATGGAGCGCTTGCGCATCGTCGATGCCTCGGTCTTTCCAACAGTCACTTCAGCCAACACCAACGCACCCACGCTTATGGTCGCTCAGAAGGCGGCCGATCTCATCGCGGCAAGATGACGCCAGCATACAGCGCACTGCCATCGGCAAACATCGAGAAATGCGGGTCGTGGGAGGCACGCAAGACTACGCGTGTCGCTATCCCTCGCCGGCCTGAAGGCCAGCGTTTCTCGCGGAGAAATTTAGGATGAAACTCGACAACGTGAAGGTATTCGTGGTCGGCAACCCTCCGCCGGGCTACGGCGGTCGCTATTTCGTCTTCCTCAAGCTCAGGACGGCGTGCGGCATCGAGGGTGTGGGCGAGGTCTACGCCGCGACCTTCGGTCCGAAAATCATTGCCTCCATGATCGAGGACCTGTTCGCACGCCACTTTCTGGGACGCGATCCGTTTCATATCGAAGCCATGTGGCGCGAGTGTCATGGAACGGGCTTCACCCTGCGGCCGGATCTATCGCTCATGAGCGTGGTGAGCGGATTGGAAATGGCCTGCTGGGACATCATCGGCAAGGCGGTCGATCAGCCGGTCTATCAGCTGCTCGGGGGCCGGGTGCACGAGCGCTTGCGTACCTATACTTACCTCTATCCGGCAGCCGCAGAGGGCGAGGACTTCTATCACGACGCCGAGCGATCGGCCTCGCGCGCTGCGGAGTACTTGAAGCAAGGATTCACGGCCGTCAAGTTCGATCCCACCGGCGGCTACTCCGCGTATGACCCACGGCAACCGACGCAGGAGCAGATCGAGCGAACGGTGCGTCTCGTGCGGCTGGTCCGCGAGGCCGTCGGCGTGGGAGCGGATCTCTTGGTGGGAACGCACGGGCAATTCACGACCTCGGGCGCCATCCGGCTGGCGAAGCATCTCGAGCCCTACGACCCGTTGTGGTTCGAAGAGCCGGTGCCGCCCGAGATGCCGGAGCAAATGGCAATCGTCGCGCGCGCAACCACGATTCCGATTGCGACCGGCGAACGGCTCACCACCAAGTACGAGTTCGCACGCGTGCTCGCCGCAAGCGCCGCCAACATCCTGCAGATGAATCTCGGGCGCGTCGGCGGGCTGCTCGAGGCGAAGAAGGTCGCGGCGCTCGCCGAGGTGCATTACGCCCAGATCGCGCCACACCTGTATTGCGGTCCGGTGGTCGGAGCCGCCAACATTCAGATCGCGACGTGCTCACCTAACTTCTTGATCCTGGAAAGCATCCAGCAGTGGGGCGGCTTCCACGCGAAAATCCTGAAGACGCCGATCCGCTGGGAATCGGGCTTCGTCATTCCCCCGACCACGCCCGGCCTCGGCGTCGAGCTCGACGAGGCCGTCGCCCTGAGCCATCCATATTCGGGCGAGCGGCTACACCTCGAAATGGCGAATCGACCGCTCGGTTGAGCCGTTGTAAGGAGAGTCATGCGCTACGGCATCGTCGGATTGGGGCATCTGGGGCGGCACCTGGCCGCTAACCTCGCGCGCGGGGGCTTCGAGCTCGGCGTGTTCGATCTCGATCGCTCGACGGCGCAAACGCCGCTCGAGGCCGGCGCCACCTGGGTACCCTCCCTCGCCGAGCTTGCTCGAGCGAGCGATGCCCTCATCACCTGTTTACCCACGCCCGCTGCGACCACAGCAGTCCTCGATGAGGCGCTGCCGCTCATGAGTGCGGGTAGTGCCTGGATCGAGATGAGCACCAACGACTTCGCGGAGATCGAGAGCCTCGCGAGCCGTGCTGCGGCCCTTGGTATCGGCACCCTCGCCTGTCCGGTAACCGGCGGTGTGCATCGGGCCGAAGCAGGCGATATCACGGTACTTGTGGGCGGACCGCAACAGCTATTCGACACTCACGCCGCAGCGCTCCGTGCAATGGGGGGAGAGGTCATTCATCTTGGGGGTATCGAGCAGGCTGCGGTCACGAAAGTGGTCACCAACATGCTTGCGTTCATCCACCTCATCGCCGCCGGCGAGGCGCTCATGCTCTGTGCCAAGGGCGGTGTGGACCTGCGCGCGGCATTCGCGGCCATCGCCGCGAGCTCGGGCAACAGCTTCGTGCATGAGACCGAGAGCCAGGTCATCCTGAACGGCAGCTATGACATTGGTTTTACGATGGATCTTGCCTGCAAGGACGCGGGTTTCGCGCTCGAGTTCGGCCGCCGTTTCGGCGTGCCGCTGCGACTCGCGGCGGTGATGGAGCAAACGTTCATCGAGGGCCGTGCGCGCTATGGCGGAGCCGCCTGGTCCTCCATGGTCGTGAAGCTCCTCGAGGACGCCGTCGATACGCCGTTGCGCGCACCCGGCTTTCCCGCCCGTCTCGGTCCCGAGCATTCCTGAGCTAGCCCTCAAGGCGCATCGAATTTTCGCATAGCCGAATCGAAATTCGGCATGATGGCCTGCGTAGGCGCTACCAGGGGCGCCCGCGGTTTGTCTTTTAAGCCACATCGGCAGCGGGGGCGGTAAAAATTTCACAAAACGCGCGGCGCCGTGCATAGTGATCCGCCATGACCGCTGAGTCACGACAAATCGAGGCTACCGCGGCGGCGGGCGCCGCACGGCCTCGGGGTCGCGCGCTTCCCACCGAGAAGGTGCAACCGTTCACGACCCCCTCGCGGGTCGAAGCGGAGGTTCTGCGCCTGCGGACTCTCATGGAGACAGGTGAGTTCGCCGCTGCCTTGACGGATGCCGAAACGCTGCTGAGAGAAGTCCCGGAGAACCGCGATGTCTGGTACATCGTTGCCGTCAGCCAGCGATATCTCAAGCGCATTCCCGACGCCCTCGCCTCACTCGCTCGGCTCGAGCAATTGCATCCGAGCTACAGCCGGTTGTTCCAGGAGCGTGGCCATTGCTTTGTCGCGCTCAAGGAGGCCGAACCCGCCATCGAGGCGTTCCTCAAGGCGGTCAATATCAACCCGGCGCTCCCGGCGAGCTGGAACGCCCTGAAGGTCCTGTTCAACATGACCGGGCGTCCTGCCGATGCCGACCTCGCGGCCCAGCACGTCGCCAAGCTCGCAAGCCTACCGACGGAAGTGACGACCGCCACGAGCCTTTTCTCGGACGGCGACATTGTCCCCGCCGAGCAACTCATCCGCGGGTTCCTGCTGAGGCACGGCAACCACGTCGAGGGGATGCGCTTGCTGGCAAGGATCGGCATGAAGCTCGAGGTGTATGACGATGCGGAATTGCTACTCGAGCAGGCGTTGCTGCTCGAGCCCGATTACCACGCCATGCGCTACGACTATGTGCTCACCCTCCTCGCGCGGCACAAGCAGCCGCAGGCGCTCGAGCAGATCGAGCGGTTGCTCGCGATCGAGCCGCACAATCGCGCCTATAGAATCACGCACGCGACCGCGTGCGTCGGAGTGGGCAAGCACGCGCAGGCGATCGAGCTGTATCGGCAGATCCTGGCCGAAACACCGCGAACGGCCGACGTCCATCTTTCCATCGCTCACGCCCTGAAAACGCTCGGCAGGCAGCCGGAGGCGGTCGCCTCGTATCGGACCGCTTTCGAGCTTCGGCCGAGCTTCGGCGATGCGTACTGGAGCCTCGCGAATCTCAAGACTTATCGATTCTCCGAAGAGGACATCGCGCAAATGCGCGAGCAAGAGCGCGCTGACATCGGCGTCGAGGACCGCTACCACTTGTGCTTCGCCCTCGGCAAAGCCCTGGAGGACCGCGGCGACTATGCGCAGTCGTTCGGCTACTACCAACGCGGCAACGCCCTGAAAAAGCGCGACCTGCGCTTCAAAATCGAGCCGATCGAGAGAAATGCCGCGTTTCAGGCGGCCGTTTGCACGCGCGAGTTCTTTGAGGCGCGGCGCGGCTATGGTTGCGATTCGCGCGACCCGATTTTCATCGTGGGACTGCCGCGCGCCGGGTCGACCCTGTTGGAACAGATTCTCGCCTCTCACTCACAAGTCGAGGGCACGACGGAGCTGCCGAACATCCTGCGCTTCGTGACCGACATGCAAGGACGTGACCCGGATGCCCGCGAGCCGCGCTACCCCAAGATCCTCGAGCGCCTGGCTGCGGAAGATTTCAAAAGGCTCGGCGAGAAGTATATCGCCGATACACGCGTCTATCGCTCCGGCAAGCCGCGATTCGTCGACAAGATGCCTAACAATTTCAGGCACATCAGTCTCATTCACCTGGTTCTTCCGAATGCCAGGATCATCGACGCGCGGCGCGAGCCGATGGCGTGCTGCTTCAGCAATTTCAAGCAACTGTTCGCATCCGGGCAGGAGTTCACGTACGACATCGAGGATATCGCGCGCTACTATCGCAGCTATGTGCAGCTCATGCGCCATTGGGACGAGGCCTTGCCCGGCAAGGTTTTGCGCATTCAGCACGAGAGCGTGGTGGAAGATCTGGAAGGCAACGTGCGACGCATTCTCGACTTTTGCGGCCTGCCCTTCGAGCCGGCTTGCCTCGAGTTTCACAAGACCGAGCGCAGCGTACGCACCGCGAGCTCGGAGCAGGTGCGCCGTCCCATATTCAACGAAGGAATCGGTCAGTGGCGGAACTTCGAGCCATGGCTGGGCTCGTTGCGGGCGGCGCTCGGCGATGCGCTCTCCGGCACCGAGCGGCGTGAGGAGGCATCAGTCATGTAATGCTTGATGTCTCGGGATTGAGAAACGACAGAAGATAACGACGAGGGGATGAATCATGAATTCCAACACTAAGCTGTGTTACGCCATTGCGGCCATTTTGAGCGGCTCCTCTGCGGGCATCGCCTACGCGGATCCGGCGCCCGACACCGGCGGCACCACCGAGGCGGCGGCAACGGACTCGCTCGCCGAGATCACGGTCACCGCACAGCGCCGCACCGAGAATATCCAGGACGTACCGATCTCGATTCAAGCGTTGACCGGGCAAACGCTGCAGCAGCTCAACATCCAAACCTTCGACGACTACGTCAAGTACTTGCCGAACGTCACCTCGGCAAGTAACGGCCCCGGCCAGAACGAGGTTTTCATGCGCGGCCTGAGCGCCGGCTCGCAGGCCAGCCAGGGCAGCGGCTCGACCGGCTTGTGGCCGAACGTTGCGATTTACCTGGATAACCAATCCGCGCAGCTCCCGAATCGCAACCTCGACATCTACGCCGCCGATCTCAACCGCATCGAGGTGCTGGAAGGTCCGCAGGGCACGCTGTTCGGTGCGGGCGCCGAGGCCGGCGTCATCCGCTACATCACCAACGAGCCCAAGCTCGACGTCACCGAAGGCAACGTCACAGCGGGCTACGGCGTGACTGCGCATGGCGATCCGAACAGCAATGTGACCGCGGTATTGAACGTCCCCGTGATCGAGGGCATCTTTGCCCTGCGCGGCGTCATCTACGACGACCATCGCGGCGGCTACATCGACAATGTGCCGGCGACATTCACCCGCAAGGACACCGACCTCGGGATTGCAGAGGAAGGCTACGGCGGTTACCCGACCGGTTGCGTCGGGGGCGGCACGCCGGCTTGCCAGGTGCCCCCGGGCAGCCCTGTGCTCCACAACGGCAGTCTCGTCGGGAACAACATCAACCCCACGGATTACCAGGGAACGCGCGTCGAGGCACTGTTCAAGATCAACGACGACTGGAACGTGCTGCTCTCGCAGTCCTACCAGAACCTCAACACCCAGGGCGTGTTTTACCAGCAGCCCAATGCCTCGGACGGCTCTGCGCTGCAGCCGCTCGAAGTCACCCTGTTCAATCCTGCCTATGACAAGGACAGGTTCGAGAGCACGGCCTGGACTGTGAATGGCAAGATCTGGGATATCAAGGCGGTCTATACCGGCGGCTACCTGGACCGTCACGTCGAGCAGCAAGGCGACTACACGAACTACGCCCGCGGCTTTTATGCCGATTACTATCAGTGCCATGGCCCGTCACCCGGCATCGCTTCCGCGTGCTACTCGCCGAGTGCTACCTGGCACTCGACCGAGCAGAACGAGCACGCGCAGCACGAGTTGCGCTTCAGCACGCCGGACGAATGGCGCGCACGCGCAATCGTCGGCGCCTTCTACGAGAACAACAAGCTCTACGATCAAACCGCCTGGAATTACAAGTCCCTGCCGCCGTGTACCTCCAACACCGGGGCGGGCAATACCAACTGTTTGTCGAACGTCGGCACGTTCCCGGGCACTTACGTCCAGAACCCCGGCGTGCAGGGCGACAACACCTCGTTTTATCAGGACCAGTATCGCCAGACCAAACAGACGGCGTTCTTTGCGTCCGGCGACTTCGACATCATTCCCAAGGTGCTCACGCTCACGCTCGGTACGCGCCATTTCCTGTTCCAGAATGACATGCAGGGAAGCGTGCTCTCGAGCTTCGGCTGCTTGCAGGCGGGCGTGCCGCCGGGCGGCTGCCACAATCCGCTCTATAGCTACAACCTCAATGCCGATAATCTGCGCGACACCGAATCGGGCTTCAAGAGCCGCGGCAACCTCACCTGGCACATCACGCCGGACGTGATGGTGTATTACACGTACTCGCAGGGCTTTCGCCCGGGCGGCTTCAACCAGAACGGCGGTGCGCAACATGCTTACGGGACAGATGGGAACCCGCAGTACGCGATTCCCACCGCCTATTCATCCGACAAGCTGACCAACAACGAGATCGGCTGGAAGTCGGAGTTCTTCGACCATCGCCTGCAGTTCAACGGTGCGGTTTATCGTGAGAACTGGGACAACGTCCAGATCGAGTTCTTCAATCCCGGCGTAGTCGGCAACCTTTTCTATGATACCAACGGTCAGAACTTTCGCATCAAGGGTATCGAGACTTCGTTGGTGGGACGGGTCACGAGCGGGCTGACGCTGCAATACGCGGCATCCTGGAACCAAAGTGTGCAGACGAATTCACCCCAGTTGGTCAACAATATTGCGGGGAGCGCGAACTACGGCAAGCCGATCACGACAGTCTGCGGCGGCTCGTTCTACACGGGCACCTGCGTTCCGGTCACGAACCCGTTCGGACCGACCGGCGCGCCGAGCGCCGATGCGCCGCCGATTCAGATGAGCGCGCGCGGCCGCTATGAGTGGACCATCGCCGAGTACACCCCGTTCGTGCAGGTCGGGTTCACCCACACCGGCCACGCGTTCACGCAGGCAGGATCGAACCCCACGATTTTGCCCGGCGGTGCGATCAATACGTCTCGCGGGCGGTTCGAGATACCCGCCTACTCGACGGTCAACGCCTCAATCGGTGTCGCGAAGGATAATTGGTGGGTGAACGTCTTCGGCGAGAACCTCGCCAATTCGAACGCGAGCACCTTCATCAGCACCGATCAGTTCATCGTCGAACAGACGCCGCTGCGACCGCGAGTACTTGGAGGCTCGTTCGGCTACAAATTTTAATTAAAGGGACGACGCTTAGCTAAAGGGAGAGGCCGGGGATTACCGCTCGATCGTTACCGATCGAGCGGTAACGCGTGGAACTTGAACTCTCAGGCCCTCTTAATCAGTCGGGTGATCCCGACCAGAATCACCGCGCCAATGAACGCGACGATGATGGGGCCGACCATGCCGCCTCCCGGCCAAATTCCGAGCTGCCCAAACAGCCAGCCACCGAAAAGTCCTCCCAAGATGCCGAGAACGATGTCCAGCACGACGCCGTAGCCACCCCCCCTCATCACCTTCCCGGCTCCCCAGCCGGCAATCAAACCGACGATGATCCACGCAAGAATGTTCATGCTGATCTCCTTGTTGTTTTAATCATTCCAAAAACGAGTTTCTCGCATCAGCCGCCGTGCACCCCATAAGCGCCCGCATACGGACTATAGCCGGTCATGCGCACGATGGCGGACATCAAGACGCTCAGCACCACGCCCAGGAGAATGACGCAAACCACGACGGCTGCGGTATATCCCGGCACCTTCTCTTTGGGGCTCTGCATCAGCACGGGCAAGCCGAGATACAACAGGTAGACGCCGTAGAGACTGGCGATGAGCCGCAGGAACGGTCCGAACACAGGCAATAGAACCAGCACTGCGCCCAGAGCGGCGGGCGTGAAGGCGTAGGCGGCCGTCTTCAGAGCCTGTCGCTGATTGCGTTGGCCAGCAAAGCTCGGCGCGAGACCGTCGATGATCAGACCGAAGAGGTATATCCCGAGCAAGGCAAAACCGAAGCTCGCGAGCGCGTACGCGAGCCCGGTGAGCACCGGCATGTGCCAGTAGCCGATCCCGATCAGCGACATGCGGATGAAGGACATGACGGTCGAGAATGCCGCCAGCGGCATCACGTATCCCGTGTAGAGCTGCGTTATGCCGGTGGTCTCGGCCTGGATGATCGGCCACTCGGTGTTGGGCGTCATGAGGATGTTCTTGGCGCGCTCTATGAGTTTGGCTTGGGTCGAGGTGGACTCTCCGCGGGCCGCCGCGGCGGTGCCCGATGCGCTCCCGGACCCGATGGGGCCCCGAGCGGGCGGGCGCATCAAGGTCGCGTCGGGTTGGCTGTTCGGATTCAATGCCTGACCGCAGAAACCGCAAAACCGTGAGCCGTCCACCACCGGCTGATTGCACTTGGGACATTGCATGCGCGTATTCCTTCTAGTTGTATCGATCCCTCAGCGGGAAAGGATTTCGCTCCCGGGTCGTATGGTACGCCGAATGCCGGGTGGGAATGTAATGGCCGGCGGGGGGGTGCCCGGGGACCGCGCGAGAGTCGCTATCGAGCAGCCTGCTCCAGCCGGTCCTCGAGCTCCGTGCAATACCAGTCCACGAACTGGATGACGCCGCCCTCATGCACAGGGGAGTAAGGGGCGGGATCGTAGGCCGGTGAGCTCACGCCGATCTGATTTTCCTGGCACACGCGCCGGTCCGCCTCGTTGGTGGCGAGCCAGACTTCCGTCATACGCTTGAGGTCGTAGTCGACGCCTTCGACGGCATCCTTGTGGACCAGCCACTTCGTGGTGAGCAACGTCTCGTTGGGACTCACGGGCAAGAGCCGAAACGAGATCGCATGATCGGCGAGCACGTGATTCCAGATGCTCGGATAGTGAAACAGGAGGAGCGTCCCCAGATCCGGCTCGGCGATGCTGTCGATGAGGGGCCGGCGCACCGCTGCCTTGCCGTCCATGGTGAAGCTGACGGCGCCCTCGACCAGGGGCATCCGCGACGTGCGGTACTGACCGTTCTCCGACAGATAGAATCGGCTCGGCAATCCCAGAGATTCCCAGTGCGACCACTTGTTGGTGATGATCGGATTGCTCTCGGCGCCCGCAACGCCGGTGACGGTCGGGGTTTCCGGAAAGGTGCGAATCAGCTCCGGATGGTTGGCGGAGCAGTGATAGCACTCGCGGTTGTTCTCCCAGACGAGCTTCCAGTTGGCCCGCTCGACGATGGTAGTCTCGAATGCGACCTTGCTCCGCAGCAGGTTGTGGGGCAGAAAGTATGGCTCGATGTGGCGACGGATCGGCTCGAAGTCCGGCGCGACCTTGGCAAGGCACACCCAGATGTAGCCGCCGACGCTCGCACAATGCACGACATGCAGACCGTATTGTGAGCGGTCGAACCCGGGGCCCATGTCGCGCGCCGCGAACAAGCGTCCGTCAAGATGATAAGTCCATTGATGATACGGACACACGAGGCGCGTCACCGAGCCGCGCTCCGCGGAGCAGATTCGCGAGCCGCGATGCCGGCACGCGTTGTGGAAGGCATGCAGCTCGCCGTTGCGGTCGCGGACCACCACGACAGGGTACTCGCCGATCTGAACGGTCAAGTAATCGCCGGGATTCGGCACTTCACAATCATGACCGACGAACAGCCAATCCCGATACCAGATCATCTCGAGATCGACCCGGTACTCCTCCTCTCCACAATAGAACTCGCGCTCGAGGGCAGTCTCGTGCTTGCGTCGCCGTAATCGATCGAGCATGACCTCGCGCGCGCTCATGATGTCGCATGGCCCCGTTCCGAACATGAGAGCCTCAGTCTAGCAGCATGACCACCCACGGCAGCATGGCTGCGCGCGACGTGTTCCACCGCGGAAACGACGACGCATCGGAGGCGCAATCGACCCTGCGCGGACCCGGCGCGATCTGGGTAATATCGACCCATGAAGTGCGCGCCACGCAGCAAGATGCTCTACCGGCTGATAGCGGGCTTCGCATGCGCGACGCTCTTTGCCCCCTGCGCCGGAGTCGCCGCGCCGACCCCCGTGAAACGCATCGGCGGGATGACGCTCGAGCACTGCGCCGAGCGACCTGCCTACTGCGGCCGCATCGACCGGCCGCTTGATCCGAGCGGCGCAATCGGCGGCCGCATCTCGGTCTACTTCGAGTTCTATCCGCACACTGCCGTCGGTCCCTCCGCCGGGACTCTCGTGGCCACGGAAGGAGGCCCCGGTTATCCGGCGACCGAGTCGCGCGAGGACTACCTTGCTCTGTTCCGGCCGCTGCGTGCGACGCGCGATGTCGTGCTGATGGACAACCGTGGCACGGGGAAATCGGGCGCGATCGATTGCCCTGCGCTCCAGACCGCGGAGCAGTGGACAGTGGAGCTGGTCGGTGCCTGCGGCGCCTCGCTCGGCGAGCGCGCGGCGCTCTACAGCACTGCCTATGCCGTCGACGATCTGGCCGCCATCATCGAAGCGCTCGAGGTGGGCCCCATCGATCTCTACGGGGATTCCTACGGCACCTATTTCGAGCAGGTGTTCGCCCTGCGCCATCCGCGCGCGCTGCGCAGTGTGGTCCTCGACGGCGCCTATCCCCTGAACGCTCCCGACTATCCCTGGTACCCCACCTACGCGCCCGCGATGCGCGCCAAGTTCGATCTCGCGTGTCAGCGCTCGGCGTCCTGCGCGCGATTGCCCGGCAGCTCGCTCGACCATGTCCTGCCCACGCTCGAAGAGCTGCGCCGCGCGCCCTTCGCCGCGCATGCCTTCGACGCAGACGGCCGCGAGCGCTCCTTTCAGGCCGATGCATCACGGCTCGCCATCGTCATGTTCGGCAGTGCCCCGGCCCTGGCGACCGTCAAGGAGGTCGACGCCGCAGCACGCGCATTCCAAGCAGGCGATCGGGCGCCGCTCCTGCGGCTCATCGCCGAAACTTTGAGCGGCGTCGATTCCCGGGATCCCTCCGCCGATCCGACCAAATGGAGCGCGGGGCTTGCTGCCGCGGTGATGTGTCAGGATCCGCCGCAGATCTTCGACATGCGCTTGGCCCCGGCCGAGCGCGCCGCCGCCCGCGACCGCGTGCTCGCCGAGCGGCGGCGTTCCTTCACCGACACCTACGCCCCATTCACCATCGACGAGTATCGAGGCATGCCCCTCGACTACAGCTTTCTCGATCAATGCCTCGATTGGCCGGTCGCCCCCGCCGGCCACCCGGCCTCGCAGGTAGTGGCGGCGGATGACACGTATCCCGACGTACCGGTGCTGGTGGTATCGGGTGAGCTCGACAACATGACCACGATTGCCGACGGCACGGCCGTGGCACGCGCGTTTCCACGGGGCCGCCAGGTAATCATCGCCAACGGTTTCCACGTCAACGCCCTACCGCGGGCGCGCAGCCCCTGCGGCGCGGAACTCGTGCGGCGTTTCGTCGAGACGCTCGAGGTTGGGGATACGCGCTGCGCGGCCGCGGCGCCACCGGTTCGCCTGCTCGCCCGCTTCGCGCGACACGCCGCGGAGCTCGAGCCGGCTGAAGGTCTCGCCTCGAACCAGGCATCCGACCTGCAGCTGCGATTCTTGAGCGCCGCCGTGCTCACCGCGGGCGATATCGTCACGCGACTGCAAATGAACTCGAGCGGACACGGCGTGGGCCTTCGCGGCGGCCGATTCACCGTCAGCGAGCGCCGAGGCACACAGCTGGTGCGGCTGGATGCCGTGCGCTGGACCGAGGATCTCGCCGTATCGGGGACACTCGAGAAAACGCCGGGAGACGGAGGCCAGGTGCGAGCGCATCTGCGGCTCTCCGGCACCGCCCCTCTCTCCGGTGCCGGCCGGCTCGACGGTACGGTGGAGGTCGTCTGGGGCGATGCAGCGCCCGAGGCCCTTGCGGACATTCGCGGCACGCTCGGCGGTGCGCGCGTGATCGCGCGCATGCCGGCGCCGTGAGCCCTAGACGCCCGAAGCAGCCGCCGGCCTGGCGCCCGAGAGCGCGGCCGTGCTTTCCTCGCCAAGCTCGCGGCTCTCGCCGATCTTGCGCTCCGCGCTGGGCGGATATCCGTATTGGTTGCGATAGCACTTGGAGAAGTGCGGCGGGGACTGAAATCCACATGCCGCAGTGATGTCCATGATGGGCATCGCGGTTTGCAGCAAGAGCTCGCGAGCGCGGCGCAGACGCATCTCGAGATAGTACCGCTTCGGCACGCAGTTGAGGTCGCGCTTGAACAGCCTCTCGATCTGCCGCCGCGACAGACCCGTGGTGCGCGCGATCTTTTCGAGTGAGAGCGGCTTCTCGATGTTCTCCTCCATGAGCTGCGCCACGCGAATGAGTCCGCGGTGCGAGACACCCACCCGGGCGCGCAGCGGAATGTACTGCCGGTCCTTGTCCTTGCGCACACGATCGACGATGAACTGCTCCGAGACACGCTGCGAGACCCGCGAGCCGAGCTTCGCCTCGATGAGATTCAACATCAAATCGAGCGGCGCCGTCCCGCCCGAGCATGTGAAGCGGTTACGGTCGATGGTGAACAGCTGGTCGCTGATGAGCACACGCGGAAATTCCTCGCGCAGCGCCGAGATATTCTCCCAGTGAATGGTCGCGCGATAGTTGTCGAGAAGCCCCGCGCGCGCGAGTGCGTAGCCGCCGGTGCATAGCGCACCGAGGGCGATACGTCGGTCCGCCAAGCGGCGCAGAGCCACGAGTAGCGCGGGCGACACCGCCTCGCGAATGTTGATGCCGCCGCATACGAACAGGATGTCGAGCGGCTCGAGCTTATCGAGCGTCGCGGTGGGCGAGAGCTTGAGGCCTGAGCTCGACTCGCTCGGCGCACCGTCGAGGCTGATGACCGACCAATCGTAGACATCCTTGCCGACCAGACGATTCGCCATGCGCAAGGGCTCGATGGCATTGGCGACGGCGATCAGGGAATAGTTGGCGAGCGTCAGAAACGCGTATTTGCATTTGCGTAAAGCCGCCGGCGATTCCACGGAATTCCCCCTTCCGGGATCCAGCGCCCGGACGCTCCATATTATGCACCGACGCGGCTGAAGTGCCTATTTCCGACATATCCTGTCGTTTTTCGGACAGCCATGGCCGTGCAAGGGTGTATTGGCGATCGAGGCGGGCATTGGGACAGCCGGGCAGCGCCAGAAGATGGGGGTGGCGCATTTGCACAAGTGATTGTCGCTATTAGCGTCTTGTTTGGCTCGCCGCTCGTTACACTGCGGTGCGCATTCAATCGGGGACCTGCAAGATGAAAACTCATGCCCGCGTCGTGGTGATCGGTGGCGGCGTGGTCGGCGTCAGCACGCTCTATCATCTGGCTCACAAGGGCTGGTCGGACGTCGTGCTTCTCGAGCGCTCCGAGCTTACCGCGGGCTCTACCTGGCACGCGGCGGGGCTCCTACCGCTCTTCAACATGAGCTACACGGTCGGGCAGCTCCACAAATACTCGGTGGACCTGTACAAGCGTTTGCCCGCGGAGACGGGACAGGACGTGAGCTTTCACGTGACCGGAAATCTGCGCCTCGCCACGTGCCGTGAGCGCATGGACGAGTATCAGAAGTATTGCGGGACGGCGAACACGATCGGCGTACCGTTTCAGATCATCACGCCGCAAGAGGTCAAGAAGCTATGGCCGCTGGCCGAGCTCGGTAACGGCGCTGATACGCCGAACATCATCGGCGCGCTCTACCATCCCGACGACGGCCACATCGCGCCCGCGGATCTCACCATGGCGCTGCGCAAGGGTGCCCGTGCACTCGGCGCGGAGATCCACGAGCAGACCGAGGTCACCGGCGTCAAACGCACCGCTACGGGCGAGTGGCAGCTCACCACGAACAAGGGCGAGATCACCGCCGAGCACGTGGTGTGCGCCACGGGAAACTACGCCCGGCAGATAGGACGCCTGTTCGGCTTGAACGTGCCCTCGATTCCCGTGGAGCATCAATACATCGTTTACGACGAGGCTGCCGAGCTCAAGGCGTATCGCCGCGGCGGCGGGCGCGAGCTTGCGGTGCTGCGCGAGTCCGATCAGTCGTATTACCTGCGCGAGGAGCGCATGGGCTGGATCTTGGGGCCGTACGAGGCCGGAGCGCCGGCACGCTTCGCCGACGGCGTGCCCGACTGGTTCGGCAAGAGCCTGTTCGAGGGCGACCTCGAGCGCCTCTTGCCGCACGTCGAAGCGGCGCAGCGCCGCGTGCCCTCGCTCGCCGCCTGCGGCATCAAGGACATCGTCAACGGTCCCATCCCCTACTCGCCCGACGGCAGTCCGCTCATCGGCCCGGCATGGGGCGTGCGCAACGTATGGCTCAACGAGGGGCACAGCTTCGGCATCACAGCGGCGGGCGGCTCCGGTTGGCAGCTCGCGGAGTGGATCGTCGAGGGCGAGCCGGGCATCGACATGATGGCGGTCGATCCGCGCCGCTACGGTCCCTACACGAGCAAGCGCTATGTGGTTCAGAAGAACGAGGAGACCTACCGCAACGTCTTCGTCATCCACTTCCCCGACGAGGAGCGCGCCGATGCGCGGCCGGCGAAGACGAGCCCGGTCTACGACAAGCTCAAGCGCATGGGCGCGGTGTTCGGCCAGCGCTACGGCTGGGAGCGCGCCAACTGGTTCGCGCCGCCCGGCGTCGAGGCGAAGGACAAGTGGAGTTTCCGCCGCTCGAACTATTTCGAGCACGTCGGCCGCGAGGTCCTGAATCTGCGCCAGCACGTGGGCGTCATCGATCTCACGCCCTTCACCAAACACGAGGTCAGCGGCCCCGGCGCGGAAGCCTGGCTCGACGGGCTGGTCGCCAACAAGGTACCCACCAAGATCGGCCGCATGGCGCTCTCACATGCGCTCACGCGCCGCGGCGGCATCCGCTCGGAATTCACCATCACCAAGATCGCCGATGAGCATTTCTACGTGGTGAGCGCAGGCGCTGCGGAGCGCTACGACAGCGATTATTTGCAAGGGATGCTGCCCCCCAACGGGGTGACCCTGCGCAATATCACGGCAAGCCGCGGCTGCTTCGTCGTGGCGGGACCCCGCTCACGCGACGTGCTCGCGAAGCTCGTCGATGCACCGCTCGACAATACGGCATTTCCCTGGCTCACCGGCCAGGTGGCCGAGGTCGGGCTCGCGACCGATGTTTATCTCCTGCGCGTCAATTTCGTGGGCGCGCTCGGCTGGGAGCTGCACTTTCCCATCGAGTACGCGCACCACTTGTTCGATGCCATCTTCGAGGCGGGGGCCGAGCACCGGATCGCGATGGCGGGCATGCGCGCGATGGAGTCGTTGCGTCTGGAAAAATCGTATCGCATGTGGGGCAGCGACTTGACCCCCGATTACACCCCCTACGAGGCGGGGCTCGATCGCTTCGTGCGCCTCAACAAGGGGGCCTTCATCGGCAAGGAAGCGCTCGAGCGCCAGCTCGCGCAGGGCGTACCCAACCGCTTCATCACGTTCGAGGTGCACGGCGTCACCGATGCGGATCCGCTCGGCAACGAGCCCCTGTTCGATCGTGGCGGCCGCCTGGTCGGACGCGCGACGGCGGGCTATTACGGGCACGCGCTGCGCAAGAGTTTGGGATTGGGATACGTCAATCCCGAGTTCGCGACCGTCGGCAGCGAGCTCTCAATCGAGATCCTGGGAGAGCGCAAGCCGGCCACGGTGCTCATCGATTCTCCCTACGACCCGGAGAACAAGGAACTGCGAGCCTGATCACGCCATGAGCAGGCAAAGGTTCTCGGCCCTCGCCCTCCTCCGCCGCGGCCTCTCGGGGCATCGCGGCTGGCTGCCCCAGTGGCGCAAGGCCGCGCCACAGCCGGCCTATGACGCGGTCATCGTCGGCGGCGGCGGCCACGGCCTCGGGGCCGCTTATTACCTGGCCAAGGAGCACAGGCTCGGCCGCATCGCCGTGCTCGAGAAAGGCTGGATCGGCGGCGGCAATACCGGCCGCAACACGACCATCATCCGCTCCAATTATCTGTTTGCCGAAAGCGCGGCGCTCTACGATCACGCGGTCAAGATGTGGGAGGACCTCTCGCAGGTCCTCAACTACAACGTCATGTTCTCGCCGCGCGGCGTGCTAATGCTTGCCCATACGGTGCACGACGTTCAGCAATCGAAGCGCCACATTCACGCCAATCGCTGCAACGGCGTCGACAACGAATGGCTCGAGCCGGAGCAGGCCAAGGAGTTCTGCCCGCCGCTGAACATCTCGGACAATATCCGCTACCCGGTGCTCGGCGCCGCGTTGCAGCGGCGCGGCGGCACGGCGCGGCATGACGCGGTGGCCTGGGGATACGCGCGCGCCGCCGACGCGCTCGGCGTCGACATCATCGAGAACTGTGAAGTGACGGGCATGCGCAAGGACGCGAGCGGCGCGATCGAGGCGCTGGAAACGACCCGCGGTCTCATCCACACGCGCAAGGTCGGTGTGTCGGCCGCCGGCTCGACCAGCGTCGTCATGCGCCTCGCGGGCGTGCGCTTGCCGCTCGAGAGCTATCCGCTGCAAGCGCTCGTCTCCGAACCGGTGAAACCGATCTTTCCATGTGTCGTGATGTCGAACACCATCCACGCGTACATCAGCCAGTCCGACAAGGGCGAACTGGTGATCGGCGCGGGCACCGATGCGTACACGTCCTATACGCAGCGCGGAGCGCTGCACATCAATACCCACACGCTCGACGCCATCTGCGAGCTATTTCCCCAGTTCCGCCGCCTGCGCATGCTGCGCAACTGGGGCGGCATCGTCGACGTGACCCCGGACCGCTCGCCCATCATCGCCAAGACGCCCGTCCCGGGCCTCTACGTCAATTGCGGCTGGGGCACGGGCGGCTTCAAGGCGACGCCGGGCTCGGCACATCTCTTCGCCTGGACGATCGCGCGCGACGAGCCTCATCGAACCAATGCGCCGTTCACCATCGAGCGCTTCCGCGATGGTTACCTGATCGACGAGGCCGCGGCAGCGGCCGTGGCGCACTAGCCATCGGCTGGCCCCATGCTGCTCATCGCCTGTCCTTACTGTGGAGAACGCCCCGAGATCGAGTTCGCGTACGGCGGCCAGGCGCATATTGCGCGCCCCGCACGCCCCGCCGAGCTCAATGACGCGGCGTGGAGCGAGTTCTTGTACATGCGCGACAACATCAAGGGCGTGCACGCGGAGCGCTGGCGGCACGCGCGCGGCTGCGGGCGCTTTTTCAATGCGTTGCGCGACACCACCAGCGACCGGATCCTCGCGACCTATGAGACCGGCAAGCCGCGGCCTCCCCTCGGCCAGCCGCAGGAAAGCGCCTCGTGAGCCTGCGCACCGCGGCGCACGGGCGCATCGACCGCAGCCGGCCGCTGCGATTCACGTTCGACGGCCGCGCCTACGTAGGCTTCGGCGGCGACACGCTCGCCTCGGCATTGCTCGCGAACGGCGTGCACCTGGTGGCGCGCTCATTCAAATATCACCGCCCGCGCGGGATTCTCGCTGCAGGCTCCGAGGAGCCGAACGCCCTGGTAACGGTGGTGCGGGACGATGCGCGCCGTACGCCGAATCTGCGCGCCACGCAGGTCGAGCTCTATGACGGCCTCGTCGCTCACAGTCAGAACCGCTGGCCGAGCCTCACCACCGACGTCGGGCGCGTGAACGATTGGCTGTCGCGGTTCTTTCCCGCCGGCTTCTACTACAAGACATTCATGTGGCCACGCAAGGCGTGGAAGGCTCTGTACGAGCCTGTCATCCGGCGGGCTGCCGGACTCGGCGTCGCACCCACGCGCGCGGATCCCGATCGCTATGCGCAGCGTTACGCGCATTGCGACGTGCTGGTGGTGGGCGCCGGACCCGCGGGCCTCGCGGCAGCGCTCGCCGCCGCCCGCACGGGCATGCGCGTCATACTGTGTGACGAATCCGTCGAGCTCGGCGGCAGCCTCCTCGGCGATGTCGCCGCACGCATCGACGGCATGACCGGCGCCGAATGGGCAGAGCGCTCGATCGCCGTGCTGCGCGACTGCCCCCGGGTGACCCTGCTTGCACGCACCACCGCCTTCGGCTACTTCCCTCACAATCTCATCGGCCTGAGCGAACGTATCACCGACCATCTCGCCGCGCCCCCCGCACATCTGCCGCGCGAGCGGCTCTGGCAAGTGCGCGCACGGCGCGTGGTGCTCGCGACCGGCGCCATCGAGCGGCCGCTGGTATTTCCGGGCAACGATCGTCCCGGCATCTTGCTCGCGGGCGCTGCCCAAACCTATCTCAATCGCTACGCCACCCGGGTGGGTCAGCGTGTGGTGATCGTGACCGCGGACGACGCCGCCTATCAAACGGCCCTCGACCTGCATGCCGCCGGTACCGTCGTCGCTGCCATCGCCGATCTGCGCGCCAATCCCGCGGGCGAGTTGCCGCAGGCAGCGCGCGGCGCGGGGCTCCTGGTATTGCCGGGATCGACCGTGCTCAGTACCGAAGGGGGCCTGCGGGTGAGCGCCGTGTCGGTGGGCATCGCGAGCGGTGCCGAGGCCGCTCGACGATTCGACTGCGATACCCTGTTGATGTCGGGCGGCTTCACCCCGAGCGTGCACTTGTTCTCGCAGTCGCGCGGCAAGCTCGCCTGGAGCGAGACCCTCAAGGCCTTCGTGCCCGGCGAGTCGGCCGAGCACGAACGTTCCGCGGGCGCCTGCCGCGGCATCACGGACCTGCGCGAAGTCCTGGAGGACGGCGCGAGCGCGGGCGCGGCGGCCGCATCCGCCTCGAGCGGCGCCGCGGAGCTGCCCGCTCTTCGCTTCACGGTCGAGGCCGCGCGCCGTGAGACGGGCGCTCATCTCGGCGCGTTGCCTCCCGGCACGGTACCGTCCAGCCTGAAATCGTTCGTCGATTGGCAACACGATGTGACCATGCGGGACGTGCAGCTCGCGGCTCGCGAAGGCTTTCAATCGATCGAGCACGTCAAGCGCTATACCACCACCGGAATGGCGACCGATCAGGGCAAGACCTCGAACATGAATGCGCTCGCGATCGTCGCCGAGGACCTCTCGAGCCCGATTCCACGCGTGGGACTCACGACCTTTCGCGCCCCGTACACACCGACGACGTTCGGGGCCTTCGCCGGCATTTCACGCGGCGACCTGTTCGATCCGAGGCGCACCACGCCGACCCACGCTTGGGCACAGGCGCAAGGCGCGGTGTTCGAGAACGTCGCACTATGGAAGCGCGCGCGCTATTTCCCGCGCGCCGGCGAGGACATGCATGCCGCGGTTGCGCGCGAATGCCTCGCGGTGCGCAATGCCTGCGGCATTTTCGACGCTTCGACCCTCGGCAAGATCGAAGTGGTGGGCGCGGATGCCGCCGAATTCATGAATCGGCTCTACGTGAACAGCTGGTCGGGACTCGCGCAGGGCCGCGCACGCTACGGCATTCTATGCCGCGACGACGGCTTTATTTACGACGACGGTGTAGTGGCTCGCCTCGCGGCGGATCGGTTCCACGTCACCACCACGACGGGCGGCGCGCCACGGGTGCTCGCGCTCATGGAGGACTACCGGCAGACCGAATGGCCGGATCTCAAGGTTTGGCTTACCTCCACCACCGAACAGTGGGCCGTGATCGCAGTCCAGGGACCGAACGCGCGGCGCGTGCTCGAGCCGCTCGTCTCTGAAGTCGACCTGAGCGCCGCCGCGCTGCCCCACATGGGCATTGCGCGCGGCAAGATCGCCGGAGTGCCGATGCTCTTGTTTCGCGTGAGCTTCACGGGCGAGCTCGGGTTCGAGATCAACGTGCCGGCCGACTTTGGCGCGGCCGTGTGGGAGCGCGTGCACGAGGCCGGACAGGCGCACGGCATGGTTCCCTACGGGACCGAGACCATGCACGTGCTGCGCGCAGAGAAGGGCTACATCATCGTGGGTCAGGACACCGACGGCACCGTCACGCCCGACGATGCCGGCTTGAGCTGGGCGATCGGCAAGAACAAGCCGGATTTCGTGGGCAAGCGCTCGCTCGAGCGTCCCGCCATGAAGGCCGCCGATCGCAAGCAGCTCGTGGGCTTGCGATCGCGCAGCGGAGAGCTGCTCGAGGAAGGCGCGCAAGTCGCTGCCGAAGCGTATCAGAAGCCGCCCATGGCGCTGCTCGGCCACGTGACGTCGGCTTATTCGAGCAGTGTGCTCAACACGCCGATCGCGCTCGCACTCGTCGCCGGAGGCCGCGCCCGGCTGGGTCAGACTTTGCACGTGCCCATGGCCGGTCGAGACATCGCGGTCGAAGTCACATCGCCTATTTTCTATGACCCGAAGGGAGAGAGGCTGAATGGCTGATGCTGCCCTGCGCCGGACCCCGCAAGTGAGCGCGGGCAATTGGCTAAAGACGCAGCCGCCCGCGGCACGCTGGGTGCTGCACGGCAATGCACAGGCGCGGGCATTGGCCGCGCCTGTCTGGGGCGTCGGCTTCTCCGCTACGGCGTGCCGAGCCCTGCGCACGGCAGATCGCGCGACGCTCTGGCTGGGTCCCGATGAATACCTGTTGCTCGATCTGGCGCAGGCCGAGAGCGCGCTTGCGGCGGCCGCCTCGATCGAAAATGCGTTGCGCGATACGCCACATGCGCTCGTCGACGTGAGCCATCGGCAATTCGCGCTCGAAGTGAGCGGGCCGCACGCCGAGGTCATTCTGCGAGGCGCATGCCCGCTCGATTTACACATAAGCCAATTTCCAGTCGGCATGTGCACGCGCACGGTGCTGGCAAAGGCCGACGTGACCCTGTGGCGCACCGGCGCCGACACCTTTCACATGGAGGTATGGCGATCGTTCGCGGGCTATGTGGGCGGACTGATCACCGAGATCGCGCGAGAGTTCTATCCCGGGGTCTGATGGCGCGGGTACTCGATTTGCCGGGCTCGAGACTCTAAGCTGCGCAGAACATGTTGAGCAAAGAGGAATCCCAGGCGCGTTTGCACGCGGCTTGTACCGAGGCGCTGACGATGCTGCGCCTCGGGCGAGCCGCCACGGCCGAGCGGCAGCTGCGCGCCATTCAGGCGGCCGCGCCCGGTGATGTAAGAAGCCTGCGACTGCTCGGCGTCGCATTGCTCCACCAAGACAAGATCTCCGCGGCCGTCCAGACCCTCGAGCGAGTCATGCTCGCGGAACCCGGGTTCGCCGATGCGCGCGTCGATCTTGCGCGGGCTTATCGTTGCGCCGCCCAGCCCGCGCGCGCGCGCGCGGAGGTGCGGCGCGTGCTCGAGGCCGACCCGCACCATCACCGCGCGTGGCTTGCATACGGCGATGTGCTCGTCGAGTCCGAACAATACCGAGATGCGCTCGTGGCCTTCGAGCGCGCTCGACTGACCGACCCGCAGCGGACGCGGATTGAGGCGGCGACAGCGACACTCGTGGCGGATGAGCGCCGCGAACCCGAGGAGCTGTTCCGCGAAATCCTCAAAGAGGAGCCGGATCACGTGGCAGCGCTTTGTGGACTTGCAGCGCTCGCCCTGAGTGCCGATCGTCCAACCGAAGCCGAGCGACTGCTGCGCCACGCCCTGCGGCAGTCCGCCTACATCCCGTTGGCCTATCGCGGGCTGGGGCCCGCGCTGGTGCGGCTCGGGCGCCTCAAGGAGGCGGAGGCGGCCGTGCGATATCTCGAGAAGATCGAGCCTGACAGCCCGCAAACTTGGGTCGCGATCGCCTCCGTCGCCACACGAATGCTGCGGCAGGAGGAAGCGCTCGACGCCTACGAGCGCGCGGCGCTTCTCAAGCCGGATGAGGCGGGACTGCGCATCTCCGCCGGGCATTTGCAGAAGACCCTCGGCCGGCGCCGCGAGAGCGAGGCGTCGTACAAGGCGGCGCTCGAGATCGAGCCCGGCCGAGCGGAAGCGTGGTGGAGCCTCGCCGACCTCAAGAACTATGTCTTCAGCGACGCGGAAATCGCCGCGATGCAACGGCTGCTGTCGAGCGACAAGCAGCAACGCTCCAATGAGGCGCGGCTGCAGTTTGCGCTCGGTAAGGCGCTGGAGCAGCGCGAGGCGTACGGACAGGCCTTCGCGCACTACGCCGCGGGGAATGCCCTGCGCCGTCTGGACGAGCCGTTCGACATCGAGGGGTTCGAGCGCCGCTGTGCGCGCATACGAACATTTTTCGACGCCGACTTCTTTACAGCGCACCGCGGCAGCGGTGACGCGAGTCCCGCACCGATCTTCATCGTCGGCTTGCCTCGCTCCGGATCGACGCTGCTCGAGCAGATCCTCGCCAGCCACTCGCAGGTGGAAGGCACGATGGAGCTGCCGAACATCCCAAGCATGGTGGCACAGTTCGACGACCTATCGGCCGGCCGGGACGGCTACCCCGAGACGGTGGGCCGGGCATCCCGAGCGCAGCTCGCCGCGCTCGGTCGCCGCTACCTCGAGGAGACGGCGCCGCTGCGTTCGGGACGCGCGCACTTCACCGACAAGCTGCCCAATAACTTTAGCCACATTGGCCTGATACACGCCATTCTTCCACACGCCACCGTCATCGACGCGCGCCGGCACCCGATGGATGCGTGCTTCAGCACGTTCAAGCAGAATTTTGCCGAAGGACAGACCTTCAGCTACGACCTGACAGACCTCGGCCGTTATTACCGCTGCTATCTGTCCCTCATGGACCACTGGGACGCGGTGTTGCCCGGCAGCGTGTTGCGAGTCCAATACGAGGAACTGGTCCGCGCGCCGGAGACGCACATTCGCCGCCTCGTGGCGCACTGCGGCCTCACTTTCGAGCCCGCGTGCCTAAATTTTCACGCGACGCGCCGCGCGGTGCGCACCGCGAGCGCCGAGCAGGTTCGCCAGCCGCTGTACAGCTCGGGGGTCGGCTACTGGCGCCATTTCGAGCGCGAGCTCGAGCCTCTGCGTCGCGCGCTCGGTGAGAGCCTGGCACGTTTCGAGGAGCCGCCAGCGCAGGCGCTGCTGAACGGCCGTTGACTAACGGCGGTCACGGCACGATCATCAGTGAACGTCGATCGCACTCGAATGCGAATTCGAGCTAATAAGTAATGCCAATTGAGAGGGACGGTACATGAGGGCGAAGCCACAAATACGGGCGACGAGGGTGACTGGGCCCACGGTGGGGGGGGCACGCCTCCGGCTTGCCGTTGCCGCGGCGTTGGCCGGCGCTGCACTCCCCCACGCGCCGCCGAGCTTCGCCCAGGCGGCACCTCTGGCGGAGACCACGTCAGGCGGCCTTGCGGAGATCGTCGTCACGGCGCGCAAAGTGGCGGAGAACCTACAAGAAGTACCCATCAGCATCGACGTCTTCACCGAAAAGGACATGAAAAACCTCGGCATCGAGAGCATGGACGACTACCTGCAGAAGACGCCGTCCATCTCCTACATCAGCACGGGACCCGGGACGCAGCTCTTCGTCATGCGCGGAGTGTCCGACGGCAGCAATCCCAATTACGCCAACACCGCCTCGACGGGCTTCTTCGTCGATGACCTGTCAATGAACGACAGCGGCGCGCAGCCGGACCTACATCTCTATGACATCGAGCGTATCGAGGTGCTGAATGGACCTCAAGGCACGACCTATGGCGCGGGCGCCATGTCCGGGGCGATTCGCTACATCACCAACAAGCCGGACGCGCACGCGTTCAGCGCAGGAGTCGACACCGACATCGGCCATATCCAGTCAGCCAGCACCAATCAGTCCTACGAGGGCTTCGTCAACCTCCCGCTGATCGACGGCAGTCTCGGCTTCAGGGCATCGGCCTTCAGCGTCTCTAACGGCGGCTTCGTCAACAACCAGCTGACGACACGCACTTGGGTGAATGGTGCCGTCTCGAACAATGCCCCGTGGGCAGGACACGATTACAACCATGAGAACGTCAAGGGCGGCCGGCTGGCGCTCAAGGCGATGTTCAACGAGGGCTGGAGCGCGCTGTTCACCTACGGCTTCCAAAAGCAGCATACCAACGGTGCGTGGGACGAGGATCCGACGCTCCCGAAGCTCACCGTGGAGCGCTTCGGTCCGGAGCAGAACCTGTTCGAGACTAACATGGCTGATCTGCACATCGAGGGGGATGTCGGGATCGGCGACTTGGTGTTCGCCAGCGCCTTCTGGAACCAGGAACGGCGGCAATGGAACGAATACTCCCAGTACGAGCAGAATTACAACGCCGGCGCCGGGACCCCGACCGGCTACCCCGGCACCCAGGAAGGCTTTACCTGCCTCAACGACCCCTATTACGGAGGTGGTGCCTTCACGGGCTGTAACCCGGCGACCCAATTCTACTCTTATAAGATCAATCCCAAGCGATGGTCGAACGAGCTGCGGCTCTCATCCAAGCCGGGCGGACGTTTTCACTGGCTCGTGGGCGGATACTGGCAAGTGACCAACGATCACAACTACGGCGAGAACTACTACATGCCGGGGTTGCAATACAAGGGTGCAGCGTTTCAGTACGAGCTCAATTCCTACCAGCTTACTCAACCGACGCTGCCCCCGGGTGTCTGGTATGCATACGTCGAATCGAGTCACGATCTCCAGACGAGCGAGTTCGCCAACATCAATTTCGATGTGACCGACAAGCTGAACGTGGAAGCGGGCGCCGTCTACTTCCACTCCTTTTCGAATTACAACACGCCCTTGTTGAGCTTCGCCTTCTCGCCCAATATCCCGAGCGACTATGACCAGACCTCGCACAAGGTGGATGGCAAGGCCGGCGCAAACTACAAGATCACCGATCACGTCCTGGTGTACGCCGATTGGGCGCAAGGCTTCCGGCCAGGCGGCAGCAATTCGGGATTACCTTCCGATTGCTACGCCGGTGGCGTCACCCAGACCTACACTCCGGACACGCTCAATAACTACGAGCTCGGCTGGAAGACCACCAGCCTGGGCGGCCGGCTGCTGTGGAACGGCGCGCTCTATTACATGGACTGGAAGGACCTGCAGGCGCTCATCTACGACGCCGCGGTCTGTCCCTCCTCCAGCTACAATATCAACGTCGGCGACGCGCGCATCTACGGAATGGAATCGAACGTCGACTACAAGGTCGACGAGCACTTGGCGCTCCAGGCATCCGTCGACTATACCGACGCCCGGGTGACTTCCGCGGCCACTGCGGCTTACGACACTTACGTCAATGAACGGCTGCCGTTTTCGCCCTATTTCAGCTGGAGCTGGAACGCGCGCTATCAGAGGCACGTGAGCGACGCCCTGCAGGGCTATCTGCAGTTCGACATGGCCGACAAGGGCGACATGTACAATGGTCTCAATCCGGACGACAAGAACACCGGACTGCCGCGCATCCTGCAGCCCTCCTACATCATCATGAACCTGCGCATGGGGGTCAATCCCGGCGGCAGTGAGGCATGGTCTGCCGAGTTCTACGTCGCCAATCTCGCGAACAAGAACGCGATCATCTACAGCAACACCGGCAACTTCGACCTGCGGCTCACCGTCAACGAGCCGCGCGTCTTCGGCGTGAGATTGTCCTATCGGTGGGGTAAGCCCGCGGCGTCCAATACCGACTGAATGATCTCGGCAATGCGCGCGCAAGCCTGCGCTGCGCCTCAGTTCATCTTCATGGCCGGCATGCTCGAGCCGTCCATGTTGTCGTGACCCGCATCGTCGTCCGAGGTGGACCAGATCATCTTCGGATCCTGCTCGTACGGATACACATGCACCATCCAGCCGAAGATGTGCGGATAGAAGGTGCCCCCCGCCGCATCGCAGGCCTCCTTCGTATCGATCGATCCGAGGAGCCCATATTTGGCGTTCGGGCCGAAGTACTCGGCCTTGTGGCCGACCGGCGCCCTGCAGAAGTTAACGTGCTGATGCCAGCGCGCGATGCTCAGGGGAATGCGCCCATCGATCTCCTCTAGCGGCGCGTCGACCCGGTCGGTGTACATCACGCCCAGCAGTTCATAACCGCCGTCCGCCGTCTTCTTGTAGAGGAGCGAGGTGGGCTTCGAGGGATCGAACTGCGACCGAGCGGCCAGCGCATTCATCGTCTTGGTGAAATGGTACTGCGGCTGCGGAACGTTCGGCAGAAAGATCTCGAAACCGTCCGCGATCGCCTTGCGATAGTCCTGATACGGCGCCATGGCTGCCTTGGCCGCGGCCACGATGGCATCCGCTTTGGCTTGATCGCCGGGCGCCGTCGGCCGGAGCTCGGTCATATGCATATGCCCCGACATGCCCGACATGTCCGACGTCGGTGCGCTTGCGCCGGTTGTGGCGGAAGCAGAGGCATCGCCGGCCAACGCGACGAGCGCGCCTTCGGAGTTGCAGACGAGCGCTGCCCAAAGGGCGCGCACCAAGATCTGACGGCACGGCATGTGGCACCTCGAGCGGACGGTCGACGTCACGGGAACCGCACAGCCGCGATCCTTATGAATTCGACGAACCGAGGTTATCATGGGGGCCGCGGGATCGGCCAACGGCGCCGGCAGCCGATGTCGATTGCATGACCTCCGTCAAGTCAGGGAAATTGTGTCAACTCATCGCTGGATCCGCTCCGAATGGTTTCTGGCCGTGAGTATCCTCACGAGTCTTGCGTTTCTGCTGCTCGGCGATCGGCTGGCAGCGGAGTCGGGGGACGTCGCCGTGCAGGCCGCGGTCTTCATCTGGCTGTTCGTAACGATCCTATGGTCCGCCATGGCCGTCGTGCGCCACGCGGAGCATCTCGCGGAGCGCCTGGGCGAGCCCCTCGGCACGCTCATCCTCACTCTGGCCGTCACGGCCATCGAGGCGGCGAGTATCTCGGCCGTCATGCTCCACTCGCCCGATGAGCCCACCGTGATGCGCGATACGATATTCGCCGTCATCATGATCATCCTCAACGGCATGGTCGGAACCTCGCTCCTGGTTGGCGCTTGGCGGCACCGCGAGCAGTCGTACAATCTGCAGGGCGCGAACATCTATCTCGGTGTGATCGTACCGCTCGCGGTCATGAGCCTCATCATGCCGAACTACACGCAGACTACTCCCGGCCCGACGCTGTCCTTTTATCAGCGGGAGTTTCTGGCCGTGATGTGCGTCGGGTTGTACGCCGCGTTTCTCGCCGTACAGACCGGGCGGCATCGGGGCTATTTTGCGCTCGAGGCCGGAGATGAGGGCCACAGGCACGAGCTCGCCGGCGGCGCTTCGGCGCCCGGCGCTTCGACGTGGCACCACGCAATCCTCTTGCTCGCGTACATGATTCCCGTCGTGTATCTGGCGGAGCAATTCGGTGAACCCATCGACCATATGATCGGGCGTCTGCGCGCCCCGGCTGCCCTGGGCGGCGTCATCATCGCGGCGCTGGTTGCGACGCCCGAGGGGCTCGGCGCGGTGCGCTCGGCGCTTGCGAACCACCTGCAACGCTCCGTCAACATCTGCCTGGGGTCGCTGCTCGCCACCATCGGCCTCACCATTCCGCTCATGATCGTCGTCGCCCATCTGATGGGTGCCACGATTTATCTGGGCCTGCAGGGCACGAGCTTCGTGATGCTGCTCTTGACGCTGGCGGTCAGCGTCTTGACCTTCGGAAGCGGACGCACGAACGTGCTCCAAGGCGCGGTGCACCTACTCTTGTTCATCGCCTACATACTGTTGATCTTCCAGGGTTGAGGGGCATTTCCGTTCGGGGCTACCCGCAAAGAGTGTGATTGACACATCAGAATGGAAAGCCCTAATGCGGGTTATGTGAACTTCGCTGCGGCCGCATTGCACCGTGGGATATGTTGCGCCCGTATGCTGATCGATCGAGGAAATGGCCCCAAGGATTCGGCCGGCAAGCAGACCAAATCCGCCCAGCAGCCACGCAACCGCTGGCATGCGGTCGTCATCGTACCCGGCGCGGGTCATTGCAAGGCCGCGGAATCGGCCAAAGGGCGACGCTTCCTCTCGGCCGAAGCGCCTCTCCTGCCGCTGCGGGAATGCGATGCCGCGGCTTGCACCTGCAAGTATCGTCATCACGAGGACCGCCGCGGGGCTTCGCGCCGCTCGGAAGAGGCCAGAGGGCGCCAGCGCGCAGGGACTGATCGGCGCAGCAATCGCGGCCGCCGCGAAACCGACTGAGCCTTCCCGAGTCTCTCAGGCGAGCTTGCGAATCTCCCCCAGCAAGTCGTCGACGTCGGCGTCCGAGGTCGTGTAAGAGGTGACGAGCCGGACGGCCGCACCCTCGGCCACTTCGATGAGGGGCCAGCGATAGAAATGAAAATCCGCCTTCTCCAGCCGCTCGATCAGCTTCTCCGGCAACGCCGCGAACACCTCGTTCGCCTCGACGTTCTGTAGCAGCGGTGCGAACGGCAGCTCGGAGAGTCCCCGAGCAAGCCGGGTGGCCATCGCGTTTGCTTGCGCCGCGTTCCGCAGCCACAGGCCGTCCTCGAGATAGGCGAGCAACTGGCAGCTCAGATAGCGCAGCTTCGACCACAGATGGCCCGCTCGTTTGCGCCGCCGCTCGAACCCCTCGGCGAGCGCGCGATTGAAAAAGACCACGGCCTCGGCGCACAGTGCGCCGTTCTTCGAGGCGCCGAGCGAGAGAACATCGATGCCGCGTTTCCAGGTCGCCTCCGCCGGCGTGCAGCCGAGACGCACCAGCGCGTTCGCGAATCGCGCGCCGTCCATGTGCACGTTGAGTCCGTGCAGCTTCCCGGCCGTCGTGAGCGCCGACAGTTCCTCGAGACCGTACACCGTGCCGAGTTCCGTCGCCTGTGTGACGCTTACCGCGGAGGGGCGCACGTGATGCACGCCCATCTCCTCGGCGAATGCGACGGCGGCGCTGAGCGCCTGCGGTCCGATCTTCCCGGTGGCCGACGGCAGCCCCAGAAGCTTCGCCCCGCCCGTGTAGAATTCCGGCGCGCCGCACTCATCCGTCACGATGTGCGCGCCGGCATGGCAATAGATGCCGCCGAAGGGCGGCGCGATCTGCGACAAGGCCAAGGCGTTGGCCGCCGTACCGGTAGCGACGGGGTAGATCAAGACATCCGTCTCGAACAGCTTCGCCGCCACGCCAGTCAAGCGCTCGGTGAACGGATCGGCGCCGTAGGAGGCCGCAGGGCCGGCATTGGCCGCTTGAATCGCCGACAGGATGGGCGCGCACACCGGGGAGACGTTGTCGCTGCCGAAATTGCGGGTCAATGCACCTGCCATCGCTCCTACCTCACTGCGCGCAACACCCGCAGCTTGCTGTCGAAGTCTTCCTTGTTCAAGTAAGCCCCGCACAACCTCCGATAGCCCTGATAGGCGCGCCGCCCATGCAACAGGCGCCAGTTATCGAACAGCAGCGCGGTACCCGGCGAAAGTCGCATCGTGATTTCGTTCGCCGGATCGTTGATCATGCGGTTAAATATCTTCAACGCTCGATAGAACTCACCCATACGCCCATTCGGCAAATTGAAGGGCGCCCGGTCGTAATTATTGTAGGCGATCTGGAGCGTCTCCCCATGGGCATCGAGCCCGATGATGGGGTGCTCTGCCCGCAAATGCACGCCGTCGCCGAGGTACTGCGCGGGCACTCTCACGCTCGAAAGCACCTCGAAGGCGTCAGGATCGCTCCGGCGGATGTCCTCGGCGACCTTGAAGCCGTCGACCAGGGTGCTATCTCCACCCGTTCCTTCGAATTGCAGGCAGTGAAACATTTGCAGGCCGGGCGAATCGATGCTGTACGTTCCATCCGTGTGCGGACCGATGGCTTGCGAGGTATATGCGGTGTCCTTGAAAGCGAGATTCGCTGTGAAATCCCACATTCCGCCGAAGATCGTCTCGCGCACATATCCGACACGCGTGGCCAGCTCGCGGGTCGCTTCGACACTGATGGGCACGCTCGTCGCCAACGCAAAGCCGTATTCCTCCACTTTCGTGAGCCATTTCAGCAGCGCGCGGTCCCCCGACATGATCTCTTCGTGACTCATGGAGGGAAGGCCGCCTGCGAGCGACTCGCGATCCCACAGGCGTCGCCGCGGTACCTGCGATCGGCCCTGAGCGACGCTCCAGAGAAATTCCGAGGGCCATACGCTCGTGGTGCCGTCATGTTTCCAGACGATGCGCAGAATCCCGCCCCGCGGGTCCACGTCGATCCGCTGCGGCACGATATCCGGCGGGATGGCGAAGGTATCGACCTGGCGCTGCAAGGTGTCCGGATGCAGGCTCTCGTGCGCGTGACAATGATCGCGCAGCCAGAAGGCTGAAAACCGGGCGGCCCGCGCCTGTCCGACCCAGGATACCTCGACTTCTCCCCCGACCATCCGGGCACCCGCCAGGCGGGCCGCTCCCGACACCTCGGCTCGAGCGCAATCTTCGATCACGTCTTTCTCCTCGTTGCTGCGCCGGGCGGCGCTCCGTCGCCCGTGTGCGGCGATTACTTGTTGAACGAGTGTATAATAAGGATCTGTCCCGGTCAATCCACGGCGCGGTGCTCCCGCGGCATCCGGGTTAATATCGTTCCAAGGTTTAAAACCGCGCAGTGAGCGCCGTGCTCACCGCATGCGGGTGCGATGCACCCGGCCGCGCGCCGCCCCGCTCAGCGCTGCGAGCTTTGCCAGTTGGCGGATCGATAGAACGGCGCATCGTCCGCGGGCAGCATTCCCCGGCCCAGAATGTGATCGGCCGCTTTCTCGGCGAGCATGATCGTAGGCGCATTCAAATTGCCGGTCGTGACCGAGGGCATGATGGACGAGTCGACGACCCGCAATCCCTCGAGTCCGCGGACGCGGGCCTGCGGATCGACGACTGCTTTCGGGTCGTCGGGGGCGCCCATCTTGCAGGAGCATGAGGGGTGATACGCGCTCTCCGCCTTCGCGCGGACGAAGGCGTCGATCTGCTCATCTGTCTGAACGTCGGCTCCGGGTTGGAGCTCGCGTCCGCGGTAGCGATCGAATGCCGGCTGCGCGAATATTTCCCGCGTGAGGCGAACGCAAGCGCGCATCTCGGTCCAGTCATCCGGCTCGCTCAGGTAGTTGAATAGGATCTTCGGCTTGTCGAAGGGATCCGGCGACGCGAGCCGCACCCATCCGCGGCTCTTTGAGCGCATGGGACCGACATGCGCCTGAAAGCCGTGCTCCTGCGCGAGCGTCGAGCCGTCGTAGGCGACGGCCATCGGCAGAAAATGGTACTGGATATCGGGATACTCGATCCCGGGGCGGCTGCGTATGAATCCGCAGCTCTCGAAGTGATTGGTGGCGCCCAAGCCGTCCTTGCGCAGGATCCAGCGCGCGCCGATGAGCGCGCGGCTCCACGGATTGATCGACGAGTACAGAGTGATCGGCTGCGTGCAGGCGACTTGAAAGTAAAACTCCAGGTGGTCCTGAAGATTCTCGCCGACCGCCGGCAGATCGTGGATGACTTCGATGCCGAGCGATTGCAATTCCGGGCCCGGCCCGACGCCGGAGAGTTTGAGCAGCTGCGGCGAGTTGATGGGGCCCGCCGACAGGATGAGCTCCTTGTCGACTTGAACGCGACGAGTCTCGCCTCCGTGCACATAGGCGAGTCCTCGGGCACGGCGCCCCTCGAAGAGCACGCGAGTGGCGAGCGCGTGAGTGATGACCGTCAAATTCGAGCGGCCCAGCGCGGGGCGCAAGTACGCTCGAGCGGCGCTGCAGCGCCTGCCCTCGCCCACCGTCATGTCCATGCGGCCGAACCCCTCCTGCTGAAAGCCATTGACGTCCTCGCTGCGCGGATAGCCCGCTTGCCCGCCTGCGGCGAGCCACGCCGCGTGCAATGGATTGCTCATCGACCCGTAGCTCGTCATGAGCTTGCCGGAGTCGCCGCGGTACCGGTCCCCGCCCTCCTGGCGGCGCTCCGCGCGCTTGAAATAAGGCAGCACGTCGCGGTACGCCCAACCGCGGGCCCCTTCCGAGGCCCACCGTTCGAAATCCTGCGGATTGCCGCGGATATAGACAAGACCGTTGATTGAAGACGAGCCTCCCAGTACCTTGCCGCGCGGGGTATGCATGCGCCGGCCGTCGAGATGCGGCTCGGGCTCGGTGTGATAGAACCAGTTGTACTTGGGCATGTTCATCGGAATGGATAGTGCCGAGGGCATCTGAATGTAAATCGAGCCGTCCCCGCCGCCGTATTCGAGCAAAAGTACGCGGTCCCTCCCATCCGCGCTCAGCCGATCCGCCAGCACGCAGCCCGCCGAACCCGCTCCGACGATGACGTAATCGAAATGTGGCTCCGTCAATCTAGACTCCGATCGTCCGCCCGCGCTGCCCGCCGGCTCCCGACGACTAATAGGGTGCGTCCACATCCCCGAGGGCGACGTAGACGCTCTTCAGCTGGGTGTAATGCTCGATCGCGGCGCGACCGTTCTCGCGGCCGAGGCCCGACATCTTGACGCCGCCGAAAGGCAGCTCGATTGGCGTGATGTTGTAGTGATTGATCCAGCAGGTACCGGCCTCGAGCCGGGCGATCACGCGGTGGGCGCGCGTCAGATCGTTGGTGAAGACGCCCGCCGACAGGCCGAACTCCGTGGCATTTGCGCGCTCGATGACCTCCTCCTCGTCGTCGAAGGTGAGCAGCGACATGACCGGCCCGAAGATTTCCTCGCGCACGATGGACATGTCGTCGCGGCACTCGTCGAATACCGTCGGCGCGACGAAAAATCCCTTTGCGAGAGCCCCTTCCGTCACTCGCTCACCGCCGATGACCAGCCGCGCGCCCTCCGCGTGCCCGCGCCCGATGTAGCCGAGCACCTTCTGCATGTGCTGCTCGGACACCAGGGGGCCGATGTTCGTCTGCGGATCCATGGGATCGCCGATGCGCATCACGCTCACCCGTTTCAGCAGGCGCTCGAGGAATGCCTCTTTAATGGAGGCGTGCACGAACACGCGCGTGGCGTTCGAGCAGACCTGACCCGAAGAGTAGAAGTTGCCGAGTAGCGCGCCCGCGACGGCATTGTCCAGCTTGGCATCCTCGAACACGATCAGCGGCGACTTTCCGCCGAGCTCGAGCGTGACGCTTTTCAACGTCGATGCCGCATCGCTCATGACGGCCTTGCCCGTGCCCACTTCGCCGGTGAGCGAGACCTTGCGGATATCCGGGTGACGGGTGAGCAATCGCCCCGTGTCGGCGAACCCCTGCACGACCTGGAACACGCCCGCCGGCACCCCGGCTTCGAGCAATATCTGCTCGAGTTTCACGGCACTGAACGGCGTGATCTCGGCGGGCTTGAAAATCATGGCGTTGCCGCACGCGAGTGCGGGGGCCGCCTTCCAGCAGGCGATCTGCAGCGGATAGTTCCAAGCGCCGATGCCGGCGACCACCCCGAGGGGCTCGCGCCGAGTATAGCCGAACGCTTGGCCGCCCAGATCGATGTGCTCGCCGCTCAAGGATTGCGCGAGGCCCGCGAAATATTCGAAGCAATCCGCCCCGGAAACGACGTCGACGACCAGCGTCTCCTGAATCGGCTTGCCGGTGTCGCGCGTCTCGAGCTCGGCGAGCTCCCGGTTGCGCGATCGCAGGATCTGCGCGGCTTGCCGCAAGACCCGGGCGCGCTCCGCACCGGTCATCGCGGCCCAGCGAGCCTGACCGCGCTGGGCGGCGCGCACGGCCGCGTCGACCTCCGCCATGCCGGCGACGCTCACGTAGCCGAGCACGGTGCCGTTGGCGGGATTGATGGATGCGAAGCGCTGCGGCCCCGCCACGCTCGCGGCGGCTCCCCGCCCATGCGGCGCATCGCCGTCCTCCGTGGGCGAAGGCCGCCCCGTGCTCAGACGTCGGTCGACGAATTCCGTGAGCAGCGCGCGCGCGCTGGCGCTGTCCGCCTCGCGCCAGCCGGAAAGCGCGGCCCGCAGCCACACGCCGTCGATCATCGCGGCAATCATGGCCGCAAGACTCTGAGCCTCCTGCGCAGGAACCAGCTTCTTGAGAGAGCTCTTGAGGTTGGTGAGCGTGCGTCGCTGGTACACCGACTGCACCCGCCGCAAGCTCGGCACTTGCAGCACTTGGCCCCAAAACGCGAGCCAGGCGGTGCCGGTGCGCCGGTCGAATTCCTCCGGCGCGAGATTGGCATCGATGATGGCTTGGATACGCGCGCGCGGGGTCGCGATGTTGCGCAAGCGCGCCCGTACCTGATCGCCGACCCGCCGCGCAAGCGACCGGAACGCGGCATCCAGCAAGCCGTCCTTGTCGCCGAAGTAGTGGGCCACCAACCCGGGCGAAACGCCGGCCCGGCCGGCAATACGCGCCAGCGTCGTGCCCACATAGCCGACTTCGGCTAGGCTATCGATCGTGACTTCGATGAACTGGGATCGCCGCGACTCCTCGGGGGGCTCACCCGCCAGATCCATCGAGCTCGTTGATTGGTCGTTCAATTGAATTGTCCTTGCGGCTCTCCGAGCGTGGGAATGGACGCGCGGAGGAGCGACCGCTTAAGATGCCGACACGATAATTGTGGTTTTATATCAATATTTTAGGGATGTAAGGTGAGCGCTGATCACAGCCCGTTGAACAGTCATTCAAAGCCACCTCGCGCGAAACCATCATGCCGCCCGCCGCCCGGCCGGGTCAAGCCTCCGCAGGGGCTCACCCTGAACCTCGCCCTCCGCCTCGCGCTGGTACTGGCGTTCGTAGTATCCGGAACCGTCGGGGGCGCCCTAGCCGGTGGCGCCACCGCCCGCGCCGCGGCCTCTCTCGGCGCCGAACCGGCGAGTTGCCGCACGGTGCGCTTCTCCGATGTCGGCTGGACGGACGTCACCTCGACCACCGCGCTCACTGCGCAACTTCTGCGCGACATCGGCTATACGCCGAGTGTCACGGTTCTGTCGGTACCCGTCACGTTCGCATCGCTCAAGAACAAGGACATCGATGTGTTCCTTGGCAACTGGATGCCGGCCGAGGCCGCCGATCGCGCACCGTACGACGCCGACGGCTCGATCACGATCGTCGGGCCGAATCTCTTCGGCGCGAAATACACCCTCGCGGTGCCCGCCTACTTCTATGCGCAAGGACTGAAAGACTTCAGCGATATCCACCGCTTTGCCGACCAGCTCAAGTCTTCGATCTACGGTATCGAGCCCGGCAACGACGGCAACCGGCTGGTGCTCAAGATGCTGAAGGACAACCAGTACGGTCTGGGCGACTTCAAGCTGATCGAATCGAGCGAGCAGGGCATGCTGGCGCAGGTCGAGCGCGCCTACCGCAACAAGGAGCCGATCGTGTTCCTCGCGTGGGAGCCGCATCCCATGAACATGCGCTTCGACATCAAGTACCTGAGCGGCGGCGACGCCGTGTTCGGCGCGAACTTCGGCGGGGCGACGGTTTACACCGTGACGCGCAAGGGCTACGCCGGCGAGTGCCCGAACGTCGGCCGCCTGCTCGACAATCTCAAGTTCACGCTGCGCGGCGAGAGCGAAATGATGGCGGCGATTCTCGACCGGCACGAGCAGCCGGCCATCGCTGCGGACGCCTGGTTGAAGGCGCACTCCGATGTCGCCAAGACGTGGCTCGAGGGCGTGCGCACGTTCGATGGACGGCGCGCTTATGACGCCCTCGCGCAAGGCTCTCAGCAGCATGTGGGCCGCTTCGAGGACTGGGTGGTAAGCCACAAGATTCCCGTGGGCGACGCCATGACGGTCGCGATCGACTGGATCAAGACCCATGGGACGCTGCTGTTCGACGGCATCTCGATCGTCATCCGCGGCACCGTCGACGGCGTGACGGCGCTGCTCCGTGCCGTGCCCTCGCCGCTATTGATCGTGCTCGTGGGCGTGCTGGCCTGGGTTTTGCGCCGCTCGTGGTCCCTGACGGTGTTCGTGCTGCTGGCGCTCTTGTTCATCCTGAATCAGGGGTACTGGGATGCGACGCTCGAGACGCTCTCCCTGGTCGTGGTCGCGACGCTCGCCTCCGCGCTTCTCGGCGTGCCCCTTGGGATCGCCTCCGCTCATCGTCCGCGACTCTACGCGGCGCTCCGTCCCGTGCTCGATCTGATGCAAACCCTGCCGACGTTCGTGTACCTCATCCCCACCTTGGTGCTGTTCGGCCTGGGTGTGGTCCCCGGCCTCATCTCCACCGTGATTTTCGCCTTGCCCGCGCCGATCCGTCTCACGCATCTCGGGATCTCCTCGGTTCCCAAGCCCCTCATCGAGGCCGGTGAGGCCTTTGGGGCGACGCCAATGCAGCTTCTTTGGAAGGTCGAGCTGCCGAGCGCGGCCGGTACCATCATTGCCGGCATCACCCAATGCATCATGCTCAGCCTCTCCATGGTGGTAATCGCGGCGCTCGTGGGCGCCGGCGGCCTCGGCGTGCCGGTGGTGCGCGCGCTCAACTCCGTGCAAGTGGGCATGGGCTTCGAGGCGGGCTTTACCATCGTGCTGCTCGCCATCATCTTGGATCGCATCAGCCGCCCGAAAGAGCATCAGGAACCGCGATGACCGCAGCCGTCGAATTTCAGCAAGTCGATATCCTGTTTGCGCGGCAGCCGGGCCGGGCCGGACGCAATGCGATGCGCGACGCCCTCGCGGCGCTCGACGGAGGTGCCTCGCGCGCCGAAATTCAGAGCCGCTTCGGCGTGGTGGTGGGCGTCGCCGGTGCGAGCTTGAGCGTCGCCCGCGGCGAGATCTCCGTACTCATGGGACTGTCCGGGTCGGGCAAATCCACCCTGCTACGGGCCGCGAACGGCCTGAATCGCGTGACCCGTGGCCACGTGCGCATTCGCAGCGGCGAATCCGACGTGGACGTCGCTACCTGCGATACCGCACAGCTGCGGCGCGTGCGACGTGAGCGCGTGGCCATGGTGTTCCAGCAGTTCGGGCTCCTGCCGTGGCGCACGGTCCGCGACAACGTGGGCCTGGGGCTCGAGCTGCGCGGCGAGCCCCAGGCGACCCGCAAGAGCATCGTCGCTGAGAAGCTCGAGCTCGTCGGGCTCTCGCAATGGGCCGATCGCAGATTGAGCGAGCTCTCCGGCGGAATGCAGCAGCGTGTCGGCCTGGCACGGGCATTCGCCACCGATGCCGACATATTGTTGATGGACGAGCCCTTCTCCGCACTCGATCCGCTCATTCGCGGCAAGCTCCAGGGGGAGCTCCTCGCGCTGCAAGAGCGGGTCAAGAAGACCATCGTGTTCGTGAGCCACGACCTCGACGAGGCCTTGCGGCTGGGTGATCGGATCTCGATCCTGCAGAACGGCCGCATCATCCAGACCGGCACGGCCGAAGACATCGTGCTCGCCCCGGCGGACGACTATGTCGCCGAGTTCGTGCGCCACATGAACCCTCTCGACGTGCTCACGGGCGCCATGATCATGTGCGAGTGCTCGCGTCTGCCCGCCGAGGGCGGAGCGCTCTGGCTCGACGCAGGGCGTCGTTACCGGCTATCCGTGGGAAGCGGCGGAGAGGCGCTCGCGCTGCATGTCGACGGGATCGAGCAGGCATTGCGTCATGTGCGCGAGGAAAACGCGCTCGCGGCGGTCGAGCCCGGGCTCGCAGTCGTCCCCGCGTCCTTCTCCCTGCAATCGATCATCCGCTTGCGGCAAGCCACCGGACATCCCGTGCTGCTCGCCGAGGACGGCAAGATCGTCGGGGTGTGCAACGAGGCCGAAATCATCAGCGCGCTCGCGCGCAGCCGTCACTAGAGACCTGGGCGGCGGCCCCTAGTTGCCGTGACCCGTTTTAAATATTATCATCGAGATAATATAAACAGCCGAACGTCCCCCTAGGCACCGTCACGAGGCAACACGCCATGGCCATGAATCACGACGTCATCATCTCCTGCGCCGTCACCGGCGACGACACCAAGGTCACGAAAAGCCCGTATTGCGCGATCACGCCCGAGCAGATCGCCGCGACGGCCATCGAGGCGGCCCAGGCGGGCGCGGCCATCGTTCACATCCACGTGCGCAACCCCGAGACGGGCGTCTTCAGCATGGAGACCAAGTATTACCGCGAGGTAGTCAAGCGTATCCGCGAAAGCAACGTCGATGTGATCGTGAATCTCACCTGCGGCATGGGGGGCTATATCGTCATCGGCGAGCACGGGTTGAAGGACACGCCGGCGCCGGGCAGCGATTTCGTGACCCAGGAAGACCGCATGCGGCACATCATCGATCTGTGCAACGAGGGCAAGTACCGTCCGGACATCGCGACCCTCGATTGCGGGAGCCTGAACTTCGGCGACGCCAACCGCGCATACATCTCGACCCCGAATTATCTGCGCCAGGGGGCCGCCATCGCCCGCGATCTGAAGGTCAAGCCGGAGCTCGAGGTGTTCGACACCGGCAACCTCTGGTTCGTCAAACAGATGGTCAAGGAGGGGCTGCTCGATGCTCCGCCACTCATCCAGCTCTGCATGGGCATTCCGTACGGCGTGCCGGCCGACGTCGGCCATCTCATCGCGATGGTCAACGAGCTTCCCGAGAACTGCAACTGGGGAAGCTTCGCCATCAGCCGCATGCAAATGCCCTGGGTCGCGCAGTCGATCCTGCTGGGCGGCAACGTGCGGGTGGGCCTGGAGGACAATCTCTACTTGAGCAAGGGCGTGTACGCGAGCAATGCGCAGCTCGTGCAGAAGGCGCGCACCATCATCGAGGCCATGGGCGCACGGATTCTCACCCCGGCGCAGGCCCGCGAGCGCCTGAAACTGCACTGAGGGGCGCGTGACCGAGCTGCCCGCTTACATTGCGAAGATCGAGCCCGGCTGGATCGATTACAACGGTCATTTGCGCGATGCCTACTACTGCGTGGTCATGAGCTACGCGGTCGACGACATGATGGACCATCTGGGGCTCGATGCGGCTTATCGTGCGAGGACGCACTGCACGCTCTACACCGTCGAGCTGCACATGCATTACTTTCACGAGATCAAGAGCTCCGACGAGCTCGCGGTCTCGACCTCGATCCTCGACTCGGACCGCAAGCGTATTCACGCCGGGTGCGATTTCCTCTGCCCCCGAATCCAGGGCCCGGCTGCGACGGCCGAGCTCATGCTGCTGCACGTGCAGCAGGGCGAGAAGCCGAGCGTCGCCTCCTTCCCCCCGGATATCGAGCGACGGCTCGAGAGCCTCCGGCTCTCACCGGAGGCTGCCGCCAAACGGGGCGTCGGCTCGCGCAAGATCGAGCTCAGGCGCCGCTAGGCCCCATGCCCTCTTCCGACATCCGACGTTTGATCACGCCGCGTAGCATCGCGCTCATCGGCGCGAGCGCGTGGACCGACGCTGTCGCGGCCGGCAATGTCACCATCGGCTATCGCGGCACGGTGTGGCGTGTGCATCCCACGCGCGCATCGACGCGCGAAACTCCGTTCTATCGCTCCATCGCAGAGCTCCCCGGCGTACCCGACGCGGCCTTCATCGCCGTGCCGAATCATGAGGCGCCGGCCCTGGCGGGGGCGCTCGCCGCGCGCGGTGCCGGCGGATTCGTCTGTTTCAGCTCGGGGTTCGGTGAGCTCGGCACCGAGACCGGGCGCAAGCTCGATGGCGAGCTGCGCGAGCAAGCCGGCGACCTGCCCTTCTTCGGCCCGAACTGCTATGGATTCGTAAATTTCTTCGATCGCGCGGCAATGCTGCCGGACCAGATCGTGGGCGAGCCGCTCGAGCGCGGCGTCGCCTTGATCTGCCAGAGCGGCACCATCTCGCTCAGCTTGAGCTTCAACGATCGCTCGGTGCCCATCGGTTACCTGTTCTCGGTGGGTAATCAGAGCCGGCTCGCAGTCGAGGACTTGATCGAGGTCCTCTGCGAGGATCCGCGCGTGACCGCGTTCGGCCTGTATCTCGAAGGCGTCAAGAATGCCGAGCGGTTCGCCGCGGCGGCCGACAAGGCGCGACGAGCCGGCAAGCCCATCGCCGTGATCAAGACCGGCCGCACCGCTGCCGCGGCGCGCACGGCGCACAGCCACACCGGCGCTCTCGCCGGAGCCGACAGCGTGTTCGACGCATTCTGCCGGCAAGCCGGGCTCGCCCGATGCGACACGCTCGGTGGTCTGTGCGAGACGCTCAAGCTGTTTCACGCGGGCGGCGCTCTCGGCGGACGCAAGGTGCTGATCATGGGCGCCTCGGGCGGTGACATGGCCATGACGGCGGACGTCGCACGCACGGTAGATCTCGATTTCGCGCCCATTCCGGACAGCCAGGCAGCCACCCTGCAAAATCTGCTCACGGAGCGAGTGACCATCGCGAACCCCTTGGATATTCACACCTACCTGTGGTTCGACCCGCCGGCTCTCGAGCGGGTGTTCGGCACCGCGATGCGCTCGGGCTACGATGCGGTCGGCTTCATGTTGGACTTTCCCCCGGAAGGCAAGGCCGATACCTCTTCGTTCGACGCCGCCATCGATGCCTACATTCGCGCATCGCGCGGCGCGCCGTCTCGCGTCGCTCTCATCTCATCGCTGCCCGAGGCGCTGAGTGCGCGCGTGCGCAAACACTGTCTGGAGGGTGGAATCGTTCCATTGCAAGGGCAGCGCGAGGCGCTCGAGGCGCTGGCGGCGGCGGCAGCGGTCGGCATCGCCTGGCGCTCGGGGCCCGGGGTGGAGCTGCGGCTCCCACCGCGACCGGGCGCGAGTGCGCCTCTTGAGGTCTATAGCCTCGACGAGGCCGAGGGCAAGGCCGCCCTCTCACATCACGGCGTCGCCACTCCCCGCAGTCGGGTCGTGCCGGCGGCGCAGGCTCCCGGCTGCGCCGAGTCGCTGGGTTTTCCGGTAGTCATCAAGGCCGTCGGCGCGCATCTCGAGCACAAGACCGAGGTGGGCGGTGTCGCGCTCAATATCCGTTCCGCCCTGCAAGCCGGCGAGGCCGTGCAACGCTTGAGTACGCTGTCCGACACACTGCTCGTCGAGGAGATGATCGGTGATGGCGTCGCGGAAGTGCTCGTCGGCTTGATCCGCGATCCGCAGTTCGGGCAAGCGCTGGTAATCGGGGCGGGCGGCGTGCTCACCGAGTTGCTCACTGACAGCGTGACGCTCCTGCCGCCGTTCACACCCGCCGCCGTCCGCTGCGCACTGCGTGCCTTGAGGATCGGGAAGCTGCTCGACGGTTTTCGCGGCAAGCCGCGCGGCGACGTCGATGCGCTCGTCGAGGTCGTACTCGGCATCACCCGCTACGCGGCCGCAAACGTGTCGACACTGCAGGAAATCGACGTGAATCCCGTGATTGTACGGCCTGCAGGGCTGGGCGCGGTGGCCGTGGATGTGCTGATTCGTCTCACGCAATCTTAATGCCAAAAGAGGACCGCCATGTCAGATGGAGTCAAGACCGTCACCGACGGCAGCATTCTCGAGGTCACGATCGACCGCCCCAAGGCCAACGCCATCGACCTGGCGACCAGCCGCCGCTTGAACGAGGTGTTCATCAAATTCCGTGACGACAAGGCCCTGCGGATCGCCATCATCACCGGCGCGGGCGAGAAGTTTTTCTCCCCCGGCTGGGATCTGAAGGCCGCCGCGGGCGGCGAGAAATCCGACGAGGACTGGGGCGCGAGCGGCTTCGGCGGACTCAACTATCCCCGCAACCTCAATAAACCCATCATCGCCGCGGTGAACGGCATTGCATGCGGGGGAGGATTCGAGGTCGTTCTGGGCACCGACATCATCGTCATGGAAGAGCACGCAAAGTTCGCGCTGCCCGAGATTAATGTGGGCGTACTGGCGGACGCCGGCACCATCAAGCTGCGCCGGCGCATTCCCTATCACGTGGCGGTGGAGTTTCTCCTGACAGGGCGCTGGATGGACGCCGCGGAGGCGAAGCACTGGGGACTCGCCAACCACGTGGTCCCTAAGGGTCAGAGTCTCGCCAAGGCGCGTGAGATCGCCCATCAGCTGGCCGAAGGACCACCGCTGCTCTTTCCCGCGATCAAGCAGCTGCTGCGCCACACCGAGATGGTCCCGGAGCACGAGGCCTTCGAGCTGCACGATTCGCTGGACATCGTGCAGCAGGTCATTCGCTCGGAGGATCTCAAGGAGGGCACTCGAGCCTTCACGGAAAAGCGCAAGCCGCGTTGGACCGGCCGCTAGACGGAGCGATCGAAATAGTTTTATGTCAATTTTTCAAAGCGCACTAGCCACGCGACACAATTGCGTCCATTCTTACATCGATGGACGTTTTGCTAGTTGAAGATAATTCCGAGGTAAGCCTGATAACCGTCGAATATCTAACGGAATTGGGCCATTCTACGGTCGCAGTTCCCGCCGCCGAGTCTGCACTTGAGCGGCTCGCCGAGCGCAGCTTCGATGCCGTGCTGACGGATGTGAGCCTGCCGGGCATGTCGGGCATCGATCTCGCGAAGCAACTCTCCCAGCAGTACCCCAAGCTGCCGGTGGTGATCGCCTCGGGCTATGGCGCTCCCAAGCTAGAATTCGGTTTGGGCGAGCACCGAGGAAACGTTTTCTTCCTTCCCAAGCCCTACGACCTGCCGACGCTCGAGAAAACTCTCAGCGATGCGGCTGCCGTCGCGGACGGCTAGCGGAACTTCCGCGCGCGACTGCTTAGATTAGGCGGAGCGCCCCCAGGTCCTCGCTCTTCCTCGCCATCGCACTCGGGCAGTGCGGACAGCAACGCGGCGCCGCGCTCAAGGTCTCGCTCAAGAGGTCGGTGAGCGCATGCGCGTCATCCTGAAACTCGTCCACATACGGTTTGTGTTGGCGAACGAGCTCCACGGCCAGCGCGAAGGCGCAGGAGGGGTCGACGTCATCATCGTAGAAAATCTCGTTGTGCACGGGGCAGGTCTGCAGAACGTGCGTTTGTAGGGCGATCTCAAAAGCAATGGCTTGTTTGTGTTCCATGGTGTCGTGCTCTTAATACGGCCTCCTAGTGACGATTCGCGCTCTTGATGGTTGCGCGGCCCCGCTTGTGCGTTCTCCAGGGACGCACCTTGTGCACCTCGCCCGCATGCTGCGTCGTGCTTTCCATGAAAATCACTCGCAGCGCGCGCTCCCAGGCGGCAGCCTGCGGCGCCGGGTCGGGGGGGTCGTGTGGCGCGAGCGGTGGGCGCTCCGGACTCGGGGGCGGGGGCACGCCCTCCTCGCTCCGTGGAAAGTGAATACTGGACATGGCAGCCTCCTTTGCGATGATGCACTGCAATTTTGCAGCGACATTATCGGTGCGGGCGACGGCCGTGTGGATCGGTACACGGCCAGGGCCGCTGTAGGAAAAGTCAGACGACTAGGAACTCGATCCGCGGGCAATCCGATCGATCTCCGCGCGGCGTTCTCGGACAACAGAAAAAATGTGGCGCTCGATGAACTCGTGCAGTGTTGTGGTCGCATCGCTCTGCAGGGCGGCGAGGATCTCCTCGTGGTCCGTGATCCACGCGGCCAACTCATCCGAGGTCTCGGCTTGCAGCCTCATCAGGAACACCATCACGCCGCGGGAGAGGAGTTGCCAGGTCGGCACGAGCACGGGACTCGCCGCGAGATCGATGATGCAGTCGTGAAACCAGAGGTCTGCTTGGCACAGCGCGAGCGGATCGCGCAGCTCAGCAGCGCGCCGAATGGCCTCGATCGCGACGGACAGCCGGCTCGTGATGAGCGCCTTCGGCGTCTTTTGCTCAATGATCCGGCGCAATGCAATGCGTTCGACGGTCAGGCGTAACTCGAGCATCTCGAGCATCTCGTCGGAGGTAAACTCGGTCACGTAGGTGCCGCGATTCGGCTCCGTGCGCACGACGCCTTGCGCCTGCAGCAGACGCAGCGCCTCGCGCACCGGGATTCGGCTGATCCCCTTCAGCTCGCAGATCCTCTTCTCAAAGACGCGTTGCCCGGGCTTGAGTTCGCCCGTGGCGATCATGATGACCAGCTCATTCGCCAGCTGATCCGGTAAATTCCGCGCCTCCAAGCCCGGTTGTCCGTCCACGCGCTTCCCGCTCCCTCGGTTTGCATTCGCTGCTATGCGACATGATACGCCATTCAGCAGCCGCGTCGATGTCACGACCGCCGATGCGGCTCGGTCGATACCCGCCTAAAAGGCGAGGTAAGGCCAATCTCCCTCGAGCCTTTGAGCGAGCCCTCCAACCAGGCTGTCCGTGCGGGGCGCGGCCTCGGTGAGCGGCAGGCCCTCGGTTTCGACCGCGAGTTCTTGAAGCAGACTCTTGATCTCGCTTTGCGAGCGCCCCAGGGTGTCGCTGAAGTCGGTCGACCAGGTCAAGGCGCGCGCATCATTGAGTTGCCGCGACAGCGATTGCAGCTCGACGGCCAACGCCTGAAGTGCGCGCGATCGATCTTTCCGCGTGAGCACGATCCATTCTGCAGCCAGACGATGGCTGAGCAGGGACCCGAGGCCCGCACCCTGCTGATAGCGCAGATATGGATGTTCGATGAGCTTACCGGCTGCCACTCGTACGATGCGCCAGCTGGCGCAGGCACCGCGTGTCAAAAGCGGCTCGTTGATACCCCATCGAGCGGCGCCGAGACGACGAGCGATCTGACGCACTCGCAGTGCCTCCTCACGTAGACGTCGCAAGCGCGCAACTTCCGCATCAATCATGGTCTGCCCCTTTGTGTTTATAGGCAATGCCGATATCGGTACTGCGTCACTATTCTCAAGGATTTGCAGGCAAATTGCTGTAGGAGGAACGCCGATCTGCGTGCAAGCGGCAGAGTGCGGGTTTATGTTGCATAATTGTCACGTAAGGCCATTTCAGGCGCTCGTTCACGCACTTAGCGGTCGCGTGATGGCCAAAGGCCGCAGGCGGTTTTACATAGACCCGCGCCGACTGCCACTAGCGCACGGAGGTGCGCCGCTTATCCGCCCAGCGGTCGCAGAAGAGCGCGCGAAATGATGTGCCGCTGCACCTCGCTGGTGCCTTCCCAAATGCGCTCGATGCGCGCATCGCGCCAGATGCGCTCGAGCGGTAGGTCGGACATGACGCCGAGACCTCCATGTATTTGCAAGGCCTCATCCGCCACCATGGCGAGCATCTCGGTGGCCTTGAGCTTGGCCATCGCCATATCCATGTCGGTGGCCGTTTTTTGATCGTGCTTCCAGGCACCCTCCAATACCAGAAGCTCGGCGGCGCGTAGCTCCATTGCCATGTCCGCGAGCTTGAAGCTCACGCCCTGAAACTTCCCGATCTGCTGACCGAACTGCACGCGATCCACGGCCCATTGCTTGGCGAGCTCGAGCGCCCGCTCCGCCCGGCCGAGGCAAGTCGCGGCGACCTGCAGGCGGGTGGCGCCCAGCCAGTCATTGGCCACCTCGAATCCCCGGTGCACCTCGCCCAGGACGGCGCCCTTGGGTACCCGGCAATTGTTGAACTCGAGAATGCTGTTCGTGTAGCCCCGGTGCGATACGTTCTTGTAGCCCGGACGGACCTCGAATCCGGGATGTCCCATGTCGATCAGGAACGCCGTGATCTTCTTGCGCGAGCCGCGGGCGGTCGTCTCTTCGCCGGAGGCGGCGAAGAGGATCACGAAATCCGAATGGTCAGCGTGGCTGATGAAGTGCTTGGTGCCGTTGATCACGAAGTCGCCGCCCGATTCGACGGCCGAGGTCTTCATGCCGCGCACGTCGGATCCCGCGCCGGGTTCCGTCATCGCCAGGCACTCCGCCCGATCGCCCCGTACGGCGGGCAGGAGATAGCGTTCGCGCTGCTCGTCGCGGCACGCGAGTAGGATGTTCGAGGGCCTGCCCACGCAAGACCAGTGCAGCGCATAGTTGGCGCGCCCCAGCTCCTTTTCGTACAGGATCCAGGTCAGCGTATCCAGTCCCGCACCGCCGACCTCCGTGGGCATGTTGGCGGCATAAAGACCTGCCTCGATCGCTTTCGCCTTGAGCTCGCGCCGCAGATCGTCGCGCAGCACTCCGGTCTCCTCGACTTCCTTTTCGTGCGGGTAGAGCTCGTTGGCGACGAAATCGCGCGTCGTCTTCACGATCATCTGCTGCTCATCGGTCAAGGCGAAGTCCATGCAGTTTCTCCTTGGTCTAGGCGCGCGCCCTGCGGGTAGCCGATGCGTCATCGCGGTCGGGCCCCGCCCAGCGCCGCAGGAGATTCAGCTGCAGATCCAGGTGCTCGATCTGCAGCTGGGCGGGCCAGTCGCGCGGACTGGTCACCGCGCTCGCCGTGATGCCGTTCATGCAGATCACCACCGAGCGCAACACCTGATCGCGCACCTCGGGTGTCCGGGTATGCCACTGCGGCCAATATTCGGCGAAGCACCGGGCGAACAGCCGCATGTACTCGCGATGCACCCAGGCGTTCAGCCGCTTGAGCTTCGGATCCGCGGAAACCTGTCCCCAAAACGCCATCCAGAAGGCGCACTCCGTGACGCGCGTAGCATCGATCGGCATGGCCTCGGACAGCACGCTCAGCAAGTTCGCCTCACCGGCATCGCGCTCGCGAGTCAGGCGCTCCTCGATGCGTTTCAGGATCAGCCGCAGGGCGGCGAGAATGATGTCCTGTTTGGATTTGTAATAATGAGCGACCATGCCCGTCGTGTAGCCTGCCGCCGTGGCGATCCGAGCCACGGTCGTGCGCTCGAACCCATGGTCGGCGACCACCTGACAAGCGAAGAGCGCGATCTCGTCGCGGCGCTTCGCGTGATCGACGATCTTCGGCATGCTAGCCCTTGGTCCGGCTGCCCACGGGCTTGCCCGCCTCGGTCGGGACGGGAAGCTTGGCGTGTGCCTGATATAGGGTCTCGAGCCTGGCGCGCAGCGCCGCGTCCATCGGCACGACCTTGGGCTGGGTGGTATCCACATGCAGGTGCATTTGCTCGCCGCTCGCGATCAGAGCGTCGTCCCGGCGGCGGTAGAGGCGATGAAAAACGCGCAGGGTCTTGGCGTCGATGCCGAGGATTTGCGTCGTCGCATACAAGTCTTCGCCGGCCTTCGCCTCCCCGAGATGTCTCACGTGACTCTCGGCGGTGTAGAACATTGTTCCGTTGCGGCGCGCCGCGTCGTCAATGCCGACGCTCCGGTACAACGCATCCATAGCCTCGCCGAACACATAGCCATAGAGGAAGTCGGACATGTGGCCGTTGTAATCCACCCACTCCGCGCGCACCGTAGTGTCGAAGCGCGGCAGAGCCTCGCCCGCTTTTGCGCCGGCGGCGCCTTTCGCGCACGCGCCGTCCTTCGCACGCGCATCCACGTAGAGCCGCTCCTCGAGCTTGCGCAACGTCGAGCCGGCTCCGATGTCGAACTGGCGCAGCACCTGCTGTATGGCGACCAGATAGTTGTCGCGCAAGCGCTCGAGCTCGCGGATCGATCGGCCCGCCGCCTGCTGCTGAGTGCCCTCCACCATGCGATCGATCAGGGTCTCGGTCAGTTCCGGCGCCTCGAGCTTGGTCCACGGCCATTTCAGAGCGGGTCCGAACTGCGCGAGCATGTGCCGCATACCGGTCTCGCCGCCGGCGAGGTGGTAAATGAGATTCATGCCCATCGCAGCCCAGCGCAGCCCCGGGCCGTAGATGATCGATTCGTCGAGCTCGCCGGTGGTCGCGACTCCCTCATTCACCATGTGCAGGATCTCGCGCCACATCGCCTCCTGCAGCCGGTCCGTCAAATGTCCCGGGACCTCGTGGCGCACGCGCAAGGCGTGCATGCCGATGTACGTGAAGAAGGTCGCGGCATCCTCGATGGTCTGGGGGGCGGTCTTCGCTCCGGGCACGAGCTCGACCAGGGGCAAGAGATAGACCGGGTTGAAGGGATGCGCGACACAGAAGCGCTCCGGCGCGACCATGTCGCGCTGCAGGTCGGTGGGCGTCAATCCCGAGGTGCTCGAGGCGATGATGACGTCCGCGCCGGCGTGTCGGCTGATGTCGGCCAGCATGCGCTGCTTGAGCGCGAGCTGCTCGGGGATGTTCTCCTGAATGAAGTCAGCCGCCTGCGCCATCTCGCGCGCGTCGGTTGTGAACGACAGTTTTCCCTTCGGGGGAAGCGGCGCGAACGTGAGCTTCGCGAGCGCGGGCTCCGCGTTTGCCACGGCGCCGCGGATCCAGTCCTCCATTTCCGGCTTGACGTCGGCCGCGATCACGTCGATGCCGAAATGCAGCGCGCGCGCCGCCCACCCGCCACCGATCACGCCCGTCCCCAAAAGACCGAGAGTCTTGACCTTCCGCATGGAGTAGCCCTTTAGCACACAGCCGTCTTTATAATATCCTCACTATAATATAAAAACCAGCGACGCGCGATGTGCGCCGGCGCGAGGCGTGAGTCCGACGGGTCTAGTGCAGAACGTCGGCGATGGGCACGGCGGCTTTCGGCACCGCCGCGTGATAGTCCTTGCCCAAGAGTGCCGCGACGGTCGCGGCGATCTGAGCCTGCGTGACGACAGGGCTGTGCGTGCGCTCACCCAGCGGCGGTGTATCGGGACCCATCACGGCGATCCAGACGTTCTCCGAGCCCTTCTCCTCCACCCCATGCTCCTTCCACTCCGTGAGCCCGCTGCCGCGGCCGTGATCGCAGGTGATGATGAAGGTCGTGCTGCCGCGGTATTCGGGCATGGCCTGCATGGTCTCCCAAAGCTCTTTGACGAACCCGTCGACCCGATGAGCGCTGTCGAGCACCAGATCGTAGCGTCCCTGATGCGCCCAGTTGTCCGTCTCGCCGTAGCCGACGAACAGCACCCGCGGCTTTGCAGCCTTCACGTAGTCGAGGAGCGGCACCTGCAGCAGCGAATCCTCGACGTCTTCCTCGTCGAAGCGCGTGGTCGTCGCGTAGAGGCGCGTGAGGAGCGCCGCGCGCGGCGTGTCTTGCGCCTCGACCGGCGGCGTCCATCCCGTCTGCATCACGAGGTGACTGCGCGCCTTGTTGAAAATGTCGTCGAACACCTTCCAGGTGCCGTACACGGCCACACGGCCGTGGAATTCTTCGAAATGATCCAGCCATTCAAATACGGTCGGGGTCGGATTCGGACCGAACTCGTTGCGGTCGATGGCATCGTTCGGAAAGCCCGTCGTCATCTCGTTGTAGCCGGGATAGGAGAACGCCTTGCCGTTGGTGACGTGCGCATCGCTGCCGGCGGTGCGATTGCCGAAGATTTGACCTTGCTTGGCCACCGTGCCCCACAGGAAGGGAAACAACAGCGCGCGACGCGCGGCGGGCGTTTCGCGCCAATAGCGCTTACGCAGGTCCTCCTTGGACATCCAGCTACCGCCGGCCTTGTCGTTGAGCAGATCCGCCTCGGCGCCCGTGAAAATCTCCTGCCAGCGCAGACCGTCGCTGACGATGAGCACGACATTCTGCGTCTTGCCCGCAAGCGCGGCCGCGCTCCAGAGCAGCGTCAGCACCATCGCTGCGGTGGCCGCGAAACGCCTCACTGGTGCAGCACGACGGCGCAATCGGCCGTCCAGCTCAAATACACCTCGTCGCTCCAATCGATCGACCACTCCGAGGTCCGCCGGTCGTTCTGTGCAAATACGGTCACCATCTTGCCGGTCTCCGTCTTGATGCGATAAGTCGAGCGGTTACCGAGGTAGCCGAGCTCCCACACCGTGCCTTTGATCTGGTTGGTCGCCTCGCGCGAGGCGGGTTGCTTGCTCAGGCGAATTTTCTCGGGGCGCAGGGAAACCCAGACGCGTTGGCCGTGGTTGAAGCGTCCGGGATCGTCGACGATCAGATCACATCCCGCCTCCGCGCTGCGCACCACCACGTTCCCCGGCACGCCGCCGCCGTCGACCGTGCCCTCGAACATGTTCGTCGTGCCGATGAAGTCGGCCACGAAGCGCGTTTGCGGGAACTCGTAGATCTCCGAGGGCGTACCCACCTGCACCACCTGGCCGCGATTCATGACGGCGATACGGGTGGAGAGGGCCATGGCCTCGTCCTGATCGTGAGTAACGAACACGAACGTGATGCCCACCTGGTACTGGATGTTCATCAGCTCGAACTGCGTCTGCTCGCGCAGCTTCTTGTCGAGCGCGCTCAAGGGCTCGTCGAGCAACAGGACTTTCGGGCGGCGGATGAGCGCGCGCGCGAGCGCCACCCGCTGCCGCTGCCCTCCGGAGAGCTGGTGGGGCTTGCGCTTGGCGAGCGGCGCGAGTTGCACCATGTCGAGCGCATCCTCGATGCGTTTCGAGCGCACGCGCTCCTCGAGTTTCAACCGCCGCAGGCCATAGCCGACGTTCTGCGCCACGGTCATGTGCGGAAACAGCGCATAAGATTGAAACATCATGTTGACGGGCCGTTCGTACGGCGGGACGCGGCTCATGTCCGCATCCTCGATCACGATGCGTCCGGCGCTCGGATCCGTGAACCCGGCCAGCATGCGCAAGAGCGTGGTCTTGCCGCATCCCGAGCCGCCCACCAGCGCGAACATTTCGCCCTTGTAAATACGCAGGTTGATGTCCTCGACGGCGGTGAAGGCGCCGAAGCTCTTGCTCACCCCCTCGATGAGGATTTGCGGCTTGGCTTGGCTGTCCAGCCAGGGCCGGTCGACGATGGATTTCTGCTGCTGCGAGACCACGGGGCTAGAAATCGCCCGGCGGTGTGGCGCGGCGGCGCTCCGGCGCGAAGAACGGTCGTTCCACGATCCGCGCGCGGCACATACGCCGTTCCCACACGAGCTCTCGATTCAAGTAGATATCAGCCCAGACGGTGGCGCCCATCGAGAAATACGGTGCATCGACCATAGCAAGCGCGATGTTACGCTTGCAAGTCGGCGACCAGGTCGCGGAGGTGACGCTGCCGACCTCCCGCTTGCCCGCCTTCTCGGCGTAGAGCAGCGCATTGTTGGCGGGCTTGTTGCCCTCGATGTCGAGCCCCACCAGTCGCCGGCACGGCCCCTTCGCCCGCTCGGCGAGCAAGGCGCGGCGGCCGTTGAAGTGACCTTTCTCGAAGTCGACGATCCACTCGAGGCCGAGATCGAGCGGCGAGCGGTCGCGTCCGGCACGGATGGTCTGCTCGGCCGACAGGAAATCCACCTTCGGCATCACGAAGCCCGCCTCGATGCGCGCGACGTTGAGCGCCTGCGATCCGATCGCCCGAATGCCGCGCGAGCGGCCGGCCTCCATGAGCGCATCCCAGACGCTCACGGCATCCTCAGGCGGCATCCACACCTCGTATCCGAGGTCACCCGTGAATCCCGTGCGCGACAGCATGAGCGGGATCTGGCCGAGGGCGAAGTATCCGATCTCGAACGGCTTGAGGCGCTCGATGCCGGCGAGTCCCACGTTCTTGAGCACTGCGCAGGAGGTCGGGCCTTGCACCGCCAGCGCCGCCACTTCCTCGGTCGTCTCGCGGATCTCGACGTCGAAACCCACCCCTGAGTCGAGCAGCCAGTCGAGCTGGCGCTCCGCCGTGCACAGCCGGTATTCGCTCTCGCCCATGCGAAACACCGTGCCGTCGTCGAGCACGTGCCCCGCATCGTTGCACCACACGCAGTAGGCGACGCGGTCGGGCTTGAGCTTGGCGATATCGCGGGTGACCAGGCGGTTGAGATAACGGACCGCGTCCGGGCCGGCGATGCGATACTTCACCATGGGAGTCAGATCGTAAAGCGTCGTGGCATTACGGATCGCGAAGTACTCCTGCTCGACCGTCGTGAACACATCGACCGTCGTGTATCCCGACCACGGGATGAAGCTGTCGACCTGGCTCAGCGCCCGCGCGCGCTCGTGAAAGGGAGTCTTAAGCAGCGGTTGGATGAAATGGGGAGCGGTGTCGCGCATTTTCACGCCGCCTCGAGGACTTGCCGCGCGGCATTCAAGCCCGCCGTGCCGATGACGCCGCCGCCCGGATGGCAACCCGCCCCGCATAGATAGAGGCCGGGGACGGGCGTCGCGTGCTGCGCCGCGCCCGGGACCGGCCGGACCATGAAAAACTGGTCGAACGCCAGATCCCCGTGATGCCAATGACCGCCGCTGATACGAAACTCCTGCTCGATGTCCACCGGCGTGAGGAGCTCGACGCCGACGATGCTGCTCGAGAGACCCGGCGCGTAGCGCTCCAGCAAGGACAAGCACAGCCCCGTGAAGCGATCGCGCTCGTCGAGCCAGCCGTCCTTGAGCGCATAGGGAACATACTGCACGAGCGCCGACAGCACGTGCTTGCCGGCAGGCGCGAGCGATGGATCGTTGCGCGTCGGCACCGTGATCTCCAGGGCAGGCGCGCTGGAGTACTCGCCGTACTTGCTATGATTGAAGGCCCGCTCCAGATATTCGAGCGAGGGAGAGACGAGCAAGCGGCCGCTGAGATCGGACTCCGATACGCCCGCGAACTGGGGCAGACGGTCGAGCGCGAGATGCAGCTTCGCCGCCAAGCCGCGCGAGCGCAGATGCTTGATGCGACGTACGAACCCGGTATCCAGCTGCGCCGTGCCGAGCAGCTGCAGGAAGGTAGTCTTGGGATCGGCGCTCGAGATCACCGCAGCCGCAGCGATCCGCTCGCCCGACTCGAGCTCGACGCCCGCTGCACGATCCGCTTCGACCAGGATACGCTTGACGACCGCGTGGGCTCGAATCTGCGCGCCGCGCGCGGTCGCGGACCGCGACAGCGCATCGCACAGCGCGCCAACGCCGCCGACCGGCTGCGAGAGCCCGCCTCCGGCCGCCGCTTGCGCCGCGAGCCGATAGAGCAGCGTCAGCACGGTGCCGGGCGAGCGCGGACCGAAATTCGTACCGAGCACGGCATCGAACCCGAGCGCCCCCTTGAGCAACGGCTCCTCGAAATGCTCCTGCAGCAAGTCGTACACATTCATGCCGCCGATGCGCAGGAGCTCGCGCATGTCATCGCGCCCGAGCCTGCGGATTTGCCACCCGAGCCTCGCCAGGGCGGCATAGTCCCGCCAGTCGGAGGTGCCGAGCCGCGGCGGCACACGCGACAGCACCGGTACCAGGGCCGCGGCGAAGCGCTGCATTTGCTCGGCGTAGGCTGCAAACTCCGCCGCCTCCGGTCCACCGGACTCCCCGCCCACCCGCAGGCACGATCCGTCGGCTCCCAACGCCGTGGTAGGCATGGCGCGCGCGGCCCATTTGAGCCCATGCGCCTCGAGCTCGAGATCGCGCAGGACGTCGGCACGCAGCTGATGCACGATGTGCGCGCAGGCGGAGACTTTAAAGCCGGGCGCGAACTCGCGCGTGAGCGCGGCACCCCCGACCTGCGACTGCGCCTCGAGGACGAGCACGGAGCGGCCGCTGCGCGCGAGCGTCGCGGCACACACCAGACCGTTATGGCCGGCGCCGATCACGATGCAATCATAGCGCTCGCTCAATGCAGTCTCCCAAGATCCTTGAGTACCGCGCGCGCGGCATTCGCACCCGGCGCGCCCATGACACCCCCGCCCGGATGAGTGCTCGAGCCGCACATATACAGCCCGCGCACCGGCGCGCGATATTGCGCGAAGCCGGGTACCGGCCGGTTGAAGAGCAGCTGATCCATGGTGAGCTCGCCCTGGAAGATGTTGCCCTCGGTCAGGCCGACCTCGTTCTCGATGTCCCAGGGCGTACGGATCTCCGCGTGCAGGATCAGATCCTTGAAATTGGGGCTGTGCCGCGCGATGGTCTCGATGACCGTGTTGCCGAATCCCCGGCGCTTGTCCGCGTCCCAGGCGCCGTCCGCAAGCTCATACGGGCAATACTGCACGAACACCGACATGTAGTGCTTGCCGTCGGGCGTCATGCTCGGATCGATTTGCGAAGGAATGAGCATGTCGATGTACGGAGCGCGTGACCAGCGCCCTTCCTTCCAATCGTCGTAGGCGCGCTCCATCATCTCGAGCGTGTCGGTGACATGCATGTCGCCGCGCGTGCAGGGCGCGCCTGCGGGAATTGCGGGCCACTGCGGCAAGCCGTCGAGAGCGATGTTGAGCTTGCCCGAGGAACCGCGGATCTTGAAGTTGCGCACGCGCTGCACGAAGTCCTGCGGCAGGTCCTTCTCATCCACCAGCTTGAGGAACGTGCGGCGCACGTCCAGGTTGGAAACCACCAGGGACGCGTGGATCTCCTCGCCGTCCTCGAGCACGACCCCCGTAGCCCGGCCACCCTTCACGAGAAGCCGGCTTACCGGCGCCGCTGCGCGTATCTTCCCGCCGCTCGCCTCGAACGACTTGCCGAGCGCGTTGCTGATCGCTCCCATACCCCCGCGGGCAAATCCCCACGCCCCGACCGTGTCGTCGATATCGCCCATGTAGTGATGCAGCAGCACGTACGCCGTGCCCGGCGAGCGCGGGCCTAAGGCCGTGCCGATGATGGAGCTGCCGGCGAAGTGCGCCTTGACGATCTCGCTCTCGAAGTACTCGTCGAGAAAATCCGCGGCGCTCATGCTCCAGAAGCGCAGCGTGTCGTACATGCGCTGCTCCCCCAGGTTGTGAAACCGCTGGCCGAGATACAAGAGCTCCTTGATGTCGCGCGGCTTGAAGGAGGTCGGATCGGGAGGCTCGCGCATGAGCAGAGGCTTGATGAACTTGCACTGACGCATCACATCGCGCGAATAGCGATCGTATGCCTCCGCATCGCGCTTCGAATGCCGCGAGATCTCGCGGCGCAACGCATCGTGGTTGTCGTACAGCGCAAGATGCCCCCCACCCTGCATGAACGTACAGCCGCCCTCGTAGGGAATCACCTGCAGGCCGTACTTCGGGAGCTCGAGCGTGCGTATGATCTCCGGGCGCAGGAGACTGCATACGTACGAGCAGTTCGAGTACGTGAAGTCCTTGTAAAGTCGCCTGCTCACCGCCGCGCCGCCGATGAACGGCTGGCGCTCGAGCACCTGCACCTTGAGGCCGGCGCGCGCCAGGTAGCACGCCGCCACCAGCCCGTTGTGACCCGCCCCGACGATCAATGCATCGAGGGGCTCGCGCGTCCGGACTACGGCGTTCAAGCGGTGACTTTGTGCGTCGCGCCGCCCGCGCGCAGCGTCGCGTCCACGGCGATCTCGAAACCCTTCAGGGTATCGCTCAGGCACTGTGCGTCGTGCGCAGCGGACACGAACCACGGCTCGCGCGAGTCGGGCTCGCACAGCACGCCCTCGTCGTGCAGGACCTGCGCCATCGCGTCGTAGAAGGAATAATCGCTGCTTTTCCAGGCGCGGTAGTTGCGCGGCGGGTTTTGCGCGAAGTACAGCCCGCTCATGGACGGATGACCGACGAAACTGTGCGCGATGCCGCGCGCCTGCAGGATCGCGCGCATGCCGGCACGCAGCTTCGTGCCGTAGTCGGCGACGCGCTCCAGCGCATCGGTCTCATCGAGAATCTCCAGCGTCTTTTCGGCCGCGGCGAGCGACACCGAATGTGCCGTGTAGGTCCCGCCGTGCGCAACGCCGCGTCCGATCTTGCGCATGATGTGCTCGCGACCTGCGAGCACCGAGATGGGATAGCCGTTGCCGAGCGCCTTGGCGAAGGTGCACAGATCCGCGTGTACGCCATACAGCTCCTGAACCCCGCCGCGCGCGACGCGAAAGCCCGTCTTGACCTCGTCGATGAGCAGCACCACGCCATGCTTGTTGCACAGCTCACGCGCCGCGCGCAAGTATTCCGGCTCCGCCGCGATGCCGAGACAGTTGCCCATGATGGGCTCGATCAGCAGGCAGGCGATCTTGTCGCCGTGACGCTTGAATACGTCCTCGAGCTGGTTGGCGTCGTTCGCCTGCACGAAGTGCGCGAAGCTCTTCGTGCTCACCGGCACACCCTCGCTATAGGGCTTGATCTCGGGATCACCGACCTGCGTCCATTTGTCCATCGGCGTGAACCACATGGCGGCATCGAACAGCCCGTGATAGCTTCCCTCGAGAATCACGTAATCGTCCTTCCCGGTGAAGGCGCGAGCGAGCCGCAATCCTGCCATGACCGCCTCGGTTCCCGAGTTCGAGAAGCGCACGAGCTCCGCGGCCGGCACCATCTTGGCGATGCGCTCGGCGACCTTGAGCTCGCGCTCGGTGGCGAGCGCGAACACGCCCCCGACGCTCATCCCCTCCCGCGCGGCGGCATCAACCCGATCATCCGCGTAGCCTAAAATGGCCGGGCCGTAGCCCATGCGGTAATCCACGTACACGTTATCGTCGAGATCGACGATGCGCGCGCCCTTCCCATGCTTCACGTAGATGGTGCGATCCTCGCCCCAATAGCGGAAATTGGAGGCCACGCCCAATGGCAGCCGTTTCACCGCGCGTTGGAATTGGGCATTGTTATTGGTCAGTTTTCTGGCCATGGCGCTCTCCTCGTTTTTTGCTCGTGCCGGCGCGTTGCGCAGCCGACTTTGGACGGCGAGTTTATATGACTATATAAGCCATTGCACGTGTCTTATGCGGGCTCTCGGGCGGCAGGTGAGCCGCTGTTTAACAGGACTTTTTAAGGGCTCCTTCTGTTGCACCGCCACTTGCCAAGCGATTCACCCGCGGTTAAATTGCACAGCCATATAAGCGTGTCGGAGAATAACCATGACCCCTCTGTCCGCCGCGAAGCAGAAGACCGACACCCCTGCCGCCGAAGTCCCCAACTCGGGTCACCGGGCGCTGCCCGCGTGGGTGTACGGTCACCCCGCGCTCACCGCGCTCGAAATCGAGCGTGTACTCATGCCGAGCTGGCAGATCGTCTGTCATGTGAACTCCATTCCCCGGCCTGGTGATTACGAGACGTTCGACTTGGGCCCCGAGAGCGTTTTTGTTCTGCGCGACAAGGATGGGTCCATCAAGGCATTCCACAACGTGTGCCGCCACCGCGGGGCGCGCCTGCTCGACGGCTCCGGTACCTGCCCGGCGACCATTACTTGCCCCTATCACGGCTGGAGCTATCGCCACGACGGCGGGCTGGTGGGCATGCCCCTGCGCGACACCTTCCCGGGGCTCGATCGCGCGGAGCATGGCCTCAGACCCGTGCGCGTCGACACGGCACTCGGGTTCGTTTTCGTGTGCCTCGCGGGCGACCCGCCCCCGGTCGCCAAGACCTGGGGGAAGCTCGCCGAAGAACTCGCGCCTTATCGGCTCGAGGAGATGGTGCCCCTCGCACCCATTTCCACCGACATCTGGAACGTCGATTGGAAAATTGCGATGGACAATTACCTCGAGTCCTATCACGTGCCCATCGGCCATCCCGGGCTGTATCGCATGTTCACGCCCGACTACGAGGATCAGGCGCAGGTCCCGGGGGTCGCACGCGGCCTGAGCTGGATGCGGGAGCAGCTCTCCTCGCGCTGGTCGGAGCGGCTCTATCAAACCATCATTCGAGACGCGGCCAGCCACTTGCCGGAGCCGCTGCGGCGCTGCTGGCGCTTCTACAGCGCGCTGCCGAATCTCGGGATCGACGTGTTCCCCGACCAGATGGACTTCTTCCAGCTGCTGCCCGCTGCTCCCGGCAAGTGCATCGTGCGCGGCACGACGTTCGGCCTTGCGGATGCGAGCCCGGCGCTGCGCGCTGCGCGGTTTCTGTCGAACCGCATCAACACCCAGGTGAACAACGAGGACAAATGGCTGTGCGCGCGCGTGCAGCGAGGCCTCGCCTCGAGCAGCTATCGGCCCGGCCCGCTATCGACGCTCGAGGGCTACATGCATGAGTTCCACGACCTGCTGCGCGAGCGTATCCCGGAATTCCGGTTGGCGAATCCGCCGGAGCGGTTCGCCTAACGGGGTCGCTCGTTATCCACCAGGCGACGCGCCGCCGCTACGCCCCTAGCCCAAATTGATCCATGCGGACTTGGTCTGCGTATAGGAAATCAGGCTCTCCACGCACTTGTCGCGCCCCTGTCCGGATTGCTTGTAGCCGCCGAACGGTTGCGTCATGTCGCCGTGATCGAAGCAATTCACCCAGATGACGCCGGCCTCGAGATCACGCACCGTCTTGTGTGCGACCGTCAAATCACGCGTCCAGACGGAGGCAGCGAGGCCGTAGATCGAGTCGTTCGCGACCTTGAGCCCTTCCGCGACACCGTCGATCTCGATGGCCGCCGCCACCGGGCCGAAGATTTCCTCCTGCGCGATGGTCATGCTGTTGTCGACGCCCGTGAAGAGCGTCGGATTGACATAGGCTCCCGGCAGGTCGGGCGAGCTGCCGCCGAACTCGAGGCGTGCGCCCTCGCGCTTGCCCTTGTCGATGTAGCTCAGCACGCGCGAGCGGTGCGACGCCGTGACCAGGGGTCCGAGATTGGTGGCCGGATTCAGGGGATCGCCCGCGCGGTACGCATCTTTGCCCTTCTCGATGAAGCGCTCGATGAACTGCTTGGCGATCGGCTTGTCGATCAGCAGCCGCGAGCCCGCGTTGCACACCTCGCCCATGTTGCCGTAAATGCCGTTGATCGCATAAGTGACCGCCGCCTCCATGTCGGGCAGATCGCGCAGGAAGATCTGCGGCGTCTTGCCGCCGCACTCGAGCGCGACGCGCTTCATGTTCGACTGCCCTGCGTACACGAGCATCTGCTTGCCGATCTCCGTCGAGCCCGTGAAGGCGATCTTGGCCACATCCATGTGCAGCGCGAGCGCCGCACCGGCAGCCTCGCCGAGGCCGTTCACGACGTTGAACACCCCGGGCGGGCCGCCCGCCTGCACGAACAGCTCCGCCATCAGCAGCGCCGAGAGGGGCGATTGCTCGGCGGGTTTCAGCACTACGGAGTTTCCGGCCGCCAAGGCCGGCGCAACTTTCCACGCCGCCATGAGCAGGGGATAGTTCCACGGCACGATGCAACCCACCACGCCGAGCGGCTCGCGCAGAATATAGTGGAAGGCATCCTGCGCGGTGGCCGTCACCTGTCCGTCGATCTTGTCGATGAGCTCGGAGAAGTAGGCGAAATTGCGCGCCGCCGCCGGCACGTCGATGGTGACCATGTCGGTGATGGGCTTGCCCATGCACAAGGTGTCGAGCAGCGAGAATCGCTCGGCGTTTTCCTCGATCAAGCGACTGAAGGCCGCGAGCACCGCCATGCGATCGCGCGGCGCCATGCGGCTCCACACTCGCGAATAGAACGACTTGCGGGCCGATGCCACGGCCAGATCGATGTCCTCCTTGGTACCCGCGCTGACCTCGCATAGCACCGCGCCGGTCGCGGGATTGACCACGCTGAAACGGCCCTTCTTGACCGAGTCGACGAAATTTCCGTCGATGAAGTGACGCGTCTCGTAACGCACGCGCGCCGCGCGCCCCTGCCAATCGTTGGTGCTCAAGGAAGCCAAATTCATGTGCAATCTCCCGAAAGGCCGCAACCGGTTTGCGGACGGGTGAATTATAGTGAATTCCGTTAAGGAGAGTTCGGCGGTCGCTCGAGCGCGAGCGCCGGTACGCGGGCCGAGAGATAATGGCGAAACCAGACCAGCGCGGGCGCGAGATACGGACCGACCCGGTATCCGAAATCCGTCACCCCGCGCTGTGCGGACTCCGCGACCCTGCGCGTTTCACGCCGCGTCCAGCGGCTGAGCCTCGCGGCCAAATAATGTCCCGCGCGCGCCTCGGGTCCCTCCGGCATGCGCGCGACGCTGATGAGCCGCAAGCGACAGGACGCAGGCGATGCGGGGATTGCCTGCATGACCGTGAGTCCGTCGGGACGCCACTGCAACAATTGGTTCGGCACGACGAAGCGCTGCAGCCATGGATCGTCCGCCGAATCCTTGACGAGCGACCGATAGCATCGGGCGCTAAAGCTCGTGCCCTCCTCGAGGGGGTCCGAGGTCCAGACAATCGAGTCAGCCGAGGTCGCCGGTAGCTCGTCCGCCGGCGCGGCCTCGAGCCACTGTTCCACCAGCAGTTTCCAGTTCGCCGCGACCTCGATTTCCCGCTCCGTGATGGCCGCGGCCATGGCGTCGCGCCCGCTCGGCAGGCGGCGGTCCTGCCAGCGCGGCGGATGAACTGCTCCGGGGGGGCCTACCCACACCAGACTATCGGCGGTGTGCAGCGCGAGTCTCGTCAGATTGCCCCGCCCGCCGCCGACACGGCGTCCCTCGAAATCGAACTCGACGCCGTGCACGCGGCAGCGCAGCGTGCCCGCCGAGTGTCCTCGGCTTTCCGCCACCAGAGCGTGCGGCACATCCGGACAGCAGTTGCGCAGCGCGTGCAGGGCACCGTAAGCATCCCGCACCACCACGATGCGCTCCGCGCCCAGATCGGCCGCCACGAAATCTCCCGCCCGGGGGATTTGTGCCACATGCGCGGCTATCTGCCATGCCCGTCGAAACAGGCCGTCGCGCTCGAGCAAGGCGGCGCGCGGATCTCCATACACCCACCCCGCGAACCCGCCGGCGGCTGCCGCGCCCGGCGGGGTCTCGCGCGCGCCGGGCAGTAGCGCAAACCGGCCGGGAAACACCGAGCGCAGATACGCCATGCAGCGCCGCTTGGCCGCCGCCCGATCGATGTCTTCCTCGTTACGGAAGGCGAAATCCTGCCAGAGCATCTCGAGCACCCCGATGAGGCCCAGCGCGACCCCGTCGGGATCGAGCTGCAGCTGCGAGGTCTCCTCGATCAAGCGGCCGATGAGCTCGCGCACCAGCGCGGCGAAGCTCTCGTCCTTCTGTCCGCAAATGTCGTAGTATTCCTGCCGCGAGCTCGCCTCACCCCAGAAGGCGTACCAGACGGAGACCTTGCGCGGGCTGGCAATTTCGGGATCAAGATACAGATCGACCAGAAGCTCGAGCGCCGGCACGGGGGTGGCCTTGAGCCGGACGACGGGCTGCAGCACCCTTTCCTCGAATTCCGCGGCGAGGAACTGCAAAGAGGCGACGAGCATCGCGGCTTTGGAATCGAAGTAGAAACGAACGATGCCGGGAGACATTTTCGCGATCGCGACCACCTTTTCCACCGTGGTGTTCGACGGACCGTAGATGTGCAGCGCCGATATGCAGGCGTCGATCAGGCGTTGCCGTTGCAGCCCGCGCGCGGCGCGTGCACGCGGCGCGCTGCCGGCACCGGGCTTCTTTTTTCGCGCGCTCACGCGGGGGGATGACGGGGAATGAGGGACGGGATCGATACGGACGAGGAGCTGACCGCGAGACCGCGGGGCAGACCGCGCGGTGAGTGGCTGATGCGGCATGGCAAGTGGCTCATCATCTTGCCTCCGATGCTGTACCTCTTGGTATTTTTTCTCATTCCGTTCGCGTTCGCACTGAAGATCAGCTTCGCCGACACTGCGCTGCGCGTGCCCCCCTTCACCGACATTCTATCGATCAGTCCCGATTGGCACATCCACTTGACGCTGAGCCTCGGTAATTTCCAGTACCTGTTCACCGACGAAGTTTACGGCCTGTCCTATATCTATTCGATCAGGACTGCGTTCTTCTCCACGCTCATCTGCCTCGCCGTGGGCTATCCGATGGCCTACGCGATCGCCCGCACCTCCAAGAGCACACAGAGCGTGCTCCTGCTCGTCATCATCTTACCGTTTTGGACCTCGTTCCTGCTGCGGGTCTACGCGCTCGAGGGCATCATCCGCGAGACCGGCCTCCTCAACTCGGCCCTGCTGTGGCTGGGGATCATCCATCATCCGCTCAAGATCATGCACACCACGCTCGCGGTTTATCTGGGCATCATCTACTCGTACCTGCCCTTCATGGTACTGCCGCTGTTCGCAACCCTGGAGAAGCTCGAGTACCCGCTGCTCGAAGCCGCAGCGGATCTGGGCAGCCCACCCTGGCGCACTTTCCTCGATGTCACGCTCCCTTTGTCCATGCCCGGAATCATCGCCGGCTCGATGCTGGTCTTCATTCCCGCGGTCGGCGAGTTCGTCATCCCGACCCTTCTCGGCGGCCCCGATAATCTCATGATCGGCCGCGTGCTCTGGGACGAGTTCTTCGGCAATCGCGACTGGCCGGTCGCCTCTGCGGTCGCGGTTGCATTCCTCGTGCTCCTGGTCGGCCCCATCGCCCTGTATCAGCACTACAACACCAAGCAGCTCGAGGCCTGACGTGCGGGACCGCCCATCGCCACTGCTCATTTCCATCCTCTGCATCGGCATCGCCATCCTCTATCTGCCGATCCTCGTGCTCATCGGCTACTCGTTCAACGCCTCCGCGCTCGTGAGCATCTGGGGCGGATTCTCGACGAGCTGGTACCGTCAGCTCCTGCACAACGATCAGATCCTCGATGCCGCCTGGTTGTCGCTCGAGATCGGCGTGGTCGTATCGACCGGAGCGGTGATTCTGGGCACGCTCGCCGCCATCGCGCTGGTACGCTTCAGTCGGTTCCGCGGACGGCTGCTGCTCACCGGCATGGTGAACGCGCCGCTGGTCATGCCCGAGATCATCACGGGTATCACACAGCTCTTGCTGTTCATTTCCATGCTCCACGTGCTCGGCTGGCCGCATCGGGGCTTCACCACCATCGCCATCGCGCACGTCGCGTTCTGCACGGCGTACGTCACGATCACGGTGCAATCGCGCCTGGCGAGCGCCGACCGCTCGCTCGAGGAAGCCGCGATGGATTTAGGCGCGGGCCCCGTGCGCGCCTTCGTCGATACGACCCTTCCCATCATCATGCCGGCGCTCGCGTCGAGTTGGCTGCTGAGCTTCACCCTGTCGTTGGACGACCTGGTGATCTCGAGCTTCGTGTCGGGGCCCGGCGCGAGCACCCTGCCGATGGTGATTTTCTCCAAGGTGAAACTCGGTGTGAGTCCGGATATCAATGCCCTCGCCAGTCTCATCATCTGCCTGGTGGGCGTTTGCGTGCTGCTAGCCGGCTACCTCATGCGGCGCACGGAAAGGCAACGGCTGCTGGACGCGCAAATGGCCGAGCGCTGAGCGAGCGGCCGCGCCTGGCGCTGAGCGGTCGCGCGCTGCGACGCGACGGCGTCGCAGCTCAGCCGAGTCCGGCTCCGACGACGCTCGGATCGTAAGCCTTGCGCGTGAAAATCTCGCGCACCAGCGGCTCGAAGGACTCGAGCGGCTCCGAGTGGTAACCGGGATCGAACGAGCTTTGATCCCAGTTGGCGCAAAAATCCTTGCACGCCTGGTACCAGCGGTGCTCTCGGTGCTTCTCCCGGCCGAGGCGGTCGCCGCCGAAGTGATGGATGTAATAGTAGCTTTGGAACAGGCCGTGCTGCTCGACGATCCAGGTCACCTCGGGCCGCACGTAAGGACGCAGGACCGCGGCCGCGATCCCCGCGTGGTTGAAGGGCGCCACGTCGTCGCCCATATCGTGAATGAGTGCCGCCACGATCATTTCCGTGTCCGCCCCGTCGCGCTTGGCACGCGTCGCCGCCTGCAGGGAATGCTCCAGGCGCGAGACCGGATAACCGCCGAGCCCGGTCTCGAGACTCTTCAAAGCACGCATGATGCGGTCGGGCAGCGTGCGTAAGTAGTCCCGCTCGTGGAGCTCAAGCAACTCGTAGTCCTCGCGGGTCCCGTCCTGCATCTGCGTGAATCGGACTATGCGGTTTACATGCGATGTGTCGCTTGCCACGTCAACCTCACTTCGCGGTCTTGATCCGCGTCCAGGTGCGGGTTCGAAGGCGCTCGGTTGCCGCATTCACTTCCGCAGATTTATAGAGCCTCGCCTCGATCTCGGGCGTGGGATAGAGCGTCGCGTCGCCGAGGATGAGCGGGTCGACCAGCGGCCGGGAAGCAAGGTTGTCGTTGCCGTAAAAGATGGCGTTGCTAATCGCTGCGATGACGTCGGGCCGCAGGATGAAATTGATGAATGCGTAGGCGGCCTCGGGGTGAGGTGCCCCCGCGGGAATGAGCAACGAAGAGAAGGTCTCGTTCGCGCCTTCCTTGGGCACCGTGAATGCAAGATTCACGTTGACGCCCGCCGCGCGCGCGCGTGCATGCGACAGGGCATAGTCGGGCGACCACGACATGGCGACGCATATCTCCTTGTTCGCGAGCCCGTTGAGATACTCGGAGGAGTCGAAGGAACGGACGTACGGTCGCACTTTGAGGAGCAGCTCTTCCGCGGCCTTGAAATCCTCGCGCCGGGTGCTGTTCGGATCGAGACCCAAGTACTTGAGCGCGAGCTGAATGACGTCCTCGGGGGAATCCAGGAACGTCACGCCGCAATCGGCAAATTTCGAGACGACCTCCGGCTTGAATAACATGTCGAGGCTGTCGACCGGTGCGTTCGGCATGCGCTCCTTGACCATGTCGACGTTGTAGGCGAAGCCGTTGATGGAATGCAGGTACGGCACGGCGTGAGCATTGTCCGGATCGTAAGCCGCCTGGGTCGCTAGAATGCGAGGGTCGAGATTCTTCAAGTTAGGAAGCTTTGATTTGTCGAGCGTTTCGTAGACGCCGGCCTTGATCTCGCGGCTGAAGTAGTCGCTCGAGGCGCTCACCAGGTCATATCCCGAGCCGCCCGCGAGCAACCGCGCCTCCATGGTCTCCTCGGCATCGTAGACGTCATAGGTGACCTTGATCCCGGTGAGCTTCTCGAACTGGGCAATGGTGTCCGGGCCGATGAAATCGGTCCAATTGTAGATGAAGAGCCGCTTCTCCTCGGCGGCTGAGCTCAGCGCGGGAAGGGCCGAGAGAAGACAGAGTACGGCGACGAGGAGCAAACGGCTGCGCGACATCGGTTCAAGTGTACCATCGCTACCGGCCACCGCTGTCTTGGAGAACCCGCATGACTCGCTTGCCTTGCGCCCTGCTATGCGCTCTGATCGCCACCCTGCCCGCCACCGCCGGCGCCGCCGCCGCAACCCCCGCCGGGGGCGCGCCGCCGCAACCGCGTGCGCGCGATCTCGGCATTCCCTTCGACGGCACCCCGGGGCCGCTCAACGCCATCACCGATGTGGCAGGCGTGCTGGTCGGCCACACCACGCTCGTGTCCGGCTCGGGCAAGCTGAAAGTCGGCCAGGGACCGGTGCGCACCGGCGTAACGGCCATTCTGCCCCGGGGTCCCGGCTCGATCCTGGATCCGGTGTTCGCCGCCTGGTTCGCGCAGAACGGCAACGGCGAGATGACCGGCACCACCTGGATGGAGGAGTCGGGCTTTCTCGACGGGCCCGTGATGATCACCAATACGCACAGCGTCGGCGTCGTGCGCGACGCAGTCATTCAATGGCGGGTTGCGCACGGTAAGCCGGGGCCGGACGACGACTGGTGGTCGCTGCCGGTGGTCGCTGAAACCTGGGACGGATGGCTGAACGACATCAACGGCTTTCACGTCAAGCCCGAGCATGTCTTTCACGCGCTCGACGGCGCGCACGGCGGCGCGGTCGAGGAAGGCAGCGTCGGCGGGGGCACCGGAATGATCTGCAACGGGTACAAGGGCGGCATCGGGACCTCCTCGCGACGGCTGGATGCGAAGAACGGGAGCTACACGATCGGCGTCCTCGTTCAGTGCAACTACGGCACGCGCGACAACCTACGCATCGCGGGCATCAACGTGGGACGCGAGATTCCGGCGCCCGAGCCTTATGTGTTCATCCCCTCGGATAAACAGGAGCTCGGCTCCATCATCGTCGTGGTCGCGACCGATGCGCCGCTCCTCGCACATCAGCTGAAACGACTCGCCCACCGGGTCACGCTCGGGCTGGGACGCAACGGCAGCATTTCGGGCAACGGCTCCGGCGATATTTTCATCGCATTCTCGACGGCAAACCCCGGCGCGGCGGCCGCGGACCACGTGGTCGACTTGAAGATGCTGCCGAACGATGTGCTGGACCCGGTGTTTCGGGCCACCGTAGAAGCGACCGAAGAGGCCATCGTCAACGCCATGATCGCCGCGCACGACATGGTGGGCGTGGACGACCACAAGGTCATCGCACTTCCGCACGATCAGCTGCGCGCCGTGCTGAAGCGGTACGGGCGATTGACCGGCTAACTCAGATCGTGGCGACGCCTCGATCGACCGCCGGTCGCTCATCCGCTAGCACCTCATCGAGCGACTGATTCAGCAACGCGATCGCCTCGTCGACGTCCGCCTCGCCGATCGTGAGCGGCGGCATGAATCGCACCGTGCTCTGGCCGCAGGCCAGCAAGATCAACCCGTTGTGAAATGCGCGCGTGATCAGGGCGTCGCAGAGCTTCTTCGCCGGCGCCTTGCTCGCGGGATCGAGAATCAACTCCATGCCGACCATCAATCCTTTGCCGCGAACCTCGCCGATCACGGCATACTTGTGTGCGAGCGCGTGGAGGCGCTTCATGAAGTAGCTGCCGACTTTGGCGGCGTTCGCACAGTATTCCCGCTCGACCAGATCGAGGGTCGCCAGGGCAGCCGCGCAGCACACGGGGTTGCCGCCGAAGGTGTTGCCATGCGCCCCGCGTGTCCACCTCTGCATGATGCTGCGCTTCGCCACCACCATACCGATGGGCAGCCCCGATCCGAGTCCCTTGGCGAGCGTCATGATGTCCGGCTCGACGCCCCAATGCTCCGCCGCGAACATCTTGCCGGTGCGGCCGATGCCCGATTGCACCTCATCGAAGATCAATAAAATACCGTGTCGATCGCAGAGCTGCCGCAGGGCCGCCAGAAAACCATCGGGCGGCACGAGATAACCGCCCTCACCCTGAATCGGCTCGATCAGCACCGCGGCCACTTCACCCGCCGGAACATTGTGGACGAACAAGTCCTCCTCAATGTAGCGCAGCACCGCTTGGCCCTGGTCGGCACCGGCGAACAGCGGCCGATAATTGTTCGGATACGGTACATGGGTGACTCCCGGCATCGTCGGGAAGAAGCCCTTTTGCTGCGTGTACTTGCTCGAAGTGAAGGACAGCGAGCCCATGGTGCGGCCGTGAAATCCGCCGAGAAATCCAAGAAAGCGCCCGCGTCCGCTGACGTAGCGGGCGAGCTTGAGCGCCGCCTCCACGCTC
>Ga0187890_10000018_pt1 | contig 126028 bp, 105 predicted proteins | sample June2016WEW_21_1_FD_133005 | JGI IMG/M metagenome (GOLD analysis project Ga0187890, IMG submission 133005) | Peatland microbial communities from SPRUCE experiment site at the Marcell Experimental Forest, Minnesota, USA - June2016WEW_21_10 | ecosystem: Environmental > Terrestrial > Soil >... | reverse complement strand
TGAAATCCTCCGTGAACCAGCCCGTCATCGTTTCGCCATCGATGACCTGGGTGCGGCGCCGCTTGGCGAACTCTGGATGCTGCGCTACATCCGTCGTGCCGCCGATTTCATTTTCATGACGTGCGATGAGCACGCCATCGCGGGTCATGACCAGATCGGGCTCGATATAGTCCGCGCCCTGCTCGATCGCTCGACGATAGCTCTCGAGAGTATGTTCCGGCCGTTCTCCGCTCGCTCCGCGATGGGCAATCACGATGACGCTCGACGAGTCGGCCACTGCTATCTCCCGCTGTGAAAACACGGCGGTAGTGTAGACCACAGACACGGCCCGGGGCGTCCCTCGCGGGAGCCCCGGGCGTGCCGACGGCCAGAACTGCCGGCTTACCGCGGCGGCGGCAACGGAAACGTGTTCGTCTCGTACGCCGCAATCACGCCGTTTGTTCCCGGCGTCCACGAAGATGGTTGTCGGGACTCTCCCTGCAACCGATCTGCCCGCGTCGAGGTAGGCGCCGCGAAAGCCGCTCCGATAGCAAAAACCGCAACAGCCGCCATTATCATTTTGCCACGGTACATGACATCCCTCGCCTTAGGACCGATGCCACGAGTTGACGCTCGAAACAGCCATGACCGAGGCCTTCGGCGGGTTGGCACCCGGATCGTCCATCACCGACGCCTTCGGCGGGTTGGCGCCCGGATCATCCATCACCGACGCCTTCGGCGGGTTGGCACCCGGATCATCCATCACCGACGCCTTCGGCGGGTTGGCGCCCGGATCATCCATCACCGACGCCTTCGGCGGGTTGGCACCCGGATCATCCATCACCGAGGCCTTCGGCGGGTTGGCGCCCGGATCATCGCGCACCACGAACTGCGACCCATGGGTGCCTAAGGCATAAGACTGGGCCGAATGCGCCCCTTGAGGGTTGTTTTGATAAGCGAAAGCGGCACTGGACACTGCGCAGCAGGTATACAAAGCGATTAGACTTGCCTTCATTGTCGAAATCTCCCGGACTTTGGGGTTGGAACACACATGGACACAGCTAGACGGGCGACACGCCCCGCCTATTAAGTAAAGCGACATTCGCACGGAAATTCCCTCATGCTGCAGCGCGGCAATTTATGGCGTGCATGCAATACGGATTCGAAGTTGAGAGACAGGGCTGTTTTGGCGGCGACGAGAAACTTGCGATGCCAGTGCCGGCGAACTTCACGCAACTCCTGACCGACTGGCGTGACGGCAACCCCCAAGCCTTGGAGCAGCTGACGCCGCTCGTCTATGAGGAGCTTCGCCGGCTGGCGCGCAATTACATGCGGGGGGAACGAGGCGGCCACACTTTGCAAGCCACGGCGGTGGTGCACGAGGCCTTCCTGCGACTGATACAGGGAAACGTGGCGCTCCAGGATCGCGCTCATTTTTTTGCCCTCGCCTCGCGGCTCATGCGTCGGGTGCTGGTCGACCATGCTAAATCTCGCGGGCGCCTGAAACGAGGGATCCCGCAGGAAGAGCCGTCCGGTAAAGACACCGCTCCGCAAGTGGCCGGCTTCGATGTCATCAGCCTCGATGATGCCCTGCAAAGTTTGCAGCAAATGGAGCCGCGTCTCGCGCAAGTCATCGAGCTCCACTACTTCGGCGGCCTGACCTACGATCAAATCGCCGCCGAAAGCGGCGCCTCTGCCGCGACGGTGCACCGCGACATCCGTCTCGCGCGCGCGTGGCTGCTGCAGGAAATCGCTGGATATACGCCGCCGTGATCCCTCGCGCTCGCTGGCAGCAGATTCAAGCGCTGTTCGATCAGGTCGTCGACGCGCCGCCTGCCGAGCAGGCCGCACGCTTGGCGACCGCCTGCGAAAGCGATGGCGACCTCAAACGCTCGGTCGAGTCGTTGCTGGCCTCGGATCGAAGCACCGAGGACCCGCTCATTAATGCCATCAGCGAGGCGGCCGAATCGCTGCTCGTGGAGCATCAGGACCGTCTCGTCGGCACTCGCATCGGCAACTACCGCATCGTGTCCATCTTGGGTCACGGCGGCATGAGCACGGTCTATCGCGGCGAGCGGGACGACGCCAAGTACGAGCAAACGGTGGCCGTCAAGGTTTTACACCACGCTGCGTTGCACCCCCGTCTGCGCAGCCGCCTGCACAGCGAGCGCCACATCCTGGCAACGCTCGACCAGCCCTCCATCGCACGTCTGATCGACAGCGGCGAGCTCGAGGACGGCACTCCCTATCTAGTGATGGAGTACGTCGATGGCGAGACCATCGACACCTACTGCGACACCCGCACTTTGTTCGTGCGCGAGCGTCTCGAGCTGTTCGTACGCGTTTGCGCGGCGGTTCAATACGCGCACCGCAACCTGGTCGTTCACCGCGACATCAAGGCGGCGAATATCCTCGTGATGAACGATGGCATGCCGAAGCTTTTGGACTTCGGTATAGCCAAGTTGCTCGCCCCGGAGAGTATGCGGCATACGGTACCGGTGACGCGCCTGCAAGAGCGCATCCTCACGCCGGAGAATGCCGCCCCCGAACAAGTGCTCGGCCGCTCCATTACCACCGCCACCGACATCTATGCGTTGGGAGTGCTGCTGTACCAACTCTTGACGGGCCGATCACCCTATCGTCTCATGAGCTACAGCCAGCTGCAGCTCGAGCGCGCGATCTGCATGGACGACCCGATGCGTCCGAGCCAGATCGTGCTCGCCAAGCTCGGGGCGGAGACCGATGCGGACCGCAGCAAGCTCTCGGACCGCCGCGGGCTGTCGCCGCAGCGCTTGCGCGCCCGACTGTCCGGCGATCTGGATGCGATCATCGCGATGGCGATGCGCAAGGAGCCGGATCGCCGTTATCCGTCCGTCGAGGCCCTCGCCGACGACATCTCGCGGCATCTTCTCGGGAAGCCGGTCCTGGCGCGCCACGGCGACTGGCGCTACAACGCGGCGAAGTTCATGCGGCGCCATCTGCTGCCGTTATCGGTGGTGGCCGCGGCATTCCTGGGTCTCGCGCTCATCGCGGGCGTCACCCTCTGGCAAAACCACCTCGTCGAAATGGCGCGTGATGCGACGACCCAGGAACGCGATCGGGCGCAGCAAGTATCCGCCTTCCTCGTCGATGTGTTCTCGCAAGCAGACCCTTACACGGCGCAGGGTCACGACACGACCGCCAAGGAGCTGCTGGATCGCGGTGCGGCGAAGATCGGTAGCCAGAATCTGCAGCCCGAAGTCCGGGCGCAGCTCCTGGAGAGCATTGGACTTGCTTACCGCCGCCAAGGATTGAGCGAGCGCTCGATCCCGTTGTTCGAGCAGGCCGTCGACATCCGGCGGGAGGAGAAGCCCGTCGACACGCACCGCACCGCCGCCGCGCTCGCGAATCTCGCCCGCGCGCTCACCGATGCCGGCCATCTGGTGTCCGCGGAGGCTTATCTGCAGCAAGCGCTGGAGATGTCGCGCAGAGGCGATCACTCCTCATCGATCGAGACGGCTGATATTCTGGTTCAGTATGCGCAATTCGAGCTGAGCGCGAAAAGCGATCCCAAACAGGCCCGCAAGCTTTTCGGAGAAGCACTCGGCATCTACCGCAGCATCCTCGGCGCACAACACCTGTCGGTTGCCGTCACGCTGAGCGGTCTCGCCGTGGCCGCCATCTGGATGGATGACTTCGCCGCTGCCGAGCGGTACGAGCGCGAAGCGATCGAAATCTTTCGCGCCACGGTGAGCCGCAATTACCCCGATCACGCGGTCGCGTTGGCTACTCTGGGGTACATCCTGACGGAGCGCGGCGAGTACGCGGAAGCCGAGCAACTGCTGAAAGAGGCGCTCGAAATCGAGCGGAGCGTCTTCGGCGAGCACAACGTGCGCGTGATACAGGCCGAGGATCACTTGGGCGACCTCTATGCGCGGCGCGGAGATATCTCCAAGGCCATCGAGGCCACGGAAAGCGCCGTGGCAGGCGCCAGGGAAGGACTCGGCGCCGATCACTACCTCACCGGCTACTATCTGAACTCGCTGGCCAGTGAATATCTCAAGGCCGACAATGTGTCGGCCGCCGAGGCAGCCGCGCGCGAGGCTCTCGCCGTGTATGCGCAGTCGCTGCCGCCGCAGCACCTTTACGTCGCAACGGCGAAACTGACGCTCGGTGAGATCCTGTTGCGCCGGGGATCGCTCCCTGCCGCCGAGACAGAGCTGCGCTCCTCGCTCGCGATCAACACGGCTCTCGCCGGTGCCGACAGCTGGCGTACCGCGCGCAGTGCTGCGAGCTTGGGATGGGTCTTGATCAAGCGCGACAAGTACGCCGAAGGCGAGCCGATGCTAGTCGGAGCGCGTGCACGATTACTCGCCGCCGTGGGTCATAACCATGCGGCTACCCAGGAAGCCACCAACAGGCTGATCGAGTACTACCGTGGGACCCATCGCGACGCTGAGGCGCAAAAGCTCCTCGACGACACGGCAAAACACTAGGGTTTGTTGAACTAAGCTCCCCGCGCGGGGTCACCTCCGCTAGAATCCTCGCATTGCCCACCGTGTATTACAGGATCTTTAGGGAGCCCTATGACCATCGGAAATAAAATCCCCTCGATGCTGCTGGCAGGCGCGCTGCTCGCGCTGTCCTTTGCAAATTATTCAATCGCCGGCGCGGCCCGCGAAGAAGGGCGGCTGCTGACGGCGACCGAGGTGCTCGAGGACGTGCAAGGCATGCCGGACCAGCGGTTGCCCGATACGCTCCTCGCGCATGCGTACGGCATTGCGGTCATTCCGGACGTCACGCAGGTCGCATTCTTCTTCGGCGGCCGGCACGGCAACGGAGTGCTCACTGTACGCGACACGCTCAACTCGCCCTGGAGCAATCCGGTATTCATCTCCCTCACCGGGGGTAGCTGGGGCTTGCAAGCCGGCGCTCAATCCTCCGACATCATTCTGGTGTTCACCACGAAGAGCGGAGTCGAAGGAATCGCGGGTGGCAAGCTCACTCTGGGCGCGGATGCTTCCGTCGCCGCCGGGTCCGTGGGCCGGCAAGGCACGGCAGCCACCGACGTGTCGCTGGCCGAGATTTATTCCTACGCGCGCACACGCGGCTTGTTCGGCGGCATCGCCATCGACGGCAGCGTGATCGCGATCGACAAGTCCGCGAACTCTGCGCTGTATGGCAAGCGAGGTGTGACGGCGACCGAGATCTTCTCCGGCCAGGCACCGGCCCCCCCGGCGACCGCGCAGCGCTTCCTCGCCCGTCTGGCGCAGACCACGCATACTGCGGTTCGAAGCTCGCCGGCGCCCCAAGCGGACCTGCCCGCCTCCGCGGCGCAAGTCGCTCCGGTCCCCGCGCCGACAGCGCCCGCCGCAGAGCCGCCTCGCACCTATCCGCTCGAGAGTCAGAGTCCGAACTAACGAGCCCTCCTAGCCGCAACAACCATCGTATGAGCAATCAGCGTTCGCTCTCCCGTCGTGAGTTCACCGCTGCATCATTGGCTGCGGGTGTCACCGTGGCCGCCTCCGGCAACGCATTGGGCGGATCTCCCGCTGGGCACGAGCCGACCGTCACCGACGTGACCCTCCGCGCCGCCGCCGCGATGCCGAACCGCGTCGGCGCCGGCGCCTCTTTTCACGGCGGCGGACTGGTCACGGGTAAGCCGGACAGTCCGCACCTGCTCGTCTCGCGGATAAAAGCCCGCTACTATTTCGGTATTGCGACCAACGACGATGCCGCAGGCATCTACAACGAAGCCCAGACCGAGCGGGCGTGGAACGAATTGGTCGCACTGTTCAAGCAATCACTCGTGTGAGCATCGCACCGGCCCATGTCACCCGAACCGGCCAAAACCACGGCAAACCCTCTACGCCGAGACGTGAACCGCGAGGTCGTGCAAGCGTGGCTCGACGCGCTGTCGACGGGAGCCTGCGATGAACAAGGATTCCTCCGCGCCGTCGAGAAGCTGACGCGCCGCTCGGCCGACGCGGGCTGGGATGCGCTTGCCCTGCTGGACCAGTATTACCGCCTCGGCAAGATCCCGAGTGAGGTCTTCGCCAGCATCAAGTCGCGTCTCGGCAGCCAGCTCGTTGGAACTGGTCCCAAGGGGGAAGAGTTGAGTGTCCCGCTACCGCAAAGCGGTGACCTCGAGCCCCCGCCGCCGCCCAGGCCGCGGCCGACCGGTGCCAGCCCCGCGGCCGTGACCTCGCCGGCAACATCCGCACCTGGAGCGCTCGCTCCCGTAAAGCCCGCTGCCTCACGGCCGACCCCCGCCGCGGCTGCCGCGCCGCCGCCGCCTGCGCCGCCCTTGCCATCGGCGATGCAGGCCACTGCGCTAGCAGCCCGGGAAGCCGCTGCGTCGCCGCCGACTCAATCGATTACTAAGCCAGTGTCCGGCGTCGAGCCGCTGCGTCGGTCGACGCGGCGCGAAATCGCGGTTGGCGATGTTTTGCGGGGCCGGTACGTAATCAAAAGCGTCCTGGGCCGAGGCGGTACCGGTACGGTATTTGAGGCAGCGGATCTCTACCGCGTCGACACGCCGGACTCGGGTCAGCGGGTGGCCCTCAAGGTGCTGCACGGGCAGATCACCGCCAAACCGGAGCTGCTCTCGGAGCTGCAGCACGAATTCCAGCTCCTCCAGTCGCTCTCGCACCCCAACATCGTTCGAGCACACGACCTGGACCGGGACGGCGACATTGCGTTTTTCACGATGGAGTACTTGCGAGGCCTGTCCCTGACCGGTGTGCTGGCTGCGCGCGATCAGGTGCGCTTCGAGCGCGCCAATGCACTCGCCATCATTCGCGACGTCGGCGGGGCGATCGCGCACGCGCATTCCCGCGCGGTGGTCCATGGCGACCTCAACCCGGGCAACATTTTCATCACCAACGAGGGAGAGATACGGGTTCTCGACTTCGGAGCCGCCCATACCTCACGCGAGGGCCCCACGGTTTCTGCTTCGGCCGATCATGTACCGGTGGCGACGCCGCGCTATGCGAGCCCACAGGTGCTCGACGGCCAGCGACCCGATGCTCGAGACGACGTGTACTCACTTGCCTGCCTCGCGTACGTCCTCCTCAGCGGCAAGCATCCTTTCGGCGAGAAAACGGCGCTTGGGGCCCAGGAGCAGCGCCTGCGGCCGTCCCGGCCTGCCGGGCTCAGCTGGAAAGAATGGCGAGCCCTGCGAGCGGGACTTGCCTTCGATCGCGAACGTCGGCCTTCCGATGTCGCGCAATGGCTCAACGCCTTCGACTGGAGCGAAGCGGCCGCGCGCCTGCCGCTGTTGATCACCCTGGTACGCGTTCCTGCACGCAAGCCTCGCCCCTGGGCGCCGGCCCTGGCCACCGTGGCCGTCGTCGCCGCGTTGGCCGCGGCCGTGTGGGCGAGCGGGTACTTCGACATAGGCAAGCGCGCAGCATCGAGCGTCACGAGCGAATCCGACACGCAATCCGCTGCGCTGCCGACGCAATCGGACGACTCGAGCACCGCCGTACAGGCGACTCGGCCGAGCCCCGCGGCGCAGCCCGCGCACATCCCGCCCGCGCAGCCGGCGGACCGTGCCGCCAACCCGCCGCCCTCCTCGGCGCCGGCGCCGGCGGCCACGCCGAGCCCAACCTCACCGCCGCCATCGAGTTCTGCAAACGCTCGCGCCCCGCTCGCCGCGGGCTCACACGGCACATCCGTCGAAACGAGCGCCTTACCCCGCTCACGCATCGAGCTCGCCGCGGATACCATCGATGTGCCGCTCACCGATCCGGCCGCGCGCATCATCGTTCGCCGCCGGGGCAGCCTGCAAGGCGCAGCGACCTTCACGTGGTGGACCGAATCGGGCACCGCCAAGCCGGGACAGGATTTCATGGCCGTCTCGCCGCATCAGGAAGTGATCGAGGAGGGCAAAAGCTCGGTCAGCCTCTTCATCCCAATCGTCAGCGATACGACGCGGCAGCAGCCAAAAAGCTTCTATGTGGTTATCAATGACCCGGGGCCGGGCGTCACGCTCGGCGCCCGCACCCTCACCATGGTGACGATACCGCCCTCGCAGTGATCAAGAGGTCTCGGCTGGTGCGAAAAAGACGAGGACCCCCAATTCCTCTTCGATGTCGTAGAAACGATGCTCCACATGCGCCTTCCCTTGACCACGTAGTAGAGCTCATCTTGCCGGTGCGGGGATTGCGCGTCACGATCCTGCTCCGCAAAGACGCAAGCATAACCCGGGGTGAGACCGTGCAATCGACATCCGCGCTACTGATCGGGTACATCGCAGCGGCGAGCCTTTTGACGATCACGCCGGGCCTCGACACTGCGCTGGTGCTGCGCACAGCCGTCGCGCGCGGCGCTCGCGAGGCCGCGCTGGCGGGCGCGGGCATCGCCGCCGGTTGCTTCGGCTGGGCCGCGCTCGTGGCTTTCGGGCTCGGGGCGCTGTTCGCAGCGTCCGCGCAAGCCTATACGGGGCTGCGGTGGATCGGCGCGGTGTATCTGCTGTGGCTCGGCTACAAGATGCTCAGATCTCGACGCAGCACGTTCGTGACCGGATCGGCCATGGGGCCCGGAAAGCGCCACGCCTTCCGCACCGGCCTGCTCACGAACCTGTTGAACCCCAAGGTGGGCGTATTCTACGTATCGTTTCTGCCGCAGTTTGTTCCCGCGGGAGCGCATGTCGGCCCCTACATACTGCTGCTCGGAGCCATCCATGCGTCTCTCGGCGTGGCCTGGTTCTCATGCTTGATTGGGGCGACCCGCCCCATCGCCCGCTTTCTGGCGAAGCCCTCGGTCGTGCGCGCCTGCGACCGGCTCACCGGGGCCATGTTCGTAGCGTTCGGCGTCGGGCTCGCGCTCGATTCCCGGCGGCCTTGACGGCAATGCGCAAATTCCCGCTGGTCCTGTTTCTCATGCTCCTCGCCGCCGCCGCCGCGTTGATCTTCCATCTCGTCGCAGAGCTGCCGGAACTGGTCGCGGTCCACTTCGATGCGGCGGGACGAGCCAACGGCTTCATGACGCGTACGGGCTGCCGCGAGTTCATGCTCGCCTCGACGCTCGGCGTGCCGCTCGTGATCGTGATTGCCACCGCCTTGTTGCCGCGCGTCCTACCCGCATCGATGATCAACATCCCTCATCGCGAGTATTGGCTTGCGCCCGAGCGCGCGCACGATTCGCTCGTCTTTTTGAGCGAGCAAGGTCTGTGGTTCGGATGCATTCTGTTGCTGTTCCTTGCTGGGGTAGACGCGATGCTCGTCAAGGCGAACGCGGTCTCGCCGCCGCAATTCCCGAACGCGCTCCTCATTGCCATGCTGATCTTTTTTTTCTGCGCGCTCGGCGCTTGGGCCCTGCGCATGCTGCGGCGCTTTCGCGCACCTACAATGCCGTCCTGAAAATCCGCCGACTCATGCAGGAGACAGCAATGTATACGCTTTACTACAGCCCGGGGACCGCGAGCATGTGCGTGCATCAGGCACTCATCGAGACAAACGCCGAATATCGCCTGATACTCGTGGATCTGGAGGCTGGCCGGCAGCGCGATCCGGCTTATCTGAAGCTCAACCCGAGCGGCGTCGTACCCACATTGCTGATTGACGATGCACCCTTTACGGAATCGGCGGCTCTGCTGATGACGATAGCTACGCGGCACCCGGAAGCTGGACTCGCGCCCGCGGAGACTTCACCCAGCCGAATCGCGTGGTATCAGTGGATCGTATACTTAGCCAACACGTTGCAGCCCGCGTTCCGTTTGTGGTTCTATCCGGGCGACATCAGCGACGACCCCGGCACGCAAGGAATACTGATGGCTGCCACGCGCCGCAAGATCGAAAGCGTCTGGTCGCGAATCGATATGCATCTGGCAGCACAAGGACCGTATCTACTGGGCGGGGAATTCTCGGCAGCGGATCTGATGCTGATCATGCTGATGCGCTGGTCGAGAAATATGCCGAAGCCCGTGACCGAGTGGGCCGCGCTGCGGCAATATGCCGCGCGGATGAAAGCTCGGCCGAGCTGGAAACAGCTGTATGCGCTCGAGGGACTGAGCGATTGGACTTGATCAGAACCACTCCTCGGGGTGCTGCAGAAGCGCGATCTCGTCCGCGGACGAAGGCCGGTTGAGTATGGCGTTCCGATGCGGAAAGCGGCCGAAGCGATCGATGATCGCCTTGTGCTCCAGGGCATAGCGCGTCCACTCCTCGTTGCCGAGCTGCGCGAACAGTTCCACCGCCAGCGCCTGATCCGCGCGATCCTCGCTATGCTCGAACGGCAGGCAAAGGAAGCAGCGCTCCTGCGCCGTCATGGCGTCGTCGAATCCCTGAGCGATCGCGCTGCGGGCAAGGCGCCTGGCGATTGGATCGGCCGCATAGGCGCGCGGCGTATCGCGGAAGAGATTTCGCGAGAACTGATCGAGCACGATGACGGCGGCGAGCAACTGATGGCGCGTGGTGCAATCGATTCCCTCGTCTGCCACGAGCCGCTCGTGCAGCCAAAGGAAGCGCTCCCGGATCAGCGCATCGGTGTGCTCGCTCTTGGCGAACCAACGCGCTTCGCCCAGCTCGTCGAACCAGAAACGGAGAACCTCGCTTACCCAATTTGACTCGGCCGTTTCTCTGGATGAATGGGACATGATTTCTTTGTTAGCGAGACAACGCTGCCATCGGGGTCAATCCGGGAGGCCCGCCAAACGCAGGGAGGAGGCAAGTTGCTCGGCATGGGCCTGTTTCTTGAACGGCTGGTTATTCATGAATTTCGCGACCGAAAAGTCGGGGTGCATGGACAGACACTCGGCAACGCTGGCCCTGGCCGAGGCCGCGTCGCCCAGCCGGGCATAACATCCCGCCGTTAGGGCGGCGTAGGAGTACGCGCGGACGCGCGCATGACCGAGCATCGCCAACGCGTCGGTGTAGTTCTGCATGCTCATGTGGGCGAGGGCGGCCACGCGCCAGTACCACGGCTCCTCGAAGTATGGATCGATCTCCCGGGCCCTCGACAACCAGACCAGCGCCTCTTCGGGCTCGCCGACATAGACGAGAAGCGATCCGAGATCGGCTGCGTTCCACTGGTTGTTCGGATTGAGCTCGACCGCGCGCCGCGAGTATTGCAGGGCCACGTCAAAGGAGCGTCGTTGCATGTAGACAGCGCCCAGAAGCGCCTGGCAAGTGCTCTCAGTGTCGTCGAGCTCGACGGCGCGCATCGCGAGGACGTACGCCTTTTCCAGCGCTGCGTTCGAGCTCAGCGGTCCGTCCGTCCACCGCGAATAGGACAGCGCAGACAACAGCGCGTGCGCCATCGCATACTCGGGATCGAGCTCGATCGCCTTCTCGACCAGCCGCCTGGCCTCCGCGCCGCCGACCGGATCGTCCCAGGAGAGCGCGTTGCACTTCAGCACGCACTCGTAGGCCGCCAGGCTTGCCGGCGGCTTGCGGCGCGAACGCTCGTTCACGGATACCTGGACCCGGCCGACCAGCGTGCTGACCAGCGTTTGCACCACCCGGTCGAGAACGGCGAAGATCTCATCCGACCGGCGGTCGAATTTCTCGACCCAAATGTCGTCGCCGGTTTCGGCATCGACCAGCTGGACACTGATACGGATGCGCTCGCCCATGCGCCTGACGCTGCCTGCAACGAGGAAGCGCACGTTCAACTCGCGGGCGACCTGCTTCATGTCGACCGCGGCGCCGCGATACCGGAACGAGGCCGAGCGGGATCGCACCGCGAGCAGCCGCCAGCGCGACAGCTCGGTGATGATGTCCTCGGTGATGCCGTCACTGAAGTAGCCCTGTGCTGGATCGCCGCTCAGGTTGACGAACGGCATGACCACGATCGACGGTTTGTCGGAGGGCGCGGGGGCGGCGCTTGCCGGCGGGACGGTGGGGGGGTCCACCCACGGCGATACGGGCGCGATCAGCCGATAGCCTCGGCGCACGACATTGGCGATGTACTTGGGTGTCTTCGGATCGTCGCCCAGGGTGCGCCGTAGCGCGGCCACTGCGGCATACACCGAATCCGGACTGACGACCACGTCTTTCCAGACCAGATCCAACAGCTCCTCGACGCTGACGACCTCGCCCGCGCGCTCCGCGAGGCAAATCAAGAGCTGCATTGCCTTGGGCTCGACTTTGATCGTGTGTCCAGCCTTGCAAATCTCGTCCAGTGCCGGATCTACGCGCAAGTCTGCGATCCGCAGCGAGGAAAGACCGGCTGAGCTCATCAGCGACATGCTTGAAGAACCTGTGTTGCTGCCCTTCTCGATTCGATGAGGATTGTACACAAGCGTTGCCGGAGCCGTGACCTGCCTCACGTCCTCTGCGCTCAAGGTCATCAGTGAATCCCTAGGCCACTTTCAACTCGCCATCAGGACTTCCGGAACGGCCTGAGAGCATTGTTCTCCCAGAGCCGGCGGACCTAACCCACCGGGCGAGACGACCAGAAACCTTGAATGATTCACCCGACCACCGAGGAGAGCACCATGAACACGATGACCACTTCGACCCATGTCACCCACCCGCGCGCCCTGATTGCCACGGCGATCCTTGGCGTGCTGGTCTCGAGCTTCGCCGCGGAATGCGGCGCTGCCGACTCCACCGAAGCGCCCAAGGCGATCGTGAGGTATGCAGATCTCGACATATCGAGTTCGCAGGGTGCGGCGATGCTCTACAACCGCATCCGCTCAGCCTCGGAAGGGCTGTGCGCGCCTTTGGATGCTCGCGACCTCGGCTCCAAGTTCCGCGCTAAAGCGTGTGTGCAGCGGGCGATCGAGGGCGCCGTGGCGAAGGTCAATCGGCCCGGCCTATCCGCTTTATACGTGGCGAAGTACGGCGTGCAGCAGCCCGCAAAGCTTCTCACCGCCGATCGGCGCTAGCACGCGTTGTACAAGCGGGGCCCGGAATATTCGCACCCTCCCGGCCCCGCTTCCTTGATGCATGCGTCGAGGGTGGTCGCGCCCCGGGTGTCTGCCGAATTGATAGAATCCGCCCCATGAGAATACGCACGTCGATGTGGGTTTCCTTTCAAGTTTGCATCGCCCTACTGCCATTGTCGGCTCTCGCCGGCAGCGAGGGGGCGAGCGAATCGCCCGCCGCAGTCACCGGTGAACACCTGGGCGCGGTATCGTTCCCGGTGTCTTGCTCGCCGTCGGTGCGCGCGAGCTTCAGCCGCGGCGTCGCGTTGCTCCACGACTTCTGGTACGAGGAAGCCCGGCCGCAATTCGAGAAGATCGTCGCGGCGGACCCGTCGTGCGCGATGGCGCATTGGGGAATCGCCATGAGCGGATTTCATCAAATATGGGACCGGCCCGATGCGGCCGCGATGTCGAAGGGCTGGCGCGAGATGCAAGCTGCGCAATCTACGCCGGTCAAGACGGCCCGCGAGCGGGAGTACATTGCCGCGCTCAGCGGCTTCTTTAGCCCCGGCAACGAAGGGTTTCAAACCCGCATCGACGCCTACGCCGCGGCGATGGGGACGCTCTACGCACATTACCCCACGGACGCGGATGCGGGCGCGTTCTACGCACTCGCGCTGCTGGCGGCAGAACCGCCGGACGACACCACGCTCACACAGGAGAAAAAGGCCATGGCGGTGCTCACTCCGCTGTGGCCGAAATATCCGGATCATCCCGGCCTCGTGCATTACATCATCCATGCCTGCGACACGCCCTCACTCGCACCGGATGGGCTTGCCGCGGCCCGGCATTACGGCGAGATCGCCTCCTCGGGGCCGCATGCGGTGCACATGCCGGGACACATCTTTGCGCGCCTGGGCATGTGGCCGGAGGACATCGATGCCAATCTCGCTTCGGTGGCCGCCTCGCGAGCCGCCGAGGCGCGCCACGAGAGCGGCTGGATGGATCAATTCCACTCCGACGATTTCCTCGTCTACGCCTATTTGCAACGCGGACAGGATGCGCAAGCGCGTGCCGTCGCCGCCGACGCGGCGGCCGCGATTGCACGCTATGAGTCCATGCGGGACATGGCACCCGACCATTACATGATCGGCATGTTTCCTTACTACCGCAGCAAGTTTCCGATCTTTCTCGCCCTGGAGACCAGGGACTGGGAATCGGCGGCGGCGCTTGCGCCCGTGAAGGGTGCGCCACCGGATACTCAAGGTCAGGTTTACTGGGCACGTCTGGTGGGTGACGGACACCTGCACCGGCCTGCGCAGGCTCGCGCCGACCTCGCCGCATACGATGCGTTGATGGATGAGGTGAGAAAAGGCACCCACGCCTACTACGCCGATTCGACCGGAGCACGCATCAGGCACGAGGAGATGCTCGCCTGGACTGCCTTTGCCGACGCCAATGTGGCGGAAGCATTGAAACAGATGCGGGCCGCTGCGGATCTACAGGACCGTGTCGGGCAGGGTGAGGTCGATATTCCAGCCCGTGAAATGCTGGCCGACATGTTGCTCGAGTTCGGTAAGCCGCAGGAGGCGCTCGCCGAATACACGCAGGCGATGAAGCAGAGTCCGAATCGGTTCAACGGCCTTTTTGGCGCAGGCAGCGCCGCGGAAGCAGCGGGCGATGCCGGCGAGGCTCGCCGATACTATGCGGCGCTGATCAAGTCCATTGGGGCCGGATCCGACCGGCCGGAGATTGCGCACGCGAAGGCGCTGCTCACGTCGACAAAAGTCGGCATGAATTGAAGGTACTGCCCCGGCCCGCGTAGGCGCATACTGCGCGAGCCTTACTTCCATCAACAACAATTCAGGATGATTCATGAAATACATAACAACCATACTCATGGGGACGCTTCTCGCGCTCGGCGCGGCGGTGGCGGGCGCGCATTCCGCAACGGGCACTTGGACGATGAATGCCGAGAAATCGACCTTCACGGGTCCGGCCTTCAAGTCGCAGAACCGGACCTATGCCGAGGCGGCCGACGGCACGGTCACGATGTCATTCACGGCCGTCGCGGCGGACGGCTCCAACGTCACCGGCGGAGCGACTTTCAAGTACGACGGTAAGGATGTTCCGATAACCGGATCCAGTGATTTCGACACCACCGCAATCCGGAAAGTGAACGGCTCGACGACGAAGTTCACCCTCAAGAAAGCCGGAAAGGTCGTGGGCCATGGGACCCGTACGATTTCCGCGCACGGCAAGGTTCTGACCCTGACCTCCACGGTTACCGGTGCCGACGGCAAGTCGTACACCTCAAAAATCGTGTTCGACAAGCAGTAGCGCCGCTCGCGGGCGGGCTGGTGCAGCCCGCCCGACCTTTGCGCGAGACTGTGTTTCGGCGCGAAAAGCCCAGATTGAAGCCTTGACGAGTGCGCCGGTGATGGCGATATATAGCTGAGAAAAAAACTGCTCAGCACCCCAGCGAATTCGATTTTACTCCGCTCCCGAACTTCGAACTCCCCGCACGGCCCGGCGACATCGCCCACCCCGCTGTAGCACTTTACTTCCGCAATCTCCCGGGGCGCGGCCGTGGCCATGCGTCAATCCGCAAACGGCGGGTCGCGAGGGATGCGACCGGGGGCTCAGTGCGTCGCGTTACCTGCGAGCGGAGGCCCGCTCGGGTCGGCGGCCTGCGCGGGCGGGGCAGTACCCTTGGCCGATGCGTTGGGGTCGACCGGTACGACCGGCAACGTGTACGGGTCCACCTTGGTCTTGGCTTCTTGTTCCTGGCGCAGTTTCTCTTGCGTGACCCGCAGCTGCTCGCGTGCCTTCTCGAACTCGGCCTGGTGCTTTTTGTCGACGTCCGGATCGACTTGCTGAGAGGCCAGCCGCTCGATCGCGATGCGGGCATTCTCGCAATCGGAAGGGTTGGCGACTTTGCTAGGATCCTGATTGCATTTCAGCAGGACCCCATCCAGCGTTACCCGATCCTCCATGAGATCCTCGACCGTCATGGGTGGAATTCGGCGCGGGGCGCATCCCGCCACGACCAGGATGGCGGCGCAGAGCCCGCCGGATGCAAGGATATGTTTGATCGAGTGACGCATATGGCTTCCCTAGGCCATGGTACTCAAAACGATCGGGAGTGCGACCCCGCGCTTGTGACGCGCATCACGACCCGACAATTTGCGTCACGTCGATGAAGCAGCTTCGTGACGCGGATACCGTTGGGCGAGGTTTGACCGCACCGCAATGCCTGTGTACCGTGCGCCTCTATGGCGGGCAGCAAGGTAGATACGGATCCAAAGCCGTTGGATTTCGAGACGGCGATGCGCGATCTCGAGCAGATCGTGGAGCGGCTGGAGCACGGTGATTTGCCGCTCGAGGAATCGCTCGCCGCTTTCGAGCGCGGGGTCATGCTGACCAGGAGCTGTCAAACGGCGCTGAAGGAAGCCGAACAGAAGGTCGAGATTTTGCTGAAGAAGGCCGGCGGCGCACAAATCGAGGATTTCGACCCGGAAGCCCCCAAAACGCCGCCCGACTGAAAGCAGCAACCCTCCTCTGTTATCATTGCAATGCCAGAGACGGGCCCCATCTGAGGCCTGTTCGCAGCAGCAGGAAACCAATCCCTATGAACGTCGCGGTTCCGGCCAAGAAGTCCATCGTTTCGCCCGTGGAGGACGTGCAGGGTCATCCCGACACGCGGCAGCTCCCGATCAACAAGGTCGGCATCAAGGACATCTATCACCCCATCCGGGTCAAGGACCGGGCCGCGGGCGAGCAGCACACGGTGGCGAACTTCAACATGTACGTGAACCTGCCGCACAATTTCAAGGGCACGCACATGTCTCGGTTCGTCGAGATATTGAACCGTCACGAACGCGAGATTTCGGTGGATTCGTTCGGCAGGATGCTGGAGGAGATGACCGAGCACCTGCACGCCGACGCGGGCCACATCGAGATGACATTCCCTTACTTCGTCATGAAGAAGGCGCCCGTGTCCGGCGTCGAGAGCCTGATGAATTATCAGGCCGGCATTTTCGGCGAGTACCGGGATGGGCGGACCGATGTATGGCTCAAGGTGGTGGTTCCGACCACGAGCCTCTGTCCCTGCTCGAAGAAGATCTCAGACTACGGAGCGCACAATCAGCGCTCGCACATCACCTTGACCGCAAAATTGCGAGAGCACATGTGGCTCGAGGAGCTCATCGACGTCGCCGAGTCGCAGGCCTCATGCGAGGTCTACGGGATCCTGAAGCGTCCCGACGAGAAGTTCGTGACCGAGCGAGCGTACGACAACCCGAAGTTCGTCGAGGACACGGTCCGCGACGTCGCCATGGCCTTGAACCGCGACAAGCGGGTGCGCGCCTACGTCGTCGAAGCCGAGAACTTCGAGTCCATCCACAACCACTCCGCGTATGCGATGATCGAGCACGACAAGGACGCCGCGCCACGCTGATTTAGCCGGCGCGCTCCGCGCTCTGCAAGCGTCCGATCATGCTGCGCAGGAATACCTGATTGAAGCGCAGCTGACATTCGGCGGAGACCTGCTCCAGGAGGGTCGAGCTCACTTTCATGACGACGACCGAGCCGGCCGCCATGATGGTCGCGGTGCGTTTGGCGCCGCGCACGTAGCTCGTCTCGCCGAAGCAGTCGCCGCTCTCCAGGTATCCCAGGGCCTTGCCCAGGCGTGCGACGCCGACGCGGCCCTGCACGATGATGTAGAAGCGGTCGTCCATCTCCCCTTCTTTCACGATCTCCTCGCCGTCGGCGTAGTCCTGCCAGCTGCTCGCGCGCAGCACTTCCCATATCTCGCTGTGAGAGAAGTCGTGGAAGAACTTCAACTTGCGCAAGAGGCCGAACTGCTCCTGCTGGTCGATGCGGTTGTATTGGGCGCGCAGCTTCTGATGCACCCGCGTCAGTTCCGCGGCGAAATCGAGACCCGTCTTGTAGCGCTTCTCGGGATCTTTTTGCAGCGCCATCGCGGTCACGTTTTCCAGCTCCTCCGGGATCTCCGGGCGCAGCGTGTGAATGGGCGGCGGGGTCGCAAACACGATCTGGTGCAGGAGCTTCTGCAGATTTCCGGCACGGAAGGGCCGCGTGCCCGTCAGCAGCTCGTACATGACGGCGCCCAGCGAGTACAGGTCGGAGCGGTTGGTCAGCTCGATCGACTGCACCTGCTCCGGCGACATGTATGAGGGACTCCCCGCGATCCCCTCGATACGCGATATCTCCGAGTCGGCGACGAGCGCGATGCCGAAGTCGATGATGCGCACGTCGCTGTCGAGGGTGAGCATGATGTTGCTCGGCTTGATGTCGCGATGAATGACTCCGCGGCTATGTGCGTAGTGCAGCGCACGCGCCGCCTTGTAGATCAGCTCGACCACGTCGTCGATCCGCAGCAGATTGTCCGGCCGGCAATAGGCGGCCAGTGTGCGGGCTCCGTGCACGTGCTCCGTGACGATGTAGCAGTGACCGTTCTCTTCACCGGCGTCGTAGATCGGCAAGATGTTGGGATGCTGCAGCATGCCGACCATGTGAGCTTCGGAGAGGAACATCTTGCGCGCGATGCGCTTGCGGTTCTCATCGCCGCTCGAATCGGTGTTGTAAACCTTGATTGCCACGTCGCGTCCGTAATACGGATCGTGAGAGAGATACACGGCGCCGGTGCTGCCGCGGCCGACCTCGTTGATGATGGCGTACTTGCCGATCTTTTCGGGGATCGGCGCGCGGGCGTGCGGCGACTTCGCGAGATTAGGCCTGATGGTGTTCAAGGAAGTTTTAGCGCTGCTTGCGAAGTTCGAATCGTGGCGCAAAGAATACTGCGGCACGGTTCGCGCAAACTGTGATACGGGTCGAGGGCTCAACGAAAGTGGGAATACCCCCGGACGGCAGGAACGTAAGACCGGCCCTCGAGCTCCCATTGAACCGAATTTCCGCGACGTAGCTCACCTATCGGGGTCAACGTTAAGTTCAATGCCGCAGCTCGGGCCGCGAGCGCATCGAAGCGCGCGGGCGGTACGGCCACGAGCAACTCGTAGTCGTCTCCCCCGCCGAGCGCGAAATCGCGCGCTCGTTGCGCTCCGGCTACGCACGACAGTGCACGCGACAGCGGCAGCCGGGCGACGTCGACGCGCGCGGCAAGACCGCTCGCAGCAGCGAGCTTCGGCAAATCTCCCGCGAGTCCGTCGGACAGGTCCATCGCCGCGCTCGCGAGGCCGCGCGCCGACATGCCGAACTCGACCCGTGGTGTTGGATACTCGAAGCGCCGGCGCAACTCGCTCGCTGCCGCCGCATCCTGTGTCGCGAGCGCGCCGGTCGCGAGGGCGAGCCCGGCGCCGGCATCGCCGATCGTACCCGTCACCGCAAGCACATCGCCGTCGCGACCGCCGCTCCGGCGCAGTGCCGTGCCGCGCGGCACGTATCCCATGATTTGCACGCTCACGGCGAGAGGCCCCCCGGTCGTGTCGCCGCCCACCAGCATCACCTCATGCGCGCGCGCAAGGTCGTCGAAGCCGCGCGCGAATCCCTCGAGCCAATCGGCCGAAGGCATCGGCAGGGTCAACGAGAGCATCGCCCATGCAGGGCATGCGCCCATGGCCGCCAGATCGCTGAGATTCACCGCGAGCGCGCGATGTCCGATGGCGCGGGCGTCGCTCGTCTCCGGGAAATGCCGCCCGGCGACGATCGTGTCGACCGACGCCGCGAGGTCCGCATCGTCCGGCACGTGCAAGAGCGCCGCGTCATCGCCCACGCCCAGCAGAACGTCCGCGCGGGCGGACCCGAGGCGCGAGAAGTAGCGCTGGATCAGCTCAAACTCGTCCATATTCGTGCGGGCGCAGCTCCCGAGCGGCGCGGTCCAGAACCGCGTTCACGAACTTGTAGCCGTCGGTCGCGCCGAATCGCTTGGCGAGGTCGACGGCCTCGGCGAGCGCCACCCGATAGGGCAGCTCCGGATGCGACGCGAGCTCGTGCAGGCCGAGCCACAGCACCGCATGCTCGATCGGATCGAGCTCGCCGGGCGCAATCTCGCTGTATTTGGCGATCTCCCGATCGAGCGCCTCGCCGTTCGGAGCGATGGCGGCGAGCAGCTCCTCGAAATACTCGCGGTCCACGCGCTCGGCCTCCGGATCCTCCGCGAATTGCCGGCGGGTGTCCTGCCAGGACCGCGGATTGAGCTGCTGCTGATAAAGCGCCTGCAAGGCGAGCCTGCGCGCGAGGCTACGGGTGCGATGCGTGGAGCTCATCGCCGTACGTCAGGCATCCAGGCGGCGCAGGAGGTTCGCCATCTCCAGCGCGGCGAGCGCCGCGTCCGTGCCCTTATTCCCCGCCTTGCCGCCCGCGCGATCGACCGCTTGCTCTACGGTGTCGGTGGTCAACACGCCGAAGCCGATGGGCACGCCCGATTCGAGCGCGATCCGCGCGAGCCCGGAAGCACACTCTCCGGCGACGTAATCGAAATGCGGCGTCTGGCCGCGGATGACCGCACCGAGGGCGATCAGAGCCTCGTAGCGCCGCGACTGCGCCAGCTTGCGCGCGACCACCGGAATATCGAAGGCGCCCGGCACCCGCACGATCTCGATCTGCTTCTCCGCCGCCCCGTGACGCCTGAGCGCATCCACCGCGCCGCGTACCAGCGGCTCCACGACGAAATCGTTGAATCTCGAAACGACCAGCGCGAAGCGCAGATCGCGCGCGATGAGATCGCCCTCGGTCACCTTGAATTGATCGTTCGCCACGCCGCTATCCTCGCACGTCTATTCGCCGCCATCCACGTACTCGGTCACCTCGAGCTCGAAGGCCGAAAGACCCTGGAGCTGCTTCGGCGCGCTCAGCACCCGCATGCGCTTCAGTCCCAGGTCCTTGAGTATCTGTGCGCCGATGCCGTAGGTGCGCAGCACCGTCGCGCCGGCGTGCCGCGGGAGCGGGGGTTTCGCGTCGATCTGCCGCACGCTGTCCATGAATTCCCGGGGCGTTCCCTCCGCGCGCAGGATCACGACCACGCCGGAGCTCTCGGCCGCGACGCGCCGCACCGCCGCGCGCAGCGGCCAGCCCAGGTTCTCGCTGCGTACGCCGACCAGATCGCGCAGCGTGTCCTCGATGTGGACGCGAACCAGCGGCGGCAGCGCGGAATTGAGATCGCCTTTCACCATGGCAATGTGTACGTTGTGATGGACGTGGTCCTCGTAGCAGCACAGCTGGAAACCGCCGAACTCGGTATCGACGGGCTGGTCGTAGATGCGCTCGATCGAGCGCTCGTTCTTCAAGCGATAGCGAATCAGGTCGGCGATGGTGCCGATCTTGAGCGCGTGCGCATGCGCAAACCGCTCGAGGTCGGGACGCCGCGCCATCGTGCCGTCGTCGTTCAGTATCTCGACGATCGTGGCGGCCGGCGAGAAACCGGCGAGTCGCGCGAGATCGCACCCGGCCTCCGTGTGTCCGGCACGGGTGAGTACGCCGCCGGGCTGCGCCATGAGCGGAAAGATATGCCCCGGCTGGCGCAGATCCTCGGGCCGCGCCTTCGGCGCCACCGCCGTCTTGATGGTGTGCGCCCGATCGTGCGCGGAGATTCCGGTCGTCACGCCTTCGGCGGCCTCGATCGACAAAGTGAAGTTAGTGCGATGCGCGCCGTCCGTCTCGCTCACCATGAGCGGCAGGCGCAGCTGGCGGCAGCGCTCCCGCGTGAGAGTGAGGCATATGAGCCCGCGTCCGTAGCGCGCCATGAAGTTCACGTCCTCGGCGCGCACGCAGTCGGCCGCCATGATGAGGTCGCCTTCGTTCTCGCGATCCTCATCGTCCATGATCACCGCCATCTTGCCGCGGCGTAGATCGTCGAGAATCTCGTCGATGGTGTTCATCGCTCCCTTTGACCTCGCAGTGTGATCATCCGTTCTTGGCCACGAGCCGCTCGAGATAGCGGGCAACGAGATCGATCTCGACGTTCGCGCCCTCTCCTGCGGCGAGCTCTCCCAAGGTCGTGACTTCGTGAGTGTGCGGGATGATGTTGACCTCGAAGCACCGCCCCTCGACCTCATTCACCGTCAAGCTCACCCCGTCGATGCAGATCGATCCCTTGGGCGCCACGTAATGCATGAGCGTCTGCGGCAGCTCGAATCGCAGCCTAAAGGAGCGGGCATCCTGGACGAGGTCGGTCAGCGTCCCGACGGCATCCACGTGTCCACTCACCAGGTGCCCCCCCAACGGATCGCCGGCGCGCAGGCTCGGCTCGAGATTGACGCGGCGACCCGGCGCGAAAGTCCCGAGCGTGGTCTTCTCGAGCGTCTCGCGCGACACGTCGGCATGGAAGATGCGTCCGTCGATCCGCGTCGCCGTGAGGCACACGCCCGCAACGCTCACACTGTCGCCGACGGCAATGCGTTTGAGATCGAGCGCACCCGCGTCGATGCCCAGCTCAAGATCACCGCCCTTCTCCCGGATCGAGGCCACCCGCCCGCTTGCAATCACAATTCCTGTGAACATCGCTCCCGCTCCGTCAGTTGTGCGAGGGCGCTGCAGGCGGCGAACCAGTTGCCGTGCAACGCGGCGCGAGGATGAGCCTCACATCCGTATCGAACCGCGCCACGCTCATGATATCGAAAGCAGCGCCCGAGCTCTGCGTATCCACACCGGTAAGCGCGGTCAAAGGCGCCGCGTCCGCCCCGAGCAGCCGCGGCGCTATATAGATGATCCATTCGTCGACCGCCCCCTCCTCGAGGAAGGCCGCGGCGAGGCGCGGGCCGCATTCCACCAAGAGCTCGTTCACCTCGAGGCCGGCCAATCGCGCCAGCACGGCCTTGAGATCGAGCTTGCCGCCGATCGCCGGCACTCGCTCCACGGCGACGGGGGGCAGGTGTGCCGCGAGCCGGGCCGCGGCCGCAGGCTCGGCCTCCTCGGATGCGAACACCAGCGCGCCCTCGCGCGCGAAGATCTTGGCACCGGGCGGGCACGCCAGAGTGGCGTCGAGCACCGCGCGCAGCGGCTGCCTGACCCAGGGTCCATAGGCCCACCGCACGTCGAGGCGGGGATCGTCGGTCCGCACCGTACCTGCGCCGGTGAGCACGGCGGAGCTGCGCGCGCGCCAACGCTGCACATCGGCGCGTGAAGCCTCGCCGCTGATCCAGATCGCTCCGCCGCCGGCGGGCGCGGTGCGCCCGTCCAAGCTCATCGCAAGCTTCAGGCGCACATGCGGACGGCCGCGCTCGAAGCGCGAAAAAAATCCGGGATTGAGGGCGCGCGCCTCGTTCTCGAGGATTCCGACAGAGACCGAAATGCCGGCGGCCCGCAGGCGCTCTATACCATCGCCGGCAACGCGCGGGTTGGGGTCCACCGAGGCGCACACCACTCGGCCGATGCCGGCGGCGATCAAGCTATCGACGCACGGCGGTGTACGGCCGGTGTGGCTGCAAGGCTCGAGGCTCACGTAGGCCGTCGCGCCGCGCACGTCGCCGCGCGCGGCCTTGAGCGCCGCCACCTCGGCATGTGCCTCGCCCGCGCGCTCGTGCCAGCCCTCGCCGAGCGTCTCGCCGCCGCGCGCGAGCACACAGCCGACGCGCGGATTCGGATCAGTCGTGTTGAGGCCGCGCGCGGCAAGCTCCAGCGCGCGTGCCATGTGCAGGCAATCCGAGCCGTCGCGATCCGAACTTTCGACCCGTCGGCTCATTTGCCGGCATCGCCGGATTCATCGCCCGGCAGGAGCGGCAGCTGATCCTTGCTCGGCGTGTTACGGCGCCGGTGCCGCCGCAACAGATCGATTTCGGTTCGAAACGCCTCGATATCCTGAAAGCTCCGGTACACGGAGGCGAAGCGCACATAGGCCACCTCGTCCAGGTGGCGCAGCTCCTCCATGACCAGCTCACCAATGGCACGGGAGGCAATCTCGCGCTCGCCGAGGCTGCGCAACTTGTGGCAGATCCTTGCGACCGCTGCATCGATCGCCTCGCCGCTTACGGGGCGCTTCTCGAGCGCCTTTTGCATGCCGGCGAGTAGCTTGCTTTCGTCGAAGGGCTCGCGGCTGCGGTCACCCTTGATCACCGTCGGCATCACGAGCTCCGCGGTCTCGAACGTCGTGAAGCGCTCCGCGCACTCGAGGCATTCGCGGCGTCGACGGATTTGCCGACCCTCGCCGGCAAGACGTGAGTCGATGACCTTAGTCTCCGTGTGGCCGCAAAATGGGCAGTGCATGAGACCTACCTAGGACCGCGCCGCCACCGAGCGGCCGCCGATCACCCATAGACGGGGAATCGTCGGCACAGCGACTCGACCTCGCCGCGCACGCGCGCGACCGTCGCATCGTCGCCTCGATGGTCGAGCACATCCGCGATCCAGTGAGACAGCTGCTTGGCCTCGTTTTCCTGGAAGCCGCGCGTTGTCGCCGCCGGCGTCCCGATCCGAAGGCCGCTGGTGACCATGGGCGGGCGCGGGTCGTTGGGCACGGCGTTCTTGTTGACCGTCATGTGGGCACGGCCGAGCGCTGCGTCGGCGTCTTTGCCGGTGATGTCCTTGTCGACGAGATCCAGGAGAAACAGGTGATTGTCGGTGCCACCCGAGACGATCTTGTAGCCGCGGTCCTGCAGCACCCGGGCCATTGCGCGCGCATTTGCAATCACCTGCCCGCAGTACGCCTTGAACTCAGGTTCCAACGCTTCCTTGAATGCCACCGCCTTCGCCGCGATCACGTGCATCAGGGGTCCACCCTGGATGCCGGGGAACACCATCGAGTTCAGCTTTTTCTGAATCTCCGGGTTGTGCCGCGCGAGGATCAGGCCGCCGCGTGGGCCGCGCAAAGTCTTGTGCGTGGTGGTGGTCGCGACGTCCGCGAACGGCACGGGATTCGGATACAGGCCTGCGGCAACCAGGCCCGCCACATGCGCCATGTCGACCACGAAATACGCGCCCACCGAATCGGCGATGTGGCGAAACCTCGCCCAATCGATGATGCGCGAGTAGGCCGAGAAACCCGCAATGATCATCTTCGGCCGATGTTCCTGCGCGAGCCGGGCCACCTGGTCGTAATCGATCTCGCCCGTATCGGACTTGATGCCGTACTGGGCGGCCTTGAAGAGCTTGCCGGAGAAATTCACCTTGGCGCCGTGCGTGAGGTGGCCGCCGTGGTCCAAGCTCATGCCGAGAATCGGATCGCCCGGATTGAGGAGCGCCAGATACACGGCGGCGTTCGCCTGCGAGCCCGAATGGGGTTGCACGTTCGCGAAGTCGGCGCCGAACAAACGCTTCGCCCGATCGATGGCGAGACTCTCGGCGATGTCCACGAACTCGCAGCCGCCGTAATAGCGCTTCCCCGGATAGCCTTCCGCGTACTTGTTGGTGAGCACCGAGCCCTGCGCCTCCAGCACGCGCGGACTCGCGTAGTTCTCCGACGCGATCAGCTCGACGTGGTCTTCCTGGCGCTTGCGTTCACCGGCGATCGCCGCGGCAAGCTCCGGGTCGAATTCGGCAATGGTCATACTCTTTTTAAACATATGCGGGCCTCGCGACGGACAGCGGTCGATTGTAGCCGATGCGTCGGGCATTCCCTAATATGTCTTTGATTTCTAGAGCATTAAGGCAGACCGCGCGGCCCGCGCGGCCCTCCCGCTAATCGCCGTGACAAGCCTGCCGCTCTCTTGGATAATCGACTCCGAACCCCCGCACGAGCATTTTTCACCAGCAGGCATTAAATGGCTCAGTTCATCTACACCATGAACCGGGTTGGCAAGGTCGTGCCACCCAAGCGCATCATCTTGCGCGACATCAGCTTGAGCTTCTTTCCTGGCGCCAAGATCGGGGTGCTCGGCCTCAACGGCTCCGGCAAATCGACGCTTTTGCGGATCATGGCAGGTATGGACAAGGAAATCGAAGGCGAAGCGCGCGCGCAGGCCGGCATCAAGGTGGGCTATCTGCCGCAGGAGCCGGTGCTCGACGAAAATAAGACCGTGCGCCAGACCGTGGGTGAGGGCGTGGGCGAAGTGCAATCTTTGATCGACCGCTTCAACGCCATCAGCGACCGCTTCGCCGAGCCCATGCCCGACGATGAAATGAACAAGGCGCTCGAAGAGCAGGCAAAGCTGCAGGACAAGATCGACGCGGTGGATGGATGGGAGCTCGAGCGCAAGCTCGAGATCGCGGCCGATTCGCTGCGGCTGCCGCCCTGGGACGCCGTCATCGGCAAGCTCTCGGGCGGCGAGAGGCGGCGGGTAGCACTATGCCGGCTGCTGCTCTCGAAGCCCGACATGCTGCTCCTCGACGAGCCCACCAACCATCTCGATGCCGAATCGGTGGCGTGGCTCGAGCGGTTTCTCGAGGAATATCCGAGCACCGTCATCGCGGTGACCCACGACCGGTATTTCCTCGACAACGTCGCCGAGTGGATTCTCGAGCTCGACCGCGGGCACGGCATTCCGTGGCAGGGCAATTACTCCTCGTGGCTCGAACAGAAGGAGCAGCGACTGGCGCAAGAGGAGCGCGCGCAGGACGCGCTCGCCAAGACTTTGAAGCGCGAATTGGAGTGGGTGCGCACCAATCCGAAGGCGCGCCAGGCGAAATCCAAAGCGCGGTTGCAGCGCTACGAGGAGCTCGCATCGCAGGAATTTCAGAAGCGCAACGAAACCAACGAGATCTACATCCCGCCCGGCGAGCGGCTCGGCGATCTCGTGATCGAGTCCAAGGAATTACGCAAGGCCTACGGCGAGCGGCTGCTCATCGAGCGGCTGAGCTTCAATCTGCCGGCCGGCGGCATCGTCGGCATCATCGGGCCGAACGGCGCGGGCAAGACCACCCTGTTCCGCATGCTTGCGGGGATGGAGAAGCCCGACTCGGGCGAAATACGTGTCGGACCGAGCGTCAAGCTCGCGTACGTCGATCAGTCGCGCCAGGCGCTCAACGACAAGAACACCGTGTGGCAGGAGATATCCGGCGGCCTCGATCTCATCAAGGTCGGCAACTACGAGACCTCTTCGCGCAGCTACGTCGGGCGCTTCAATTTCAAGGGAGTTCAGCAGCAGCAGTTCATCGGCGACCTGTCGGGCGGGGAACGCAACCGGGTACACCTCGCCAAAGTGCTGAAGTCGGGCGGCAACGTGCTGCTCTTGGACGAGCCGACCAATGATCTCGACATCGAGACGCTGCGCGCGCTCGAGGAAGCCCTGACGGCGTTTCCCGGATGCGCCGTCGTCATTTCGCACGACCGCTGGTTCCTGGACCGCATCGCAACTCACATCCTCGCCTTCGAGGGCGATTCTCAGGTGATGTGGTTCGAGGGCAACTACCAGGAATACGTCGAGGACTACAAGCGCCGCAAGGGCGAGGATGCCCTACACCCCCACCGTATCCGCTACAAACCTCTTACAGGCTGAACCACCATGAGCATTTACATCACCCCTCAGGACGAATTGCACATCGAGCTGCAGAGCATTGCTCTCACCTGCCCGCATTGCCGCACGTTGACGCACTTGACGCCGGTTGCGGTGCCGAAGTTCGAGGACTTGACCCGCCGGCGTCCCAAGCAGATCGGCATCGTGTTTCGCTGCGATGCCTGCGATGAGCCCATATTCCTCAAGTTCGCCGCGAAGAGCTACACGGCGCTGCGGATCGAGCTCGCACCCAATTTCGTGGAGGTCGAGCGCGCGCGCGAAGAGTTCCCCTTGAGCTATCTGCCGGTGGAGTCCGAGGCGTTGTTCAAGGAAGCGCTCGGCTGCTATGCCGGGCGCCTGTACGAGGCGTTCGGCTCGATGAGCCGGCGCACCGCGCAGTCGCTGTTTCACGAGCTCGGCGAGCGCGGCAAGCTCGAGCTGTTCGATACTCTCCAGGAGATCCGCAGCCTCGCGGAACTCGACGACGACATCTTCGCCGACCTGCGCAGCGTATTGTTCGGCAGCGACAGCGATCCCTGGCCGAACTTCCCGCGACTGGATGCCGAGCGGGCCGGGATACTGCTCGAGGTGATGCGCGACCTGCTTTATCAGACATTCGTGCGCAAGGCGCGCCTGCTGCAGGCGATGCGTCTGCGCAGGTCCGCGCAAGCATCGCCGATCGACGGCGACACGACGTCCGCGCACAACCAGCGAGAGACGGGCTAGGGGGAGGCGCCTCGCCGGCCGCACCTAGCCCGCGAACACTCGCGCGTTGCGGAACAGGCGCGTCCATCCACCGTCCTCGCCCCACTCGCGCGGCGCCCAGGAGTGCTGCGCCGTGCGGAACACCCGTTCGGGATGCGGCATGAGCGAGGTCACCCTCCCGTCGGTGCTGCACACACCCGCGATTCCCGCCGGGGACCCGTTCGGATTGTATGGATAGCGCTGCGTCGGCTGACCGTGATTGTCCACGTAACGCAAGCTGACGCCGCCGTCCTCGAGGAGCTTCTCGGCGCTCGAGTCGGCGCCGAATTCCGCGAGCCCTTCCCCGTGCGAGCACACGACCGGCAGCACCGATCCGTGCATGCCCGCGAGCAGCACCGAGCTCGAGCGCGGCACTTGGCCGAGGACCAGCCGCGCCTCATACTGCTCCGAGCGGTTGCGCACGAATCTCGGCCAGCCCTCGGCGCCCGGGATGAGCTCCTTGAGCGCCGCGAGCATCTGGCAGCCGTTGCACACGCCCAGGGTGAACGTCGCATCCCGCTCGAAGAAACCCTGGAACTCATCACGGGCCAGTGAATTGAACAGGATCGATTTCGCCCAACCCTCGCCCGCACCGAGCACGTCGCCGTAGGAGAAGCCGCCGCAGGCCACCAAGCCATGGAAGCGGCCCAGCCGCGCGCGCCGCTCGAGAATGTCGGTCATGTGCACATCGTAGGCATCGAATCCCGCGCGCGTGAGCACGCACGCCATCTCAGTCTGGCTGTTGACGCCCTGCTCGCGCAGCACCGCCACTGCGGGCCGGGCGCCGGCGGCAATGTAAGGTGCAGCAACGTCGTCGCTCGGGTCGAAAGTGAGCGCGGCATGCAGTCCCGGGTCCTGCTCATCGAGGAGCCTCGAGTACTCCTCACGCGCGCAGTCCGGGTTATCGCGCAGCGCCTGCATGCGGTACGACACCTCGCTCCAGCAGCGGTGCAAATCCAACCGCGAGGCCTCGAGCAGACGGCGACCGTTACTGTGCAGCCGAATCTCGGTCCCGCTCATGACCGTGCCGATGTCGCGGCACAGGGCGCCCAAGCCATGACGGGCCAAGATGGCGCGGGCTGCCGTGGCTCGCGCCGCAGGGACTTGCAGGACCGCCCCGAGCTCCTCAGCGAAGCACTCGGCGATCGGATCGCCGGCGGTCCCCAAATCGATGTCGAGACCGCAGTGCCCCGCGAACGCCATCTCGAGTAGCGTCACGAGCAGGCCGCCGTCCGATCGGTCGTGATAGGCGAGCAGCAGCCCTTCGCGCTTGAGCTCGCGCAGCGCCGCGAACAGCGATGCGAGCAGCCGCGGGTCGTCGAGATCGGGAGGCTCGCCGCCGCGCTTCTCGAACACCTGGGCCCAGCAGGAGCCGCCGAGCCGGTTCTTGCCGGCGCCGAGATCGATGAGCAGGAGTCGCGAGGGTCCGTCGAGCCCGAGCTGCGGCGTCAGCGTGCGCCTCGCATCGATCACGGGAGCAAAGGCGGAAACGATGAGCGATACGGGCGCGAGCACCGAGCGCGGTCCGCCCGCCGGGGTCCAATCCGTGCGCATCGACAGCGAGTCCTTGCCCACCGGAATGGTGATGCCGAGCTGCGCGCAAACATCCAAGCTCACCGTGCGTACCGTCGCGTACAGCGCGGCGTCCTCGCCTGCGGCGCCGCAAGCCGCCATCCAGTTCGCCGACAGCCGCACGGCGGTGAGCTTCTCGATGTCCGCGGCCATGATGTTCGTGATGGCCTCGGCAACGGCGAGCCGGCCGGACGCCGGCGCATCGAGGAGCGCCACGGGAGCGCGCTCCCCCATGGCCATCGCCTCACCCCGATAGCCTGCGTAATCGGTGAGGCTCACGGCCACGTCCGCGACCGGAACCTGCCAGGGACCGACCATCTGGTCACGGCAGACGAGCCCGCCGACGGTGCGGTCGCCGATGGTGATCAAGAAGGACTTGTCGGCGATGGTGGGCAGACGCAGCAGCCGCTCGAGCGACTCCTTGACGCCGATCCCGTCGGTTAAGAGCGCGGCGCGTGGCCGGCGCTCACTGCGCACGTTCCGCACCATGCGTGGAGGCTTGCCGAGCAGTACCTCGATGGGCACATCGACAGGCATCGTCGGGGAGAGCGCATCGCTGACGCGCAGCTCTCCATCCGCGGTGATCTCGCCGATCACCGCGAAGGGACAGCGCTCGCGCGCGCACAACGCCGCGAAAAGCCCGACGCTGCCCGGCGCGAGCGCGAGCACGTAGCGCTCCTGCGCCTCGTTGCACCAGATCTCCATGGGCGAGAGCTCCGGCTCGGCGCTCGGGATCTTGCGCAGGTCGACACGCCCGCCGCGGTGGCTGTGCGCAATCGCCTCCGGCACGGCATTCGACAGGCCCCCCGCTCCCACATCGTGGATGAGCAAGATCGGATTCGCATCGCCAAGCGCCCAGCAGCCGTCGATCACTTCCTGCGCGCGCCGTTGGATCTCGGGATTGCCGCGCTGCACGGAAGCAAAATCGAGGTCCGAGGAGCTCTGCCCGCTACCGACGGAAGAGGCGGCCCCACCCCCGAGCCCAATCAGCATCGCGGGGCCGCCGAGCACCACCAGCGGCGCGCCGACGGCGACCTCGCGCTTCTCCACATCCGTGCGGCGGATGTTGCCCAAGCCTCCTGCGATCATGATGGGCTTGTGGTAGCCGCGCACGATGCGGACGGGGCCACTCGATGGCTCGTCGGCCTGTTCGAAGGTGCGGAAATAGCCGCACGTGGCAGGCCGTCCGAATTCATTGTTGAAGGCCGCCGCCCCGAGGGGCGCGGTGATCATGATGTCGAGCGCGGAGGCAATGCGGTCGGGCTTGCCCAAATCCGCTTCCCATGGCTGCACGAAACCCGGGATCCGCAGATTGGACACCGAGAAACCCGTCAATCCCACCTTGGGCTTCGCGCCGATGCCGGTCGCACCCTCGTCGCGAATCTCGCCGCCCGCTCCGGTGGCAGCGCCGGGAAAGGGCGAGATGGCCGTCGGGTGATTGTGCGTCTCCACCTTCATTAGGATGTCGACCGGCTCCGAGACGCTGCCGTAGCGTCGCGTCTGCGGGTCCGGGAAGAAGCGCTCCCCGCGAGCACCTTCGATCACCGCGGCGTTGTCGCGATAGGCGGACAGCACGCCCGTGGAGTTCGCCGCATGAGTCATGCGAATCAGGGCGAACAGCGACTTCGGCATCGGCTCGCCGTCGATGGTGAACTCGGCGTTGAAGATCTTGTGCCGGCAGTGCTCGGAATTGGCCTGCGCGAACATCATGAGCTCGACATCGGTGGGATCGCGCCCGAGCGCGCCGAAAGCCTCGACCAGATAGCCGATCTCGTCGCGCGAGAGCGCGAGCCCGAGCTCGGTGTTGGCGCGGGCGAGCGCGGCATGCCCGTCCCGCCCGAGCGCGACCACCCGCAGCGGCCGCGGCGCCGCGACGCGAAACAAATCCGGCTCGATTGCGCCCCTCCAGAGCGTCTCCGTCATCCGGTCGTGGAGGCTCCGGCCGAGTGCGGAGAGCTCCGCCTCCGTCAAGGGATCCCCGGCATCGATGAAGTACACCGTGCCGCGCTCGATGCGGCGCACGGCACCGAGCCCGCAGACGTGGGCGATATCGGTGGCCTTGCTCGACCACGGGGACACCGTGCCGAGCCGCGGCGTTACCAGCAAGCGCTGGCCGCGCTCCTCTTGCAGGTGCGGCCGCGGCCCATACGTCAGGAGCTTCCCGAGCAGCTCGAGCTCGGCTTCATCGAGCGGACGCGCCGCGTCCACGAAATGCATGAGACGTGAGCCGAGCGCGCGAACGCGCGGGTCGACGCCTTGCAGCGCCTGCAGCAATCTTTCCAGGCGAAATTGCGACAGCGCGGGTGCGCCGGGCAAAGAGAACATGCAGAATTCTAGCAGATCACTTGCGCGCGTTCGAATCTCCGCCCGGCGTGTAGATCGGCACGGGGAACTGCGACACGTTCGAGCCCTCCAGCGCCACGATCTTGCTCACCCCTTGCTTTCGCACCTCGTCGATGCGCAGGACGGAGTGCATGGGCAGATAGGTCCGCTTTACTTCGTTGAACTCGGCCTTTATCTTCTCCTCGGCCGGATCAACGACCACGGAAGAGCGTTCGCCGAACACCAGTTCCTCGACTTCGATGAAGCCGAATAGACTGCCGTGACTCACTTTGCGGGCATAGATCTCGTACACCTTGCCTTGATTCACGAACATAACTTTAAAAATGTGACTCGCGGCCATTTAGCGGGCTCCAAGCGTTGTTAGCATTTCTCATATTATACGGGTACTTAGCGCAAACCTTCAGACCCGCCCCTGGGAGCAAACATGACCTTGCGCTTAAGCGTGGTCAGCGAACATGGAATTCGGCTCGGGCCGCAGTCCACCAAGGTCTTTGGCGTGCATGGCGGGACCATCGGGCGCTCGACCGACAACGCCTGGATTCTACCCGACCCCGACCGGTATCTCTCGGGGAAGCACGTCAGGATCGACTTTCGGGCCGGCTCATACGTGCTCGTGGACACCAGCTCGAACGGCACCTACGTCAATGGCTCGCAGGTGCCGCTGGGAAAGTATCACGACTACGTGCTGAAGGACGGCGATTACCTGCGCCTCGGGGAGTACGAGCTGCTGGTCACGATCGACAAGAGCAACGACTTTCCGCCCGACGAGGCCGCCATCGTCGCCTACGACGGCCAGCACGGCGCCTCGGCGGCTGTGAAGAAGTCCACGGCCAACGACCTCGGCGCGGATCTCGATCTGAGCTCACTCCTCGAACCGAGCGACTCGGTGGCCCACGGAGTGTCGGCGCGCAATGCCTACGGCCAGTCGGTGGGCGCCGCTGCACCGCGGGAGGCAGCCGCGCCGCGGGCAGCTGGCGCACCACGGGAGGCTGCTGCGCCTACGGAGGGCGGTACTCCGTGGCACATGATGACCCGGCCTTTCAAGGTCGAGACGAAGGCGGAAGCGGCCGCCGCGGCCGGTCTCCGCCCCCAAGTCAGCGCCCAGAGCCTGCCTCCGAGCCCAGCGCTCTACGAAGGCGACTTCGATCTAGGCCTCGCAACATTCTGCCGGGGGGCAGGCATCGAACCGCGGGCGATCTCCCCGGAGGCACGCAGCGGTGCGCTGCAGCTCGCGGGACAGCTGCTGCGCGAGGCCGTGCTCGGTCTCATGGACCTGAATCAGAGCCGCAACGAGTTCCGCAACCGCTTTCGCATGCCGCCGCCGCCGGCGGTCGAGGGCCCCGAATCGCCGCTCAACTTCTCTCAAGGCGTCGATGAAGCGCTGGTGCGGCTGCTCACGACGACTTCGACGCGCTCGGGCTCGGTGGATGCGGTCCGCGATAATTTCAAGGAGCTCAAGGCGCAGAATGCCGCCAGCCTCGCAGCGAGTCGCGCGGCATTCGAGGAATTCATCGGCCGGGTGGATCCGAAGGAGCTCGAGGAGCGCTTCGAGCGCGCCACCAAGCGCGGCGTGTTCGGTCAGCAGAACAAGTCCAAGTACTGGGAACTGTACGCCGAAATGTTCGCCGGTCTCACGCAGCGGTCTGCAGACGGGTTTCCGCATGTCTACACCGAGGCCTTCGCCAAGGCCTACGAAGCGAAGCTGCGAGCCACGATGCCCGCGAAGCGCAGCCCTTTCGCCGGCGACCCCGACCCCGCCGGCGCGCCTCTCGCAGCCGCGGACAAGTCGTAGGCCGGAAGCGGCAGGGGGAGTCCCCGCGTGCGCATCCTGATCGTTGAGGACGATGACATCGTCGCCGACGCCATTGCTCGCGGATTGTCGGCCGATTATTCCGTGCTGCGCGTGGCGAGCGCCGAGGCGGCGCGTGCCGCCCTCGAGACCGAGCAGTTCGCGCTCGCGGTGGTCGACGTGGGGCTTCCCGGCGCCGACGGCCTCACCCTGGTGCGCAGACTTCGCGGCGCGGGCGTCGCGATGCCGACGCTCATGCTCACCGCCCGCTGCACCCTCGCCGACAAGGTGAAGGCGCTCGACACCGGCGCCGACGACTTTCTGTCGAAGCCCTTCGAGCCGGCCGAGCTCGCCGCGCGTTGCCGCGCGCTCGTGCGCCGCGCGGGCGGCGCCCTGGACGGCCTCATCAAGTTGAACCGCCTGTCGATCGACCTCACCGGCCGGCGGCTCTGCATCGATGATGCCGAGGTGGAGCTCACCGCGCGCGAGTGGCTGGTCCTCGAGTGCCTGGTGCGCAAGATCGGTCAGATCGTCTCCAAGGAGCGAGTCCAGCAGGCGCTCGCAGGACCGGAGCAGGACATCACCCCCAATGCCGTGGAGGTGCACGTCTCTAGATTGCGCGCGAAGCTGGGCGATGCCGCGGTGATCCGCAGCCTGCGAGGCCTCGGCTATCGACTGGAAGAAGCGAAGAGCGCGTGAGCTCCTCCATCAGCCGACAGTTGGTGCTCTGGCTGGCGGTACCGCTCATGCTGCTGGCCTTGTGCGGAGCCCTGCTCCACTACTTCAACAACGTCGCGCCGAGCGTCATCAGCCGCGACCAGCGCCTGCGCGAGGCGTCGAATGCGCTCATGGCGCGCATCGAGGTAAGCGACGGACGGGTAACGCTCGACACCGGCGCCAACGGCAAGGCGCCGCTTCCCTCGGCCGACTCCGTCGCCTATGCCGTGCGCGACGCGCGCGGCCGCCTGCTGCTCGGTGACGCGCAGCTGCCCGCCGTGTCGATCGCGGACGCGGACGACCAGGTATTCGCGCTCGCGCGCGTCGACCATCGCAACGTGCGCACGTTGACCTCGCGCTTCGATACGGCCGCGGGCGTACTCCTATTGTCGACCGCGGACGTTCGTGCCTCGAACGAGCCGGCGGCCCGCTTCGGTCTCATGAGCACGCTCCTGTGGGATTTCGTGCAACTCGACCTGACGCTGGTGCTCGTCTGGGTCGGGATTCAGTTGGGTCTGCGGCCCATCAAAAAATTGCGCGATGAGATCGGGCGCCGCTCCGCGCTCGATCTGCGCCCCATCGACGAATCGTTCGTGCCCCGGGAGATCGCGCCCGTCGTGGTCACGCTCAATCGCCTCTTCGAGATGCTGCGCACCTCGGTGCAGGCGCAACGGCAGTTCATCGCCAACACGGCGCATCAACTGCGCACCCCGATCACTGGAATGCAGGCACAGCTCGAGTTGCTGGCGGCCGAGCCCGCGGCCGCGCCGATCAAGCATCGCCTCGCCACGTTGCAGGAAGCGATCCGCCGGCTGTCGCATTCGGCGAACCAGCTGCTGAGTCTGGCCCGCGCCGACCCTACCGTGAACATCGCCGCGAAGAATGAGCGCGTGGCACTCGACGCCATTGTCGGAGAGGTGGTCGCGAAGTTCTTCGACCGCGCGCTCGCCTCGCAGATCGATCTCGGTGCCGACGTGCAGCAGGCCTCCATGACGGCGGACTCCTCGCTGCTCGACGATCTGTTGAGCAACCTCGTGGACAACGCGCTCAAATACACCCCACCCGGCGGCACCGTGACGGTGAGTGCCGGCGAGCGACACGGCAAGCCCTTCATCGCGGTCGAGGACACCGGCCGCGGCATCCCCCCGAGCGAGCGCCAGCACGTGCGACAACGCTTCTACCGGCTGCCCGACTCGCCGGGACACGGCAGCGGTCTCGGCCTCGCCATCGTCGAGGAGATCGCACGGCTCTACGAGGGCACGCTCAGCATCGATACCGGTCCGAATGGGATCGGAACGCGCGTCTCGGTGGAATTCAGCCAAAGTTAAATGGAGGAAGCGGGCCGTCGGTCGGCGAAAATCGCATCGTGTCCGTGTCGTGCGTTGGCGACGCCACTAACATTGTGTGAGACGCATCACAGTTATTCCGGCTTCAGGGAGCACCTCCGTCAGCTTGGTGCAAGGATCCTCCCGTAGTATCGCCCCCATGAAAATGTCGCCCCTACACGGATGCATGGCCGGCTTCACGGTGACCGAGCTCGTCATGGTGATGACGATAATCGGCATCCTCGCGGCGATCGGCGTGCCGTCGTTTAAATACGTGAGGACGTCCAACCGCATCTCTGGTGAGATCAACGGACTCCTCGGCGACATGCAGTTCGCGCGTAGCCAAGCGCTCAAGCAGGGGCTGACCGTGACCGTCTGCAGCTCCTCCGACGGCGTTTCCTGCAACGGCGGCAACATCTGGAACACAGGCTGGATCGTCTTTCTGGACAGCAACGGCAACCAGCAAGTCGATCCCGGCGAGCAGGTGCTGCGCGTCCAGGCACCGTTCAATGGTACCGATACGTTGACTCCGAGCGTGGCGTACGCGGCAACGACTTACAATCGTTTGGGCTACGCGCCCACCTACACGGGCGGCACGATCAACATCAACCTGCACGACAGCAGCAACACGACGGCCTGGACGCGCTGCCTCGCGATCACGGCATCCGGCTCGGTGACCACCGAGAAATATGGAGCGGGGAATCCACCATGCAACTGAGCAAACTCGAACGAGCACGCAGCCGCCGAGCCTGCACCGCGGGGTCCGCCTATCGACGCGCCCGTGGCTTCAGCCTCATGGAAGTGATGGTGGCCCTCGTGGTCTCGACCGTGGGGCTTCTCGGCCTCGCCAAGATGGAGGCTCTCGGGCTCTCGAGCACCAGCGTCGCCGGCTCACGCTCGCTCGCGGCCATCGAGGCCTCGAGCCTCGCCGCGGCCATGCACGCGAATCCCGGCTACTGGGCGGCCGGCGTCGCACCGCCGAGCATCGTCATCACCGCGGGCACGCCGTATCCGCCCCCCGGCACGCCCTGCAACGTCCCTGGCCCCGCAAGCTGCACCCCGGCGAACATGATGGCTTACGACTTGAACCTGTGGTCGACCTCGCTCAACCAGGTGCTGCCGGGCTCCCTCGCCACCATCAACTGCACCCAGCCCGTCGGCAACACTCCGGTGACCTGCACCATCCAGCTGCAGTGGACGGAGAACGGAGTCGCCGTGAGCGCGCAGCAATCGCTGATGGCTAACTTGGCCAACCCGACCTACGTCTTGTTCGTGCAGCCATGACCCGCCTCGCAACACAACGGCGCCGGAACCCGGCCCGCAGCGCGCGCGGATTCACCTTCGTCGAGATCATGATCGCGATGGCGCTGGGACTGTTCCTGATCGGCGGCTTGCTCACGCTCGTGCAAGCAATGCGCCGCACGTCCACCAATCAAAGCGGCCTTTCGCAATTGCAGGACAACGAGCGGATGGCGATGCAGCTCATCACCGACGTGGTGCAGTCGACGGGGTATTTCACGAACCCGGTCCTCAACACGGCCGCCGGGCAGTTCCCCGCCGCCACTTACGGCCCCGCGGTTTTCACCTTCGCCGGACAGGGTATCGTCGGCAACGTCGGCGCCCCCGATATCATCACCTCGCGCTACCAGACTGCGGGGACGAACGTCGGCGACAACGTCATCAACTGCACCGGCAACGCGAGCGCCTTGCCTGCGAGCTTCGTGAATCAGATCACCGTGGTGAACAACTACCTGACCTGCACGCTCTGGGTCAACGGCGCACAGCAGCCCCCCGTGTCGCTCGTTCCGGGCATCACCAACATGACGGTTTTGTACGGCGTACAAACCGGCAACGGCGCGGCCACCAACTCGGCGGACACTTACCTCGATGCGGCGGGGGTGAACGCCGGTCCCTATTGGAACGTGGTCAAATCGGTGCAAGTGACGTTGACGTTCATCAATCCTATGTTCGGACAGCCGGGCCAGACCAACGCGACCGTCAACTTCACCCGCACCATCGACGTGATGAACCGCACCGGGGTGATCACGTGAGCGCGCAGCAGCGGCCGCAGCGCGGCATGGTGCTGGTGACGGCACTTCTGATGCTCATCGTCGTCACCCTCCTCGCCCTCGCCATGTTCAGAAGCTTCGGCCTGGACGAGAAAATCGCCGGCAACCTGCGCGAGAAGCAGCGTGCGGTGAGCGCGGCCGAGACCGCCGAGCAGTTCGCCGAGTACTGGCTGACGAGCGGCGGCGGCAGCGCCAATTCCGCGATGGTCGTCTGCTCGAGCGTGGTGGCCGCGAGCGCGCCGCAGATCTGCACCAACGCGCTCGCATCCGCTGCGGCGCTGCCCTGGCAGTCGGGCGGCAATCCCGTCGGCGTCACTTACACCCCGGCCGTAACGAGTCCCATGTACGTGACCACGACGCCCGTGCAAGGCAGCTATTACGCGACACCGGCGTTCTACATCCAATATCTGGGGGTGAACGCCAACGGCACGATCTACCAGATCGATGCGCAGGGTTACGGCGGCAGCCCGGATACGGTAGCCGTGGTCGAGGCAACTTACATCGTGCAGTCCAGTGTCAAGGACCTGAGTTCGAACCAATGAATACCAAACATCTATTGACTTACATCGTGCTGGCGATCGGCGGCAGCTGGCTGCCGCTCCGTGCTCCGGCGCAACCCACATCGCCGAATTGCACGAGCACCCAGGTGTCGGAGAACTTCACTGGCAATTCGACGAATTGCCAGTGGTACTTCTTCGGCGGCGCGTGCATGACCGCCGGCAACATTCCCTTCACCGGGACCTCGAGCCCGGGACTTCTGCCGCAATGCTTGAATGACCCCTACTACGGCGCTCAGACGCAGGTCGGCGGTAACAGCGGCAACTTGAACACGGTACCCGATACACCTCTCACGGGCGGCGCGCTGCGCTTCACGAACGATGCCAACGCCCAGAGCGGCGCGATCGTGTCCAATTTCGCATTCGCGCTCGCAGCCAACGGCTTGCAAGTCACCTTCACAACCGAGACCTACGAAGGCGATTCTGGCGGCGGCAACCACGACGGCGCCGACGGCATGAGCTTCTTCCTGGTGGACGACAGCTACGTCGAGAGCGCCAATCCGGTGACCGGCACTTCTTATGCCGCCAACAACGGCGGGCCCTATGGCGTGACACTCGGCGACTGGGGCGGCAGCTTGGGCTACACCTGCTCGAACACGAACAACAGTGCGGGCCAGGGCTACGCCGGCATGATCGGCGGATATATCGGCCTCGGCATCGATGAATTCGGCAACTTCCTGAACGGCGACACGATCGATGCCGCCGGTAACATCGTGTACTACGGGGACAACACCGCGAGCGGCTATGGCTATGTGCCGAACCGCGTCGGACTGCGTGGCGCAGGCTCGACCGCGTGGGCGTACTTGAACCAGTCGCCCACGACGTCCGCGTATTACCCTTCCACGCTCACCGCCGCCCAAATCAATGTAGCGGTTCATCAAGCGTGCCAGACCGGCTATGTCTGGGACTATTCCGCCGCCTCCACCACGCCCAGCGGCACGTGGACGAACGGCGTCTTCAATCCGTACAACGCAACTCCGCAGCCGACCGTTGCGCTGACCAACTACCAGGCGATCCCCAACGCGTTCAAGGTCTTGCCGACCAAGCTCGCAAACGAGGCGGCCCTGTTTCGCGGTTACGCGACGCCGGCGACCAGCGGCCCGACCTACGGCGTACCGATCACCTACAGCCTCTCGATCTCGACGGGGGGACTCTTGAGTCTCTCGTACAGCTTCGGGGGCGGTGCTTATCAGCCGATCATCTCGGGCCAGAGCATCATAAATAACGGCGCGCTGCCCTCGATGGTGCGCTTCGGCTTCGGCGGCTCGACCGGCGGATCGCGCAACATTCACGAAATCATGTGTTTCCAGGCATCGCCGCAAAACAGCTCTGCGAGCTCTGCCGGCTTGAACCAGAAGCAGACCGCCAAAGTGCAGACCGGCGCGCAGGTCTACTTCGCGTTCTACAACGCCAACAATTGGACCGGCTCGCTCACCTCGCAATATCTCGACTCGCCGGACGGTATGACCCTGCAGATCGATCCGCTCGTCAACTGGGATGCCTCCTGCGTGCTCACCGGTGTACCCGCCACACAAACCTGCGCCTCGACCGGCGCGGCCGGTCCCATACCCGCACCGGATCCCGACGCCGGCCGCGTGATGTTGACTTACAACCCGGTCACAAGCAGCGGCATTCCGTTCACCTGGTCGAATGCAGGCGCCACGCCCTTGTCGGTGGGCGAGCAGTCGAATCTGGATGCCTACGATCCGGAGCCGACCTCCAACCCCGCGTGGCCCTTCGCACCGAACCTGCGCCTCGAATACCTGCGCGGCCAGCGTAGCGATGAGCAAAATGCCTTCGGCGCCGACCCCGCGGCCACCCCGCAGGTCGTCTCGCCCCCGCCCGCGCCGGCGCCGCCGCCCACCGGCTTTCGCAAGCGCACGAGCGTGCTCGGCGACATCATCGACTCGAGCCCGACCTGGGTGGGCGCTCCCATCGCCACATTTCCCAACTCATGGAGCGACTATCTGTATCCGGCCACGACCATGCCCGAGAATAGCGGCCCGAACTACGCAGCCTTCAAGAGCACCTACACCTCGCGCATGAACGTCGTCTATGCCGGATCCAACGACGGCTTCCTGCACGGATTCCGCACGGGATTCTACGACCCGAGCGGCGCTCTGGACGGCACCACGCCTTCGGATCCGTACACGGCGACCGACAACGACGGCCAGGAAGTCCTCGCGTACATGCCCGCCTACGTGGCCAACGACATCAACACCGGCAGCACCTTCAACAGCGTCACGGGTACCCGCGTACAGAATCCCGCGTCGGACTACACGAGTCCGCTCTATGCGCACAAGTTCTCCGTCGACGGCACACCGGGAGACGGCGATCTCTACTACAACGGCCAATGGCATACCTGGCTCGTCGGCGGACTGGGCGCGGGCGGCAGCGCCATTTTCGCTCTCGACATCACCAATCCCGGCATCGGCGCGAACACGGCGACCAGTACCTTCACGCAAGGGAACGCCGCGAGCTTGGTCGTCGGCGAGTGGTCGAGCTCGCTCCAGTACACGACCATGGGCACCGGTCCTTATACGCAGCAGGTGACCGGCGCCAGCGCGACTTTCGCTTGTGCCAACGTGCCGACCTGCGGCAGCAGCCTCGGCAAGACGTACGGCACCCCGCAGATCCGCCGCTTCCACAACACCGCTGCGAACACCGCCAACGGCGCGAGCTCGTGGGGCGCCGTATTCGGCAACGGCTTGGGGAGCTACAACGGCGATGCCGGCATCTTCATCATGCTCGCGGGTGCCTCGGGCGGACAGCCGACGTTCTATTATCTCAGCACCGGCTATGGTTCCCGAACGGGCACCCCGAACGCCATCGAGTTCGTGTCCCCTGCGGATCTCGACGGCGATCACATCACCGACTACGTGTACGCGGGCGACATCCTTGGAAACGTCTGGCGTTTCGACCTGACCGATCAGAACCCGAGCAACTGGACGGTGATGCAAGTCGGCGGCGTGCCCACTCCGATTTACTCCTCCCCGGCGGGCGCTCCGATCACGACCAAAGTGGTTGTCGCAGCCATTGCCTCGACTCCAAGTCCCCGGATTCTCATCGAGTTCGGCACGGGCCAGTCGATCAGCTTCAGTAACTCGGCACCCACCGGCTTCTCCGCCACCCAGCAATACCTCATCGGTGTGTGGGACTGGAACATGAGCAAGTGGAACTCGATGTCCAACATCGTTTACGACGCCCTGTCGACGAGCACGACGCCAGTCGCTCCGATCGCCGGCGGTGTTCCGGCCCCCATCAACGGTCTGGGCAGCCTCGAGCAGCAAACCATCACGGGCTCGTACGATCAGAGCGGCGTGGCGAGCAGCGCCTCGACCTCCACCACGGCCGCGGCCTACTACCGCACCGTGAGCAGCAACTGCATCGGCTGGGCCGATAACAATGTCGGATGCTCGAACTCCAACCAGTACGGCTGGTATCTGCCTCTCGGCACGGGATATGCGAACGCGAACGACCCGAGCTATCTCACGCCGACGACGACCACCGGGGCCTCGTTCGTGGATGAGCAGGTCATTTTCAACCCCACGCTCGAGGGCGGCGTCTTCCTCGTGAATACCACGATCCCGCCGACGACCAGCATCAACACCTGCTCCTCGACCGGCGCAGGCGGCTGGACGATGGCAATCGATCCGGCGACCGGCGGTGCCCTGCCGAAATCGTACTTCCCCTTGAACGGCACCAACATCAACGGTCAAAGCGCGACCGGCGCGGCACTCAGTGGAGCCGGCAGCGCGTCGACGGTACAGTTCAACCCCACCAGCGGGCCCGTTCAGACCTACCTCGTAACGCAAAATACCGGCGGTACCGGCACCATCGTGCAGGTGAACCCACCGGGCGGCTCACTGGGTAATCGCCTCACCTGGATCGAGAGGCGCTAGCGTATGAAGGTGAATCGGAGGGCGCGCACGCGCGCCGAACGCTGCGAGGCAGGCTTCACGCTGGTCGAGCTCATTGTCGCGATGGTGATTCTCGCGACGCTCGCGGCCATCGCGATTCCCTCCTACAGCTTGTACGTGCTGAAGTCCCATCGGACGGAGGCCAAGTCGGCGCTGCTCGATCTGGCGAGCCTCGAGGAACGCTATTTCAGCACGGCTAACACCTATAGCTCGAACCCAACCGACCTGGGCTACAACGCCGCGGGAACGCCGTTTCCGGTGGGCAGCGGGTGGTACAACATCACGACCCTGACTGCGACTGCCGCCGTGGCACCGACTGCCTTGATTCCCGGGGGGACGCCGGCCACCTACACCATCACGGCCACCGCCGTGGGCCAGCAGGCGAACGACGCCACCTGCGCAACCTTCACGATCAACTCGGCCGGCCAGCAGACCGCAACCAGCGCGAACTGCTGGCAAAACTAGCAAGCGCGTTACTCGATCGCCGCTCTTGCGCGACGCTTACTCCACCGCATAGCCGCGTCCCTCGACGCAAGCCACCATGGCGCGCTGATAGTCCGAGCCGTTCGTCGTGCTCACCCCAGCTTGTTGTGCCGCCCATTGCTGGCAATCACGGCGGTCGACCGACTCCTGATCCGCACTCTGTCCGTTTCTCGGATACATGTTGAGCTGCGCCTGTAGTCCTAAGCTCACCGGATTGGCGGTGGGCGCGGGCGTCGCATTGGGTAGCGGATAAGAGCCCGGGGCCGAGTCAGACGCCGGCCCCTGCTGCGGAGCCGGTCCCGGCAGCGGCGCCGACTGAGGCATCGCGCCCGGAGGCAGTGCGCCCTGTGGCGACGCACCCGGGGGCGGGCCGTTGTACTGAGGAGCCGCTTGCGGCGGACCGCCATCCGGCGGCGCTGCTGAGCCGTTCGGGTCCGCAACCGGAGGCGGGTCGGTAGCGACGTAGCCGCTATAGGCCGGATCCCAGGTGTAGTACGCATCGTTCGCGTAGTAGTAGGGGACGCCACCGTACCAGTAGGTCGCATACGCCAGCGGCAACACCGGGAGGAACCAGGCAAAGCCCGGGCCGTAGAAAGCCCGCGGCCACCACCCGCCGTGCCACCAGCCGCCGCCCCACCGCGCACCGGAGGAAAAGCCGTGGTAGCCCCACCCGCCGCGATAGCCGTAGCCGCCCCAGCCGCGATAGGCTCCCCCAGCATAGCCCCCGTGGTATCCGCCATAGGCGCCATGCGCCCCGTAGGCGCCATGCGCCCCGTAGGCGCCGGCGTGGGCGTAGCTACTCGCGTGACCCGCGTAGCCGCCGTACGCCCGGCCCGGCGCCGCATAGTGCGCAGGCGCCGCGTAATGCGCCCCGCCGCCGCCAAAGTGGGCGCCCGCACTGTAATGCGGCGCTGCGGCATGACCGCCACCACCCGCATGACCCCCGCCGCCGGCATGGCCGCCGCCGCCGAAGTGGCCCCCGCTCCCGCCGCCCGGATGCGCGAGCACCGGCGCTGAAGCGACCAGGGCGCCCAGAATTCCAACCGCCAGCGTCATTCTTCGTTTCATGAGTATCTCTCCATCACTCGGGCCTGCGGCCCACCTGCAATGTGTTCAGGATTCCTCTGAGACGAACAACGCGACACCCGGCCCTGGGTGTACATAACTTTGTGTGAAGAAATGGCAATTCGCCATCGGCGCGATGCCGAGCAACTCGTCAGTCGATGCGCCACTTCGCAGTCAACATGATGAGAGCGGTGCGGCCGGGCTCCGGCTCGAAGTATTGCCCGCCGCTCGCATTGACGATTACAGATCCGACATAGGAGCGGTTCGTGAGGTTATCAAGTCGCAGATACTCGCTGAGTTGCCAGTGGGTCGTGCGTTGGGTGAATCCGGCCCGCCAATCGGTCTCCCAGTAGCCGTGGGCAAATGCTGTATTGCGATCATCGGCGAAGATGCCGGCCCGACCCTGCTCCTCGAGCGTCGTGGAGAATCCCGCCGGCTCAAAGCTCCACGTAAGACCTAGGTAGAGCGCATTGCGCGGGACCGCGGGCAAGTAGCTTCCAGGCTCGACTGTGACCGGCAGGCAGGGGGTGCCGACGCACGTTTGGTACGCTTGTCCGACCACCGCACGGATGTACGTATAAGCCAAACGCGCCGAAAAGCCGTCAATCCAGTCCGCATCGACGGCGAGTTCGGCGCCGTGGCGCGCGGTCTTGCCGATGTTCTGCTCGACGGCACGGCCGTTGAAGTTCTGCAAAACCGCGAGCTCATCGCGCGTCTCGATGTAGAAACCGGCAAGCTCGGCGCGAATGGCGCCCTTGCCTGCCTTTACGCCCACCTCGTAGTTGTCGCTGCGCGCAGCCTTGAGCGCGGTGTTGAGTCCGGGCAGGCTGCCGTTGACGGAACGGTACGCAAGGTCATTTAGCGTCGGAGTCTCGAAGCCCTTGCCGTAAGAGGCATAGAGATTGACCACGGGCGCCGCATGGAACACTACGCCGCCCACCGGACTCACCGCGGTGTAGCGCACGCTCGAGTGCGGCTCGGTGGTGCCGGGTAGATGATCGTTCGAGCTCACTTCGACCAAGTTGTTGCGCACCCCCGCGGTTACGCGCCACAGCCGGTCGGGATCCCACTGGGATTGCAAATACTGATCGAAGTCGTACACATGATTCGCCTCGTCGCGGCGTAGCGCGCCCTGGACGCCGAGCTCATCGCCGACGTAGTTGAGGTAGCCGAAGCGCGTCTCCGCGAGATCGTCGTAGGCGATGCCTCCCACGGTTTGAAGGCGCATCTCGTCCCACGCGCGCTGGTCGGTGAGATGCGAGTCGATGCCATAGAAGGCGCGCTTCAAGTCGATGACGCCGCCCGGATAGAGAGGCTCCTTTTCCTGCACCGCCTGCGGTATCGCTTGAAATTGGGTGGTGGCGCGATGCCCCGCGTAGATCGTGGTCGACAGCGCATCCTCGGCGCTGAAGGTGTAGTCGAGAATGGCGCCGGCCTGCTCCTGATTGAGTGACTTGCGCGTGTTGTATTGCACCGCACCCGTGCCGGACTGAATCGGGTTCGCTGCGAGCTGCGCCCGCGTGAGCCCGAGCGGATCCTGCACGAAGGGCGTTTGGATGGCGTTGCCGACCAGCGTGAGCTTGGCCGCTTCGTTGAAGGTGAGACGCAACACGCTGTTGAAATTCTCGCGCTCGGCCTTGCTGTGATAGCGATAACCGTCGGTTTGAAAGTGCACGGCATCCACCACGTAGTTCGTGATGCCCTCGCCGCCGGTCGTCTTCAATGCATAGCGCTGCGTGTTGAAAGTGCCGTATTGCGCGGTACCGTCGATGAAATAGCCGGGCGGCGGTTCCTCGGTGAACAGAGAGATCACTCCGCCCGAAGAGTTTCCGTAAAGCGCGGAGAAGGGTCCGCGCAGCACTTCCATCCGGCCGGCGGAGCCGAGATCGAACTGCGAGAACTGGCCCTGGCCGTCCGGCATGGTTCCCGGGATGCCGTCGGAGTAAAGGCGCACGCCGCGCACCCCGAAACTCGATCGTGCGCCGAAGCCGCGCACTGACAGCTGCTCATCCTGCGCGTAGTTTTGCCGGTTCTCGGCCGATACGCCGGGCACGGTCATCAAGGACTCGGAGATGTTCTCCTGGATCTGTCCCTCCTGAATCGCGGCGCGGTCGACGACGTCGATGGAGGCGGCAACGTCGAAGCTCGATTCGGCGACGCGGGTCGCCGTGACCACGATGGGCGAGAGATCGGCGGGAGGCTCTCCCTCGGCCTGCGCGGGAACGCTCCACGCCGTCGCCTGCATCACCGCCAGGACCAGCCCGACCCGTCTGTACATCACGCGTTCATCCCCGTTTGTTCCTGGCCGACCGCGCGCATGCGGTACGTTCTTTTCCCGGATTATGTCATCATTCCGGCACGCGCATCTGGAGGGGACCATGCTCAAGTCCTTCGCCTCGCCGCCGCTAGTTAGACCGTGCGTAAGATGACACCAATCGGTCTCTCCCGCGCGCGCGCTGCACTCGCGGGGGGCGTCCTTTTGCTGCCGTGGCTCGCCGCGGCCGATTCACAACCGCAGGGTGGCGTTGCGGCCAAGACGCTGCGCGCGAGCGCTCATGTGGACTTCCGTATCGTCATTCCGCGAATGCTCGCCTTGCAGGTGGATGGCGCGCACGCCGCCGCTCCCGCGCCCACCGCTCCCGCGCCCACCGCAACCTCGCCGGCCGCAGACGCGCTTTCACCTGCCGCAGATGCGGCCGGGCCTGCGCAGACGGTGGCGGTCTACGGCAACGGTCGGACCATCGCTCTCGGAGCAACGGCCGCGGATAACGCGCGCAGCGGTCTCATCTTGAGCGCCGCGGCGAGAAAAGGCATCGCGCAGGATGCCGTGTGCGCGCCGACCCACGTACAGAGCAGCCCCCGCGCGATCGTCTGTACGGCGTCTAGCCCCTGACTAGCGCGCACGCTCCGGCTCAGTCGATACAAGTGTGAAATCGCTCTCGCGGGCGCCGCTGCCCGCGTTGCGACTTGCTGCACAGAAAGCAAACCCCGTCGGCAGCTTCCCGATAAACCTTACTTTTCCTGGCGTGATTTGCGACCTGCATCAATGTCTCTGTAGGGGCAAACCCTAGGATGCGGTGCGTGCCTGCGCTGCATTAAGTGGCCGGGCGGACGGTGGCGATGTGCATAGGCACTTGCCCCACTTCTCACTACACAGCACAGGAAGCAGTTCATGAAGACCTCGATCGCAGTGAAATCCTTGTTGGGCGCGGCGTCTCTGGCGTTGCCGCTCCTCGCATTTGCCGAGTCGAACGTACAGACCGGGGCCGCGACCTCCGCGCCGGGCGCGACCGCGCACGTCGATTTCGAGGTCGTGATTCCGAAGATTCTCTATCTGCGCGTCGGCACCGGCTCGAGCTACACGACCGGCGCGTTGTCGTCGACGCCGACCATCGACCTCATCACTTTCTCCCCGACGTCTGCTCAATTGGGCAGCGGCACGGCGGTTGCCGGAACGGGCGGCGACCTTTCGGGCGGCGTCGAGACTGCGGCCATCGTGAGCAACAGCGGCAACGTCACCCTGAACGCGACGGCCGCCGGCGCGCTTTCCGATGGCAACGGCGACACGATCTCCTACTCGCAGATCACCACCACGGCCGCGACGCTGACCTCGGCCACCGCGCTGCCGGCGCCGGTGCTGACCAACACCACGAGCGCCAACGTCGTGCTTACCGCGCCGGCCACCAAGGTCATCACGGAAGACGCCAAGTGGACGTTCGCGTACGCGAACACCGCGATCGTGCCGACCGGTACTTACGGTGGCGTGAACACCAACAACAGCCGAGTGGTGTATACCGCCACGATGCCGTAACGCCCTTAGGGGGCGGTGACTTAGAAATGCTGGCTAGTTCGCCATTGCCGCCGGCTGCAGCGCGCGCGCTGCAGCCGGCGGTAACGCTCATCGCGGCGCTCCTCGGCGCGTTCGTCGGGAATCGGGCGGCGCCGTTCACCGCGACTCTCAACCCGGCGGCACCGCTCACCGTCTACTTGCAGGTGGGCGTCGGCAGCTTCACGAACGACTATATCTACGGCGGTCAGCCCGAGAACAACGCGACGATCAACACGGTCTCCGTGTCCGTGACCTCTTCCGTTCTCGGCAACGGCTCAGCGCAAGCCATGACGACGAACAGTACCGCGGCGCAAAGCTACTGGGACGGCTACACCTACTGCAGCGTCCCGGGCCAGCTTTACATCGGCGGGTTCTATCGCACCACAGGCAGCACCACCGCGGCGGCGCAAGTGACGGCCACCGTTCCGGCCGGCCTCACGGACGCGAACGGCAGCACGCTGCCCTTTTCAAAGATTCGCTGGACCTCGAGCGGCAACGGCGACAGCGGCGCCGAGCCCTTTCCTGCGGGCACATTCGTCAACGGTGGTGTGCAAACCGTAGGCTCCATGGCGAGCAACACCTGGAACGAAAGCTGCTGGACGTTCACGTATCTGAACAACAGCGTGCCGCCGGCGGGCACATTCACAGGCGTCGTCCTGTACACCTTGAGCGCGCCATGACGACCCGCCGCGCGCTGCATTTTTTTTTGGCGCTGCCACTCGTCATAATCTGGCGCGCCGCGCCGGCCACGACCCTCACGCTCGATGACTCCGGCACTCAGGCCCTCGAGCCGGGCGTGTCCATGCGCTGGCAAAGCGCCGTGCCACCGCGTTCGGGCGCCACCGACCTCCTGGTCGGCACGACCACGTTCCGGGTGCGCATCAATGTCATGCCCTGGCTCAAGCGCTCGGCGCGTATCTATCTCGCGCTGCCCGCGCAGCCGCCCGGTCCGATCGCAGCCTCCTGGACCACGCAGGGACAACTCTTACCCGGGCAGCTCCGGTCGGGGAGCCGCGTGCTCGTGTACGCGGGTCCGATCACGGGCGGCTTCATCGAGGACACGTTGAAGTTTCAGTTCAGCGTAAACGCGGCGCTCATCGCCCGTCCCTATCCCGTCAGCTTTCACTTCGAAATGGACGAGTGACCATGCGGCATGCGCTCTCATTGACCCTAGTACTGCTCGGCCTCTCGCTCACCGGCCCGGCGGGTGCGCAAGGATTTGCTGCGCTGGTATCGCCGCCACGATTTGAGCTCAGCGCGAAGCCCGGGAAAACCCTGCGCAGCGTGATCGAGATCAGCAATCGCTCGACCACTCCCGGCAAGTACGTCGTGCACACCGCCGATTGGGAACTCTCTCGGGATTTCAGCGTGACGTTCCACGACGACCTACAGCCGGGCAGCTGCCGTCCGTGGGTCGCGATCGAGCGCCCCGACATCGTCGTGCCCGGCGCCGGCACCATGCGCTATCGATTCGAAGTGACCGTGCCCGCCGATGCGCCGCCCGGCGAGTGCCGCTTCGCCGTGATGATCGAGGGGGCCGAGCCATCCATCGCTCGCAGCCAGGGACTCAACGTTCCGGTGACCGGCCGCATCGGCGTGATCGTTTATGTGGTCGTGGGCGACGGTACTCCTGAGCTCGAGATCCTGGGACCCGATGTCGCGACGTTGAACGGCCGGCGCGTGCCCACCTTGCGCGTGCACAACGGCGGCAACGCTCACGGCCGCGTGAGCGGCTTTCTCACGGGAACCGACGCCAAGGGGATTTCCTACGACTTCACGCCCTCGGACTTCCCAATCCTGCCGCACGAGGAGCGGCAAGTCTTCCTCACTCCCTCGACCGCGGCGGACGATCACCCGACGCTGACCTATCCCGTGACCGTGAAGGGAACTCTCGAGTGGGGCGATCACCGAGCTGATATCAATCAGCGGTTTGAATGACCGCCCGCGCCGATCTCGCTCGCCTGCTCGCGGCCGGATTGTGCGCCCTCGCCGTAGGCCTCCGCCTGAACGCCGCCTTCGCCCAAACGCAGGTTGCGGCGATGCCTGCGCAGGTGCAGACGCCCGCAGTCACGCCGGCCGTGGCCTGGAGCGCAGTGAACCTGCCCGATCGGCCGGTCTATCAGGACCACTACATCGGCGGCGGCTCCCTGGCACCCGACATCTCCGCCGGAGAAACCGGCAGCGGAAGCGACGATAGCGAGGGTCTCGCACGCTCGGTCCAGATCGACGCCGTCGCGAGCGTGCTTTCCGCCCGCGGGCCCGGTACCGATTCCAACATGGTCGAGGATGGCATCGTCGCCAAGGCCCAATGGGAGACGGCCCAGTACGGCGCGTGGTCCCTCGATGCGTCGGCGCGCACCCAGAGCTCGGATGCCGGGCCGAGCGAGCAAGGGCAAGGCGGTGTGCTGACGCTCCGCCAGCGCGGCATGCCTTTCGACGGAGGATGGCAGGCAGACAACGCCATCGGCGACCTCAACGCGCCCGACATCAGCCTCGCGCGACTGCAGACGCGCTTTTATTTGCCCACCGGACCCATGCAGGGCGCTACGACCGAGTGGCACGGACCCGACGACCTACAGATCGTCGCGGGCGGCGGTGTGCCCGGTCTGTACGACGGCATCGAGGTGCCCAATTTCCGCACGCTGGACGGAACCACCGCGACTGCCGGCGCTCAGTGGTCGCCTGCATCGCACTGGACCGTGGGCGGCCAATTTATCGAAGCTCACGACGTGAACCTGGCCGTGGGGCCCATCATCGACGGCAGCTCGCTCATGTCGTCGAACACCGGTCTCGTGAGCGCGCTGTGGCAGGACCAGGGCGAGCGCATACAGTTCAATGTTCTCGATGGCGCGGTGAGCGGCAAGAGCAGCTCCCTGGGAAGCTGGTTGGACGCCTCGATCATCGAGGGGCACGTGCAACAGAGCGCCGGCCTGTTCCGCATCGACCCCAACGTCACTTGGGGAAATCAGCTGATCGCGAACGACGCGCAAGGCGGCTACTACCGCTTCGATTACCAGAGCCGGCAATGGATCACCGACGTCGGCATCGACGAGGTTCGTTCGGTGGACGACCTTGGCAGCAACACCACGTTTCTCACCGGCGATGCGCGCTATCAAATCCTGCGCGACTGGGGCGTTGGCGGCGTCGCCAACGTGAGCCGGTCCGACGGCGGAACGGGCTGGTCGGTCGAGGGCTACGTCGATCACCTGAATGCGCTCGGTTCGGGACGCGGGCAGGCCGATTATGCGAGCACACCGACGGGCCGCGACATCGCCGCGAGTCTGCAGCAAACTTGGACGATGCCGGCAGGCACGCGTCTCAGTACCGGCGTGTCCCTGGAGCGCATCGACGGCGCGCAAGTCAACGATTACGTGCAGGACAGCACCGTCCTCGCCTTGAGTGCTTACGGCGGCGGCCGCTTCAATACGCGTTTCGGCGCCGAAGGCAATGTGCGCTGGGCGACCACGGTCCAAGGCCGGGCGGCGCCTGGCGTGTCGGCAAACGTCTCGCTCACGTACCAGCTGGCCGATCACTGGCAGCTGCTCGCGACGTACTACGACAGCCGCACGGGCTCGTGGACGCCGCTCGTGGTCGAGTCGCCGTTGACTCCGCCCGTTCCCACCACCGCGCCGGCGCTTTCCGAGCGCGGCGCGTTTCTGACACTGCGTTATCAGCGATCGAGCGGCGCGCATTTCGCTCCGCTCGGTGGTCCGCCGGGAGCGGGCTCCGGGGAGATCGCGGGCATCGTGTATCTCGATGCCAATGCCAACGGGCACATCGACGCGGGCGAGTCAGGCGTGTCGAACCTCACCGTGGTGCTCGACGGCCGCTTCTCCGTGCAGACCGATGCGCGCGGCCGCTTCGACTTCCCCGTGGTGGCGAGCGGCCATCACGTGATCACCGTGATCGAGGACAATTTGCCGCTGCCCTGGACGCTGACGAACGGGGGCCGTACGGAGGTCGACGTCGCCACGCGCGGCAAGAGCGACGTCGAGCTCGGCGCGCAACGGCCGCGATGAGCGCACCCCGGCGCGAGCCGCCCCGCGTAGGCCGCGCCGCGTACACGGCCCGGCGTGGCCTCCCCGTCAGACCGCCTGCAGCGCCTGCGCCAGATCCGCGATGAGATCGTCGGCATCCTCGATGCCGACGGAAATCCGGATCAAGCCCGCGGTGATGCCGATGCGCTCACGCGTCTCCTTCGGTACGCCCGAATGCGTCGTACTCGCCGGGTGCGAGATGAGCGTCTCGGTTCCACCCAAGCTCACCGCAAGCTTGATCACCTGCAGCCCATCGAGCAGCCGAAACGCCTCCGCCTCGCCGCCCTTCACGGAGAAGCCGAAGGTCGAGCCCGGGCTTTCGCATTGCCTCTCGAATACCGCCTTGCGCGGATCGTCGGCGTGGAGGAACCCGAGATAGTTGACGCCCGCGATCTTCGGGTGACTGCTCAAGTATTTCGCCACCAACGCGGCATTCTGCGCGGAGCGGTGCATGCGCAGGGACAGCGTCTCCATCGAGCGCATGATCATCCAGGCGGTGTTGGGATCGAGCTGCGTGCCGAGCGCGCCGCGCAGTCGCTTGATCGGGTCCACCATATTGCGAGCGCCGACCACACCGCCGGCCACCAGATCGGAGTGGCCGCCCACATACTTGGTCAGCGAGTAGAGCACGATGTCTGCGCCATGCGCGAGCGGGCGCTGGAAGACGGGCCCGAGGAAGGTGTTGTCCACCATCACCGGGGGGCGCGTCCCGCCCTGCTCCTTGCCGATCTTCTCGGAGACCTCGCGCATGAGCGCGAGATCGACCAAGCTGTTGGTCGGATTGGCGGGCGTCTCGGTCATGATGAGGCAGATGCGCCCACCCTTCTCCCGGGCGAGCGTCCGCGCACGCTCCGCCGCCTCGATGACGGCGTCGCGATCGTGGCCTGCGGTGAAGCTCACCGCGCTCACGCCGAAGGCGGGCAGCGTCTTGTCGATCAAGGTTTCCGTCCCGCCGTACAACGGCTGGCTCATCAGGATCACATCGCCCGGCCGCACGTGCGCCCAGAGAGCCGTCGAAATGGCGGACATGCCGCTCGAGAACACGGCCGCCGTTTCGCCCTGCTCCCACAAGGCGAGCCGGTCCTCGAGCACCTCGAGGTTGGGATTATTGAAGCGCGAATACACGAGTCCCGCCTGCTTGCCCGCGGTGGGCACGCGGCGCCCCGAGCTGTAGTCGAAGAAATCCTTACCGTCCTGCGCCGTCTTGAATACGAACGTCGAGGTCAAGAAGACCGGCGGCTTGAGCGCTCCTTCGGACAACGATGGGTCGTATCCATATCCCATCATCTGCGTCTCGGGCTTCAGCTCGTGATTGCCGATTTTGCGTTTATGATATGCCTCGTAGCTCACGATGCCTCCAAAGCTTTTTCGATGAGCGACAATATACTCCGTAGCCATAGCGCGTGGAAAAATCGCAATGCTGCTCTTGGCCATCGCCGCCGCCGCCTTCGTGAGCACCCTCGCGGGAGGATTGCTCGCGCTCGGATTGCGCGACAAGCTGCACTTGATCCTCGGTTTCAGCGCGGGCGCGGTGATCGGCGTGGCGTTCTTCGATCTGCTGCCCGAGGCGATCGACTCGGCCCGGGGCTTCCATTCTGCCGCGACCATTCTTGCGTGGAGTTCGCTCGGCTTTCTTCTCTATCTGGTGCTCGACCGGATGCTGCTCATTCACGGCGGTGCGCCCCCGCGCGGGAGCGCCGGCGCGCTGGTGCTGTGCGCGCATAGTCTGCTCGACGGAGTCGCAATCGGATTTGCGTTCCAGGGATCCCGTGCCGTCGGCCTCATCGTGGCGGCCGCCGTGCTCACGCACGATTTCTCGGACGGCGTCAACACGATGAACATGGTGTTGCGTAGCGGCGGCGAGCGTGCGCGCGGCTTTCGCTGGCTGCTCGTCGATGCGGCGGCGCCGGCCGTCGGCATTGCCGCAACTCGCCTGTGGGCTCTGCCGGCCAGTCGCTTCGGCGTCGCGCTCGCGCTGTTCGGCGGTTTCTTTCTCTACATCGGCGCGAGCGATCTCATTCCCGAGAGTTTCCATGCCCATCCGAAGCTGCTCACCACGGCGATGACGCTCGCCGGCGCGGCGATTCTCTATCTGGCCGTACGGCTCGTCGGCTAACGCGGCGCGTCACGCCGTGGGCGGGGCACCTACGCGGCTCGTACCGGCGCTTCCCGCCGATGCGAGTATGATGCTCGCGACGGCGGCCCACTGAACGAGCGACAGGCTCTCTTGCAGAAAGCACCAGCCGGAGAGCGCGCCGAGCGCAGGCTCGACGCTCATGAGCACGCCGAAGGTGCGCGTCGGCAGGCGCGTGAGCGCGAACATCTCCAGCGAGTAGGGCAGCGCGCTCGACAGGAGCGCAACCCCGCAGGCGATCGGCAAGATCTTGGGATCGAAGAGCGCCCCGTTGGCCTGAGCCAGGCCGACGGGCGTTATCACGATGGCACCGATCACGGTTCCGAGCGCGGTGGTCATTCCGCCGTGCAAAGCACCCGCCTTTTGGCCGAACACGATGTAAAGCGCCCAGCACGCGCCGGCCGCGAGCGCGAATGCGACGCCCGACCGCGACAACGGCGCGTGTCCGAGTCCCATCGGCAGCAACGCAACCAAGCCGAGAGCCGCGAGTGCGACCCAGACGAAATCGATCGCGCGGTGCGAGGCGGCCATGGCGACCGCCAGCGGACCGGTGAACTCGAGCGCGACCGCGATGCCGAGCGGTATGCGGGCGAGCGCCGAGTAGAAGCAGAGATTCATCACCCCCATCGCCACGCCGTAGATGAGGAGGCTGCGGGTCTCCCGCGCTTTGGGGAGCCTGCGCCATGGCCGCCAGACGGCGAGCAGCATCAGGCTTGCAAGCGCGAGCCTCAAGGTTGTGGCGCCCGCGACGCCGACTCGCGGAAACAGGCCTTTCACGAGCGCGGCGCCAGTTTGCACGCTCACCATGGCCACGAGCAGCGCCGCGAGCGGAATCAATTTCGCGTGGAGCGCCATGGCGGGAGACTTGAACCGGGAGGAAGGGGTCACAATAATCAGCTCGGGCAGGTGCCTGAGAGTAACATTTGAGGAGACCCGTGAGCGCGGTTGAATCCATTGTCCGCCGGGCCGCGCTGGAAGAGCCCGTCCCGCTCGAGCGCAGCCGCGTTCCCCGCGATACTGTCGCGCTCGCGCGCCATTTGCTCGGCAAAGTCCTCGTGCGCCGCTTCGGCAGGCGACTGGTCACGGGACGCATCGTCGAGACGGAGGCGTATCTACAAGGCGATCCGGCTTGCCATGCGTTTCGCGGCATGACGGCGCGCAACCGCTCGCTGTTTCTCGACGTGGGACATGCTTACGTGTACCTGTGCTACGGCACCTCGTGGATGCTCAACGTGTCGAGCGAAGCCAGCGGCACCGGAGAGGGCGTGCTGCTGCGGGCGCTCGAGCCGTTGTCCGGGATCGCGCGCATGCGTCAGGGACGCGAAAGCATACGCATGGCCGACATCGCGCGCGGCCCGGGCCGCCTAGCGGCGGCTTTGAGCGTCGACCGCCGGCACGACGGCATCGACCTGTTTCGCCGCGCCGAGCTCTGGATCGGCGACGACGGCTGCGAAGTCGGCCGGATCGGAGAAAGCGTGCGCATCGGCCTCACCAAGGGCGCCGACGCTCGCCTTCGCTATTACCTCGCCGGCAGCGGCTACTTGAGTGGCAGCCGCCGTCTCAATGTCTGATCCGATCGGCGAGCTCCTACGCGCGCGATCGGTGATCGTCCTGGACGGCGCCCTCGCGACCGAGCTCGAGCGGCGCGGCGCCGATCTGTCCGATCCACTATGGTCGGCGAGATGTCTGCTCGAGCAACCCGAGCTCATCCGCCAAGTGCATCTCGACTACTTCCGGGCGGGCGCGCAAGTCGCCACCACCGCGACCTATCAGGCGACGTTCGAGGGCTTTGCCCGGCGCGGCATCGAGCGCGGCCGCGCCGCTCGTCTGATGCTCGAGGCCGTGTCCCTCGCACGTGTGGCGCGTGCTGAATTTTGCGCTGAGGTTGCCTCCGGCCCGCAGCCGCGCCTGCTGGTCGCTGCCTCGGTGGGACCCTACGGGGCGATGCGCGCAGATGGCTCGGAGTACCGGGGACGTTACGGGCTCACCGACCGGCAGCTTGCCGAGTTCCATCGGCCGCGCCTCGACGTGCTCGTCGGCTCAGGGGCGGACGTGCTCGCGTTCGAGACCCTGCCGTGCCTGCAGGAGGCCCTGGTTCTCGCCGAACTCCTCGACGAATACCCCGGCATCACCGCGTGGCTTTGTTTCTCCTGTAGCGATGGCATGCACAACAGCGAAGGCGAGGACATCGGGAGCTGCGCGCAGGCCCTTTCCAAGTATCCACGCATTGCCGCGATCGGCGTGAATTGCACGGCACCCGCATATGTGCCCGCGCTACTCCAGCGGATGCGGGAGCCCGCGGCGAAGCCGCTGGTAGCCTATCCCAATGCCGGGGAATGCTACGACGCGGAGAAGAAGCGATGGCTGGGGCCCGCTGTACATGCCTCATCGGCGCAGGCCAAGCAGTGGGTGGCGGCGGGCGCTCGCCTGGTGGGCGGATGTTGCCGCACGACGCCCGCGGACATACGCGCGCTCAGCGAGGCATTCGGCGCGCGTCAGTGATCGGAGAAGTGCGGCTCGCGCTTCTCGAAGAACGCGCGCACGCCCTCCACGCAGTCGTGGGTCTCGAGGGTCATTTCCTGCGCGCTGCGCTCGGCGCGCAACTGCTCCTGCAGCGAATTATCGAAACTCGACGTATGGAGCGAGCGGATCTGTCCGAGCACGGCGCACGGGCCGCTCGCGAGACGCCGCGCCACTTCTTGCGCACGCGTGATCACCTCGCCGTCCGGCACCACGGCATAGGCCAATCCCCAGTCGAGCGCCTGCTTGGCGTAGATCTTCTCCGCCAGCATCAAGGCGGACAGGGAACGCCCGCCGCCGATGCGCCGCGCCAGATGAAACGTGATGCCCGCGTCGGGCACCAACCCGAGTCGCGCGAATGAGGGACAGAAATAGGCATTTTCGCCGACCACGATAATGTCGCTGGCGAGCGCGAGGCTCATCCCCGCGCCGACCGCGGCACCGTTGACGGCGGCCACGATGGGGAAACGGAATCCGCTGAGACGCAGGATGAGGGGATCCATGAAGCGGCGCATCTCGAAGTGCGCGCGCTGCCGGGCCTGCTGGGTCTTGAGGTCGATCGAGTGTAAATCCAAACCGCTGCAAAACACGTCGTTGCTGCCGGTGATGACCACCGCCCGCGCGCCGCTGTCGCCTTTTTGCAGCTGGTCGAGCGCGAGATGCATCGCGCGAATGATGGAAATGTCGATGGCATTGCTGGTTTGCGGCCGCTGAATACTCAGGGTCGCAACGCCATCGGCCACCGCGACGGATAACGAATTCATGTTCTCGATCCTCCCGCTGACGGCGCCAGCCCGGCACCCTCGCCTCATAATGTCAAACGGTCGAAAACCGTCGATACGATCATGCTCCCTGTCTGGAATCGCTGCAACAAGGGGCCCGCGCGGGCGCCGGCGCGCTGGGGAGCTTCGTGGACATTTCGCTGGTAAAGATCGCGCCCGGGCCGACACGCTAGCCGGCACGGGCGCGACGCTTGAGCAAGACTGGTCTTACTGCTTCTCGTTCTTCTCAGGTTTCGGCTTCGGCGCCGGCTTCGGCGCGGGCTTCGGGGCCGCTTTCACGGCGGGTTTCGGCGCTCCCGGATGTGCGGGCGGCGGCGGCGCGTGGGTCGCATTGGTGACCGGAGCCCTGGGAGCCGTGGTCTGCGGAGTCGGCCGCGTCTCTTCGTGCTCCATCGGACGCGCCGCATTGGCGGGCGGCGTATGCGCAGGCGGCGTCACAGGCTTGAGCGGCGGCGCGCCTCTCGCGCCCACGACGCCGGGTCCGCTGAACGCGGCCGGACGCGCGGTGGCGGCAATGGCCGGATGCCCGCCATTGGCCTTGGCCGAGAGCTGCGGGTTGCGCAGAGCTTCGTGCACATGCTGACTCTGCGCGGGCGTCGGAGCTGTGTGCGACTCGTTCATCGCCGTCCTCTCCGCGGGCGTCGGCTGGGCCGTTACCCCACCCGGTCCGTTGTAGCTGACGCGGTTCACGGTGACGTTGTTGATGACCGTTCTGTTCACGTAGGTGTTATGAATCACCGTCGTGTTCACGTTCACGACCGCCGTGTTGTACGAGAAGTGGCCGCCGACCCAGACGCCGCCGCCGAAGCCGACTCCGCCGTAGCCGAAGCCGTAGTTGACGCCGCCGTAGAATCCGACGTGCGGCCCCCAGTACCCGGCATTGAACCGATAGACGCCGCCGACGAATCCCCAGTATCCGGGCGTCCACAACACGCCGACTGCGGGTGGGGCGACCCAAGTTCCTGGAATCCAGTAGTAACCGCCGGTCGAGAAGGCCCAGTATCCGGGCGTCCACATCCATCCGTCCTCGGGGCACGGTGGCTGCTCATACTCAGGCATCGGCGGCGGCGGCTCGGTGGCCTGCACCTCGACCGACACCGCCGGCGCAGCGACCTCGAACGAGGCGGAAGGCGGAGGCGGTGGAGGGGGCGGAGGCGGCACGTAGACGGCAGGCTGCGGCACCCGCACGGTGGCCACGCAACCGGCCAGCATGCTCACTGCCGCGACCGCGGCGTAGAGCGCCGTGCGAATCGTCCGGCTCGCGCGAATGTTTCCCAGTTTCGACATTTGGCTGTCCTTCTAGTGGTTTACGGGCGGCGTCGACTCAACGAGCCGTTCCTTCGGCATATAACGTGACGCGCCGTGACGCGGCTAGCTCCGTGAAGTAAATGTAACGACCGGTACGAGCCTCGACGTCGAGTCTTGACCGATTTCGCGCTTATTACTGTTATCGGGTTCTCATTCGCTGATCGGGCGCCTGAACGTCTCAGGGAGAAAGAAGAGCCCGACGATCACGGTCAGAGCGGCAACCACGATCGGATACCACAGTCCGTAGTAGATATCGCCGGTCGCCGCCACCATCGCGAACGCGGTCGTCGGCAAGAACCCGCCGAACCAGCCGTTACCGATGTGATAAGGCAAGGACATTGCACTGTAGCGGATGCGCGCCGGGAAGAGCTCGACCAGGAGCGCGGCGATGGGTCCGTACACCATGGTCACGTAGAACACGAGCACGAAGAGAATCAGCACCACCATCGGCTTGTTGATTCCCGCTGGGTCGGCCTTGTCCGGATAGCCGACGGCCGTCAATGCCTTTTTTGCCGAACCCTGAAACTCGGCGATGGCTGCCTTGCGGTCCGCGCCGGTGAGCCGGCGCGGATCGGGCGCAGTGAGGGTCGTCTCGCCGGCCTTGATTTGCGCGACGCTTCCGGGCGGTCCGTCGACGCGCTGATACGAGACGCCGGCCTTGGCGAGAAAACTCTTCGCGATGTCGCAGGATGTCGAGTCGAACTTGTTCTTGCCCACCGGATCGAACTGCACGGAGCATTGCGCCGGATCGGCAATCACAGTGACCGGAGCGCTCGCCTGAGCCGCGGCCAACGCGGGGTTGGCGTAAAGGGTGAGCGCGTGGAACAACGAAGTGTAGGTGATCGCCGCGAGCAGGCAGCCGGCGAGAATGATCGGTTTGCGGCCGATTCGATCCGACAGCCAACCGAAGAAGATGAACGCGGGAGTTGCGAGCGCGAGCGCAACGGCGGTCAAAATGTTGGTGGTCGCGCCGTCGACGCGCAGAATCCGCTCGAGGAAGAAAAGCGCATAGAACTGCCCCGTGTACCACACGACGGCCTGTCCCATCACTGCGCCCAAGAGCGCGATCAAGACGATCTTCAAATTACTCCAGCGGCCGAAAGCCTCCGCGAGGGGCGCCTTCGAGGTGGACCCCGCTTCCTTCATGCTCGTGAACACCGGGCTCTCGTCGAGCTTCATGCGGATCCAGAGCGAGACGATCAATAGGAGCAGCGAGACGAGAAACGGAATTCGCCAGCCCCACGCCTTGAAGGCATCTTCGCCCATTCCGGTACGCGTACCGATGACCACGAGCAATGCTGCGAACAAGCCGAGCGTCGCGGTAGTCTGGATCCAGCTCGTGTAGAGCCCCCGCTTACCGGGCGGCGCGTGCTCGGCCACGTACGTCGCCGCCCCACCGTACTCGCCGCCGAGCGCCAGCCCCTGCAGCAACCGCAACAGCACGAGCGCGATGGGCGCGAAGATGCCGGCTGAAGCGTAACTCGGCAGCAATCCGACCAGGAAAGTGGCGCCGCCCATGATGCTCATGGTGATGAGAAAGGTATGCTTGCGTCCGACCAGATCGCCGAGCCGGCCGAATACCAGCGCGCCGAAGGGACGCACCGCAAATCCGGCGGCGAAGGTTGCCAGCGCAAAGATGAAGCCGGTGACCTCATTCACGGCCGAGAAGAACTGCGATGTCAGGATGGTGGCGAGCAACCCGTAGATGTAGAAGTCGTACCACTCGAACACAGTGCCGAGCGAGGATGCACCGATCACCAGCCATTGATTGGGCGCCGCGGTCTTCGTCAACGGCAAATCCGCCACGGCCGTCGTATTGTTCATGCCATCCCCCGTTCTAACTGATGAATAGCGAGACTAGCCCGCCTTCGGGCTAGTGCTTCGGCGGCGCTGCCGTGATGATGGCGCGCAGCTCTTTGAGTTTTCCCTTGATGACCGCGGCGTTGTCAGAACCCATGCGCAGGAGCAGCTTCTCACCGGCGGGCAACGCCTCGAGTTTCGGATCGGCGTAGGTGTACAGCACGTTGGGCCGAGTGAGCTCGATGGGACCGCTCGGCTTAGGCGTCGCGAGCAGCGAATCGATCACCTGCACCAACCGGTCGTTGAAATAACCGTTCGGATATCCGAGGTTCTGGTACGCGCTTTGAAACAGGGGATAGAAATGAAAATACGTATCCGCGACGCGCTGCATGTCGAGCTGGCGTACGACGTTCACCATCGGGTCGTAGCGTGCGAAATTCTTCGGATCGAGCGTGGCGTGCACCTCGTCTCCCTCGACCAGGAACGGGCCTTGGACCGCGACGGTGGGCCGTTTCGCGGCCGGGGCCTTCTGCCGCGGCAGGTTGTCGATGGTGACCACCACGTGACGGACGATATCCTCCGGGACGACGTACTGCATGGCGTTGGCGCCGACGAGGGCGCTGAGCGCATCCTTCAAGGCCGGATCGCTGTCGTTCAAGGAAGGCAGCGGTATGGAGGATGAAGTGGCCGAGCTCGGCAGGGGGTGCTCGATCGGTGGCTCGCTGCTGGCGGCCTGCGGCGGCACCGCGGTGGGCTCGGAGGTAGGCAGGGTGCTGCGCCCGTGGAAGTAATAGGCAACTCCCACGCCCACGACCAACACCACGGCCGCAACACCGATCATCGGTTTATTCACCATCGGACCCCCGTGAAGCGTACTCGCGCCATTCTGGCGTAAGTGCCGCAAAAAATCAGCGCCCTAACCGCTCGTCGCAGCCGTGCGGATCTGCAGCTCCTTGCGCCGGTAGTCGATGATGAGCGTGTCGAGAGTGCCGAGCGCGTCCATGCCGATCATCAAGGCCGGCTCGCCCAGCATCTTCCAGTGCCTGAAGATGTAGACATCGGCGAACGTCACACCCGAGTCGCGCATGACGATCGGGCCCATGGTGATCGCGGGTGTTCCGATGAGCTCTCCCGGTTCCTCGGCCAGGGTCGCGCCGACGATCCGGTCAGGCTTGCCGTGGTAGCTGAAACTGTGCTCGTTCAACGCTGCGCGGAGCGCCATGTTGCCGATGGTTGTCTGGCCGCCGGTATCGATGATGGCATGCGTGTACACCGACCCCACCTTCGCGTCGATGACGATGAGCTGGCCGCGAACTAGCCGAAACGGCACGGTATAAAAGCCGTGCGGCGTGCGCTCGTCGCGCGAGTAGGTGATGACGATCTTGTCATGACGGAAGTCGATGAAGATGCGTTTGTTCTTGAGCCCTTCGGAGCCGAGCACACCTTCGGCGCCTCCCAGCGCGTCGGGCACGATGGGCAAGAGTGCTGAGTCGACGGCGAGATCGCCCACACTCAGCGTGTCGACCCGGATGGTCGGCACGGTGGCCTCGCCGGTCACCCCTCGTAGCATGACCGGCGGCGAGTCGTGGACCGATATGCCGAGTGCGAGAGCCACCATGGCCGTCACCCCCGAGCTGCTCGCGCCCGTATCGAGCACGAGGCGAAAGGGTCCGCGGCCATTGATGAGCACGGGTGCCCAGATGCGTCCGATCTGATCGCGCTGGGTCGGTGCGACGTAACGCGGCTCGCGGGCCTCGACCATGACATCGGCCAACTGATTGATCGCGTCCGCGGACACGGGTGGAGGCTGTGCACTGCCGGGAGGTGCGAGCGCCTGCACAGTTCCTGGTGCCGCCTGCGGACCGAGTAAAAACAGCGTGCCGACCAGACCCGCCGCGCTCCACAGGAGCAGTGAGCTAGATTGCCGATGTCGGCGCGGATATTTCATGGTTCAGAGCCTTCGCGTTGATGCGATGTCGGCGTCGACCACTTTCCTCAAGACCGCCCCGCCCGGGCAGCACGAGCCTTCGCGCGCTGCGCAAGCATCAGCTGCTATCTTATACGCGCACCGGTTGCCCGGCATCACGACATGGCGCTCAACTTCTGCAGCGCACTTCATATTAGCGGGGGCTGTCGCATTCGGGCCGGTTTTGTGCGCACCCTAACGGGTCGCAGACGCCGTTTAGGCGTAATATATCAGCCGATGATGGCTCTCGAAGCGATCCGGGTAATGCATGGCTAACGACTCCCGACGAGTAATTCCCATTAAGGTCGAGCGGCCCTCCGCGCTCACGAGCGGGGAGCAGGCAGCAGTTCAGCGCGCCTGCGACGAAGGGAAGGACAAGCCGGGGGCGTTACTCCCCATCCTACACGCCGTTCAGGAGGCTATTGGATTCGTACCCCCGGACGCCGTGGAGCTGATTGCCAAGGCGCTCAACCTGTCGCGGGCTGAGGTCCACGGGGTGGTCACTTTCTACCACTATTTCCGCACCCAGCGGGGCGGCAGGCACGTGGTGCATCTTTGCCGCGCGGAAGCCTGCCAGGCGCAGGGCGCCGCGGCGCTCGAGCAGCATGCCAAGCGCAGCCTCGGGATCGATTTCCACGGAACGAGTGCGGACGGCGCGGTTACGCTCGAGCCGGTCTATTGTCTCGGCAACTGCGCCCTGGGCCCCGCTCTCATGATCGACGAGGAGCTGAAAGGCCGGGTTTCTCCCGAGCGTTTCGACGAGCTGATGCAATCGCTGCGGGCGGAGGCGCGATGAGCACTCTCAAGGTCTACGTGCCCCGGGATGCGGCGGCCCGCTCCATGAGCGCCGATGCGACGGCGAATGCGATTGCGGCTGAAGCAGCGCGGCGGGGCCTCGAAATTCAGCTCATTCGCAACGGGTCGCGCGGTCTGTTGTGGCTCGAGCCGATGGTCGAGCTCGAGGTGGCGGGCCGGCGCCATGCCTACGGACCCGTACAGCCGCAGGACGCTGCAAGCCTGCTGGAGGCGCTCCAAGGAGCCGGCGGGCGAGCCCCGCAGCACCCTCTCGCTCACGGACCGACCGACAACATTCCCTATCTCCAGCGTCAGCAACGATTGACCTTCGCCCGCGTGGGCATCACCGACCCGAGATCGCTCGATGACTATCTCGCCCATGATGGGTACCGCGGCCTGAAGACGGCGCTTACCCTCACCCCGGCGCAGATCGTCGAGCGCGTGAGCGCCTCGGGACTCCGCGGCCGCGGCGGTGCAGCGTTCCCCGCCGGCATCAAGTGGAAGACGGTACTCGGCGCTCCGGGCGGCCAAAAATATGTCGTCTGCAACGCCGACGAGGGCGATTCAGGCACTTTTTCCGACCGAATGGTGATGGAAGGTGACCCGTTCGTGCTCATCGAGGGCATGACCATTGCGGGCCTCGCAACCGGCGCCGACCGCGGCTACATCTACCTGCGCTGGGAGTATCCGGACGCCCACCGCGCCCTCGAGGCGGCCATCCAGGCTGCGTATGAGGCAGGCTTCCTGGGCGCGAACGTCCAGGGCAGCGGCCGACGCTTCGACCTGGAAGTGCGCATGGGCGCGGGGGCCTACATCTGTGGGGAAGAGACCTCACTCCTCGAGTCCCTCGAGGGCAAGCGCGGGCAAGTGCGCTTCAAGCCCCCCCTGCCGGCACTTGCCGGCCTGTTCGGCAAGCCGACCGTCATCAATAACGTCATCACGTTCGCCTCCGTCCCGATCATTCTGGACCGTGGTGCGGAGTTCTATAAGAACTTCGGCATGGGCCGCTCGCGCGGCACGCTGCCCTTGCAGCTTGCGGGCAACGTCAAGCAGGGCGGTCTCATTGAAGTGGCTTTCGGGGTCACTCTGCGCGAGATTCTGTACGACTATGGCGGGGGCACGCGCAGCGGCCGCCCCATCCGCGCGGTACAAGTGGGCGGCCCTCTGGGGGCCTACATGCCCGAGTCGCAATTCGATACACCGCTCGATTACGAGGCGTTCGCCGAACTCAAGGCGATGCTGGGCCACGGCGGCATCGTGGTGTTCGACGACACGGTCGACATGGCCGCGCAAGCGCGCTACGCGATGGAGTTCTGCGCCATCGAATCGTGCGGCAAGTGCACGCCGTGCCGCATCGGCTCGACGCGCGGTGTCGAGGTCATAGATCGTCTGGTGGGCGGCGAGAACGCGGCCGCGCAAGAGGTGCTGCTCCGCGATCTGTGTGAGACCATGACCTACGGGTCGCTGTGCGCACTGGGGGGGCTCACGCCCTATCCGGTCATCTCGTGCCTGAACCATTTTCCCGAGGATTTTGTCAAAACGAAGAGCGCTCAGGCATCGGCCTGAGGGTTCTATCGCCATAGAGGTTGCCCCGATGTTATCCATTGTCGAGCACGATTACGGCACCCCGGAGCGAACGAGTGAGAAGCTCGTCAGCCTCAGCATCGACGGCCGCGAGGTCACGGTGCCCGAGGGCACCTCGGTGATGCGGGCTGCGGCGCTCTCGGACGTCAAGATTCCGAAGCTCTGCGCCACGGAGACGCTGGAAGCGTTCGGCTCCTGCCGCATGTGCCTGGTGCAGATCGACGGGATGAAAGGCCTGCCCGCCTCCTGCACGACGCCCGTTGCGCAAGGGATGGTCGTCCACACCCAGAACAAGCAGCTGGCCGACGTCCGCCGCGGGGTGATGGAGCTCTACATCTCGGATCACCCGCTCGATTGCCTCACCTGCCCCGCGAACGGCCACTGCGAGCTGCAGGACATGGCCGGCGTCGTAGGCTTGCGCGACGTGCGCTACGGCTACCAGGGCGAGAATCATCTCGACTCCAAGAAGGACGAGTCGAATCCCTATTTCACTTTCGACCCGAGCAAGTGCATCGTGTGCTCGCGCTGCGTGCGCGCCTGTGAGGAGCAGCAGGGCACCTTCGCGCTCACCATCCAAGGACGCGGCTTCGAGTCCAAGGTGGCCGCGAGCCAGGACGAGACGTTCATGGAATCCGAGTGCGTGTCCTGCGGCGCCTGCGTACAGGCCTGCCCCACCGCCACGCTATCGGAGAAGTCGCTCATTCAGAAGGGGCAAGCGGAGCATAGCGTCACCACGACCTGCGCCTACTGCGGTGTGGGCTGCTCGTTCCGCGCCGAGATGCAGGGCGAGGAAGTCGTGCGCATGGTGCCGAATCTCGATGGCCACGCCAATCACGGCCACTCCTGCGTCAAGGGCCGGTTCGCGATCGGTTATGCGACCCACGCCGACCGCATCTTGAAGCCGATGATCCGCAAGCAGATCTCGGATCCCTGGCGCGAGGTGTCCTGGGAGGAGGCGATCTCCTATGCCGCCTCCGAGCTCACGCGCATTCAAGCCAAGTACGGCCGCAACTCCATCGGCGGCATCACCTCCTCGCGCTGCACGAACGAGGAGACCTATCTCGTGCAGAAGCTCGTGCGCGCGGGCTTCGGCAACAACAACGTCGATACCTGCGCGCGCGTTTGCCACTCGCCCACGGGCTACGGGCTCAAGAACACGCTCGGTGAATCGGCGGGCACTCAGAACTTCGATTCGGTGATGCAGGCGGACGTCATTTTCGTGATCGGCGCGAACCCGACCGATGGCCATCCCGTCTTCGCCTCGCAGATGAAGCGGCGCCTGCGCCAGGGCGCGAAGCTGATCGTCGCCGATCCGCGCACCATTGATCTCGTGCGCACACCGCACGTCGAAGCGCAGCATCACCTGAAGCTGCGCCCCGGTACCAACGTGGCGTTGATCAATTCCCTCGCCCACGTGATCGTGACCGAAGGGCTCGTCAAGGAGGACTTCGTGCGCGAGCGTTGCGAAGTCGACTCCTTCGACAAGTGGCGCAAGTTTGTTTCGCTCGAGAAGAACTCGCCCGAGTCGATGGAGGCGATCACCGGTGTGCCGGCGAGCGAAGTGCGCGCCGCCGCGCGCCTTTACGCCACCGCGGGCAACGGGGCGATCTACTACGGTCTCGGCGTGACCGAGCACAGTCAGGGCTCGACCATGGTGATGGGTATCGCGAACCTGGCGATGGCGACCGGCAATGTCGGTCGCGAGGGCGTCGGCGTTAATCCCCTGCGCGGTCAGAACAACGTGCAGGGCTCCTGCGACATGGGCTCCTTTCCCCACGAGTTTCCGGGCTACCGTCACGTCTCCGACGACAAGGTGCGCGCGCAATTCGAGGGTGCGTGGGGAGTGAGCCTGCAGAACGAGCCCGGCCTGCGCATCCCGAACATGTTCGAGGCGGCGCTCGACGGCGAGTTCAAGGGCCTGTACATCGAAGGCGAGGACATCGCGCAGTCCGATCCCAACACGCAGCACGTGACGGCGGCGCTCACCTCGATGGAATGCATCATCGTGCAAGACCTGTTCTTGAACGAATCGGCGAAGTTCGCGCACGTGTTCCTGCCGGGATCCTCGTTCCTCGAGAAAGACGGCACTTTCACCAACGCCGAGCGGCGCATCTCGCGCGTCCGGCAAGTCATGCGGCCGAAGGCAGGCTACGCCGATTGGGAGATTACGCAGCTCCTGTCGAACGCTCTCGGCTACCCCATGGCCTACAAGCACCCGTCGGAGATCATGGACGAGATCGCCCGACTCACGCCCACGTTCACCGGGGTGAGCTATCAGCGAATCGATGAGCTGGAGAGCATCCAGTGGCCGTGCAACGAGCAGCATCCGGATGGCACGCCCACCATGCATATCGGCCAGTTCGTGCGCGGCAAGGGCAAGTTTCTGCTGACCGAATACGTACCCACCGCCGAGAAGGTCAACGCGAAGTATCCCCTCATTCTCACCACGGGACGCATCTTGAGCCAGTACAACGTCGGCGCGCAGACGCGGCGTACCGAGAATAACCAGTGGCACGACGAGGATCGCCTGGAGATCCATCCGCACGACGCGGAGGAGCGCGGCATCGCGGAGGGCGACTGGGTCGGCATCGCGAGCCGCGCCGGAGACACCGTGCTGCGCGCCCGGGTCACCGAGCGGGTGCAACCGGGAGTGGTTTACACCACGTTCCATTTTCCCGAATCGGGCGCGAACGTAATCACCACCGAGAACTCGGACTGGGCGACGAATTGCCCCGAGTACAAGGTCACAGCCGTGCAAGCGACCCGGGTCAGCCAGCCCTCCGAGTGGCAGAAGCGCTTCCGGGAGTTCACCGAGACCCAGGAGTCGCTCTTGAAGCATGCGTCCGCCGATGCAGTCGCCGCCAAGTAGTGTCGCGACACACGGGAGTGCCGAGCACCTGGTGCAGATGGCGAACGACATCGGCAACTTCTTCCGTTCCGAGCCGGAACGAAAAGACGGGATCGCGGGGATAGCCAATCACATTGCGAAGTTCTGGACTCCGCGAATGCGGCAGAAGCTGCTCGATCACGTGCAGGAGCACGGCGAGGCGGGGCTCGACGAGCTGCCGCGCGAGGCGCTCAAGTTGCTGGCGACCCAACCCGCCCCTGTGCACCCCAAGGAGCCTCCCGGCGGCGATGCGGGCTAGAGAGGCGCCGAGCCCCGGCGCCTCCCGGCGGATCAGTGCTCCGTGAGGGTCTTCACGTGCGCGACGGCGCTGCGCCCCAGGGCGGAGAGGTTATAGCCGCCCTCCAGCATGGAGACGATGCGCCCGTCGGAGTGCTCCCCGGCCACTTTCATCAGCTCGCGCGTCATCCACGCGTAATCGTCCTCGACGAGAGCCAACCCTCCGAGCAGGTCCTCGCGGTGTGCATCGAAACCCGCCGAGATCAGAATCATCTGCGGCTTGAACGCATCGAGCGCCGGAAGCCAATGCTGCTCGAATGCCCGCCGCGCCGCCGTACCGTCGCTGCCCGCGGAGAGCGGCACATTGAACATGTTGGGCGCGGGATGATCGGTGCCCGTGCCGGGATAGAACGGGTGCTGAAAAAAGCTCGCCATGATCACGCGGCTCTGCCACGCCGGCGCACTGAACATGTCCTCGGTGCCGTTACCGTGATGCACGTCGAAATCGATGATCGCGACCCGCTCGAGACCCTTGGCCTCGACCGCATAAGCGGCTGCCACCGCGATGTTGTTGAAAATGCAAAATCCCATCGGGCGCGCTTGCATGGCATGGTGACCGCACGGCCGCACCGCGCAAAATGCGTTCTGCGCGCGGCCGGCCATGAGCTCATCGACCGCGAGCACTCCCGCTCCTACCGCCCGTCGCGCAGCGGCCAGGGTGTAGGGGTTCATCGCGGTGTCGGGATCGAGCTGCGCGTAGCCCTCCTTCGGCGCGTTCTCGAAGATCAGATCGACATACGCCGGCGTGTGCACCCGCTTGATGTCCCGTGCCTCCGCCAGCGGCGCCTCCAGGCAGCGCAATTGCTCGAGCAGTCCGGAGTTGCGCACATGCTCATTCACCGAGCTGAGGCGCTCCGGATTCTCCGGATGCCCCGCGCCCATTTCGTGACGTAGGCAATCGCCATGAGTGATGTAGGCCGTAGTCATGGGAGGTGCCCTCCGGGAGCAGAAGTTTGATTATGATGCATGATCACGATAGTTCCATCGAGCAAACCAGGACGATTCATGGCGAATATCCCCGAGCAGATGACAGTGATCGAAATCGCGGCACCGGGCGGCCCCGAGCAGCTCAAGCTCGCGCGCCGACCCACGCCGCAACCCGGCGAGGGCGAGGTGCTCGTGCGCGTGGCCGCCGCGGGGGTGAATCGCCCGGACGTGATGCAGCGCCAGGGGAAATATCCGCCTCCGCCGGGCGCCTCCGACATCCCGGGTCTCGAGATCGCCGGCGAGGTCGTGGCGCTCGGCGCCAAGGTCTCGGGCGTCGCGCTCGGCGATGAGGTGACGGCGCTCTTGCCGGGCGGCGGATACGCCGAATATGCGCTCGCCGCCGCTCCGCTCTGTCTGCCGGTACCGAAGGCGCTGTCCCTCATCGAGGCGGCCGCGATCCCGGAGACTTTCTTCACCGTCTGGACCAATCTGTTCGACCGCGGCGGCTGCAAGGCGGGCGATGCCGTGCTCATCCACGGCGGCACCAGCGGTATCGGCACCACGGCCATCCAGCTGGCGGCCGTGCGCGGCGCGCGCGTGTTCGCAACGGCGGGGACGCCGGAGAAGGCGCGCGCCTGCGAGCGGCTCGGCGCCGCGCGCGGGATCGATTACAAGACCGAGGATTTCGTCGAGGTGGTGCGCAGGGAGACGGATGGCAAGGGCGTGGACGTGATTCTCGACATGGTCGCCGCCAGCTATTTCGCGCGCAATCTCGAATCCCTCGCACTCGAGGGGCGCCTGGTGGTAATTTCGCTGATCGGTGGCGCCCGCACGGAGCTCAATCTCAATACCGTCATGAGCAAGCGCATCTACATCACGGGCTCGACCTTGCGCATACGCACGGTCGCGCAGAAAGCGCTGGTCGCCGAGGGCGTGCGACACAATGTGTGGCCGCTGCTCGAGCAGAAGCGCGTCCACCCGGTTATCCATGCCACCTTCCCGCTCGCCGATGCCAGCGAGGCGCATCGGATGATGGAGGCCTCGCAGCATATCGGCAAGATCGTGCTGACTCTCTAGAAGAGACCCACCACGCGGCCCTCCGCGTCGATGTCGATCTTGTCCGCCGACGGTACCTTGGGTAGTCCCGGCATGGTCATCACGTCGCCGCAAATGACGACGATGAATTCCGCGCCGGCCGCCAGGCGCACTTCGCGCACGTTGACCGTGTGCCCGCTCGGCGCGCCCCGCGCGCCCGGGTCGGTCGAGAACGAATACTGAGTCTTGGCGATGCAGATGGGATAGTGCCCGTAACCGTCCGCCTGCAGCTTTTCGATCTGCTGCTTGATCTTCGAGTCCGCCGAGATGTCCGCCGCGCCGTAGATCTTCGTGGCGACCGTCTTGATCTTGTCCCACAGGGTCTGCTTCTCGTCGTACACGAAGCGGAATTCCGACTTGCCCTGGTCGGCGATCTCCACCACCTTGCGGGCGACATCGGCGGCGCCGGCGCCGCCCTCGGCCCAGTGGCGCGCAAGCACCAGGGGGACATCGAGCTTCTTCATGGTCTTCGCAAGGAGCTCGTGCTCCGCGGCCGTGTCCGCCGTGAAGTGGTTCACCGAGACGACGCAGGGCAACCCGTAATGATTGCGCACGTTGTTCACGTGACGCTCGAGGTTCGCGATGCCCTTCTCCAGAGCGCCGAGATTCTCCGTATTGATCTGCTTCAAGTCGGCGCCGCCGTGATATTTGAGCGCGCGGATGGTCGCAACGAGCACCACCGCCGATGGCCGCAGGCCCGACTTGCGGCACTTGATGTCGATGAACTTCTCCGCACCGAGGTCGGCGCCGAAGCCCGCCTCGGTCACGACGTAGTCCGCGAGCTTCAAAGCGGTGGTGGTGGCGAGCACCGAATTACAGCCGTGTGCGATGTTCGCGAACGGGCCACCGTGAATGAAGGCAGGATTGTTCTCGAGCGTCTGCACGAGATTCGGTTTCAGCGCCTCCTTGAGCAGCACCGTCATCGCGCCCTGCGCATTGAGATCGCGGGCGCGGATGGGGCTCAAGTCGCGCCGGTAGCCGATGACGATGTTGCCGAGCCGCTGCTTCAAATCGGTGAGATTGCGCGCGAGGCAGAAGATGGCCATCACCTCTGAGGCCACCACGATGTCGAACCCATCCTGGCGCGGAAAGCCGTTGGCCGGTCCGCCGAGGCCGACGGTGATGTCGCGCAATGCGCGATCGTTCATGTCCATGACGCGCTTCCACGCGATGCGGCGCACGTCGAAGCCGAGCTCATTGCCGTGATGCACGTGGTTGTCGATCAACGCGGACAGCAGATTGTGCGCGAGCCCGATGGCGCTGAAGTCGCCGGTGAAGTGCAGGTTGATGTCCTCCATGGGAACGACCTGCGCCATGCCGCCGCCCGCCGCGCCGCCCTTCATGCCGAACACCGGCCCGAGGCTCGGCTCGCGCAGACAGATCACCGCCCTCTTGCCGATCCGGTTGAGTGCATCGCCGAGGCCGACGGTGGTCGTGGTCTTGCCCTCGCCCGCAGGGGTCGGACTCAGCGCCGTCACCAGGATGAGCTTGCCGTCCGGCTTGTCCTTCAGACTCTCGATGTACTCGAGGGAGATCTTGGCCTTGTAGTGGCCGTAGTTCTCGACGCTCGATGCCGGAATGCCGAGCTTTGCCGCGATCTCACTGATCGGCTTCATTTTCGCGGCTTGCGCAATCTCAATGTCGGAACGCACGTTGATTCCCCTTTAGAGTGGTTAAGTGGCGCTATGCAGTGGTCGAGTGGCGCCGCAATTATCGTGACCGCCCAGCCAAGATCAAGCGCCGAGCAGTGCGCCCGCCGCGATGCCGGCTTGCTTGCAAAATTCCGGTGCGTTCAGCTTCTTGCCGTCGTCGAACCGCAAGGTGAAGACCTCGAGCTGCCCGCCCTGGGCGCTCACCATTAAGCTCTTCTCGCCGATCGTGGCCACCGAACCGACTTTTCCTTTCACTTGCGAGAAGGTCCGCGTGAGGTGCTTGCGCGCGTCGAAGAGCCTGACTTTCTTGCCGTTGAACATCGTCCAAGCGCCCGGAGCGGGGTTGCAGCCACGCACCACGTTATAGGTGTGATCGATGTGGTTGTGCCAGTTGATCTCGGCCTCGGGATCCCGGCACCAACCCTCGTAGCTCGCCTGCGACTCGTCCTGCACGGTCTCGCGCGCGCGTCCGGCCACGACGAGGTCCGCGGCTTCCTTGAGCGCTTCGATTCCCATGGGAAACAGCCGGTCGAAGTACACCGACCCGAGCGTGTCATCCGGCCCGATCGGGGTTTCTTTCTGCAGAATCACCGGACCTTCGTCCAGCCCGTCGCTCGGCCGAAAGATCGTGAGGCCGGTGCGGGTGGCCCCGTGAATGATGGGCCAGTTGATGGAGCTCGGACCGCGGTACTTGGGAAGCAACGAGGGGTGATACTGAATCATGCCGTGCTTGGGCACCGCGCAGAAATCCTGGGGCGCGAACTGCAGGACGTAGGCCATGACCCCGAGGTCCACCTCGAGCTTGCTCAATGCCTCACTGGCCTCCCCGGTCTTCAGGGACGGCAGCTGGAAGAGCCGGATGCCGCGCTCCTCGGCACCGACCCGTAGGGGGTCCGCCGGGCTGCCCGGCTTCTCCGGCGCACAGAAGACGCCCGCAACGGTATCGCCGCGCTCCAGGAACGCATCGAGCACCGCTTTACCGAATTTCTGTTGTCCGACGATCGCAATTCGCATGCACTTCCCCCCAAATGGACTCCGGCGAGCCTCATTTGCCAACACTGCGGCCGTCATTGCGGCGCACGGCCTTTATCAGTTAGGCATGATATCTCATATATCATAGCCTGAACCGCGAGGCTAGAATCAAGTAGAACCGAGTGCGACCCATCGCCCCGGTAATATGTCCGCATACCCGCCAACCGAAGGAGCTTCCGATGGCAGCTGGTCGTAATTTTCTGTTCGTGCCCGGTCCCACCAACGTACCGGAGCGGGTGACGCGCGCCATGATGATCTCAATGGAAGATCATCGCTCGCCGATTTTTCCGGAGCTGGCGCGGGCCTGCCTCACGGGCCTCAAGCCGATTTTCAAGACCACGACGGGCACGCCGTTCATTTTTCCCTCCTCGGGAACTGGTTGCTGGGAAGCGGCGCTCACCAATTGTCTGAACGCGGGCGACAAGGTGCTCGCCTCGCGCTTCGGTCAATTCAGCCATTTGTGGATCGACATGTGCCAGCGCCTCGGTTACGACGTCGAGATACTCGAGACGCCGTGGGGCGAGGGGGCTCCCGTCGAGCGCTACCTCGCCTCGTTGAGCGCCGACAAGCAGCACAAGATCAAGGCGGTGCTCGTCTGTCAGAACGAGACGGCGACCGGCGTGACCAGCGACGTCCCGGCGGTGCGCAAGGCCATGGACAGCATCATGCATCCGGCCCTTCTGTTCGTCGATTCGGTGAGCGCGCTCGCAAGCATCGACTTTCGCATGGATGAATGGGGCGTGGACATCTGCGTCAGCGGCTCGCAGAAGGGCTTGATGCTGCCCGCGGGGCTCGGCGTCACTTGCGTGAGCCAGAAAGCGCTCGAAGCGTCCAAGAAGGCGACTTCCAAGCGCTGCTATTTCGACTACGGCGATATGGTGCAGGCGAACGCGTCGGGTTATTTCCCCTATACCCCCGCGCTGCCCATGCTCTACGGATTGCGTGAGTCGCTGGCGATGCTCGCCGAAGAGGGGCTCGACAACGTGTTCCGCCGGCACACGTATCTCGCGGCCGGAACGCGTGCCGCCGTGCTCGAGGGCTGGAAGCTCAAGCTCTGCGCCGTTGCGCCGCAGTGGTACTCGGACACGGTGTCCGCGATCATGGTGCCCGAGGGCATCAACGGTGCAGAGGTCATCGCCCGCGCTTTCACACGCTACAACCTGGCGCTTGGCGCCGGGCTCTCCAAGGTCGCAGGTAAGCTATTCCGCATCGGTCACTTGGGCGATCTCAACGAGCTCATGCTGCTGGGTGCGATCGCGGGTGCAGAAATGGCGATGCTCGATGTGGGCGTGAAGATCGAGCCCGGGAGCGGTGTCGCGGCCGCGCAGAAGTACTGGCGCACGAACCCCGCGGCCCCCGCGCTCCAAGTGGTGCCGCAGTCGGGCTCGAAGACGAGTAGGGCGGCTTGATCCGCCGGGTCGTATTCCTCGATCGCGCCTCGCTCAAGGCCGCCGTGCGCAAGCCGGCGGGGGCGGAGGCATACGTGGAGTACGACAAGACCTCGGTCGAGGAGATCGTGCCGCGCCTTGCGGGGGCGGACGTCGCAATCGTCAACAAGGTGCCCCTGCGGGCGGCCACTCTCGAGCAGCTGCCCGATCTCAAGATGATCGCTGTCGCGGCGACCGGCTACGACGTGGTCGACGTTGCATACTGCAAGGAACACGGCATCGCGGTCGCCAACATCCGCAATTACGCCGTCCACACCGTGCCGGAACACGCGTTCATGCTGATCCTGGCCCTGCGGCGCAGTCTCCTCGCCTACCGCGAGGACGTTCAGAACGGGGTGTGGAACAAGTCGGACCAATTCTGCTTCTTCACGCATCCGATCGGCGACTTGCACGGGTCGACGCTCGGCATCATCGGCGAGGGCGCCATCGGTCAGGGAACCGCGGCAATCGGCCGCGCCTTCGGCATGAAGGTTCTGTTCGCCGACCATCCGCCGCCGAAGATGGAGGGCGTCACCTTCACGCCGCACGACGAGGTGATCGCCCAATCGGACGTGATCTCGCTGCATTGTCCGCTCATGCCCTCGACCCGCAAGCTGATCGACCTCCATGCATTTCGCAAGATGAAGCGCACCGCCATTCTCATCAACACCGCCCGCGGCGGCCTCGTGGATGAGGACGCGCTCATTCAGGCGCTCGATGAAGGACTGATCGCGGGCGCGGGATTCGACGTGCTCACGGTCGAGCCGCCCAGGAACGGACATCCCTTGCTCGAGGTACGACGGCCGAATTTCATCCTCACCCCGCACATCGCATGGGCCTCGGACGGCGCGATGCAGTTCCTCGCCGATCAATTGATCGATAATATCGACTCATGGGCCGCGGGCAAGCCGCAGCACCTGGTAACTTGAGGAGCCGCGCCCAGTGCGCGGCAACGACGATCGGCCATGAAGAAACTGCTGTACCAACTCGATACGGACGCGCTGCCTGCCGTCTTCGACAACGTCGTCGGGTATGACGGCGGCGCCGATCACATCACCGCCTACGGCGGCGTGAGCGCGGGCAATGTCGGCGGCCTCGTCGAGGGCGCCATTTTCACCCGCGGCCCGAAGGACAAGAAGAACACCGCCCTATTCATCGGCGGCGGCAACATGGCGGCGGGTCAGGCGCTGCTCGAGGCCGTGCAGGCCAAGTTCTTCGGCAAATTCCGCGTCTCCGTCATGTTCGATTGCAACGGCTCGAACACCACCGCAGCAGCGGCGGTGGCGTGGCTGGCGCACGGCCGCTCGCTCGCGGGAAAGCGTGCCGTGGTGCTCGCCGGAACGGGCCCCGTGGGCCAGCGCGCCGCGGCGCTGCTCACGAGCGAGGGTGCGGCGGTCGCCATCACGGGCCGCAAGCTCGAGGTCGTGCAGACCGCCGCGCAGTCGATCAAGTCCCGCTTCGGCGCCGAGATCCGGCCCATCGCCGCCGCGAGCCCTGCCGAGCGCGGCCAGGCCATCGAGGGGGCGCACATCGTATTGGCCACGGGCGCGGCCGGCATCACGCTGCTCGAAGCTTCGCAGTGGCAATCGAGCCCGACTCTGGAGCTCGTCGCGGACGCCAATGCCTCGCCGCCCGCCGGCATCGAAGGCGTGGCGATGGGCGATCGAGGCACGCAGAGTCACGGCAAGATCTTGTTCGGTCCATTAGGGTTCGGTGCCTTGAAGCTCGCGTTGCATCGGGCCTGCATCGGCCGCCTGTTCGAGCAAAACGATCTCGTTCTCGACGCCGAGGAAATTTACGCGCAGGCCAAGTCCATGGTGGGCCGATGACGGAAAACTCGATCGAGCAATTCCTGGATGACCTCGCGAGCGGCAATCCCACCCCGGGCGGCGGTAGCGCCGCAGCGATCATGGGCGCGATGGGCGCCGCCCTCGTATCCATGGTGTGCAACGTGTCCTTCGGCAAGAAGGGCTGCGAGGCAGCCGAGCCCGAGCTCAGGAACATGCTGGTGAAATCGGAGGAGCTGCGCCGCCGGCTCACCGCCATGGTCGCCGAGGACATTGCAGCTTTCGATAGCCTGATGGCCGCATACAAGCTGCCCAAATCCTCGGATGAGGAAAAGGCACGTCGCACAGAGACCATCCAGGCGTGCCTCGAGCGCGCCACCGAGGTTCCCCTCGCATGCGCTCGCGCCAGTGCTCACGCGGTCCAAATGGCGCGCCGCGCGGCCGATCTCGGCTACAAGCACGTCATCAGCGACGTGGGGGTCGGCGTCGCGGCCGCGGACGCCGCGCTGCGCAGCGCGGCGCTCAACGTATACATCAACGCGCCCTCCCTCAAGGACCGGCGCTTTGCCGCGAGCGCGATCGAGGAAGTGGAGCGTCTCGCCGCGGACTCGGCCCTCGACTCCGAGGCTACCTACGCCGCCGTGCGCATCAAACTGGAGAGCTAGCGATGGTGGGCGGCAGAATCGACCCGGAGCGCGCGTTCACGCCGCTCAATCTCGCCGTCATGACGATTTCGGATTCGCGCGATTCCAGCACCGACTCCTCGGGCGATCTCCTGGCCGAGCGGATCGCAACGGCGGGCCATGCGCTCAAGGCACGCACCGTCATAGGCTTCGACAAAGCCGCCATTCAGGCGCAGGCGCGCGCGTGGATCGACGATCCCGGCATCGACATCATCGTGAGCAACGGCGGCACGGGACTGAAGCCGGCGGAAGTCGCGCCCGAGGCGTTCCGCGAGCTGTTCGATCGCGAGCTCGAGGGTTTCATCGTGCTCTGGCATCTCGTGTCCTACGAGACCGTCGGCGTTTCCACGATGCAATCGCGCGCCTGCGCCGGGATCACGGGCAACACGGTGATCTACGTCCTGCCGGGATCGAACGGCGCCTGCCGCGATGGATGGGACAGGCTCATCAGCCTGCAGATCGACAGCCGCCAGCGGCCGTGCTCGATCCTGGAGTCGCTGCCCCGCTTCCAGAAGCATCGCTGAGTCCGCCGGCCGGCGGCTGCCGGCCTGTGCGCCTGCGGCCGCGCCCGCCTCTCCATTTCAGCGAGTCGCCTCGATCAGAATGGCACGGAAGTCGTTCACATTGGTGAGCGTCGGACCGGTGATCACCGAATCGCCGAGCGCCTGGAAGAACGTATGAGCGTCGTTGTTCGCCAGTACGTCCTTGGGCCGCAACCCGAGACGCCACGCCCGCGCGAGCGTATCCGGCGCGATCACCGCGCCGGCGATCTCTTCCTGACCGTCGACGCCATCGGTGTCGCCCGCGATGCCGAAGATGCGCGCGTGACCATCGAGCGCGACGGCAAGCGCCAGCAGGAACTCGACGTTGCGTCCGCCACGCCCGCTGCCGCGTACCGTGACCGTGGTCTCGCCCCCCGACAAGAGCACGCAAGGCGCCGTGAAGGGCTGCGCTCGATCGGCAACGTACGCCGCGATGGCGGCGAAGGCCGTGCCCACGTCGCGCGCTTCACCCTCGATGGCGTCGCTCAGAATGTGGGGCGCATAGCCTGCCGGGCGGGCGAGCGCGGCGGCCGCTTCGAGGGCCATCTGCGGAGTCGCGATCATGCGCACCTCGGCGCCCGCGAGGCGCGCATCGCCCGGTTTCACCGATTCACCGCGCCCGCTCTCGAGCAGATCGCGCACCGGCGGCGGCACGTCGATGGCATAGCGCCGCAGAATGGTGAGCGCGTCTTCGCAGGTGGTGGGGTCCGCGACCGTGGGACCCGATGCGATGTCGATCGGCCGATCCCCCGGCACATCCGACATGAGTAACGTCAGGACGCGCGCCGGGTGGCACGCCGCACCCAAGCGACCGCCCTTGATGCTCGATAGATGGCGACGCACGCAGTTGAATTCGCTGATGGTCGCGCCCGAGGCGAGCAGTGCACGTCCCAGTGTCTGCTTCAGCTCCAGCGTCAATCCGGGAGCCGGCAGCGGCAAGAGCGCCGATCCTCCGCCGGAAATGAGGCAAAGCACGAGATCATCGGGACCCAAGGCCTGCACCAGCGCCAGCATGCGCTCGGCCGCCCTCATCCCGGCAGCGTCGGGCACCGGGTGCGCGGCTTCGACGATCTCGATGCGACTGCAGCGCACGCCGTAGCCGTAGCGAGTGACGACCAAGCCCGACAGGGGACCCGGCCAATGTTGCTCGACCGCCTGGGCCATGGCCGCAGACGCCTTGCCGGCTCCTACGACGATGAGCCGGCCGCGCGGCGGCAGAGGCAGATGCGGCGGCACGCAGACCGCGGGCTGTGCGGATGCAATGGCGGCGTGGAACATCGCCGTGAGCAATGCGCGAGGCGCTGAGTCTGCAACCATGGCGACGCCCTAAGCGGCGGCCCGCGCTATAGCACGGATTTCAGCAATCGGCCCATGTCGGCGGGATTGCGCGTGACTTTGATGCCGCACTCTTCCATGACCGCGAGCTTCTCCGCAGCCGTCCCCTTGCCTCCGGAAATGATCGCCCCCGCATGACCCATGCGCTTGCCCGGCGGGGCGGTGACCCCCGCGATGAATCCGACCACGGGCTTTTTCATGTTCCACTTGATCCAGCGCGCGCAACTCTCTTCGTCCTCGCCGCCGATCTCGCCGACCATGATGACCGCGTCGGTGTCCGGATCGTCGTTGAACAAGCGCATCACGTCGATGTGCTTCAAGCCGTTCACGGGATCGCCGCCGATCCCGACGCACGTCGACTGGCCGAGCCCCTGCTCCATGAGCTGGCCCACGGCCTCGTAGGTCAAAGTGCCCGAGCGCGACACGACGCCGATGCGGCCCTTTTTGTGAATGTGCCCCGGCATGATGCCGATCTTGATCTCATCGGGCGTGATCACGCCCGGGCAGTTCGGCCCCACCAGGAGCGTTTTCTTGTCGCGCATGCGGTAGCGGGTGGCGATCATGTCGCGCACCGGGACGCCTTCGGTGATGCAGATGACGAGGTCGAGCCCCGCATCCACCGCCTCGTCGATGGCGCCGGCCGCGTAAGGCGGCGGCACGTAGATTACCGACACGGTCGCGCCGGTCTGTTGCTTCGCCTCCTGGACGCTGCCGAAGATTGGAATGCCCTCGAAATCCTCGCCCGCCTTGCTGGGATTCACGCCCGCGACGAAGCAGCTCTTGCCGTTGGCGTAGTCGCGGCACAGCCGCGTGTGAAACGCGCCCGTCTTCCCGGTGATGCCCTGAGTCATCACTCGGGTGTTCTTGTCGATCAGGATGCTCATGCCCCTCTCCTCACTTTCCCGTCACGGCGGCGACGATTTTCTGCGCCGCGTCCGCCATGTTGTCGGCGGAGACGATCGGCAGTCCCGACTCCTTGAGCATCTTTCGGCCGAGCTCCTCGTTCGTGCCTTTCATGCGCACCACCAGAGGCACGCCGAGCTTCACTTCCCGGGCGGCGGCAATGACTCCTTCTGCAATGGTGTCGCAGCGCATGATGCCACCGAAGATGTTGACCAGAATTCCCTTGACCTTGGGGTTTTTGAGCATGAGCTTGAACGCCTCGGTCACCTTTTGCGTGCTGGCGCCGCCGCCCACGTCGAGAAAGTTGGCGGGCTCGGCACCGAACAGCTTGATGACGTCCATGGTCGCCATGGCAAGACCTGCGCCGTTCACGAGGCAGCCGATGTTGCCCGACAGCGAGATGTACGACAGATCGAACTTCGATGCCTCGACCTCCGCCGGATCCTCCTCGTCGAGATCGCGCATGGCGACGATTTCCGGGTGGCGGAACAGCGCGTTGTCGTCGAAGTTGAGCTTGGCATCGAGCGCGAGCACCTTGCCGTCGCCGGTCAAGATCAGCGGATTGATCTCCGCGAGCGAGGCGTCGCATTCGTGGAATGCGCGATACAGACCCTGCATGAAGCGGCGCGCCTCCGGCACGGACGCCTGGGGCACGCCGATCTTGCGAGCCATGTCCTCAGCTTGGGAGTCGGTGAGTCCCGCACCCGGATCGATGGCTGCCCTGTGAATTTTCTCCGGAGAGTGCGCCGCGACTTCCTCGATCTCCATGCCGCCCTCGGAGCTCGCGATCAAGGTCACGCGCTGCGTGCCGCGGTCAACCACCATGCCGACATAGAGCTCCTTGCGGATGTCGGCGCCCTCTTCCACCAAAAGCCGATGGACAACCCGCCCCTCCGGACCGGTCTGATGCGTGACCAAAGTCATGCCGAGGATGCCGGTGGCGTATCGATGCACCTCCTCGAGTGACTTCGCCACCTTGACGCCGCCGCCTTTACCGCGGCCGCCGGCATGGATCTGCGCCTTGACGACCCATACCTTGCCGCCCAGCTCGCGCGCGGCCGCGTCCGCATCGGCGACCGAGAAGCACGGCACGCCGCGGGGCGTCGCCACCCCGAATCTGCGCAGGATCTCTTTGCCTTGATACTCATGAACGTTCATGACGATGGTCCTCGTGCGCGCACGGCGCGCCATTGAAGCAGAAGAATTAGGGAACGCCGCCGAGGAGCACTATTCAAGGCGCCTTGGCTTGCGTCAAGGCGCCCCTGGCTTGCGCCAGGCTCTGCTCCAGCAGCTTAGTCAGCGCGAACACCGCATCGAGGTGCGGCGTGGGCGTGGCGGTCATTCGACCCAGCTCGATCACCGAGCCGAGCAGCGCGTCGGTCTCGAGCGCTCGTCCTGCCTCCACATCCTGCAGCATGGAGGTCTTGTGGTGACCGACCCGTTCCGCACCCGCGATGCGCTTCTCGATGGACACCCGGAACGAGATGCCGAGCTTGGTCGCAATGGCCTGGGCCTCTCCCATCATGGCACGCGCGAGCTCCCGCGTGGGTGGATATTGACAGATCCCGGCGAGCGTCCCGCGGGACAGTGCGCTGATCGGGTTGAACGTCATGTTGCCCCAGAGCTTGAGCCACATCTCGGCACGGATGTCGGTCAGGACGGGTGACTGCAGCCCACCACGGATGAAGCAATCCGCTACGCGCTGGGCACGCTCGCTCTCGGTTCCGTCCAGATCGCCGACCGGAAACCGATTACCCTCGATCTGCTTGATCACGCCCGGCGCGAGTAGTTCGGTGGCCGGATAGACCACACAGCCGATCACCCGCTCGCAGGGAATGTTCTTTTGAATCGCCCCGGTCGGATCGACGGAGGTGACCGTGCTGCCCTCGAGCGCTCCGCCGTGCTTGTGGAAATACCAGAACGGAATCCCATTCTGCATCGGCACGACGACCGTGCTCGATCCGAGGAGCTTCGGGACGTCAGCGGCAACCGCCTCGAGCTGGTGCGCCTTCATGGCGAGCACCACCAAGTCTTGCGGTCCCACCGCCGTATAATCCGCGGTCGCTGTGACGCGCGGGACGGCTTTCTCGCTGCCGTCGCTCATGATGACCCGGATGCCGCGGGTCTTGAGCGCCTCCAGCGTGGCGCCGCGCGCGATGAACGTCACATCCTCGCCGGCGTGCGCGAGCTGGGCCCCGACGAACCCGCCAATCGCGCCAGCACCTATGATCGCAATCTTCATCCACGCGCATCCTCGCCCGCGAAAGCTAGCGGGTGACGCCCGAATCTTGAATGGCGCCGCGATCCACTTCTATCCGATTCACCACTTTGGTCACGCCCGCCACGGACTGGGCTATCTGGGGCGCCGCCGCCAGCTCCTCGGTGGTCCACACGTGGCCGCTCAAGGTCACGACGCCGTTGTCGGCACGCACGCTGATGTGGCGCGCATACAGCGTCTTATCGGACGTCAGCGCCGTCTGCACCTGATCCGCCAATTCCTTGTCGGCCTGCCGCTGCTCCTCCGTCTTCGGAGGCCCCGACAGGCACGCAGTGAGGCTGCACACCGCGGCGGCGAGGATCAGCGCGGTCAAAAATCTATTGATGATGGAGGACAATTTTCATACCTCAGGTTGTATTCCCGGCGTCGTCGACGGCTTGGTATTCGATTTCGTTCACCACCCGTCCCTTCCCGGCCACGCGGCGAGCGACTCGCAGTATAGCCAACAGGTCATTGAGGTCGTTAACCACACCTCCGACCCTGACCACACCATTCTTCGCCGTCACGGTAATGTGATCACTGAAGATGTATGGATTTTGCTTCAAGGCCGCCTCCACTTGGGCGGCCACCACCTCGTCCGATCGTTTGGCAGTGACGACGATTTCGCGCTGCATGTCCTGTCCGGACGTTGCATTCGAGGGCGGCGCGCCGAGCGCCGCGCAAGGAGCGCCGAAAGCGGCCACTCCCAGCGTTCCCGCCAGAAGTGGCCCTCTCGTCACACCATGCGCGATGGCCAATCAGGCAATCCCATCAGAACCGGTAGCTCACACCGGTCGAGATGCCCTGCTCGTGACAGCCGCCCCAGGTCGTAGGACCTGCGCTGCTGTAGTCGACGAACTGATTGTGCGTGGCGTCATGGCAGTCGGTCTTGATGCCATGGCCGCCGGCACCGAGGTCGTAATGCGCGTTGCCGTCGTTGATGGTCTCGGCCCAGTCGAAGTATACGGTCAGCTGCTTATCCAGCTTGTGCCACCACTGCAAGGTATACATGTTGGACTGGTTGCCGGTCGAATTCGGGTTGTAGTTATGCTGACCGCCCGGATCACCGACCGACGCTCCGGCATGCCCCCAGCCGCCCGCGACGACATCTCGACCGTCCCAGAAGGACTGCTGGAGCGCGAACCACATACCGTTGCGCTGACGCTCGTTCTGGAACTCCATTTCCGGAGGCACCTCGCGGTGCATTTCCTCGTAAAGGTAGTCCACGGAAAGACCGAAATCGAAGTTGTACTGCACACCGAACTTCATCGCCCACTCGTCGGCGACATCGACCGCCGTGTTGTATGCAGGCGTGCCGGCAGCGGCCGCGCCGGGGTACTCGCCTGCATAGGCTAGGTAGTCCGCCCAGTCGAGCAGATAGGCCTGCTTGCCTGTTGGTCCCTGGCTCACCAGGTAATTGTAGTATGGGCTGTTCGCTCCGATGCCGTCGCTCGAGCGATTCACTTGCTTGTGAATCTCGTAGGCCGCTACCAAGTACAAGCCGCCCATCTCGAACTTGAGGTCGGCGCTGTACGCACGGTTATAGCCGCCGTCATCGCAGTTCAGGAACAGGTTGCCGCTTCCCGGGTTGTTCGATCCCGCGCAGTCCGGAGACCCCTCGGGCGTCAGATCGCTGTTGGGGTCGACCTGCTGGCCGAACGCGTAGGCGAGATCGAAGCTGATACCCGCCCAGGTGGGCGAGGTGTAGTACACCACGTCGTCGGAGCGCGTGCCGAACTCGATGCGGTTGTCGCCGCCCGAGTTCCCCATGATGACCGCGTAGTTGCCGAGGCCGGTGCCGAACGGATTGAGGCGGTCGGTGGAATTCTTGTACGGCATGTACATCTCGCCGAACTTGATCTTGCCCCAGGAATGCTCCTGGAAACCCACGAAGGTATCGCCGAGGCCGATCCCGCCGAGCACGGTATTCGAGGATTTGGTCCAGGTGTTCTGCAGCCCGGGCGCCGCCACCATGTCGATGGCCGACGATACCTGGTAAATGAAGTCGACGTCGGTGTTGGGAATCCTGTGCTCGCCCCGGTAGCCGATGCTCGAGCCGTTGCTCGACATCGCACCGAGCCAGCCGACGCGGCCGTAGGGCCCTGCCTTCTGTCCACCCGTCATGACGTACGGGCTCCCCGGCGCGCCGCTCAGGTATCCCCAGGGATAGGCAACGGGGTTATAGATGCCCTTGGTCGTATAGTCCACGGAGACATCGAGCGATCCGTAAAAGCCCTTCAGGAAGCTGTCGAATTTCTTCTCCAGCGGCGACAGCGTCTCCTGAGCCGCCTTGCCGGTCGCTGCGCCCGATTTCGCACTCACGGGCGGGCCCGTGGGCGTCTCTGCAGCCGCGGCCTGCTTGTTCGACAAGGCATCGATTTGCTTCTGCAGCTGCTGCATCTGCTGCTGCATGATGCGCATTTGTTCCTTCAATGCCTGCGTTTGATCATCGTCCGCGAAAACGGCGCCGCACGTAGCGACGGTGCCGGCGCATGCGGCAAGCGCCAGCAGCATAGGCTTTGCCAATCTAAATTTAAGCATTGTGTGAATCCTCATGAAACGCGTTTGTTTGACTCATTCTCGTCACTGTGCCCCCCTTACATCGCCCCGCACACTCCCTAAGCCGCGTGCACACTCCCTCTCATCATTACCATCGCCTAACTTCGACCTCTCACCCCCGGCCAACCTTCGGGAATGCGAGCATTGCCGCGTCATATGGCCTTTGCCTGGCGCAGCGCATTTATTTCTTCGGACTTGTAACCCAACTCCTGCAGTACCTCGTCGGTGTGCTCACCGAGGAGCGGCGAGCGCTTGACCTCCGTCGGACTGTCGCTCAGCTTGATGGGGTTGCCCACCGTCAAGTACTTGCCGCGCGTCGGGTGATCGACCTCGACCACCGTGCCTGTCTTGCGCAGCGACGGCTCGTGCGCCAGCTCTTCCATCGACAGGATCGGGCCGCAAGGAATGTCGTGCTCGTTGAGCAGATTCATGGCCTCGAATTTCGTCTTGGTGCAGGTCCACTCCTCCACCGTTGCAAAGATCTCCTTGAGCCGCGGCAACCGCGCTTCCGCCGTCGCGAAATTCGGATCTGTGATCCACTGCTCGCGGCCGATCACGCGGCAGATCTCTTTCCATACGGGCGCCTGCGCGATGAAATAGAGATACGCGTTCGGATCGGTTTCCCAGCCCTTGCATTTCACGATCGTGCCGGGCTGCCCGCCGCCCGAGGCGTTCGCCGCGCGTGGCACGGCGCTGCCGAATTTTCCATGCGGGTATTGCGGGTACTCCTTCATCACCTTGGTGCGCTCGAGCCGTTGCTGGTCGCGCAGCTTCACGCGACACAGATTCAGCACGCCGTCCTGCATGGCGGCCAGCACCTTTTGTCCGCGGCCCGTGGAGTTCCTCTGGTAGAGCGCGGTCACGATGCCGAGCGCGAGGTGCAGCCCGGTGCCGCTGTCGCCGATCTGCGCGCCGGTCACCAGCGGCGGACCGTCGTCGAATCCGGTGGTCGAGGCCGAGCCGCCCGCGCACTGCGCGACGTTCTCGTAGACCTTGCAGTCCTGGTACGGCCCGGGGCCGAAACCCTTCACCGAGGCGACGATCATGCGCGGGTTGAGCTCCTGGATGCGCTCCCAGGTAAAGCCCATGCGGTCGAGAGCGCCCGGGGCGAAATTCTCCACGAGCACGTCGCAGTGCTTGACCAGCTTCTCGAGCACTCTCTTGCCCTGCTCGCTCTTGGTGTCGAGAGTCAGCGACCGCTTGTTGTGGTTCAGCATCGTGAAGTAAAGACTGTCGGCGCCGGGAATGTCGCGCAGCTGCTCGCGCGTCACATCGCCGCTGCCGGCTCTCTCGACCTTGATCACGTCGGCCCCGAACCATGCCAACAGCTGCGTGCAAGTCGGCCCGGACTGCACGTGCGTGAAATCGAGAATGCGTACGCCGCTTAACGCTTTTTCCATGGATGGTCTCGCCATTCGCTCCTGCAGTTACTTGTACATCGTCTGGTTCTTCGTGCCCGGCGCGTACTCACGCGGGTCGACCCAGATGTTGATGACCGCGGACTTACGCAGCTTGTGCACCGATTCGCGTGCCCGCTGCAGCGCCGGCGCGATCTGCGCCGGGTCGCGTACCTCCTCGCCGTATCCGCCGAGCATCTCCGCGAACTTGCTGAACGGCACGTCGCCCAGCAGATTTCCGACGTTGCCGCGTTGCTCGCCGTACTTGGCGAGCTGGCCGTAGCGGATCTGGTTCATGGCGGAGTTGTTGCCGATGACGGCGATGTAGGGCACGCCGAAGCGGTTGGCCGTCTCCATGTCGAAGGCCGTCATGCCGAAGGAACCGTCGCCGTAATAGCAGAGTACCTCCTTGGAGGGATTCGCGAGCCCCGCTGCGATCGCAAATCCGGTGCCGACGCCTAAGGATCCGAGCGCGCCCGGATCCATCCACTGGCCCGGCGCGCGCGGCCGCACAGCCTGCGCCGAAATCGTTACGACGTCGCCGCCGTCGCCGATGTATACGGTGTTGTCGGCGAGGAACTCGTTCAGCTCCCACGCCACCCGGTACGGGTGAATGGGCACGCTGTTCGATTTGAACAGCGGCATGAGCTTCTCGGTCGCCGCCGCTTCTGCTTGCGCCAGATCCTTGATCCATTGCTGGCGGGCTTGCCGCTTGTCGTTCTTGAGCCGTCCCGACGCGGCCTGCAGCACGGCGCCGAGGATTGCGCCCGGGTCGCCGACGAGCCCGAGATCGATGTCGCGATTCTTGCCGACCGTGCGGTAGTCCATATCGATCTGCACCAGCTTGAGATCCTTGCTGATGCGCTTGCCGTACCCCATGCGAAAATCGAACGGGGTGCCGACGATCACCAGCACGTCGGCCTTGGCAAATGCCTGGGAGCGCGTCCGGTCGAAGTGATGCGGATCGCCCGGTGGCAGGAGCCCGCGGCTCGCGCCATTGAAATAACCGGGAATGTCGAGACCGCGCAAGAGTGCGATGGCCTCATTCTGACCGCGTGCCGTCCACACTTGCTGGCCGTAGAGAATCGCCGGTCGCTCTGCGTTGACGAGAATGTCGGCCAACTTTTCGATGTCGCGCGGATCGCCGAGCGAATGCGTCGAGGCCCGGTACTTGCCGGCCTGCGGGATCACCGCCTTGCTGAGATCGACCTCGCGGTCGAGCACGTCGCGCGGAATCTCCAGATAGACGGGTCCCGGGGCGCCGTTGAACGCCTCGCGCGCCGCCATCGAGACCATATCGGCCACGCGCTCGGTGCTCGGCACGCTCGCCGCGAATTTGGTGATCGGCGACATGATGTCGACGTGCGGCAGATCCTGGAGTGATCCCATCTTGTGCTGCGTGAGCGCCCCCTGGCCGCCGATGTGCAGCACGGGACTTTCGGAACGGAATGCGGTGGCAATTCCCGTCACCGCGTTGGTGCAGCCGGGGCCGGCCGTCGTGACCACGCAGCCGAGCTTGCCGGTCTGGCGCGCGTAGCCGTCGGCCGCGTGCGCCGCGACCTGCTCGTGACGCACGTCGATGATGCGAATGCCCTCATCCACGCAGCCATCGTAGATATCGATGATATGGCCGCCGCACAGCGTGAAGATCGTGTCCACGCCTTCGGTCTTGAGTGCCTTCGCCACCAAATGGCCGCCCGACACGACTCCGGCCTCACGGCTCTTGCGTTGCAGAGTGTCCTCGGCGGTCGTGGGCTTGGGTTCCGCCACAGCGGGGTTAGTTGCCATGTTTGCCTCCAGTTAGCATTTTGAGCCGCCGCGCGGCCGCGGCGGCCTGCCGTGTAATTTCCAGGGAGCTTTGCGCCGGTGCACGATCAGCCGGCTCTGGCCAAGGTCTCGCGACTCTTGGCGAAGTGACGCGCTCGCATGGGCTTCAGCACGAACAGCGCGAGCAGCGCCGCGATGATGTTGCACGTGACGAACAGCGTGAATATCGCCCCGTAGCCATGTGCCTTGGCGATGGATGCGGCAAAGGGCACGAATAAGGCACCCGTGCCCTTCGCGGTGTACAGCATGCCGGCGTTGGCCGCCGCGTACTTGGAGCCGAAAGTATCTCCCTGGGTCGCGGGGAACAGACTGAAGATCTCGCCATACACGCCGAAGTACAACGCGGTTACCAAAACGAACATCACCGGGTTGGTCCCGCCGATCTGACTCAAGGTGAACAGCGCCGCGGCACCGATCAGGAACGCGAGTGCCATCGTGTACTCGCGGCCGATCTGGTCCGACAGCCATCCGAAGAACGGCCGGCCGACGCCATCGAAAATGCGGCTGAGCGAGACGGCGTAGATACCCGCCGCCATGGTGATCCCGAATAGATCGACCGGCACCTTGTCGAGCTTCAGATCGATGGCCATCGGCTTCACCGAAGCCGTCATGGACAGACCGCCGGCTGCGATCAGCACGAACATGACGTACAGCACGTAGAAACACGGGCTCTGCAGCACTTCTCGCGGGGTGTAGCCGCGGGCGGTGGTGCTCGGCTTCACCACGGCGCTCAGAAGTTGCGGCGGCGGGACCAGCAACAGCCAGCCCAGCACGAACACGATGCCGCCTTGCAAGAGTCCGAAGAACAAAAATGCGTGCTGATAGCCGTCCGAAGCGATCATGTGGGAGATCGGTACAACGGTGAGCGCTGCGCCGGCACCGAAGCCGGCAGCGGTGAGACCGGCGGCAATACCACGCCTGCCGGGAAACCACTTGAGCGCGTTGCCGACGCAGGTGCCATACACCGCGCCCGTGCCGATGCCGCCGACGACGGCGCCGGCATACAGAGCCGCAAGCGAGGTCGCGGCAGAATTGATCATCCACGCGATTCCCACCAAGATGCCGCCGGCGATCACCACCCATTTCGGCCCGAAGCGGTCCACCAGATAGCCTTCCACCGGAACCAGCCAGGTCTCGATCAGAACGAACAAGGTGAAGGCCACCTGAATGTCCTTGACCCCCCAGTGGTACTTGGCATCGATGGGATTGACGAACAGTGTCCAGCCGTACTGCAGATTGGCCACACAGGCCATGCAGAGAATGCCGATGATGAGTTGCACCCACGGATTCCCCAGGGGTGAAACACCCGTCTGCGGTTTACTCGCTGCGTAATCAGACGTCGCGTTCATATAGTTTTCCTTATTGCGAGTGAAATGGTCCGCGTGAGCGCTCGCGCACGACACGGACTTCCCCGATGAAATGAAATGACCACGACGGGATTTCGCCGATCTTCGATGTTCAGCCGCAACAGCGAATGTGCGAACCGTCGCCCCACCGTTTGCCCCCAATCGGACGCCCGTTAAGTCACGAACATCGCCAGCCACCTGCATATTTGTCTCTGGTATACCATATATGAAGATTTTTCAGACTGTCAACCCAGGGGAATTGGGAGGCCCAAGTGTTGCACCTACGCTACAAGAGGCCGCGGCCGCAGCCCCGATAGCGGGCCCGCGAACTGACGGGCGGCGGCGCCTGGCATACCCCATTTGGAGGCTGCGCCCGTCACGTCATTATGATATATCTGAAATTGCCGGGGTTCCCCGGCCGCCCCGTCGGGCTGACCCCACACGTCGGGCGCCAGACCTTTAGGGAAAAAGATGAACAGCATCGCCAAATTGGTTCAGGCCGGCGCACCGACCGCGCCGCTCACCTTGAGCCCGTTGAATCCGACGAGCTTGCGCGATCAGGCCTATGCGCTTCTGAAGAACGCGATCGCGGAAACCGATATCTACGATCCCGCGCAGGAGTTGCGCCTGGACGAGCGTCAGCTCACCGCCGCGCTCGGAGTCAGCAGAACGCCGATCCGCGAAGCCCTGTCGCTGCTCGAACAAGAAGGTTTCATCCGCACGGTTCCCCGCCGCGGTATCTACATCGTGCGCAAGTCCAAGCGCGAGATCATCGAAATGATCCAGATGTGGGCGGCGCTGGAATCAATGGCGGCGCGCCTCGCGACACTTCATGCTCCGCAGGAGGAGATCGCGAAGCTCAGGCACCTGTTCGACGAGTTTCAGGGCTCGCCGCCCGCCCTGCATCTCTGTGAATACTCCGACGCGAACATTGCATTTCACACGGCAGTCATTGCGCTGGGCGGATCGCAGACCCTGGTCGATGCGACGCGAAATCTGCTGATTCACGTGCGTGCCATTCGCCGGGCGACCATTGCTCAGGACAACAGAGCCGCAAGATCGATCGTCGATCATCTGCGCATCATCGAGGCCCTGGAGCGGCGCGATACCGATCTAGCGGAGCGTCTCACCCGTCAGCACACGCTTGACCTTGCGGAGCACGTCGCGCGACATTGCGATTTTCTGGAATAGGCATTCATTCCGTCGACGCCGTGCCCCACACTCCGAGGGTGGGCAGCGCCCGCTGATCCGCATCGGCCTGCGGCGCTCCGTCGGCCTGCGGCGCCTTCCAATGGTAGGGGCGCAGGTATTGTGGACTTCCGCTCGCAACACCGCCGCCGCCACCGATCGCGGCACCCGCCACCACAGCGAGGCCGGCGCGCGTGTCCTCATGTGCCATCGCGGCCTGCAACGCTTCGGGATCGATCCAGACCGGCGCCCCGGACTCGATCCGCAAGTAGATTCGCCCGCTCGCCTGCGCGGCAAAGTTCACGCGACGGAATCCCTCGACGCAGCGCCTCAGGAATCCGACGTTGTGTTCGGGCCGGAGCAGCTCACGGTCCCGGTAGAGCTGCTCGGGCGATAGGGCGTCGACGAATACTTTGCCGTAGCGATCAATGTCGAGCATGCCCTTTACGTCCAGTACGTTGACGGTCTCGTTATCGCCGAAGGCGACCGTCCGCGGGCGCTCGCCCAACGCCACCGTATTGTCCAGGAACTCGAATCGAATCCGCTTGTCGCTGCGCCTCACCCACGTGAAGAACACATTCGGGATTCCGGTATAGGCCTCGACCGCGTGAGCCAGCGTGTCGTCGACCGCCTTATAGCGCCCGAACTCGAGACCGCGCTTCCAGGCTCGCTCCACCAGCTGCTCCGGGGGCGTGATCAGGAAGAACAAGTAGGCGGTTTGACCGAATCGAGTCAACAGGTTGCTTCCCGCCTCGTCCGAGTCCGGCGCGAAGCTATCGAAGCGAAAGCGGTCGATGAGCAGGTGCGACATTTTTCCATGCGCATGCTTGCGCGCCATGTAGACATCGAGCTTGCGATCGACGATCTGCAGCTCCTCGGCCGTGAGCGCCCCCGCATACTTGTAAGCCGGACCCAACGACGCGTAGTCGAGCAGCTGCTTGCGCCAGATATCCGGGCTGATCAGTGCAAAATCGCTCCATCGCGCACCGATGTCCTCGGCGAGCCGTTTTTGCAAGGGTCGCAGCGTGCTCTTGCCCGAGGCCGAGGCGCCCTTCGTGTTGATCACGATGGGCTCATCCTGCGCAGGCAGAAGCCCGTAGCCTTCCGCCTGCGCCGCTTCGCGCAAAAACGGCTCGATGGCACGGCCCACCGCCTCGCTCCCCAGCACGTTGACCGTTTGATCTCGAGCCAGTCGCAGGATGAGCTCGCGCGTACCCCAAGCGCGGCCGTTCGTCGTGAAGAGGCCTGACAGCACCCGCGCCAATGCACTCAGCGTGATGCGGGTATCGCCGGCCGTTGCGTGCGCGCGCCTCTGGCATTCGGCGATCTGCTCGACGCCCCACGACGGAGCGCCGCGCGCGCCGACGAGCCCCGTGAGGGCCGCGTCGAGCTTGGCCGCCGCCTGATCACGAGTGTCCACGAAGACCTTCTCGATCATGTCCATCCGCGGAACGAGATAAGCCGTGAGGATGCGGCTCGCGATGCGGCGGAAGTTGATGCCGAGATCCCCGATGCGCGAGCCGTCCGGCACCGCGAAGTCCGCGGTGACTCGGATCAGGAGCTCGTGCAGAGCGAGCCGCTGCGGTCGAAAGGCAACGAGCTCGCTGCGCGGCAGGCCCGTGAGCCCCGCGAGCTCCTCCACGGATGCAAGGTCGCCAAAAATGTACTCGGGACGGAATATGGTCGAAAGACCAAGCCACTCTCGCGGCATGCGCGATACCAGCCCCGGATTCCAGGGGCCGAACCCGTTCTCGCCCGCACCCACGGCATCCTGCGGGATTGAGACGGCATTCGCCTTAACCGGTGGAATCATGTGACCCAATCCCCCTTTCGGGCAGTACACATAATCGACAATACCACCGCTTGCTGCGATGCCGGCAGGTGGAGATTTTAGCGTATGGTGAAACGACTGACCTCGCACCCCGGTGCGGTCCCGTCGGCCTCCCGCCCCGGCCCGACGACGCGCGGCGATCCGTCCGCGGAATTCGAGGGGATGGCTCAACTCGCACGCGGTATCGCGCGAACTCCGTTCGCATCCATCTCCATCAGCGGCGTCGGCGAAACGTGGAGCGGTCCCGAAGGCCACCGCAGCATGCTGCACGGTCGCGCGGAATGGCCGCTGTGCAGCTCCGCCGGTGAGGTCATGGGTGCTCTTGCCGTCCACGACACCGTGACGCTGAACTTGACGGACGAGCAGCAGAGCTTGCTCGCCGAGCTCGCGCGCCAGTGCGCGGTAGCGGCAGAGCTGCACGCCCGGATAGCCGAGCTCGAGCTCTTGCACCGCGAAGAGCGGCCTGCGCAACCCCAGTCGATGCCCAATGCTCCAACCTACGAGGTGCTCGACAGCGCCCCGGTCGCCCTTTACTACGTCGATGGCGCAGGGGGTCTCGACTATTGCAACGCCGAGTACCGCCGCATTTTCGGACTGCGTGCCGATCAGCAGCCGAACGAGTGGGCGCAGGGCGTCCATCCGGAGGATCTCGACGCCGTCCAGGCAGGATGGGCCGAGTATTGCGCGCGGCCGCGGCCGATGGCATTCGAATATCGCTCCGCTCCCGAGGCAGGCGTGGTGCGTTTCTATGTCGAGCATGTGCAGCCGCTGGGGGGCAACGCCTACATCGGTACCATCAGCGAATTCACCGACCTTGTCACCGCGCGCGGCGAGTTGCACAAAATCGAGAATCTGTTCCGCAATACCTTCGATCAAGCGCCCATCGGCGTGTCGTTCGCGAGCTCACAGGGTCGCTTGCTGCGCTTCAATGACGCATTCTGCAGCCTGCTCGGTTACGCGAGCGAAGAGCTCTCCGATGCTTCCGTCCAGGAGCTCACACATCCGGACGATCGCGCGGAGTCTGCCATCAACCTCGAGCGGCTGTGGACTGGAGAGGTTCCCTTCCTCGACTACGAGAAGCGCTACCGGCGCAAGGACGGTACGTTCATGTGGGTGCGCACGACCACCGCGCTCGTGCGCGACGGCAACAGCGCCGATTGCTCGGTCGAGTACCTGCGCGACATCACCCAGAGGCGGCAACTCACCGCCCAGCTGCTCCAGCAGAGGACGCTGCTCGAAGCCGTAATCACAGACTTGCCCGTTGCATTGCTCGCTTGCGATGTCTCGGGAAAGATCACTCATTTCAACCGCGCGGCAGCGGAGCTGCACGGCATGCAGCTCGACGAGCTGGGCTCGTCCAACTCCGCCTCGCTCGCGGCGGATATGTATCTCATGGACGGCGTGACCCACGTCGCCGAGGACGAACGCCCCCTGGCTCGCGCCTTGCGCGGCGAGACCATCAGCAACTTGGAGCTCACCGTGGTTCCACGCGAGGCTCCGCCGCGCACGACGTTGTCGAGCGCACGCCGCTTGCTGGGCCCCGAAGGTCAGCCGCTCGGGGCGGTGGCCGTGATCCAAGACACCACCGAGCGCAAGGCGCAGGAGATGGAGCTCGAGCGGGTGCACAAGGAGCTCGTTACGGCGTCGCGCGAGGCGGGCATGGCCGAGGTCGCCACCAACGTGCTGCACAACGTGGGAAACATCTTGAACAGTGTGAACATCTCGGCAAGCCTCGTGGCCGAGCGTATGCGGCAATCGAAGGCGGCGGGCGTTTCACGGCTCGCCGCGCTGCTCGTCGAGCAGGGCGACCGCGTCGGCCAGTTCATCGCCGAGGACCCCCGCGGTAAGCGCGTGCCCGAGTACATGGCGGCGCTGGGTGAGCAGCTTGCCGCGGACCAGCGCTCGGCGCTCGAGGAGCTCGCGTTGCTGCGCGAGAATCTCGAGCACATCAAGGATACGGTGAACATGCAGCAGAGCTACGCCAAGCTTTGCGGCGTCACCGAGACCGTCGAGGTGATCGATCTGGTCGAGGACAGCCTGCGGCTGAATGCGGGGGCATTTGCACGTCACGGCGTGACGCTGCAGCGCGAATTCGGCGAAGTCTCCTCCATCAACGTCGATAAGCACAAAGTGCTGCAGATCCTCGTCAATCTGGTACGCAACGCCAAGTACGCCTGCGACGACTCCGGCCGGTCCGACAAGCTGATCACGCTGCGCATCGCGCCCCTGCCGGGGGGCGTGAGCATCACGGTCGAGGACAACGGGATCGGCATACCGCCGCAGAACATGTCGCGGCTGTTCCAGCACGGCTTCACGACGCGCGCCTCGGGCCACGGCTTCGGCTTGCACAGCGGCGCCCTCGCCGCGCACGAGCTCGGCGGCACTTTGCGCGCCGAAAGCGACGGCGAAGGGCGCGGCGCCCGTTTCATCCTCGAGCTGCCTCTCTCGCCTCCGACCACCGGCGCACGCGCCGGCCGCTAGCGCGACGACGCGTAGTCAGCTCGGTGGAGTCTCGCCGTCGGCTGCGGCCGGCGGCCCCTGATCGAGCTTGCAACTGTCGGGGAACATTTGCAGCTCCGGAATCTCGCCACGCAGGAGCTTCTGCTGGATCCGCTCCCAGTACTCGACCGTGAGGAGATCCAGATTCTCCTCGCGGAAGCACTTGCGCGCATAGCGGTTCATGAGCTGCATCCCGTGCTGCAGTTCCTCCGGCAGAAACACGACGCCTTCCTCGAAGAACCAGTCCGGAACGGCTTCCTCTCCCGGCTCGCGGTCGAGATTCGTACGAATCTTGACATCGGTCAGTTTCTCCACCGCGTCGTAATCGAACAAGAGCACGCCGCCGTAGCGGCCGACGCCGTAGTTCCTCGAGTCCAGGTCTTTGTTGAAAATGTTGGTCGCCGCATTGTTGCGGATGCACTGACCGAGCCTGCCGATGACCTCGCGCGTTTCGCTCTCGGCGGCATCCTTGAGGTATACCGGCAAGGGAATGATCTTCAGCTGCACGATCAAGGAACGCAGCAGCACGCCGTCCTCGTCCACGTGAACGCTGCTGCTCGACTGTGCGCATAGCTCCTCGAGGAGGTCCGGCTCGAACATGTCCTGATCGAGCCGCAAGTTAAAATACATGACATTGTCCAGCATGCTGCCCGCCCGGTTGATCTCGTGGACCAGGCGATACTTCTCGATCACGGCGGCGACGCCGGGGTAATGTCCCCATTTGTACGACTGGGTCGGTTGGTCGCGGATCACCTTCAGGTGGTAATCGCAAGCATCGAAGGTGAAGCCCACCGCGACGGTTCCGGGCGCCCCCGGCGAGCGCTGGAACCGCTGGCCGCTGCTGCGCATTTGCTCGACGATCTCGTTGAGGATGGCGACCTTGCCCACGTGGTTGTAGCCGATCGTGGAGTAGTGATGGCCGAGCGGCCGGCGCGGCATGAGACTGTAGAGAAATACGCACGTTTGGTAATAAAGCCGAGTCGTCACATGCAGGTTTGCGAGCGCCGAGCTGAACAGGCCGTGAATGTCCGCGACTCGGTGCAGCACGGCCTCGGCATAGATGCCTTCCGCACCGTTTTGCAACGCGACCACGAAGGGCAGGATGCTGTAGTCCTCGCGCACCCACCGACCCACGACGAAAGCCCTTCGATCCCGAAAGAAACCAGCCTCAATCACGTCGAGCGCAACGGGCGGCGCCGACTGCGAGTCGTACAGGAGCGGCGTCACCCGCGCGACGATGCGCTGCGCATCGCTGCGCAGGCTTCTCCAGGGCACGGAGAACTCGGGTATGGTCAAGAACGAGACGATCAGCGCGGCAGAGATGCGTCCGGGGATAGCCAGGCGTCGATGGACCGAGGCCATGGAGAATGCGCGCAGCTTGCTCGGCGGCGGAAACGAGTACGCGACGGGCCGCCAGACCTCCTGGCACATGTTACGGCGCAACGAGTGCGCGAAGCTGAACGCAGTGTCTGCTTCGTAGCGATCCACGATCATCGCGACGAACAGCCGATCGATCGATTCCCATAAAGAGGACTCGCTTGCGAGGGCTGGGAAAGCGCGCAGAAGCCTCGGTCCGTGCTCGGCAATATAGCGGCTATAGAGGCCGAGGCGCTCCTTGCTGATCTGCACCGACGCGTGCGGATCGCGCTGCTCGAAGGCGCGTTTGGCGAGGTAGGGGTACTCGCAAAGCAAGCTGTAGAAGTCATCGAAGATGGCGAGGATGAGGACCGTGGTCGCGCGCACCCGAGCCCCGTCGTCGCGACACGCCGCGAGCCGGGCATATCCGCGCTCGATCGAGGTTGACTCCTGTGACGCCGGTAGGGACATCCGGCCATTATCGGCCTAGTCCTACACCGTAGGAAGGCGCCTCCCCGACGGGGTCTTTGCGGCGAAGGCTGTACACTCTGCCCGACAACACTAAACGAATGATGCGCGAATCCTGCGAAGGCGCGCGTCTCTCCTCGAACTCGGAGAACAATATGCACAAGACTTGGCGCCGCCTCGTTCCCGCTCTCTTGCTGTTCTTGCTGCCTGCGATCAGCTCAGCGCAGTTCGGCATCAGCCTGAGCGTCAACGTGAATGTCGCCCCCCCGGAGCTACCGGTCTACGAGCAGCCGCCGCTTCCCGCGGTCGGCTACATCTTCGTGCCCGGCTACTGGTTCTGGGATGCCGATGTGACCGACTACGTCTGGATACCCGGCACCTGGGTACCGGCGCCCGAGCCGGGTTACCTATGGACGCCCGGCTACTGGGGGTATGAAGGCGGCGGCTACCTGTGGCATGGGGGCTATTGGGGTACGCACATCGGCTTCTACGGCGGCGTCAACTACGGGTTCGGCTATACCGGCGGTGGTTATGAAGGCGGTTACTGGCAGGGGGGGCAATTCTTTTACAATAGAGCCGTCGTCAACGTCGGTACCACCAACGTCACGAACGTGTACGTCAAGAACGTGACTGTCAATAACGTCACCGTGAACCGCGTAAGCTTCAACGGCGGCCCCGGCGGGGTTCAGGCCAGGGCGACCTCCGAGCAGCTGGCCGCCGAGAAAGAGCGCCACATCCCGCCCTCATCCGAGCAGGTGAAGCAAGCGGAAACCGCGCGCAGCAATCCGGAGCTGCGCGCGAAGGCGAATGGCGGACATCCGACCATCGCGGCGACGCCGAGAGCGGCGGTCTTCAAGGGTTCCGGCGTGGTTCAGGCAAGGGGCGCACCCGCACATCCCGTACCCGCAGCGGAAGGCCGGCCGGCGGCGGCACACGCCGCCCCGGCGGCACACGCCGCCCCGGCGGCACACGCCGCCCCGACGGAACACCCGGCGCAGGCTGAACACCCCGCCCCGGCTGCGCACCCTGCGCCGGCACATCCCGCCGCGCCCGTGCACCCGGCCGCGCCGCCGCGTCCGGCCGCCCCCGCGCATCCTGCCGAGGAGCCGCGTCGGCCGCCCGCCGAAGCGGCGCATCCCGCGCCCGCGCCGGAGGAGCGCCGGGCGCCAGCGCCCGCGGCTCATCCAGCACCCGCACCGAAGCCGCCGCCTCCGCCGAAGAAGGAGGAAGAGCACCCGGAGCCCCGCGGGTCGTAGGCTTTGACGGGTAGCCGGCGAGCGCGGCTACCCGATTCCTTGCGCCGCGCGATGGCGTATGATTTTGTCATGACTCAAATCGATCACGACGCCGCAGCCCATCGCTTCAGCACGATCGTGGACGGCGAGCGCGCCGTGCTGGATTACACGCTCGCCGCCGATGTCATGACCATCACTCACACGGAGGTTCCCCGCCCCATCGAGGGTCGAGGCATCGCCGCCCAGCTCACGCGCAAAGCGATCGAAATCGCGCGCGAGCACCGCTGGCGCGTAGTGCCTGCGTGCTCTTACGCGGCTAACTACCTTGCCCGGCATCCGCTCGATGATGATGGACGCAAGCAACATCAGAGCGATCTGCTCGATGAAGCGCTCGATGAATCCTTTCCGGCCAGCGATCCGCCGGCCGTGGGCGACTACCGCGACTAGCGCGGCAGCATCGGTCGCCCTTCATGCGCGACCAGGAGATCATGCATGTCGTTCGCATGCTCTTCCTCGACCGCGAGAATGCGCTCCATCATCAACCGGGTGCTGGGATCCTTGGTGCCGAAGTAGCGAGCCAGCTCGCGGTAGTGTTCCACGGCGATCCGCTCCGCGATGAGATTCTCTTTGATCATGTCGACCAGATTCTCCGCGGTCCCGTATTCGGATGCGGAGCGGGTCGCCAGACCTTCGGGGTTCATGTTGGGCCTGCCGCCGAGCTGATTGATGCGTTCGGCCACTTCCATCGCATGTTCCTGCTCCTCCTTGGCATGCTGGGCAAATTCGGCTTTGACACCCTCGCTCGAGATCCCTGTCGCGGCAATGGCGTGCATCGTGTAGCGAAGCACGCAGACGATCTCCGTTGCCAGCACCGCCTGCAAGATCTCGATGGTCTTGTGGACATCCCCTTCGTAGCTCGGGGTCACGCCGCCCTCCGAGATGTGCTTGCGTGCGCGATCCCGCAGCGTTTTGACGTCGGTGAGAAAGGGCTGTGTGTTGCCGTTCTGCTTCTTCTCGGGGGTGGCGCGCGTTTCCATGGTGAGTGCTCCTCTCGCAGGGGGTGGTTAAACTACCGAATCTATACCAAAGCCGCGTTGCGTCAGATTGTACGAAACGGGGGAGATTCGTCAGAATCGCGGCTGTTGCGCTGTCGGCGAGACACCGACATGCATCGGCGCCCTAACGAGCGCGCGTGCGCGACTCGAGCGCGACCTTCAGCCCCGCGAGCAGGGGGCCTAGTTTCGGCGGATCGGCCTCGAACGTGGGCGCTATGCCCCGCTCCTCGAGCGCCCGGGAGCATACGGGCCCGATCGAGGCGACGATGAGCCCGCGCATGAGCCCCGGCAAGTCGGCCGCGCGCCCCATGCGCTCCGCGACGGCAAACAGGTGCTTCACCTGCACGGCGCTCGTGAATACCACGGCGTCCACCGCCGAGCTCGCGAGCGCATCGATCAGCCTTTCGAGGGGGCGTAGGTCGGCGGGAAGGGCCCAGCGATAGGTCGCGATCTCCTGCACCGAGGCACCGCGGGCCGTGAGCGCCGCGCACAGCTTGTGATTTGCCTCGCCATAACGCTGCACGACGACGCGCGCGCCCTCGACGGAAATAGCGCCGGTCGCCGCCAGAACGGTCTCGCTGGTGAACGGCGAGGCGGCGCGGATATCGATGCGTACCCCGCGCGCATTGAGCTCCCCGAGAGGCTTAGGCCCGCGCACGACCACGGTCGCTTTCCCGAGCAGATCGAGCAGCAACGAAGTGGACCCGAGCGAATCGGTGACCTGAAACAGCGCCCGGGTTCCTACCCCGGTCTGAAAAATCATCATCCGAAACGGGCGCGTGCCCCAGTCTTTCAGGAGCGCCGCGACCGCGGCAGGATCGACGTCGGGCACCTCCTCGAGTGCCGGTGCGAGCAGCGGCACTGCACCCTGGCGCGAGATCAATTCCGCAAGATGCGCGCCCGTTCGCGCCTCCAGGATCGCGATCGTTTTCGGTGCGGGAGACTCTGCCATATCGCCCACCTAGCCGCCGATGAGCCCGGCCGTCACGTTGATCGCGAAGCCGAGTATCGAGGCGTTGAACACAAAGGAGATCACCTCGTGGATGAGGACCACTCGGCGAATGCTGCTGCGCCGGGTGAACACATCGGCCGTTTGGCAGGCCGCGGCAATGGTGAACGAGAAGTAGGCGAAATCCCAGAATATCGGCATGTCCGTGTCCGGAAATGACAACGGCCGGTCACTCTTCTGGCAGCTGTAGTACATGTCCGCATAGTGGGTCGTGAACATCGCGGGAACGAGGAGCCACGAATCCGCCAAGGTGACGGCGGCGAGCACGAAGTGCCAGGTGCGCTCGCTCCCTCCCACGTGCCTCAAGGTCGCGAGCGGCTCGACGATGGCGATGAGGCTGAGGAGCGCCGCGAAAGTGACCACTATCAGGATCACCGGTGCGGATGGATCTTCCTCGATGTAGCGCGAGCACATCTGCTGCGCCGTGAGTCCGCCCATCCATATCCAGAGGAGGACGAGGAACGAGGTGACGCCGCCGTCCCAGGCCAAGAGCACGCGCGTCACGAGCGACCAGCCGCTGGGCAGTAAAAAAAACACGCTTAACCCGAGAGCGACGCCAATCCAGATCCTCGGGTGGTAGCGAAACAGGTTGAGCATGAGATCTAAAGGCGCGAAACGTCCCAGCCGCCGCCGAGCGATTCGATCAGGGAGACGTCCGCAACCAACTCGTTTTGCCGCATGGTGAGCAGAGACTCCTGATCGGCGATCAGCGCTTGAATGTCGGTGATGACCGTAGTGTAGCTCACCGTGCCCGCGTTGAACTGATTCAGGGCGACGTCCGCAGCGAGCTGCGCATGCTCGACGGCCTTTTGCTCGAGCTCCGTCGATCGCTCGAGCACACGCAGGGCGAGGAGCTGATCCTCCACGGACTGAAAAGTCGACAGCACCGTCTGGCGGTAACTGGCCACGTACTGATCGTACGTCGCACGCGCCTGCGCAACCGCCGCGACCTGCTCGCCGCCCTGAAACAGGACGTCGCTTGCCGTGCCGGCCGTGGACCAGATGCGGTTGCCGGCGTTGATCAGGGTGGACAGCGGGTTGCCCGCGTATCCCCCCAACGCCTGCAGACTGATGGTCGGGAAGTAAGCCCCGATTGCCACGCCGACGAGCGCGTTTTCCTGCTTCATTTGCCGCTCCGCGACCGCAATGCTGGGGTTTCGCTCGAGAAGCTCCGACGGCACGGACAGCGGGACCTGCGGCACCTTCGCCGTGAGCGGCGCCTCGGCCACGCTCAGTTCCGACGGCAAGTGACCGATCAACACGGCGATGGCATGCTCGTAGGTTCCGCGTTGCTGTTCCACGGCCACGAGCTGCGCCTGGGTGGCCTCCAGCGAGGCTTCGGCGGATGCCACATCGCCGTTGGTCGCGGTGCCCGACTGGAACTGATTGCGCGTGATCTCGAGCGCACGCTGCTCGAGCGCCACCGCGCGCTCGAGCAGCGCGCGCAAGGAGTCAGCGGCGCGCAGATCGAAGTAATCCGTGGCGAGGGTCGCCTGGGCTGAGAGCTCGGCGTTTGCGAGATTGGCCTCGCTTACTTGCACCCCCGCCTTGCGGCTCTCGATCTGGCGCCGAATCGTTCCCCAGATGTCGGGCTGCCAGGTAGCCAGCCCCTCCAGGGTGAATTCAGTGTGCGTGCTGCCTCCCGCACCGCTGCCCACGGCGCTGGACACGGCAGCCGTGCCTCCACCGCCGCCGCCGCGCTGGGCGTTGAAGCTCGCGGTGATGGTGGGGAACAGTTGCGCTTGGGCCTCTTTCAGTAGCGCCACGGCCTCGCGGTATTGCGCCTCGTACTGCTTGACGTTCTGGTTGGAGATGTTCACTTCGCGCTCGAGCCGGTCGAGCTCCGGATCCTCGAAGATTGCCCACCAATCACCGCGACGCTTCTCATCCTGCGGCGTGCCGATTTTCCACCCCGGCGCCAACTCTTTGTACGCGTTCGGGACCGGCGCGGCCGGCCGATGATAGTTGGGTCCGACCGCGCAGGCCGTGAGCGCGAGCAGCACCGTCGCGGCCGGCCAGCGCGCGCTCATACGAGGGGCTCCGGGGCACGGGCGTCGGACCAGCGTCCGGGCCAGCGCGCCTTGAGCCATATCTGGAAGCGGTCGAGATACACGTACAGCACCGGCGTCGTGTAGAGCGTCAAGACCTGGCTCACGATGAGCCCCCCGACGATGGAAATACCCAGGGGCTTGCGCAGCTCCGCGCCGTTGCCGTAGCTGAGCGCCAGCGGGACCGCGCCGAGCAGCGCGGCCAGCGTCGTCATCATGATCGGCCGAAAGCGCAGCAGGCATGCCTGGTAGATGGCCTCGCGCGGCTTGAGCCCGAGCGTGCGCTCGGCGTGAATGGCGAAGTCGATCATCATGATGGCGTTCTTCTTCACGATGCCGATGAGCAGGATCACGCCGATCAGCGCGATGATGCTGAACTCGGTGTGCCAGAGCATGAGCGCGAGCACGGCGCCGACGCCCGCGGACGGCAAGGTCGAGATGATAGTGATCGGGTGCACGTAGCTCTCGTAGAGCACTCCGAGCACGATGTACACCGCGAGCAGTGCCGCCGCGATCAGCAGCGGCTCGCTCGAGAGCGATTGCTGGAACGTGCCGGCGGTGCCGGCGAACGTGCCGTGAACGGAGGTCGGCATATGGATGGCTTGCATGGCTTCGTTGACCGCCCGCGTGGCATCGCTCAAAGACATGCCGGGCTGCAGGTTGAAAGACAGCGTCGTCGAGACGAAGAGCCCGTGATGATTGACCGCGAGCCGGGTGGTACCGGCGGAGCTGTGGCTCACCGCCCGGAGGGGCACCATGGTCTCCTGCCTGGCGCTGACGGCCGCGCCGCTCGACACGGCTCCGCGGCCGGAGTTCGCAATCGCATTCGTCAACGCGTTCTGTACGGAATTGCTTGCACCGGCGCTCGAGACCGCGCTGGTGCTCGTGCCGCCGACGGCCGCCGTACTGATGCCGCCGCTGCCGCTGCCGCCGATGGCCGTGGTCGAGGTGGCGCCGCCGCCCACCGTCCGCAAGTTCGAGATTTGCGCGCCGGTCGCCGCACCGCCCGATGTACTCACGTAGATGTCGTCGAGGGACTGCGGGCTCTGCCAGTAGCGCGGCGCGACTTCCATGATCACGTGGTATTGATTGAGCGCATTGTAGATCGTGGATACCTGGCGCTGGCCGAAGGCATCGTAGAGCGTGCTGTCGAGCTCGCTCACGGTGAGCCCGAGCCGCGCCGCCGTGGCGCGGTCGTAGCTCACATCCGTCTCGAGACCTTTTTGCTGCAAGTCGGAATTGACGTCTGCTATCACAGGGCTCGTCTGCAGCGCCGCGACCAGTTTCGGGCCCCATTCGTTCAGATCGCTCACCTGGTCCGCCTGCAGCGTGAACTGATACTGCGCGTTCGCCTGCCGGCCGCCGACGCGGATGTCCTGAACGGTTTGCAGGAACAGCCGTGCCCCTGGGAACGTCGCGATCTGCGGGCGCAAGCGAGCGATCACCTCGTCCGACGAAATTTTGCGCACCGAGAGCGGCTTGAGCAGCACATACACCAAGCCGGTGTTGGCCGATCCGCCGCCGCCGCTGCCCGCACCCGTGTAGCCGGCGACGCTCTCCACCGCCGGATCCGCCCGCGTGATGTCCATCAGGCGCACGAGCTTGTCCTTCATCAGCTGAAACGAGATGCTCTGGTCGGCCAAGATGAAGCCGGTGAGAAGCCCCGTGTCCTCCTGCGGAAAGAATCCCTTGGGGATCACGTTGAACAAGAGCACGTTGAGCGCGATGGTGGCGAGCAATGCGAGCATCACCAGCCCGCCGTGCCGCAGCGACCAGGCGAGGGTACGCTCGTACCAGGCGAGCGAGCGATCGAGAAAGGTGCGGCGCGGCCGGCGCCCGTGCTGCGGCAACCGCAGGATCCACGCGCACATCATGGGAGTCGTGGTGAGCGAGATCACCATGGAAATGGCGATCGCGAGGGACAAGGTCGCGGTGAACTCGCGGAACAGCCGGCCCACGATTCCGCCCATGAGCAGAATGGGTATGAATACCGCCACGAGCGAGACGCTGATCGAGATCACCGTGAAACCCACTTCCTTGGCTCCGCGGAGCGCTGCCTCGCGGCGCGGCATGCCGTCCTCGACGTGACGCGAGATGTTCTCGAGCACCACGATTGCATCGTCCACGACGAAGCCGGTGGCGATGGTGAGCGCCATCAGCGAGAGGTTGTCTAGGCTGAAGCCGAGCAGATACATGCCGCTGAACGTGCCGATGAGCGAGACGGGCACGACCACCGCCGGCACGAGCGCGGCGCGCACGTCGCCGAGCGCGAGAAACACCACGAACGTCACGAGCCCGACGGCGAGCAGGAGCGTCCACTTGGTGTCCCGGAGCGATGCGCGGATCGTGCCGCTGCGATCCGACACGATGGTGAGGTTCACGTCGCTCGGAAGCGCCGCCTGCAGCTGCGGCAGCTCCGCTCTGACTTGATCGACGGTATCGATGATGTTGGCGCCCGGCTGGCGCGACAGGATCACGAGCACGGAAGGCTGGCCGTTCGCCTGTCCCTCGTTGCGCAGATCCTGCACCGAATCCTCGACATCGGCGACATCCGACAGCTGCACGGCGGAGCCGTTGCGATAGGCGATCACCAGCGGGCGGTACTCGCTAGCGTGGCTTGCCTGATCGTTGGTGTAGAGCTGGTAGCGGTGCGCCCCCTCCTCGATCGCCCCTTTCGGACTGTTTGCGTTGGCGGATGCGAGCGCGGCCCGTACGTCCTCGAGGCCGATGCCGTAGTGGAACATGGCGGTCGGATTGAGCTCGACCCGCACCGCCGGCAGGGTCGCGCCGCCGATCGAGACCTGCCCAATCCCGTCGAGCTGCGAGAGGCGCTGTTGCAGGATGTTGCTCGCCGCATCGTAGAGCTGGCCGCGGGTCAAGGTCTTCGAAGTGAGCGCGATGATCATCAGGGGCGCATCGGCCGGGTTCACCTTGCGGTAGGTGGGATTGCTCGAGAGACTGGTCGAGACGTCGGCGGCGGCCGCGTTGATCGCCGCCTGGACGTCGCGCGCGGCGCCGTTGATGTCGCGGTCGAGCTCGAACTGCAGGGTAATGCGGGTCTGTCCGGTGGAACTCTGGGAGGTGATCTCGGTGACGTCGGCGATCTCGCCCAGATACCGTTCGAGCGGCTCGGCCACGCTGCTGGAGACCGTCTCGGGATCGGCCCCGGGTAGAGACGCCGACACGGAGATGGTCGGGTAGTCGACCTGCGGCAGCGGCGAGACCGGCAAGTGCATGTAGGCGAACACGCCGGCAAGCGCGACGCCCACGGTCAACAGCGTGGTCGCCACGGGCCGCTCGATGAAGATCCGGGATATGTTCATACCGGTGCCGGATCCTGGCGCCCCTCGATCGGGCCCGTGCCGGAGCGGCGGCGGCGGGCCGACGCCATACGATCGAAGGCGAGATAGATGACCGGTGTGGTGAACAGCGTGAGGAGCTGACTCACGATCAACCCGCCGACGATCGCGATACCGAGCGGCCGGCGCAACTCGGATCCCGCGCCGTAGCTCAGCATCAGTGGCAACGCGCCGAGCAGCGCTGCCATCGTCGTCATCAGGATGGGCCGAAACCGCAACAGCGACGCCTGGGTGATCGCCTCGCGCGGCCCGAGGCCGCCCTTGCGCTGCGCATCGAGGGCGAAGTCGATCATCATGATGGCGTTCTTCTTGACGATCCCGATCAGCAAGATGATGCCGATGATGCCGAGCACGTCCAGATCGTGGCCCGCCAGGATGAGCGCGAGCATGGCGCCGATGCCCGCGGAGGGCAGCGTCGACAAGATCGTGATCGGATGAATGAAGCTCTCGTAGAGAACGCCGAGCACGATGTACATCGTGATCACCGATGCCGCGAGGAGCAACGCCTGGTTGGTCAGCACGTGCTGGAACGCCGCCGCCGTGCCCTGGAACGCGGTGACGAATTTACCCGGCAGCTCGATGTCCTGCTCGGCTTTGCGGATGGCGTCGACCGCCCCTCCGAGCGAGGCGCCGGGCGCGAGATTGAACGAGATGGTGGTCGCAGGAAACTGTCCGAGGTGCGTGATCTGCAGGGGCCCGGCGCGCTGCTCGACGCGCACGATCGCCGACAGCGGAACCTGTCCGTTGCTCGAGGAGGTAGAGGACGGCAGATAAAGCTCCGACAGCCCGGCGAGCGAGAGCTGGATGGCCGGATCCGCCTCGAGGATGACGCGGTATTGATTCGACTGCGAGTAAATCGTCGAGACGATGCGCTGTCCGAACGAATCGTAGAGCACGTTGTCCACGGTTGCCGGCGTGATGCCGAAACGCGCGGCCGTGGCGCGGTCGATCACGAGGTTGGTCGCCGTACCCTGTTGCTCCAGGTCGCTTGCGACGTCCGCGAGCCCGGGGAGCGACGCCAATTTCTGCAGGAGCGGCGGAATCCACGTCGCAAAATCATTGTTGTCCGTGCTCTCGACCACGAACTGATACTGCGTGCGGCTCACCGCCGAATCGATGGTGATGTCCTGCAGCGGCTGCATGTAGAGCGTGATGCCGACCACGTCCGCGGTCTCGCGCGTCAGCCGGCGGATGATTTGGCTCGCGCTCGCGCTGCGCACACCGTAGGGCTTCAAGTTGATGAGGAAGCGCCCGCTGTTCAAGGTCGAGTTCGTGCCGTCGACGCCGATGAACGAGCTCAACGATTGGACGTCCGGATCCTTAAGAATCGCGGCGGCGAGCGCCTGTTGGCGCTCCGCCATCGCGGGATAGGAAATGGTCTGTGCCGCCTCCGAGATGCCCTGAATCTCCCCCGTATCCTGCACGGGGAAGAATCCCTTCGGAATGAACACGTAAAGCAAGAGCGTGACCACGAGGGTGAGGCCGGCCACCGCGAGCGTGAGCCCCTGACGGTCGAGCACCCAGCTCAAGGCGCGCTCGTAGCGGCCGATGATCCACTGAAAGCCCTGCTCGGCGCGCAAATCCCACGCGCTGCGGGCGGCCTGCGGGCGGTGATGCAGCAGCCGGGCGCACAGCATAGGCACGAGAGTGAGCGACACCACCGCGGAGATCACGATGGTCACGGCCAGCGTGATGGCAAACTCGTGGAACAGCCGGCCGACGATCTCGCCCATGAAGAGCAGCGGGATCAATGCGGCGATCAGGGATACCGTGAGCGAGATGATGGTGAAGCCGATCTGCTGGGATCCCTTGAGCGCCGCGGCAAGCGGGGCCTCGCCGGCCTCGATGTAACGGGCGATGTTCTCGATCATCACGATGGCATCGTCCACGACGAAGCCCGTGGAGATGGTGAGCGCCATCAGCGACAGATTGTCCAGGCTGTAGTTCAGCAGATACATCACGCCGAACGTGCCGACCAGCGACAACGGCACCGACAGGCTCGGAATGATGGTTGCCGGCGCGTTGCGCAGGAAGACGAAAATCACCAGAACGACGAGAACCACCGCGAGAACGAGCTCGAACTCGACGTCCGCGACCGAGGCCCGGATGGTCTCGGTGCGGTCGCTCAGCACCGTGATATCGAGCGCCGGTGGCATGTCCGCCTTCACTTGCGGCAGAAGCCTCTTGACCGCGTTCGCGACCTGGATCACGTTGGCGCCCGGCTGGCGCTGAATGTTCAGGATGATCGCCGGCGTACCGTTTGCCCAAGCTGCGAGTTTGTTGTTCTCCGGAGCCATGACCACGTTGGCCACATCCGCCATGTGCACCGGCGAGCCGTTGCTGTAGGCAACGATGATGTCCCGATAGCCCTGGATGTCGGTGATTTGATCGTTCGCATTCAGGGAGGAGGATTGCGAGGGCCCGTCGAAGCTGCCCTTGGGCGAGTTGCCGTTCGCGTTCGAAATGGTGGTGCGCAGATCGTCGATGTTGAGCCCGTACTTCGCGAGCGCGCGCGGATTGAACTGGATGCGCACCGCCGGCCGCTGCCCTCCCGAGATGCTGACCACCCCCACGCCCGGCAGCTGCGAGATCTTCTGCGCAAGCCGCGTGAAGGAGAGATCCTCGACGTCGATGAGCTTGAGTGTTGCGGAGGTCACGGCCAGCGTCATGATGGGCGCATCGGCCGGGTTGAACTTCGCGTAGGTGGGTGGTGTCGGCAAATCGTTCGGCAGCACGCTGCCCGCCGCATTGATGGCGGCCTGCACCTCCTGCTCCGCGACGTCGAGGCCGAGATCGAGGCTGAATTGGAGCGTGATGACCGAGGCGCCACCCGAGCTTGCCGAGGTCATCTGATTGAGCCCGGGCATCTGGCCGAACTGCCGCTCGAGCGGCGCCGTGACCGAGGAAGTCATGACTTCCGGGCTCGCGCCGGGATAAAAGGTCTGCACCTGGATCGTCGGGTAATCGACTTCCGGCAGCGAGGAGAGCGGCAGGAACTTGAAGGCGAACAGGCCCGACAAGAGGACCGCGACCATGAGCAGTGAGGTCGCGACTGGCAGGTTGATGAACAGCCGGGACGGATTCATGCGGTGCTCAAGATGGATTGGAGCTCGATTGCTGCGCGGGCGGCGGCGGCGTCACCGGCGCCGGCTGACCGGGCGCCGGCGGCTGACCGGGCGCCGCCTGCTCCTCGTTGCCTGACGGCCGATGGTGGTGCTGTCCGTTGCCGTGACCGCCTGCCCCGCCGCCTTGGCCTTGCCGCTGGCGCTGAGCGCGGGGGCCGTTCGGTGCCGCGGGAGTCGTGGACGGATTCGGAATGCTCACCTTGGCGCCGTCGCGCAAGCGATCGGCGCCATCGGTGACAACCACATCGCCGGCCGATAACCCCGATACGACGGCAAAGAAGTCTCCGTCCTGCGCGCCCAGGTTGATCGGATGAACCGCTACCGTGTTCTGCGCGTCCACCAGATACACGTAGCTTCCCGGAGCGCCGCGCTGCACGGCCCGCGCCGGTACACGGACGACGTCCTTGAGCGTGTCCAGGAGCATCACCACGTTGACGAACTGGCTCGGGAAAAGTTTCTCATCGGCGTTGTCGAAATTGGCTCGCAGCATGACCGTGCCGGTGGTGCTGTTCACCTGGGTATCGACGGCCGCCAATTGCCCGACGGCGAGCTGCACCACGTTGGCGCGATCGAAAGCCGTGACCGGGAGCCGGGCGCCCGCCTGCACGCGCTCCATCACTTGCGGAACGCTGTCCTCCGGCACGGCGAACTCCACGGTCGTCGGTTTGAGCACCGTGAGCACCACGATGCCGGTGCTCGAGCCCGTCTGTATGTAATTGCCCGGATCAACCTGGCGCAATCCGACGCGTCCATCCGTCGGCGCCACGATGCGGCAGTAGGTGAGGTTGAGCTGCTGCGCCTTGATCTGCGCCTTGTCGTAATCGACCGTGCCCTGATCCTGCTTGACGGTCCAAACCTGATCCTCATACGTTTGCCGGGCGATCGACTGCTGGCCGGACAGCGTCTCGTAGCGGCTGAGATCCATCTGGGCCTGCTTGAGCGTGGCCTCGTCACGGGCAAGCTGAGCCTCATCCTGCTCGAGCGCCACCTGGTAAGGACGCGGATCGATCTGCGCCAGCAATTGGCCTTTTTTGACCAGCTGTCCTTCCTTGAAGCCGACACTCATCAAATATCCGCTGATCTGTGTGGTCACGGTAACCGTCGCGAGCGGCGTGACTGCGCCCAGAGCGCGCAAGGTCAGCCGAATATCGCCGCGATCGATGCGCGCGACCCCGACCGGTTGATTGTTCCCTTCCTGAAACCTGCGCCGCCCCTGCTGCTGAGGCGGTTGGTTCACGAACGTCATGGACCGGTAGACGACGATTGCGACGGCTATCGCGACGGCGGCGCCGACGAGGGTCCAACGCAACCAGCGTCGTCGGGCGGCCGGCTCGGCAACAGAAATGTCATTTTCCATGGATCGATGATTCCACGCGGCGAAATATTAGATCAAAAACGGTCCGCCAGTTTGCGCGAAGGTGCGCGCAAAGAAGTCACGGCATCGACAAGAAAGGTCAGGGTGGAGACAAGTTGCATCACGGCCGGCGCGCGGGAGTCGCATGCGCGATCAGCGACGAAAGAAGTATGGAATCATCATCAGCAGCATGCCGATCCCGACCAGCGCGATGACGTTCGGAACGAAATAGGGATAGACCATGAGCGCGATGCCACAGAGCAGCGGCACGGCCGCACGCTGCTGCTTGCCGTAGAGCGCGAAGCCCACACCGATGGAGCCGAACAAGAGACCCCACAGCAGAGTGGCTTCGCTCATGTCGCCGACGTCCTGTCGGACTGCGCCCGCGCGCCGTTATTGGCTCTCTTTGCGGACCAGAAAGATCACCAGGTCCACCAGCTGCGTGGCGCCTCCGGCGCTCTGCGTATTCACGCGGTACTTGCCGTTGACGACGAGCGTCGGTGTGCGATCGACGCCGTAGGCCTTCATCAGGTCCTCGTCGTGGCGTACTTGAGTATCGACGCCGAAGGATTTCGCGGCCTCCAGAAATTTCGCCGCCGGCACGCCCGCCTGCTTCTGATAGAAACGCGCGGCATCCTCGATGGTCGGCATGTGCGACTTGAGCGTGCCCGAAGAGGCGTCCGTGGTCGCGAGCTCGCCCGTCGTCCACACCGCGTCATACATGGCCTCGTGGGTGCGGTCGGCGACGCCGAGCGCCTGCGCGGTCACGTAGGCGAGCTGGAACATCGGCCAGTCCTCGCTCGCGTTGAACGCGGCGGGCACATAATCGACCACGGCGTTGGGCGGCAGACTCTTGATCAGCTTCTGCATGTAGGGTCGAAATTGATTGCAAGCGGGGCAGGCATAGGAGAAGACCTCCGTCACGAGCACCTTGCCCGCCGGCAAATGGGTCGGTTGCGGCTGGGCGACCAGGACGTAGTTTCTGCCTTCGACCCAGGCCGGCGCGACCGCGGCGGGCGGCTGTGCGGGGACCGCACCCGCGAAGGAGGACAACGAGATGAGGACGATCATCCGGGCAAGTGCTTTCATCGATACTCCGGGCTGTACGCGTCGAGCGCTGATTCTAGACAATGCCCGGATCGCATGCGATTCGTCACGCAGAATCGTCGAGGGGAATGAGCGCCGCGGGCACATGACGGCGGAGCACGGCGTTGCGCGCCTCCCACTCGTCTTTCGGCTCGAGTTTTTCGAGGAATTGCACTTCTCCGGCGGCGTAGATCGCGATCGGTAGCCCGTCCCGATACAGAAGCCGGTTGCCCGCGAGCGAGGGCAGCCGCGCCCCCGGGGTGACGATGCCGAGAAGATTGAGCGGATCGGCGCCCGAGAGTGAGACGTACCTGCCGGCGTGCGGTCGCCGGCGCGTCTCACGCAACAGCGCCACTGCCTCGGGCGCGGCATACTGCTCGCCCGAGAAGCCGGCGATGAAGCGCCCGCCGCGAATCTCACCGCGGGCTTCCAGCCGGCGGCAGCACATCACGATGTCGCGCCACGGCGGCAGCCACGCCGCTTCACGGGCCAGCAGGCGCCAGAAAATCACGCCCCAGCGCCGCAGCAAGGTGCGCACGACATGCTCGATTGATTCCTCGTCGGGACGATCGCCCGCGCCGGGACGGCGCACCAGCGCCCAGCGCCCGGCATCCGCCATCGCAAACAGCGCGATGTGGCGCTTGCGCCGGCTGCCGCGGCCCGATGCTCGGCCGCGCGCAGCGCGCGGGACCAGGAGCGCGCGCAGCCCGCCGAAGCTGTCCGAGTTCACGATGCCGAGCGCCACGAGCTCGGCAAGCGCCTCCTCGACCTCCACGGGCAGCATGCCGACATGGTCGGCAATCTCGTCGAAAAACGACGCCCCGGAGGCCTTGATGTAGTCCATGACCGCGCGGGCACGCGAGCTCAGGTGCTCGGGGTCGTGTCCTTCGGTGAAAGCGGACCAGGCCTTGACGCTGCGCCTCGCCAAGAGCGTGATGGGCGTCGAGCGAACCGGCGAAGCGCCGCGATCGCGGTCGAAGGCGCGCGGCTCGAGCCGGGTCCACACGAAGCGGCCTGCGCGACAGTGCTCGTCCAGCCACTCGGGCTCGTACTCGGTGATGCGCGCGGGCAGGATGTCCGTCTCCCAGGCGCTTGCCGGGGCCTCGTAACCTTCGAGCTGGGCGAGCACGGCCGCCACGGCGTCCGATCCCTGCATGCGCGCATCGGGCAGCACGCGCTGCCACTCGAACAGAAAGCGGATGAAATCCCGGGCCGCCACGGGCTCGATCTCGGCTCGCAGACGCTTGACGGTGTAGCGATGAATGCGCGCGAGCAGACGCCGCTCGCACCACTCTTCCTCGAAGGCTCCCGGCGTGAACCGGCCGCGCATCGCAAATCCCTCGCCCTGCAGCGCGGCGAGCGCGGCGAGAACCGCTCCGGGCGCCAATCCGATCGAGTCCGCGATGACGCGCGCGCTCACGGGGCCCACGCCCTCGAGCCGCCCGCGCACGATCTCGACGAGCGCTTCATCCGAGGCAGGAACGCGCGGCTCGAACAATCCCCGCCGCTCGGTCGCGACCCACAGCGGTCGACGAGCTCCGTCGGCGGCCCGCACGATGCGGCCCTGTGCCTCGAGCTCGCGCAGAAGCTCCGGCCACGCCGGATTGCTGCGGCCCTCCTCCTCCGTCAAGAACGTCAACCACAAGAGCGCATCGTGCAGCTCGTCGAGCGTCGTTGCATCGGGCCATGCCTCGTCGCGAACGCGTGCGATCGCATCGGCATCGAGCTTGCCAAGATCCGCCGCGGAGGCCGCGTCGATCCAGCGCCGGCTCATCACGGCTTGCGTCCTGCGCTCCTCGAGCGGCGCATCGTCGAGATAGGCATAGGGACGCGCGTTCAGAGCCTCGAGGGCGAGCGGCGAGGGCTCGGTGAGGTCGTGCGCAATGACGCGCACCTCGCCCCGCTCCAGCGCGCGCAGCAGCGCCTCGAATGACTGGATATCCATCGCATCCTCGAGACAGTCGCGGATGGTTTGGCGCACCAACGGATGGTCCGGAATCTCGATCTCGCCCGGCAGGTTCTCGGCGCATGCGACCTGATCGGGGAACACCGAGGCGAGCAAATCCTGAGCTTGCATGCGCGCGATCTGCGGCGGAACTTTCTTGCCGCCGCGAAACCTCGGCAGGGCGAGCGAGATGCCCGCGTCCCAGCGCCAGCGCACCTCGAACATCGGCGCGGCGCACAGCGCCTGCACCAGGATGTGCCGCACCGAGCCCGATTGCAGATAGCGGGCGACCTCGGCCAACTCGAAGCTGTGCGCCTGGGTGAGCGACAGGACGATGTGATCCTCGGTCGCCGCGGCCTGCAGCTCGAAATTGAACGTGCGGCAGAACCGCTTGCGCAGGGCGAGTCCCCAGGCTCGATTCACGCGGCTGCCATAGCAGGAGTGGATCACGAGCTGCATCCCGCCGGACTCGTCGAAGAAGCGCTCGAACAGGATGGTGTCGAGCGTCGGCAGGGCGCCGAGGGCCGCGCATCCGGCCGCGAGATACTCGACGATTTGAAAGGCCGCCTCGGGCGAAAGCCCCACGGTCTCCGTCAGCCAGTCGACAGCGGCGCCGGGATGCGTCCCGAGGCGCTGCTGGATCTCTTGCCGCAGGCGCGAGACCGCCTGCGAGAGCTCATCGCTCCGTCCGGGCGCCTCCCCGAGCCAGAACGGTATCGAGGGCGGCTGGCCGTGCGCATCCTCGACGCGCACCGTGCCGCGCTCGACGCGCAGTATCCGATAAGAGGTATTGCCCAGCTGGAACACGTCGCCCTGCAAGCTCTCGACCGCGAAGTCCTCGTTCACCGTGCCGACGAGCTGGGCTTCGGGCTCGAGGATCACGCGATAGTCGGCATTGTCCGGAATCGCCCCACCGGAGGTGATGGCCGTGAGGCGTCCGCCGCGCCGCGGACGCAGCATCTTGTGGACGGCATCGCGGTGAATGAGCGCACCCTGGCGCCCGCGGCGCGTGCTGAAGCCCTCGGCCAACATGGTGAGGCATTCGTCGAACTCCGCGCGCGCGAGGTCGCGGTAGCAGTACGCCCGGCGCACGAGATCGTAAAGGGCGTCCTCTTGCCACTCCCGCGAAGACACCTCGGCCGCAATTTGCTGCGTGAGGACATCGAGCGAGCCCGCGGGCACCACGAGACGGTCCAGCTCGCCGCGCCGCACGGCATCGATGAGCGCCGCGCATTCGACGAGCTCGTCACGCGAGGATGGAAACAGGCGGCCCTTGGAGATCCCACCCACGGAGTGACCGGCGCGTCCCACGCGCTGCAGGAAGGCGTTGATCGACCGCGTCGAGCCGATCTGGCACACGAGATCGACATCGCCGATGTCGATGCCGAGCTCGAGCGAGGCCGTCGCCACTAGAGCCTTGAGCTCGCCGCGCTTCAAGCGTTGCTCGGCGTCGAGTCGTCGATCGCGAGCGAGACTGCCGTGGTGAGCTGCCACGTGCTCCTCGCCCACTCGCTCGGACAGATGACGCGCGACGCGCTCGGCCTGGCGGCGCGTGTTGACGAACACCAGCGTGGTGCGGTGCTCGCGCACGAGCTCGGCGAGGCGATCATAGACCTGGCTCCACACCTCTCCCGACATGACCGCTTCGAGTGGTGCCGGCGGTACCTCGAGCGCGAGGTCGCGCCGCCGCGCGTGACCGGCATCGACGATGCTGCACTCCCGCGCCGCTTGCACACCGGCCGCGGCGGAGCCCTCGCCGCTGCGCTCGCCGACCAGAAAGCGCGCGACCTCCTCAATGGGCTTCTGCGTCGCCGACAATCCGATGCGCGTCAGTCGGCGGCCGGCTAGCGCCTCGAGCCGCTCCAGCGAAAGCGCCAGGTGTGCACCGCGCTTGTTGTCCGCGATGGCGTGAATCTCGTCGACGATCACGGTACGGCACGTCGACAGCATCTCTCGCCCCGAAACCGAGCTGAGCAGGATGTAGAGCGACTCGGGCGTCGTGACCAGAATGTGCGGGGGCGTGCGGCGCATGCGAGCCCGCTCGCCTTGCGGCATGTCCCCGGTGCGCACCATCGCGCGAATGGGCACCTCGGGAAGACCGAGCGCCGCGAGCTCCGCGCCGATGCCCTCGATGGGCGCCTCGAGATTGCGCTGAATGTCGTTCGACAGCGCCTTCAGCGGCGAGACGTAGACGACCCGCGTCTCGTCGGGCAATGCACCCTCGATCCCTTCCCTGACGAGTTGGTCCATCGCGGCGAGGAACGCGGCAAAGGTCTTGCCTGAACCCGTCGGTGCGGCCACCAGCACGTTGCGTCCCGACTGGATGGCAGGCCACGCCTGCGCCTGCGCCGGGGTCGGCGCATCGAAGGTCCTCGTGAACCACGAGGCGACCGCGGGATGGAAGGAATCGAGAACGCTCACCATCAGAACCTATTGGCCCGCGAGCATCTTTTTCAAGTTCGAGAGGCCCGCCTGGTAGACGCCCGTGATCGTGTCCGTGGCGGCCTTGTCGTTCTCGTTATCGCCCGGGCTCGGCCCCTCGTTCTTGCGCTTGAAGCGGCCGGACCAGGTGATGGTCGACTTGCCTTCGCCGGCGGATTTCACGGTCACCACCGAAGTGTAGTGGCTCACGGGCAATACGCTCTCGATGATCGCGTAGCGGAACGTGCGGCCGCCAGGGGTGTACGCGAGGAGCTTCTCCTTGACGGTGCCACCATCCTTCAGCGTCAAGAGACGCACCGCACCCACGGCGTTGTTCTGTCCTTCGACGATCTCGTCCTTGGCGACCGGCGGGAGCCAGGCGTTCAGCTGATCGAAATTCTTGACGGTGTTCCAAACCTTGCCCGCGGGTGCCTGGATATCGACGGTCTGGGTGACGTGCAGCCACGGTGCGGCCGCATAGACCTGACCCGAAGCAATCGACAAGGCAGAGGCGAGTGCGATTGCATGGATTATTTTCATACGTTCTCCTTGATTGTTTTCCCCTAGGTGCCAGCCGCGGCCGAGGGTCGCAGCCAGCGAGCCGCCAGCGGGGGTATCAGCAGCAGGCTCACCAGCGTAGAGGATACCAGCCCGCCCAGTATAACGACCGCCATCGGCCCTTCGATCTCGTGACCCGGCTGGTGCAGCTGCAGCGCAACCGGCAGGAGCGCAAGCGCCGTCAGCAAAGCCGTCAGCAGGACCGGCGTCAAACGCTCCTCCGCGCCCCGCATGGAAGTCGCGAGAGTCCAAGGCGCGTGCTCCTCGGCCACCAAGTGGTCGTAGTGTGAGATCAAGAGGATGGTGTTGCGCGCGGCCATGCCGAACAGCGCGACGAATCCCACCATGGCCCCGAGGGTGAGGGTGCCACCGGTGACGGCGACCGCCACCACGCCGCCGATCAAGGTGCTCGGCAGCGCGAGCAGCACCAAGAGCACGTGGCGTCCGGATCCGAAGGCAAGCGCAAGCAACAGCACGATCAGCACGAATGCCGCCGCCGAGTGCAGCAGAAGCTCCCGCGCGGCCGCCGCCTGGGCCTCGGCCGCGCCGCCATAGCGCAGGTACACCCCCGCCGGCAACGGCACCTTCTCGGCCACCGCCTTGCGCGCCGCCCGGGCAAAGCCGACTTGATCGGCGCCCCGCGGCGTGGCCACGACAATCTGGCGGCGCAGGCCGTCCTCGTGGTCGACGAGGCTCCGCGCGAGCTCCGTCGTGATCTTGGCGACCGCCGACAGGCGCGTCACGGCGCCGTCCCGTCCGCGCAGCAAAAGCGCGCCGACCGACTGCGGGTCGGCGCCGGTGCCGGCGATGCGCACGGCCACCGGCACGCTGCGGTCCGCCTGCTTGAGCTCCGCAGCCACCGTGCCGTGATAGGCCGCATTCAGAGTCTCGAGCACGTCGGCCGCTTGCAAGCCGTTGGCCGCGAGCTGCTCGGGCTCGAGCTCCACATGCAGCTCGGCCTCGCGCGGCGGCACGGTCAGGCGCACGTTGCCGCTGCCCGCAAGATGCTGCAGCACGTCCACGATCTGGGCGCCGACCCGATCGTCGGCGTCGAGATCGGAGCCGATCACGCTGATCGAGAACGGCGCCGATTCCCCCGACAAGGTCTCGCCGATGCGCTCCGCCAGGACGGAGTAGATCTCGACGAGCTGGTTCGGATAGTCGTCGAACACGTCGCGGATGGCGGCATCGATCTCGGCGGCGTTGCGCAGCTTCGGATCGATCTGCACCTCGAACTCGCTCTTGTTGGGCGCATCGGGATCCTGCCCGTTCTCCGCCCGGCCGATCTGCTCGGCCACGCTCTTGACCCCGGGAATGGCCATGAGACCTTTCGAGATCTGCTCGCCCACCCGCGCGGTCTCGGTCAGTGAGATACCGGCGCGCAGCGAGGCGTGCGCAATCAAGTAATTCTCTCGAAAATCCGGCAGCAGGCGCGCACCGAGCAGAGGCATGAACACCACTCCCGCGATGCCCGTCGCCGCGACGATGGCGATGAGCACGCGGGGACGCTCGTGCAGCCAGGCGATCGTGCGCAGCTGACCGCGCTTGCAGTACTTTAGGAACCGCGCCTCGGGCTTGGGCTGATGCCGCGCCATCATGAGCACGCTCATCGCCGGCGTCGCGCTCATTGCGACGAGGAGCGAGAGCCCCACTGCCAGCAGAAATGCGATCGACAGCGGCCGGAAGAATGCGCCCTGCAATCCCGACATCATCAGGATGGGCAAGAACGCGACCGCCACGGCGGCGGTCGCGTAGAACACGGGCCGCCGCACTTCGAGCGATGCGCCGATGAACAACGCGACGAGATCGACGTCGGGTCCCGACACGCGCCGGCGTCGCAGGATATTCTCGACGTCGATGACGGCGTCATCGACCACCACGCCGAGCGCGACCACGAGCCCTCCCAGGGTCATGGTGTTCAAGGACAATCCCACGGCCTCCAGGATCCAGACCGTCGTCAATAAAGCGAGCGGGATAGCGCTGAAGGAAACCAGCGCGCCCCGCCAATCGCGCAGCGTCACAAGCAGCAGCGCCACCACGAGCACGGTGCCGATCAGCAGCGAGTTGCGCAGCTTCTCGATAGCGCTCTCGATGAAACTCGCGGGGCGCAGGAGTGCCGGATGGTACTCGACTCCTTGCTTGGCGAGGGCCGGCGCCAGCGCATCGAGCCGCTCCTCGAGCGCACGCGTCACGTCAAGAGTGTTCGCGCCGAACTGCGTGGAAGTCTCGATGAGAATTCCGGGCTTGCCGGCGATCAGCGCATCGCCGAAGCGCGGCTCGGCGCCGTCGCGCAGATCCGCGACATCCTTGAGGTGCACAGGAAGCCCCGCGTGCGTGCCGACGAGCGCGCTCCCGAGGGCCTCGAGCGTAGCGCCGGGCGCCTGGGTGCGGATCACGATTCGCTGAGTCGGCGTTTCCAGGTAGCCGCCGCCGACGAGTGCGGTCGCGCGTTTCGCCGTCGCGACCACATCGTCCAGCGTGAGACCCGCCGCGGCGAGCCTGACCGGATCGACCTCGATCTGCCGCTCGCGCACGGCCCCGCCGAAGATCTGCGCCTGCGCGACGCCGGGCACGGCGAGGATCTGCGGCTTCACGATCCACTGCACGATGTCGCGCAATTCCACGGCCGACAGCCGGTCGCTGGTGTAGCCGAAGTGCACCAGGTATTCCATCGAGGAGCTCAGGGGCGACAGCAGCGGCGCGCCCGTCCCCTCGGGGAGCACGCCCGCGGTCTCGGCGAGGCGCTCGGTCACCACCTGGCGCTGCCGGTAGGGATCGCCGGTGCGATCGAAAACCACTTGCATCGCCGACAGGCCCTGGCTCGATGTCGAGCGCACTGTCTTCACATTCTCGGTGCCGGCGAGCAGATCCTCGAGCGGCCGCGTGACCAGCGCCTCGACTTGCGTCGCATCGAGACCCGGCGCCTCGGTCTGCACCAGCACGTGGGGCGGAGCGAAATCCGGAAACACGTCGAAGCGCGCAGATACCAGCGCGGCCAATCCCAGGAGAGCGATTAAACACGCGAGCGCGGTCACGATGCGCGGGTGCCCGAGCGAGGCGCGGACGATGGCGGCGAGCATGCTCGGGGCTAGTCCTCGTCCTCATCGTCGGCGGCGCGCGCGCCCACGCCCTCGAGCGACCACAGAACGCCGGCCCCGTGCACGACGATCTCGTCGTCGTCGTCGACCCCGTGCACGATCCAGCCGTCACCGTAGGGCACGAGCAAGGTCACCTTCACGGCGACGTAGCGCGTCTTTTCCGCGGGCGTGCGAGCGGCTACCTGTTTATAGACGTACGCGCCGTTCTCGTCGTACAGGATCGCGTCGCGCGGCAGCAGCATCCCGGCGCGCTCGCCGCCGTAGAGCCAGAGCGGTATCCGCGCCCCGGCCGCGAGGCCGAGCGGCGGATGATCGATCTGGAGCAACAGGCCCGCGCTCTGCGACTCGCTGAACTGCGCGAGCGCTCCGAGCACGCGGCCGGGGACTAGGATACCGTCCACCTCGAGCACCGCGCGCGCCGGCAACGCGCCGACGACATGCCGCCCTGGCAATTCGGCTCGCACCAAGAGGCTCCGTCCCGAAGTGACGGCATCCACGTGCTTCTGCCGGAGGGCGGGTGACTCCTTCGCCAGCGGCCCCCAGTGTTGTGCGAAGCGCACCGCGGCGAGATCGGCCTCGGCACGCGCCTTGGTCTCCTCGGCCTGCGCCGTCTCGAGCATCTTGAGCGACGTGCCCGCCCCGGCTTTGTAGAGACCCCGCAATCGAGAAGCCTCCGCCGAGACCGCTTGCTCCTGCGCCTGTGTCACCGCTCGCTCGCTTTCATCGGACTCGAGGCTCGCGGCATCGAGCACCACGCCGAGCGCGCCGGTGCGTTCCGGCGCTGTCGCCGCCACGGGATGAGCGACTTCGAGATTGACCGCGCGTTGCTGCTCGGTGTTGAGCGCAGGTGTGTCGGAGGCATCCGCGGGTTTGGGCCCATCGTCGTCGCCGGCGAAGGCCAGGGAGCAAAGGATCGCGTAGCATGCGAATTGCAATGCGCGCTTCGTCCGGCCCTTCATCTGCCTCATTCGGTACGCGGTGGGGAAATACTCCCGCGACCGATGATACTCGGTCGCATCGTCAGGTCAAACCAAGCCATAATCCCGCCATGCGCGCATCCAAGCATTTGCTCGCCACCCTCGCCGCGCTATCGGTCTCGAACGCACAGAGCCAAGGTTCCGCCGCGACTGAAGCACCACGAGCCGGCGGCATCTGGAAGGCCATCGTGCCACCGACCGCCATGAAGGGCGAGTTCGACGGCTTCGATCCCATCGGCATCGCGGCGGGCGCTCGCATCAAGGCCGATTGCTCCATCAACTGGGTCGATCCGGACGACGGCGCTCGCTATTGTTTCTCGAGCGGCACCTCGCTCGAGTTCTTTCTGGACAATCCGCACGCGAGCATCGCGCGCGCGCGCGCGGCGTGGCGCAAGCTGAACGGCCGCGGGGGCTGATCAAATACCGAACGATTCCGCGACGATGCGCCGATACCACGACGCGGCGTTGCGCGCCTCATCTTGCTCGCTCGCCGTAACCGCACTCTGCGCCTCGGGTAGCGCCGCGATAACGCCGTCGTGCGTCTCGAAGCGCGCATGAATGGATAGCGCCCGATCGGGCGCGAGCATGCTGTAGCAAACGCTGTCCATCACGGGCGGCGGCGGCAGGTCGCCGCCGAACGCGGTGGCAACGGCTCGCGCGCACTGCCGAGCCTGAGCGTGCGCCGCGGATGCGGCCTTCGGCATAGGCTCTGCGATGCAGGCGTCGCCGATTACGTGCACGCCGCGCACGAGTGTCGATTCGAACGTCGCAGGATCGACGGGGCACCATCCGTGGTCCGACGCGAGCCCTGCCTGGACGGCGATCAATGCGGGTGCCTGCGGCGGAATGATGTTGATCACGTCGGCGCGCTGCGCGCCGCGCGAGCCGTAGAGAGTCATCCGCTCGGCGTCCACGCGCTCGAGCGCACCGCCCTCGGTCACCGGGATCCATTCGATCGTGCCGGGATAGAGCTCTTGCCACGCGGCGCTGAAGGCCTCCTGACGCGGGAAATGATTGTTGGCGTCGTAGATGAGCACTTTCGCGCGGCGTGCGCGGCGGGAGAGATAAGCAGCCATGAGACTCGCACGCTCGAAGGGGCCCGGCGGACAGCGCATCGGGCCCGCGGGCACGCTGATGGCGACCACGCCTCCGGGCCGCACGGCCGCCAGCTGCGCCGCGAGGAGCCGGGTTTGCGCGCCCGCTTGCCAGGCGTGCGGCATGCGCACGGCAGCGCTCTCGGAGTAGCCCAGCGGGCGTCCCCACAGTAAGCGGATTCCCGCCGCGAGCACTAGCCTGTCGTAAGCAAACGCCGCTCCGCCACGGAGCAGGGCCTGCCGGCGCGCGCTATCGATGGCGACGACCGTATCGCGGACGACGTGCACACCGGCACGCGCGAGCCCGGCGCGCGGCACCGTGATGGAGCTCATCGCACGCAACCCCGCAATGACGCTGTTGCTCATGGGACAGGTCGCGTAGCGTTCGTCGGGGTCCACGAGCAGCACCTCGAGTGCGGGCCCGAGGGCGCGAAGCTCGAGCGCACACGCGGCACCGGCGAAGCCGCCGCCCACGATCACGATCCGGGCGGCGCCAGGGCGCGCCGCGGCGGCCCGGCCCACAACGGCAGCGCCGGCGCGTAAGCGGGCGTTGAGCGCCGCAGCCGTGGAGACGGCACTCGCCGCGAGAAACGCGCGGCGAGTCACTTTTCCCACTCGAGCTCCTCGTAGGCGCGCGCCACGTTGCGCGGGTGCACTTCGTCCCAGAGAAGCCAATCGGCCTTCTCTTCACCGCCGACATGCAGCAGCGCGTCCTGCAGAGATTTGCCTTCGGACAGCTCGCGCCGTACGCCCTGAAGCAAGGACTCGAGATAGCGCCGCTCGCGCCCGAGCGCCTCACCGAGGTGCGCCGAGGGCGGTCCATGCCCCGGCACGGCAAGCCTCACGCGCTGTGCCGTCAGCCGCTTCACGGCGTCGATCCAGCCCACGAGGCTGCCATCGAGCGCCGGCAAGCGCTCGATGAACAACAGATCGCCCGCCCATAAAGTGGCGGTATTGCGGTCGTACACCGTGAGATCGCAGTCGGTGTGCGCAGCGGGCCATGCGTGCAGTGTCAAGGGTCTGTTCCCGAGATCGAGCGTGAGCTCGGCTTCCACCAGCCGGTCAGGACCGATCACCTGCTCGGCCTCCGCCGGCACGTCGAGATCTTGCGCATATTCCTTCACGAAATAGGAGCGGCTGCGGACGATGGCCTGCGCGAGCGCCACGTGGCCGACGAAGCTCGCACGGTCATCCTTGAAGGCCCAGTTTCCGAGGACGTGATCGACGTGTACGTGGGTGTTGATCACGTAGCAGACGGGTAGCGCCGTGCGTCGCCGAACGGCGGCACGCAACGCGCGCCCGATGCGCACGGAGCCGCCCGTATCGATGACGGCGACACAGCGGTTGCCGACGATGAAACCGATGTTGGCGATATCGTCGTGACCGGGTGCATCGAGCGGCAACTGCGCGCCGCGGTGCACGTACACGCCGGGGGCGAGCTCATCGACCGCAAGCGTGGCGCCGGCACCGCCCGCGACTGCGACTGCGCCCAGGACCGTCGCGGCGAGGAGCGCCGTCGCGAGCCGCACCCGGAAGGCGATCGGCCGGTCAGCGCCGGCCATTCGCCGGTGCGGGAAGCTCCGTCGCGGCAGTGCGCGGGCTCGATGTGCTCGCGATGAAATGCGCCTGCGTGACCGAGTCGACGGCATCCACGGTCACGGGTGCCGGAAGGCTCCGATCGGAGCCGATGCGCAAGGTCGGATTCTCGCTCACGGAGATGCCGGTCTCGGCATCGAGCAGCGTCCTTCCGCCCGCCTCGATGCGAATGTGGGAGATGTAGTGCGCGGGAATGTTGTCGCCCGTGCGCGGATCGATCTGAAACCCGGAGCTGTTGGGATGGCGGATGCTCACGAGGAGAGATTTCGCATCCTCGCCCGGTCGCAGGCGCACTTCGCCGAGCGTACCGCCCGCTGCCGCGCTCGGCGGGACCGAGCAGCCGCCGCTCGCTTTCACCCAGGCGCTGCGCATCTCGAGTCCGCCATCCGCCTTCTCGGCCACTGCACGAACCGAGGTGAACCGGTCGATGCGCACCCGCAAGTCGATCTGCGTGACCGGCGGATCGCCGAATTCGAACGTCGCCACCAGGGGCGATGGGTTATTGTCGACGAACACTCGCACGCGTTTGATGCGCCCCTGCGCATCATCGGCAAAATGCAACGTAAGGGGTGTGGCCGCCGGATCCGGCGTGTTGGCCGGCACCTCGAGGCTCATGTACGTCTCGTCGACGAGCCCCATGGGCGCATCGCCATAGTACTTGGCGCGGAGGAACTCCCACATGGAACTCGTGGGCTGCGTGTCCTCGGCTTTGCACAGGGATGCGAGGCCCAGGAGCACCGCGGCGCAGAACTTGAGGCCAAAGCTCATATGCGCATGTTAGCCGAATCGGCGGCAGCGCAGAAACCCTGCGCCGCCGCATGCACATCGCTTCGTCGGCCGCACCGATCAGAAGAACAAGATTCCGCCGACGATGACGTCCTTTTCGTGCGCTTCGTTGTTATTCCAGGCCTTCGCCTCGGTGTCGGAGAATTCGCCGACCAGGGTCAAGCTCTTCGTGAGGCTGTAGTACAGGCCGAACACGCCCGACTCGTTTTTGTGAACGAGATCGCTCAGGTAGGTGCCCGACGGCGCCACCGCCTGCTCATCGCTCGCGAGCTTGAGCTGCGAGATGCCGTAGCTCGCGCCGATCTTCAAGCGATCGATCTTATACGTCAGCTGTACATAGCCGCCGTCCGACTCGCGCAATTGCCCGGTGTCGGAGGTCGCGAGAATGTACAGGCCGGTGGTGCCGAGGCCCTTGCCATAATATCCATATACGACGGCCTCCAAGCCGGCGACATCGACCTTGACGCCGCCGTCGACGCCGGTGCCGTGCACGTGGTTCCGAACCCCGAGCGCGATGTTCTCGGAGACGCAGAAAGGGACACCCGTGGTGACCGCAGGACACGTGGTCGGCGCATTGGCATCCTGTGTGACGGCGTCGAACCATGCCTTGCCGGAGAACGGGCCGTTCTTTGGATCGCCGAATGCATACGCGATCCCAACCTGCCACTGTGGCGAGTTGTGCGCTGTGTAGCTGCCGTCATCCAAGGGCGTAAAGAGGCCGGCCGATGCCGTAAAGCCCATGAAGTTGGGCGTCGTATAGGTAATCTGCGGCAACCAGTCCGTGTATATGTAGCCGATTCCGATGCGGCCGAGACTGGTGTTGCCGGGCGCTTCATTGCCCCCGCTCGATCCGACACCGAGCAAGGTCATGTCGTCGAGGATGGCGTCTTTGCCGAATATGCCGATGTCGCGGCCCATTTTCACGGTGCCCCAGCTGGCATCTCCGAAAGTCAGGAATTCCTGACGAGCATCGATGCCGGGCGTCTGCAAGGCTGCCGGTAGCCCTGCGCCGTTGACGCCCGCGGCGGCGGAGCTGTTGATGCCGGGGTATAGGCCGATCGTGGCGCTGATGTCGATATTGTCCTGCCGAGTGCTCACGCTGAACACGAAAGCCGCGGGCAATAATCCGTTGCGCACGGATGTGGCGTTATCGCCGGTGCACGCGAGACCGCCCGTGACCGCGGTATTCTCTCCATGGTCGCAATCGGCGTTCACATAAAACGCGTTGATGTTGCCGGAGAAGTCTATTTTCCAATCGCCGGCTTCCACGTCGATTCCGGCTACCGCCTGCGTGAACGGACCTAGCCAGCACGCGGCGCCGATAGCGATCGCACACTTGATTCGAGCTTTCATACAACCACTCCCTCCGTTACGAGTTTCAATTCATTCTTGACGTTGCGGACCGTCGACCGCGCCATTGCAGCCTGGTGGGTATGCTTGCAAGAGATGTACCAATCACGCCACGAGGGTGCGGCGTCCGAGCGCGAGGAAACGAGGGCGCCGGCGCGGGCGCAGCGTCCAGGGCCGACGAAAGCGCGATCGCCTGAGAATTCGCCCGCCGGCCGCCCGCATGCCGACGCGGCCCGCTGTTGTGGCGTCCACGCAAATGGGGTGTTCGGCCGACACCGGGCGCGAGGCATGCGGTGACTGTCCCGATGCAGAGCCAGTTTTGTCGCACTCTGTGTTGGATTAGATACAGGGGCGGGGGGCCGGCGACCGGACATATCGTCATTGATGCCGGCGCGGGCATCGCGGCGCCGCGGCCCCGCCACTTTGCAGCGCGAAAAGCGGCGACGCTCGATTGGCCGGGCGCGCAAGGTGTCCCTGGCACGCAAGCTGCTTGACCTATCTCACGCGGTAGCGCATGCGCGGAGCTCGAGCGGATGAAAACGAGAGCGGCTGTTGCCTGGGAGGCCGGTGCCCCGTTGAGAGTCGAAAGCGTCGACCTCGAGGGCCCCAAGGCCGGCGAGGTGATGATCCGCATGGTCGCGACGAGCGTGTGCCAGACCGACGCGTTCACCCTTTCCGGTGCGGATCCGGAAGGCTTGTTTCCCGTGATTCTCGGCCACGAGGGCGCGGGGCTCGTCGAGGAGATCGGCGCGGGAGTGAGTAGTCTTCGCCCCGGCGATCACGTGATCCCGCTTTACACTCCCGAATGCGGCGAGTGCGCCGCATGTCGCTCCGGCAAGACCAATCAATGCCAGCGCCTGCTGGCGACGCAGGCGCGCGGCGTCATGCCCGACGGGACTTCGCGCTTCTCCGTCAAGGGCAAGCCGGTGCGGCACTACATGGGTACGAGCACGTTTTCCGAGCACACGGTACTACCCGCGATCGCGGTCGCAAAAATCGACGCCGCGGCACCGCTCAACAAGGCATGCCTCTTCGGCGGCGTCGTGACCGCAGGTGTGGGAGCCGTGCTCAGCACGGCAAAGGTGACGCCTGGGGCCAGCGTCGCGGTCTTCGGCCTCGGCGGCGTGGGCTTATCGGTGGTGCAAGGCGCCGTCCTCGCGCAAGCCTCGCGCATCATCGCGATCGATCTGAATCCCGCCAAATGGGCGCTCGCGAAAGCGTTCGGCGCGACTGACTATGTCAACCCGAAGGATTTCGCGCGGCCCATCCAGCAAGTGATCATCGAGATGACGCAAGGCGGGGTGGATTACTCGTTCGAGTGCATTGGCAACGTGCACGCCATGCGTGCCGCCCTCGAGTGCTGCCACGGATGGGGCGAATCGGTCATCATCGGCGTCGCCGGCGCGGGTCAGGAAATCGCCACGCGCCCGGCTCAGCTCTTGAGCGGCCGCGTCTGGCGCGGCTCCATCTTCGGCGGCGTCAAGGGCCGCTCGCAACTGCCCGCGTACGTGCAGCGCTACCTCAAGGGCGAAATCCGGATCGATCCGCTGATCAGTAAGGTTCTGCCGCTCGAGAAAATCAACAAGGCCCTGGATCTCGTGCACGAGGGCCGGATCGTACGCTCGGTCATCGAGTACTAGCGGCCGGGACTTGGGTTTAGTGCTCGAGCAGGATGCGGTGCTTGTGGATCTTGCGATAGAGCGTATTGCGGCTGATGCCGAGCGTCTGCGCGGTGCGACTGATGTTCCAGCGCATGCGCTCGAGCTCACGCAAGAGCGCGGCGCACTCGGCCTCGCGCAGCGCCGCCGAGGGCGAGCTGTCGGCGCCCGCGGAAGCCGCCAAATCGCCGTTGGCGGCCACCAGGGGCGTCGGCCGGGGCTCGGTGTCGAGGATTTCTTGCGGCAAGTTCGACGCTCGAATCACACCCTCTCGGCATAGGGCCGAGGCCGTTCGCAGCGCGTTGCGCAGCTGCCGGATATTGCCGGGCCACGAATATTCCATGAGCTTGCCGAACGCCTCTTGGTCGATCTTGACGCTCTCCTGGCCCACGTTCTCCTCGCGCAAGAGCGTGCGGATCAGATCCGACTTGTCGCCGCGGTCGCGCAGCAGCGGCAGATGCAACGTGACACCGTTCAGCCGGTAGTACAGGTCCTCGCGGAACTCGCCGTTCTGGATCATCAG